>Ga0316204_10000066_pt1 | contig 451679 bp, 419 predicted proteins | sample 6monrhotite_MG_2_FD_205661 | JGI IMG/M metagenome (GOLD analysis project Ga0316204, IMG submission 205661) | Microbial mat bacterial communities from mineral coupon in-situ incubated in ocean water Damariscotta River, Maine, United States -... | ecosystem: Environmental > Aquatic > Marine >...
GCGATTTAAAACGAATGACATAATCTTCCCCTGCATCCAATTTCTGTTGCGTCTCTTCTGCCGTTAATGAAAGCGAATTGGAAAGCTTTAATCGGTTGTGCCAATTATAAATAAAGGTCTTGCCTTTCTCCTCGTGATCTTTACGGTGAAAGTCTAATCGTTCTGAGGTATCAAATGCATAATATGCATGTCCTTTTTCAATCAGCTGTATGGCATAGGACTTGTACAGGTGTTTCCGCTCACTTTGTCTGTAAGGGCCAAAGTTTCCTTCCTTCCCAGGGCCTTCATCAAAAGGAATCCCGCACCAGTTTAGGGCTTCTGCAATATATTCTTCGGCACCTTCTACATATCGGTTTTGGTCCGTATCCTCTATACGAAGCACAAAATCACCATCATGTTTTTTGGCAAACAAATAATTGAACAAAGCGGTACGTACACCACCTATATGCAATGGCCCAGTTGGGCTGGGAGCAAAACGAACCCGTACTTTTTGACTCATGCTATACTAAATTGAGCCGCAAAGATACTACTTGGTGCAGCACTAGAAAACTGTTGAGGGAATGTGTTTTAACAAAAAGTTTTCAGGACTATTCGGTGCTATCGGGTATCTTGGTAGTAAATATGGTGGATTTTGAATAGTTATCAGAAGATACTCGGCAAGCTCAACGAGTTTACCAAGAGATATTATACCAAGCAATTGATTAAGGGAAGCTTGCTGTTTTTGGCAATTGGACTCTTGTTTTTGTTGGGGGTAATGTCTTTGGAATACATGCTTTGGTTAAATCAAGATTGGCGCCTTGTGTTGTTCTTGATTTTTCTATTGGTTGAACTGTTCTTGATGTACAAATTTATCCTGGTTCCTTTATTTTTTCTTTTTAGGATTAGAAAGGGAATATCCAATAAAGAGGCTTCGCTATTGATAGGGAAGCATTTTCCACAAATTGACGATAAGCTGTATAATTTATTGGAGTTAGCCGAAGACAAGTCGGCATCAGAACTTTTATTGGCCAGTATTGAACAGCGAAGTGAAGGCTTGAGCAATGTCTCTTTTGGCAAAGCAATAGATTTTAAGGAGAGCTTCAAATATGCTAAGTATGCGGTGATTCCCCTTGGTATTCTTGGCTTTATATGGCTGTCGGGAAACATTGTGTCATTTTTTAATTCATACAAAAGGGTAGTCAACTATGATTTAGCTTTTGAGCGGCCTGCGCCTTTTGCTTTTCAAGTTTTAAATGAGAAGTTGGAGGTTTTGGACAATGAACCCTTGACCATTCAGGTGACTACAAATGGTGACGTAAAACCAGAGAATGTTTTTATGGTAGTCAACGGTGAAGAATTGTTGCTCAAAAATCTTAATGGTATTTACACCCATACATTTGAAGCGCCGGTTAGGGAGAGTGATTTTTACTTGACTGCTAATGGTTGGAGCTCTAAAAGCTATACCATACGAAGTTTTAGAACACCGGCTTTGTTGGATTTTAAAATGCAATTAAACTTTCCGAAGTATACACAACGAACGGCAGAGCTTGTTACCGGAACGGGAAACGCCGTCATTCCAGAAGGTACTCAGGTAACATGGAATATTGAAGGAAAGCATGTTGATGAAATCAATATTTCTGCAAGGGATACTACAGTTGCTTTTAACAAAGAAAAAAATGTCTTTGCTTATACGGATGGTGTGTATAATGATTTTTCATATGAGCTGAGCACGTCAAATGGCAATGTAAAGAACTTTGAAAAACTCGGATATCAATTGGAAGTTGTAAAGGATGCATATCCATCGGTTGAGGTGAGCCAGGTGTTGGACTCTATTAACCCTAACCAGTCTTTTTACACAGGCCAAGCTGCGGATGATTATAAGGTAAGTAAGATACGTGCGGTTTGTTATCCATCAGACAATAATCAAGATACACAAAGAGTGCTTTTAGAATCTCCAAATAGCAATGTGCACCAGTTTTATTATACGTTTCCGTCTGGTTTTGCTTTGGAAAAGGGCAAGAGCTACAAATTGTACTTTGAAATCGTTGATAATGATGGACTTAGAAAGGGTAAAGTTACCAAAAGCAAGACATTTAGCACATCACTTTTTGATAATAATCAATTGAAAAACAAAGAGTTAGAGTTTCAGAATACTGTTTTGAACAAGATGGATAAATCTCTGGAAAAATATAAGGAACAGCAGGAGACACTTTCAAAAATCAATGACAAGCAAAAGGAGGAAAAGACCTTAAACTTTGATGACAAGAATGAGATACGGGATTTTTTACAAAAACAGGAACAGCAGGAACAGTTGATGGAGAAGTTCAGTAAACAGCTAAAAGAAAGCTTGAACAAGGAGGACAGTTCAGATGAAAGAAAGAAGATGCTACAGGAAAGATTGGAACGACAGGAGTTGGAAGCAAGAAAAAATGAGAAGCTACTGGATGAGTTGAACAAGCTAGCGGATAAAATAGATAAGGAAGAGTTAAAGAAGAAGTTAGAAGAACTTGGAAAGAAACAGAGTTCAAGTGCCCGCAATTTGGAGCAGATTTTGGAGCTTACCAAGCGCTATTATGTAACGGAGAAAATGGCACAGTTATCTAAAGAGCTTGATGAATTATCAGAGAAACAAGAAAAGCTTTCGGAGGATGATAGTGCAATTTCTGAGGAAGAAAAGAAACAACAAAAATTGAACGAAGATTTTAAAGAATTGGCCAAGGAGTTGGATGAACTTAAAAAGGATAATGAGAACTTGAAAAAGCCAATGGGCATAAATGTTAAGGATAAAGACAAAGAAAGCGTTGAGGAAGATCAGAAAAAGGCGTTGGACGAACTAAATAAGAGTAAGGAAGAACAAGAAAATTCGGAAGAAGAAAAAAGTAAAGCTGCTAAGAGCAAGGCTGGCCAAAAACAGAAATCTGCTGCCCAAAAGATGAAAGAGATGAGTAAATCATTACAACAAAGCTCTATGGGCGGTGGGGGTTCTTCCATTACTGAAGATGCTGAAATGTTGAGACAAATTTTAGATAATTTGGTGACCTTTTCTTTCAAGCAGGAGAAACTATTTGAGAATGTAGAAAGTTCAGACGTTGACGTTTCTCAATTTTCTAGAACTGTAAGAGATCAAAAGGAACTAAGAAGATTGTTTGAGCATGTGGATGACAGCTTATTTGCATTATCACTTCGCAGAGCGGAGCTATCTGAGTTTGTGAATGAACAAATAACGGAGGTATATTATAACATTGATAAGTCACTGGAGAGTATCGCCGAAAGCCAGGTTTTTCAGGGGGCATCATATCAACAATATGTTATTAATGCGACAAATGCATTGGCTGATTTCTTGGCGAATATTCTTGACAATATGCAACAGAACATGAAACCTGGGCAAGGCAGCGGTCAGGGAGGCGGTGATTTTCAGCTACCCGATATCATTAAGGGACAGCAGGATGTTCAAGAGAAGATGGGGAGTTCTGGTAAGCATAGCAAAGGTAAATCAGGGCAGGAAGGAAAAGAAGGAGAAGGTCAAAAGGGAGAAGGCGAAAAGCAAGGTTCTGGGGATAAAGGTCAGGAAGGTACTCAGGGCAAAAAAGGAGAAGGAGAAGGTGGCCAAGGCGGTAACGGACAACAAGGAAATGAAAAGGGTAATGGAGGCCAAAGTGGTGAGGGGGAAATGGGATTGGAAGAAATTTATGAAATCTACAAGGAGCAACAATATATTCGCCAACAGCTGGAAAAGCAGTTGAATGATTTAATAAACAACGCTGACAGGAATCTGGCCAAAAAACTTATCCAGCAAATGGAGGATTTTGAGAATGATTTATTGGAGAACGGAATTACACAACGGACAAGGAATAAAGTGAATACGATTCAACATGAATTATTAAAGCTTAAGAATGCAACTTTAAAACAAGGCAAGAAAAAGGAAAGAGAAAGCAACACCAATCTTAATAATTTCACTAACCCTATTACTACAAAGCCAGAGTTGCTTAAGGAATACCAGAACGACATTGAAATATTAAATAGACAAGCACTACCTTTGCGGCAAAATTACGAAAAGAAGGTAAAGGTTTATTTTAAGAATGATTGATTTCCATTTTGAGTCAGACTTTGTTTTAAATGATAAAACCCAATATTCCGATTGGGTTACTAGAATTATAGAATCTGAAGGCTTTACAGAGAGGCAATTGGACTATATTTTTTGTACAGATGATTACCTACTAAACATCAATCAGGAGTATTTAAATCACGACACCTATACTGATATAATTACGTTTGATTATTCGGACGGCAGGGCACTTTCAGGAGATATTTTTATTTCAACGAAAAGGGTCACAGAGAATGCCAAAGCGTACAAGGTAAGTTTAGAAGAAGAACTCTTAAGGGTAATGAGTCATGGCGTGTTGCATCTTATGGGCTTTGGAGACAAGACGAATGAAGAGCGAGAATTGATGCGGATTAAAGAAGAAGAAAAGATAAAATTGTTCCACGTGGAACACTAGATATGTTTGAGAAAGAATATGATGTTATAGTTGTTGGTGGAGGACATGCGGGAGCTGAAGCTACGGCAGCGGCTGCCAATATGGGTTCTAAAACTTTGCTGGTTACCATGAACCTTCAGACCATTGGACAGATGTCCTGTAATCCCGCTATGGGCGGAATTGCCAAGGGACAAATTGTTCGTGAGATTGATGCGTTGGGTGGTTATAGTGGTATAATTACGGACAAGTCTGCGATTCAGTTTAAGATGCTTAACAAATCCAAAGGGCCTGCTATGTGGAGTCCAAGAGCGCAGAATGATAGAATGCGTTTTGCTGAGGAATGGAGATTGGCTTTAGAGAACACTCCGAATGCAGACTTTTATCAAGAGATGGTTTCTGGTTTGTTGGTTGAGGGAGATAAAGTAGTTGGCGTAAGAACATCTTTGGGAATTGATATTAAGTCCAAAGCGGTTGTATTGACTAATGGAACTTTTTTAAATGGCCTTATCCATATTGGAGAAAAACAATTTGGAGGAGGAAGAGCTGGAGAAAAAGCAGCTACTGGAATTACTGAACAGCTTGTTGATTTTGGTTTTGAAAGCGGTAGGATGAAGACAGGTACACCTCCGAGGGTAGATGGTCGTTCTTTGGATTATTCAAAAATGATTCTTCAACCAGGAGACATCAACCCCGAAAAATTCTCTTACTTGGAGACTCCAGTTCTAACAGAACAACGTGATTGTCACATGACTCATACGAGTGCTTTGGTTCATGATTTATTGCGCGAGGGGTTCGATAGGTCTCCTATGTTCAATGGAAGAATTAAGAGTATTGGACCTAGATATTGCCCATCAATCGAGGATAAAATTAACCGCTTTGCTGATAAAGATTCACATCAGATTTTTGTGGAACCTGAAGGGTGGCATACCGTTGAAGTCTATGTAAATGGTTTCTCTACTTCCTTGCCGGAAGATGTTCAATATACCGCGCTAAAATCTGTTAAAGGATTTGAGAAGGTAAAATTCTTTAGACCTGGTTATGCTATTGAATATGATTATTTTCCACCTACGCAGTTAAAGCACACCCTGGAAACAAAGCTTATAAACAACTTGTATTTTGCTGGTCAAATAAATGGAACAACAGGGTACGAAGAAGCTGCCTCCCAAGGATTGATGGCAGGAATAAATGCACATTTAAAAATCAATGAAAAGGACTCTTTTATTTTAAAAAGGGACGAAGCTTATATAGGCGTTTTGGTTGATGATTTAATTACGAAAGGAACAGAAGAACCATATCGTATGTTCACCTCAAGAGCAGAATATAGAACCTTGTTACGTCAAGATAATGCGGATTTACGCTTGACACCTAAAGGCTTTGATATTGGCTTGGCCACAAAGGAACGGATAGAACGGATGGAGAAAAAGGAAAAAGAGGCTGATGCCTTTGTGGATTTTTTTAGGAAAACCAGCTTTACTACTAATGAGATAAATCCCATTTTGGAATCGGTTTCTTCAGCAACGGTACATCAATCTGACAAGCTTTTCAAAGTGTTTTCTAGGCCAAAAGTGACCATGGACCACATGCTTCAATTAGATTCTGTTTCTAGTTTTGTTGAACAAAACAAATTAAACTCCGAGGTTTTGGAGCAAGCTGAAATCCAAGTAAAGTATTCAGGGTACATAGAAAAGGAAAAGAATAATGCGGATAAACTCCACCGTTTGGAAAACGTAAAAATTCCAGAAGGATTCGATTATTCTAAATTAAAATCCTTGTCTTATGAGGCTAGAGAAAAACTTGAAGCCATCCGCCCGGTTACGATATCCCAAGCTTCTAGAATTAGTGGTGTTTCTCCTTCAGATGTAAGTGTTTTATTGGTTTTCCTAGGAAGATGAAAGAATCTGTTTTTTTCAAACAACCAAAGCCTAGTACTGTGATAATTCTAGGTGTGTTTATGCTATCGTTAACATTATTGTTGATGTATGAAGGCACTGTTGAATTAAATCAGATAATTGGCATGACAATTATTGGGACAGTACTCCTTGCGTATTCGGTTTCATATGAACTCCGCAATGATTTGGAAAATTTTAAACACTTTAGGCTGGTTGGGTTGTCACTTTTCAAGCAAAAATTTATTTTTTCTTCTGATTATATAAGCGTTTTTTCTGCTTCAGCTAAGAAAAGTTCTAAGTGGGGTCCAATAGCTGCTATGGGAAAAGATACTCGAAACGAGTATTTCGTAATTCGCTTATTTAAGGCAAATGAACATTTCACTGTTTTTCGTTCAAATTCATATGAAACGGTAGTAGCTAAGGCAACTGAACTTGGAAGGATTTTGAACATTGAAGTGATAATCAAAGAATAGTTTTGTTCCACGTGGAACAAAAATTAAATACTTCTTTCTTGGCCTAATTATTGATTCATTTTATGGATCAAACTAAACACCAATGAAGAAAATTCTACTCCTAGCAGCTACTGGGATTGTTTTAAATTCATGTATCCCAATCAGAATTGCACCAAGCATCAAAGATTATAAAGTTGTCAAAGGCAAAAGATTTAAACGCGGACTGCCAAAGAAAACAGTTTTCGTTTTCGAAGATTCCAAAGACGCGGATGAATTTTATAATTACGTAAACACTAAGTTTCAACTTCAGGATTATTACGTTGACACCCAAGTTCCATTTACATTAAATAATGAGCAGTTCTACTTTTCTTTTTATGAAGTAGAAATCAATGATAAGGCTATCAACCTTTTTCCTATTGTTTTTGATGTTGCTTATAGTGCCGCACTTGGCAATGATGAAATTGAGCCTATCCTTTCTGAAGATGCAGAACCGGTTTTAAGATCAGGAAATTGGTATATAGCGATTGAAGTTTTTAGTAATGCAGAAAAGGACTGCTTGCGTGAAGATTCAATTTCAAGGAATGTGGTTTTACCGTATCTTCGAAATCTTAAACAGGAATACCTTTCCACCCATAATTACAATGAAGTCGTTTTTAAAAACTAAAGATTTTTCAGTCTCTCAAGAGTCCTTTGAATTGCATTATGATTCAGAGTTGGAAATGCTGGTAACGCATCCACAACCAAAAGACTTAAGTCCGTATTATGATAGCGAGGTATACATTTCCCATACAGATGCTAAAGCTTCTTTTGTTGACAAATTATATCAGAAGATAAAGCAATATAGTCTTAAAAAAAAGATTCAACTTATTGATAATCAAATACATAACTCAAAAAAACTGCTTGATTATGGCGCAGGAACTGGCGATTTTTTAGCAAAAGCCATTGAAAAGGGATTTGAAGGCGAAGGGATAGAGCCAAATGAAAAAGCAAGGACAAATGCGGAAAGGAAGGGAATCCAATTATATGCGGATGCTGCGACGATAAAGGGAAACACATATGATGTAATTACCTTATGGCACGTTTTGGAACACTTGCCAGATTTGGATACGCAAGTGAAACAAATAAAAAACTTATTGAAGGAAAATGGAACCATAGTGGTTGCTGTTCCAAATTACAAATCTTACGATGCTAAATATTATGGCACACATTGGGCCGCTTATGATGTTCCAAGACACCTATGGCATTTCTCCCAAACATCAATCAGTAGAATTTTTGAAAGACATGCGATGGAGGTAGTTTCAATTAGCCCTATGCTTTTTGATTCGTTTTATGTTTCGCTCTTATCGGAAAAATACAAAGGGAACAAATTGTATTTGTTCAGTGCTTTTTTTGTTGGACTATGGTCTAACATCAAAGCTAATTTTTCAAAAGAATATTCGTCATTGATTTATGTAATAAAAAAGAAAAACTAAGCCGTTTTAGGCTATTTCTGGTCACTTCTTTCTTCACAATATGTAATTGTTCTTTCAAAAAAAGAAATGCGCAAGGAGGCTATTTCTGAAAGCCCGCTCAATAAATAAAATCGATTTATATCCAATTCTTCAATAAACATTGCTTATAGCGGTAGTAAAAGCTTTTTTTGGATTCATAAAAGATATTGGTAGTCATTCAAAAAGCTTTTCTATTTTTGCGCATCATTAAAAGAGAAACATGAAAAAACTTATAGTATTTGCAATCGCTTTGACCGCTGTTGCTTGTCAGCAAAACAAGATTGGATATGTGGACAATGTGAAACTAATGGATGGCTATCAAGAAAAGGTAGATGTTGAAGCCAGATTTAAGGTTAAGGCCGATGCATTGACCAAGAAAAGAGATAGTATTTCACAGGCATTTCAGATAGAACTTCAAGCTTTTCAAGCAAAAGCACAGAAAATGTCGCAAAAAAATGCTCAAGAAGAATACAGCCTGTTACAGCAAAGAGGACAATTTGTAGGGCAACAACTTCAGCAAGAAGAACAGCTGTTGCAACAAGGAAGCCAAATAGAAATGGATTCTTTGGTAAGCAAGGTTAAAGAAGAGATTAAAGGATATGGTAAGGCAAATGGCTATACGTATATTCTTGGAGGTGGTGATGGTGGAGCTGTACTTTATGGCGAAGATGCACAAAACCTTACTGAAGCCGTTCTAAAAATATTGAACGATAAGTATAAAAAATAACATTCGATTAACCGAATTATAAAAGCCCATCGTTTCTAGATGGGCTTTTTTTATGCTGAACAAAAGCAAGTTGGATATGGAAAAGGTTATTCAAAATGCTTAATGCCCAAAGACTCATAAAGACTTTTTGGGTTAAAGATTTTACCATCTTTTATGGTCAAGACAACCCGCCTAATATCACTGATGTTCTCTGATGGATTACCATCCACCAAAATAAGATCAGCAAGCTTTCCTTTTTCGATGGAACCTAATTTATCGTCCATAGATGTGTTTTTGGCAGATGTTATTGTGGCCAGTTGCAATACTTCATTGGCTGGAATTCCAGCACGCACATAGTTTTCCAATTCTTTATGTAACGCAAACCCTGGCATGGCATCCGTGCCCGGAAGTATGGTGACCCCGTTTATGTGCAGTTCATAAATGATATCCAATAATTTTTGAAAAGAGTCCTTGAACTGTTGTTCCTTCCCCTGCGGAATGGGCAACCCTACAGAATAAAAATCACGCTGGAGCTGAATGGGCAGTCTGTCCAGAATGGCTTCAAATTGAGGGTCAGGCTCATCTGCTTTTGAAGTAAACATGCCCTCAAAAAAGGAAACTGTTGGGTCAATCTCAATACCTTTGTCTTTTAGAAGATTGACAAATGATTTAAATTCTTCACCTTTCAAATCTAAAGCATGGGCATGTTCGGCAACGGCTGAAAATCGCAGAGGTGTTCTTGTATCAATAGTATCTGACAAGAAATTAAGCACTAACATATTTACATGCTGTATTTCATCAAACCCATCTTTTATTGCATCTTCTGCCAACATATGGGCGGGAATATGCCCACTTAATTTCAAATCTAAATCATGTGCTTTTTGCGCAAGTGGCTTTACCCAAGAAGGGTCTATTGAACTGTATAATTTAATCTGTTGGTAGCCATTATCCTTAAAATCTTGAATAGCTTTTAACCCTTCATCAACATTTGTAATAGTGAGCCCCGGACCTGCAAAAGGGCCTTTTTGATCTATAAACCCGGACATGGTTACTATACGGGGGCCAATACTGGTGTGGCTATCAAATTCTTTTTTGATTTCAATAAGTTCCATGGAATTGGCCATATCCCTTATGGAAGTTACTCCTGCCGCCAGATGCAATAGACCATCTTCTTTTTGCACATGACAATGATTATCAAATAACCCTGGGAGTAAGGTTTTGTTTGCTCCGTCTATTATGGTTGCATCATCAGGTAATGAAGCATCATCTGGGAAGATGGCTTCGATTGTATTTCCTCTAATTACAACGGTACGATTAGGTAAAGTTTCCCCGGTATTGGAATCAAACAGATTTACATTTTTTATGGCAACAGCTCCACTTGGAGTCTCTGTTAATTCTTGAGCTAGAGACCTAAAGAAGGCATTTTCCTTTTCAGTCTGTATTTCTAACAAGGGCTCCATAAGTTCATTATTTTCGGATTCAATTATGGTTAGCCATGATGATACTGAAGCAAAAACCCTATCATCTGCATCTAACCAGATATAGGATGGCACCAGTCCAAAACCTGTAATTTCCAAGAGTCTTAAGGCCTTGTTTTCAACTTCAACGTCCTCAATAGTTGCAATATTTACAGTTCCGCTTGGCAACAGTTCCACAGAATGGTTGGGTGAGGCCAACAACTTTCTAATCAATAACTCTGTATCTCCCAAAGTACTATTTACACTAGCATAAAATGGATTTCCATCAGACACGGCACTCCCTTGCTCTGAGGTGCTTTTCCAACTGGCCTTTTCCGCACTATAGTCAAAAACTTCAGAGATGGTATCCTTTAGATAATTAACCCCAGATATTTTAAGATAGGCAATGGAACCTTTGTCATTTAGCTTAATTTTTTCTTCAATTTCAGGACCTCTTCCCCTATCGTTATATTCAAAAGAGAAGACATAGTTTCCTTCAGCGTCCATGGTGCTAGAGTGTTTTCCGGCAAGATTTCCTCTCATATAGACATTATAGTCTTTGGAGGCATATGCCTCTTTTTTGTCAGAAGAACTACAGGAGACCAGCAGAATAATTAGGAAAATAGAAAGTGCATGTTTCATGTTGTTTGTTTTATAGGATTATTGGTTTTTATTTGAAACTCTATTACCTCAAAAGCATAGCATAAACAAAAATTAAGATTGAAGCAAATACAACAAAAAGATGGTCGGAATAAAGTAAATGACAATGGTTTTTGCGCCTTCATAGTCTTTAGCGATTCGCTGCCCAAAAAGAAGAAGAAGTAAAGTGATGGCAGAAATCAGTGCAGCACAAAAAGCCATAGTACTCTCCCCATCAGCTATAAATTGAAAAGCACCGGCTACTGATAAAATACCCGAAATCATTTCAGCAAGTAAAATAATCCCAAGAAGAAAGGGGACCATGCCTTTGAAAAAAGTTTTGGAAAAATGGCCCGTCAGCCAAGATAAATTTCCTTTCCAGTCCATGATTTTGTCAATGCCGCTTTGCAAAAATGTGATTGCTAAAAAGACAAGCAATAGAATCTGTACTGCATGTGAAGTAAAATTTTCCATATCGTGTTGCTTTTTAAGCTGCTTTGGTATGTAGCAACCTGGTGAGTTTTATTGAGAGATCAGTGAAGATAATTTTAGAATTTCCATTGCGTTCTACGTGAAAAATTGCTTTCTCCAACTCTTCAACAATATCCAAAATATTATTTTCATGTACAAAAGGAGCAAACTTTTTCAAATCAAAACCTTCTACATGCATTTTGGCATAAACCAAGCTGTCCGCTTTGTAATTTAACAAAAGCGCTTGGCGCATCATGGTCAAGCAATAGCTCAAGAACTGCTTTTGTACCTCTCTCCCCGTCTTGGCAACCTCATCGCTCCAAAGAATCAATTCTTGTATGGCAGCCTTATTTCCCTTTGCTTTAAAAGCACTTCGCACCAATTGCACAAACCAGCGCTCAAACACGAGATCTTCGGAGTCTTTGTTTAATAAATCCAAAGCTTTATTAAAATTTCCATGAGCTTCATGCGCAATGGAAAGCCCCTCGTTTTCATTTGCCCCTCGTTTTATCAATTCTGCAGAGATATCGCTTTGAGCCAATGGCGGAAAATGTAGAACTTGGCAACGTGAAAGAATAGTGTTGATAATTTGCTCCTCTTCTTCAGCAATTAGAATTAAAACAGTTTTTTCAGGGGGCTCTTCAATAAGTTTTAAAAGTTTATTGGCAGCAGAAATATTCATTTTTTCCGCCATCCAAATCACTACTATTTTATAACCTCCCTCATAAGACTTTAGAGAAAGCTTTTTAACCACATCCTGTGCCTCATCAACACCAATTTGACCTTGCTTTTTCTCTATGCCTATAAGTCTGTACCAATCAAACAGATTGCCATAGGGCTGTTCGTTTACAAACTGCCGCCAATCTTGAATGTAATGATCACTTACCGCATGGGACTTTACTTTATCGGAATTGGAAACTGGAAACACAAAATGTAAATCTGGATGGATAAGAGAATTACACTTAGCATTACAAGCTATATTTTCCCCATCGTTTTCCCCTTCTATATTGCCACAAAGTAAATATTGAGCGTAAGCCAGTGCCATGGGTAACGTTCCAGAACCTTCCGGACCAATAAATAATTGTGCATGGGCCACTCTACCAGAATTAGCGGTGGTCACCAAATGTTTTTTAATATGTTCAAGGCCTAAAACGTCTTTAAACAGCATGCTCCAAAGATACATTTTTTAGGTTCCACCTGTTTTAGACAGTTTTTTGTTGTAGCTCTAAAAATATGATGATTATGATCAAACTAGAAAGCAGGAAATCTTTACATTTGAGCTTGCCATAAAAAGATATTAATGAAGACCATAGAGGATTACAATTTCGAAGATAAAAAAGCACTGATTCGTGTTGATTTTAATGTGCCATTGGATGCAGATTTCAATGTTACGGATACCAGCAGAATTGAAGCTGCCAAACCCAGCATATTAAAAATTTTGGAAGATGGTGGCAGCGCCGTTTTAATGAGTCATTTGGGAAGACCAAAAGGGAGCGCCAATCCAGATATGTCACTATCACATATTTGTGAAAAGGTTTCAGAAATTATTGGGGTGCAAGTGAAATTTGCAGCAGATTGTGTTGGGGAAGTTGCAGACGCAGCAGTTTCAGAATTGCAAAGTGGCGAGGTATTATTATTGGAAAACCTTCGGTTTTATAACGAAGAAGAAAGTGGCGATGAGACTTTTGCCGAAGCTCTTTCCAAACATGGCGACATTTATGTGAACGATGCATTTGGAACGGCCCACAGAGCACATGCCTCCACAACTATTGTGGCCAATTATTTTCCTGGAAACAAATGCTTTGGTTATTTATTGGCAAAGGAAATTAAGGCGATAGAAAAAGTGATGCAAACAGGAGAAAAACCAATAACTGCCATTTTAGGTGGAGCTAAAGTTTCTTCTAAGATTACAATTATTGAAAACATTTTGGACAAAGTGGACAACTTGATTATTGGAGGTGGAATGACGTACACTTTTGTAAAAGCTCAAGGGGGAAAGGTTGGAGATTCCATATGTGAAGATGATAAAATGGAATTGGCCCTTAATATTTTAAAACAAGCATCAGAAAAAGGAGTTAAAATCCATTTGCCTGTGGATGTTTTGGCCGCAGATGCTTTTGATAATAATGCCAATACCCAGTTTATGGATGTTGATGAAATTCCTGATGGGTGGCAAGGCCTAGATGCCGGACCACAAACTTTGGAAATCTTTAAACAAGTGATTTTGGATTCTAAAACAATACTTTGGAACGGACCTGTGGGTGTTTTTGAAATGGAGAATTTTGCAAAAGGAACCATTGCCGTGGGTAACGCTATTGACGAAGCAACACAAAACGGGGCCTTTTCACTTGTTGGAGGTGGAGATTCCGTAGCCGCAGTAAAGCAATTTGGCTTTGAAAACAAGGTAAGTTATGTTTCAACCGGAGGCGGAGCAATGTTAGAGAGTTTGGAAGGAAGAACACTACCTGGAATCGCTGCAATATTGAGCTAATATGCACGTTATGAATTAATAGGAGAAATCTTATACTATGCCATGTTTTGGACTGAAAACTTTAATATTTCAGAAAAAAACACCATTTTCGTTTGCCCCAAAATCAAACCTTGTCCAAAATGAACCAAAAATTTAAAATAGCTGCCTTTGTAGTCCTTCTTTTTTCAGCATCTTCACTCTTTGCACAACAGATTGATTCTACAAGCACAAAGCAAGCTAATTCCACGGAAGTTTTGTTACAATCCTCGCAAGAAGATTCTGTTTCCGTACAACCAATCAAGCCATTGAAGGTTAATATTGCTGAAGACAAAATAGACGGCAATTACAATGCGTTGTCAGTGGGGGAAGATAGCAAAACCAAGTTAATGGACTTGGAAGAGGCAAGAAGATATGATAGTCTATGGCTTAAAGAGCTGCATGATAGTGCCCAACTTTTTAGTGAACTGTTGATTGAGGTACAAAATCCATCCGAAGAAGAAATCACCATGGTTGATTTACCAACGGATACGCTTAAGGCTAGATTGGCATTGTTAGATGAAAAAACACCTTTTAATATTTCGTACAATTCTTCTTTGGAGAGTGTTATAAAGTCCTTTTTGGTTAGAAAGAAAGATTTAATGCAAAGGATGATTACGGCAAGCCAGTTTTATTTTCCATTGTTTGAACAAGAATTGGACAACCAAGATGTTCCGTTAGAGATAAAATATTTGGCCATAATAGAATCTGCGTTAAACCCTAGAGCTAGATCAAGGGTCGGTGCTAAAGGACTATGGCAATTTATGTATGGCACCGGAAAAATGTATGGTTTGGAAGTTAGCAGTTATGTGGATGAACGTAATGACCCTATTTTTGCTACCAAAGCAGCGGCCAAGTATTTATCAAAACTCCATGGTATTTTTAACGATTGGGATTTGGCGTTGGCAGCATACAACTCCGGCCCTGGAAATGTAAACAAAGCGATAAGACGATCTGGGGGCTATAAAAACTACTGGAACATTAGAAGAAACCTTCCACGCGAAACAGCGGGTTACCTGCCTGCTTTTCTGGCGACCATGTACATTTTTGAATATGCTGAAGAACATGGGCTTCAATATAAAAAAGCAGATAGGCCTTATTTTGAAACGGATACGGTTCACGTAAAAAATCTGATTACGTTTGACCAAATATCTAAGTTGGTAGATATTAGCAAGGAAGAATTGGAAATGTTGAACCCTGCTTACAAACTAAACATTATACCTAAGATAAAGGGCAAAACTTATGCACTTCGATTACCGGTCACTAAAATTGGAAAATTTGTGAACAATGAAGAGGCTATTTATGCATATGCGAAAAAAGAATTGGACTCCTTGGAGAAGCCCTTGCCGCAGTTAACACAAGCAAAAAATCAAGTTAGGTATAAGGTTAGAAGCGGCGATTACCTAGGAAAAATAGCGGAAAGATACGGTGTTGGAGTAAGTCAAATAAAAAGATGGAATGGACTGCGAAGCAATAACTTAAGAGTGGGGCAACGACTTACTATTTTCCCTAGAAAACCATATATTTCCAAGCAAGCAGTGGCTAAAACGAGCACATCAAAATCACCAACACCCGCATTGGCAAGTAATGGTTCCAAAGTACATACGGTCAAAGAAGGAGACTCTCTTTGGACCATATCAAGAAAATATCCTGGAGTTTCTATAGAAAATTTACGAAAATGGAACGGTCTTAGTGGTAACAACTTAAAACCGGGCACAAAACTAAAATTGTGTGATTGTTCTTCGTAAATTTAACTCAAGATGAAAAAATTTATAACACTATCCATCACCATTTTATTCTTGGTGATGTTATCATGTAAAGATTCTGGACCAAAGCAACGTTTTCTGCCCCCATCAACAGGAGGCATTAATTCTCTTATGGTTGTCATGGACACTGAGCTTTGGCAAGGTGGTATTGGCGATAAAATAAGGGAGCAGTTTGCGGCCCCTGTTTTGGGGCTACCCCAAGGAGAACCTAAGTTTAGTATAACACAAATTCCTCCACAAGTTTTTAAAGGGGCCATTACGTACTCTAGATCTGTTCTTTTTGTGCAGCAGGATACTTTATCACTTGCCCATATAAAATCAGACGTGTACGCCAAACCTCAAAAAGTGGCGGTAATAAAAGGAGAAACCTACAATGATTTGGCGGGAAACGTTGATTCTTTGGCCGGAATGGCCATTGCTTCGTTTAAAAAAGTTGAAATTGCAGAGGCTCAAAAGCGTTTTACTCGTTCCTTGAACAAGGAAAAAGCATTTGAGGAAGAGTTAGGTATAAGTTTAAATGTCCCTTCTTTATATAAGGTTGGAAAACGCGAAAAGAATTTTGTTTGGATGGATATCCAGATTCCTAAGGGCACTATGAATATTGTTGCCTATAGCATGCCTTGGGATAGTTTTGCTAATGACTCGACCTTTGTTAACGATATTATTAAGATGAGAGATTCTATAGGCAAAAAATACGTGCCCGGGCCTTATGAGAATACTTTTATGATAACTGAAAAAGCATTTTCACCCTATGTTTTCCCTGCTCAAATAGGAGGAAAGAAGGCGGCCGAGGCGAGAGGAATATGGGAAATCAACGGATACCCCATGGCGGGTCCTTTTTTGACTTTTATTATCAACGATAAGGAAAATAATAGAAAACTCGTTTTGGAGGGATTTACTTTTGCGCCTTCTGCGGAAAAACGAGATTATATGTTTGAATTAGAGGCGATTCTAAGAACCGTTAAGTTTAATAGCGGCTCCTAATAATAAGCAAGGTAAAATGTAAAACAGAAAAGCCCAGTGCTCCCCAGCTAACTGGGCTTTTTTGTTCTTTAAATACTTTGGATCTACTTAGTCAAAAGCAAAACCCGTAGCAATTCTATATACAAATGCGTATAGCACTATAAAGAACATTACAAAACTAAACCAGGCGAACACCTTGAAGTATTTTTCCACTATAATGCTGCCGAGGTTTCTAAACCCTTCTAAATAAATTTCTTTTACGAGTAATAATTTTTTCATAAGTCAGTTTTTAAGATTTAAAGACAAGACAAAGATTAGGCTTTGGCAATCCGCTTGAAAAACAACAAGATGAAATTCCAAAAAAGTGCGACAAACAACCTGTGAATTTTTAAAATCCTATAAAGCACAAATATTCATCGGCAAAATACACTTGAAGAATGACGGGTTAACGAGAGGAAAATCGGTGTAATGCATTCCAAGGAATAAAAAGGCATAAAAAAAAGCCCCAACTGATAAGAAGGGGCTTTTAAAAATATCTTGTATAGTAGCTACATTTCTACTATTATGAATTCTGAACGCCTGTTCTGTTGGTGTTTGGTTCTAGAGCATCTAGTTCCGTCAGCACAATCATTTAATAGCTGTTCCTCGCCATAACCTATAGCGCTTTGTATTCTTGAAGGGTCAATGCCTTGGGAAATAATGTAGTCCCTTGTAGCTTTTGCACGTTTGTCCGAGAGGTATTTGTTATACACTTTCTTTCCTATGGCATCTGTATGGGATTCTATTTTTATAACCATTTCTGGATATTCTCTCATTACCGCTACCAGTTTATCTAACTCTTCCGAAGCGCTTTGTTTAATATTGAATCGGTCAAAGTCAAAATAAATAGTTTCCGTTTCTAGTTTCAGGACACCTTTTTCTTCTGCGATGATTTCCTTTAATTGTTTTAAGGACTGAGTCACCGTAATCCTCTCATTGTTTTTGGTGTTTGTTGATAGGCTATCTTCAAAATAACCTTTTTTAACTGTCCTTACAGTATACTTGTTTGAAGGCGCAAGGTTTTTAAAGATAAAACTACCATCCTTTTCAGTTAGCACGGAATCAATCTTAAGATTGTCCTTGTCAAATAGACTAACCATGGCATCCGCAATAGGATCTTCACTAATAAGGTCCTGTATGGAGCCCGAAATGGCATTAAGGTTTAAGATGTGCTTAAAAGAATATATATCATCATCTCCTTTTCCTCCTTTTCGGTTTGAGGCAAAATATCCTTTTTCGTTGTTTTGATCTATTATATATGAAAAATCATCTCTATTGCTATTGATGGGTTCTCCTAAATTAATGCCCACGCCAAAAAGGCCATCTGCATAATCTGCTTTATAAATGTCTAAACCACCCATTCCCATATTCCTGTCAGATGAAAAATAAAGGGCATTTTCTGTTATATAAGGGAACATCTCCTTTTTGTTGGTGTTGACGGTCCTGCCTAGATTTTCTGGTTCAGAGAAAGCACCATTTTCTAGAATATCTACCTTATAAACATCAGTTAGGCCAAAACCGCCTGGTCTATCTGATACAAAATACAGTTTTTTGCCATCTGGACTTACAGAAGGATGACCTGTAGAGTAGTTTTCACTGTTAAATGAAACTTCCACTGCTTTGGTCCATTCATCATCTACAAACTTAGATTGATAAATTTTTAGGTGATTTATTCCGTTTTTACCACGCTTGAGCTTTTTGCCGTAATTGTTTCTTGTAAAATAGATTGTTTTTTGATCTGGCGAGAATGCTACGGAAGCTTCATGGTATTTTGTGTTGATCTGTTTAGAGAATTTTTTTGGACTTGTTAAATCCTCACCTTCACTATCAGCTTTAGCTACATACAAATCTAAGAAAGGTTGGTTATTCCATTTATATCTCCTTGTAGTAAGGAAGGAAGAATCATGTGCTGATGCAAAAACAACTTCTGACTCATTATGGAACATTGGGGAAAAATCCGAATATTTTGAATTTATAGCCATATTCTTAATCTCTACCAAAGCAGGAGCGTTAGACGCAATGTTATCCTTATCCAGTTCGTTAAGCGGCTCATCTCTTTTCTGCCTGAACAGCTTAGTAAGCTTAGCAGCTCTTCGATACCGTCCAGTTCCTTTTAGGCTATGGGCATATTTAAAGAACTTTTCCTCGGTGATTCTTTCTCTGAACGTTTCATAAAGCTCATGGTACCACTTATAGGACTTTTCTAGATTACCGGTATAATAATGTGAGTCGCCCGCATTGGAAAGAAGTTTGAAAGTATGCTTAGCATCACTTTTTTCTAGGACCACATCATATACACGGGCCGCCTCGGCATACCACATTTTATCAAAATAAGAATCTGCTTGTTTAATGAGCTTGGCAGTTGTGCCTTTTTCGCGAACAAACTTGGTTAACTCTCTACGGTCTAGATTTTCAAGTTGTTTTATAAAAACTGGTCGGGAATATTCAATCGGTTGTTCGCTAGGGGGGGTTAAAGACAATTCTTCATCCTGAAACTGCAATAGGGAAATCTCCTGGGATTTAAGTCCAGGTGCAAGAATGAGAAATAAAATTAAAATCAGTCTTTTCATAATCACTCCGTCTGAATAAATTATCGTCAGGTGATTGATTGGGTATTATACCAAAAAGCATAACACCAGTTTCAAACGCTAAAATAGAATATGGTTGTAGCGTTTATAACTTTTTGTTGTGAAAGAGAGAATTTGTAACGTGTATGCAGCAAAAATGTGGTTCTTCATCGACAAACCCTTTGGATGCGGGGTTTTTGTGAGTAGGAAAAACCTGTATAATACAATAGAATTAAGAGTCCGATTCTTTACCGCCCTCTAGTTTTTCGTCTTCTTTTGAAGCATCTTTAAATTCTTTTATACCACTGCCCAGTCCTCGCATAAGTTCTGGAATTTTTTTACCTCCAAAGAGTAAAAGAACAACTAGTACGATAAGTACAATTTGCCAAGGGCCTAGCATACCAAGAAAAATAGTTTGAGCAATCATAACGTCAACGCCTTTAAATGAAAAGTAAAATTACTAAAAAGAACCTTAAGGCTCTGTTCAATTAACGAAAATTAGCACCTCAAATTGTTTATTAAGCTTTTGCAATACTCATACACATTTTAAAAAGCTTAACAACTAAATTAAAATCTAAGGTTATCTTTGTTCATTATGGCAAAGGATAAGAAGAAAAGAAAAGAGATCAAACGCAAGCTGCTGCACAAGTATCGGCTGGTGATATTGAACGAAAACACCTTTGAGGAAAAGATTTCTTTTAAACTGAGCAGACTCAATGTATTTGTAACAGGAACGCTGTTCATTATTGTTTTAATTGGCCTTACCACACTTATTATAGCTTTTTCGCCTTTAAGGGAATATATACCTGGATATTCATCTACAAGATTAAAAAGGCAAGCCACAGAACTTACGTATAAAACGGATTCGCTAGTCACGGTTTTAAATTATACCAATAGGTATTTAGACAATGTTCGTCTTGTTTTAAGAGGGGATATTGAAAATAATGAGGTTAATAGGGACTCGCTTTTTGAAAAATACAAACTTGACCCTTCCACGGTTGACCTGACACCTATCCGTGAAGACTTACTTTTAAGAGAAGAAGTGGATTTGGAAGACAAATACAATCTTTTTGAACGAAATATAGAAAACGTTGGCAGCTTGTTGTTTTCGCCAGTTAGCGGAACACTGTCCCAACCTTTTGACGCTAAGTCCAAACACTATGCTGTGGATGTTGTTGCACCCAAGGAAACCCCTGTGAAATCTATTGCTGACGGAACTGTTCTTTTTTCGGAATGGACCGCAGAAACAGGGTACGTTATCATTATTGAACACCAAGACAATCTTACTTCTGTTTACAAGCATAATGGCTCTTTGAGCAAATCGCAGGGAGATTTGGTAAGAGCGGGCGAGGTTATTGCCTCAATTGGGAATACTGGAGAGTTAACTACAGGACCACATTTGCATTTTGAACTTTGGAACAATGGAAAACCTGTAAACCCTTTGAATTACATTGATTTTAAATAAATGTCCTTAAAGTCCTTTGCAGCAAAACTTTTTGCTAAAAACATTGTTAGGAAAACAGCTAAATGGGCAAACGACCCCATACAGGCGCAACAAAAAACTTTTAAACATCTTATTTCTGCTGCAAAACAGACCGAATTTGGCAAAGACCACGGTTTTGACAAGATTAAAACACACGCCGATTTTGTGGAAAAAGTTCCAGTTAGAGATTACGAGGAGTTAAAAGATTATGTAGAAAAGATAATTGAAGGGAATAGTAATGTTCTATGGCCAGAAAGGCCCATTTATTTTGCCAAAACATCTGGAACTACCTCTGGAGCTAAATATATACCTATCACCAAAGAATCTATTAGACACCAAGTAGAAGCTTCCAGAAATGCAATCTTAACGTACATTCATGAGACTGGCAAGGCTGATTTTGTAGATGGAAAGATGATATTTCTTCAGGGAAGTCCAGTTTTGGAAGAAAAAGGAGGTATTAAATTAGGACGCCTTTCCGGTATTTCTGCACATTATGTGCCTAACTATTTACAAAAAAACAGATTGCCAAGTTGGGAAACCAATTGTATTGAAGATTGGGAAACCAAGGTAGAGAAGATAGTTGAGGAGACAAAGAATGAGGATATGACCGTAATTGCAGGAATACCATCTTGGGTCCAGATGTATTTTGAAAAACTTAATACCATATCTGGTAAAAAGGTTGGAGAGCTCTTTAGAAATTTCCAACTATTTATCTATGGAGGAGTAAATTATGAGCCTTATAGAGCCAAATTCGAGAACCTGATAGGCAGAAAGGTAGATAGCATTGAACTTTTTCCGGCAAGCGAAGGGTTCTTTGCCTACCAAGACTCTCAAAAAGAGGAAGGAATGCTGTTACTTTTAAATTCAGGTATTTTCTATGAGTTTATAAAGGCGGATGAATTTTTTAATGAAAACCCAAAACGATTAACTATAGCTGAGGTTGAGCCAAATATAGACTATGTCATGATTATCTCCACAGATGCCGGATTATGGGCATACAACCTTGGGGATACCATTCGGTTTATTTCATCAAAACCATATAGAGTCGTTGTTTCGGGAAGAATCAAGCATTTTATATCGGCCTTTGGGGAGCATGTTATTGCAAAAGAGGTTGAAGAGGCTGTAAAAATAGCTATAGAGCAAACGGACGCGCTGGTGAATGAATTTACAGTTGCTCCACAAACTTCGCCAGAAAACGGTGAGCTGCCCTATCATGAATGGTTCATAGAATTTGAAAGAATTCCTTCGGACCTTTCTAAATTTTCCAGACTTATAGAGGATAGTATGCAAAAACAAAACAGTTACTATTTGGATTTACTGGAAGGAAACATCTTGCAACCACTAAAAATCACCCGCATAAAACCTGGAGGTTTCCAAGGATATATGAGAACTATTGGGAAATTGGGAGGACAGAATAAAGTACAAAGACTATCCAATGACAGGAAAGTAGCAGAGGGGTTGACCGCATTTCAGATTTAGATAACAACCAACAGTTCTTCTTTAGTAGGATTTCATGTATTTTTGCCAGAACGTATGATGGCAACCGAAGTAAAACAAACTACAAGAGCACAAGAATCTACCAATGCAATTGAGCGCTTATATATTACCATGCGTCATTTGCTTAATCGTGGATTTTACAAACCTTCAGGAGTATCAGGAAATGCTCTACGTACTGCACTGCTTTTGCTAAGACCAGAAATTTACGGATCTGTGGCAGAGGAAAAAGCAGAGCTTGATGGGCTTATTTATGTCTTGGAAAGATTGCCTGAAGGTATTGAAGAGTGTCGATTTATCAATCTAACCTCTGATGAAGGCTTTTCCAAATCCCATCTAAAAGCAATTGTACCTCCAAAACGAAGAAGAAATTGTTATCGGATTGACGATGAACAAATGAATATTGAGATAACCCGAGGGAGAAGTGACATTTATGATATTCTTACCCACCTTACTTTTTTGTTTATAGAATCTGGAAAGATATGCGAACGTGTTTTGGTAGAAGACGGAACCGCCACAATAAGGGATTGGGATAAATTGGTCAATTTTGTTCAAAGTGAAGAAAAGAGTGAAGCAGAGCGTGAAGTTGCACTCATACATGTTGCAAACATTCTTGGAAGAACTTTTGAGGAAGTTGTAGAAATTAAAAATAAGCTAAGCACATCAACGCAACCAGATCGCTTTTTAAACATCATTTTTTGGCTGGGCAAGTTAGCCATAGAGGAAGAAACAACAGGCAATAAACGTACAATTACATTTAGCCCATTGCTTCGAGAAAGGTTGGGTCATCACATTCATGGCGAGCGCTGGGCAGCTCTGATCAAACAAACGCTAGGCAAACATAAATTATTGGAGAGGCCAATTCATATTATTAGCGCTAACATGCATAGTGTTATGAATTCTCTATTTGCAAAGAAAGTTTTGGCAAAAGAGTTTCCAGATACAAAGTCTTTGGATATTTATGAGGCGTTGAGTTCTTCAAAAAACAAGGGACTTAGAAAGAAAGTCATGGAAGTTGGAGAAAAGAATGGGATGATTTTTATTGATGACGAATCTGGGGCAAACATTGATGTACAGATTTTTGATTCGGCAAAATTTGGAAAGAATACCTGTTGTTATGATTTCCAAAGTGACATTTCTGACGATGAAAAACCCGTTATCTTTGTTATGGATTATGCATTTGGAGAGCAGGCTTATGAAACTATAGATGAACTTTTAAAGCCAATGGAGGGAGAAGTTCAAAAGAAATTTTTAAATGTGGATTCCATATCAGTAATGGGTAAAGCGGGTATTTTAGAAGGTGGAAAGGGAGATTTAATGATTCCGTCAGCGCATATTTTTGAAGGAACCGCGGATAATTACCCCTTTAAAAATGAGTTGTGCGCTTCGGACTTTGAAGGGCATGGGTTAGAGGTTTTAGAGGGAACTATGGTGACCGTTTTAGGAACATCACTTCAGAATAAAGACATTCTTCGATTCTTTCATGAATCCACTTGGAATGTAATTGGACTGGAAATGGAAGGAGTGCACTACCAAAAGGCAATTCAATCTGCATCTAAAATCAGGAAGAGCATTAATAGAGATGTGAAAGTAAGGTATGCGTATTATGCATCAGACAATCCATTGGAGACTGGAAGCACTCTAGCTTCTGGAGGATTGGGAACAACAGGTGTAAAACCGACATATTTAATTACGGACAGGATTTTAAAACAAATATTCAATTCATAAAATGGCAGACCAACCAGTAAATAAAGGCACTTCTGATGAAATAGATTTGGGACAATTGTTCCAAATGGTAGGTAAAGGGTTTAACAAAATAGGGATAGCATTCTTGAAGTTGTTTCTGTACTTAAAAAAGCACGCCATAATCTTGGGAATCCTTGTTGTTGTAGGCGTTGGCCTTGGATATGGCCTTAACCAGATTTCAAGAAAGAAGATGAAAATTGAGGTAATTGTAAAACCTAATTTAGAAAGCAAGAACTATTTATATGATGTTGTTGCGGAGGTAGAAAGTAATATAAGAGCTAAGGATTCTGTCTTTTTTAAGAATATTGGTGCGGATGTCACCAATTTAAGGGAGTTTAAAATTTCAATTGAACCCATAGAAGATGAGAAAAAAGAAGGAGGAGATTTGGAATATCTTGAACTCTTGGAAAAATTTCAAGCCAACGAAGAATTTTTGGATTTTATTAAATCTGAGCTTTCAAATAAATCTACATTAAATCATAGGATCATCTTTTTGTTCAAAAACCCATCTGAAGGCAAATTGTTTGCTCAAAAGGTTATGGAATACATAAACTCAAATGGGTATTTTAAGGAATTGGCAATCACTTCTAATCAAAATGCATTAGAAAGAATCAAAAGAAATGAAACATTTATCAAACAAATTGATGAATTGATTTCTATTTACTCCCAGAGCTTTAATAACCAAAGTAGCCAAACCATTGATGGACGAATTGTTATGGACAATACTGAAAAGATTAATGTTACTGGTCTTTTTGCTCTAAAGAACCAACTTATTCAGGGCATAGAAAGAAAGAAAATTGAAGTTAAAGAGCAAAGAGAAGCAATCAACATTGTTAATTTTGGAAGGACACAACAAGTTATAAAACCTTTGTTTGGTGAAATTGTAGTTTTGATTCCTTTGATTTTTGTTTTTGCATTTTTTCTTTGGACATGTTTAGGTTATTTGAATAAGAAAGCTGTTGAATTATCCTCCGAGCAGTAATTATAAACTTTTTAACAAAGTTAAATTAAGATGAGAACATTCTTGGAAGACAAAAACCATGATTTTTTCGCACATCAAACAGCCTTTGTGCATGAAGGCTGTAAAATTGACGAAGGAACTAATGTCAATTTGGCAGAAAACGGAGAATCCAATAATAAGGAATTGGCACTTGTACAGGAAAGAGATGTGCTTAGAGAAAAATGCGTTGCGTTAAATCAAGAGCGAGCAAATAAACCACTAATTTTAAATGTGATTAGTGATTTTCCAACAAGAGGTGTTGAGCAAAAGGGATTTTGAAGGAGCTGGGGTTTTTTGGACCAAATGTGGCAATAAGATTTGTTCTTAATTAACTAAATTATATATACTATAATTTAGCTAACCTTAAGGATATGTATAATTTTAAAAATTCAAAAGACACTGAAAAATTACCTAAAAAAATGATTATTAGAAGGAGACATTGTTGACGAGAATTTTCTTGAAAATATTGTTGTACGATTAATTTTAATTTGATAATATATTTGACCGCTGAATCCACAAACTGGTACGATTTTACTGTTACTATTTTTTTATTTAGGTAGTTTGAGAGTAAGGTATTATCCATTAAATCAGAAACCTGCCTGATACTAAAGGAAGACCTTAAATTCAGTGTTGCGGATAAATCCAAGTTAAAAAGTAATCTAAGCATTTCTATTTCACATTTGAGAGAAAGTTTAGCAAAATGAGTAAACAGAATAGCAAGTGAAAAATAAATTAAAAACAGCATTATCAGGGTTAAAGGCAAAAAACAAATCTACTTTTGCTTTTAATCTTCAGAATCTTTATCAGCTTGAAGCTTGTGCGACTGTTGCAAAAAAAGGAGAAGTTCCAATAATAATCCAATTTTCCGAAAGGTTTTTAAGATTTCTAGATGATAAATATGGTATAGATTATATACTTCAAAAATATCGTAGCGACTATACTTATTTCCATCTAGATCACTGTATTGATTTAGAGTTCATAAAGTACTGTGTAGACTCCGGTTTTGATTCTGTTATGTATGACGGTTCTGCTTTTGCCATTGATGAAAACATTAAAAATACTTTAATTATAAAGGAATATGCTGAAAAAGTAGGTTGCTTGGTAGAAGGCGAGCTAGGTAAAGTTTCAGGAGTTGAAGATGGGTTTGGCGAAGAAGGTTCTTCATATGCCGAAATATTGGAAATTATAAGGTATGTAAAAGAAACCAAAATAGATTTAATGGCTTTAGGCATAGGCAATGCCCATGGATTTTATGAAAATCTTGACGGTATTGATATTTCTATTTTAAAGGATGCTAGCAATCAACTTGAGGCAAATCAATTATTCGTTTTACATGGAGGTACGGGACTTCCAGAAAATGTTATTAGGGAGGCCATATCCTTTGGGGTAGTTAAAATTAATATTTCTACACAATTAAAAAAGGAAACAATGGACCTTGTAAAGGAATTTGCCAATAATAACAAACTATATAATGAAATCTATTACCATGAGAATATGGTGGAAGGCCTATCAAAATTATTTAAAAATTATTTACATAAATATACGCTCTAAAAAATATGTACTTAATAGTTAACTTAGGACTTAAGTCCATTCGAGGAATTGTTTTCAACGAAGAAGGGATGCAAGTCTACGTAACTTCTAAACCAGTATTCTCTAAGCTTCTTGACAATAGAGTAGAGCAAGACGCAACGGAATGGAACTCTAAATTAGAGAGTATTTTGCAAGAAATATCCTCCATAGATTATTTAAAGGATAAAATTCAATATATTACATCCACTACAAGCTCTTCCTGTGTTTATGGAATGAACGCGGAAGGAGATGCTGTCACTAAAGTAATGATGGTTTCTGATAAAAGGGCTTTTTCCGAAGCTGAATATGTTGAGAAAGTATTAAGACAAAAAACAACAATTCATGACCTTAAATGCCCTACTTCTTCTATAATACCCAAGGCTTTATGGTTTAAAAAGAATAAACCAGAAGTTTTTGAAAAAGCAAAATACTGGATGGGTGCGGGAGAATTCCTTAATTATTACTTTACAAATGAGGTTTTTACTGATTCTCTAAATGCCAGTAAAGGGCTTTATCACGATGGCACATACCTGCAAGAAGTTCTTTCGGAAGTAGATTTGGATAAATCATCCTTGCCACCAGTCAAAGAAGTTGGCTTTTCTTTTGGCCTATCTAAGAACATAGTGGACAAGTATGGTTTTAATAGTAAATGCAAGTATATTCTAACTACATATGATGCTATTTGTGCAGTAATTGGTTCTTTTGATGGAGACTCAAAGACAGCTTGTGATGTTTCGGGCACGGTGACTTCAGTGAGGGTATTGTCCAAGATAGGATTGACAACTAAGTCTGGGCCAATTCTTTCTCAAAAATTGGGTAATTACGACAATTATTTGATAGGAGCCTCGAATAACTTGGGCGGGGGAATAATAGAATGGCTCAAACAAGCATTTTACGACGAAAACGACAAGAACGTCTATTATATTATGGAGAATAATGCCCATCAGGTTTCAATGGGGGCACATGGCATTGTTTTTCTTCCTTATATGCTTGGGGAAAGAGCACCTTTTAAGAGTTCAAACGCTAGAGGAACATTTTTTGGAATAGACAGAGCAAGTTCTATTAAAGAGTTTTCAAGGGCAGTTTTTGAATCTACGGCATATGTGTCGAATGATTTATTACAACTAATAGTAGATAATGGCATTGAAGTTGACTCTATGTCCGTTAGTGGAGGGTTGGCCAGATTTGATCTTATAAACCAGATTAAAGCAGATGTTACGAATAAGAGGATAAAAGTCATCGAAAATTTTGAAAGCACTTCTGTGGGAGCGTTTATTTTACTATTGGTCAGTCTTAATAAGTTTGGTTCTGTCGAAGAAGCGGCCTCGTCCATTATTAGAGTTAGAAAAATAATTAACCCTTCTGAAGCTAACCATAAAATTTACAGAGAGTTTTTCGAATTCTATAAAAACCTAAACGGGCAACTTCTCCCTATGTATAATGAGCATTTAAAGATAAGGGATAAAGTACAATCTTTCTCTTCTGAAACCATTAGTAATCTATAATGACGTATTACATAAAACCTCATATACTAATTGAAAAGATCGCTGTAAGCTCAATTAAGAAATTTCCCATTGGCAAGGAAGTTTTGATAATATGTTCCAAGACTGTTGGTAAAAGTCATGGAGTGAATGAGATTTTTGAGGGGTTAGGAAGTAATTCTCGATTACATGTTTTTAACCATATAAGGCCAGACGCTCCTTTTGAAGATATTGACTTGGTTTTAGAAAAATTAAAAGAGATAAAACTAGATAGTATCATAGCAATTGGAGGCGGTTCTACTATTGATGCCGCAAAAGCGTTATCTATAGCGTTCGGCAATACCTGTTATAAAGATGTTTTTTACGGTAAAAGTCTTATACCAACGGAAAAAATAAAACTTTTAGCAATACCAACTACAGCAGGTACAGGAGCAGAATTATCTTTTGGCGCTATTCTTTATGACAAGATAAATGGAAAAAAAGGCGGAATTAGAGGCGAAATTTTACAGCCGGATTATGTCCTTATTGATGCTAATTTACATAATGGCTGTCCTACCGTTCTTAAAGCAGAAGTTGGTTTTGATTGTTTAACACATGCTATTGAAACATATATTTCCAAAAAAAGTACGGCATTAGTAAGGATTCAATCTGTAAACTGTATCAAAATAATATTTAAACACTTAGTTCCGGCATGTGAGAATAATTCACTAGAAGACATGGAAAAAGTAGCAATAGCATCTACCTTTATGGGCATTAACCTTGCATTTAGCTCCACTTGTCTACCACATAGAATACAATATGTAATTGGGCCAATGACTGGGACAAGCCATGCTCAAGGCCTTATTGCCATTTACAAAGGTTGGTTAAAACATTTACGGCAAGAGAATATCAAGGCATTGAAGTCATTGGCTTCAGACCTTAACCTGACAGTAGACCAGTTTATTGAAAAAGTAGATAAATTAAAGAACGAACTCAATATAAATTTTGGAATCACTAAACTGGGGTTACATGAGCATAATATTAATGAAATAGCCAACAAGGTTTCGGGAAATATGGAGGCCGACCCTTCTTACAAAGACACCACCAGTATCAATAATGTTTTAAAATTAGCACTATAATGGTTGCAATAGTAATGGCCGCAGGCAAGGGAAGTAGACTAGGGGAATATACAACTGAGTTACCAAAAAGTTTATTACCCTTGGACGACAATGGAAACACGCTTTTAGACTATAATCTTAGGGTTTTAGAAAAAATCGGGATTCAAAAAATTTTAATAGTCACAGGGTTCAACAGCCAATTGATAGAAAGACACACGGGAAACAATGCTAAAGTGGAAATCATATACAATCCTTTTTGGAATCATTGTAATGTGCTAGGTTCCCTTTATATGGCGCTAGACCATATTAAGGAAGACTTTCTTTTTCTTCATGCAGATACGTTAGCTGACTATGAAATTTGGCAAATGCTTACGGAAAGCAGCGGAGACATGGTGCTTCCTTATGAAAACAAGGAATGCGGAGACGAAGAAATGAAAGTGGTATTGGACAATGATAATAATCTTTTGGACATTACTAAAGAAGTGGCCCCGGAAAAAGCACAGGGAGAATTTTTGGGAATCGCAAAATTTAGTAAAGAAACAATACCTTACTTTAAAAGTAGGGCAGAAGAGCTTTTTAAGATTGGGAATTTAAACCATTATATGGAATCAGTAGTACAAAGTGCGATTGATAATGATTCTATATCCATAAAGGTTTTAGATATTCTGAAACATAAGTTTGTTGAGGTAGATTTTGAAGAGGATTATTTAAGGGCAAAAGAATTATTTGGTAGCTAGACTATTAGTTATAGACAAAATATCTTTAAAATCATACGCAACTGCTCTTTACTTCTCTTTAGAAAAGGGTCGCTCCGTAATATTCTAAATCTGGAATAAGAATTTCATGAAAAAATCAATTCTAAAGAATGTTTTAGTAAAGAATTTTCTAGCATTGTCAACAATACAAATTGCTAATATAATCTTACCATTTATTACACTACCATATTTAGCACGAGTATTAGGAGTTTCAAATTATGGAGTAGTTTTTATGGTGTATTCAGTAATGCAGCTCCTATTTGTTCTAAATGATTATGGCTTCAATTTGTCTGCAACCAAAGAAGTATCTAATCATAGACTTGACATAAGAAAAGTAAATGAAATTTTCAGCAGTATTATTAGCATAAAAATCGTACTTCTATTGATTACATTTTTATTGTTGATGCTATTAGGTATTGCAGTACCTGTTATAAGCGAGCATAGAGAAGCTTATTTTTTAGGCTTCGGCATGGTCGTCGGTCAGACCTTTACCCCTATATGGCTGTTTCAGGGAATGGAAAGGATGAAATATATTACGATTGTTAACCTAGTTTCGAAGCTAACGTTTACGATATTAATTTTTGTAGTAATCGATAGCTCTGAGGACTATATATTTGTCCCGTTGTTATATTCAATAGGATTTACGATAGCCGGGTTTGTATCAATTTATTTGGCAAAGAAAGAGTTTGGCGTTTATTTTTCAATACCTAAATGGTTTCAAATCAAGGAGCAATTGAATAACAGTACCCAGTATTTTTTATCTAGGGCTTCAATTGCAGTGTACACCTCTGGAAATAATTTTATAGTCGGTATATTTTTAGGTGAATATTATGCTGGCATTTTTGGGGTTGCTGAGAAATTATATACAGCAATGATAGTAGTGTACACCCCTTTATCCGATGCAATTTATCCGTTTATGGTTAAGAAGCGCGACATGGAACTTTTTAAAAAAATATTCGTTGGTGTTATTTTGGTAAACTTAACTGTCATAACGTTTACCTATTTTTTTTCTGGGGAAATCGTCAACATTATATTTGGTGATGGATATAGTGAAAGTGCTGAATTATTGAAATATTTTTGTTTGCTTGCGTTTGTTATCGTTCCGACTATTTTTATAGGCTATCCTTTACTTGGTGCCTTTGGCTATGAAAAACATGCTAATTATAGCGTGGTTGCCGGTAGTATAATACATTTTTTAGTGTTGTTGATAATTTATCCGAATTTAACAATTTACCTTATGGCCCTCTTATTAATCCTTACACAGGTAATCGTTTTTTTAGTTAGAATGCATGGAGTTCAAAAATTAATTAAATTAAATAGTTTGAAATCAAACAATTAGACTATGCTAATAAAGGGTATAAGATATTTTATTACCATAGTGATAGGTGGGCCTATTTATTTGATTTCAAAAATATTTCCTAAGAAAAAAGACCTTACCGTGATAGGGTCCAATCTTGGGTTGCACTTTGCCGATAACCCTAAATACTATTATATTCAATACTACACCTCCTCTTCGCCCAAAAATCGAAATTTAGTTTGGATTTCGAAGAACAAAGATGTTGTAAACATGCTAAATAATTTGGATTTACCTGCGGAATACCTATACTCTTCAAAAGGCATTTACATGTGTTTAAGGGCAAGCAATGCCATTATTTCGCATCAACTCACCGATATAAACGGTAGTTTGGTGGGAGGGGCTAAAATTGTACAATTATGGCATGCCATGGCCTTGAGAAAAGTGGGGTACGGCGGAGACTGGTATGATGATAATTTCAAAGGAAAATTCAGGAAATTCATAGCAGAATACTTACCGTACTCCTATTACATGACCTGTGATTATCTCTTGGCACCTTGTCAGAAAGCCAAGGAAAATTCTTATGAAGCATTTTCTTTTTCTTTTAGAAACAATAAGATTCAAGAGAATATATTTATTGCAAGACAGCCTAGAACATTGTGTTTGGAAGAAGATTTTGTGTTGCCCGAAAATTTCTTTCCTGAAAAGATTATGTTAGAGTCAATCAATCAAAAATATGATAAAATAGTATCATGGTTGCCTACTCAAAGAAGACAATTTGGAAAAACAATTATAGATGTAATTAAAGATTCAAGCTTAAATTTAAAAGAGCTAAATGAATTTTGTCGTCATAGAAATTGGCTATTTATTATAAAAGCGCATTTTTTAGACCTTGAAGAAGTTAATGAAATAGCCAAGGAATTCAATAATATTTTTACATATGAGTACGCAGACCCTTATCCAATGTTAAAATTTACAGATGTTTTAATAACTGATTACTCTAGTGTTTTTTTTGATTTTATTTTGGTTGATAGACCAATTTTGTTTATGAGTTATGATTTAGAAGAATATAGAAACACCGCTAAATTTTATTATGAATACGAAGATTTGCAAATTGGCCCTATTTTTAGAGCTTGGAGTCAAATTTTAGAAGAACTAGTTTATATCGACACAGAAAATGACAGGTTTAAGAACCAAAGAAACCAAACTTTAAAAAGTTTTGAATTTGAAACTTCACCAGTAATCAAATTTCCTAATGAAATTTAGTCAGCAATTAGCCATTAAAGAAATTTTACTGATTATTCTGGTTATTCTTAGTATTCATTTCACCGAGTTTAAAATTGGGGTAGTTAAATTATCTGAAATCATTTTATTATTGCTACCCCCATTCTTTTATTCCAGAAAAATCAACAAATGGTGTTTATACTTTTATTTTTTATTCTTTACATGGCTGGGGATTTCGCTATTTCTTAACTTATTTAGAGAATTGCCACCACTAAAAGGTCTATCATTACTTAAAAGCCCTTATTTGATTACAATTGGCAGATTTTTGGAATTAATTGCTTGTGTAAACCTAGTAGCTATTACTCATTTTTATTTTAAAAGTAAATCTGGGGAGTATATAGTTCGATTTGTAAAGAGAATTGTTTTTATATCATTCGTGTTAATAATTTTCAATTCACTTACATATTTGTTGGTCACTAAGGGGGTGTTGTCAAATTCTAGTTTGGTATATATAACTTCAAGTAACTATTTTAGATTAAAGGGAGGATTTATTGAAGGAGGACCTTATGGTTTAATGCTTTCCTTTGTTTTTGTATTATCATTTTTGTACCGGTCAAGATTCAATTTAGTAATAAGGACTTTCATAATCTTTAATATTGTTTTCTTGGCAAAATCTAAGGCCGGCATATTACTCTTAGTAATCTGGGCGGTCATCTATTATTATAAGACGGTTTACAGGAAAATCAAAAGCCTTAGCTTCATAGTTCTGATGATAGGAGGTGTCATCGCAGTATTTGCTTTTGCAAAATTGGCCAATGTGTATATAGAACACATCCAGAATATGGAGAAGTATGTAATTCAAAGACCAGAAGACACTAATTTAATTATGGGCAGAATTGCAGGTTCTCACATAGCTCCAAAAATGGTTCTGGATAATCCTATTTTTGGCATAGGATTAGGGAATTACCCTATTGAGAGAAATTTAAAGAAGTATCGTAGTTTCATTCCTGAATCGCCGCCAGGCAAGACAGATGCACATGGCCTTGGCGGTATTTTTCAACTAATGGTAGATGGTGGTGTATTTATTTTATTCTTATTTATTCTTATTTTAATTTATTTGATAAAGAAGACGTTGGTTTTAAGGAATGGTATGGAGATATTTTTATTTGTATTTCCTTGTTTTTTCCTAACAGGAGTTCAGATTTATTTTTTATACCCATGGTTTTTACTTGGCATAATAATTTCATTAAATGAAAAAGCAGATTCGAAAAGAAGATTTAGTAGTTGACGCCAGAATGATTAACAGTTCGGGCATTGGCACATATTTAAAAAATATTTTGCCAATAATTTCCAATAATTTTAATCTAACACTGTTAGGGGATTTAAAAGAACTGGCTAGCTTTGAGTGGACAAAAGGATTGAAAATAATAGAATTCAACTTAAAAATATACTCACTAAAGGAGCAGTTACTATACCCGTTTATAATTCCTAAAACAGATCTCTTCTGGTGTCCACATTTTAATGCTCCTTTTTTACCTATAAGGGCAAAGAAAATGTTGACAACTATATATGACGTAAACCATTTAGCCAATAAAGAAAGTAGTTCCTTTGCAAAATGGATTTATGCAAAACTACTATACGCTTTGGCCGTAAGAAAAAGTGAGAAAATAATCACTATTTCCAAATTCTCAAAAGCAGAATTATTGAAGTATACTAATGCCAAAACAAAAAAGATAAAAATTGTTTACTGTGGAGTTGATTTTGTAAAATTTACCAATGTTTATCAAAACCTAGAATATGAAGTTCCTGAAAAATATATTCTTTATGTCGGAAATATAAAACCTCACAAAAACCTTCTTACTTTGTTGAAGGCATACAAAATTTTGCCAGAGAATATAAAACAGACCTATAAATTAGTTATTTTAGGAAAAAAAGAAGGCTTTATAACCCCAGATTTAGAGATTTTTAAATTTATTGAAGAACATAGCCTTATGAAATATATATTTTTTACGGGATATGTTGAAGATTATGAAGTTCCATTAATATACCAAAAAGCTAGTTTGTTTGTATTTCCATCTCTTTATGAGGGGTTTGGACTGCCTGTATTGGAGGCTATGGCAAGTGGAGTGCCAGTTTTAACGTCCAATGCAACAAGCCTCCCAGAAGTTGGTGGAGAAGCTGCTATGTATTTTGACCCTACTAATTTCAATGAGCTTTCTGTAAAAATTCAAGAATTTGTATTAAATCAAGAATTAGGAAAAATGTATGTAAGAAAAGGAAAGCTACAAGCTAGACGTTTTTCTTGGGAGACTGCTGGCAAAAGACATATTGAAATTATTGATGACCTTATAAACGAAAGCAGTACCCATGGTGCAACTTAACTTTAGTCTAAATAGGTTATGGTCTTTTGTACTCTATTCGCTTGCTCTATTTCCTCTACTACCAAAGGGTTTAGAAAGTATATTGTTAATATGTTTCACTATTTTATCTTTTCTGCTATATTTTAAAAAAAAAAGATATAACAGAGATGTTTTTGGTGTAAAAGATTTTTTTTTAGTTGTTTTACTTTCTTCTATTTTTTTAATTTATGCTGTAAGTATCTGCTACTCTTCTAATTGGGAAAAGGGAATAAGTCAAACGATAAGAGTAATTCCAATAGCATCTTTTCCTCTTATTTTTGGATTTTTAAGAAAAGATTGTCTGAGCGAGAATGAAATAGACTACATTAAATATATATACATATTCGCAGTAAGCTCAGGCCTAATATATTTGAATATCTCTTCATTGAACAAATTGTATTTTTCAAATAGTTCTCATTGGGAAATAAGGCAATATCTTGAAATGGTTTCAGATGTGCATGGAACGTATATGTCTCTTTGGGTCGGTTTTGGGGTGCTTATTTTATTTTCATTAATAGTTAACTGGGCGGTCGGTCAAAAGTTAAAATTAATTATTGCAGGAATGGTCTTGATTATCTACTTTCTTTATTGGCAAATAACCATTGGTGCTAGAATGCCTCTTATTATGACTATAATACTATGCTGTATTTATCTTTTTTTTAGGGTTAAGTCTAGTTTACGATATATTCTGGTTTTCTTTTTACTAAGTGGCTTCATTCTTTTTCTAAATTTGTCAGAATCTAATTTTATGCAAAGGGTCGAAAATGTATTTAATGTAGAACACTCTTTGCCCAGTGGCGATTATAGTCTAAATTTTGAAGACATTTCATCAGAAGATATTAGAAAGGGCATTTTTCTTTGTAGCTGGCAGCTTATAAAGAAATCCCCATTAGTAGGCTATGGGGTTGGTGATGTACAGTTCAATCTGGATCAGTGTTATCAAGAAAGAATCCCTAGCAATGTGTATCAAAAATTCCTTTATAATAGCCATAATCAATATCTTCATGTTGTGTTAGTTGGAGGAGCATTTGCTTTGGCCGTATTTTTAATGAGTCTTTTTGTTGTTTTATATATTTCATACTGGAAATCTGATTATTTGCTTTTTTCTTTTACTATTCTAACAATGGCTTGTTTTATGACAGAAAACTTAATCAGTAGGCATGACGGAATTATTTTTTACAGTTTATTCAATTCAATTTTAATTTTTAGCAAGAATGAAAAAGGCCTTAGTGCATGATTGGTATACCGTATATGGGGGCGCAGAAAGATGTGTAGAAAGCTTTACAAATATTTGGGATGATTTTAATCACTTTTCATTGGTGGATGATTTATCAGATGAAAACAGAAATATTATTCTAAAAGGTAAATCAACAACAAATTCATTTATTCAAAAATTACCTTTTGGAAAGAGTAAATATAGAAGCTATCTGCCATTGTTTCCACTGGCTGTTGAGCAATTTGACCTCACCAAGTATGACTTAATAATATCATCATCATCATCAGTAGCCAAAGGGGTATTGACCAGGCATGATCAATTGCATATTTCTTATGTTTATTCTCCTGTAAGGTATGCGTGGGATTTATATCATCAGTATTTACGTGAATCCGGTCTTGAAACTGGAGTCAAAGGATTTTTGGTTAAATATTTTTTACATAAACTTAGATTATGGGATTATGCTACCGCAAATAGGCCTGATTACTATATTGCAATCTCCAATTATGTGGCTAAACGAATTAAGAAAATATATAACAAGGAAGCAATTGTAATTTACCCTCCTGTAGATACAAAATCATTTACAATTTCTGAAATTACGGAGGACTACTATGTCACTTGTTCTAGGATGGTTCCATACAAAAAGATAGATTTAATAGTTGAGGCTTTTTCCAAAACGGATAAAAGATTAATTGTTGTTGGGGATGGTCCAGACTATAATAAAATAGAGAGACTTAAGACCTCAAACATTGAACTCCTTGGTTTTCTTGAAAAGAATAAAGTGTTAGATTTAATTAAAAAGGCTAAAGCCTTTATATTTGCTGCCGAAGAAGATTTTGGTATTGCACCAATAGAGGCACAGGCTGCAGGAGTTCCTGTAATAGCATTTGGAGAAGGCGGAATATTGGAAACAGTAAATGGACAATTTCCTAATGGGGATATATCAATCGAAAATATTACGGGAGTATTTTTTAAAAATCAAGATTCAGAATCTCTTTTGGCGGCAGTAGACTTTTTCGAAAAAAATATCCAAATTTTTGATAAGAATTTGATAAGACAAAACGCGCAGAAGTTCAGTGTAGAGAGGTTCGAAAAGGAATTCAAGCAAAAGATAGAAGAACTTTACGAAAATTGGAAAAACAATAAAGGAGTAAAATGAAAAAAGCTATTATTACAGGTATTACAGGGCAAGATGCAGCATATTTAGCAGAACTTTTATTGGAAAAAGACTATCAGGTATACGGAACATATAGAAGAACCAGTTCTACCAACTTTTGGAGGATTGAAGAATTGGGAATAGAAAATCACTCAAACCTTCACTTATTAGAATACGACTTGGTCGATTTATCAAGCGCTTTTAGAATAATCAGTGATATACGACCACATGAAATCTATAATTTGGCCGCACAAAGTTTTGTGGGAGTCTCATTTTCTCAACCAATTGCAACTGCGCATATAACGGGAATTGGAGCATTGAATTTGCTCGAGGCAATTAGAACAATTGACCGCGGGATAAAGTTTTATCAGGCCTCGACATCTGAAATGTTCGGAAAAGTAAAAGCAATTCCTCAGTCCGAAGAAACCCCTTTTCATCCAAGAAGTCCATATGGCGTGGCAAAGGTTTTTGCTCATTGGGCAACCTTGAACTATCAGGAATCCTATAACCTGTTTGCTTCAAGTGGAATTTTATTTAACCATGAGTCGCCGTTGCGAGGTAAAGAGTTTGTTACAAGGAAAATAACAGACTCTGTTGCCAAAATTTCTCTAGGAATGCAAGACGTTCTTGAGTTGGGGAATTTAAATGCTAAAAGAGACTGGGGGTATGCAAAAGATTATGTAGAAGGAATGTATAAAATACTCCAAGCTGATAAGCCCGATGTATTTGTTTTGGCAACGGGAAGAACCGAAACAGTTAGAGATTTTGTGGACATGGCCTTCAAGGCAATTGACATAAACATTGAATGGGAAGGTGGAGAAGAAAAAGAAATAGGGATTGATGTAAAATCTGGGAAGACACTTATTAAAGTCAATCCAAAATTCTATAGACCTGCCGAAGTGGATTTGCTGATAGGAGATCCTAAAAAATCTGATAAGATTTTAGGATGGAAAGCAAAAACAACTTTAGAAGAATTATGCGAAATGATGGTGATTTCTGACATTGAAAGGAATAAAGATGGAAAATCCTATTAACAACACGGTCTTTATTACGGGCATTAATGGATTTACAGGGAAGCACTTGGAAGCTTGTTTAATTAATAAAGGATTCAAGGTCTATGGAACAACATTCTCTCCACCAAAAAAGGAAAATCATTTCAAGTGCGATATTTTAAACAGCAATGAACTAAAAAAAACTATTTTAAAGGTTAAACCAAATTATGTGGTACACCTTGCAGCGATTTCTTTTGTTGCATCCCAAGATATTTCAAAGATTTATGAAACTAATGTGATTGGAACACTTAACCTGTTAGAAGTTCTATGTAAACTTAACATGCCAATAAAAAAAGTTCTCTTAGCTAGCAGTGCTGCGGTTTATGGCAATATTGGAACAGTTCTTTCAGAAGAAATGTGCCCCAAGCCAGTTAATCACTATGGTAACAGCAAATTGGTCATGGAAAACATGTCGACCAATTACTTCAACAAACTAAACATAGTAATTACAAGACCATTTAACTATACAGGAGTGGGTCAGGAAGAACAGTTTTTGATTCCCAAAATTGTAGAACATTTCAAACAAAACAAAAAGAGTATTGAACTTGGCAATATTAATACCTTTAGGGAATACAACAATGTAAAGTTCTTAACAAGTAGCTATCAAAAACTTTTGATGTCCAATTTTAAATCTGGTGCCGTTAATATTGCTTCGGGGAAAACATATAGTATCAAAAACATATTGGAAATTATGAGTTACGTATCCTCATATAATATCAAAGTTGAAAGAAATGAGAAGTTTGTAAGAAAACACGAAATAAGGGAACTTAAAGGCTCTCCTAATAAACTCATAGATTTAGTTGGGAAATTGGATGACGGATGTTCTCTAAGGAAAACTTTAGAAGAAATGTATCTTGCCTAAGAACTTTTAGTTTTCTTATAAAAAACTTTTTAGAAAAGGTTGGTTTTGCAAGTTAAGAAGTATTTTAGTGAATGTTTTTTAGCCAACATCGTTATTCAAATCTGATTACTCCTCTCTCTTATGGGATAGATTTATTGATTGTCAACATTTTTTTGTACATACAGCCAATCAATTTTCAGACACCATATCTTATACACGCTTACATATCTGTTGGCTGGATTGTCATATCAGTAAAAAATGAATTTTATAAAGTTTATAGATATGCTAAAATCACATATATAATAAGACTGATATTTACACAATTTGTTTTTTTCTTTTTAATTCTGTATGCATTCATTGGATTTTTTAAACAACCAATAATAAGTCGATTTGCCTTAGGACAGTATTTTGTTTTTAACGTCTTGGCAATTTCTATTATAAAACTTATTAGTTACCTGTTATTGATGGAATATAGGGATAAGGTCAAAGGTAATTTAAGGAATGTTGTCGTTATAGGAAAAAATAAAAAAACGGACCAATTAATTACTGTCTTTAACGAAAGAAAAGGCTATGGGTACCATTTTTTAAAACAATTTCCGTCGAACAGTCTGAATTTTGATTTAGAGAACTGCTTTGATTATATTATTAAGAACAATGTAGATGAAATCTATTGTTCTGTTTCAGAATTGAAAAACGAGCAGTTAACACAATTCATCAATTTTGCAGATAACAACTTGAAGACGCTTAAATTTATTCCAGATAATAAGCACATATTTTCAAAGAAATTAAAATTTGAATATTATGATTATATACCTGTATTATCTTTAAGAGATATTCCTTTACACGGTCCTATTAATTCCTTTTTGAAGAGGAGTTTTGATATTGTATTTTCTCTTATTGTTGTTTTAGCACTACTTTCATGGCTAACCCCGATATTGGCTATTATAATTTCATTAGAATCTAAAGGCCCGGTGTTTTTTAGACAAAGTCGCAATGGGGTTGATAATAGAGAGTTCTATTGTTACAAGTTTAGATCTATGGCACCAAACCATGATGCAGATAATTATCAGGCTACTAAAAATGATATGCGGATTACCAAAATTGGAAAAATAATACGCAAAACAAGTATTGATGAACTCCCTCAATTTTATAATGTGCTTTTTGGGACAATGTCAGTAGTTGGCCCACGGCCGCATATGGTCAAACATACAAACGAATATTCAGACAGAGTAGATAAATACATGGTTCGTCATTTTGTAAAGCCTGGCATCACAGGTCTTGCTCAAATTAGAGGTTATCGTGGGGAAATAGAAAGTGACACTGATATTCTAAATAGAATAAAGTTTGATATATTTTATATTGAAAACTGGTCCATGTTTCTTGATATTAAAATCATGGTTCAAACGGTAATCAACGCTTTTAAAGGTGAGGCAAAAGCCTATTAGTTTATGAAAAAAACCCTAATCACAGGAGCAGCAGGCTTTTTAGGATCACACCTTTGCGATAGGTTTATTGCGGAAGGACACCATGTCATTGCCATGGACAATCTTATAACCGGAGACCTTAAAAATATAGAGCACCTGTTTCCATTGGAACGTTTTGAATTCCATCACCATGACGTTTCAACTTTCGTACATATAGGAGGAGATTTGGATTACATCCTGCACTTTGCATCTCCGGCAAGTCCAATTGATTATTTAAAGATTCCGATTGAAACCCTAAAAGTAGGTTCCCTGGGCACATTAAATTTGTTAGGTCTTGCCAAGGAAAAAGATGCCAGGATTCTGGTGGCATCAACCTCAGAAGTATATGGAGATCCTTTAGTACATCCGCAGAATGAAGAGTACTATGGCAATGTAAGTCCTATTGGACCTAGAGGGGTATATGATGAGGCCAAACGTTTTATGGAGTCAATAACCATGGCGTATCATACTCATCATGGATTGGATACCCGTATCGTTCGCATTTTTAATACCTATGGTTCAAGAATGCGCTTGAATGATGGGCGAGTGGTTCCAGCCTTTATGGGGCAAGCGCTTCGGGGTGAGGATTTAACGGTTTTTGGAGATGGGTCCCAAACAAGATCTTTTACGTATATAGATGATCAGGTTGAAGGCATCTATCGCTTATTGATGAGCAACTACCATCTTCCCGTCAACATAGGTAATCCAGATGAAACCACAATTCTGGAATTCGCTGAGGAAATAATTAAGCTTACGGGAACAGATCAAAAAATAATATTCAAACCATTGCCTCAGGATGACCCCTTACAGCGCCAACCTGATATCACTAGGGCCAAGGAAATTTTGGATTGGGAACCTAAAGTGCATCGTTCAGAAGGGCTAAAAATGGTGTATGAATACTTCAAATCGCTATCACCAGAGGAATTACATGGCAAGGAGCATCGTGATTTTTCACATTTGAATGGGAAATAAATACTGATATCTGATATCCGATATCTGAATTGGTTTATTTTTGCCAAAATTTTGATTGATGAACATTCTGGTCCTTGGCTCAGGGGGTCGCGAACATGCGATAGCCCTTAAAATCTCACAAAGCGCTAAACTTGAACAACTGTTTGTTGCGCCAGGCAATGCAGGCACTTCAGAAATTGCAACCAATTTTGAAGTTGGCGTAAATGATTTTGAAGGTGTTAAAGCTTTGGTGTTAAGGGAGAAAATAGATTTAGTTGTTGTTGGCCCAGAAGATCCATTGGTGAATGGAGTTCATGATTTTTTCTTAAATGATGATGCGTTAAAAGATGTTTCAGTCATAGGGCCACAAAAAGCTGCTGCAGAACTGGAAGGGAGTAAAGAATTTGCCAAAGAGTTTATGATGCGTCATCAGATTCCAACAGCTGCGTATGAAAGTTTTACTTCAGAAACGGTAGAGAAAGGATATGACTTTTTAGAAACATTAAAGCCGCCATACGTTCTTAAAGCTGATGGATTAGCTGCTGGCAAAGGGGTGTTGATTCTTCAAGATTTAGACGAAGCAAAAGCAGAGCTTAAATCCATGTTATTAGATTCCAAGTTTGGTTCCGCTAGTGCAACTGTGGTCATTGAGGAATTCTTGGATGGAATAGAATTAAGCTGTTTTGTGCTTACAGATGGCACAAATTACAAAATACTTCCTACTGCAAAAGATTACAAACGGATAGGAGAAGGAGACACGGGGCTTAATACGGGTGGTATGGGAGCTATTTCGCCAGTTCCTTTTGCAGATGAATCCTTTTTGCATAAAATAGAGCGGCAGGTAGTGCAACCTACTGTAAAAGGTCTTAAAAAGGATAAGTTGCCTTATGTAGGATTCATCTTTATAGGATTGATAAAAGTTGGGGAAGAACCAAAGGTCATAGAGTACAATGTACGCATGGGTGATCCAGAGACTGAGGTTGTAGTTCCTAGGATTAAAAATGATTTGGTTGATATCCTTACTGCGATGGCTAAAGGAAAATTAAATGAAATCAATCTTGATATAGATCAAAGAACCGCTACAACGGTAATGGCGGTTTCAGGAGGTTATCCAGAGGCATATGAAAAAGGAAAAGAAATTACAGGAATTGAAAGTATAAAAGATTCCTTGGTCTTTCATGCCGGAACAAAGAAAGACGACGGAAAAGTAGTTACTAACGGAGGGCGTGTTATTGCCATTACTTCCCTTGGAAATGACTTTCAGGAAGCGCTACAAAAATGCTATCAAAATATGGAAAAACTACATTTTGATGGAATGTACTACAGAAAAGACCTCGGGTTCGATCTATAGATAGGAATGGGAGGTAATACTCTTGTCCTCTTCACCGCTATCGTTGAAAATTTTCAACTGGTTCATCCAATAGACCATGGCTACAAAACCGATAATTGCAAAAATCCAGTTTACAGTGTTAGAAGACCACCAACTTTGCATAAAACGGAAAAAATCATAAGGAGCAAAAAGACCATTTACAAATAAGTCTTCAATGCCGTAAAAAAACTTGCTCATCTTAGCTATATTTACTTTACAAAAGTAGTAAAACCAAACATGATTTCAAGCTTTTTCGGAAAAACAAAACCCATAAACTATATTGTTCTATCGGTTTTTCTATTTCTCTTTTACAGCGTTTTTATTTTTTTTGAAGCAAATCAAGAGATTAATGTGGACACCATTCCGTTAGATGTTTTAACGGTTGGAACACTTTTGCTCTCTATTTATGTTATCAGTAGAATTATCAGAATCGAAAAGGTAACTGATTTCAGCTCGTATGCTATCTTTTTTTTTGTTTTGCTGTTCGTTGCTTTTTCAAAAGTCCTTGGGGATAAAAATGCTATTTTTTGCAACTTTTTTTTACTGCTCGCTGTCTGGAGGTTATTGGCGGTTAAATCGATTAAAAATGTTAAGCATAAGATTTTTGACGCATCACTCTTAATCTGTATTGCAAGTCTTTTTTACGATTGGGCCGTGGTGTTTTTTCTTTTGGTATTTTTTGTCATCAATGTTTATGATAGAAAGACATTTAAAAACTGGTTGGTCCCAATCGTTGGTATTTTAACCTTTTTCATCTTGGTTTTTACTTTTTTAAAGGTGAACGGAGAACTTTCTTTTTTTGTGGACCATTATAGATTTTCAATAGATTTTTTAAAGACCGATTTTTTTACAGAACCAGCGATAATAAAATTATTGTTTTATGTCTTTTTATTAGTAGTGGTGATGTCTTTGGTTTTCTTAAAAGTAAGAAAGAAAGGGGGCGGAAAGTTAGTGCCGTTGCGCATTGTTTTCCTGGCTTTTATTTTTGGAATTTTCATAAGCCTTTTCAAGTCAGTAGATGCCTCACCAATTTTAATTACATTTTTTCCAGCTGCGGTTTTTTTGACCAACTATTTGGAGACCATTAAAAAGGCCAGGCTAAAGGAAGTTGTAGTAGGAATATGTATTGCTTTGTCCTTTTTGCTTTTTCTGTTAGAACTTAATCTGTAAACCATAAAGCAATATCTTTGTGCTAAATAAATTTGTCCATGTTTAGCTCATTTGCATTCAACATCTTTCAGGAGAGTATAGATAGGTATCATATAAAAGATGATGTAGACCAAGAATTTGTGAATCCCTATCCAAAAGATAAAGTGGAACACTTGTTATATCGGAAAAACTGGATCGATACCGTGCAATGGCATTATGAGGATATTATTCGTGACCCGGCCATAAATCCAGAAGATGCCTTAAAGCTTAAGCGAAAAATAGATGCTAGTAATCAAGACCGGACTGATTTGGTGGAATATATAGATGGATATTTTTTGAATAAATACCAATCTGTAAAGATAAAAGAGGGGGCTACAATAAATACGGAAAGCCCGGCCTGGGCTTTTGACCGACTTTCCATTTTGGCGTTGAAGATTTACCACATGCAAGAAGAGGCAAACCGAACGGATGCTTCTCCTGAACATATTGCTAAGTGTAGTGCTAAGTTGGCCGTGCTTTTAGAACAAAAGAAAGATCTCTCTACAGCTATTGACCAATTATTGGCGGATATAGAAGCGGGAAACAAGTACATGAAAGTCTATAAACAGATGAAAATGTACAATGACGATGAATTAAACCCGGTGCTCCGTGGACAAAAAGGGTAGCAAGTCCCATATTTTGGTCATCAGGCTATCTGCAATGGGAGATGTGGCGATGACCATTCCTGTTCTAATCGCCTTGCTGGCCAAAAATCCTGAACTAAAGATTACCGTTCTTACTAAAAAACCTTTTACCCCTATTTTTTCTGGATTGGAAAATGTTGAGGTGTACGAGGCCGATGTGAAAAAAAACCATAAAGGACTGGTCGGACTCTGGCGCTTATACCAGGAACTGAAAAAGCTTCAAATCGATTATGTAGCTGACCTCCACAATGTGCTTCGAAGCCGAATACTGAAAAAGTATTTTGCACTGGGTAAAATACCTTTTATTCAGATTGATAAAGGACGTGCTGAGAAAAAAGCACTTACGCGTTCTAAAAATAAAACCTTCAAGCAACTAAAAACCACCCATCAACGTTATGCGGATGTTTTTGCTGATTTAGGGTTTCCTATTGACTTATCTAAGGTGAAATTATTAGAACGTCAACCGCTTTCGGAAAAAGCGCTCAAATTGGTTGGACAGGATACCAAAAAGTGGGTAGGGATTGCTCCGTTTGCAGCTCATGAAGGAAAGATGTATCCGCTTGGCCTGATGAAAGAGGTGATTGAAAAGTTGAACAATACCGAAAAGTATAAAATATTGCTATTTGGCGGAGGGGCCACTGAAATTAAGCAATTGGAAGCTATTGAAAACGAATTTAAAGGAGTCAAAAGTATGGCAGGAAAGCTTAGTCTATCTGAAGAATTGACGCTAATCTCCAATTTGGATGTAATGCTTTCCATGGATAGTGGCAATGCACATTTAACAGCTAATTACGGTATTCCTGTGGTAACGCTTTGGGGGCTTACACACCCCTATGCTGGCTTTTATCCTTTTAATCAACCTATGGAAAATGCCTTGATGGCAGACCGCAAACAGTTTCCTTTAATTCCTACTTCTGTTTATGGGAACAAACTTCCAAAAGGATATGAAAATGTAATGGAAACAATAACTCCCGAAGAGATTGCGACCAGGATTAGTCAGTTGTTAGAGGATTAAGCCATTACCTTCCGTTCTGCAATGGAACTAAAATAGTGTTTTAACTGCTGCACATACTGATACTTTAATTGTCTATTGGTGCTATCCATTAATAAGGAACGCATTCCCAAATACGAAGCAATGATATAAGTAGCAACTCCTTCACAATCAATATGCCGTGCAATATGACCATCAATTTTGCCTTTTTTCAACACAGAAACCAGGTTTACCTCCCATACTTTAAGGATATCTTTGAGATACTTGCTGATTTCTGAATTACGCTTGTTGAATTCAGTTAAAAAATCATTTAGCATAAATCCATAGGCCATTTCATTACGTTTACCGGGTTCCAAAGCATTTTCTAAACTATCTAAAATAATGGGTAATGGATTATCATGAGTGTTCAAAGGTTCAACCAATAAAGCATATACTTTCTGAACAACAAGGTTTTGTATGATACTTATAAAATAATCTTCTTTAGATTTAAAGTGATGGTAAAATGCACCTTTAGAAAGCTCTAATTCCTTTAAAATATCATCTAAACTAGTATTGTAATAGCCTTTAGCATGAAATACCTCTAGGCCTTTAGCACATAAACGGTGCATGGTTTCACGTCTTTTTAGGTTCTTTTCCATAAGATTTAGGTTTTGGGTTAAATAGACCGTTAAGTCTGTAACAAAGATTCGGCAGATTTACACCAACCTAAAGAATCGAGGATGTATTTGTAGGAAAAATCGGTGAAAAGTAAAAAACGACCCTAAAAGAGGAAGTCCTTAAAAAGTGAACCGACCGGCGAGTCTGTTTAACAGATTCATTTATTGGATAAATGACAGATGGAAATGATTGATGTCCATTTTAAAAGCAGTAAAAAGGGCAAGGGTTTAAAATATGTATTTACTCAGAACACCTATCTGTCAATTTAGGTGACTAGTTTAACCAAAAACCTACGAACTTCACTTAGTTGAGCTGAACATATTTTCAGAATTGGCCATAATATCTATAGAAAATGAAGAATATATTAGTCTGGATAACAATTTTATGCTGCAGTGTTGAATGTCTTGCCCAAAAGGAGCTGTTTGAAAATAGATTCAATTTAGATTCTTGTTCTAGGTTTGGAAGCTTATGGGGCAACGAAATTAAACGATGGGAGTTTGAAATAAAATCAGAATCGGCTCTAGGCGATAATCTTTGGGAACAAATACTGCCAAAATCAACTCTTGATGAGGATAAAATAATAATCAACAGGAATGAATTGGATTACTTCCTTAAAATCGATGTTATAAAGGGTCTAGCTAAAAATCAACCAATTTCAAACCCAACTCATTGGGAAAGTCGATTTGGAAAGCAAATTCAAACAATCGAATTTGAAAAACCGCTTCATGTTTTAACGATTAAAAATGATAAGCTCGTTAAAATGACTTTGGATTCTCTAATAGGCCTAAGGCACCCTACCTTTTATCCACATGGAAAATATAACATTGTCGATAAAGGAATGGCCCCAATAGTATATAGGCAAGAAAATCAGTTCGACTTGAGGTCTCCTATACTATTTGTTACATGCAATTTCATGGAATATGTCGACCTTGAAAGAGCGAAAATAAATAGAGATACCATAAATTTTGGAGGAAAAGATTTTCCAGGAATATTGTATAAAACCGGAATAGATTTTAATAGTGATGGTCAGGACGAAGTTTTAATGTACCATGAAGAGGTAAAAGATACTATTACTCCAGAAGGTGATGAAGATTCTGCATATATGTATTCAATTATAGCTATGTATTTTAAAAATAAATGGTACAGAACTTCATACTGGGTAGAAGGGCCAAATGGTGTTGAAGGTTTTTAGTTTTGACTTTTAAGATAAGATTGCTGAACTTCACTTATCGTTAGATATAAATCACTAAAACCGATTCATATCCTTTTAGATAAGTGACATTCCAAAACCAAAAAACCATTCAATATTTTTTTGGGTGGTTTTTGTATATAATTGTTACTCTTTTCTAACAACAACCTCCACCATCATAATGGTAGGTAGATTCACTTATAAAAATATCGTCACGGCCAAGTGAACCAAGAGCTCCAGCAGTTTTATCGCAGACAGCCAAAGGCTGGTTCTTTAAAAGCACGTGGCCTTTGTTATCATCAAAATAGTCTTCACTTCCAAAATAAATAGCGGCTTTTCCGGTAAAAACACATGGTCCGTCTTCTGGCATAGGGTCTTTTATAGCTGCAACTTCTATTGATTCAATATAGATAAGCTCATCTGTAGGGTAGTTTTTAGGGTCTAAAATACGATAAGGCTTTCGGGCCCTTATTTCAATGGTACCAAAACCAACATCGGTCAAAGCCTTTACATATTGTTTTATGGGTAAACTACCACTTAAGCAAAGAGCACGAAGTCTATCATCATTTCTTAGAGCGGGATTCATTTCTTGTTCACAGGTGGGGTCGCTCATGACAAGCTTTCCATGCGGCTTTAAGACACGGTACATTTCTTCAATGGCACGCTTTAGATCTTCTTCTTTAAAAATGTTGAACAGGCAGTTTTGTGCTGCAACATCAATTGAATTGTCTTCGACCGGAAGATTCAAGGCATCACCCTTTTTCAAATCAACAAATTCAGACTTGAACCAATCATTCTCTTGTTCGGCAATTTTAAAGTTGTTACGACTTGCTTGTAACATTTCATCAACGACATCAACACCAACAACACCATCTTTTTGACGATTGAAATATGAAAACTGCAATAGCTCCATTCCACCACCCACGCCAACATAGAGCATTTTTGGGTTGTTTGATAAATCTCTTGCATGCACCGTGCTGCCACAACCGTAGTTCATCTCCTGCATTATTCTTGGGATTTTTAAACCTGGCAATTCCCAAATAGGATTTGTTGTGCAGCATAAACCAACATCGGGGGTCAATGCGGCTTCTTTATAAAGGTCGTTTGTAGCTTCTAAATAACTCATAATCTTATTTATTCTTTTTTATGCGACTTTAAATTAAGCCACAGTCCCCTGACAACTACTTCCCGCACCAGCAGTGCAACCATAGCAGTGTTGAGAAATGATAATATTTCTGTCGTTTAACAAATCTTCATTATAATCTTTAATGTGTTTTACCTTGCTGGCGACCTTAAGGTCTAGCATCTGGTTAAAATCACAATCGTACAACCAACCATCCCAGCTTATGGAAATGGTATTGGTGCACATTACATTCGCCACCGCGGCCGGGTTATAGGCTTCAACCAAGGCATACATATAGTCTTCATAGTTTTCCGAAGCAACTAAGTAATCCAGAAAACGGGCAATAGGTAAATTGGTAATGGCAAAAAGATTATGGAACTGAATGCCAAAATCCTCATCCAGGGCTTTTTTAAAGTCTCTTTCCATGGCCATTTGGTCACCAGGTAAGTAGGCACCAGATGGATTATAAACTAAATCCAATCGCAAACTGCTGCCAGGCATGCCATATCCTCTGGCATTCAATTCTTGTAACGCTTTAATCGATTTGTCAAAAACCCCATCACCGCGCTGCTTATCCGTTTTGCCACGAGTATAATGCGGCATGGACGAAATTACATGAACGTTGTGTTTTTTAAAGAAGTCCGGCAAATCGTAATACTTCTTGTTGGCTCGGATAATGGTAAGGTTGGAACGTACAATAAAATCTTTGATTCCAGCTTTAGCCGCCTCTTCCACAAACCATTTAAAATCTGGGTTCATCTCTGGAGCCCCACCAGTAAGATCTAGTGTATGCGCCCCTGTGTTTTTAATAACCTCTAGGCATTGCCGCATGGTATCGCGTGTCATTATCTCCTTGCGGTCAGGACCTGCATCCACATGGCAATGTTCACAGACCTGATTGCACATATAACCAACATTGATCTGTAGGATTTCCAACTTGTTGGGGCGTAATGGGAAATGTCCTATTTCTGCAATCTTATCCTTAAAATAGGGAAGCTCTCCATCTGCAAAAACGCCACCATTCAGGATTTCCAATTGTTTATTGATTGCCGCCAACTCATTGTCCTGAGCTTTCATGGACTTTTTGGCCGCTTTTTTTATTTGAGGTAATATGCTTTCACTCATAACGCATTATTTTATAGCTATAAAGGAGTAGACACAATTCTTGTTTTGAATTGGATTCCGTCTTTACATTGATAATTTATTGTACTTGTTCATCATCTGTACACCATGTACCAAAGTAGCACCACTTTCAATGGCTGCACCTACATGTACGGCTTCCATCATTTCTTCTTTGGTGATGCCTTTTTGTAAACCGTCTTTTGTATAAGCATCTATACAATAAGGACACTTAACTACATGGGATACTGCCAAGGCAATCAAAGACTTCTCTCTTGCACTTAGTGCACCTTCTTCGAAAACCTTACCATAATAGTCAAAGAATTTTGTCCCCAGTTCTTCGCTCCATTCAGTGATTTTACCAAATTTTCTTAGGTCTTTAGGGTCGTAATATGAATCTGCCATCTTTTTAAGTGTTTTAGGTTCTTTATTTTGTATTGAATTGTTTTCAAAATGAATTGGAATGCCCTGTCCCATTTTTTCAAGTTCGGGAAGGATTTCCATATTGTCCCAAATACCGGAAGCTAATGTATCTGCATAAGCCTCGGGCAAGTGGTTTTTGTACATTAATTGTTGTGCAGTCTTATAATCATATTCAAAAGACCGATGAGTATATTTAAGTTGCCCATTTTCAATTCCCAATAGCATATACCATACCCGTTGAGTACCATCATTAGCGGGCATACCTATAACGCCTGGGTTTAACCAAAGCTTGTCCCCTATGGTTTGATTAAACGGCAATCCAGAATGGCCAGCAATTATTACATCGGCTTCCGTTTCTTCAAAACATCTTTCTTTTATATTGTCTTGAGTCGATTCAAAAACAAATTCCGATACATTGGCATATGTGCCATGAACAACGGTTACTTTCTTTCCGCCATAATCAAAACTAATATGCTCCGGAAGTTGCGAAACCCATTTTAAGGATGATTCAGACAGATGTCCTTTGGTAAAAGGAAACCACATTTTGGAAAAACTATCGCATCGACCACCAGCTTTAAAATCACATCCGCAATCTTCACTATCATTGGCCAATTGTAACTCCACATTTCCAGCAATGCTCAAGGCGCCCCACTTTTTAAAGGTTGTGATGGTTTCTTCTGGTTGGGCGCAATATCCTGTGATATCGCCCGTACAAATACAATTTTCTGGTGCAATACCTTCTTCTTTTGCTATGGATATCAATTGTTCCAACGCTTGTAGGTTGCTGTAAACCCCACCAAAGAGTAACAGCTTCCCGCTTTTTGTGCTGATATGTTCTATTTCTTTATCCATAAAGGCGTCAAATATAAGATGATACAACATAGAATGCCCCAGAAATTAACCCAGAGCAAATCTGCATACTTTCCAGTAGTGAAAATTAAAGCTTGCGGAAACCACTTAAATACCAATAAAAAACCGAATAGCAACCCGCAGAAAACACTTAAATGAAAACTTATTTTAGGGGGTGATTTCTTCCAAAACATAAAAACGGGCGTCAACCCTATGACCATGGTCCCACTGATAGTGGTGGCCGAAAGGATTTCAGCATCCAGAAAAATAGGAATAGTTCCTAGGAGGGCTATTAATACCATGGCAATACGACCAAATTTTAAACTGTTTCCAAGCTTTAGATCTATTGAAAATAACTTGGAGAAGGATGAAAAAGTAGAATCTAATGTAGACGCCGCTGAGGTTATCATGATAAAGTTGATGACCAATAGAATTACAATTCCAAAGGATTGACCTACAACAACGGCAGCCTGACCGGCAAAACCATGATGCTGCGCATAGACACCAATAATACTAAATAAGACAATACATAATCCACCAACAATACTGGCCCAGAGAAAGCTCTTTAAGGTAATCTTTGAGGAACTTAAAAACCCCCTGTCCGTTAATACGGGATCATGAAAGGGATAACTAAAGGATTGAAGTACTGCTGCAAAAAGCAAATTGAGCCCAGTTTCAAAAGACCAGACTCCTGAGGTTACTACGGTTTCACCAGAAAACGTGCTATCAGCGGCAAAAACATTCCATAAAATCACTAGGAGCAGTATGGTGAACAATACCATTTGAATACTATCTGTAAATATGGAACTGCTCAAGCCTCCTTTTAGGGCATAGGCCAATGTCAATACAGTAAAAACTAATATCGATAAGTAATAGGGTGTTGAGCCCATATTTCCAAAATAGGACCCAATGACCATGGTATTGCTCCAAACCTCGTTGAACAAACGAATGGTAATCAAAATGGAAAATACGGCTACAGCGCTTTTTCCAAACTTAGAAGTAAGAAAATGATGAATGCTTTTAAAGCCTCCAAATTTTCGCATCCTATAAATGACAATGCCGGCTACAGCAAAAGACAGATAATACGCAGCATAAGCTGCACCACCCACTATCCCAAATTCCAAGCCTAGATTGGCAGCATTGGTAATGCTTTTTGCAAAGATCCAAGAAATGACTAAAGACCCCATAAGCACAAAGCTATTAGGGGTCTTTTTTTGATAAACAGCATTAAAAAACTGATTGGTATTTTTAGCCAAAGGAGAGATTAGGAACAGCACCAAGCTAGATGCTATTACCAAACCCCATTGCCAAAAAATTGCCTCAGTCATTTACTTTTCTTAACTACTTATTATTGTCCCACCAAACGGGAACGTTTATACTATTTCCATCTGTTCTTGAAGCTGCATCTGCGTAGTTAACACTATTGAGTGCTTCTTCTTCGGCCGGATAAGGCATGCGAACAGGAATGATATCATTGTTTAAGCTTGCGGATAATGTTTTTAATTGAGGAAAGCCAGTTCTTCGGTACTCAATCCAACCTTCATAACCATTGATGATGTTTGCAATCCATTTTTGCGTAATGATTTGTTGAATCGAAGCATCACCACCTGCACCATAAGGCGCGCTATTGGTCAAATAATCTGCAGGAAGGCCCACTTGCCAATATTCGAAGGCCTGTGTTACTCCCATTTCATAAAGCTGTTGTGCATCTGCAGTTATAAAACCGCGTTCTGCTGCTTCGGCCAATAAAAAATGGGTTTCCCAACTTGTCATAAAATTGGCATCCAATTGTCCCGTATTTTCCCTGAAAATGGTTCCTGCCAAGGAAAAATCGGATAGGATAGCAGCATTTTGGGTGGCATCAATACCGTTGAGCAATCCATTGAATTCTCCAGAATCACTATTGCTAAAAGGTCTAAAAAGCGTTTCTATTCTTGGGTCATCAAAATCCACAAGGACCTCCTCCATGGTTTCTGACAACACAAAATTGTTAAAGTCACCAATACGCAATCTGGCTAGACGGAAGTTATTGGGCTCGCCATCCGTAAAGTTGAAAATGGCATTTTCTGTGTTCTCATCTATAAAGTCGCCCGCATTGAAGATGGTCTGCAATTCTGTTGCAACATCTGTTCTATTTGAAATACGAAGTAAGGATTTTATCCTAAGGGAATTTGCAAACTTTATCCAGCTCTCTAAATCTCCATTAAAAAGAATATCACCTTCCAGAGAAATACTTCCAGAATAATTTTCCAAAGCAGCAATTCCTTTGTTGAGGTTGTCCAAAATTCCATCATCACCAGTGTAAATAGTTTCTTGAGAATCATATGCAGGGGTAACGGTTCCTTCCTTTCCGCGAAATGCCTCAAAATAGGGAACATCCCCAAAAAGGTCTGTAAGCGCTGCGGCCATATAGGCTTTTAGAATACGTGAAGGGCCTTCATACACGGCAAAAGTTTCGTTTTGCAATGATAATTGGATTACACTTTCATTATCCCTTAGATTTTGGAAAAATATAGGCCATGGATTACCTCCTAATTGTGGCGACTTTAAATCGTGCCGATCAAAAAGATTAAAGTCCAAAGCAGTAGTGTATTGCCCTAAAAGATTACCAGCAGTAAAGCCTTCGTAAGACATTTGCTCTCCATAATCATAAATAACCTGTCTAAGCAACAGACTTGGTTGCACGGATAAAGGCTGATTTGGATTGGTGTTTATTTCCTCAAAATCTTTGGTGCACGAGGTGACCATCACCAGAGTAAAAATCAAAGCAGTAATTATTTTGTTTGTGTTTTTCATCTTCCTCATCTAAAAATTAAACCCTGCTTTAAACCCAATACTTCGTGATGTGGCATAGGACAGATCCTCTACGCCTCCAACAAAACTGTTCCCCTGCACGGCAAATTGTTCCGGGTCAAAATGTGGATTTTCAGTAATGGCAAAAAGATTGCGCCCAATAAGAGAGACTCTTAAGCTTGCATCATTTTGGAATAGCTGAAAACTTTTGAAGGTATATCCGATGGATACCTGTCGCAACTTTAAAAAAGAGGCATCATACACATTGTTTTCTTCATGGTTTCGGTCAAAAAACTGTCTGTAGTAGCTTTCTGCGGAAACTGCAACGGTGTTTTGCTCAAAAACAGGATTTTCTGCAGTTCCAACATTTACCACACCATCTGGAACAATTCCTTCTTCTGGTCTAAAAGCAGTTTCTGCCAATTGACCACCAACATTACCCAGCGCTCTAGTTCTAGAAACAATGATACCGCCCTGACGCCAATCCAAGAGAAAATCTAAATCCCAATTTTTATATTGGAATTGATTATTGAAACCCAACATAAAATCTGGATTGTTATTTCCTAATTTTTGTAGCGTATTATCAGGAATAAATCGACCTTGATCGGTAAGGATAAAATCTCCAGCATCATTTTTTAAATACCCTGTTCCATATAAATCGCCAATTCTGCCACCTTCTTCAACTTGTAAAAATACCGTTTGGTTTTGACTGTCGTAGATTCTGGAAAAAGCCAAAGTCAATCGCCCCGCTTCTTGCGGTAAACCTTCCACCGTTGCACGGTTTCTGCTAAAATTGAAAGTGCTGTTCCAGCTAAAGTTTTCATTGCTAATGGGTGTAACTCCCGCTATAATTTCAACGCCTTTGGACCGTACTTTACCACCGTTGACAACTTGCTGTGTAAAACCTGATGAAATTCCAATAGGCAATGAAATGATTTGATCTTTGGTAACTGCGTTGTAATACGAGATGTCAAAGTTCAATCGGTCACCAAATAGCCGAACATCCGCACCGACTTCAAAAGAAGAAGTCTGCTCTGGTTTTAAATTAGGATTTGCAATTATGTTTTGATCACTAAATGTAGGTTGCCCATTAAATGGGGTTTGTGCTACAAATGCACCTGTGGTTTGATATGGGTTTGTATCGTTTCCTACTTGTGCCCAACTGGCACGAAGTTTTGCAAATGAAACTGCCCGAGGCAGGTCTACTATTTCTGAAAGAATGAAACTACTTGATATTGAAGGATAAAAGAAGGAGGTGTTATCCACAGAAAATGGTGTAGCCAACGCACTTGACCAATCATTACGCCCTGTGATGTCCAAAAAGAGGAAATCCTTATAGCCAAACTTTGCCAAACCATAAAAGCTGTTGATGCGCTTGTTGGATTCAAATTCAAAGACTTCAATAGGCGAAGCAGCATTGGATAATCTAAAAATACCAGGCTGCGCCAAACTAGTGGCCTGCGACTGTGAGGTAAATGCTTTTTGGTCCAAACGGTTTCCGCCAAGAGAAACATCAAACTTAAAATTTGCAAAAGCCTTACGGTAGTTTAACAAGAAATCGGTGTTGATTTCCCGATAAAACACATCATGTTCAGCGTAGCCACCATTGGCAAAACGGTTGGAACTGAAGGAACGCCTAAACTGGCGAAGCTCATCAGAATAATCCATACCCGTTCTAATGGTAGCCGTTAAATTATCTGAAATATCATAGGATGCGGACACGTTACCAAATACCCTGTCTCGATTAAGAGAGTTTCTGTTTTCAAGAAGGATAAAAAACGGATTATCAAAGAAAGTATAGTTATAAGAAAATTGCTGAACGCCTTCCAAACCGGGTTGCCAATAATCCCTTAGACTATCAATATTTAAAGAACGCGGACCCCAAGCAACTAAAGAATAGTTTACATTTTCAGAACCGTATCCACTTGATGGTCTGTTGTCACTTTGTGAGTTCACGTAGCTTATGGAAGAGTTGATACGTAGTCTTTCAGTGGGCTTAAAAGTAAGCCTTGTACTTATGGTCTGTCGATCTAAGTTGACTCCCGGAATAATGGACTCATTGCGCAAATCAGTAAATGAAAGACGAAAGTTTCCTTTATCAAAAGCTGATGAAATTGCCAGATTGTTGATAAAAGTTGTTCCTGTTTCATATAAATCCTTCAAATTATCAGGATTTGAACGAAACTCGGTTGGAGTAATGGGCAAACCGCTATATAAAGAAGTGTCACCTCCTCTTACTACAGTTCCATCCGGCAGGATCAAGGGGCTATCAAACTGCGGAATGAGGTTGCCAACATCCAACCTTGGTCCCCAACTGTACGTGATATTGTCGCTGGTTCCGCCTCCCAGTCCATCAACAAATTCAAAGACACCAGACTGTCCTTGCCCGTATTGGTTCTGAAATTCAGGCAATTTAAAAGCAGAGTCTACAAAAAAACTGGTGTTATAACTGATGCCAAGACCTTTGCTTTTTGAACCATCTTTGGTTTCAATAACAATAACACCGTTGGCCGCTCTTGTTCCATAAAGTGCGGCCGCACTTGGACCCTTAAGCACAGAAACTTCCGCAATATCATCTGGGTTTACTTCCATGGCGCCATTGCCAAAATCAACTTCTTGAAAACCAGCTGCAGCTTCGTTGGTGAAATTAAAAGCCGAATTGTTGTTTATAGGAATACCATCTACGACGAACAAAGGATTGTTGTTGGAGAAAGAAGCTTCTCCTCTAATGCTTATCCTAGAGGTAGAACCCACTCCTGTTGCTCCCTGACTAATGGTTACTCCAGCCAATTTGCCCGCGAGATTATCTAAAAAATTAACGGCCTTTACTTCTGTGACACCTTTGGCATCAAGACTTTGTACGACATAACCCAATTCCTTGGTTTCTCTTTTTAAACCTAAAGCGGTCAAAACCACTTCTTCCAACTGTTCAGATGATTCAACAAGTTGCACATTGATTGTTGTTCTATTGTTGATTGAGATGTTCTGTGTTCGGTATCCTAAAACGGAAAATTCAAGAGCTGTTGAAGCTCTAGGAACCTTCAAGGAATACAAGCCATCTTCACTGGTGGTTGTACCAATTTCAGAACCAGTTAAAATGATATTTACGAAAGGGATAGGAACATTATTAACATCCGTAACCTTTCCGGATAAGGTTTGTTGTGCTTGGCTATTGACCCCTATGAGCAATACCATAGACAATAAAATGTATTTCATTGATGGGTTTAATCGTTAGTCTTTTAAATGACAGAAATGTCATTACTTATTGATGCTTAGGAAAATTGCATCAAGACTGGTGAACCCTTGTTAAAATAAAGAGAGGTAAAATGATGTTGGAGTATTTGAACGTTTTTGGAAACAATCCGAATATGCTTTTTTAGTAAGGAACTAAGAATTTTTAAGATAGAAATTGCGATTGTTTTGGAAAAACACAATATGTTGACAATATCCTCTTTGGTATCGATGTCATGTAAAACAGGAAGCCTGAATACATGAGAATCGTAACTTTCAAATAACAGGAAAATCTTGTTGAAAAGCCCAAAACGTTGCCATGGCAACCTAAGAAATAGTTTTGGGTCAAAATTGGAACGATGAAGCCCCATTAGATAAAAACCACCATCAGTAGTTGGCCCTAAAACAGTTTTGCCAAGCTGTAATTGCCTTTCTGCCTCAATAATATGTGAGGCTTTTAATTGAGGACTATCATTACCAATGGTAATAACATTTGCATAGCCCTTTTCATAAATAGCTTGAACGGCATTGGAAAAACGCTCACCAAAGGTTGCACCTTGTTGTTGTTTTTCGGTAAAGTGGAAAAAAGGTAATCCGGAAGCTTTGGCAATATGAATGGTACGCGACGTTAGCGCATTGAATAAATCTAAATTAGCGACAGTCTTTTTAAGACGAGTTTCCGCAGCAGCGGAATTCGCAAAAATCAGGATTGCCGTTTCTTTTGAGAAAGTGTTTTCCAAGATTTAATCTACTATCGTAAACATACGATAAATATCTATTCTGATTTTGGTCGCAAAGGATTACTATGAATTACATTTTTCTTTAATAATTGTCAATTTTAACATTCCGACCGGCAAGTCGGTTTTGAAAATGGAGGGGTATCAATTGGTAAAGATTAAAATCGAATAGGTATCGATGAACTACATAAATGACTATAGTATTTAGAGATGACAGACCGAGAAGTCGGTAATGTTCTCTTAAAAAACGGCAGTAAAATCGTGATTTCGGGGTCTAGAGACTAAATTTGCAATGCTTTTAATCTACTTATTTCATGAACGCAAATAGTATCCAAGCAAAATCCATTGGAGTGGTGCTTTCTGGAGGAGGAATTCGCGGGATGGCCCATATTGGGTTAATAAAAGCAATGCAGGAACATGGATTGGATGCTAAAGTGGTAGCAGGTTCTAGCGTGGGAGCTTTGGTAGGGGCCTTATATGCAAATGGGAATTCTGTGGAAGACATGTTGCAGTTTTTTAAGGATACTCCTTTATTTCAGTATAACTTCTTTTCCATTAGTAAGCCTGGTTTTATCAATACCGAAAGGTATTTTAATATTTTTAAAGGATACTTCCCAAAAGATTCATTTGAAAGTTTGGAAAAACCACTATATGTAGTGGCTACCGATTTACTCAGAGGAGAAGAAAAAGTATTTACCAAAGGAGAACTAATAAAACCGCTTTTAGCCTCTGCCGCGTTAACCCCTGTGTTCAGTCCAGTTGAAATTAACAAAACGCTATATGCCGATGGCGGGGTAATGAACAACTTTCCTAAAGAGTATGTTGATGGAAAAGCTGACTTTATTATTGGAAGTAACGTTTCTATTGCCGGGGAAGTCCAGAAAAAAGACCTAAAGAATTCTTTGCAATTGGCCGGAAGGGTAACAGGGCTGATGATTTATGCTTCAAGTCACCAAAAACTAAAAGAATGCGATTTGTTCATAGAGCCCAAAGAGTTAGAGAAAATTGGGGTTTTGGACAAAAAGGGAATACAAAAGGCCTTTGTCATTGGTTATGACCATGCCAGTAGAATGTTGGAAAAGGAGTTGAACGTTTAGTAAAAATTGAGGTACTGCCTACCTGTGACTACTTCAATCCTGTTTTCACCTTTTACACATCATCATAATCAACCTTAAGTGTTGGGGTTAATGGGTGTGCTTGACATGTTAAAATGAACCCTTCAGCTACTTCGCCATCTGTTAGTATTTGGTTTTTGACCATTTCAGCTTTTCCTTCGGTAATCCTTGCAATACAACTACTGCAAACACCACCTTGACAGGAATAGGGGGCATTAATATTTTCTTTAAGAACGGCATCTAGGACCAAAGTCTTTTTATCCATGGATAATGAAAAAACTTCATCATCTACAGTGACTTCCAAGGTTGTTTTTCCTTCTAGTTCTTCAGCTAGAGTGTCTTCCGTGTCAGAGCTCGTAAAAAGTTCGAAGAATATTTTGTCCTCAGCAATTCCATTGGTTTTTAAAGTATCAGAAACAGAAGTAATCATTTCTTCTGGACCGCATAAATAGAAAGCATCAAAAGAGGTTTCTTTAAACTTGTTTTTGATGATAAAGTTTACGGTAGAGGTTTCAATTCTGCCAAAAAGAGCGTTTTCTTCTTGTGATCGACTATAGACATGCTGAGTAAAAAACCTATTGGTATATCTATCTTGAAGCTCTTGTACTGCCCGTAAATACATAGCTTCTTCTGGAGACTGGTTTCCAAAAACCAATACAAAGGTGCTTTCTGGATGACTTTCCAGAACAGTTTGGGCAATGCTTATTATTGGAGTGATTCCACTTCCTGCGGCGAATGCTGCGATGTTTTTTGCTTCGGAATTTTTTTCAAAAACAAATCGTCCTTCAGGCGGCATAACTTCTAAAACATCTCCAGCTTTAATGTTCTCATTTGCATAGACGGAAAAGGTGCCTTTTGGCACTTTTTTGATTCCAACAGTAAGTTTTCCAGAAGATGGTGCTGAGGAAATGGAATATGCTCTGCGCAATTCTTCTCCATTTACCGTATGCTTTATGGTAATATACTGACCCGCTGTAAAAGCAAAGGTATTTTTAAGGTTTTCGGGAACTTCAAAAGTAAGCGCCACTGCATTTGGGGTTAAAGTATCAACAGCAGCAATTTTTAATGCATGAAAGTCATTCATGGAATGTCAATTTTTTTGCAAAACTAAGCATTCATACAATTTTGAAAGGCAGATTTTAAAAAAAGCGTTGCTTTTGTAACAAATCAAGTATTTTAGGTACAAACATCTAGAAAATCACCAACCCATGTTCAAACGTTTTATCAATCTTCAATGGAAATCTTTTTTTAGATCCTCTTCATTCGGAAAGGGATTGGCATTGAAGATTGTAATGATCTTTTTTGGTATGTACATGATTGGTGCCTTAATGTTTGTTGGAGGATTTCTTTATGAAATCCTTAGAAAAACCTTTCCAGACCAATCTCCAATGTGGGTGTTAAGCGGATATTTGGTTTATTGGATCCTAATAGAACTATTTTTTAGGTACTTTTTGCAGAAACTTCCTGTAATGGATATTAAGCCATTGTTGTCTTTTCCCATTAAAAAAAGTACTATAACACATTATATTCTGGGCAGGTCAGGTGTATCTGGGTACAATTTGTTGGCACTTTTCTTTTTTATCCCTTTCGGCATTGTGCTTTTGTTACATGGATATCCTGTTTTAAATGTAGTGCTATGGCTTGTGTCAATTTCCTCAATAGTACTGTGTATCAATTACGTCAATTTTCTGGTTAATAAAAGCGATAAAGCACTCGGCATCATAGGCGGGATTATCGTAATACTGTATGGATTGGATTATTTTCAAATAGTACCTGTAAAGGATTTCTTTGGACCTATTTTTCACGGGCTATATGAATACCCCATTACCGCACTAATACCGATAGTGATGGCTGTCTCAGCCTATGCTTTGAATTATAAACTTCTTAAAAACAAGCTCTTTTTAGATGCTTCATTAAAAACCAAAACAAAAGATGCTAAAACCTCAGATTTGTCATGGACAAAACGCTTTGGGGACATGGGAACTTTTTTACAGTTGGACCTTAAGATGATTTGGCGCAACAAAAGAACCAAAGCCCAGGTGTTTATATCTCTTCTCTTTGTGTTTTATGGATTGATATTCTACACCCAAGAAGTCTATGCCAACATGATTCCAATGTTTGCTTTTATGGGCATTTTCATGACAGGGATATTCTTAACCAATTTTGGACAATTTATCCCAGCATGGGATAGCGGTTATTATAGTATGATGATGGCACAGAACATACCCCTTAGAAAATATCTAGAGTCCAAAGCAAGTCTTATATCCGTTAGTGTTGTGGCAATGTTTTTATTGACCATTCCCTATGTGTATTTTGGATGGGAAGCTTTAGCAATAAACTTTGGAAGTGCGATTTATAATTTAGGTGTAAACATTCCCGTGATTCTATTTTTTGGATCTTTCAACAAAAAAAGAATAGATCTTGATAAAAGTCCATTTGGTAATATGCAAGGCACAAGTGCCACTCAGTTTTTAATAATGTTACCAGTTTTAGGGCTACCCATTCTAATTTTTACTGGAGCCTATTATCTCATATCTATGGAAGCGGCAGTGATACTGCTTTCTCTTTTGGGTGTTATAGGTTTTGCGCTAAAAAATTATCTACTGGACAGAATCACCGAGCAATACAGAAAAAAGAAATATGGAATGATTGCCGGGTTTAAAGAAAAGAACAGCTAAAGAAGATTCACCTGAGTGAAAATGAAAAAACACATAAATGATTATAACTGAAAACCTTTCAAAAAAGTATGGATCCCAAACCGTATTAAATATTGAATCTTTGGAAATACCTAAAGGTCAAAGTTTTGGTCTGGTGGGTAACAATGGTGCCGGCAAGACCACTTTTTTTAGCCTTTTATTGGATTTGATTCAGCCAACATCAGGCCATATTATAAATAACGATGTTCAAGTAAATAAGAGCGAAGGGTGGAAGCCTTTTACATCATCATTTATTGATGAATCCTTCCTTATAGGGTACTTAACACCTGAAGAATACTTTTATTTTGTTGGCGATTTAAGAGGAAGAAACAAAGCAGATGTAGATGCACTCCTTTCCACTTTTGAAGACTTTTTCCATGGTGAAATTTTAGGTCAAAAAAAGTACCTACGGGATTTATCCAAAGGAAACCAAAAAAAAGCTGGAATAGTTGCTTCGTTCATTGGAAACCCTGAAGTAGTAATATTAGATGAGCCTTTCGCTAATCTAGACCCAACAACACAAATTCGCTTAAAAGAAATTATTAAGGAATTGGCCGCTAAAAATGAAGTCACGGTTTTAGTTTCCAGCCATGATTTAATTCATGTCACCGAAGTTTGTGAACGAATTGTAGTATTGAACAAAGGAGAAATAGTAAAGGACATTCAAACTTCTGCGGAAACGCTTAAAGAGTTGGAAACATTTTTTGCAGGATGATAGCGTATTTTCTATCGCTAATTGTCACATCGAGCGAAGTCGAGATGGTCTTTACAACCTTTGCATTAAAAAGTTCTCGACTGCGCTCGAACTGACAACCTTCTTACCTAAAACATGGCTGAAGGATCATAAAAGAACTGTGCTTTCTTAATTTTCCCGTTCTCTACTTGATACATAGAAAGCTCTTCCATATTTACTCTACCTCCCTGTTTAAAAGTAACATCGCTGGTCATTGGCACTACAAAATGATTGCCCATTACAATTGGGTCTCCAACAGTTCCTCCATGTGCTTCTTGAATATTATTGGCCCACTGTTCAAAACCTTTTAAAATATTGTCTAGCCCTTCGGTCACTTCATTTGGCACTCCTGCCATCTCAACGCTAACCGCATCTTGGGCATAAAGGCCATAAGCCTGATCATATTTGCCTTCTCTACAAAGGCTTACTAGTTTGTCCGCAACTTCTTGTGTTGTCATTTTTGTTTCTGTTTTTATGATTAATAAATAAACTCAAGATAAATCAAATGCCTGGCTCAAATAAGTATTCAAAGGTTTAATAGCCTTGAAATGGTTCAAGATTTCACCGCCTAATTCATCAGAGTTATAAAAAGGCTCCAATGGAAATTCGGCCATGGCATAGAATTGTTTGTTATAGATTAGATTTGTTTTTTCCGCTGCGGGAAGCAAGCTCTTTTCCAATCGTTTTGACTTTTCTCCTTTAAGTCTTCCAAAGTTTTGGGTGAACGATGAAGCCTCAACAATTTTTGTTAAAGCCACTATGTCCTTCGCAATATGGTTTCGGACCAAGGCAAGTTCAGGAGGTCTTAGCATAAAAAGGCCGCCTCCAACATGAATACTGGTAGCATCTATCCCTAAATAATACCCAGGCAAAATGGATTTTTTCCCGTTAGGTGAAAAGCCAGCTTTTAAAATGTTGTGGTATGGTGTTTTATCCTTTGAAAAACGAACATCTTTATTAATTCGAAACATAGCCTTTTTGGCATCTGGAAGGATGCGATCGTCCCATTCCGTCAAGTTTGGCAACAAATTATCCAGTAAATCCAAAAAAGGAGCTTTCACCTCATTTTCATATCGTTTTTTGTTCGCATGAAACCACTCCTTATTATTGTTTCTAGCTAGTTCTTTAAAAAAGGCAGTGTATGAAGAAGTAATCATGTTTCGTTATTTTTTGGAGATTTCAATTGATTTTTTGACCCAAAGCAAAAGCGTATCAACATCATCAAAAACCGTATCAGGAATGGAGTAATAAGGCATTTTGCCGTGTTTGCTAGCTCCATTTTTTTCATAATCCTTTTGATTGGAAATATCCACTTTCAGGTAAGCAGTCCCTTTTGAATCAATAATTCCAAACATCTTACCTGTATGAAATATACCATGGCCACCAAACATTTTTTTTGCTGAAATGTCACTTATTGAACTCAATTTTTGAACTATCTGCTCTGCAGCCAATACTGAACCTTGCGTAATTTTCGCTCCCTTTACCCCCATCTTCAATTCGATTTTATCAATTCCAACGCCTTATGTGCAAGCTTCTCCCATTTTTCATGGTATTCAAAATCAACTTCGTACCAACCTGCTAAAGGTTTTTTGGTTTTAAAAGGGTTGAATTCAGAAAGCTCAAAATCTTGCTCTTTTAAAGGGTAGCCCTTTCCCAATTTGAATACCATTTTTTCCTTTCTGGAGAAGAATGCAAATACTTTGTTTTTGTAATGGATAGCAGGGGAACTCATCATTTTTCCTTCTGTAACCTCTGGGTGCTTCAAACAAAATAATTCACGGACCTCCTTGAATTTTTCAAACTCCATATTCCAAAGCTACAAAAGGCATTCAAGCCAAGATAAGGGCGAATAAGACACTTTTAAGGGTTGATTGTGCCAAGTATAACGACTACATTTATAGCACTAAAATCGTTGATAATGAAACACGTAAGTATTTTGGTGCCCAAGGGGAATGCCATTTTAAGCAATGTAGTTGGACCATTTAAAGTGCTAATGGCGGTAAATCAGTTTTTAAAACAAACCGGAGCAAGAAGCGATGACTTTTTTGAAACCCATTTAGTAGGCCTTGAACATGATTATTCATTATATAATGGAATGTTCAGTATTCATTGTGATAGTATGATCACGGATATTGAAAAAACAGATTTGATATTAATTCCCGCCTTACGACCAGATAAGCTGGCTGAAGATTTGGAGAGCAACCAAGCTTTTGTTCCTTGGATTTTGCACCAACGTAACAAACATAATGCTGAGGTTGCCAGCATGTGCATGGGCGCTTTTGTTTTGGCGCAAACCGGGCTGGTCGATAACAAGCAGTGTGCTACGCATTGGGCAGCAATGGAAATGTTCAAAAAAATGTTTCCGCAAGTGAATCTGGTTTCCAATAAAATTGTGACAGATGAAGATGGAATCTATTCCAGTGGAGGGGCCTTTTCCTTCTTAAACCTAATGCTACATTTGGTGGAGAAACATTGTGGCCGTGGTGTGGCTATTTACATTTCCAAATTTTTTGAAATTGATATGGATCGTGTGGACCAAAACCAGTTTGCCATTTTTCAAGGGCAGAAAGATCATGAGGATATTGCCATTAAAGAAGCCCAAAAATATATTGAAAGCAATGTTGAGCATAAAATATCAGTGGAGCAATTGGCTAAGAAGTATGCCATTAGTAGTAGAAATTTTGTTCGTAGATTTAAAAAGGCCACCCAAAATACTCCTTTGGAATATATTCAACGAGTAAAAATAGAAGCGGCCAAACGTAGTCTGGAGTCTACAGAACAAAACGTAAATGAGGTGATGTACCAAGTGGGCTATGCAGACCAAAAAGCGTTTAGGACAGTATTTAAGAAATACGCCGGACTATCCCCTGTTGCCTACAAGACAAAATACAATAGAAGCAGGGTTCATTTCGAAAGACCAACAGCTTGGTAGAGCACTGTTTTTGTTAATGTTTTTACGACTAGCAAAAATTATTGCATTTTACCGATGAACCTTATAATAAACTGACCGTTTTTCAGTTAAGGTTAGATACGATTACCAATAATTTTGAAGCTTCAGAAAACACTTTTAATAGCAATCATTTTAGGGGGACTGGTTTTTAATGCCTGCTCCACCAAAAAAGATAAGTTTGTCAACCGCAATTGGCATGCACTAAATACCAAGTATAATACACTATACAATGGGAATATTGCTTTTGAGCAAGGGCGGGAAGAATTAAATTCCAGCTATCGTGACGATTATTGGGAAGTGCTTCCAGTAGAACGGTTGGAGGTTACTGAAGAAATTAAATTGGATTCAGAAGACAACAACCCCAACTTTATCATTGCCGAGGAAAAAGCTACAAAAGCCATTCAAAAGCACAGTATGGACATTAAGGATGAGGAACGTAATCCCCAGACTGATGAAGCTTTTTTGTTGCTGGGCAAAGCAAGATATTTTGACCAACGTTACATTCCCGCTTTGGAATCCTTCAATTACATCCTTAGAAAATATGTAGAAAGCGACAAGCTAAATGAGGCTACCATTTGGCGCGAAAAAACCAATATGCGTCTGGACAATCCAGAATTGGCAATCCAGAATTTAAGAAGGCTCTTTAAGTTTGAAACGTTAAAAGATCAAGAATACGCAGATGCCAATGCAGTATTGGCTCAGTGTTATATTAATCTAAAAGCTGCTGACACCGCTATTCAAAAATTAAAAATAGCCCAAGGCTATACCAAAAAGAACCCAGAAAAAGGAAGGTATTTGTTTATAATAGGGCAACTGTACAATCAAATGGGGCATAAGGACAGCGCCAATTATGCTTTTGATAAAGTGATTGCGCTCAACCGAAAGTCGCCAAGGGTCTATATGATCAATTCCCACTTAAAGAAAATTCAGAATACAGAAATCACAGATTCTAATAGAGAAGCGTTGTTGGAATATTTGACGGATTTGGAAGAGAACAGGGAGAACAGACCTTTTTTAGACAAGATTTATAGAGAGATAGCGCAGTTTCATATGGCCAACCAATTTGACAGTTTGGGAATAGCGTATTATAACAAATCGCTTAAGGCAAATCAAGGTGAAAGAAAGTTGAACGCACTCAACTATCAAAGTTTAGCGGATTACAATTTTGATAAAGATGAATACAAAGTTGCAGGAGCGTATTACGACAGTACTTTGACCAACCTCACGGAAAACACAAGGAAATACCGAAGAATAAAAAAGAAGTTGGACAACCTTGAAGATGTCATTAAGTATGAAGACATTGTGCAGTATGCAGATAGTGTTATTACTGTTTATGATATGCCGGAAGCTGAACGCAAAGCATATTTTGAGGAGTACATTACCGAGCTAAAACGGAAAGATGAAGAGGCCGCCGAAAAAGAATTGAAAAGGACAACTGCAGGCTTTGCCGCGTTCGCAGAAACCAAAGGGGGTAAGGAGAATAAAGGCAAGTTTTATTTTTACAACATCGCCAGTTTAGGGTATGGAAAAAATGATTTTAAAACCAGATGGGGTGACCGTATACTTGAAGATGATTGGAGATGGAGCAACAAAAACAGAGCGTTGCCTTCAGAGGCTACGGGAGAAGATATTTTAGCCAATGGACAACCTGCTGTTGAGGTTACTGACGAGCAAAAATATTCACTGGCCTTTTATTTAGAACAAGTTCCTACGGAGGTTACGGTAATTGATAGTTTGAAAACCGAAAGAAATTTTGCCAACTATCAATTGGGACTCATATACAAAGAGAAGTTCAAAGATAACCTGCTTGCAGCTGGCAAATTAGAGCGCGTTTTAGTTTCCAATCCAGAAGAAAGACTGATTTTACCATCAAAATACAATCTGTTCAAAATTTATGAAGAGTCCGGAAGTCCCTTGGCTTTGAATATGAAACAGGATATTATTATCAACCATCCAGATACACGTTACGCGGAAATCCTACTGAATCCTCAAGCTATTCTTGAAGGAAACACGGATAGTCCAGATGCAAGGTATGCATCATTGTATACGCTGTACCAAGAACAAGAATTCCTTCAGGTCATCACAAAATCGCAAGAGTATATCAACAGGTTTACAGGGGACCCAATAGTTCCCAAATTTGAAATGTTGAAAGCAAATGCCATAGGTCGCCTTCAGGGTTTTGAATCCTTTAAAGAGGCACTAAATTATGTGGCACTAACGTATCCTAATAATCTGGAAGGAAAAAAAGCAGAGCAGATGGTAGCAGATCAATTACCAAAACTGGAGACGAAGGAATTTTCTCCGGAAATAGGTTCTATCGGAACAGGTAATTGGAAAGTTGTCTTCCCTTTTAAAATAAAGGACAATGAAAAAGCGTTGAAACTTAAGGAAAGGCTAGAAGGGGTCATCAAAGATTTAAAATATAGAAATATAATATCTAAGGATATCTATAATTTAGAAGATCAGTTTGTGGTGGTGCATGGTTTCAAATCAAAAGACTTTGCCCTTGGCTATGCAGAACTCATAAAAAAGAATAAGGACTACCGTATCAAAGATGAGAATTTTGTAATTTTATCGAACAATTATAAAATCATACAAGTCCATAAAAATTTAGAGACTTACAAAGAACATATTTTAACCCCAAAACCCTAGAACATAATGTTTTCTGACAACAAAAAACCTCGCCCTATGACAGAATTTGGAGGACAACCCAACAGAATTGAGAAGAACACGAAAATAAAAGGAAACATTACATCCGAAGCCGATTTTAGAATTGATGGTAAATTGGAAGGTAATGTAAAGACATCCGGTAAGGTGGTCATTGGTAAAGATGGCTACATTAACGGTAAGGTAGAGTGTGTAAATGCAGATATTGAAGGAAAGTTTAATGGTGAACTTTTGGTCAATGACCTACTTTCTTTAAAAGCATCTGCTGTTATTGAAGGAACAGTAAATGTTTCCAAACTGTCCGTAGAGCCAGGAGCCACATTTAACGCTGCCTGTACAATGGGCAAAGGAGTTGCAACAACAACGACTGCGGCACCTACCCAAAGACTGCAGTCCACAAAGACCAATGAGCCAGCAAAAGTCTCCTAAGAAGAAAAACAATTTTAAGAATGCAGCAATGCTATCGGGCATTGCTTTTGAAATGGGCGCTATCATTTTTTTAGCTGTTAAAGGTGGAAAGTGGTTGGATGCCCACTATCAAAACGAAAAAAATATTTTCACAGTTATTGCCACTTTATTAGGAGTGGCAATTTCAATTTGGGTAGTTTTGCAGCAGTTGAAACGTATTAAGTATTGATGCCAAAACTAAATTTACCTGCTCAATTTTTTGCACTTCTAGCACTTTTATTGCTGCTTTCCTTTGGAGTGCACATATGGGTTCTTTCTGGTAAAGACCTACCCATTTTCGATAACCTTATTATTCGTTCTTATGTGGTGAACGCTCTTTTGGCGGCCATCATATTTATGTTATTGTATCGATTTCGGCAAAAATTGAAAAATCAAATAGGGTTTTTGTTTATGGCAGGGAGCTTTTTAAAATTTATCTTTTTCTTCTTGCTGTTTTATCCAACCTACAAGAGCGATGGCGACATGTCCCGTTTAGAATTTGCATCCTTTTTTGTTCCCTATTTAATATGCCTTTTTTTGGAGACTTTTTTCACTTCTAAAATGCTTAAAAACCTAGAAGAATCCAGCAAATAGTTGGGCGCTCAAAATCCTCAAAAATAAAAGTTTGAAAGCTTTTTTCTTTTTGTAAGAAAGACTTACATTTGCACCGATTTTGAGAGACCGATATTTTGAGCGAAATGCAAAAAAACACTTTGACTAGATTTCTCCTTGTAGTTGCACTATTTTTAGGTCAGTTCACTTTTGCAAGTGATACGGAAAAAGAGGTCGGCGAACACGACAAGGACCTTAAAACAGAAATTAAGGAATATATCACCCATCACCTTCAGGACGCACATGATTTTTCTTTGTTTTCATACACCAAAGAAAACGGGGAACATAAATATGTTGGCTTTTCGTTGCCAGTTATTTTATGGGATGATGGACTAAGGGTTTTTTCATCTTCAAAATTCCACCATGGAGAAACATTGGCTGAGGTAGATGGCAACCATTACAAACTTTACCACAGCAAAATTTATAAAACAGATGCAGAAGGTACTATCCATTATGACGAAGAGCATCATGCAACCAATGTAAAACCTATAGATTTTTCAATCACCAAGAATGTAGTGATGATTATTATCACGGGATTATTGATGTTGTGGTTGTTTACGAGTTTGGCAAGATCTTATGCAAAGAACAATGGAGTGCCAACAGGTGCAGGTCGATTCTTTGAACCTATAGTACTTTACATTAGGGATGATATTGCAAGACCCAATATTGGGGAGAAGCGTTATAAGAAATACATGCCTTTCTTATTAACCATATTCTTCTTTATATGGTTCTTGAACATGTTTGGATTAACTCCTCTTGGAATCAACGTAACAGGGAACATTGCCATTACAGTTTCTTTGGCAGTCATGACTTTTTTAATTACCAATTTCACCGGAACAAAGGATTATTGGATGCACCAATTTGACCCGCTAGGTAAGTCATTGCCTTGGTATGGTAAGATTCCTTTATATATTATTTTGGTTCCTATAGAATTATTGGGGTTGATCATTAAGCCATTTTCACTGTTGATTCGTTTGTATGCAAACATGCAAGCAGGTCACATTGTATTAATGAGTTTGATTGGTTTAATGTTCATCTTTAAAAGTTGGCTGGGTAGTCCATTATCATTTGGACTTGCTTTTGCCATTTCATTAATTGAAATATTGGTAGCATTGCTACAAGCATATATTTTCACAATGTTGTCTGCCCTGTATTTTGGATTTGCTTCCGAAGAACATGAGCACGACCATGAACATGAGGCAGAAGTTGCCCATTAAATAAGAGTGTCACTTCGAGCTGTCATCCTGAGCTTGTCGAAGGAGTAGTCGAGAAGTGATTAAAATTGAATTTTAATTTTTAAACTAGATAGATATGGAAATTCCAGTAATGGTAGGTGCAGGTTTAGTAGTTATTGGTGTTGGTATAGGTATTGGTAGAATCGGTGGTTCTGCAATGGATGCCATAGCACGTCAGCCTGAAGCTTACGGAAAAATCCAAACAGCGATGTTGATTGCAGCAGCGTTGATTGAAGGAATTGGTTTTGCTGCATTATTCGCAGTATAATCAAAAATTCTAAAGTAAGAGCTGTAACGGTTGGTTGCAGCTTTTGCTTAGTTTAAATTAAAAGTAATAAAGCATAGATTATGGAAAAGTTATTGGAAGAGTTTTCGTTAGGACTGTTTTTCTGGCAAACTGTGTTGTTTGGACTATTGTTGTTTCTCATGTGGAAGTTTGCATGGAAACCTATCCTAAACGCTATAAATGATCGTGAAGATGGTATCAAAAATGCACTGGACGCTGCTGAAGATGCCAAAAGAGAAATGCAGAACGTTACTGCGGATAGCGAGAAGCTTTTAAAAGAAGCAAGAGCCGAAAGAGAGGCCATGCTTAAAGAAGCTCGTGAGATTAAAGATAAAATTGTTGCCGATGCCAAAGACCAAGCTCAGGTAGAAGGTGATAAAATGGTGAAACAAGCACAAGCAACTATTGAGAGTGAAAAGAATGCTGCCGTTGCAGAGATAAAAACACAAGTAGCCAATCTTTCAGTAGACATTGCAGAAAAAATCATCAAAGGAGAATTGTCCGACAAGAAGAAGCAATTGAAGTTGGTAGATGATATGTTGGGCGATATCAAATTGAACTAAGAAAGCATGAACGAGAGCAGAGCAGCCATACGCTACGCAAAAGCAACCTTAGATTTCGCTATCGAAAAGAAAGCGGCAGACGCCGTTGAGAAGGATATGCGAGAAATAGCAGCTGTAATCGTAGAAAATTTAGAGCTTCAAAATCTTTTGGAGAACCCAGTGGTTAAAGGTGAGGTAAAAAAGAATTCGTTACACGAAATTTTCAAGGGTTCACAAGAAATTACCAAAGGGCTTATTAGCACTTTAACAGACAATAAGAGAATAACATTGCTGCAAGAAGTAGCGCTGAAATACATTATTCTCCATGAGCAATTAAAAGGAGAAGATATTGCCTATGTTACCACAGCAGTTCCTTTAACCGGAGAGCTTGAAAAGAAAATATTGGCTGAAGTTGCTAAGATGACCACAAATGAGGTCACGATAGAAAACAAGATTGACGAAAGCATTATAGGAGGATTTGTGTTACGTGTTGGAGATTTACAATATGACGCCAGCGTAACAAACAAATTGAACGGATTAAAAAGAGAATTTACAAATAGTCTATAAAAATGGCAGGAGTAAAAGCCGCTGAAGTATCAGCAATTTTAAAGAAACAATTATCAGGATTCGAAGCTACCGCTTCTTTGGACGAAGTAGGTACAGTATTGCAAGTAGGTGATGGTATCGCACGTGTATACGGTTTATCTAATGTACAATACGGAGAATTAGTTGAGTTTGATGGCGGACTGAAAGGTATCGTTTTGAACTTGGAAGAAGATAACGTTGGTGTTGTACTATTGAGCCCTTCACGTGATGTGAAAGAAGGTTCTGTTGTAAAAAGAACACAAACGATTGCTTCTATTAATGTTGGTGAAGGAATCGTTGGTCGTGTGGTAAATACTTTAGGTGTTCCTATCGATGGTAAAGGTCCTATTTCAGGGGAAACTTTTGAAATGCCACTAGAGCGTAAAGCTCCCGGTGTTATCTTCCGTGAGCCAGTAACCGAGCCATTACAAACAGGTATCAAGGCAATTGATGCCATGATTCCCGTAGGTAGAGGTCAACGTGAGTTGGTAATTGGTGACCGTCAAACAGGGAAGACTACGGTTTGTATTGACACCATTTTGAATCAAAAAGAATTTTACGATGCAGGTGAGCCTGTATATTGTATCTATGTTGCTATTGGACAAAAGGCTTCTACTGTTGCCGCTATTGCTCAGGTTTTAGAAGACAAAGGCGCATTGGCATATACAACCATAGTTGCGGCAAACGCATCTGATCCTGCCCCAATGCAGGTTTATGCTCCATTTGCAGGTGCTGCTATTGGAGAATACTTTAGGGATACAGGTAGACCAGCTTTGATTATCTATGATGATTTATCAAAACAAGCGGTTGCATATCGTGAGGTATCTCTTTTGTTAAGAAGACCTCCGGGACGTGAGGCATATCCTGGTGATGTATTCTACCTTCACTCAAGATTATTGGAGCGTTCGGCAAAAGTGATCAATGATGACACCATTGCAAAAGACATGAATGACCTTCCTGATGTCTTAAAGCCAATGGTAAAAGGCGGCGGTTCTTTAACGGCGCTACCTATTATTGAAACACAAGCAGGTGATGTATCAGCATATATCCCAACCAACGTAATTTCTATTACGGACGGACAGATATTCTTGGAGCAAGATTTATTCAACCAAGGGGTAAGGCCTGCAATTAACGTAGGTATTTCTGTATCTCGTGTTGGGGGTAATGCCCAGATCAAAGCAATGAAAAAAGTAGCAGGTACATTGAAACTGGATCAAGCCCAGTTCCGTGAATTGGAAGCTTTTGCCAAGTTTGGTTCTGATTTGGATGCGGCTACATTGAACGTAATTGAAAAAGGACGTAGAAATGTTGAGATTTTGAAACAAGCGCAAAACGATCCTTTTACAGTTGAAGATCAGGTCGCCATTATCTTTGCAGGTTCTAAAAACCTTTTGAGAGATGTTCCTGTTGACAAGATAAAAGAATTTGAAAGAGACTTCATTGAGTTTATGAATGCCAAGCACAGAGATGTACTGGATACCCTAAAGGCTGGAAAATTGACAGATGAGGTAACAGATACATTGACTGCTGTTTGCAAAGATCTTTCAGGAAAGTATAGAGCTTAAGCCCAAATATAAATGGCGAATCTAAAAGAAATAAGAAATAGGATAGTTACGGTATCATCAACGATGCAGATTACCAGTGCCATGAAAATGGTTTCTGCTGCTAAGTTGAAAAAGGCTCAAGATGCTATTACCGCAATGCGTCCTTATGCAAATAAACTTACTGAGTTATTGCAAAATCTTAGCGCAAGTTTAGATGGTGATGCTGGAAGTAAGTTTGCAGATAATAGAGCGGTTAATAAAGTATTGGTTGTAGCCATTACTTCTAACCGTGGATTATGTGGCGCATTTAACACCAATATTATTAAGCAATCCATGGCTTTGCTTGAGGATACTCATGCAGGAAAGCAGGTTGATTTTTTAGCTATTGGAAAGAAAGGAAATGATATCCTTGGAAAAAAAGGCAATGTAATTGCCAATCGCAGTCAAGTTTATGATGATTTAACCTTTGATAACGTAGCGGTAATTGCCCAAGATTTGATGAATCATTTTACGGAAGGCAATTACGACAGAATAGAATTGGTTTACAATAAGTTTAAAAATGCTGCCACACAAATTGTGATGTCAGAGCAGTTTTTACCTATTGTTCCTGTTGAAGGAGATACTTCTGGTGCTGCAGATTATATTTTTGAGCCTTCCAAGCCCGAGATTGTGGAGGAATTGATTCCAAAATCATTGAAGACACAATTGTACAAAGCTGTTCGCGATTCTTTTGCCAGTGAGCATGGAGCACGTATGACAGCGATGCACAAAGCAACAGATAATGCTACAGAGCTTAGAGATCAATTAAAATTGACGTATAACAAAGCAAGACAAGCAGCGATTACCAACGAAATCTTAGAAATTGTTGGTGGTGCAGAAGCATTGAACAATTAGGCGTAGCTGAGCGAAGCCAAATTCAAAAACACAGAAGCATTGAACAGCTAAGAATAATATATACTTATAAAAAAGCCACTTCTTTTAGAAGTGGCTTTTTTTGTTTTGTACCAGTTCGGGTTGTCAAACGGAGCCAGTCGAAATTTGTGACTTAAGCAACATCAAAATATCTTTTGACAAGCTCAATCTGACAAAGATCTTAAATTTCAATCCTTTTTATTTAAAGGAGAGTCAATGCTATTTGCATGATGAATATCTATGTACTGCTGATTCAATTCATCTGAATCTTTGTATTGAACACGCAGCTCTTCCAGTTTTTTCTTGAGTTCTGTAACCACCTCTGCATATTCAGGATCACCATACACATTGTTCATTTCCTGTGGGTCCTTTTTGCGGTCATAAAGTTCCCATTCATCAACATCGTAATAAAAATGCGCCAGTTTGTAATCAATGGTCACTATCCCATAATGTCTTTTTACTTGATGTACCGCAGGATATTCATAATAATGATAATATACTGCGTCTCTTGTCCATTCAGCGGTATTGGACGTTAAAAGAGGCATTAAGCTTTCCCCTTGCATATCGTCAGGAGCTTCAATTTGCGCGGCTTCCAAAAAGGTTTGGGCAAAATCTAAATTTTGTACCATTTCTTCGCTTGTTATTCCTGGCTCAATCCTGTTTGGCCAACGAACTAGCAATGGCGTTTTAAAAGATTCATCATAAATAAAACGCTTATCAAACCAACCATGTTCACCCAGATAGAAACCTTGGTCAGAGGTATATACTACCATGGTATTGTCAGATAATTTGCTATCATCCAAGTATTCCAACAGGCGCCCAACATTATCGTCCACAGAAGAAATACAGGCCAAATAATCTTGCATGTAACGTTGGTACTTCCATTGCATTTTCTCCTTGTCCGTCATTGATGGCCAATTTTCTTCAAAATCTTTATTGATTTCATCCAAAATAGGCTCATATAATGCTTTTTGTTCTTCGGTTATTCTATTCACATATGGATTCTCCCATCCCCCAGCATACTCTCTTACTGCTGGAGTTAAATTCTTCATTCTGGCAACAGTTTCTGGTCTTATTTTGCTGTCGTGGCTATACATCATGTCGTACAGCAAGTTCATTTCGGCAGTTTTGGCCGCTGCGCCTCTGTTTTTATAGTCGTCAAATAATGAAGCTGGCTCTGGGAATTTCTTGCCTAAAAACTCCTTAAACTTATCTGGTCTTGGCCACCAAGGTCTGTGCGGAGCTTTGTGCAGATACATCAGCATAAATGGCTTTAAAGTATCTCTTTTTTTGTCTAACCAATTCAAAGTCAAATCTGTAATAATATCAGTTACATATCCTTCAATTCTGGTGGTATCTCCATTTTTGGTAATAAAATCAGGATTGATGTATGAACCTTGCCCAGGCAAAATCATGAATTCATCTACACCTTTTGGATTGTTGCCAAAGTGGAGTTTTCCAAACATTGCTGTTTGATAACCTGCCTGTTGGAAAATTTGAGGAAAGGTAACCTGAGTCGTATCAAAAGGCATCTGGTTATCCACCTTGCCGTTGATATGTGTATGCTTCCCAGTTAAAATAGTAGCTCTAGATGGAGCACAAATGGAGTTGGTTACGGAAGCATTTGTAAATACAATGCCCTCCTTGCCAATGCGATCAATATTGGGAGTCTCAATTAAATGATCTCTATAGGTGCTTATCGCTTGATAGGCATGATCATCTGACATAATGAAGATGATATTGGGTTTTTCGTGGACTATAGGATCAGCTTTTTTCTTCTCAACACAGGATACTACCGCCAAGAGAAGTATGATGGCCGCCATTCGTTTTAAATAAGTTTTCATGGGTGGAATTGTTTACACTCAAAAGATATAAATTATTTACTTCAATATGATTGAAGGACATGTTTTAGTTTGAAGTTGTGTATTCATAAATTTGTGGGGGATAAAAAATACAAATTAAGGTTGCAAGCCAATAACTAAGGGGTTTTGCGTAACTTGTGCCCACCTAGTTAGAGGCTTTCTTAAAGAACGGATTTCTATTGAACCCATTAAAAAGACTTTTCAAACAAACTTTTATTTATGGTTTGGCAACTGTTTTGCCAAGGGTCATTTCCTTCTTTTTACTCCCGCTGTACACTTCTGTTTTTGAAAATGCCTCTGGGTATGGCCAGTATATAAACATATATGCTTGGATTGCCATCTTCAATGTCTTTTTAGCGTACGGAATGGAAACCGCTTTTTTCCGTTTTTATCATAAAAGAGAGGATAAAAAATCCGTTATCTCTACTTCTTTAATTTCATTATTGGGGTCATCGTTATTATTTCTAGCGTTGGCATTATTGGCAAAGGAAACTTTGGCAGGTTTTACCAATATGAATGTGGACTATATAAAGTTTACCACCTATATTTTAGTTTTAGATGCGTTGGTGATTATTCCTTTTGCGCTTTTAAGGGCTCAAGAAAAACCAATGAAATATGCGCTCTTAAAAACTGTAAATGTTGCCATAAATTTAGGATTCAATGTTTTTTTCTTGCTCATTCTACCAAAAGCAGTTCAAGATACTAATGAAGGGTTTCTAAATTCAATATATAGGGAGGGCTGGGAAATCCAGTATATTTTTATCTCCAACATTATTGCCAGCGCAGTTACCTTATTATTGCTTCTGCCCACGTACTTTAAAGTTTCGTACAAGTTTGATACCACCTTATGGAAGCAGATGCTCAAATATTCCGGCCCTATTATGGTGGCAGGGATTGCCTTTACCATAAATGAGGTAGTGGATAAAATTTTATTGACAGAGCTGCTACCGCAAGACATTGCTGCAAGCGAAGTTGGAAAATATGGTGCATGCTACAAACTGGCACTTTTTATGACCTTGTTCGGAACCGCATTTAGAATGGGAGTTGAGCCTTTTTTCTTTAGCCATGCCAAAACGGAAAAACCACAAAAAACCTATGCCCAAATCACCAATTATTTTGTGATATTGGGAAGTATAATACTACTGGCCGTTGTGGTTTTTATAGATGTTTTAGGAGAATTGTTAATACGAAATGCTACGTATTGGGAAGCATTGGACGTAGTGCCCATTATATTATTGGGAAGTCTTTGTTTGGGAATATACCATAACCTATCTGTTTGGTACAAAGTAACGGACCAAACAAAGTTTGGGGCCTATATCTCTTCAATTGGGGCCTTGATTACCCTAATGATAAACATTGCCTTTATCCCAAAAATTGGATATATGGCATCCGCCTTGGCAACTTTGGCAGCGTATGCAAGCATGATGGTACTGTCTTATTATTTTGGAAGGAAGTATTACCCAGTTCCATACAACATGCGAAAAATAGTATTCTACTTATCCGTTTCCATACTATTTTCTGCACTGTCTTTTTATGCTTTTAGCCGAAATTTAATAGCTGGAGGGGTCTTACTTTTGCTATTTTTGACACTAGTTTACAAAATGGAAGGAGACAAGTTAAAGACTATATTTCTACAACGTGAAAATTAAAATAATCAACACATCAAATCATCAATTGCCCCATTATGAAACGCTTGCTTCCGCAGGTATGGATCTAAGGGCAAATATTGCCGAACCTATTACGCTAAAGTCATTGGAAAGAGCTATTGTGCCCACCGGAATTTTTATAGAATTACCTGTTGGTTACGAGGCGCAAGTAAGACCACGCAGTGGGCTTGCGGCAAAAAAAGGGATTACCGTGCTAAATGCCCCGGGAACAGTCGATGCCGACTACAGAGGTGAGGTGGGTGTTATTCTAGTAAACCTTTCTGCAGACGATTTTACCATTGAAAATGGGGAGCGTATTGCCCAAATGGTGATTGCAAAGCATGAACGAGCAGAATGGGTTAAAGTAGACTCGCTGTCTGAGACCGATAGAGGTTCAGGAGGTTTTGGCAGTACCGGAACACAATAAACCTAAACACTAACTACGTTATATTAAAGAACACATGAAAATTATTGTACCCATGGCGGGAAGAGGTTCCCGATTAAGACCACATACATTAACAGTTCCAAAACCATTAATTCCGGTTGCTGGTAAACCTATTGTTCATCGATTGGTGAGTGATATTGCTAAAGTATTGGGAGAAGAAATAGAAGAAGTTGCTTTTATCTTGGGAGACCCTGCTTTTTTTGGAGACGATGTGGTGGACAGCCTTATGCAGTTGGCAAAGAGTCTTGGTGCCAAAGGATCCATCTATAGACAAGATGAACCATTGGGAACAGGACATGCCATTATGAGCGCCAAGGATTCATTAAGCGGGCCTGCAGTGATAGCCTATGCAGATACACTAATACGCGCTGATTTTGATTTGGATAAATCTGCAGACAGTGTTATTTGGGTAAAACAAGTTGATAAACCAGAGGCATTTGGCGTTGTAAAATTAAGTGAACAAAATGAGATAATAGAGTTGGTTGAAAAACCACAAGAGTTTGTTTCCGACCTGGCTGTAATTGGCATTTACTATTTTAAAGATGTAAGTGTTCTAAAAAATGAATTGCAATACGTTTTGGACAATGATATTATCAATGGTGGAGAGTATCAAATAAATGATGGAATAAAACGAATGATGGAGAAGGGCATGAAATTTGTCCCAGGTAAGGTAGACGAGTGGATGGACTGTGGAAACAAAAATGTGACTATAGAAACAAATCAACGAATGCTAGGCTTTTTAGAAAAAGATGGCGAGGGATTAATTGCAAGCTCTGTTGAAAAAGAGAACGTAAATATTATTGAGCCTTGCTTTATAGGAGAAAATGTGGTTCTTAAAAATGCTACAGTTGGCCCTTATGTATCTGTTGGTGCAGGCACGGTTATTGAAAACTCAACCGTTAAAAATAGCTTAATTCAAAGTAATAGCATGATCAAAAACGCTAATTTGGATAATGCCATGATTGGCAACCATGTAGTTTTTGATGGTAATTTTGAGACCATAAGCATAGGAGACTATTCCGTTATGGAATAGTTGTATAGATTGTTTTAGTTGGAAAACAAAATCTAATATAAATTGAAAAGACTAATAGGCACATATATATTTATTTCTTTGTTTTCTTTTTGGACATATGCCCAAGAAGAAGAGCAAAGTGCTGAGGTTTTTTTAGAAGAATATACAGATGAATTTCAAGAAAGCTTTTTTGAGGCACTAAAACAAAAAGGGATTCAGAATTATGATAGGGCCATTGATTTGTTTTTAGAATGCAAACGGTTGGACTCTTCAAACAGTGTCATTGATTATGAATTGGCAAAGGCCTATTTTTTGGATAAGCAATATATTCAGGCTCAAGAATTTGCGATTGATGCCCTGAAAGCAAAACCAATGGATTTCTGGTATTTAGAAACCCTATTGCGTGTTTTGGAAAAACAAGGAACATCGATTGATGAAATTCAGCAACAACTTCCTTTTTCTAACAACAAGTTGCAGGAGAATCTTGCTGTCTTCTATTTTAAAAAGAGAAAATACAATGATGCATTAAAGGTTTTGGAAGGGCTTGGAAACTCAAAATTCGCCACTGATTTAACATTAAAAATCAATGACTCCATCCAGCGTGTAAATGAAAAACTAACTATGGCGGTTAAGCCGGAAAAGACAGTACAAAAAGAGGATGGTCCAATAGCACAATATCAATCGCAAATAGAAGGGCTTTTGACAAAAGGGGATTTCAAGAATATGGAAGTGGTTTCAAAAGAAGCACTGGATTCTTATCCGCTTCAACCATATTTTCACTATGCATATGGAACCGCACTTAATAGAATTTCAAAATCTACCAAAGCAGTGGAGGTTTTAGAAAGCGCTCTGGATTATCTGTTGGATGATGTTTCCTTGGCCAACAAGATTTACGCAGAATTATCAAAAGCATATACGGCTATTGGCAATGCCTCTAAGGCAAACGAATATTTGAACAAAATAAAAACAGGCCTGTAATGCGGTTATTTCAATTTCAAATAAAGAAACAGATCACCCTTTTGTTCTTGTGTACGATAGCTTTAAGCTCCTGTAAAAGTACTAAGACTGTTGTAGGGGGTGAAGTTGATTCAGGAATTTCTACAAGACGCATTATAGAAAATCATTATGCCAACCAGGTCGATTTTAAAACCTTGAGTGGAAGAGTAAAAATTGATTACTCAGATGGAAAAAAGAACCAAGGAGTAAGTGTGAGCCTTAGAATGGAAAAAAATAAGGTGATTTGGATTAGCGCTCCCCTTGGCGTGGTAAAGGCCCATATAACTCCAGAGAAAGTATCCTTTTACAACAAATTACAAGGAGAATATTTTGATGGGGACTTTAGTTATTTAAGTGAACTCTTGGGTACAGAGCTTGATTTTGACAAAGTTCAGAACCTGTTGTTGGGGAATGCAGTTTTTGATCTTAGAAAGGAAAAATACACTTCTGCAATCAATCAAGGAGATTATCAATTAAAACCAAAAAAGGCAAAAGAGCTATTTAAAATATTGTTTCAATTAGAGCCTAGAAACTTCAAGATTTCTTCTCAAGAAATTTCACAACCAGAGGAGGCCCGACAATTACAAGCAAAATATACCTATCAGGATATTTCTGGTAAGATATTTCCAAACGAAATTCAGATTGTAGCTGCTGAAGAAGAAGATAAAACCATCATTGATTTAAGTTTTAAGAACCTAGAATTGAACAGATCTTTGAATTTTCCTTATAAAGTTCCAAAGGGGTTTGATGAAATTATATTAAAGTAATATGATAGATAAGATTTCATATTGCGTTTGTTGTCTGATTTTTACGTTTTTCATTTCAATTTCTGCCAACGCACAGACTAGTGAGCAAAAGGCATTAGAGTCCAAACGAGAGAGATTGCAGCAGGAAATAAAAGAAATCAACAGATTGCTTTTTGCGGAAAAGAAAGAAAAGGGCACCGTTCTGGACCAAATGGAAGCTTTGGATAAGAGAATTAATGTAAGGCAAGAACTTATTAGAGTTACCAATCAACAATCTAATTTACTCAACAGACAAATTAATGTAAATATTAGAAGTATTAGTAAACTTAGAGAAGATCTTAAAATTCTGAGAGATGATTATGCTAACCTTATTCAAAAATCATATCAGAATAAGGCACAAAGTAATCGACTAATGTTTCTCTTATCCTCAGAAAACTTTTATCAAGCATTTAAGAGACTCCAGTACATGGAGCAATATGCAAAGCATAGAAAGAAACAAGGTGAAGATATCATCACAAAAACCAATGAACTTGCTACACTGAACCAAGATTTGGTAACTCAGCGTAAGACCAAAGAACAATTGTTGGCAGAAAATAAAAAAGTAAAAAACGAGCTATTCAACGAAATAGAATCCCAAAAGAACCTATTGCGAAGTATTAGACAAAATGAAACAAAATACACTGCAGCCATCGCAGAAAAACAGAAGGAGTCCCGTAAAATTGATAGGGAAATAGAACGGCTAATAAAAAGCGCTATTGCAAGTACCAATAAAAAGGCTGGTAAATCTAGTAGAACCAAATTTGTATTGACTCCGGAAGCTAAATTGGTTGCGAATAATTTTTCTGCTAATAAAGGGAAACTTATTTGGCCTGTGGAAAAGGGAATAAAAAGTCAAGGGTATGGCGTATACAACGATAAACTATACCCTGGAATAAAGCACAGAAACAATGGTGTCACCATAGCTACAGATCAAGGTAGCAAAGCAAGGGCAATTTTTGAAGGTGAAGTCATTGCAATTTTAACGGTTCCTGGCGGTAGTAGAGGTGTGCAGATAAAGCATGGAAATTATATTAGCACCTATTATAACTTATCCAATGTATACGTAAAAAAGGGAGATAAAGTTCTTGTAAAAGAGGTGCTTGGCGATATTTATACCAATCGGTTTGATGGTACTACAAAGTTGAAGTTTTATCTTTATCAAGATTCCAATCGATTAAATCCTGAGGATTGGATATATCAATTATAAGACATGAGAACAATTACAGATTTACACGGAACGTTTGAGTTGAACAACGGTGTTCTAATGCCCTATTTTGGTTTAGGGGTTTATCTATCAAAAGATGGAGATGAGGTTGTAAATGCCGTTAAGGATGCTTTGAACCACGGTTACAGACACATTGATACAGCCTCAATATATAAGAACGAAAATGGTGTAGGCCAAGGGGTCAAACAAAGTAGTGTTGATCGAAAAGATATTTTTGTTGTAAGTAAGGTTTGGAACGATGATCAAGGATATGATACTACATTAAAAGCCTTTGATAATAGTTTGGAAAGATTGGGGATGGATTATTTAGACCTCTATTTAATCCACTGGCCTAAGGGAAGCAAATCTAAAGATACCTGGAGGGCGATGGAACGTTTGTATAACGAAAAGAGAGTACGTGCCATTGGAGTGAGCAATTTTATGCAACACCACTTGGAAGATTTGTTGACGGAAGCGAAAATAACACCGATGGTCAACCAAATGGAGTTTCACCCATACTTAGTGCAGCAAGGTTTAATCGATTTCTGTCATAAAAATGGAATTCAGTACGAAGCATGGTCCCCTATGATGCAAGGGAACATTTTTGATATTACTCTTTTGAAAGACTTGGCAAAAAAGTACAATAAGACCGCTGCCCAGATTGTTTTACGCTGGGACCTTCAAAAAGGAGTGGTTACTATCCCAAAATCGTCTAAAAAAGAACGCATTATCTCAAATGCCGCTATTTTTGATTTTGAACTTTCTAAAGAAGATGTTCAAATACTTGACGGCCTAAATAGGGATAAAAGATTTGGGCCAGACCCGGATAATTTTGATTTTTAAGTCTTAAGAAGTAAATAAGGCTTTCAATTCGGTAGCATCTGAAGGCTTCATTTTTCCTGCCAAGACCAAACTAAGCTGTTTTCTGCGCAGTGCGGCGGCAAAACGTTCCTTTTCCAAATCCGTTTGGGGATCTAGTTGTGGAACTTCAGTGGGGACTCCAGTATCGTCAACCGCAACAAAGGTGTAAATAGCCTCATTTGCTTTGGCGCGTTCCCCTGTAAAACGGTCTTCCATCCAAACATCAATAAATATTTCCATAGAACTTTTAAAAGCTCTTGAAACGGCAGCTTCAACAGTTACCACGCTTCCTAAAGGGACAGAACGGTTAAATGCAACATGGTTTACAGCCGCTGTGACCGTAATTCTTCTACTGTGCCGTCTAGCCGCTATACTGGCAGCCCTATCCATGCGAGCTAAAAGTTCCCCTCCAAAAAGATTATTCAAAGGATTGGTTTCACTTGGCAATACCATATCGGTCATTACAGTTCGTGATTCACTCGGTGTTTTTGTGCGCATAGCGTTTTAATTTTGCGCAAAGATATTGAAGTGTGGAATATGGTTTTAAAGAAACAAGGATTATTTCTCAGATAACATCCAAGCATCTGCAGACTCTGTTCTTTTAATCTTTCTTAAAAAGGAAAGAGCCTCTTTTGGGTTTTCAAAGCTGTCATAAGCCACTTGATGTAAACCAAATTTATTTACACCTATATAAAATGCATTATAGCCTTTTTCTTTTAGAAGATTTACTTTCTTTTCGGCATTTTTTTCAATTCTGAAAGCACCAGCAATTATATGATGTTTTCCAAGCTGTTTTTTGTTGACTTTGATGTTTATGGCAGGAAATTCTAATGGAGCACTTTCAAAAAAAGTGGCTTCTTGAATAAGTCGGGAAACTTGTTTTTGTGCATCTTGCTGTGCAGCAACTTGTTTTTCTTGAATACCATCAAAGGCACTATAAGAAGTAGAGCCCAAGGAAACAGCTAAAAGAATTACGGCGGCATATTTTAACCACGGTCTAAAAGAAGATTGCTCTCTTTTTTCTGGAGTGATTATAAATGGAATCTTTTCTTCCAATTCTTCAACTTCCTCTTTTAATACTTCACGCTGAATAGGCGTTGCAGCAAAAGTGGAAAGACCAAAAGAAGAGGTTAGATAGTTGATTTTATTTTCAGGTTGAAACTGAATTCTTTGCTCCCTGTTCAACCACAACTTACCAACACCAAAAAGTTCAATATTTTCTCCACGTTGCAGTTTTTTGTTCCAAGTTTCCGCTACATTTTCAACTTCTTGCAACAATTCTTCATAACCAAGACGCTTTTCTTTCGCAATATGCGATACGAGTAGGCCATCATTTTTGGATAATTGCGAGTTAAAGGAAACTGTTTTGGATGGAGGAATTAAAGTATTGGTCTGATTATCAAGCTCCGCAGATTTTCCATGCGCCAAAAAAGCTCCAAATCCTGGGACAACAACACAATTGTAATTGTATAATAATTCTTCTATGTAAGATTCAATCTGCATTGTCACAAATATTGTAAAAAAAGCAAGAGAACAAAATAGAGCCTATCACTTTTTATTAACATTTGAAATTATGTATTTTGTGAACAACTTAACCACTTATTTAAATGACTGAGGATGAAATTCTTGCTGCACTTCGGCTGCAGAAAATTCCAAATATTGGTGATGTAACGGCAAAAAAACTGATTTCCCATTGTGGTAGCCCAAAAGCAGTTTTTAAGGACAAATTGCAACACCTATTAAAAATTGAGGGAATTGGACGAACAAAACTAAAAGGACTTCATGACTCAATTCATCAAGAGGAAGCAGAAGCGGAGTATGATTACCTATTAAAAGAGAAGATAGTTTTGACCTATTTTATGGATGAAGCTTATCCAACATATCTTCAACATTGTGTTGATGGCCCTATACTGCTTTTTCAAAGCGGGAACATTGATTTGAAGAATAAAAAAATCATCAGTGTAGTAGGCACTAGAAACATTACCAGCTATGGCACTGCATTTTGCGAAGCTTTTATAGAAGAGATTGCACCTCTAGACCCCATAATTGTAAGTGGTTTTGCTTACGGTGTGGACATTGCAATCCAAAAAGCAGCTAACGAAAAAGGATTACAGACCATTGGTTGTCTGGCACATGGACTAAATCAGGTTTACCCAAAAGCGCATAAAAAATATGTTTCCCCAATAGAAAAGAATGGCGGGCTTTTAACGGAATTTTGGAGTACAAGCAATCCCGACCGAGAGAATTTTTTAAAACGAAACCGTATTATTGCAGGAATGAGTGAAGCTACGATTGTGATTGAATCGGCAGAAAAAGGAGGAAGCTTGGTTACTGCAGATATTGCAAACGGATACAATAGAGAAGTATTTGCCGTTCCCGGAAGGTCTACAGATAAGTTTAGCAAAGGATGCAATGACCTGATCAAACGCCAAAAGGCCCACATGCTGACTTCAGCTGCAGAATTGGTTTATCTATTAGGATGGGAATTGGAAGAAAAACAGGAGAAAACCGCAGTTCAAAAACAGTTATTTGTAGAATTGGATGAAACAGAACAGACTATCTATTCTTATTTACAACTGAACGGGAAACAATTACTGGATACGGTTGCCCTGGAGTGTAATCTGCCCATTTTTAAAACATCATCAACACTTTTTAATATGGAAATGAAAGGCGTAGTACGTCCTTTGCCCGGCAAGTTGTTTGAGGCGATTTAGTAGCCCAGCTTTCCACGCACCCTTTCCAAAACACCATCAGCTACCTTTTTGGCCTTTTGTGCTCCAATGGCCAAGGCTTCATCCACTTCATTTAAGTGGTTCATATAGTACTCAAATTTTTCACGAGGTTCTTCGAACTTATTCAGGATAACCTCATATAAAGCTTGTTTGGCATGGCCATATCCATAATTTCCTGCCAAATAATTAGCACTCATTTCTTCTATTTGTTCTGGTGAAGCCAAGATTTTATACAATGAAAAAACATTATCCTTAGCTGGGTCTTTTGGGTCTTCCATAGGGATGCTGTCCGTAACAATACCCATAAGTTGCTTTCGCAGTTTTTTATCTGACTGGAACAGATTAATGATATTCCCTTTGCTCTTGCTCATTTTCTCCCCATCCGTACCAGGAACATACATCGTTTCTTCTTGCACTTTTGCCTCTGGTATTACAAAGGTTTCTCCCAATTGGTGATGAAATCTAGAAGCAACATCCCTTGTCATCTCTAAATGTTGCAATTGGTCCTTGCCAACGGGCACAATATTCGCATCATATAACAAAATGTCAGCCGCCATCAGGATAGGATAGTTAAATAATCCAGAATTGACATCTTCTAACCTATCAGCCTTATCTTTAAAGGAATGAGCCAAAGTAAGACGTTGATAGGGATAAAAACAGCTAAGGTACCATGCCAGTTCCGTTACTTGAGGAACATCACTTTGTCTATAGAAAACGGTTTTTTCAATATCCAAGCCAAAAGCAAGCCAAGTAGCCGCAGTTGCATAGGTATTGTTTCTCAATTCTTCCCCATTCTTTATTTGGGTAAGGGAATGCATATCGGCAATAAAAAGAAAGGACTCGTTTTTAGGGTCTTGAGCCATTTGAATAGCAGGGATAATTGCCCCCAAGATGTTTCCCAAGTGAGGAGTACCTGTACTTTGAATTCCGGTTAAAATTCTGGACATACCTAATTTTTAAGGCGTAAATGTAATAATCCACTTGGGATAAAAAAAGCGGCTTAAGCCGCTAATGAAAAAAGAATCATAAAAGTTATTTCTTAAAGAGCCCAGCAACAAAAAGTATCACTACGGCACCAATAACTCCGGTAATAAGATCACCTACAATTCCAGAACCAATATGAACACCTAGCGTGCCAAAGAGCCAGTTGCCCACAACGCCTCCCACAATACCTAGAATAATATTCAATAGGGTTCCAAAACCGCCCCCTTTCATAATTTTACCAGCAAGCCAACCAGCAAGCGCTCCAATTAACAAAGCATAAAGTAGTCCCATTTATTTGATTTTTAGATTGTTTACATAAAGATATTCAAAAATTCTACTTTTGGAGGGTGTTTGCAATTTTCAAAAACATAGGGCATGTGTTATACAGAATTTGGTTTTACATTCTTGTAGCGCTGCCAATATTCATTTTCTTTCCGTTTCTATTGGCAACGACTTTCTCTGAAAAAACCTATCCACAGTTTTTTTGGTTGGCACGTAATTTATGGGCCAGAACTATACTGTATGGCATGGGTTGCTTCCCAAAGATTGTTAGGGAGCAATGTATGGAAAAAGGAAAAAGCTATATGTTGATTGCGAACCATACCAGTATGCTGGATATTATGTTGATGCTGGTGGTAAGCAAGAATCCTTTTGTCTTTGTTGGTAAAAAAGAACTTGTAAAGATTCCTGTTTTTGGTTTTTTTTACAAACGTGTTTGTATTTTGGTGGATAGGGATAATATTAAAAGTAGAACCGGTGTATACCGACGAGCACAACGAAGATTGGACCAAGGATTGAGCATTTGCATTTTCCCCGAAGGAGGAGTGCCTGAAGAGCATATTATTCTGGATACATTTAAAGATGGAGCTTTTAAAATGGCGATTGCACATAAAATTCCGATTGTGCCAATTACTTTTTATGACAACAAAAGACGTTTTTCCTTTACTTTTTTAAGTGGTGGTCCAGGCAAAATAAGGGCCAAGGTACACGAGTTTTTTGAGACAGGTATTTTGGCAGAGGAAGATAAGTCTACCCTCAGGGAGGAAGTCAGAGAAGTTATTTTGAAAGAGCTGACGGATAAAGAGACTTCGTAAGGAGCAGTGTTTGTTTGGTTAACCTATGGCTTTTTTAAGTAGCCGTATTGAACGGTTGTAAAGGAATTTTGATAATGACCTTGGTGCCCAAAGGTTGATTATTGCGATCAATCTTGTCAATAATTTTAATACTATTGGAATCATCACTTAAAGATTCTAAACGCTGTTTTGTCGCCTCCAACCCTCTAGATTTCTTTTCTTTTTGATAAATATGTTTTTCTTTAAAAGTCTCAGATCTCTTGAATAGACCAGGTGAAGTTAGAACCTTCTGAAAATCCAGATTGGTATCCTGTGTTTTATATACCAGAAATAGTAAAGGCAGGATACAATTTAATTGGATGTTTGTTGCTGTAAACTTAAGAATAAGGCACCCCACCAAAAGGAGGGGTGCTTAATTGATTGCCTAAAGGGGCAACCTTCCTAACCAACTTCTTTATATAACTAAAACTTAAAAGTAACACCACTATAAACCCCAACTGAAAACGGTCTAAATGCACCTGCAGTTTCAGAAAAGGTGTTCAATTGATATTTAAAAACAGGCTCCAAATTAAGCTCCACTTTTGGAGAAAACTCATAATTAAGGCCAACCCCTACATTGGTGCTAAAGTTTACAGAGTTCACATTATTTGCTTCACCCACTTCTGTAACCAGCCCTTCAGATTCCAATAACACGGAATTGTCCACAAGGAAAAGAGAGCTGACCCCTCCAATAAGGTTAACACCGAATTTTTTATCAATAAGGGCATAGTTCAGTTCCAAAGGCACTTCTATGTAACCGAATTGCTGCACCATTTTACCATCTAAAGCAGGACTTTCATTCGCTGATAATTCAAATAGAGCATCATTTGTTGCTGCTTGTGGGGCACTGTTCTTACTTTGTAGAACAAGATTTTTAGAAGTTTGACTGTAACTAATATTATCAATCAATTCGTTTGTAGAGCCTTCCAAGGAGGAAGAGAATAGTACTTCATTAGTGTCATAGCCAAAATCAACTTTATGGATACCAGAACGTACTTTAAGCCTTTTGCCCACATTGTAAGCAACGGTAACGCCATAACTTAAATTGACATTTCCAGATTTTGAGTTGGATGCAAAATTGGAGTGAATGGGAGAACCTTCACCAGTAGCATTAAAATATACAGGAGCTACAGATGGCCCTACAGACCATTTCCCACTGGTATTTTCGGCAATAACTTCTTCTTCCTGCTCTTTTATCACCTCAAAAATTGATCGTTTTCCGTTTTCTTCTTCATTTTGTGCCACAGCCTCATCTTCTTTAAGATCTTCCAATACTTTTTCTTCTTGTAATACTTCTTTTTGGGTTTTATCCGAAGGCAGTACGTTGTTATTGTCTTCCTTGTCCATTGCAGCTATAGCGTCAGATTTCTTCTCGTTGGAAAAACCTATTATATCAGATTGTTCAGAATTATCTTCTCTGTTATTAACTACTTCAGTGTTTACTGAAGCTACATTTTTATTGGAATTCTTGGTAACATTTGATTCATTGTCTTGCGTCAAGTAATTTTTTAGAAATTCCTTCTTTTTAAGAATTTCTCCTTCTTCTTTTGTATTAGATGTTACTTGCTGTTCTTGAATTTTTATGCTTTGATTTCTGATAATAGAATTCTCGGCATCTTTTTCTGCTTCCGTTGCAGAACCCTCTACAGCATCTCCACTATTTTCATTGGACGATTCTGCCAAATTTTCTGCTTTGTTTGACCGTAATTCTTCTTTGAATTCTTTTGATTCCTTAATAACACTGTCTTTTTGAAAAGGAACAGTGTTGTCTTCAGTTTCCGTAATAATGATCTCCCCATCACTAGTTGAGTTATCAAATGGATTGATAACATAAAATAAAATTGCCAATAATGCAGCTACCCCTCCTAGGCGCCACCAAATTGGAATAACTCTTTTCTTTTGTTTCTTCTTGTCCAAAGAATCCTCAATGGAACTCCAGACTTTTTCTTCTGGAATCTCATGAAACTCTGTAAAGGTTTCTTTGAACAATTGCTCTAAATCCTTTTTCCCCATTCTTAAATCATTTAAGCAATGTTTATATTTTCTTTTTCTATTTTTTCCCTCAAAATCATTTTGGCCCTGGCCAGGTTAGATTTTGAAGTTCCAGTGGATGTCCCCAACATCTCACTTATTTCTTTATGGCTATACCCATCCAAAACATACAGGTTGAACGTTAACCTATATTTATTTGGCAACTCTTGAATGTATCCCAATAACGTGCTCAGGCTTATATCCGCTTGTTCTACGTCTACATCTATTTCTTCACCAACATTTTCAGAAACCACATTTAAATGCTGTTCTTTTCTGTATTTCTGAAGTACTGTATTTACCGTGATTCGTTTAATCCAACCTTCAAAAGAACCATTAAAATTGAATTGCTCTATTTTGTTGAAAATTGTCATAAAACTGTCGTGCAGATTGTCTTCTGCCTCAGTTTTGTTACGGGAGTATTTAAGGCACATACCGAAAAGAATACCGGAATATTTCCGGTATAATTCAGCTTGCGCTTGTCGTTTGCCCTTTTTACAATTATGTATCAGCTCTTCAATATCCAAATGTTGGTCATTTTTGGATTGTTGATATTAAGTTTGTTGGCACGGTAATTATTGAACTACTGGAACTGTATATTCTACGTAAACCGCGTCCTCATTTTCATCTATTCCTGTATAAAGTCTAAAATGATATTCTCCTGTAAAAATCACATTGAATTTTAAAGTGGCGACAACTTCTTCTACTGCCTCTGTACAAGCGGTATCATTATCTGTAAACACAGATCCAATTACAACGATATCTCTATCGGTCTCACCTGTTTTAGCTACATCGAACCCTTCAAAAAAAGTACATCCATTAGGTCTAAGATAAGTGACCTCAATATCATACGTTTCGTTTAGTTCAAAAGAGTCTGGAAAATTTGCTTCTACCCCGGCAAGTGTTGTAAAATGAAAGTTTTGGCCATCATCATCCAGATCACAGGAGGTAACTAATAGGCTTATCCCAAAAAGAATAAATAGCACGATTCCCTTTTTCATCATTAAAATCTTTTTTAACCCTTAGATGAAAGGTATATACAAGGGTTGCGTGGGATTTTCACAACCTATGGTTATAGAACATATGCTAGACCAGATTTAGGCGTTAACTGCGGTAATAGCTTCTCTAATTTTTGCCTCTAGTTCATCAGATAGTTCTGGATTGTCAGCAAGCAGCGATTTCACCGCATCTCTTCCTTGACCAAGCTTTGTGTCTCCATAGCTAAACCAAGAACCACTTTTCTTCACAATTTCATAGGCTACTCCAAGATCAAGGATTTCTCCAATTTTAGAGATGCCTTCTCCATACATAATATCAAATTCTGCAGTTCTAAAAGGAGGAGCAACTTTATTCTTTACCACCTTGACCCTTGTTTTGTTTCCTAGGACAGCTCCGTCTGTATCTTTTATTTGTGTAGAGCGTCTAATATCTAAACGTACAGAAGCATAGAACTTAAGTGCATTTCCACCCGTAGTAGTTTCTGGATTTCCGAACATGACCCCAATTTTTTCTCGTAATTGGTTAATGAAGATTACCGTACAATTTGTTTTGCTAATCGATGAAGTCAATTTCCGTAATGCTTGAGACATTAAACGGGCATGAAGTCCCATCTTGGAGTCTCCCATTTCTCCTTCAATTTCACTTTTTGGAGTTAGTGCCGCAACAGAATCAATAATAACAATATCAATAGCTCCTGATCGTATAAGATTATCAGTTATTTCCAATGCCTGCTCGCCGTTATCAGGTTGAGAAATGATAAGATTGTCTATGTCCACTCCCAATTTCTGGGCATAAAAACGATCAAAAGCATGTTCTGCATCAATAAAAGCAGCTATACCTCCATTTTTTTGAGCTTCGGCTATGGCATGCAGTGTTAATGTGGTTTTACCAGAAGATTCTGGGCCGTAAATTTCAACAACCCTACCCCTTGGATAACCGCTTACGCCCAAAGCAATATCTAGCCCTAATGATCCAGAAGGGATTACCTCAACATCTTCAACTACGCTATCTCCCATCTTCATGACAGCACCTTTTCCGTAGGTCTTGTCCAATTTATCCAGTGTAAGTTTTAAGGCTTTTAATTTTGCTTCTTTTTCGTTGCTCATTGTTCTCGTTATTAGGAAGGCTAAATTACCATTTCTTTCTACATACGGCAAAAGGGACGCAACCTTTTTAAAAGACCGTATCTACAACATACTAACTCGAATAAACAAAATAGTGGATTCCATTCTGGAATTTACGGCCACAGGGCAAAAGGGAAATTTGTGCTATGAAAAGAAACATGTGGTAAAAAGGGGCTCTTAAATTTAAGAGCCCCTTTTCTTTTTAAGAATTAGGAATTTTTACCTTTGCATCCGATTTACTATTTAAACTATTCTTTAACTTAAATTATTGGTATAGCATGCAACTGTACAATACATTAAGTGCAAAAGAAAGGGAAAAACTTATTGAGGAAGCCGGCAAGGACCGACTTACCATCTCTTTCTACAAATATGCACACCTTGGAAATCCTAAAATTTTTAGAAACCACTTATTTATCCATTGGGATGAGTTGGAAGTGCTAGGTAGAATTTATGTTGCCCATGAAGGGATTAATGCTCAACTTTCAGTTCCTGCTGAAAACTTTGAATCCTTTAAAGAGCATTTGGATAGTATCACTTTTTTAAAAAATGTACGTCTTAATATTGCCATTGAACAAGACAATAAATCATTTCTTAAGTTGAAGGTCAAGGTTCGCGAAAAAATTGTAGCAGATGGATTGAATGATAAAACCTTTGATGTCACTAATAAGGGAATCCACGTAGGAGCGAAAAAATTTAATGAGCTAATTGAAGACCCAGAAACCGTTCTGGTAGATATGCGCAACCACTACGAAAGTGAAATAGGACATTTTAAAAACGCCGTAACACCAGATGTAGATACCTTCAGGGATTCCTTGGACATTATTGAAAAAGACCTTGCCGAACACAAAGAGGACAAAAAATTGGTGATGTACTGTACCGGAGGTATCCGGTGCGAAAAGGCCAGTGCTTATTACAAACACAAGGGCTTCAAAAAAGTGTACCAATTAGAGGGAGGTATTATCGAATACACGCGCCAGGTAAAAAACCAAGATTTGGAGAATAAGTTTTTGGGGAAGAACTTTGTTTTTGATCATAGAAGGGGAGAACGTATATCTGAAGATGTCATTGCCAATTGCCATCAATGTGGAAAACCTTGCGACACCCATGTTAATTGTGCAAATGAGGCATGTCACCTGCTTTTTATTCAATGTAAAGAATGTGCTGAGACAATGCAGGAATGTTGCTCATTAAATTGCAAGGAAACCCACTCATTACCATATGAGGAACAAAAGGCTCTCCGCAAAGGGAAAAAAGCAAGCAACAAAATTTTTAAAAAAGGGCGCTCAGAAGTATTAAAGTATAAAAAGTAGCATTTCTCTTCTGCCACAATTTGTGCTATATTTACGACTAGTTATTTATGAACCCTTTTTAAGGAAATGGTTATCATTTCTTTAAATCAAGATACAAAATATGGGATGTAGCAGTTGTTCAACCGGCAAGGATGGACAACCGCGTGGTTGCAAGAACAATGGTACTTGCGGCACTGATGGTTGTAACAAGCTAACAGTTTTTGATTGGCTTTCCAATATGTCGCTACCCAACGGTCAAAAACCTTTTGATTGTGTTGAGGTACGTTTCAAGAATAGTAGAAAAGAGTTTTTTAGGAATGCGGACAGTCTCCCTTTGGCAATAGGAGATGTTGTCGCTACACAGGCAAAGTCTGGACATGATGTTGGAATTGTAACGCTTACCGGAGAATTGGTAAAAGTGCAAATGAAAAGAAAGAAAGTTGCGTCAGATGATGATGAAATACCAAAAATTTATAGAAAAGCATCTCAAAGAGATATTGACATTTGGCAAAAATGCAGGGACAAAGAAGCCGAAATTCAAAAGCGATCTCGGGAAATTGCAATTTCGTTAAAACTTCAAATGAAACTCAGTGATGTGGAGTTTCAAGGAGATGGCTCAAAAGCAACATTCTATTATACGGCAGAAGATCGTGTAGATTTTAGGCAATTGATAAAGGATATGGCAAAAGCCTTTAGTATCCGAATTGAAATGCGCCAAATAGGATATCGACAAGAAGCTCAACGCTTAGGCGGAATAGGTTCTTGTGGAAGGGAACTTTGCTGTTCTACCTGGCTAACAGATTTTAGGTCTGTAAGCACAGCCTCTGCAAGATATCAACAACTTGCCCTAAATCCTCAAAAATTAGCTGGACAATGTGGTAAACTAAAATGCTGCCTCAATTATGAGCTGGATATGTATCTAGAGGCATTGAATGACTTTCCGCCGCAAGACAGCAAAATCATGACTAAAAAAGGAATTGCCTTTTGTCAAAAAGCAGATATTTTTAAAGAAACATTGTGGTTTTCATACAAAGATGACCCAGCCACTTGGCATGCATTGGGAAAAGATCATGTATTGGAAATTTTGGAAATCAACAAAAAGAATGAAAAAATTGACAGCTTGGAAGAATATGCTCAAGACAATGTGAGCGAAGAAAAAATGGTCTTTGAAAATGTAGTTGGCCAAGATAGTCTTACCCGGTTTGATAGACCTAGAAAAAATAAGCGAAATAATAAAAAACGAAGAAAAAATAAACCAAAAGCTTCTCCCAATGCACAATAAATTCCTCATTGTCTTGGTTTTCTCTTTAGTTCTGGTTTCATGCAACAGTAATTTGGTCTTTTCAGATTATGAGGCAATGGAGAATGGATCGTGGAGTATGGATAATCCAATAAAGTTTGAGTTTTCAAAATTGGATTCTATTCAGACACATAATATGTTCATCAACATTAGAAATGATAATACCTTTCAGTTCAACAATCTTTTTTTGATAACTGAATTGGAGTATCCAAATGGAAATACATTGAAGGACACATTAGAATATAAGATGGCCGAACCCAGTGGTGAATGGTTGGGCAAAGGACTTGGAAGCATCAAGGAAAATAAACTATGGTTTCAAGAAAAAATCGTTTTTTATGATTCTGGCGTATATAAGGTAAATATTACCCATGCCATGCGCAAAAATGGAGATGTAGATGGTATTTATGTGTTGGATGGCATTACGGATGTTGGTTTAGAAATTGAAAAAAGTACGCAATAATAACAATGGCAAAAGCTAAGCAAAAGAAGCAAAAAGGCTTCTTTACATACATCAAGTGGTTTTGGATTCTTTTCGGATCTGGTTTATTCTTAATTATACTGGTTTTTCTTTTGGCCTCATGGGGGGTATTTGGTGAAATGCCCACTTTTGAGCGTTTGGAAAATCCGCAGACCAATCTCGCTACTGAATTTATTTCTTCAGATGGGCAAACATTAGGTAAGCTTTACCTTGATGATAATAGAACGCCTGTTTCCTATAAAAAACTTCCTGAAAATCTAGTCAATGCGCTTGTGGCCACGGAAGATGCACGGTACTACAATCATTCAGGGATTGATGCTAGGGGAACCATAAGGGCATTTGCCTATTTAGGTTCTAAAGGTGGCGCAAGTACTATTTCTCAGCAGTTGGCCAGACAGCTATTTGTAGGAATACGGGCAAAAGACTGGACAAAGTATACCCAAAAAATAAAGGAATGGGTCATTGCCACTAGATTGGAACGTAATTATACCAAAGAAGAAATTATAGCCATGTATCTTAATATTTATGATTTTGGCTATGCTGCGGATGGAATACGTTCTGCCGCTAGAATTTATTTTGGAAAAGAGCCTGCTGAGTTGAAGATAGAAGAATCTGCGGTACTTGTTGGGATGCTCAAAAACTCTTCACTATACAACCCTTTAAGAAGGGAAGAACTGGTGCTAAACCGAAGAAATACGGTTTTATCGCAAATGGCCAAGTATGAATATATTACCGAAAAGGAGAAAGATTCGCTTCAGCAACTTAAAATGGATATCAATTTTAATCCAGAGTCGCATAAAGAAGGTTTGGCTACCTATTTTAGAATGTATATGCAGCGTTGGCTCAACAAATGGGTAAAGGAAAATCCAAAACTAGATGGGGAAAAGTATAACATCTATTTAGATGGATTAAAGATTTATACCACTATTGATTCCAGAATGCAACAGAATGCTGAGGATGCTGTTCAGGCCCATATGAAAAATTTACAGACTGAGTTCTTTCATCAAAATACACCTGACAGGAACCCTACCGCACCGTTCTTGGATTTGGAAACTTTTCAAATTGATAATATCATGGAACAAGCCATGAAGAATTCTGTCCGTTGGAAGGCCATGAAACGAGATGGTAAATCTGAAAACGAAATAAGAGCTTCTTTCAGGAAGAAAACGGAGATGAATGTATTTGATTGGAATAGTGATTCTTATGAGAAAGATACCCTAATGACTCCTTTGGACTCTATCAGATATTACAAAACGTTTTTAAGAACGGCCATGATGTCTATGGAGCCTCAAACAGGTCATGTAAAAGCATGGGTTGGTGGTGTTGACTACAAACATTTTCAATATGACAATGTAATCCAGGGAGCTAGACAAGCAGGTTCAACCTTTAAGCCTTTTGTATATGCTGCGGCTATTGATCAATTACGCTACTCGCCATGCGATTCGCTTCCGGACAACCAATATTGCATAGAGCCCTTAAAACATGGAAACATGGAAGCTTGGTGCCCTAAAAATTCAAATGGAAAATACTCTGGAGAGGATTTAACATTAAAGAATGCATTGGCCAACTCCGTTAATACGGTAACGGCTCAATTAATAGACAAAGTAGGTCCAAGCTCTGTAGTTGCCATAGCCAAGAATATGGGACTTTCCAAAGAGATTCTAGAGGTACCTTCCATTGCATTGGGAACACTGGATGTTAATGTTTATGAAATGGTTGGGGCATATGGAACTTTTGCAAATCAAGGCGTTTATGTAAAGCCGGTTATGGTAACACGCATAGAGGACAAAAATGGATCGGTGCTCTATGAATATGTGCCTAAAACAAAAGATGTTTTAAGTAAAGATGTTGCCTATGCCATGGTAAATTTAATGGAAGGGGTTACCCAGTATGGTTCTGGGGGAAGGCTAAGACACTCTTTTGCCAAAAACCAGACCGTGTACAAAGAAGTTATCACTGGATATCCGTATGAATTGACCAATCCCATTGCGGGTAAAACCGGAACAACCCAGAACCAAAGTGATGGTTGGTTTATGGGAATGGTGCCCAATTTGGTCACAGGTGTATGGGTAGGAGGAGAAGAAAGATCTATTCACTTTAAGAGTCTTACATACGGTCAAGGAGCTTCAATGGCCTTACCTATATGGGGCATGTATATGAAGAAGAATTATGAAAACGAAGAATTGGGGATTTCCAAAGATGCTTTTGAAGAACCAGAGAACATGTCTATCAATGTAGATTGTACAAAAGTGCTCAAAGATCTTAAAGACGATTTGGATACCGAAGATGATTTAGAAGACGTTGGATTTTAATCTTCAACTACATTAAAAATTTTGCCCCAAGATGCATTTATATCTTGGGGCTTTTTTATTTAAATCGTAATTTCAATCCATTAGAAAAGATAAGAGCAGATGATTAAAAAAACAGTTCCGAATGTGGAAAGCGCACTTAAGGGTGTGGCCAATGGAATGACATTTATGTTAGGGGGTTTTGGACTATGCGGCATTCCAGAAAATGCAATTGCAGAATTGGTGAAATTGGGCATAAGTGATATCACCTGTATCTCTAACAATGCAGGAGTAGATGATTTTGGATTAGGCTTGTTATTGCAAAAGCATCAGGTAAAAAAAATGATTTCATCCTATGTGGGTGAAAATGATGAATTTGAAAGACAAATGTTAAGCGGCGAACTGGAGGTGGAATTGACTCCACAAGGTACGCTTGCAGAAAAATGTAGAGCTGCACAGGCAGGTTTCCCCGCTTTTTATACCCCAGCAGGTTACGGGACCGAAGTAGCTGAAGGAAAAGAAACTAGAGAATTTGATGGAAAAATGCATGTGCTGGAGCCAGCGTTCAAAGCAGAATTCTCATTTGTAAAGGCTTGGAAAGGTGATGAGGTTGGGAATCTTATATTCAAAGGAACCGCACGCAATTTTAACCCTTGTATGTGTGGTGCTGCAAAAATCACCGTTGCTGAGGTTGAAGAACTGTTGCCAGCCGGAAGTTTAGATCCGAATGAAATTCATGTTCCTGGAATATTTGTTCAGCGCATTTTTCAGGGCACCAATTATGAAAAAAGAATAGAACAAAGAACCGTTAGGCAAAAAGGATAAATATGTTGGATAAAAACGGAATAGCAAAGCGAATTGCAAAAGAGGTTAAAGACGGATATTATGTGAACTTGGGTATTGGTATCCCCACCTTGGTTGCCAACTTTGTTCGGGATGATATCAGTGTTGAGTTTCAAAGTGAAAACGGTGTTCTAGGGATGGGTCCTTTCCCTTTTGAAGGAGAAGAAGATGCAGATGTTATAAACGCAGGGAAACAGACGATAACGACCCTTCCGGGCGCTTCTTTTTTTGACTCAGCCATGAGTTTTGGTATGATTAGGGGAAAACATGTGGACTTGACTATTTTGGGAGCAATGGAAGTTGCAGAAAATGGAGATATTGCCAATTGGAAGATTCCGGGTAAAATGGTGAAAGGCATGGGGGGAGCAATGGATCTAGTAGCTTCTGCAGAAAATATTATAGTTGCCATGATGCACACCAATAAGGCCGGAGTATCTAAGCTGTTGAAAAAGTGTACGCTACCCTTAACGGGGGTTGGTTGTGTAAAGAAAATAGTGACTAATCTGGCAGTTATGGAAGTTACAACAAAGGGTTTCAAACTATTGGAAAGAGCCCCTGGAGTTTCTGTGGATACCATTATAAAAGCAACAGAGGGTAAACTACTGGTGGAAGGAGAAATACCCGAAATGGAGATATAGTAAATACCGATTAGTTTGTTTACAACAAGATTGGATTATTTCACAACATTTTTTTGTTTTTGGTAGTACGTCGATGTTATATTTGCTTTTATCGATTTTTTTACCCAAATTAACACCATAAAAATTTATATCATGGCACCCAAATTAAACCAAACATCAATGGAAGACAGCATCCAAGTCTACCGAAACGATTTTTTTACAGGATTTATGCTATTGATCAAAAAGCTTTTCATGCTTTAAGAACAATCAAATCACAAAAAACTTGAGAGTCAACTAATAAGTTGGCTCTTTTTTTTTGCCGTATTTTTAAGTTAGAAACGAGCATGGATGAACTTGAATTTTCGTAGGTGTACAAATTTGGATTTAGAAGTATTGGTTGATATTTCCAGAGAAACTTTTGTTGCTGCTTTTGAAGAAGCTAATGATCCGCAAGATTTTAAGAAATACATAGGTTTTGCCTTCAACAAAGAGAAGGTGCTATCAGAACTGGAAAATGAAAATTCTAGGTTTTACTTTGTGTTTGAGAAAGATGAATTGGTAGGGTATTTTAAGTTAAATGAAAACGAAGCACAAACAGACGTTAAAGATGAATTCTCTTTTGAATTGGAACGTATTTATGTGATAGGGACACATCAAGGTAAAAGAATAGGAGCATGGATACTGCAACAAGTTTTGGAACTGACCAAAAAAGAAGGTAAGGATTATTTGTGGCTTGGAGTATGGGAGAAAAATACTGCTGCCATTAGATTTTATCAAAAACATGGCTTCAAAAAATTTGACACACACCCCTACTACATAGGAAAGGACAAGCAAACAGATTGGCTCCTTAGACTAGACCTTTAGCAGACTATTCAGAAATAGAATGTCACCTTCAGCCTGTAACTTAAAGGCAATGGAATTTTCAAAAGCAGCATGAATTAATAGCGAAATTGCTTTGGCGTTGGCCTTGGTTAAGCTGTTAGTTCTATACACTACATCTCTGATAGTGGAAAAACTGATGTTACTTCTTATAGCAATATTGGCAAAATCGTTTTTTGAGACATTTCTACGCAGAATTATGGAAAGGCTTTCACTGATTGGTTTCCCATAATCTTCATTCAAAAAAATGTTATCACTATTGATAACAAGGTCAAAATGTTTGATTGAACCCATAACAATTGTATATGTACTTATTGATTAATGAATCATAGCCGAATTCAATTTTCTATATTTGATTGTAATTGAATTACAGAAATTGGGGTTTTTACTGCGTAAAATAGTAAGTGCGTAATAATATTACACAATATAGCAATAATATGTACATTATAAAGCAATTAAGGCGTAAAAAAAATATCAGCCAATCAGATTTGGCTACAGAGATTGGTGTTAGCCTTCGCACAATACAGCTTTATGAAAGAAAAGAGGCTAACATTCCAATTAAAAACCTCACCAAAATTGCAGAGTACTTTGAGAAGAGTATTGCAGAATTATATCTGCATGAGGTAAATGATTTAGAAGGGTCCTACGTGCAAAGGCAACCATTTACAAAACACGGAAGTGTCTTTTATCCTTTGGAACATGGAAAATACCTGATTATGTCACCATTGGTGTTAATGGAACAACAAGGGAAATATATTGAAAACGCTACAGTAACTGATTTTGGAAAAAATGCATTTCAGGCCGGGTTCATCTTAGACTTTTTAGATGAAGAAGCACACATGGCTTTTGAAATTACTGGTGATTCTATGAATGATAATAGTATTGATGCCATTCCAAACAAAGCAATTGTTTTGGGTTTAAGACTGAATATGGATTTGTTGGCCAAAGGGGAAGGTATGGTATTTAACAAACCTTATGTATTGGTTTGTAAGGATAGGATTATTTGTAAATGGGTTACGGGCTTTAACAGTGAAAAGAACACGATTTACTGTCAAAACCTAAATAAATCTCCGGAATATCAAGATTTTGAACTGCCTCTAAAAGATATTTTACAAGTCTTTAAAGTGATAAAAAAACAAGTATAACTATTGGACAATAGAAGAGGTGGACCTGTTTAAATTCGATTTAAAATTTCTGCCGCTTGGTCTAGAACATCATTGGTCTTTGCAAAGCAAAAACGAAGTTGCTTGTTATCAAGATTATTCAAATTAAATACTGAAACTGGAATACTTGCCAATTTATAGTCTTTGATCAACCTTTCTGCAAATTTAGTGTCCCCTTCGTTGGTAATATCAGAATAGTCCAATATTTGAAAGTAGGTTCCGGATGAGGGAATCATTTTAAAACGGGAACTACGGATAGCATTTAAAAAATAATCTCGCTTTTCCTGATAGAACAGACCAAGGTTTAGATAATGTTCTGGGATTTCCAAGTATTTGGCCAAAGCTTCTTGCGTTGGATGGTTTACACAGAACACATTAAATTGATGCACTTTTTGAAACTCGTTCATCAAAGCTTTTGGAGCAACACAATACCCAATTTTCCAGCCGGTAACATGAAAGGTTTTTCCAAAAGAAGAGCAAATAAAACTTCTGGATGCCAAGTCTGGATATTTAGCAACGCTCTCATGTTGTTTTCCGTCAAATACAATGTGCTCATATACTTCATCGCTCAGCAAAATAATATTGGTGTCCTTGAGAATTTCTTGGAGCTGGAGCATATCATTTTTGGACCAGATGGTTCCTGCAGGGTTGTGGGGTGTGTTTATGATTACCATTTTGGTTTTAGAGGTGATGGCAGATTTAAACGTATCCCAGTTTAACTTATAATCGAGACCCTCCATCTGAATGGGAACTGTTTTGCCTCCAAAAAGCTCAATGGCCGGTTCATAACAATCATAAGCAGGCTTTAAAACAATGACCTCATCACCTGGCCTTACAAAAGCGGATATGGCGGTAAAAATGGCTTGTGTAGCGCCAGAAGTAACTGTTATTTCTGACTCAGGGTGATATGTTTTTCCATATAGCGCGGCAATTTTCTCAGAAATAATATTGCGCAAAGAAAATGAGCCTTGCATGGGGGCGTATTGGTTATAACCACTTTTTAAAGCATCGTCTACCAACTGCAAAAGTTTGGGGTCAGCACCAAAATTTGGAAATCCTTGAGATAGGTTTACAGCATTGTACTCGTTTGCCAGTTTACCAATAGCGGTAAATATGTTTGTACCTACATTGGGTAATTTTGAATCGATATGCGTCATTCTTAATGATCTTTTCTTAGTGATGTTATTACCTTTTGTAAACAAGTATCGAGATTCTTTTTTATATCAGTTTCCCAAAATCGAAAAATAGTATAACCAAGATTTTCCAAAGCGGCATTAACTTCTTTGTCTCGTTGAATGTTGCGTTCAATTTTTGGAATCCAGAATTCGCGATTGGTTTTTATTTTGTCTTTTCGTTCTTGCCAATTATAACCATGCCAGAATTCTCCATCTATAAAAATAATCGTCTTGTATCTATTTAAAACGATGTCCGGTTTCCCAATTAACTTTTTGTAATTAATGCGATAACGATATCCGGCCGCCCACAATGCCTTTCTAAACGCAAGCTCTGGCTTGGTATTCTTGCCTCGTATCTTCCCCATTATCTTGGAACGTTCTGGGGTCGTGTAGAATCCAGCTTCCTCATTAAAACGAGGAACTTTGATACGCTCTTCTGGATACTTTTCAGTCATATATCAATATAACAAAAAACCCAAACTCTCTTAAGAATTTGGGTCATGCTATTTAAGAATCAAGAAACTTTATCCTTTTATGCTCGCTGAAAAATACTCACGATTCATACGTGCAATATTCTCTAGTGAAATACCTTTTGGGCATTCAATTTCGCAAGCTCCAGTATTGGTGCAGTTTCCAAAACCTTCCAAATCCATCTGGCGGACCATATTCTGAACACGATCAACTGCTTCAACCTGACCCTGTGGTAATAATGCAAACTGAGAAACTTTTGCAGATGTGAACAACATGGCACTTGCATTTTTGCAAGCGGCAACACAAGCTCCACAACCAATACAAGTTGCGGCGTCCATAGCTGTATCCGCTATATGTTTTTTAATGGGAATTGCGTTGGCATCCACCGGTCTTCCCGAAGTATTTACCGAAATGTAACCTCCAGCTTGTTGAATTCTATCAAAAGCGGTGCGATCAACAATAAGGTCTTTGATAACGGGAAAGGCCTTTGCCCTCCACGGTTCAATTACAATTTCATCACCATCATTAAAGCTGCGCATATGTAATTGGCATACCGTAATCATAGTATCTGGACCATGAGGCCTTCCGTTTATTTGTAATGAACACGTACCGCAAATACCTTCACGGCAATCATGATCAAATTCAATGGGTTCTTCTCCTTTGGAAATCAACTCTTCATTTAAAATGTCCAACATTTCTAAAAAGGACATATCACTTTCCACACCGTCCAAGGTATAGTCAACCATTTGACCCTTAGTAGAAGCATCTTTTTGTCTCCAAATCTTTAAGTATAATTTCATAGCTTTTATTTGTAAGAACGTGTTTTTAGTTTGATGTTTTCATAAACCAAATCTTCTTTGTGGAGTTTTGCTGCGCTTGGCTCTCCCTTATATTCCCAAGCAGAGACAAATTTGAAGTTTTCATCATCCCTTAATGCTTCTCCCTCTGGAGTTTGATATTCTTCTCTAAAGTGTCCGCCACAAGACTCGTTACGCTCTAGGGCATCTTTCGCAAAAAGTTCTCCTAACTCCAAGAAATCAGCAACCCTTCCCGCTTTTTCAAGCTCTTGGTTTTTACTATCTAGACTACCGGGAATTTTCACATTTTCCCAGAAATCTTTCCGTAAATCAGCAATCTCTTTTATTGCCTCTTTCAAATCTTTTTCATTACGGGACATTCCACATTTGTTCCACATGATTTTACCCAATTTCTTGTGGTAATAATCCACAGAATGGATTCCTGTGCCAGACATAAGCTTTTCCATACGATCCTTTACATCTTTTTCAGCAGCGTCAAACTCTGGAGAATCTGTAGGAATGGCTCCTGTTCTAATATCATCGGATAAATAATCTCCAATGGTATATGGCAACACAAAGTAACCATCTGCCAAGCCCTGCATTAAAGCAGAAGCACCTAAACGGTTGGCACCATGATCACTAAAATTGGCCTCACCGGCAGCATAGCAACCAGGAATTGTAGTTTGAAGGTTATAATCTACCCAAAGCCCACCCATGGTATAGTGTACCGCTGGATAAATCATCATAGGAGTTTTGTACGGGTTAGCATCCACTATTTTCTCATACATCTGAAAAAGGTTACCATACTTGGCTTCAACGACTTTCTCTCCTAGTTCTCGAATAGTATTGTTATCTGGGTCTTTCATCCCAGAGGTCAGTGCTTTCTCTTTTCCATAACGCATAATTGCCGAAGCAAAATCAAGGAAAACAGCTTCTCCGGTTTTATTTACACCAAAGCCAGCATCACAGCGTTCTTTTGCCGCTCTGGAGGCAACATCTCGTGGCACCAAGTTTCCAAAAGCAGGATAACGTCTTTCCAAGTAATAATCCCGTTCTTCCTCACTTAATTGGACAGGTTTTAATTTACCTTCTCTAATTGCTATAGCGTCTTCTTTTCTTTTAGGCACCCAAATACGACCATCATTTCGCAAGGACTCTGACATCAATGTTAGTTTGGATTGATGATCTCCTGAAACAGGAATGCATGTTGGGTGAATTTGGGTAAAACATGGATTGGCAAAGAAAGCACCTCTTCGATGTGCCCGCCAAGCCGCCATTACATTGGCACCCATAGCATAGGTGGAGAGGAAGAATAGATTTCCGTAACCCCCTGTTGCTAAAACCACGGCATGGGCCGAATGTCTTTCAATTTCTCCTGTGACCAAGTTTCTTGCAATGATTCCCCGTGCTTTCCCATCAACCAAAACCAAATCCAACATCTCATGACGTGTATAGGATTTTATTTTACCTCTATGAATTTGTCTGTTCATGGCGCCATAGGCACCCAAAAGCAATTGTTGCCCTGTTTGGCCCTTAGCGTAGAAGGTTCTAGAAACCAAAACCCCACCAAAAGAACGGTTGTCCAGTAGACCGCCATATTCACGGGCAAAAGGAACCCCTTGCGCAACACATTGGTCAATAATATTGGAAGAAACCTCAGCCAAACGATATACATTGGATTCACGGGAACGATAATCCCCACCCTTTACGGTATCATAAAACAAGCGGTAGACACTGTCACCATCGCCTTGATAATTTTTAGCTGCATTTACACCTCCTTGAGCCGCAATGGAATGTGCTCTTCTTGGTGAATCTTGATAGCAAAAGGTTTTTACATTATATCCCAATTCTGCTAAAGTGGCTGCCGCAGAACCTCCTGCCAGACCTGTTCCAACAATGATAATATCAATATTACGTTTGTTTGCAGGGTTAACAAGGTCAATTTCATTTTTATGTTTGGTCCACTTATCGGCCAATGGCCCTTGTGGTTCTTTAGAATCCAATATGCCCATAATTAATGTGTTATTGGGTTAAGGTGGTGATAAAGGGCAATGAATGCAAAGCCCAAAGGAATTACCACTGAAAATATTTTAGCGAATGCTTTTATGGCTGGGGTGTATTTATTATTAACCCCCATGGTCTGAAACGAAGATGAAAAGCCGTGCCATAGGTGTAGTGTCAATAAAATAAAGGATACTATATAAATAATAGTTCTCCAAAAAGGGGCAAACTTTTCTACGGTTTCGGCATGATAACGAGAAGGGTCTTGTGGCAAGAATTCCACATATTTATATGTCATTTCATGCACCCAGAAGTCATAAAAGTGGAGTCCTAAGAAAGCCAATACGACCAATCCTGAATAAATCATGTTTCTAGATACCCAAGGAGCATTAGCGCTTCCTTTGTACTTCACATAGTTGATGCCTCTTGCTTTTTTATTCTGAATTTCTAGAACAAAACCCATAACAAAATGAATAATTACACCGGCAATTAAAACCGGTTGTAGAACAAATTGTACTAGTGGGTTATACCCCATAAAGTGGGACCAAGAGTTAAAGGTTTCTGGGTCTATGACCGAGGTGATGTTGATGACGAAGTGTTGTGTAAGAAAAAATACAAGAAAAAGACCCGAAAGTGCCATCACTACTTTACGGGCAATCGAAGATTTTATCAATCCACTCATTAGTGCTGGTTTTACTTACAAATTTACGGCACAAGTAAGTTTTTAACAAGCTTTGAATATTTTAAAAGGCACTATTTAGAATGAATATAGAATGAAAGGGTGTTTGTTGAACTAAGTAAAGGATTTATGTTGAAAATTGGAATATTAATTTAACAAAAAGCCCCAGAACTGGGGCTAGAAACAAAATGCACACAGAAACTGCCAAACTAATCCCAACCTAAGTAGAAGTAACCTCTTAAACTTTCAGAGTCGGGATCAATACTTTACATACTCAAGTCCTTCAAATCTAGTTCTCTTCAATGGAGAAGGTTACAAAAAGCTCATATGTATAATGTCCAATTGGCCGATCATAGTGCATTCCCTTGCTTAATTCCTCTCAGAGATGGTTGGAATAAAAAAGAAGTTCCCTTGCCCTTTAGCAAGGGAACCATATGGGCTATTTTATACCAAAATGATCTGTAATTTCTTCATAAGACATTTTAGTATAATCCACGGCCCCACCTTTAGAACCCAGACCACCACCTGCACCTGGACCACCTGCAGGGTTTCCTCCAGGAATTATAATGTATCTGTACTCACCAAGGAATGGGGTGCCAACACTTTCACCTTCCTCGTTGGCAACTACTACAATATCTAATTGTTCGGCTTGTTCGACTCTGAAATAATGAGATTGTTGTAATGATGCTCCAAAAACAATGGGAAGAGCAAAAACATCCGTGTCGTTGGTTACCGGAGCAGGATTTGATCTTCCAAAAACCAAAACCACGCCTTGATTGATTATATCATCAGTTAAAAGAGGCACATCAATGGAAAAAGAAGCTGAGGTCGTTACAATATCATTAGCAAATTCTGAATCAATCCAACCTGAATAGATTACATTGGCAGTACCTGTCTCTCCCTGGTCACCTTGTTCTCCGTCAGCACCATCTGCGCCGTCAGTACCATCTGCACCTGCTGTTCCTTGTTCTCCTTGTGGCCCTGATGGTCCCGCAGGTCCTGTTGCACCATCTTCTGAAGAACATGATACGATTAACAATCCAAGCACTGCCAAATGGATTAGAATTCTGATTTTTCTTGTTTTCATAATAAACATTTATTGTTAAGTCATCTAATTTAAAAGGGGTCAGAAACAGAAACTTAGACGAGTATGATGGTATGTGTCAACCAATTTATTTGTGCGTACTTTTATTGTATAATCAGTGCATATAACGATTTAGAACCTCATTCTGCAGCTTGTAGGTATAAGCGACCATTTGTACATCAATTTTGGCCATTGATAACAATACCGAATCAAATGAGTGTAACAGCATGTATTTTGAATCAAAATCTATGATATGATGAGAGCAATCGTAGTGGATGATGAAATTGCTGCAATTAATAGCCTTACTTGGGAGTTGCGCAAATTTTCAGACACCATAACCGTTGTTGAAACATTCACCTCAGCGAAAGAAGCCCTTTCAGGAATTAATTACCTAAAACCAGACTGTGTTTTTTTGGATATTGAAATGCCAGAGATGAACGGGTTTGCCTTACTACAGAAATTGGATTATCGCAATTTTGCTGTGGTGATCACCACAGCATACAATCAATATGCTATTCAGGCCATAAAAGAAAGCGCATTGGATTATTTGCTAAAACCTATAGATGGTGATGAGATTAAAGCGGTGGTTGAAAAGTTGAAGAAAACAAATGACGCCGATAATTTTCAAGTTCATTTTCAGGAAACAATTGATGCGCTTTCCAAAGCAAGTGCGCCTCAAATGTTACAGATTCCCGTTAATGGCAAGATTCTATTTATCCGAGCAAATGACATTATATATTGCGAGTCTGATGGCAATTATTCAAAAATATACCTTGAATCCTCAGAAAACCTATATGTCTCTAAAAAACTCAAAGAGTTGGAAGATATGTTGATGGGTTCAACCTTTTTCAGGGTACACAATTCTTATATAATACACACATTAAAAGTTACGGAATACCTTAGAACAGAAAATTATGTTGTACTCTCAAACAAGAAAAAAATACCGGTATCCCGACTTAAGAAGGAAGCCTTTCTGAATAAAATGTCACTTTAAAACATCATGCAAGAGACAACAGGCCCTCTTAATTTTTTAGAGAACAGCAATCAAAACGGTTTTGGGTTTTTGGTGGTAACGGTGCTGTTCTATCTTTTTGTTTTTTTTCTAATCCAATTTTTTCAACATAAAAAACGGTTTTACCTGCTCTACAGTTTGTATGCATTGATCAATGGAGTAGGTCTTCTTAAATATATTGATGGCGTGTTTTTTTCAAATTATTTTGACACTGCGGTGGGGAAGAGTTTTGTCACTTGGTCTCACTACCCATCTCAGCTTTTTGGCACCATGCTTTTTACCTACTTCATTTTGGAGATTATGCAGATCAAAAAGGAATATCCAAAAGCAGTGAAGATCATTAACTATTATTTTTTGATTCTGTCTGTCATTTACTTGAGCCTTTGGGGGATTTTTTTGATAAACAGAGGGTCGTTTATGATAGATTATTTTCATGCTTTTGTTTTTATACCTGTGGGTTACCTGGTATTTTTTTGGGTGCTTTATATGGTTTTCAAACAAAAAGCAGACATCAAATGGTACATCTTGGCAGGTATGGTTGTTTTAGCAACTACCTATTTTATAATTTTCTTTTATTCCTTTCAAAACCTAAGGGCTAATAACCAGACCTTGTATATTTTCTATATAGGTATTTTAATAGAGAGCCTACTCTTTGCGCTTGCCATTGGGCTGGAGCAAAAAGTTGTTTATAAAGAGAAGGCGATAGTGCAGGAAAAATACATAAAACAGTTGGAGGAAAACCATACCATAAAAGAGAGTATCAATAGGACGCTTTCTGAGGAATTGACCCAGACCCGTTTTGAAATGGAGGATATTACAGCTGAAGCCCAACGGGAACGAACGGAAAAATTGACCATGAAGTTTGAGAACAAATTCTCTCAACTTCGACTAGACGCCATCAGGAGCCAAATGAGTCCGCACTTTATTTTCAATGCGCTCAATTCAATAAAGTCATATTTTATTGAGAACAATCGGGATAAAGCCATTTTTTACCTGACCAAGTTTTCAAAATTGATTAGAGGTATTCTTGAGAGTTCCAGAAAAGAACATATTTCGTTGGCAGAAGAACTTGATATTCTTGAAATGTATGTTGAAATTGAAAGCGACAGGTTTAAAAATGACATTGAGTTTTCTATTGTAATAGATAAATCAATAACTACAGAAAAAGTTATGGTTCCCGCGCTTTTTTTGCAGCCGTTTGTTGAGAATGCTATTTGGCACGGCCTTTCTACCAAGCAAGGAAAAAAAATATTAAGTCTTCACATTGAAAGGGATAAGGCTCCCCAAACTATAAAAATTAAAATACAAGATAACGGCGTTGGCCGCAAGGTCACCCAAGAGCGAAATGCTGAAAACCCATTCAAAAAAGAATCTTTAGGGCTTATTTTAGTAAGGGACAGATTAGATTTGTTTTCTAAAAAATTTGGGATGACTTACCAATATACTATTCAAGATTTGGTCAATACCACCACAAAGAAACCCATAGGCACATTGGTCTTGATTCAACTTCCTGAAACTGTTGTTACATAGCGTTTGGGGTCTTAAATACAGTTTTTCCTGATTATAAAGAAACTGTCCCAAAGTATATTACAATTTTTACCGATATTGATGGCAAGTTTAAAAATTGCTAAACCGATCTCGTGGATATTGCTATTTTATCTGTTAGTCTTAATGTGCACTCTACTAAAAGGATAGTGGAAGAAGCTCAAAAAGCAGGCCATTACGTAGAATTGATTGATCACACAAAATGTTCTGTTAAGTTAGGCGATGGAAAACCACAAATTTACTTGGGAGAGGAGAATGTTACCGATGAATTTGATGCAATTATTCCAAGGATAGGTGCTAAGGTAACCAGGCATGGGGCTGCCATAGTAAAGCAGTTTGAGATGAACAATGTTTTTAGCACTGCCCGTTCTTTGGGGATTACTAGAGCTAGAAATAAGGTCCGCACCCTTCAAATTATGGCAAGAAAAGGAATCCCCATTCCAGAAACAGTATTTTCCATTAATCCAGATAATATTGAGGAACAGATAAAACTATTGGGAGGTCCTCCCGTAATCATTAAACTTCAGGAAGGTACTCAAGGTTTAGGGGTGATTTTGGCTGAAAGCAAGAAATCGGCAAAATCTATAATAGATACTTTTTATAAAATGGATACGAGCATTCTACTTCAACAATATATTGAAGAGGCAAACGGGGAGGATATTAGAATCATTGTTGTTGGCAATAAAGTAGTAGCTAGCATGAAACGTACCAGTGATCTGGATGACTTTAGATCCAATGTACACAGAGGGGGTGACACAGAGGCTATAAAACCAACGGCAAAAGAACAGTTTATTGCCTTGAATGCTACCAAGTATTTAGGTTTGGGTGTAGCAGGTGTAGATTTAATGCGTTCCAAAAGAGGACCAGTTTTAATAGAAGTAAATGCTTCTCCCGGTCTTAAAGGGGTTGAAGCTGCAACTGGAATTAATGTAGCTAAACATATAATTCAATTTGTTGAAAAAAATGGCCGCAGAAGTAGAAAATAAAGCCATAGTTATAAATGGAGATACCATTTTACCCGGCCAAAACAAATTGGTTCAGATTAATATTGCTCGCCTACCAACCGGCACCTTAATAGACATTCCCGTACACGTGTTCAATGGGAAAAAAGCTGGACCCACAATTTTGGTGCAAGCAGGCCTGCATGGTGATGAAATAAATGGAGTGGAAACGCTGCGGAGATTACTTCAGGATAACCAGTTTAAAATTAAAAAGGGTGCTGTTATCGTTGTTCCCATCTTAAATGTCTTTGGATTTATCCATTTTTCCAGAGACGTACCAGATGGTAAGGATGTAAATCGGAGTTTTCCTGGAAGTAGGGCGGGATCATTGGCAAGTAGGATTGCGTATCACTATACCAATGAAATTCTACCCCAAATAGATTTTGGCATTGATCTGCATACTGGGGGAGGACTACGCCATAATTTTCCACAAATTAGATATACCCTAGAGGATGAACGGAGCAAAGACTTGGCATTACTTTTTAATGCGCCTTTTCATTTTCCTTCAAGATTGATAACGGGTTCTTTTAGAAAAGCAGCTTTTAAAATGGGGAAACCAATTATTGTTTATGAAGCAGGAGAGAGTATGCGTTTTGATGAACAATCCATAGAAATTGGTATTCAAGGAGTAAAAAATATTTTGATCGGGTTGGAAATGCTTTCAGGAAAAGCACCAAAGAAAACCTCAATCGAGTTTGATGCAACAAGATGGATTCGTGCATCTAGAGCGGGAATGTTTATTCCTGAGGTAAAAAACGGTAGTCCTATTTTAAAAGGGCAAGTATTGGGAACCATTACAGACACCTATGCCAAAAAAAGCAAAAAAATAAAAGCCCTTTTTGATGGATTTGTTTTTTGTATAAATAATCAGGCTGTAGTAAATCAAGGAGATGCCCTATTTCATATAGGGAAATAAAATTCGCTAAGCCAATTCTTTTTGTTTCTCAATTTTAGCAAGGCTCCACTCTACAGCTTCTTCCAAATCCGAAAACTGTTTAATGGAGTTTTGAAAAAACATGCGCTCTAGAACAAGGCTGGTAAAACTACCTTTAGTGTTACCCACTACAGAGTAAAAATTGAGTCGATGGCGATGTTTGTAGAATTTGGCCCAATCAGACGGCACTACGTAATAGTTGTTGATGCGATTAGAGATATAGGCGATGGGTTTATCTTCTCCAAAAATTTCATCAGCAGCATCAACAGCTTTTTTTGCCATATTCCAATTCATGGTAACCCCCTCCTTCATTTCGGAAATGACCAAGCCTTCGAAATAATAGAAAATTCCAAATTCAAATTCTCTTATCTCCCGTATATTTTTAAAAAAGTCTAAATCCGTGACGCGCTTCATAGCGAAAGAATGGTATTTCAGATAGCAATGGTAAAGATATTAATATTCTTGACTTTTTCTTGCAAGGAAAAGCTTGCGGGAGACAGTAAACTTCCTGAATTTTTGTACTATAAAACTTATTTTTTTAATATCATTTCAAAGATTGGTTTAAACCAATCGTTTGTTATTTGTACTAAATATAGGTGATGCGGGATTTTTCCCAGAATTTCTTGAGCCATACCCAAATCCAGATTCCAAAAGAATTGCTTAAAAGTTATTTTTCCATATTCTTTAACTGAATGCCTAAAGCCTTTGTAGACAATTGCACTTCAATAAGTGATAAAAGTAAAGATATAATCAGGGCGATAAGACTAGCTCCAAAAATGATGTTTGCCCAGATGCTCTGTTCTACATATATCAGAAACATAGTAATTACAGCTAGCAAAAAGCTTATTATGGCAGTGGCCTGCATATTTTTAATGATACTTAGCCTTTTACGCAATTGCTCTATTTGTCTTTTTACCGGAGGGGTGGCATCTTCTGCATATTGTTTATGCAACTGACGAATTAGCGCGGCAATGGCCAAGTAGCGGGCATTATAGGCCAACATGGTAAGAGAAATAGCGGGAAATAAAAGCGCTGGAATACTTAGGGACAATTGCATTTACTCTACTTTAAACTCAATTTTTTCAGTTTGACCATTACCAGAAATTTCAATTGCATAGCTTCCTTTTGGGAGATATGTTTTTCCATTTTTGGCTTCCGTCAACTTCATTTTGTTCTTTTTCAGAAAATTGCTTTTTCCTTTCTTGGAGAATGCCAGGTCATAAGAAAGGATGTTCAAACCTTTGCTTACAGCCATTTCAGTGGAACTTACTTCTGTGCCATTTGCGGTTAGCACTTTTGCTATACATGTGCCTGGTGCAGCGCAATAAAAATTTACATCTAACCCTGGAGTATCCGGTTTTGCCCAAGAACTCCATGAGTTGCCCCAACCTTTTGAATGTTTTATGTTTTCAACATCGAAAACCACCAAATCTTTGGATAGCACTTCGGGTTTTATTTGTTGTAATGACGCAATGTCCGCTTTATATATGCTACGTCCATGTGTACCTATAAGCAAATGTTTTGCTTCGGGCTGAATTACCAAGTCATGTACTGCTACGTTTGGCATGCCATTTTGGAACAACTCCCATGACTCGCCACGATTAAAGCTTACATAAAGACCATTATCTGTGCCTACAAATAGAAGGGCTTCGTTTTCTGGATCTTCCACCAAAGCATTTACCGGGGAAGCTGGAATGTTGCTAGAAATGCTTTTCCAGCTTTTCCCATAGTTTTCACTTACAAATACATAAGGAGTAAAATCATCCCAACGATATCCGTTAAGGGTGGCATAAACCCGTTCCTTTTTATGCTTGGATGCAGCCACTTCAGTTACCCATAAATTTTTAGGAAAAGAAGAAGAGATGTTTTCCCAACTACCACCTCCGTTTTTGGAAATTTGCACCAAACCATCGTCGCTACCGGTATATAGTAATCCAAATTTAAATGTGGATTCCGAAATAGCTGCTATAGTGCCGTAAGCAACATTGCCCTTTTTACCTCCTTGGGTTAAATCTTCAGAAACTACCTCCCAATCATCACCTTGATTTAAAGAGCGGTGTAGTTTGTTTCCTCCCAAATAAAGGATGTCTTGGTTGTGCGGTGATAATAAAATTGGTGTTTGCCAATTGAATCGATATGGAGATTCACCCAATTCATGTTTGGGCTGAATGTATTTTCGTTTACCGTTTGCTAAATCCAAGCGATAATAATTTCCAAACTGAAAACCGGTATATACGATATTGGAATTTCTGTCATCAATCTGTACTTGCATACCGTCGCCACCCATGATCATCTCCCAAGGATTTTTCCCGGTTTGGTGCCAATGACTGTTCTGTTTGCTATTATGAGCTCCTTTCCAAACACCATTATCTTGCAGGCCGCCATAAACATTATAGGGTTTTTCATTATCCACATTAATGGCATAGAACTGGGCAACGGTTGGCGAGTTATTTTTCATCCAGTTTTTGCCATCATCGTATGAAATGTTTAAACCCCCATCATTTCCGTTTACAAGGTGACCGGGCGTTTTTGGATTTATCCAAAGAGCGTGATGATCGGCATGTACGTTTTCCTTTCCTATGGAGGCATAGGTGTTTCCACCATTTTCAGATTTGATCAAGGGCACTCCCGCCAAATAAATATGGTCCTTATTGCTGGGGTCAACTCTTATTTGGGCAAAATAATATCCGTAGCTATAGAACAGATCATCTATAAAATTTTCATTCATTTTTTTCCATGTAGTTCCAGCGTCATCACTTCTATAAACTTCGGCCCCTACCACTGGAGTATCAAACAATAGCGAATTGGCATTCTCTAAATACTTGGAAAGATCCACTGGTTTTACGGCACCACTGCGCACCATTTGTTTTACATTCTCTGCCCTGTACTTTTCCTGAAAGCCATTGGTCTTTAAATAATCGTTCAGTTTTTTAACATCTAAAGCAAGGAAAGTTTCCTTGTCCATAGTTTTAAAATCATCTTTGATAAGCTCATCTTTCTTCTCTATTGCTTTTTTCTCTCTTCTAAACTGACTGTCATGCACGGCATAAACCGTATTATCGTCAAAAACAGCAAGTCCAATTCTACCAACTCCTTCTCCTGTGGGGAACCCACTTTCTGGGGTCGTAACCAAAGACCAGTTGCTACCTCCATCTACACTTTTATAAATTCCAGATGCAGCGCCATTACCTTCAAAGTTCCAAGCTTTACGGTCTTTTTGCCAAGCCGCCGCATATTGTATGTTGAAATTATTTGGTGCAAAGGCCATATCAATAATACCGGTAGCGTCATTTATAGACAAGGTTTTATTCCAGGTTTTTCCACCATCAGAAGTTTTATAGACGCCTCTTTCTTGGTTGGAAGAGTATAGATGGCCAGTTACTCCTACCACAACTTCATTGCTATTATTTGGATTGATTAAAATTCTGCCAATATGTTGAGAATCATGCAAGCCCATATTTTTCCAGGTCTTCCCTTTGTCCGTAGATTTTAGCATTCCAATTCCCGCATACGAAGAACGCGAAGAATTATTTTCTCCTGTTCCAACCCAAATGGTCCCCGTTGCCCAATCAACAGCAATATCTCCTATGTTTTGCGTATTGGTAGTATCTAAAACTGGTGTAAACGAAATTCCGTTGGTTGCCGTATGCCATAACCCACCAGAAGCATAGGCCACATAGAATTCGGTTGGATTGTCTGGGTTAACATCCAAATCTACCACACGACCACTCATTACGGAAGGACCAATGTTTTTTAAAGGAATGTTCTTGACCAATGAATTTTCGGCCATTTTGGCTTTTTGTTCCAAGGCCTCCATGACCTTTTCTGAAGAAGTTGAAGATTGTTGGGCAATGGCCACTTGAACAAATAAAATCAAGCAAAAAGACAGAAGGTTTTTCATCAAAATCAAGGTTTAGTTCTCTTGGTCAAGTTATGAATAAGAAATTGCAGGAACAAACTAGGAAAACTGAATTATTCTGCTCAAAAAATTAATGAAATCAAAATTTGAGAACCTTATTTTTGTCAAATTCATTAAAAAAATGTTTATTTATTACTAATTAACCATTTAACTATAAATTATGGAAGAGTATTTACCGTTGATTATTCAACTAGTTTCTGGTGCGGCAGGTGGAAATCTGGCCGCAAAATTATTACCTAAATTGAATTTAGGAACATTGGGGAATTCAATTTCTGGGATTCTCGGTGGAGGACTGGGAGGATATCTGCTTGGAATGCTTGGTTTGGGAACTGATGGAGGAATGGATGTCTCTGGAATCCTTGGAAGCGTTGCTGGCGGTGGTGTTGGTGGTGGCGTTATTATGGCAATTGTTGGTGCCATAAAGAATGCGATGTCCAAATAAGCAAATAAAAAAAGTAGTCAAGGAGCCTTTATGGCTCCTTTTTTGTTTGTAGTCCCACAACCAAATTTCTACATTTGGAAAAACAACACTGCGTAATGAAGTACCATCAAATCAATAGTGAACTTTTTGTAAAAAACCGCAAAAAATTTATGGCTCAAATGAAGCCAAAAAGTATTGCGGTGTTCAATTCCAACGACATTTACCCTGTTAGTGCAGATAGCACTATGCCTTTTGAACAGCACAGGGATATTTTTTATTTAAGTGGAGCGGACCAAGAAGAAACCATTTTGGTTTTGTTCCCAGAAGCAATGGATAAAAAACATAGGGAAGTTTTATTTGTCAGGGAGACCAACGATCACATTGCCGTTTGGGAAGGAGCCAAATTGACCAAGGAAAAAGCGACACAAGTTTCAGGAATTGAAACTATTTATTGGTTATCTGATTTTGACAAGGTGTTTTTTGATGTAATGACGGAAGCGGATACCATATATTTTAATACCAATGAGCATTACCGTCAAGCAGTAGAAACTCAAACTCGCGAAGACCGTTTTATAGAACGATGTAAAAGAGAATTTCCTGCTCATCAATGGGCAAAAAGCAATCCTATTTTACAGCAAATACGAGGCGTAAAAGAACCAGAGGAGATTGCCTTAATGCAGCAAGCTTGTGATATTACCGAAAAAGGATTCCGAAGAATTTTACAATTCACTAAACCCGGAGTGTGGGAATATGAAATGGAGGCAGAGTATTTGCATGAGTTTATAAGAAATCGCTCTAAAGGATTTGCCTATACTCCAATTATAGCTTGCGGAGATAATGCAAATGTGCTTCACTACATAGAGAACAACCAACAAGTTCAGGATGGGGATTTAATTTTAATGGACGTTGCAGCGGAATATGCCAATTACTCCAGTGACATGACACGGACCATTCCCGCGAATGGAAAGTTTACTGATAGACAGAAAGCAGTTTATAACGCGGTACTCAGGGTAAAAAATGAAGCAACCAAAATGCTGGTCCCAGGAACCATTTGGGCAGAATACCATAAAGAAGTTGGCAAAATCATGACCTCAGAATTATTGGGGCTAGGCTTGCTGGATAAAGCCGATGTGCAGAATGAAGACAAGAATTGGCCTGCTTATAAAAAATACTTCATGCACGGCACCAGCCATCATATTGGATTGGACACTCACGATTATGGGGAACTAAAAATGCCAATGAAACCTAATATGGTCTTTACAGTAGAGCCTGGTATTTACGTTCCAAATGAGCAAATGGGTATTCGGCTAGAAGATGATGTGGTTATCCAAGAAACAGGAGAGCCTTTTAATTTGATGAAAAACATTCCCATTGAAGTTGAGGAAATTGAAGAATTGATGCTGGCATAAGCTTAGAGGCGTTTTGCACTGAATAAAATGAATGTGAGAAATGTACTTTTAGTATGAAATGGATAGCCTTTATAGTAACGCAACAGCCCAATATTGAGGAAAAAATAAAAGAGGCTCCAGATAGTGGCTATGAGATAGGGGTTGTTATTGGGTCGTATCTGCCTTTTGTAGTACTGATTGGAATTGCTTATGCTATTTACTACTATAACAAAAAGAAAAGGGGTTCTTGATTTGTGACTATAAATCCTTTTTCTCTTCTTGGGTTACTTATGCAAGCTCCCTTTTTTGTTGTAAAATATAATGGGAAGACATTGAAAGACGTAAAACTATATGACATCAAATAAAATTATTATTACCTCGGTAGTCATTTATGTCATCGTACTGGTTATTATGTACGTAAGTTTCTCAAATCAACAATTTACCGGGAGTGATGCCGCAGGAAATGGAATGGCAAAAGGGCTGACCTTTTTTTATGGCCTGGGAATATTACTTTTAATTGCAGTTGTTCTTACCATTGTCAACGCCTTTTTTTTCAAGGGTATTAGTTCCACTTGGATTAAATCTCTTTTTTTCGTTCCTATAGCACTGCCCTTATTAATACTAGCTGTTACATTTTTTGAAATAGGAACTCCCCGACAAGCGAGTATAGAAAAACAAGTACACAGGCTAACATTTGAAATTAGAACAACAGAAAGCTTAAAAGATGGAACTTTTTCATTCAGAAGCTCAAAGGGAGGGTCACATAGTAAAATGAGAAACGAAAAAGTAAAGGATAATTATTATGTTTATGAAGACAGGAATGCTATTTTTTATGAGAATAAAAGAAAGTTTTATATCAGATTTAATGGGTATGAAACACCAGAGTATTATTTAGATATTCCGTATAAACCGCAGGTTATTCCTTTTACAAATTGGGAGGAGCTCAATGGAATAAACAAGGAGACTCAAGACACCGTTAAACTTGAATTTAGATATAAAATAACCAAATAGGCTGGTTGAAAATAAAACCGTCCCATTTGATATTCCCATAAAGAAATCCTTTTTTCTTAAGTATAGACCCAACCTCATTATGCCTTGTCAAATGTAAATTGGATTTTGCCTTTTTGCGGGTTCAAACCATCAATCTTTCCTTGATTTTATGCTAACTTCACTTATCATTGAGTTTAATTAAATAAAACCAAAAAGCATTCATCTTTCGCAATTGTGTATAAGACTGTAAATTGAAGATGTACTGATCTTTGCTTCAACAAAATAAAGACAGGGATGAGTACTAAAAACCAATTTGGAAAACAGGGCTGGACACCAGAGAGAATTAAGGATATAAGTGGCAAAACTTTCGTTATTACAGGTACTACAAATGGCACCGGATTTGAAGCTTCCCGAATACTACTGTCCAAAGGTGCAAAAGTGGTAATGTTAAACCGCAACGCAAAAAAATCAGAAGACATCATCGCAGAATTAAGACTAGAGCTTGGTAATCATATAGATGTATCTACTATCAGAATGGACTTGTCAGAACAGGCTTCTGTGAAAAAAGCCACAGAAGAAGTTCTTAAGACGGTGCCTCAAATAGATGCGTTGATGTGTAACGCTGCCATTGCCCAAGTGCCAAAACAAACATTTACCGTTGATGGCTTTGAAAGTCAATTGGGTGTAAACCACTATGGTAATTTTTTACTACAAGCACTACTTTACCCACGAATTGAAGAATCCAAAGGGCGTATTGTTACTGTAGGAAGTATGGGATATAATTTAGGTATTAAAACCATACAGTTTGACGACATGAACTGGGATAAGAACTATAGTCCTAATAGTGTATATAGCCAAAGCAAATTGGCCCAGATTATGTGTGTCTATGAATTACAGGACCGACTGAAAAAGGCAGGCAAGACCAATGTCAAAGTTTACGCTTGTCACCCAGGTGCTTCCAGAACATCACTCATTAAAACTAGCGGTAGTTTAATGACACGCCTCATTTGGCAACTGATGAAATTTTCTCCCTTGGTACAGTCAGCTAAAAAAGGTTCATACCCTCAATTGATGTGTGCCACAGAACCAGATTTAGATCAATTTGGTTTTTATGGTCCTACAGGACGAAGTTATTGGACTGGTCCTGTTGGCGAATGTAAACTAGAGCCACACGCAAAGGATAAACCTGTAGCGGAGAAGTTATGGAAAGTATCAGAAAGAGCAACAGGTTTAGAGTGGAATCTTTAAATTAGAGAACCCTAAAAACATAAAGTCATGGATATTCTAAAAGCATCAATGGATTGGGCAAAAGCCGAACTTTTTTCAACTCCCTTCTTCATTCTGTTCGGAGTGGTATTTATGATCGCTAGCTTCGGGTTTTGGCAATTGGGAAAAACCGAAATGGCCAGAGCCTACATCATTCCCACCTTAGTGGCAGGTGCATTATTGTTGATTATTGGGCTTGGACTATTTTTTACCAATAAATCAAGAATTACAAAGTTTGAAACGGCTTACAATACAAATACTTCAGCATTTGTAGCGTCGGAGCTTGAACGGGCCCAAAGTACTTTAAAGGAATATAAAAACGTTGTTTTCACAGCTATTCCTTTAATCATTGTGGTTTGCGCCTTGGTCATCCTCTTTGTGAACGTACCTATCTGGCGCGCAAGTATGATTACTACCATTGCCATGTTGGTTGTTATTTTGTTGATTGACGGCACAGCGTACGCGCGAATTGACGATTATAACAAACAATTACTGCAAGCAGAACAGGAATTGAAAAAATAAAATGCAGCACTTCAAAACATTATCGGCGTATTTAGAATATCTGGAACTTCCGCGTCCGGAGCACCCTATGTTGAGTGTGTTTTCTGCCAAGGGCGAAGGTTTTCTGCCTTGCCCAAGAGAAAGCTCACCGCCTATTACCAATGATTGCTACACTATTAGTTTTAAGAAAATTGTCAAGGGCAATTTAACCTATGGGCGAACCAAATATGATTTCAACAATGGTGTGTTGTTTTTCATCGCCCCAAGGCAAGTTTTGCAATGGGATAGTAGCGTAGTTTTCGAGCAAAAAGGCTTCTCGATAAACTTTCATGAAGACTTTTTGAAAAGGACTGAACTTGCTCACCAAATAAAAAAATATGGATTCTTTTCTTATACGGTAAATGAAGCCTTGCATCTTTCTCCAAAAGAAGAAAGGTTGATAGAGTCTATCGCAGAGAGCATTGACATAGAATACCAGAATAACCAAGATGAGTTTAGCAAAGACATTATCATTTCGCAACTGAGTACACTTTTTAAATATGCCAATCGCTTTTACGAAAGACAGTTCATCAATCGAAAAGAGCTGTCAAATGATTTACTTGAGCAATTTAATCTACAGCTGAAAAGCTATTTTGATTCAGGACAATTACAGGAAAAAGGGATTCCCGGCATCGAACAAATCGCAGAAACCCTTTTGGTTTCACAACGCTACTTGAGCGATACACTCAAAAAAGAAACGGGAAAAACTTCAACCGAACATTTACAATTGTACCTGATTGATGAAGCCAAGAATATTCTGTTGGACCCCAATAAAACCATCTCTGAAGTGGCGTATGAATTAGGCTTTGAGTATCCACCCTATTTTTCAAGACTATTCAAAAAGAAAGAAGGTATCAGCCCAACGGAATACAGGGCGAAATATAAAATGAACTAAATGGTTTGACTAAAAAAGGGCAATAAGTAAATGAAAGGATAAAAAACTGCCCAAGTAACTAATACCCGCCCATATAATTTCCCCATAAAGGAATTCTTTATTCTGCCCTGTCCAATGTAAATTGGGTTTGGCCTTTTGGCGAGTTCAAACCATCAATCTTTCCTTGATTTTAAACTTAAATTCGGCTAACTTCACTTATCAGTTGCTGAAGAATCATTGAAACGATTTTTAGCTTAACGATAAGTGCAACCAAAACCTATGCTGATTTTTTGCCAATAAAATTTACCAAAACAAATACCACCAAAGCAGGTAATACCCAACCCATATGAAACTGACTTAACGGAATCCATGGTGTAACTCCAGAGATGGATTCACCTAAACCAATGCTCCCCAAAAAGTCTGGGATGCTAAATACTATGGTTGCTGCCACCACCCATTTAAATACTTTTGGCGAAGCGTATTTCTCAGGCATAACATTCAATAGAATAAGGATAATGGTAATAGGGTAAATAAACATTAAAGCAGGTAGTGCCACAGCAATAATATAACCCACATTAAATTGCCCCATTAATACCCCGAGAATACAGCCAATGATAGCTGTAATAATATAGGCTTGTCTAGAATCATTAAAACGTCCTTTAATAAAATCTGCTGTTCCCGTTACAATACCAACTGCGGTTGTAAAACAAGCAAGGCTTACCAAAATGCTGAGCATTAGATTGGCCGTGCCCCCTAAAGTTTTTAAACTTATACCACTTAGTAGAGCGGTTCTGGAAATTTCAGCATCAAAGGAATCATGAAACAGCGCCCCCGTAATAATAAGTCCGGTGTAGACTAAAAAGAGACCAAGCCCGGCCAACCAACCTACTTTGCGGATCAAGCTTCTTTTGACCTCGTAAGATGCCGCATCATCTTTTAGATTGATGGAAATAATAATAACACCACCCACCACTACAGCACCAATAGCATCAAAGGTTTGATACCCCTCCAAGATTCCATGGGTAAATGGGCTACTAAATTCTGTTGTTCCAAAGTCAAAATCCAAAGAAAAGATGGATGCGCCTATAATAAGGAGGAGGATAATCAATATTCCAGGAGTAAGGAACTTTCCCACTACGTCTAAGATCTTAGAACGATTGACCACAAAAATATAAACCAGACCAAAGTAAACAATGCTGGTAACTAATGAAGAGGAATCCCATACAGGTTGAATGGCCATCTCGTGCGTAACCGAAGCTGTTCTTGGTGAGGGCAACGAAATGGAAATCGCGTACACAATATAACAATACACCAAACTGAACGTTGGGGATACTTTCTTGGCAAAATCAAACATAGTGCCTTGCAACTTGGCATGGGCCAAAATTCCTAAAATAGGAATTAGAACTGCGGAAAGACAAAATCCAAAAGCTACCAACCACCAAAGGTCGCCAGACTTAAAACCTAATTGTGGGGGAAGAATAAGATTGCCTGCACCAAAGAATAAAGAAAAAAGTGCAAAAGCGGTTATGGCAATGGTTTTACGATTCATATATTGTTAATAATTTTTTTGTTAAAATAAATCAAAAAACTATATTAGAGCATTGTATTTCACCGTTCGAATATAACTTTTTATCGATAAGCGTGTATTTCATCGAAAAAATGGCTTTACGGAAAAGTTGATAAAATAAAAAGTTATTAACATGCGTTGCTTAAATAATGATTAACTAAAAATTAACTCATATAAAATAAAATTACAGTAAAAATGTTTTTTGCATTTTTCGGTTCCCAAATCGTACTAATGCGCCCCCAAACAAAACCTAACTTATGAAGACATCCACTACTCAACATGGCAACAAATTCTCTTCTTTCTTCTGTAACTTATTCGGGCATCATTATGTAGTGTCCAAAAAAGTTACTGAACATATTAAAGAGTACAAGTGTTTGCATTGTCAAAAAGAAGTTACCACAGATGTAAGTGGCAAACTATCTGCGTTGACTCCTCAAATGCAAGACATCAATAGTACTTTGGAAGATATGTACCGTAAAAGACATAATAGACAAGTTCCGCAAGTAGCTTAATTTAAGTTTTACTTTCTAAAAAATAATTTCAAGGTTTATTCCCGGAAGTTAAGAAAGCGCTTTGTCTATTCAGTCCTGTGCCCCAAGACCGTCTAGCGAGAAATGCTCTTGGTTTTCGGGATTTTTTTATGAAGTAAACGAATTCCATCCCTGTGCCGATAACGGAATTTTTGTATCGCCCCGCGTAATTAAATGCGCTCCTTCTTCTTTGGTTGCCATATGCCCAATAACTGTTAGATTGGGATTACCCTTTATTTTTGGAAAGTCTGCTTGATCAATGGTCATTAACAATTCATAATCCTCACCTCCGCTCAAAGCTATCATGGTAGAATCCATTTTAAATTCTTCAGCTGCAGAGATGACCGTGGGATCCAAAGGAATTTTATCTTCAAAAAGATTGCAGCCTACACCACTTTGTTCGCACAGGTGTAAAATCTCAGAAGAAAGTCCATCACTAATATCAATCATTGCAGTGGGTCTAACTTCAAGTTTTTCCAATATTTCAACAATATCTCTTCTAGCCTCTGGCTTTAGTTGACGCTCAACAACATAAGAATAAGGTTCAAGGTCTGGCTGATTGTTGGGATTTACTTTGAAGACTTCTTTTTCTCTTTCTAAAACTTGAAGCCCAAGATAGGCTCCGCCCAAATCGCCGGTAACGACCAACAAGTCATTAGGCTTTGTTCCGCTTCTATAAACGATTTCATTTTCCTCAGCAATTCCTAAAGCGGTAATACTAACCAGCATACCTTTTGTTGATGAGGTAGTGTCTCCACCAACCAAATCCACCTTATACATTTGGCAGGCCATGGCCACACCTTCATAAAATTCTTCAAGTGCCTCTAAAGGAAATCTATTGGAGACTGCAATGGAAACTGTAATTTGGGTTGCCTTTGCGTTCATGGCATAGATGTCCGAAAGATTTACAATCACAGATTTATAACCCAGATGCTTTAATGGCATATAGCTGAGGTCAAAATGGACTCCTTCTACAAGCATGTCTGTAGTGACAATTGTTTTTTTGTCTTTAAAATCTAAGACAGCGGCATCATCACCAATTCCCACAATTGATGAAGCTTGATTCAGTTCAAAGTTTTTGGTCAAATGTTTTATCAATCCAAATTCCCCTAAATTCTCAAGCGATGTTCTTTGTGGACTTTTATCTTCTATCATTCGGCAAAAATAAGAGGATAATTATAAATTGTATCTTTAGAATAAACTTAAAATTGCTATAGAATGTTGAGACCTACTTTATTAACGCTTCTTGCGGTGTTTCTGGTTTTTGGGTGTTCAAATGATGATGGAGGGGATTCCAATTCAGGGAACAATGAAGATGCATCAAATTTAGGTACCGGTCTGGTAGCTACAAGTTTCACTCCATGCCAAAGCGGCACTGCTTCCATCTATCCCTGTAACGGTTACGATTTGCTATTTCAAATGGACTTAAGTGCATTTGGTGCATCCTCCGCAAATGATATTTGGGGATGGACAGATACACCAAACAATAAAGAGTACGCTATAATAGGATTGGATAACGGAACAGCCTTTGTTGATATTACCGATGCCCAAGACCCCATTTATCTGGGAAAACTTTTGACGGCTACCTCATCAAGCACTTGGAGAGATGTAAAGGTATTTGGAAACCACGCTTTTATTGTTGCCGAGGCGGCAAACCACGGCATGCAGGTTTTTGATCTGACCAAATTGCGGAATGTTGCAAATCCACCGCAACAGTTTACTGCAGATGCTAGATATACGGGAATAGGAAATGCGCATAACATTGTGATCAATGAAGAATTGGGTTTTGCGTACCCTGTGGGAACAGCTCGTAATGATGCTTTCAACGGAGGGGTACATTTTATTGATATTCAAAATCCAACAAGCCCCAATGGAGTGGGAGGGTATGGAACTAATGGTTATACGCACGATGCGCAGGTAATTACCTATAACGGACCAGATGCTGATTATGCTGGGCGTGAAATATTTATTGGCGCTAACGAAAATCAAATAGCAATAGCAGATATAACAGATAAGGCCAGCCCAGTTGAGATTGGGACATTGATGTATGGCAATTTAGGGTATACCCACCAAGGCTGGTTTACAGAAGATCAGCGGTATTTTATTTTGGGAGACGAGCTTGATGAAACAGATTTTGGATTCAATTCCAGAACCCTGGTTTTTGATTTAACGGATTTGGACAACCCCGTATTACATACTACATATCTTGGCCCAACAGGTGCCATTGACCATAATGGTTATGTGCTTGGGGATGAATTTTTCTTGGCCAATTATACCGCAGGAATGCGTGTTTTGGATATTTCAGATATTGAAAACGAAACCATTACAGAAATAGCATTTTTTGATACGTATCCTTCCAATGACACTGCTCGGTTTGATGGCGTGTGGAGTGTCTATCCCTTTTTTGAAAGTGGAAAGATTATCATAAATGATACTGACTCGGGACTATTTGTAGTTCAAAAATCCAATTAAAACCTTAGCTATGAAAAAGATATTGGCGGTTTTTGCATTGGTTGTTTTTGGTTCATGTACAAGTGATGATACACAACCGAACCCTATGGATGAAGTCACTTTTTTAGGCGAGGTGGATTGGGTCAAAAATTTTGGAGGAACAGAAGAAGATACCGCACAAGCAATCGTGCAGACTTCAGATGGAGGGTTTGCAATTCTAGGATACAGCAATAGCACAGATGGGGATTTGGCAGGAAAAACGACTGCTGTAAATGACTATTGGCTATTAAAGTTAGATCCTGAAGGCAATTTACAATGGAACAAGACATACGGAGGAAGTAAGGATGACAGAGGCCAATCTGTGGTGCAAACCTCAGATGGGGGATATGCCATTGTAGGGTACGCCATGAGTGATGATGGTGATGGAAGCAACAATGAAGGGTTTCATGATAATTGGATTTTACGCTTAGATGCTAATGGAAATATTTTATGGGAAAAGAGTTTTGGGTTTTCTGGGCATGACCATTCTTATGATGTTACCGAGACCTCAGATGGGGGACTTTTCTTTACCGGGTTTTTGGACGTGACCTCATCTGGTGGTGAAGGAAATACAGGAAAGGGAAATTACTTGACTCGTCATGGTGTAGGAGAGTTCTGGGGCACAAAACTGGATATTGATGGCAATCTGGTCTGGCGCAGGTATTTTGGAGGAACAAACAATGACAGATCTTTTGGAGTGCTCGAAGCAAATGATGGAGGGATATTGATGGCAGGAGCATCAGAAAGCAACGATTTTGATGTGTCGAACTCAAAAGGAAGCTATGATTTTTGGGTGGTGAAAATTAGTAGTACCGGAACACTACTTTGGGAAAGCTCTTTTGGTGGAACAGGAATTGATAAGTCTTATGATATTGTAAAAACCAATGACAATTCATATGTAATCACAGGAAACACCTTCAGTACGGATATAGATATTTCAAAGAATAACGGCGAATCAGATGTTTGGCTGATTAAAATTGATGACAATGGCAACCTTGTATGGGAAAAAACCTTTGGAGGCGAAGGTTTTGATGCAGCTAGGGGACTGAGCTTAACCTCAGAAGGAGGCTTTGCAATTGCTGGAAACTCAAAAAGTTCTGATGGTGATCTTAATGAGAATAATGGAGAAAATGATCTTTGGCTTATAAAGACAGATTCCAATGGAAACATAGTATATCAAAGTACTTTTGGAGGATCCGGCTTGGATTATGGTTTTGATGCATTGGAAACCGAAGACGGAAGCCTAATTCTAGTAGGAGAAACCGCCAGTGAAGATTTTCCGAATCTTCAACTAAAGGGCATGACCGACCTTGTGGTCATCAAAATAAAATAGCACTTACTTTTCCATAGATAACACCTATTGGATTATTCGTTATTATAATGTTAGGAAGCGTTGAAAAACCCTACTTATAAACTATATTTGTTAGCTATTTAGATTAAATCCAAGTAAGAATGATTAAAGTTTCAGAAACAGCCAGACAAAAAGTGGTGACCATGATGAGCGAAGAAGGCTTTAACGCTTCTACAGATTTTGTACGTGTGGGTGTAAAAAGCGGAGGTTGTAGTGGATTATCCTATGAATTAAAATTTGATAAATCTTCTACAGATTCCGATAAAGTTTTTGAAGATAATACTGTACGTATAATCGTTGATAAAAAAAGCTTTTTATATCTAGTTGGTACCACTTTGGAATATTCAGGTGGGTTGAACGGGAAAGGCTTTGTCTTCAACAATCCAAATGCCCAGCGTACGTGTGGGTGCGGGGAAAGCTTTTCGCTTTAAAAATATTGCTAATTGTTTATTGTCAATTGACTAACTGAGAGCACATGGCTTATACAGAGGAAGAATTAAAGAAAGAATTAGAAACCAAAGAATACGAATATGGTTTCTATACTGATATAGAGTCTGATACTTTTCCCAAAGGGTTAAGTGAGGATATTGTTCGTGCAATTTCCAAAAAAAAGAACGAACCTGAGTGGATGACGGAGTGGCGTTTAGAAGCTTTTCGTGGTTGGGAAAAAATGGAAGAACCAGAATGGGCAAATGTTCATTATGAAAAGCCAGACTTTCAAGCTATCAGCTACTATTCCGCGCCCAAAGCAGCAGATCCCAATAAATCATTGGAAGATGTAGATCCCGATTTACTGGAAATGTATCGAAAATTGGGAATTTCTGTTGATGAACAAAAGAAATTGCAAAATGTCGCTGTTGATATTGTGGTAGATTCTGTTTCCGTAGCAACGACCTTCAAAAAAACTTTAGCAGAAAAGGGAATTATCTTTATGCCTATTTCCGAGGCAATCCAAGAACATCCAGAATTGGTAAAAAAATATATGGGCACTGTTGTTCCAACTACGGATAACTTTTACGCCGCCTTAAATTCAGCTGTATTTACAGATGGTTCTTTCTGTTACATTCCAAAAGGAGTAAAATGTCCTATGGAATTATCAACCTACTTTAGAATTAATGAAGGAGGTACTGGACAGTTTGAACGGACTTTGGTCATTGCAGATGAAGGAAGCTATGTAAGTTATTTGGAAGGCTGTACTGCTCCATCACGTGATGAAAATCAATTACATGCTGCTGTTGTAGAGCTTATTGCTTTAGATGACGCTGAAATTAAATACTCTACCGTTCAGAATTGGTTTCCAGGAAACAAAGAAGGAAAAGGAGGAGTGTACAACTTTGTGACAAAACGTGGTTTGTGCGAAACAAATTCTAAGATTTCTTGGACCCAGGTAGAAACGGGTTCAGCAGTAACTTGGAAATACCCTTCCTGTATTTTAAAAGGAAACAACTCTGTGGGCGAGTTCTACTCAATTGCTGTAACCAATAATTTTCAGCAAGCAGATACGGGAACCAAGATGATTCACTTGGGTAAAAACACAAAGAGCACAATTATTTCCAAAGGAATTTCTGCAGGAAAATCCCAGAATAGCTATAGAGGATTGGTTCAAATTGGTTCTAGAGCAGAGAACGCACGAAACTTTTCGCAATGTGATTCATTGTTAATGGGAAATGAATGTGGGGCGCATACCTTCCCTTATATCGAAGCAAAAAACAGAACAGCCCAGATAGAGCACGAAGCTACTACCAGTAAAATTGGGGAAGATCAAATATTCTATTGCAATCAGCGTGGAATTGATACTGAAAAAGCAATTGCCTTGATCGTAAATGGTTTTAGCAAAGAAGTGTTGAATAAGCTCCCAATGGAGTTTGCCGTAGAAGCCCAAAAATTATTGGAAATAAGCCTTGAGGGCTCAGTAGGATAATCAAAACGAAACCATGAAAAAAATACTTGCATCACTTTTAATTATTGGCTCTTTTTCTTGTAAACAGGCTAAAAAAGATGCTGACAAGACCGAAGAGAATATAGTTGAAGTTGTAAAACCAGAAGTTAAGCTTTACACCTTTAGTGGGGGCAATGTAAGGGCCAACATGTTGGAAATCTTTTCGCAGGATACAACATACACTGGCCAATCCAAGGAGTTTGCAGATGCCTTCTATGTTATAAGCCATCCCAAAGGAAACTTAATGTGGGATGCCGGCCTTCCTGAAGGATTTGTTGGTATGCCAGAACCATTTACTGATCCAAGTGGAGCTTTTACAGTATCAAGAAATGACTCTGTTGTTAACCAGCTGGCAAGCATTGGAATGAAAGTGGATGACATTGATTTCATTGCCCTTTCCCATACACATTTTGATCACACGGGGCATGCCAATGTGTTTGCTGGATCCACTTGGTTGGTTCAACAAGCAGAGTATGATTTTATTACAAGCGAAGAGACTCAAAAAAACAATGCTGATAATTATAATGCCATAAAAGAACTTCAAAATACCAAAAAGTTTACTGGCGATTTTGATGTTTTTGGAGATGGCAGCGTAGTTATAAAATCCATGCCAGGACATACACCAGGGCATCAAGTACTTTATTTGGATATGCCAGAGCACGGACCACTTTTGCTATCTGGAGATTTGTATCATTTTTATGAAAACAGGGAACATAAAAGAGTGCCCAGCTTTAATTTTGATGTAGATCAAACCAAAGCCAGTATGGCTGCTTTTGAAGCTTTTGCAGAAGAAAAGGGAGCAAAAGTCTATATACAACATGCTAAAGGAGATTTTGAAAAACTGCCTAAAGCACCCAACTTTTTAAAATAATATTGAATTACAAGAGAATGCTAGAGATTAAGGATTTACACGCAAGCATAGAGGATAAAAAAATCTTGAACGGAATCAACCTTAAGGTGAACGCAGGAGAAGTTCATGCTATTATGGGGCCAAATGGTTCAGGCAAGAGCACCTTGGCATCTGTGATTGCCGGAAAAGAAGAGTTTGAAATAAAGAAAGGCAGTCTTGCTTTGGATGGTGAAAATCTAGAATATTTAGATCCAGAAGAAAGAGCGCACAAAGGAATCTTCTTATCATTTCAATACCCAGTTGAGATTCCTGGGGTTTCTGTGACCAATTTTATGAAAACGGCAATTAACGCATCTAGAAAAGCAAGAGGCTTAGAGGATATGCCCGCCAACCAAATGCTGAAACTGATTCGTGAAAAATCCGAAATGTTGGAAATTGATAGAAAGTTTTTATCGCGTTCCCTTAACGAAGGGTTTTCAGGAGGAGAGAAAAAAAGAAACGAAATTTTTCAAATGGCAATGTTAGAACCTAAGTTGGCCATTTTAGATGAGACAGACTCAGGACTTGATATTGATGCGCTTCGTATTGTGGCCAATGGGGTCAACAAGCTTAGGGGAAAAGACAATGCTATTATCGTGATTACTCACTACCAAAGATTGTTGGAATACATTGTTCCTGATTTTGTGCATGTATTGCATGATGGAAAAATTGTAAAGTCGGGATCAAAGGAACTGGCTCTGGAATTGGAAGAGAAGGGATACGACTGGATAAAGCAAGAAGCGATAGTATAAATAACAGATATTAAGATTATCAGATTTCTGAGAACTGATAGCTGAACACTGATTACAATGGATTTAAAAGATAAATTACTTTCTTCATTTTTAGCTTTTGAGAACAATGTGGACTTGGACCATCCAGTACACGAAGTTCGTTCAGAGGCCATCAAAAATTTTGAAGAAAAAGGCTTTCCTTCTAAAAAAGAAGAAGCTTGGAAATATACGTCCTTGAACGGTATTCAAAAAGTGGACTTTAGTATTTTCCCAAAAAAGGAAAATACACTGGAGTACAAGGATATTAAAAAGTATTTCCTACATGAAATAGATACCTATAAGATTGTATTTATTGACGGAGTTTATAGTTCATACCTATCGGAAACCACCCATGATGGTGTCGATGTATGTTTGATGAGTGCCGCATTGACCAAACCACAATACAAGCAGGTCATAGATGTATACTTCAATAAAGTGGCTTCTAAAGATGAGTCTTTAACTACTTTGAATACGGCTTTTAGTAAAGAAGGAGCCTACATTTATATTCCAAAGAATAAAGTGCCCAAAAAGCCTATTCAAATAGTGCATTTGGCAACTGGCAATGAAGCTGCTTTGATGCTGCAACCCCGAAACTTGGTAATTGTTGAGGAGAACGCTGAAGTTCAGATTATAGAACGTCATCAAAGTTTGACGGGAAATGAGGTGCTTACCAATTCTGTAACCGAAATATTTGCAGCCAAGGATGCAAATGTGGATTACTATAAGGTTCAGAATGATGAGAACACAGCTTCTCTAATTGATAACACCTATATTTCTCAAAAGGATAAGAGCATTGTTCGTGTGCATACCTTTTCGTTTGGAGGGAAACTTACTCGAAACAATTTGAACTTTTATCAAAATGGAGAATATATGGACTCTGTGCTTAAAGGAGTTACCATTTTGGGTGAAAAGCAACATGTAGATCACCATACATTGGTGCACCATGCAGAACCAAATTGTGAAAGCCATCAAGATTACAAAGGAATTTTTGGCGAGAAATCTACAGGAGTCTTCAATGGAAAAATTATTGTAGACAGGATTGCCCAGAAGACCAATGCCTTTCAACAGAACAACAACATATTGATTAGTGATAAGGCTACCATCAACACAAAACCACAACTAGAGATTTTTGCGGATGATGTAAAATGTTCGCATGGATGCACTATTGGGCAGTTAGATGAGGATGCCTTGTTTTATCTTCAATCCAGAGGAATTCCCAAGAAAGAGGCTACGGCCTTGTTAATGTACGCTTTTGCCAATAATGTTTTGGAAAGTGTTCGCATTCCAGAATTGAAGACTAGAATCAATAAGATTATAGCCAATAAACTTGGCGTACGGGTGGGGTTTGAACTTTAATTAGATATTGTCTTCCCACCAAGTGGAAATCCGAGCAATGATACAGACAGCTTTAGATATTAAAACCATACGCAAAGACTTCCCGATTCTAAATAGGGAAGTCAATGGAAAACCATTGGTGTATTTAGACAATGCGGCAACATCCCAAACCCCTCAACAGGTTATAGACGTTATTGTAGACTATTACCAAAATTACAACGCCAATATTCACCGTGGCGTGCATAGTCTTTCTCAAGAAGCTACAGATGCTTACGAGGCTGCCCGAATTAAAATTCAGAAACACTATAACATCGCCAAAACCCATGAAGTGATTTTAACTTCTGGGACTACACATGGCATTAATTTGGTGGCTAACGGATTCTCATCGTTTGTAAAAGAAGGAGACGAGATTCTTGTCTCAGCCATGGAACACCACTCCAATATAGTGCCTTGGCAGATGCTTTGTGAACGTACTGGAGGAATATTGAAAGTGATTCCCATGAACCTGAATGGAGAGTTAATCATGGAAGAATTTCATGCTCTGCTATCGGAAAAGACCAAGATGGTATTTTGCAATCATGTTTCCAATGCTTTGGGAACTATAAATCCCATAGAAGAAATTATAGAAGCATCCCATAAAGTTGGAGCGGCAGTTTTAGTGGATGGCGCGCAGGCTGCGCCACATATAAAAGCAGATATGCAAGCTTTGGATGTTGACTTTTATACGGTTTCGGCACATAAGATTTGCGGCCCAACCGGAGTAGGGATGTTGTATGGTAAAGAAGAGTGGTTGAATAAACTGCCTCCATATCAAGGTGGTGGAGAAATGATTGCCGAGGTTACTTTTGAAAAAACCACATACGCTGATTTACCACACAAGTTTGAAGCAGGAACTCCTAATATTTGTGGCGGAATAGCTTTTGGCGCGGCATTGGACTATATGAACAGCATAGGATTTGAAGCAATTGCCCAGTATGAAGAAAGACTACTTAAATATGCTACGGAACAATTGCTTGAGATTGATGGATTAAAAATTTATGGAACTGCCAAAAACAAGACCTCTGTCATCTCCTTTAATATAGAAGGAATCCACCCATATGATATTGGTAGTATTTTAGATAAATTAGGTATAGCGGTTCGTACGGGTCATCACTGTGCGCAGCCCATTATGGATTTTTACCAAATACCGGGCACCGTTAGGGCCAGCTTCAGTTTTTATAACACAAAAGAAGAGGTGGATGTTTTGGTTGAAGGCGTAAAGCGAGCTAGAAATATGCTGCTTTAACATAGAAGTTATCTTTATCTTAAACGTTTGATTAGCAACCATCCTAATTGTATTTTTGAACAAAACTGACACATGACCATAGAAAAGATACAGGAAGAGATTGTAGATGAGTTCTCCATGTTCGATGATTGGATGCAACGGTATGAGTACATGATTGAATTGGGCAAATCACTTCCGTTGATTGGTGAGCAATACAAAACGGATGATAATATCATAAAAGGCTGTCAGAGCAAAGTGTGGGTACATGCTGAATTGGATAATGATAGGTTGGTCTTTACTGCGGATAGCGATGCGATCATCACCAAAGGGATCATTGCTATTTTGATCAGAACATTTAGCAATCAAAGACCCCAAGATATTATTGATGCCAATACAGACTTTATTGATGAAATAGGTCTTAAAGAGCATCTTTCGCCAACACGGGCAAACGGATTGGTAAGTATGATAAAACAGTTGAAATTATATGCTATCGCTTATCAAACACAATTAAATTGAGAAAAATGAGTGAAGAAATCGCAATAGATACACAGGAACTGGGAGAGAAAATAGTGAGGGTCCTTAAAACCATTTATGATCCTGAAATTCCAGTTGATATATATGAGTTAGGTCTTATTTACGATGTATTTGTAAATGAAGATAATGATGTCAAAATTTTGATGACATTGACATCACCTAATTGCCCCGTTGCTGAAACATTACCAGTTGAGGTGGAAGAAAAAGTTAAATCTTTGGATGCTTTAAAAGATGTAGAAGTTGAAATTACTTTTGACCCCCCTTGGACACAAGAATTGATGAGCGAAGAAGCTAAACTTGAGTTGGGAATGTTATAAGTAAAAATAAGATATCAGACCTCGGATATCAGAAATTAATTAGTATGGATAAGGGGTTTGAACAGATAGTTTCATGGAGAAAAGCTAGAGAGCTTAACAAAGAAATATATCAGATTACGGATGAGAAGGTTTTTTCAAAAGATTTTGCACTACGTGATCAGATAAGAAGAGCTTCGATTTCAATTTCTTCTAACATTGCAGAAGGTTATGGAAGAAAAACGAATAAAGAGTTCATTTACTTTTTAAATGTTGCAAAAGCATCATGTTATGAAGTAAAATCTCAATTGTATTTAGCATTGGATGTAAACTATATTACCAAAACTATTTTTGATAAAACCTATGGTATTTGCGATGAAATTTCCAAAACTATTTATGGTTTAATCAAACACCTAGAAAACAAAATCTGACGACTGATATCTGAATTCATATGTCTGAAATAGTAAACAGAGTAGCGCAAAGTAAATTAGTGACCTTTGACCTTGAAGAGTTATATCCGCAAGGCCAGAGAGTGGTACTCGATATTAAGGACTGGCTTTACGAAGGTTTTATTTTAAGGGAAAAAGAATTCAGAAAACACTTGGAAGAGCATGATTGGTCAGCTTATACAGATGCTTATGTTGCGTTGGGTTGTTCTACAGATGCCATTGTTCCCGGCTGGGCTTATATGCTTGTAGCATCCAAGCTTAATCCATATTCTAAAAAGGCTGTAATTGGAAGTTTGGAAGATTTAGAAATGTCCTTATACCAAACACTTTTAGAAGATTTGGATGTTTCCGATTTTAAGGATAAACCTATTATCATAAAAGGTTGCTCCAATAAACCAGTGCCTGAAAATGCCTATATCTTGGCAATTTCTAAAATTCAGCAAGTTGCAAAAAGCGTAATGTACGGAGAGGCATGTTCTTCTGTGCCCTTGTTTAAGAAGAAGTAAATAATGTCCGTTTAAATGTGACATTTCTTACTTTTGCGTTTCTAAACATTAAACTCCATACTCTATGAAAAAACTACTTTTTACAGTGGGGGCATTTTTTTTGCTCATTTCCATCAAAGCACAAACAGAAGAAGAATTAAAATCACAAATCGGCCCTAAGAAAGATTCCATTGCAGCTATTCAAGGTCGGGTTAATTCACTACAATCGCAGCTAGATGCATTACCTGGATGGAAAATAGGAGCTTTTGGAACCATAGGCGGAAGCTTTTCTGGTTTTAACAACTGGTTTTCCCAAGGTATTCCAAACAACAATTCAGGAACAATAGGTTTTACCGTAAACGCATTTGCAAATCAACAAGAAGAAAAGTTCTTTTGGAGAAATGCAGCCAATGTTAACTTAAACTGGGTAAAACTGGATGACAAGGATGACCCAACTGATGATGATGGTTTTAGGGAATCCACAGATGTATTCAATATTTCCTCATTGTACGGAAGAAAGTTGAATGACAAGTTTGCTATATCTGGCTTAGCAGAGTATAGAACTACTATCTTGAGCAATTTTAATGATCCTGGTTATTTGGATCTTGGGGTAGGTGCAACATGGACTCCAATAGCAGATTTAGTGGTAGTAATTCATCCATTGAACTACAATTTTGTTTTTAGTGATGAGGATACCATCTTCAATTCTTCATTAGGAGCAAAGATTGTTGCAGATTATACCAAGCAAATAGGAGCAGTAAGCTTTAAAAGTAACCTCTCTATGTTCCAGAGTTATGAAAGTGGGGATTTAAGCAACTGGACTTGGACAAACTCTTTTGCATATACCCTATGGAAAGTAATAGGTGTAGGTTTTGATTTTGGATTGCGTAACAACAAGCAGGAAACGCTTAACTACATTGTCAACAATGCACCAATTCCTGATCCAACTGCGACATTTGATACTATCGATAATGAGCTGCAAACCTACTGGACTCTAGGGTTAAGCTATTCTTTTTAATAGAAGACAGAATATGAAACAAAAAAGCCCTCAAATTTGAGGGCTTTTTTGTGGGGTTAAATTCGATTTGTGGGTGTTAATCTAACCAAGGTCTAAGTAGGTTAAGCTTATGGAAGACCAGGTCGTAACAGTAACACTTAAAAACAGTATGAAAGTAACTTTTCTGTGGTTTGTGCTTAAACTTTTGTTGTGAACAACTCAAAAGATGTGGTAGAAAATGTTAACGCTTGTATTTCGTCGGTAAACTCTGCAGCTTGTCCATAGACCGTTTTCTATCAGCCCTAATGTGCTAAATGCAAAAAACTGTTTCATTGGAGGTGCCTTAGCAGCATAGCTCTATTTTATAGTAAACTTGCCTCCTAAAATTCGCTAAGTTTTTATTTAAAATCTAACAGCCGTTGATTCTTGTTCATACAAACTAGGTTTTATGAACCATAACAATCTTTGTTATTATTTGAAACTCTTGTATTAGTGGCCCAGTAATTTTTCCATCAACTTAGTTTGTAGAAAGCTACCATAAAAAAGGTATCTTTAGTAACTTAATGTTTTGGAGATGAAACGATTATCTCTCCCCCTTTTATTTTTTTGCACCACGCTGTTATTTTCGCAATCGAAAATAGATAGCCTGCAACAAGTGTACACCAATGCAGTCCATGATACGGTCAGAGTAAAGATTCTTCAAGAACTATTTGGAGAATATAAATACGATTCCATAACAAAAGCAAAGGCCACAATTTTAAGTTCTATTGCGCTTTCAGAAGAAACAGGAAATATTCGTTTGCAAATTGAAAACCTAAATAAATATGCTGATTTTTTAGGTTCTAGATCAAGTTATGATTCTGCAAGTATCGAATATCACAAAGCACTTCGATTATCTGAAAAAATAAATTTCAACAGTGGTCTCTTCGAATCCCTCTCAGGACTTGGAAACCTATTTTGGAGAAAAGGAAATTTTGAAAAGGCCAAAGAGTTTCATGAGAAAAGTTTCGAAAAAGCCAAAAAATCCAAGGGCCAAGAAGATGTAGTCCACTATTATAACAACATGGCAAATATTTATGTTGAGACCGGTGAATATGTTAAAGCAATGGAATTATATACCAAAGCTGCGGAGGAGCATAAGGCTAAAGGGAATATAAAAGATTATGGTATCATTTTAGGGAATATTGCATTAATTCAAAGAAGGCTTGAGGATTACCCAAAGGCCATAGCATATCTTGAGCAAAGTGACAGTATTTTTAAGCTGGTTGATTATCTACCTGGTAAGGCCTTTGTGGAGTATAGTCTGGCAGTGGTATATAAAAACAGTGGCAAGTTGAAGGAGGCTTTAAAATATAATAGGAAAGCACTTAAGAGTTATGAGCTATTAGGCAATATAAAGAGACAGGCATATGCCCAATATACGATGGGAAGCATTAATTGGGAGCAAAAAAACTATGAGGGGGCACTGGTAGATTACAAAAAAGCACATGATCTTTCCCTTGCTATTAAGGACTCTGTCAATGTAGGTTATTGCCTTAAGGCTATTGGAGACGCGCACCATAAACTGAACAATAATAAAGAGGCAAAGGAGAATTTATTAAGGGCATTGGATGTAAGCAAAGCTATTCAGCTAAACTTAATAGAGATGGATGCATGCGAATCACTTGCTTCTATTTATGAAAGTGAAAAAAACTATGGTGAAGCACTGAAATATAAAAACATGTTCATTAAAGTGAAGGATAGTTTTTATGTAAAAGAAAAAAGAGGTTTGGCCGCTGAAATCGAAGCAAAATATCAGAATGAGGAGAAAACGAAGGAAATTGCATTGCTTGAGTCCGATAAAAAACTGCAAACCCTTCAACTTGCCAAACGTGTAAATGAGCGAAATGCCATTATTGCCTTGACCATAATTTTGTTATTGTTGGCAGGGTTACTTTATAACCAATATCGAATCAAACAAAAAACTAATAAGGAGCTTAGGGAATTGGATGAATTGAAATCGAATTTTTTCGCTAATATCTCGCATGAGTTTAGAACGCCTCTGACCCTTATCAAAGGCCCTATTGAACAGTTGGAACAAAATCCTGCTGAAGGGCTTAAAATAGAAAGTATTAAAATGATACGGCGAAACACCGATAGGGTATTGCAGCTGGTCAATCAACTGTTGGACCTATCTAAAATAGACAAAGGGAATCTTCAACTAGAACAGACCGAAGGTGAAGTGTTCAAATGTTTAAGAGGAGCAGCCTCTTCTTTTAGCTCCCATGCTGCACAACGTGGAATCGATTATAAGGTGCAGATTTCACATGAACTTTTTTGGGCCTCTTTTGATCGGGACAAATTAGAGAAAATTATATACAATCTTTTAGGCAATGCCTTTAAGTTTAGTGATGATGGGGAAACAATTTCGTTTTCTGCGAGCTATTTGGATAATGAATTACGAATCGTTGTTTCAGATACCGGAAAGGGGATATCAGAGGAAAAACTGCCCTTTATTTTTGATAGATTTTATCAGGTGCAACAGGGAACAACAAGAGAACATGAAGGTTCTGGAATAGGACTTTCCCTATCAAAGGAGTTGGTGGCACTTATGGATGGGACCATCACGGCCTCCAGCGAAATTGATAAAGGAACAATTTTCACAGTGGCCTTGCCCATTCAGAAAATAAAGACAGGAACTTTAGCAAACGAACCCACTTTTCCACCCACCCCAAATACGGCCGCCGTAAAAAAGCCCTTTGAACTGGAGCGAAAAGTGAATAGCATTTTACCAAGACTTTTGTTGGTTGAAGACAATCCAGATATGTCATACTTCATCAAAGAGCACCTTCAGGAGTTATACCATGTTCAAGAAGCTAAAAATGGAAAACATGGATTAGAAGCAGCCAAGCAAAATCCGCCAGACCTGATTATTACGGATGTGATGATGCCAGAAATGGATGGGGTGGAATTATGCAAAGCAGTAAAATCCAATTTAGATACAAGTCATGTGCCGGTGATCATGCTTACGGCCAAGGCGGGAATTAAAAATAAGATTGAAGGATTGGAAATGGGAGCGGATGATTATCTGACCAAACCATTTGAGCCTAAAGAATTATTAGCGCGGGTAAAAAACCTTATTGAGCAACGTAAAAAACTCCGAAATCGATTTTCACAAAGAGAACTTTTCATTGATCCCAAAGAGATTGCCGTAACATCATTAGATCAGAAATTTTTAGAGAAACTGCTAGGGCTTTTGGAGCAAGAATTTTCAAATTCCAATTTTGGGGTGAGGGAAATGCAGGAGCATCTCGCCCAAAGTAAAACACAATTGCATCGCAAGTTAAAAGCACTTACGGGCGAATCCCCTGGAGAACTGCTTCGTAATTTTAGATTAAAAAGAGCCGCTCAACTCCTTTCAAAAAAAGCGGACACTGTTACCCAAATAGCCTATATGGTTGGCTTTAACAACCTTTCCTATTTTGCCAAGTGTTTTAAGGAACTCTACGGAGTGCCTCCCTCAGCGTATTAGAGCATCAAAAGTTATTTTGTACTAACAGGAACCCAAGTGTTATCATTTGGAACCTAACTTATAGCACTTCCCAGTGGTACCATCTAGTTTTGGATTATAAAATGTTCCTCAGAGTTTATAATCTAAAATAGAAGCTATGTATATAAAAGAACACTTTGCTTTTTGGGGAACATTAAAGTACTTCTTGCAAGGGACTCTTGTTTACCTTTTAACCATAATATTACTTTCCTGCAGCAGTAGCGATGGCAATGACCCAAAAAACCCAATACCTGTCCCGGAGGAAACGGGGTCGGTTTCAGGAACGGTAAAAGATGAAGACGGTAATGTTTATCCAGGTGCCGAAGTAACCCTTAATATAGGAAACGAAACTTCTACAACAATTACGAATTCAGAAGGCAAGTTTTTGATAAAGGCCAAATCCAATGGGAATCACAACCTTTCACTAAAATTGCCTTTGTCCACAGTTGCTGTTACAAGTACTACAGTTTCAGTCGGGATTACTGAAAATAGTGAGCCGAATATAGATTTCGTAATTCAACCACAGGAGGTAACAGCACATTTAAATTTTGGAAGTGTACAACTTTTGGAAGAGATAGTGGATGAGAACGGGAATACGCCAACAGCTCCCAATGAACCCTTATTTGCCGCAAATATCTTTGATGCTCCGTTAGGGTTGCTGACAGCAATAAAAGCACCGGATGACCATCATGTGACCTTGTCAGAGTTTAAGGAGGCAACAGGTGGGTTGCTGGTCTATTGTGATGGCAACAGTGCAACAATCCATATTACTTTGGAAGGGATGATTCCCAATGGCACCTATACCTTTTGGTTAGCGTACTTGAACAAAACTCGTAAAGTTGGGGAGAGTATCAACTTTATGACTGATTTTGTAAATCAGACTAACCCACCAATTGGAGCCTCAAATGGAACGGAAAATATTGCTGTGGCCGGTGCCTCAGGTGTAATTGACGTTGTTTTGGAGCACTCCTCCTGTATTCTTACCGATGAAGAAGCCCTTGTCATTCCAATTTTATACCACATAAATGGGAAGACTTTTGGTGGTGGCCATGTACCAGACCCAGAAGAAATGGTACATATGCTGGTCTATTTTCAATAATAAATCTATAAACAGCAAAAGAATAGAGATGAAAAATTTAGTTAAGAGTATCTGTGTCTGTGTACTGCTTTTTTCATGTTCAAGCGACTCAACTGACAATGAAGAAGAATTGCAAGAGGGAAATTTTGAATATGTGATTTCAGGAGCCTTATCCAAAGAAGTCAAAGGGAACGACACCAATTTTGGAACCACAAATGGAGAGTTTTTTGTACGACTTACCTCTGGGACTGACGAACTTGTGATTCGAATATTGATAGATCCACTAAACCCAAATAGCTATGAAATAAATCCAGTTTTTGTTTCAGTTAGTGAACCGCCAATACCTATTACAGCAGGAGATTCTTTTGCCGATTTAGGGGTCGGAAGCACATTGGCCAATGACAGAAGGAGCTTTAGTTCTAATGCAGGAAATGGGGGTTCTGTGACCATAAGCTCCGTAAATGGCTCGGTGGTTAGCGGAACTTTTACCATATCTCTGAGGGAATTGGTCACAGGCAATACAGGAAACGAACCTGTTGTTAGTATTGAAGGAAGCTTTAGAGCAGTAAAACAATAAATGTACTATGGAAAATCTAGATGCTCTGGATATAAAAAATTGTTGTATGGAAAACGGGTTACATGAATGTCGCGCACTTCATCATAAACCCGTTTTCTAAATTCGTCTAAATTTTCCTTGTTCAATGCAGAAATAAAAAGCGCTCTATCACCTACTTTTTCCATCCAAGTATTTTTCCAATCCTCGATTGTAAAATGTGCACTTGTTCTTTCGGTGACCAAATCATCTGTGTCTATGGTCTCGTTTTGATATTGATCTATTTTATTGAAGACCATAATGGTTTTTTTGTCCGCACTTTTAATCTCATCCAATATTTTATTTACAGAATCTATATGTTCTTCAAACTGGGGATGTGAAATATCTACAACATGCAATAAGAGGTCTGCTTCCCTGACTTCGTCCAAGGTGCTTTTAAAGCTTTCCACCAATTGAGTAGGTAGTTTTCTAATAAAACCTACCGTATCACTTAACAAAAAAGGAAGATTGCCAATAACCACTTTCCTAACTGTGGTGTCCAAGGTGGCAAATAATTTGTTTTCAGCAAAGACATCACTTTTGCTGATAACATTCATTAAGGTAGATTTACCAACATTGGTATAACCCACCAAAGCAACCCTAACCAGTGCGCCGCGATTACCACGTTGGGTTTCCATCTGGCGATCTATTTTGGTAAGCTTCTTTTTTAAAAGTGAAATACGGTCGCGCACAATACGCCTATCTGTTTCTATCTCGGTTTCTCCAGGGCCACGCATACCTATACCCCCTTTTTGTCGTTCCAAGTGAGTCCATAACCCCGTTAGTCTTGGCAATAAGTATTGGTATTGCGCCAATTCCACCTGCGTTCGTGCATAGCTGGTTTGCGCCCTTTGGGCAAAAATGTCCAAGATTAAGCTGGTTCTGTCTATAATTTTACAACGGAGTTGCTTTTCAATATTTCGCTGTTGTGCTGGGGAAAGCTCATCATCAAAAATTACGGAGCCTATGTCATTTGCCTGTACATATTGCTCCACCTCTTCCATTTTCCCGCTACCTATTAAAGTTTTGGGATTGGGAACATCCATGCGTTGGGTAAATCTATGGGAGACCTCACCTCCTGCGGTAAAGGTTAAAAATTCCAATTCGTCCAAGTATTCTTTGACCTTGGTTTCATCCTGATCCTTATTGATAACACCAATAAGTACCGCCTTTTCATAATCCGTATCCTTCTTTTCTAGCATTGAATCAATTAAAGTGCAAATCTAATCAATGTTTTGGAAGCTGTTTTTTGTACTTTGGATTTTTATAATTTTAAAAACTCGCCTAAGCTCTCTCAAGTTGAAAAATCTCGAAAACCAGTTTACCGTAGCGTTTTACAATCTCGAAAACTTTTTTGATACCAAGAATGACCCCCATACGTTGGATGATGATTTTACTCCGGATGGGATGAAGAGATGGGATGAATCTAAATTTAGCAGGAAATCGAAGAAGCTTGCTAAGACTATATCGTTAATAGGCGGAGAAGAGAGTAGTATACCTCCAGTTTTAATAGGAATTGCTGAGGTTGAAAACAAAAAGGCCATTGATGCACTTCTTAATACCAAGGCCCTTAAAGAAATTGATTACGCTTATGTGCATTTTAATTCACCTGATGAAAGAGGAATAGATACAGCACTTGTTTATAATAGAGACCATTTTAAGGTTTTGGACGCTGAGACCATTCCTTTGCTGGTGGATAATAACAACGGAGATCGGGATTTAACAAGAGATATTTTATATGTACATGGAATGTTACATGAAGAGGAAGTTCATGTTTTTGTAAACCATTGGCCTTCACGCAGAGATGGGTCAGATGAAACCAGTTACAAAAGGGTAAAAGCTGCGGAAACCGTGCTGCAAAAAATAGGCAATATGCCCATGGAGAGTTTCAATTGTATTATCATGGGGGATTTTAATGATGACCCAAACTCTGAAAGTATCCAAAAAATTATGGAAACGGGGGCATTTGTAAATCCCATGCAAAAACTGTTGTCTCCAAATTCAGGAAGTGCCAATTATAAAGGGAAATGGAGTCTTTTTGATCAAATTTTGATTTCACATAGTTTTTTGAACTATGAAAAAGGGACGCATAGTTTTAGAAAAGCTGAAGTTTTTGCCCCTAAATTTCTCAAGGAATGGAAAGGGAAATATAAAGGCAATCCATTTAGGACTTTTGCAGGTAAAAAATACCTAGGAGGCTATAGTGATCACTTTCCAGTTTACGTGGTTTTAAAAGAAAATGGATAATTTTTACAAGAAAGAAAAATACTACACCACATAAAAATGTAGTTTCACAACAGCTCATCTTCAAACACCGTGCAATTCATCGAAATAAAAGGGTTTTTTATCGATAGATATCAAATCGATAATATGTTTGTAGTCCAAATCTTACTTAACCAATTATCATGGATTGCAAAATACCTGCTTGGGCAAGAGGAATTTTTTCATCCCTTTTATTTTTACTTCTAGGAATTTTTTCCGCTTTTGGACAATCAAAATCAGAAAAAGAATATATTCAATCTACCTATAATCAATATAAAATAGTCTCATTTGTTTCTAAGATGGAGGCTGAACATCAATCCAAAGAATCCAAAATAGACCAAATCTTAAAAACCCATAACTGGAAGCGTACTGAAGAACTTAGTGATGGTTCAATTGTAACACTTAAAGATATTGGAACGGATGGAACGCCTCTCTTCTATACGACCCTAAACGATCCTTCAAAACAAGTTTCTAGAGCACACATGTTGTACACAGGTGGACTTTTGAATTTAGGATTGGATGGAAGTGGACTTCAAGTAGGTGTTTGGGATGCTGGTGTTGCACTTACAACACATCAGGAATTTGATAACAGAGTAAAAAATGGCGATGACTCTGAAGAAATAGGCTCGCATGCTACTTTAGTGACAGGAAACCTTATCTCCTCTGGAATAAAACCGAATGCTAAAGGAGTGGCCTATGGCGCCGAAGCACTATCTCATGATTGGACTAGGGATAAAATTGAAGTTGCTGAAGCAGCTGCAAACGGACTTTTACTGAGTAATCACTCTTATGGAATAAAATCTGACCGGGTTCCTGACTGGTACTTTGGATCTTATATTAAAGTATCTCAAGATTGGGATAAGATTATGTACAATGCTCCCTACTATTTAATGGTAACAGCAGCGGGTAATGCACAAAAATCTTTTGATAATGAGGCCCCTAATTTTGGTACAACTACTGATGGGTTTGATTTATTACTTGGGTTTGCAACATCTAAAAATGGTTTAACCATTACAGGAGCAAATACCAAAATAGGGAACATGGGAGAATTGAAGGAAGCTCGTGTTGCCTCATATAGCAGTTTAGGACCTGTTGATGATGGACGGATAAAACCGGATTTGGCGGGTGATGGGTCTTCCATATTTACAACGAGTTCTACAACAAATACAAGTTATGATGCTTCTGCCGGAACTTCTATGGCAGCTCCTGGAGTAACAGGCGCTCTTTTGTTGTTGCAGCAATACCATGAGGAACTGTATGGCGCCTTTATGAAAGCGGCAGCACTCAAGGGCCTTGCTTTACATACTGCTGATGATGTAGATGCTCCCGGGCCGGATTACAAAATGGGATGGGGAATAATGAATGCAAAAGCCGCAGCAGAAGTTTTACAGAACAAAGGCTATAGCAGCCTTATTGAAGACGAAAGTTTAACAAATGGCAATACTTTTTCTATTACTATTAATGCAAATGGAAATGAAACCCTGTTTGCTTCCATTTCTTGGACAGATCCAGAAGGAGAATACATTAATAGAGGGGATTTAAATGATACGACCCCAGCATTGATGAACGATTTGGATATTAGAATCACCAAAAACGGAGATACTTACTACCCTTGGAAATTGAATGCTGCCAGAGTAAATGATACGGCTACAAAAGGAGACAATCTAGTGGATCCTTTTGAACGAGTAGAAATTGATAATGCTAGAGGAGAGTATACCATTACCGTTTCGCATAAAGGGACATTGGTAAACGGATTTCAAGATTTTTCATTACTGGTTTCTGGAGCCCAAGTTTCAAAATGCAACATAGAAATCCCTTCCGATATTGAGTTGCTTTTCTCAACTGAAGATAGCTCAGCCATTTCATGGTCAGATGCTGAGGAGACTCTTTTTGAAGTTCAATACAAGTCCACGAATGAAAACAATTGGAATAGTGAATTGGTTTGGGAAAACAGTTTTGAATTTTCCAATCTGGAAGAGGGAGTCACTTATGAAACTAGGATTCGTTCCATTTGTACCGAGAATGTGGTATCCGATTTTTCGGAGGAAATTAAATTCGAGTTTAATGGTGCAGAAACGCAGCTTATTGTCTACGAATCTTTTGGATTTGATGAAACTTTGGAAATTATGTTGTACCCAAACCCAGCTGTAGAATGGATGACCGTTGAGGCAAAATTATCAGAAGATGCTGTTTACACCATTGTTACTTCTTCTGGTAACATAGTTAAAAGAGGCAGGCCAATAGAGGCCATAAATGTTTCCGATTTAGCTTCTGGATTATACGTTTTGGTTGTTCAAGATCACTCTGGAATGAAAAGCTCTAAATTTTACAAAAACTAAATACATTGCATATCTACTTTTTTAAAATAGGAGGGATTGTTTCAAACGAGTTTGGAGAACTGAAGTTTTCTAAAAAGGTTTTGTTTTACCTAGCAGTTATACTTTTTTAATTTCTTCTTCGGTAAGCAAGGCTTCGTTTCTCAGTTTTAAGAAAACCTGAGCTGTGGTCACTACGTCCAATTCACAATAAGAGACAATCCGGTCCAAATCATTTTCTTCATAAAAAACATCCTTTACCATACTGCCATCCATATCTTCCTTGGGAGATGGAATGCCTAATATATGAGCCAAAAGCTTTAGCGAGGTAAAATGTTTATAATCCCCAAACTTCCATAGCTCCATGGTATCTAAATGAGGGATGTCCCAAGGCTTTTTGCCAAATAAATCTAATTTATAGGGCAAATTCATTCTATTAATGACCATGCGTCTGGCTATATAGGGAAAATCGAATTCTTTGCCATTATGGGCACACAGGAGATGTCTGGTCTGATTAAAATGTTCCTGAAGCAACTGTTTAAACTGTTTTAAAAGTTCTAGTTCCTCTCCGTAAAAGGAAGTGACTCGAAAGTTTCGGGCATCACCTTTAACGATAAAGTAACCAACAGAGATGCAGATTACTTTTCCAAATTCAGCCCAAATCCCAGCGCGTTCATAAAACTCTTCTGGAGTAAATTCATCTTTACGCTGGTACTGCGACTTTTGCTCCCAGAGCATTTGGGTGGTTTCATCTAAATCTGCGAAACTTGGTTTTTGGGGTACAGTTTCAATATCCAAAAAGAGGATATTTTCTAGGTTAAGTTTATAAAGCATGTTTTTAAGTAAGTAAAATCTACAGGAAAGATAAATATTTTAGGATTAATCGATAACCGGTATAAGAATTTACGGGCTTTACAGTTATTAAAGTAATAAACTACTTATTCTAGCATAACCCAAATTAATTACTATGAAAGCCTCAAATGTTACTTTTTCTATTAGTACTCTAAAATATGTATCAATGGCTTTCGTATTGGCATGGAGCGTTTCGTGTTCAGATTCATCTGAAGAAGATGTCCAGACGGAAAGTGAAATACCGGAAGAAGGTTCTGAAGAACCAAAAACACCAACTGCGCCCGTTAGTGAATGTTCAGACCCGAGTAGCTTTATTTTTAATGAAAAGGATGGTTTGGTAAACGTTGAGTTTGAAAATGCTGAGTTTTCTGGAGATTGGGAATTGAAAAGCTCAGATACAGATCATACTGGTGAAGGTTATATGGTTTGGACAGGGAGCCAATCCTTGGGAAATCCTGGGAATGGACTGACTACTTTTAAGATCAATATCGCTAATACGGGAACGTATCAGTTTATTTGGAGGTCTTCTGTCACAACAGGCACTAACGGCACAGAACATAACGATACCTGGTTACGCTTTGATGATGCCGATGATTTTTTTGGTGAAAAAGGAAATGGCAGTATCGTATATCCAGCTGGCAGGGATAAATCACCTACTCCAGAAGGTTCAAGTAAAGACGGATGGTTCAAAATTTTTAGAAGTGGTGGAGATTTAAGTTTTAAGTGGCAATCATCCACATCGGACAATGATGCACATGATATTTTTGTAAAGTTTGATACTCCCGGTACGTACACCATGGAAATTTCGGCACGATCTTCTGGTCATGCTATTGATAAGTTTGTTCTTTTCAATGAATCATTTACAAAAAACCAGGCGACCGAAAGTGCAAATGCTTTGAGTGAGATTACTTGCGGGAATCAATAAAAATTCTCTAAAACAGAGAAGTCTGTTTTGCAGGACTTTCGTGTTCTAAAAGCCATTTTTTTCGATGTAATCCACCTGCGTAGCCAACCAAATCCCCATTGCTTCCAATCACACGATGACATGGAACAACTATCCATAATGGGTTTTTACCATTAGCGGCGGCTACGGCACGTATGGCCTTAGGATTACCCAATTTTTTAGAAAGTTCCAAATACGAAACGGTTTTTCCGTAAGGGATTTCACAAAGGGCATCCCATACCTTTTTTTGAAAATCAGTTCCAGAGGGGTTTAGTTTTAAATCAAAATTCTCTCGGGTTCCTTCAAAATATTCTTGAAACTGATATATAGCATCCTCTAATACATCAGGAATTATACCAATAGGTTTTTCTTCGTTTAAAACAGATATAGAGGCAAGTCCGTTTTCGTCACCCTGAAGCTCTGCCATACCCATGGGAGTTTGTAAATAAGCAACTTCCATTAGTTTATATCATCTTTTTCTTCAATAATTCCTAAGCGCTTTGCTCTGCTTTCCCAGTTCTTTCTAGCGAGTACTTGAAGGTCTTCAACGTTGTCGCTTTCGTCCATAATCTCCAACCCAAGTAATGTTTCAATCACATCTTCCATTGTAACCAAACCACTTACCGAACCATATTCATCAACCACCAAAGAAACATGCTCTCTTTGTGCTACAAACTTTTCAAATAGTTCTGGAATGGGTTTTGTTCGGTCAGTAATTAAAATTTCACGTTTTAAAGTAGAAACGGCCTGTTTGCCTTTTTTGTTGATAATGGCCTCCAAAAGCTCATCTTTTAGAAAGTAGCCGGTTATGTTATCCATTCGATCTTTATAAAGAGGGATTCTTGAAAACCGTAGTGGTCTATTGGCTTCGAAAAAATCTTGAATGGTAGTTTCCTCCGAGGCTATTTTCAGTACCGTTCTTGGTGTCATTACATCTTTGGCCAAGATTTCATCAAACTTCAAAAGGTTTTTAATTACTTTGGATTCCGATTCTTGAAAAACACCTTCTTCATGGGCAATATCTGTCATTGCTGTAAAATCTTCTCTACTTAACACACTTCCATGATGGCCTTTTTTTCCTATAAGTTTTGTAAATAGTTGCAGAACCCATAGCAAGCCAGTCCATTTAAGAATGAAGACCATCACATTTAAAGCTTTTGCCGTAAAATTGGATAATTGTTTCCAGTAGGTTGCACCTATCGTTTTTGGAATAATCTCCGAGGCTACCAAAATTAAAATAGTCATTAAGGTAGACACAACGCCAACCATTAGGTCCTCAGTAAATTCAAATCCCATAAAAGTACGGGTAGAGGTCCCATACAGTTCTGCATAAGCAACCTTAGCTTGAACACCAACTAAAATGGCGCCTACGGTATGTGCAATGGTATTAAGGGTAAGAATAGCAATCAAGGGTTTGTCCACATCTTTTTTAAGAAGTTCTAGCTCGCTAGCGTACTCTTTGCCCTCTTGTTTTTTTATATTGATGAAGGTTGGGGTAATGCTTAATAATACTGCTTCCAGAATGGAACATAGAAATGAAAAGAATATAGAAATAAAGGCATAAAAAAGTAGAACTCCCATTGGTTTTAGCTATAAACACCAAGATAATGAATACCAATCAATTTGCTCCCAGTTAATTTAAAGTTGCTTTATAAAAAACATCCTGCAGAGCGGTTCTAATGTTCAATTTGTATAGATTTCTATTGGTTCTTGTGGGATATACCCTGTTTGAAAGAAAAATAAATACCAATTGGTTTTCGGGATCGGCCCAAATAAAAGTGCCCGTAAATCCTGAATGTCCAAAACTTGTGTTGCTTGCCATGGGTGACGGATAGGCATCTTTTAAGTCTAGTGTATCATTACCAATTAATGGCTTATCAAAACCTAATCCTCTCCTATTTTCATTATCTGGAAATTGAATTTTTGTAAATTCCTTGACAGTCTCTTCAGAAATAAGCTGCTTGCCTGAACAGGAACCATAATTTTGATAGAAGGACATGATTTTTGACATGTCTTCTGCAGTACCAAACAATCCTGCATTTCCTGAAACCCCACCTAAGAGCGAAGCATTTTCGTCATGTACCCATCCTTTTACGAGGTTATTTCTAAAAAGCGTATCCCTTTCTGTTGGAACAATACTATTTGGGAACCCCTTATTACTAGGATTAAAACTTAAGGTTTTGCAATCTAAAGGATTGTAAAAGTTCTCTTTAAGATATGTTTCATATTCCATTTGGGTAAGTTGAGAGATTAACTCCGGAAAAATAAGAAAGGAGAGTCCAGAATATTTATAGACCTTATCATCTGAGACTTTTGAGCGATTAATGATGCGATGCATTTTTCGTTGAAATCGATTTCCGATATATAGTCCATCATAAACCTGTTTTTGAAATTGTGGACTCGGCTTTTCCCTTATAAATCGTTTTTTAATTTTTCCATCTTTCATCACTTTTGCCATAAAAACGATGTAGGGTACCAAACCAGCTTGATGACTTAAAATTTGTCTTAACGTAAGATCTTTCTTGCTCTTTCTTTTTCTCCAAGGTTTCCAATACGTGCTGAACGGGACATCCAAGTCGAGTTTTTTTTCATCCACCAACTTCATGATTGCCGGTAGAGGTCCAGTAATTTTAGTAACCGAAGCCAAGTCGTATATATCATTTAAGCGAACGTTCTGAATACTATCATAGGTATGATAGCCGTATGCTTTATGAAAAATCACCTGATTGTTTTTTGCAACCAATAATTGCGATCCAGGAAAGGCATGGTTCCGTATGGCATGGGTCATTATTGAATCAACCTGAAAAGCAATGGATTCCATATCAAAACCTGTTTCATATGGTGTGTCATCTTCCAAATAGTGCTGAGCGCTGTTTGTTTGCAAAAACAGAAAAGTAAGGAATGCAAGAACCAGATTCTTCATAAAACAACTTGTTTGTTGATGCAAGTTTAGCCCATTACCCGTATAAAATCCTTGGCAAAATAGCTGGCAATGATGTTTGCGCCAGCTCTTTTAATGGCAATAAGTTGTTCCGTCATTACGGCATCATGATCTAGCCAGCCTTTTTCGGCTGCGGCTTTTAACATGGCATATTCTCCGGAAACTTGATAGACCGCTACGGGTACATCAACCTCGTTTTTAATTTCACGAACTATATCCAAATACGCCAATCCAGGTTTTACCATTACAATATCCGCTCCTTCGTCTATATCCATTTGAGTTTCACGAATGGCCTCAAACCGATTTGCAAAATCCATTTGGTATGTCTTTTTGTCCTTTGGAACATTGGCTATGTCCACGGGGGCAGAATCCAAAGCGTCCCTAAAAGGTCCATAAAAAGCACTTGCATATTTAGCAGAGTAACTCATGATTCCTGTATTTTGAAAGCCCTCATCTTCCAAAGCTTCACGAATGCTTAGAATACGGCCATCCATCATATCACTTGGTGCAACAAAATCAGCCCCTGCCTGTGCATGTGAAACACTCATTTCTGCCAAAATCTCAGCGGTTTCATCATTTAGAATCTGTCCTTCAGCAACAATACCATCATGACCATAAGCGGAATAGGGATCCAGCGCAACATCTGTCATCACTAACATCTCAGGACAAGCATCTTTTACTGTTTTGATGGCGCGTTGCATCAAACCTTCCGCATTCAGCGCTTCAGTGCCTTTATTATCCTTTAGGTTATTTGGTACTTTTACAAAAAGTAATACCGCACAAAGTCCCATTTTCCAAAGTTCCTTTGTTTCTTTTTCTAGGTTGTCCAAACTCAATCTATAGTAATTGGGCATAGATGGAATTTCTTCCTTTATTCCTTTCCCTTCTACTACAAAGAGTGGCACTAAAAAGTCATCTGGAGTTATGATTGTTTCGCGAACCAATCTTCTAATGGATTCTGATGCGCGCAGTCTTCTATTTCGTATTAGTGGGTACATAACTTTATATTTCTATTTCGCCGATAAGGTATGGCACGGCTTTGCCTGATATTTTTACACGTTCTCCCAAGTATTCGCAGAATAAGTCGCCACCTCTTGAAGAAATCTGCTTTGCAGTCATTTTAGTTTTGCCCAAGACATTTGTCCAATATGGAGTCAAAGTGGTATGTGCAGAACCGGTTACTGGGTCTTCTGGAATACCACATTGAGGAAAAAATGCACGTGATACAAAATCAACACTATCGCCAGGTGCTGATACAATTACACCTCGGCAATCCAATTTGTCCAATAGATAAAAATTGGGTGATATGGCTTCAATTTCTTGTTGTGAGTTATAAATGAGTAAATAATCTGTCTTTCCTTTTATGGTTTTAAGGGGAGTTAAACCAATAGCCTCATTAATTTCTGAAATACTTCTTAAGGAAACCGTTTCATCGGTTGGAAAATTCATTGTCATATAACCATTTGCAGCTTTTTCTACTAAAAGCTCACCACTTCTGCACGAATAAAAACGAATGGTATTTTCTGGGTGACCATGATAATTAAACAGTACGTAAGCTGTTGCCAAGGTAGCATGTCCGCATAGGTCTACTTCGGTTTCGGGAGTGAACCAGCGCAATTCATAAGTGGCATTTTTTTGCACTACAAAAGCCGTTTCGGATAGATTGTTTTCCTGGGCAATCTTTTGCATTAAATCGGAATCAAGCCATTCATCAAGAATACATACAGCAGCTGGATTACCACCAAAAACGGTATCTGTAAAAGCGTCTATTTGGTAAATCTTTTGTTTCATAGGTTTGGTTTGAACACAAAGCTACATATTAAACCCAATCTTTTGGATTTTGCAATACCTGAATCAATTTTTCCTCTTCACTTCCTTTTTCAGGATGATGGTCATACTTCCATTGCACATGCGGCGGAAGACTCATTAAAATGCTTTCAATACGTCCATTCGTTTTTAATCCGAACAAGGTGCCTTTATCATGAACTAAGTTAAACTCTACATATCTGCCGCGCCTAACTTCTTGCCAATCTCTTTGTTTTTGAGTATATGAAAGCTCTTTTCTTTTAAGAACGATTGGTATATATGCTTCTAGAAAACTATTGCCAACCTCAGTTACAAAGTTATACCAGTTATCCATGTTCATGGTATCGGTTGTTTTGCAATAATCAAAGAAGAGACCGCCCAAGCCTCGTGCTTCATTTCTGTGGGTGTTCCAAAAATATTCATCACATCTTTTTTTGTAGTTGGGATAGAACTCAGGATTATGTGCGTCACATGCTTTTTTGCAAATAGTATGAAAGTGTTTCCCATCTTCATCAAATAAATAATAAGGAGTAAAGTCCTGGCCACCTCCAAACCATTGGTCTATTATATTTCCTTCCTTATCGTACATTTCAAAATACCTCCAATTGGCATGGACCGTTGGAACCATAGGACTTTTTGGGTGCAATACCAGGCTCAATCCACAAGCAAAAAAATCTGCATTTTGAACACCAAAATATTGTTGCATACTTTTTGGAAGTTCTCCATGAACTCCAGATATATTGACCCCGCCTTTTTCAAAAACAGCTCCATTCTCTATAACTCGAGTTCTACCTCCTCCTCCTTCTGGTCGTTTCCAAATGTCTTCTCTAAATTTGGCTTTTCCATCAACTTCTTCAAGTTTTGAGGTAATGGTGTCTTGGAGGGTTTGTATGTATGAGTAGAATTTATCTTTCATTATTCATCAATTATATGAACCAATTTGTTTTTAAAATTAGCAAAGTTGGAATTGGAATCTACTTTGGAAGATGCAACTGTCAATTTTTTTAAAATTTCTATAACCTCTTGTTCTGTTTTGGAAGAATGGTTTAAAAAAATAAAGCGTCCTACCTCATTATTATGCAGATCCATCTTTCTCGCCAATTCTCGGTTTGGAAATGCTTTCTCATGCCAATCTGTGATCTTTTCTGACCAAGTAAGTGTAGCAGTTTCATTTTTGGTTAGATTACTGCAATTTTTGGCAATCAAGTAATTCCAAAACGCATGTCTAAAAGCATTGGCCGGACCATTTTTATAATGCAAACGGCCATAATGTTGTGTTGATATAGACATGCATTTTTTTGTTGCTGACAGCGTGGGAAAAATAAACAAAGGAAATCGGAAACATAATTTCATCAAAACCCAAATGCTTTTTGAATCTAATCGTTTTAAAACTTTAATTAGATTCATGATTTCAAACTTGAATTTTAGGATTATGGAGTTCATACAGTTGCATGTCTACGACTTCTCTGTTGCCAGTGGTGTGTTCTTTGGGGAGGGTTCGCTTCCAAACAAATCCAATTTTATCTGCGATTCTTTTACTGGCCAAATTATCATGGTGCACTATGATTTGAAGTGTTTGCAATTCAACTTCATCAAAACACCATGGAATTAATTTTTGAATACTTTTCGTAATAATGCCTTTGCCTTCGTATTGATAGCCTATGCAATAGGCCAATTCTCCTTGACCCTTGATTTTTTGAAGCTCTTTTACATACACCAATCCAATTATAGTCCGATTTGTGTTCTCTTTTATGGTAAAGAGAAACTCCTTTTTGGTTATGAACTCTTTAACCTTTTTTGCAACAAACAACTGCGCCAAAGTAGGTGTGAGGTTTTGCTGTAAAGTTTGAGGAAAATAAGCTTTGAGTCGTTCTGAATTTGAAACCACAAAATCACAGAGTCTCCAAGCGTCTTTTTCTTGAATGGGGCTTATGCTGTAGTTTTCAAAGTCAATTTGCATCTTCAATATCTAAAAAGCTAGTCAACGTATTCTTTAACGGCATCTATAAATGCCCTTGCGTTTTCCACAGGTATGTGGGGAAGAATGCCATGTCCCAAGTTCACTACGTATCTGTCCTTGCCAAATTCGCGAATCATTTGAGCTACCATTTTTTTGATTACTTCTGGCGGGGAAAGTAGCCGCGCAGGATCAAAATTGCCCTGTAGTGTAATGTTTCCTCCAGTTAGGTAACGGGCATTTTGTGCGGAACATGTCCAATCTACACCTAGTGCAGAAGCACCAGATTGAGACATTTCTTTTAATGCAAACCAACAGCCTTTTCCAAAAACAATTACAGGCGCCTCATCTTTTAAGGCATCTACAATTTGCTGAATGTATTTCCAAGAAAATTCTTGGTAGTCTACTGGCGATAGCATTCCGCCCCAAGAATCAAAAATCTGAACAGCATTTACGCCGGCATTTACCTTAGCTTTTAAATAGGCTATGGTGGTATCTGTTATTTTTTGTAGCAGTTGATGGGCGGCTTCAGGTTGTGTAAAACAAAACCCCCTGGCTTTATCAAAACTTTTACTGCCCTGTCCTTCCACACAATAACAAAGTATGGTCCAAGGAGATCCTGCAAAACCAATTAATGGAATCTCATCTTCCAATTTTTCCTTGGTCATGGTAATAGCATCAAGCACATACCCTAAAGATTCTTCAATATTTGGAATGAGGACCCTATCTAAATCTTTGGCAGAACGAATGGGATTGGGCAGATATGGCCCAAAATTAGGTTTCATTTCTACTTCAATATTCATGGCTTGTGGAATAACCAGGATATCGCTGAACAAAATCGCTGCATCCATACCAAAACGTCTAATAGGCTGTACTGTTATTTCTGAAGCCAATTCTGGAGTTTGGCATCGGGTAAAGAAATCGTACTTTTCTTTCAGTTCCATAAACTCTGGAAGATAACGACCAGCCTGGCGCATCATCCAAACGGGAGGTCTATCTACGGTTTCACCTTTTAAAGCTCTTAGAAACAAGTCGTTTTTAATCATTTTTCTTAAAGTATTTTATAGCTTGAACCAACACGTTTTCTATAGTTGGCTTGTTAGCGATTATAATTTGGTCCGTGTGTTTTTTGGCTTCAGTTTGAGTGGTATTACCAATGCAGAATGCTAAACTTTTTGAAATAGAATTTTCTTGGATATAACTTTTTATGCCACTTGGACTAAAGAAAAGGATTCCATCAAAAGTACGATTGAACTTTTTTGGAATTAAATGAGTTCGATAAGCTTCCATTTCAACATACCGAACGTTATTTTTTGACAGTATTTTTGGTAATTCTTCCCTTCTCCAATTTCCGCATAGAAACAAAAAAGCTTCGTTCTGATGGTTTTTTGCTATAAAATCAGCTAAATCTGAAGCATTTTGAGTTATTTTCATCACTTTTATGCCATTTTCTTCTAAAAGTGCTTGTGTCTTTTCACCTACACAGAAAGCTTTATAATCAGAGAGGTCTACCTTTTTAGAATGCTTTAAAAAAGCTTTAACGGCATTTTTACTTGTGAAAATATAGTTTTGGTAGTCAAGTGGAAGGGTAATATCCAGAAACTCAATACGCAACGCATTGTACTCAACCAAACCTATTCCAGAGTTTAAGAACAATTCCTTTTGTGAAGGTGAAAGTATTTTAGTGGAGAGCACTGTTTTCATTTCTGATACTTTCCATGAGTTTATCTCCACCCTTGTTTAAAATTTCTTGTGCACATATTGCTCCAAGCCCTTTGGCGGAGTTAATAGGAATGGTTTTTTCAATTTCAATTTTTTGTCTTCCGTCCAATGAGAACACAGCTCCTATAAAATGAATCGATTGATTTTTTATTTGTGCCAAAGCCCCAATGGGAGCAGTACAGCCCCCTTCTAGAGTTCTTAAAAACTCACGTTCAATGGTTGTTGTTATTTCTGAATCTTGGTGATTGAGTTTTTGAGAAACTTCTCTAGAAAACACATCATTTTCCAATGCAACTACAAGCATTGCTCCTTGTGCAGGAGCTGGAACCATCCAATCCAATGATATGGCATCTTTTGGCAATAACTTTATTCGCTCCAATCCTGCCTGCGCAAAAATGGCACCGTTCCAGTCATTTTCAATCAGTTTTAGCAGTCTAGAGTTAACATTGCCCCGCAAGTCCACTACTTTGTGGTGAGGATATTTATGTAACCATTGTGCTTTTCTTCGCAAACTACCTGTGGCAATTGTTGCTGTATTTTCAGATTCTAAAACCCCCATCCCCTTGTGGACCAATATGTCACTGGTAACAGCACGCTCCAAAACGGCGGTTTGAATGATTCCCTGTGGTAATTGGGTTGGCACATCTTTCATGGAATGCACTGCAATATCAATCTGACCTTTTAATAATGCAACATCCAATGTTTTAGTGAAAATTCCCGTAATCCCAAGTTCGTAAAGTGGTTTGTCCAAAACTTGGTCTCCAGTAGACTTAATGGGAACTAATATTGTGTCAAAGCCCAGTGCCTCAATTTGTTGTTGTACAGTTGTTGCCTGCCACAATGCCAATTCGCTATCGCGGGTTCCGATTCTTATGATTTTGCTCATTTTGAATCAATTTCTAACTGAAATACTTTTTGAATAAGTTCTAAACTATCTTCTGTATCAACGTCTGAACTTTTCAAATGGTTGGCAAACTGCTTTGTGATTTTTTGAATAATTCGTTCTGAGATAATCTCAGCTTGATCTTGGTTAAAATCAGATAGTTTTTTGGAATGAAAGTCAATTTCTTCCGCTTTCATCGTTTTAAGCTTTTCTTTGAGGGCATTAATAACAGGCGCAAATTTTCTGGTTTCCAACCATTTTAAAAACTCTTTTCTTACCTGCTCAATTATTGTTTCCGCTTTAGGGACAAATTCTTTTCTTTTGGTTAAGGTATCATCGGTAATTTGAGAAAGTTGGTCCAAATGCACCAAGGATACATTGTCTAATTCCAGAACATCGTCCGATACGTTTTTTGGAACGGAAAGGTCCAAAATCAGCAGTGGTTTTTTAGGGTAGATCAATGCTTTTGAAATTGTGGGTAATTGAGCTCCTGTAGCAACCACAAGAATATCAGCTTTTCTAATTTCCGTCTGTAGATCACCGTAATCTTTTACCGTCAAATCAAATTTCCCCGCTATGGCTTCAGCTTTTTCGCGAGTTCTATTAATTAAGGTAATATGAGAGTTATTAGAATGCTTGATAAGATTTTCGCAAGTGTTCCTTCCTATTTTTCCCGTACCGAAAAGTAAAATGTTCTTTTCAGATATATCTGAAATTGTACTTAAAATATACTTTACGGAGGCAAAAGCAACAGATGTGGCCCCTGAGGATAATTCCGTTTCATTTTTAATGCGTTTGCTTGCTTGGATTACAGCGTTGCATAGGCGTTCTATGAACGGATTTGCCATGTCCTGCTTTTTGGAACGATAAAAACCTTGTTTGATTTGACTGATGATTTCGAAATCGCCCAAAATTTGACTGTCCAAACCAGTACCCACTTTAAACATATGTGAGATTGCATCATGGTTTTTATAAACGTAAGCAACCTCTTGAAACTCCTCCATATTCCCAGGGGTATGATCACAAAGCAATTTAATAAGTTGAAAGGGGTGTTGTGCAAAACCATACAGCTCAGTCCGGTTACATGTAGAGATTGCCAAAAGACCATCTATACCCTGCTCCTTAGCTTGGACCATAATGCGGTCTATCGCTGGAACATCTAGACTGAACTTTCCTCTTACTTCGGCCTCTGCTTTTTTATAGCTTAAGCCAATGGCGTAAAAAGAATTATGTTTTGAAATGTGGTAACTCCTCATAAAGGATAAAATCGCGTCACAAAAATAAGGGCACTGTATTTTAAAAAATAACGCTAGCGGAACTATAAATAACAGCCTTTGCACAATTATGGGCACTTTTCGGCTAAATACTTCAAAAACACTGCTTTTATTGGTAAATTTGAATTAACAAAAACAATTTAGAGTCATTCTAAATAGGATTAATTGCTTAAAAAAACAGCATTTAGCAATGGAAAATGTCGCCAAAGGTTCTTATGAGGAAATTTTAATTGAGGATGGGTTTTATATACTTAAAATTCAGAACGATACGGAAGAAATTAATGTAATTGAACGTGAAATAGACAGCTCATTTATTCAGTTTCATTTTTGTTTAAAGGGAGGTTCCAGGTTTAATTTTAATGATGGACATTATACGTTAGAAGTATCAGAAGAGAATTCCCTTTTGCTGTACAATACACAAAAGGACCTGCCTTTAAATTTGAATATTTCTCCCAATACTTGGTTGTTATCGGTTATCATGACCATAAGAAAGTTTCATTCCCTTTTTTCCAATGAGGCCAATTACATTCCATTTTTGAGTGAAGACAATAAAGAAAAGAAATACTATTCCCAAGAAGTTGTTTCCCCTGCAATTGCAGTGGTATTAAGTCAATTGATGAACTATAATCTTCACCCATCCATTAAAGAATTGTATGTGAGGGGAAAAGTATATGAACTCATTTCGTTGTATTTCAATAAAACCAAGGATGCAGATTTGGAACAATGCCCTTTCTTGGCAGATGAGGACAATGTACGCCGTATAAAAATGGCCAAGGAAATTATGATTTCCAGAATGGTGGAGCCACCAACATTAAATGAACTTTCAAAAGAAATTGGGTTAAGTTTGAAGAAACTGAAAGAGGGGTTCAAACAGATTTATGGCGATTCAGTGTATGGCTTTTTGTTTGACTATAAGATGGAATACGCACGAAAAATGCTCGAAACGGGAAGTCATAACGTAAATGAGGTTGGTCTTAGGGTAGGCTATAGCACCGCCAGTCATTTTATTGCCTCTTTCAAAAAGAAATATGGAACAACACCAAAAAAATATTTAACTTCAAATGTTTAAAAACCTTTTGATGAAACCTATTAGATTATTCTTATTTGCCCTTTGTTCAACACTATTTATTAATGCCCAAGATGACTCAAAAGCAGAGGATACCCCAAAGACCCCAGAGCTGGTTTTAATTTTTAGTAAGACTACTGGTTATCGGCATGAATCCATTGAAAAAGGAGTTCGTACGCTAAGACAATTAGGCAGGGAGAATGGTTTTATTGTACTGCAAACAGAAACATCTTCAGATTTTAATCCCCAAAACTTGAAAAATTACAAATTAGTGGTTTTCCTTAGTACTACATTGGAGGTTTTGAATGATACCCAGCAAGCGGCCTTTGAAAATTATATTAAAGGTAGGGGAAGCTTTCTAGGGATTCACGCTGCCGCAGATACAGAATATGATTGGACGTGGTATGGCAAATTGGTTGGAGGTTATTTTGATAGCCATCCTCCTGGTGTTCATGAAGCCAAAATAGAAGTGGTGGATAAAGAACATAGTTCTACTGTCCATCTTTCTGATTCTTGGATGCGCACTGATGAATGGTATAATTACAAAAACTTAAACCCCAATGTTTCTGTCTTACTCAATCTAGATGAAAAAACTTATAAGGGAGGAACTAATGGCGAAAACCATCCTATAGCTTGGTATCATGAATTTGATGGCGGAAGAGCTTTTTATACTGGAGGAGGCCACACAGAAACTTCTTTTGATGAGCCTGATTTTAGACAACATCTACTAGGTGGTATTGAATGGTGCTTAGGGAGAAAGTAGATTAGGTCTTGCCACAATGATACCAATATTACTTTTGATTTTTTTCAAATAATCAACTAAAGGTTCTTCGGTAATTCTAACAGATCCAGAACTGGAAGCATGAAGTAGATGTATTCTTCCGTTTTGTTTAATGGCAAATCCAGTATGGGTTACATCCAACCCCTTAATAGATGTTGCTAGTGCAATAATATCTCCAGATTGAATCAAATGCTCCTTACTTTCAATCTTATCTTGAGGCAGGATACAAAGGCTTTCTTTGGCAAGTTCTACCTCAACAGCTTGAATGGCCGCATAGTTTTTGTCTTCTTCCAAAAAAGGATACAATGCTCTATGAGTGCCCATAAAATTGATGGCTTTATTCATCTCAATCCCATCCAAACTAACAGTGATATCTTGGATCAGTCCCTTACCCTCATTGTTTCTTATCCATTCTGTAAAGTAGTGTAAACGAGAAGGATAACCGTATAACACACCATTTCTATACCGAATGGTTTTTAAATTTTCTGTAAAACTTTCAAAGTCGGTTTGATTATTTTGGAACATTAGACCAAAGGCCAAAACATTTTCAACATAGGTAGTACAATCTAGACCTCTTAAGTTGACGACCAGAGTTTCAATGTCTCCAATTTCCAAGGTTTTTTCTACGTATGGAGTGCCTAAAAATGATTTACCGATGTCCACAACAGAATCGCCATACGAATCTCCTTCAATTCCTTTGAGCCCTTCCAATTTTGAATAAAATAGGGTGGAATCCATTGGAGAGCAGGAGATTTGGGCATCTACCGTCAATGCAAAAATTAAAATAAGATAAAATACGGTCTTGTGTAACATAGACAGATTTAGGTTTACCAAACTAAATTAGGATTATCTATGGAATTATAAGGAAACAAATTAATGGAATCAAATGTTAAATCATCTTCAAGTAGTATTTTTACTGCTCTTAACAAATTGCTATGAAAGGAGTGTTATTGGTTAATTTGGGTTCTCCAGATAGCCCAACGGCGAAAGATGTAAAGCCTTATTTGGATGAATTTTTGATGGATGAGAGGGTTATTGATGTTCCAAACTGGTTGCGAAATATCATTGTTAGAGGAATCATATTACAGACGCGCCCAAAAAAATCGGCGGAAGCCTATTCCAAAATTTGGTGGGAAGAAGGTTCTCCATTGATTGTAATCTCAGAACGATTTGCTGAAAAGGTAAAGCACCAGACAGAAATGCCTGTTGCCCTTGGTATGCGTTATGGTTCAATGACCATCAAAAATGCGTTACAAGAATTAAAAGATAAAGGAGTGGATGAGGTACTGTTGGTTCCCTTGTACCCACAATATGCAATGAGCTCTTTTGAAACCGTTGTGGTCAAAACCATGGAAGTGCAGAATGCACATTTTCCAGAAATACAAATTACTACGCTACCTGCATTTTATAACAATCCCGATTATATTCAGGTGCTTTCAAAAAGTATTGAAAGAGGACTTGAAGAGTTCGACTATGACCACATCCTGTTTTCGTATCATGGTATCCCGGAACGTCATATTCGAAAATCGGATCCAACAAAATTCCACTGTAAAATAGATGGTAGTTGCTGTCAAACAAATTCCGTGGCGCATCATACCTGCTATCGTCACCAGTGCTTCGATACTACTGAAAAAGTAAAAGATTTTTTAGGATTGCCAGAAGATAAAACCAGTATTTCTTTCCAATCTAGGCTGCCCAATGATCCATGGCTAAAACCATTTACGGACTTTGAGTTTGAACGCTTGGCAAAGGAAGGAAAAACAAAATTGGCAGTGATTACTCCGGCATTTGTCTCTGACTGTTTGGAGACGTTGGAAGAAATTGCGATGGAAGGAAAGGACCAATTTATGGAAGCCGGTGGCGAGTCCTATATTCACATACCTTGTCTAAATGATAATGAGGAATGGGTGGAGTTAATGGCCAAATGGGTTAATGACTGGCAGTCCAAAGAAACCCTGCCAGTTTAGATGGCAAAAGTATCCTCAGATCAATTAGGAACAGAGCCGATTGGTAAATTACTGATCAAACAAGCGGTACCCGCTTCCATAGGAATTTTGGTAATGTCCTTGAATGTTTTGGTGGATTCCATTTTCGTAGGAAATTGGATTGGCTCCATTGCCATAGCGGCCATTAATGTTGTTTTGCCCGTATCGTTTTTTATTGCTGCATTGGGAATGGCAATCGGGATTGGCGGTTCCAGCATAATTTCCAGGGCACTGGGAGCTGAAAACAAAGAAAAAGCCCTTAAAACTTTTGGAAACCAGATTATACTGACCCTTTTGGTGACTATCAGTATGGTGGCTTTGGGGCTCTACTTTGTAGATGATCTTATACCAGCCTTTGGCGGTAAGGGAACCATATTTGCTCCTGCAAAAATTTATTATACCATCATTTTATATGGAGTGCCTTTTTTAGCACTTTGTATGATGGGAAATACGGTTATTAGAGCCGAAGGGAAACCAAAATTTGCGATGATTGCCATGATTATCCCTTCTGTTGGAAACCTGCTCATGGATTACATCTTCATTTATGTTTTTGACTGGGGGATGCATGGAGCAGCATGGGCAACAACAGTTGGTTATTTGCTTTGTTTTGGTTACATCTTCTATTTTTTTCTTTCTAAGAATTCAGAACTAAAAATAAGTCTATCACATTTTGGGTTGAACATGCCAATTTTAAAAGAAATTGGTTCTCTTGGTTTTGTGACTCTGGCTAGGCAAGCGGTCACCAGCATTACGTACTTGTTGATGAACAATATTTTGTTCAATTTAGGAGGGGAGGCCATGGTAGCGGTGTATGCTATAATAGGCAGAATGCTCATGTTTGCGCTATTCCCTGTTTTTGGGGTCACCCAAGGATTTTTGCCCATTGCAGGATTTAACTATGGCGCTTTAAAATATGACCGCGTTAAAGAATCCATTTATACAGCTATTAAATATGCGGCTTTGGTAGCCACACTTGTATTCATAGGATTGATGGTTTTTCCCGATGCTATAACATCTTTGTTTCTAAGCAGTAGGGAAGATTTGCCTCCAGAGGAATTGATAACAAATGCCTTTGTATTGGAGCATGCTCCTAATGCTATGCGTTGGGTTTTTGCGGCAACACCTATTATAGCATTACAATTAATCGGGGCTGCCTATTTTCAAGCTGTGGGAAAAGCAATCCCAGCTTTGCTTCTGACGTTAACTCGACAAGGCTTCTTTTTTATTCCACTTGTTTTGATTTTACCCAGTTTTTTGGGAGAATTGGGGGTTTGGATATCTTTTCCAATTGCTGATGTTTTAGCAACAATAATTACAGGGTTTTATTTAGGCAATGAAATAAAAACTAAGCTTAAACCATCTACAGGCACGTAGTTTTTGTTATTCTATTTGGGTAGCTGCCTTACTGATGATTTTCCATTTACCTTCAAGCTTTTTCAATAAGAAGATGTCGATAAACTTTAGGCCTGCTTTGGGAATCAGAATTTCCGCTTTGGCAGATGCAATGTTGTTTGCATAATCAACCATCAATATTTTTCCAATTCTACCATTGGATTTCCCTTTCTCCCTATTCTTAAATAAATTGGCATATTCTTCAGGGGATAAAACCCATAATTCTTGGTCTTTTTTAGATAAGAACAAATCAGCACCTTCATAAAACGCTGATGTTATTAGTTCTGGGTCGCTATAGGATGAACCATCAATATAATTTTGAAGGGTTTGCCGTATGGCTTCTTCCTCGGATTGCGCAAATAAAGAAAGGGTTAATAGTAAAAGTGTTAAAGTCAAGAATTGTGTTTTCATGTGTTTTTAAGTTTTAAGAATTGATGATTTATTGAGCTTTTATTTGAATAAGTTTTCCATTATCCTCATCAGTGAGGATATACAATTTTCCGTCTGGACTTTGCCTTACTTTACGAATGCGAACTCTATCATCTATGAATAGTTCTTCAGCACTTTTTATTATCTCATTTTCTACGCGAAACTGCCATAGACTTCCACGAGATAGCCCTGGAACGATTAAATTGTTTTTCCAATGAGGGAATTCGTCACCTGTGTAAAAAGTAAGCCCTGTTGGGGCCACAGTATGGTGCCAAAACCAAACTGGAGGCGTAAAGGTCACATCTTCAAATTTTGGTGGAGTGTAATCTTGACTCCTTAGTTTTCCAGACGTTACGTTAGGCCAACCATAGTTTGCCCTGGCTTTCAGAATATTGATTTCATCACCTTGAATAGTGCCATGTTCGCTAAACCAAATATTACCCGTTTTAGGTTCTACGGTTATTCCTTGTGCTGCACGTATACCCATCGCATACAAGCCTGGCACGGCGTTTGGACCAAAATCTGGGTTATCGTCTGGAATACTCCCATCAGGATTAATGCGATATATCTTTCCTCTTTTATCAGACACATCTTGTGCAATTGGTATTTCAGGCTCATCTTTTTCCCAGAAAAGGCGTTCACCAATGGTGATGTATAGTTTGCCATCTGTCCCAAATGTCATACCGCCACCATAATGATAGTATTCTTTTGTAAAGGGATTTGCCTCAAGAAGAGTTTGATGCTGTAGAAGGGAATCGTTCTTTAGCTGTGCGCGAACTATTTTGGTAGTTGTTCCTATAGCTTTTCTTTTGGACGCATAGGAAACATACACCCACTTATTGCTTATAAAATCTGGATCAACTAGCACCTCAAAAATCCCCGAATTGTCACCAAAATGAATAGCACGTATGCTATCGGTTAAATCGGTTGGAAATCCTTTGATGATTCGTTTTTCTTTCGAGTTAAGATTGATATGCAAAAGATTTCCATCCTTTTCAGAGACCAAAGCTTCTTCATTTGATAAGAAGGCCATACTCCAAGGATGGTTAAGACCGTCCATCACGATTTGTTTTGTTGGTAAGGGAGATAAAACACTCTTTGAAGCAGAAGTTTTTTGATTCTGTGAGCAACCTATCAAAAGGAATGCCAACGGAATTACCAATTTGTTCATCTTTTGTAATTTTTATACAAATGATGAAAAACTCAAATTACAACCCTTTAAAAAACATGATTCTTAAGACGAAAAACAGCTATGTCGTTCCAAATTCCTTCCTGTACTGAGAAGGGGTCAATTGTGTTTTTGCCTTAAAGGCCAGATTAAAGGATGTGGCATTGCTAAAACCGCAGTCATAGGCTATAGCCACTATTTTTTCCTTGTTATGCTTTGGATTAGTCAGCAATACCTTTGCTTTTTCAATTCTATACCCATTTACAAAATCTGAAAAATTCTTGTGTTCATTTTCATTTATGGCTTGGGATAATTTTCTAGTAGAGACGTTCAACCGCTCTGCAATAGTTTCAAGTGAAACGGTGTTGTCTAGAAAAATCTCATCTTTGGCAAACAACTTTTTTAGGGCACCCAATAGCTCTTCCGAGGCAGATTTGTCTAAAGAAGATGTATTGTACTTTCCCAATTGGAAAGCGTGTTTTTGAAGAAAAAGAAAAGAGAAAATATAAATCAGTACAGAAAAGAAAACGGCACCACCTATGTAAAGAGAGAACAACCCTGCAAGGTGACCCATATAAAAAAGCCAGATCAAGGCAACTCCTATAACCAGATTTCTATACCATGATGCTCGTTGCGGATGCACTTTTGTTCTATGCTTATAGAATACTTGAGAAGAGAAAACAATATAAGTTGCCAAATGCCCAAACACCAAAATATATATGGCATACGAAATTGGGTTGCCAGTATTGGGAACAATGGCACATAAAAGAGCAAATAAGATGAAGGGAACTGCATGAGCATAATCGTTATACCCGAATTTTTTTTGCGTGGCTAGCAATGATTTTCCATAAAGCCATAAGAACGGCCCCGTTAATAAAATACCAGAAAGCCCTAAGTTGCGCTGCCAAGGTTCCAAATTCAGATGCACATTAAGTACAGACTTACCTATGCGAATGGTCAAACCTAAAATTACAAGTGCCAAAAAAAAGTTGGCCTTCCTGTTCCCTTTTTTGAGCGTGAAGAGATAAAAAGAAAGAAAAAGGGCCTGGGCTATCCCCAAGCAACTTAAAACCAATATTATGGCGTTCTTGTCCATACTTCAAAAATAGAAAGAAGACATCAAAGAAAATTTACATGTCGCATTTAGTTACTATTTTTAGCAAAAGACCTTTTAGCGAATGAAGTTTTCTTATTTAATTCTTAGTATTTCTTTATTGATTTTAATGGGTTGTTCTGAAAAAAAGCAAGTGACAAAAACATTTCCATTATTTGTAGGAACTTATACTGATGGTGAAAGCGAGGGAATTTATCGTTTTACCTTTGATTCCAATTCTGGAGTGCTTCAAGAGAAGAGCTTAGCCGCAGTGTTGCCCAACCCCTCTTTTTTGAAAATTTCCAGAGACAGAACAAACTTATATGCCGTTCAGGAGACCGCTGATTTTGATAGTTTGGGAGGTGGAGTGACTGCTTTTAAATTAAAGGACGGACTTTTAGAACTTCAGAATAGCATGGGCACCGGTGGTGCACATCCCTGTCATGTGTCCTTATCAGATAATGGGTATTTGGCCGTCTCAAATTATACAGGAGGTAACTTCTCCATTTTTGAATTAAAGGATGATGGGGCATTAAAGGATAGTCCTCAAGTTATAAATCATAAAGTATTGGATACAGCTAAAACGGCCCATGCGCATATGGCAAAGTTTTCTTCGGAAGGATTACTTGTTTCAGACTTAGGTCTAGATGCTGTAAAACGTTATCAAAACCAAAATGGTCAGTTTACTACTGCAAGTCAAGCTTCACTGGATTTACCCGATGGTGCGGGCCCAAGACATTTTGTCTTCAGCAAGGAAAACAAATTTCTTTATGTGATCAATGAACTGAATTCTACTATTACGGTTTTTCAAAAACAGAAGGATGGTGATTACCTGGAAATAGAGACAAAAAGCAATTTAGATGCTTCTTTTGAAGGTGAAAATTTTTGTGCTGATATTCATTTATCCTCGGATGGGAGATTCTTGTACGGTTCTAACCGTGGAGAAAATTCAATAGTCATCTTTAACGTAAATGAAGTAACGGGTAAATTGAAATTGGTTGGTCGTGAATCAGTGAATGGTAATTGGCCGCGGAACTTTACTATTGATCCAAGCGGGAACTTCATATTGGTCGCAAATCAGAGAAGCAATAACATTACCATCTTCAAACGTAATGTTGAACAAGGAACCTTGGAATTTCTTAATGAAATAGCATTGCCAAGTCCAGTTTGCCTTGAGTTTTTGGATTGATTTTAAAGGTGCTTTTCTTTCATTTTTTGAATGAACTCAGCTGACATATAATATAAGTTCAATTGCCCATTGTTATGCGTTCTATTTATTCTTTTAACAGGTTCTAAAGCTTTAACATTAATGGGTTCCTCTAATCTTCCGCTCGCAAAAACAAATAGTTTTCCATCTTGACTTACCCAAGGGCACATCTCGTGTTCTGACGAATTGATTGGGTCGCCCAAATTTTCGGGTGCAGTCCACTCGCCATCTAAATTGAAACTGATATATAGATCCCCTTTGCCCAAGCTGTCATCATAACCTCTAAAAATTAAATATTCTTCATCGGGGTCGATAAAAGGATCGCCCTTATTTTCTCCAGAGTTAATGACATCTGATAAAGCCTCAACAGTATAATCAGTATTGTTGGGAATGGCCTTGTAAATATCCCCTTTGGACCAAATATTAAAATATAAAGTACCAGAGTGGGTTAACGAGCTATAATATTCATTATCCTCCTCGCCAGTTAAGGTTACTCGGATGGCTTTGCCCCACCCAGCATCTGTTCGCTCCACGTACCAGATTTTGCTATTTTCATTATCGCCTTTAGGTCTACTTGAACTGAAATAAATACGATTTCCATCAGGAGAAAAAAGCGGGTCGTAATCTGAAAATTCTCCCGAAAAAGAAGCTATTCTTGGTTCACTCCAAGTGCTGTCTTCCATCATTTTAGTAAAAGTGATATAGGCATTGGTGGGCATATCCGTAGTATAATAAAATTCAGTTCCATCGGGCGAGAAGGTGCCGTTGTATTCCGTTGAGGGTGATGCCAAAAGCTCTGGCGCCAGAAGTTGAGGTGATGCAGTAGGATCAATACCAAAAAAAGGACCTGAGTATTTCTGATTTTGTATTTTCTCCACAGGTTCTGCCTGCTCCTTGCACCCTAAAATTAGAATGATGAAAAGAATCGAGATGACTTTTAAGCTATTCACAGGTATAGGTTTTATTGTTGAATTCAAAAGAAGCGTTCTCATTAGGTCTCAAGGCTCCATGCCAGGAGTCTTTGTACCATTTTTCTGGGGCATCATCGCTGCGATAATTTGCGGTAAAAAAGGAAAAGTCGTCGGTAAATGTGATGATAATATCGCCTTTTCCATCTGCATCGTGCCATCTACCGGTCATGACATTACCTTTTAATCTACCCCATACCCCTCCTAGCGCATTTTTATGAATCAATAGGTAAGACCCGGCCACTTCGTCATTATCAATGAGCAAATCAAAACGGCCTATTTCCGTGCAGTAATTTTTTGATATGACCGTGTTTTTTTTCTGGTTTTGTGCTGTTGAAAATTGTATGGACAGCATCAAAAGGAGTACGCTATAAAAAATGGTTTTCGATTTCATAGAGAAGAATTTAAATTCAATCTGCTGATTCAAGTTTTCGAATGATCAATTGGTAATTTTCCAAATTTGAGGCATCAATAATCTCATTGGTTTGCTGATTGAGCATATCCATTTGAGAATCGGCTATAAAATATATGCTGTTATTAACTAAGTCAAAAGTGGTGGGAATGTCCGAAGGGTGCCTAAAAGGCATCAATTTTTGCTGTTGAAGAATATTGGTCTGTTCTTTATTTAAATGAAACTTATAAACTCCATTTTCAGAAGCATCTCTTCTAGAATTGATTATGGTAATTAAACTGTTTTCATAAAATTTCATGCCATCAATTCCTTTGTGTTCATTGGACTGATTCACCAATTTTTGGGTCGCAATATCCAATACGCGAATTCCACTAGTGTACGACGCAAAATAAAGATACTTGTCATTATCAGATATGGCTATTCCATTGGAATGTTTAATCTCATCATTGGAGTAAAACACTTCCAAATGATCACTGGACGGATTGATGGTATAAATATTATTGGTTTCGGAGTCGGTAATAAATACACTTCCATGATTACTTACGGCAATATCATTCAGATAAATAAATTCAGGATTGTCCAATGGATAGGATTTAATTAGATCTCCTGTAGTGATATCCAGTAAAAGAAGGATAGACTTATTATTGTCTTTTGGAAGGCTATTTCCAAGTGCATACAGAATATCTCCTTTTATAGTCATTCCAAAGCCTGCTAAATAGCCATATTCCTTCCTTTGAATAAAATCCTTTGCATCTGTGCCATCGAGATTGCATTGCACTATTTTGTCATGCTTAAGACTATTAATAAAGAGTTTTCCTGATTGGATATCAACGGCAATGCCCTCGGGAATAAGGTCTTTTTCAAAAACTAGGTCTATAAAACTATTGGGTGCTTGGGCTTGTAGCGAAAACGATAGTAAAAACAAAACGCATTGAAGTGTTTTCATTTGATTGATTGTTTTCTCCAAATTACTATATAATTCGAGGTCATGTTTTAAAACTTTTGTTAAAACAAGATTTAACTTTTTGGTATCATAGATGGTCTTACTTATGCATTTCTTCAGACCAAATATTCACAAAAAATTGCTAATCTAATTTCTTGATCCCAGAAACATGGGAAGCTATGGCTTTCCACCCTCCTTCACGCTTAATTAACACATTGCTGGATTGATAAATGGTTTCGGTGGAATCGTTTAAAATATGACCGGTGCCACAAATCATGGCAGTACCATTATTTAAAATATCTAGACGCTTAATTTCATAGTAAAAAGAATCATGTTGCATGGCGTGTCCTTTGATCCACTCAAGCTCCTTGACCTTGTTGGACCAGTTACCGCTGGCATCAACCATTTGAAAATCATCAGCTAAAATGTTATCTAATAAAACAGTATCCTGTTCTCTATAGGCTTTTGGCCATTGTATCTCTTTTAGGTTCCTTAGAATTTCTTGGTCTTCTGATGTAATGATACTTTCAGTGGTATCTTCTTTTGGATTTGTTTGGCAGCCAAAGGCAACAAGTAAAACGATGCAGGATAATCTTTTTCTCATTTTCAATTGATTTCTGTAAAGATGGTTACTTGTAAAATGAAAGTATAGAATTGCTTTGTGAGTCGCGGTAAAAAAAGGGTGAATCGAGGAGGAGCCTATTTATTGGTAATACTATTTAGATAAGTTCTACTAAATTTAATAGCATCTCCAGTGGTTAAATGTAGTATTCCATCCCCGTTATGATTCTTTTGGATATGTGCTATTAAATCTGAATTTACAAGATATGACCGATGGACCCGCTTAAAAGTTTTAGGACAGAGTACCTCGGACAATGACTTTAAACTTTGGTACTTAACAAACTTCCCCTTTTCTGTATGCAGTACAATACAATTATTACTGGTTTCCACATAAATGATTTCTTGGGGACTAAGCAAAAATTGAGAACTGTTTTTGGAAACTGACAGACGAAAATTGCTTTCGGTATTCCCATTTTGAGAAATGGCAATAGCTTCTTCTTTTTTGATATCAACAAAACAAAACAGTAATAAAAAGTAACAAAGCAGGTTTACAGCTATATTATTGGTCAAGCTTGCGTTTAGGATATCAAAACTAGGTGAAGTGCATTGGTAAACCGTGGTCATTAAAAATACAACTAAAACCTGGCCCACAATGATGTTTAAAGCAGAGGCAGATAAACCCAATCCACTTTGAATTAGGATATTTCTTCCGGAGGAAGTAACTGTCCATTTATTGCCCCATTTTTTTATTTGCTTAGCAGAGGCATTCCAAAACAAGAAACTGGTGATAGCAAGAATAGAAAGTTCAGAAAAGCAGGCTACACCCAAACTTTCCTGAAACATTCGGCCTATGCCCATGTTTAGCAATACAAAAATGGATATTAACGAGATACGTTTTGACACGTTCTAAAAGTAGCAATTCTAGCAGAAGCTGACCAAAACTTTAAGATTTGTTAAACAAAGGAACAGCTTTTTTGTCCGAAGGGCCTTTTGCAAACCAAGTCATAATATGCTTTTGTGGCCACCTTCTAATTAGTGTATCGGCCTTTTTATCATACCAGACAGCGTCAAAGTTGCTTTTTGTGCTAAGCACTACTCGCCACTCCTGTTGTAACTTATCGGAGTCTTTATAATTCACATTAAGACTGTCCCAGTCAATATTTGACAATACTTGTGGGTCTAAATGGGCCATTACCTCTTTTTCACTGAGAATGGCCAACCAAATAGGAACGGAGAGATGCTCAATGGACAAATCTTCTCTTTTACTGCCCCATCCAATTTTCAAATCTTGCCCATTTCTAATTGCATTCATCAAATCTTTTTTAGACCCTTTTAGAACACTCCCATCTCTATCGGTCTTTAGAACAATTTGCCAATCATTTGAGGGTTGTTGTTTTACACAAGAACATAAGAGTACAACTAAACAAAACAAGAGCATTTTTTTCATGACTAAAATCTTTAAAGACGATTAACCTTGTCCAAAATATACAAAAATGGAAATCAACAAAATAGCAAAAACAATAGCCAAGACTATTTTCCAAAAGCTATAAGGTCTAGTTCCAGAGATTTGACCGTTTTCGCCATTGATAAAGAAATTATATTCCTTGCTTTTATAGCGATACGCGCTTATGTAAACGGGTAATAGAATATGCTTAAAGGTTTCTTCTGATAACTTCATATCCATACTGCTCACCCTTTGTGTGTCACCACCTATATCTTGTCTGCACCAACGTTCTGCAATTTGTTTTGCTTCTCCCTTGGCAGATAGATGTCCTTGTTGTAATGGAATGGTATATTTCTCCGTCACAAAGCCTGAAAGAAAACTGCTATTGAAAGGTTGTAATTTCTTTAAGTTCCAATGTGCAATTTTGTTTGGAATTCTTCCCGCTTTTTGTTTGGATGCCTCTATCAAAGTGTCATCTACAAAACCAGAGACTCGCCCAGAAGTTGGATACCAGCGTGTTTTGCGAACTTGCCGTGTTTGGGTTTTGCCATTGCTGTCTCTGTAGCGCTGTGTTTCATAATAATATTCACCTCGTTGCCCAGTGTAGGAAGCCGAAAGTTGCGCATCAAAAGTCCAATAAGGCAAATACAATCCTTTAGTAAACTGAGGGTCTAAAGAAGCCTTTTTGAGCTTGTTGGGAGCCCACCATAACTTACTGACCCATTTTTGGAAAATGAGAAACGATTTCTGTTTTTCAATTTGAAAAGGCAGGACAGCCCCTGGTAATATCCAATCCTCTTTATATGCATCTTCTACAACCAAAGGCATACTGCAATACACGCAGTGGAGTGACTTATAATTTTCTTCTACATGTTGATTGGCACCACAATTTTTACAATGAAGCATTGAAATTTCCTCACTGTGCTTTTGAGCACCCATCTCCTTGAGATAAGGATATAGCTCTAACTCTGTAAACCCATTTTCATCTATATTAATAGATTCCTCATGTCCACAATACTCACAGCTTATGTTGGTAGTTCCTGGTTTGTATTTGAGCTCTGCACCGCAATTGGCGCAGGGTTTTTTTAGCTCTGTTTTTTGGATATTAAGTTCTACAGACATTTATCCGGTAAAGTGTCATTTCGAACAAAGTGAGAAATCTCAAGAAGTAATCTATTATTTGGATTTCTCAATCGTTGTTGCACTCCTCATTTCGAAATGACCATGAAAATATTAATTGGATGGTAAAGGTGGTGGTGTATTCCCTCCTAAAAATGACTTCAATTCTTCCACGTCTTTCAAAGCGGTCCATGCTGCCATGCCTTGCTTCCAAACCAAACTGTCTCGGTTTACGGTTCGTCCTGCAAAAAGAGCCTGCAATTGTTCAAAAGAAACTGGGCCTTGTTGTGCTCCGTTTGCTGCATAAAAATATTGTACGGCTACTGGCATTGGAGGAGGAATGGTTGCTCCTGCTTGCTGTATTTGTTGACTGCCCCCCATTTGAGGACTCATTAGTCCACCCATTTGTTGTGCTAATACAAAGCCCATTCCCATTCCCATTCCCGCGCCAGCTGTTCCACCTTCATTCTTGGCAGCTGCTTCAATAGCTTTAGCAGTTTTGAATTTGGTCAACTTGTCCAAATCCAATTTATCAATACGACTGTATTCGAAGATTTCTTTTTTAAGATCTTCAGGCATGGAAACATTTTCAATGTAGAATTTCTCCAAGGAAATCCCCACCGAAAGAAACTCAGATTTCATCACCTCTTGACAAGTTTCTGAGAGCTCCGAAGTATTTGCAGCGTAAAGCTCTATAGGCAGATTGGCCTCACCAACAGTATCAGTAAAACGGGTTGCGATCAAACTTTTTAAGTGCTCATTAATCTCAAAATTGGTAAAGTTGTTGTCGGTACCAACAATGTCGGTAATAAACTTCCCAGCATCAGAAATTTTAAAGGCATAGGTTCCAAAAGCACGAATTTCTACCAGCCCAAAACGGTCATCACTTAAGGTAATGGGGCTTTTTGTTCCCCATTTCTCATCAGTGAAGAGATGCGTGTTCACAAAGTAAACTTCGGCCTTAAATGGAGAGTTAAACCCATATTTCCAGCCTTTTAAGGTGCTAAGAATAGGCAAGTTTTGTGTAGTTAAATCATAGGTGCCCGGTGTAAAGACATCAGCTAACTGACCTTCGTTTATAAAAACAGCCGTTTGCCCTTCTCGAACAATCAGCTTGGCTCCGTTTTTAATCTCATTCTGGTAGCGCTCAAACCGATGGGCAATAGTGTCATCGGTATAGTCAAGCCATTCAATAATATCAATAAACTCATGGGTGAGTTTTTCTTTGATTTTGCTAAAAATATCCATGGTAATGTGTTTTTGTTAATGTTCTAAAACTAATAAAAAGGAAGATTCCTTTACCGCTTTATTGGTATTAAAATTATGTGGAGTGTTACAAAGGGTATCGCTAGTCAGTTTTACAAGAGGTATCGGCAATTATCTTCCAAGCCCCATCAATGTTTTTAAGTACAAGCATGAAAATGCCTTGGGTGTCGCCTACAGTTCGGGTAAGGTGGTATTCCCCAAAGACGGAATACACCCCGGCATTAATTTTTGAAATTTCATTACTAGTCAAACGGAGTTGACCAAAATGTTCCTTAGTCGGATAGCTTTTTTTATATCGCTCCAAAGTATTTTGCCATCCTTTGGTTACACCAGAGCCCCCATAAAAAATGAGGTCATCAGATTTCCAATAAGTCTCCATAAAAAGTTCAATATCAAAATTATTCCAAGCTTTTTCTTGGATTGCCAATACTTCAAGAATGGAAGCTTTATCATCAACTGTAGTTGATGATTGCGAGAATGAGAAAAATGAGGCAAGAAAAAATAAGTAAAAAAGGCCTTTCATAATAACGTGGTTTAATTCACTAAAGCTATAAAAAGAATAGGTAGTGAAAGCAGCAGGATATTGTTTATCGAATTTTACCCGCTGCCTTTAGCATTTCCAACACCTGTTTTTTGGGAAGTGCTTTTATTTCATGTCCGTTTCTGCCTGTCATGGTTTGTGCGGCAAAAAGGGAATTTAAAATGGCTTCTTCCGTGGCTTCAATAGTTGCTAAAAATAAAGGTGTCATTGCTGAGTTTCGTAAGGTTGGCAAAGTTTGTACGGCATTGTCACTGTTATATGGAATTCTACACTCTTTGGCTGTTGAGACCGCAATTACATAGTCCCCACTGCCATTACTGGCAATCCCGCCTGTTCTTGCAAGACCCAACATAGCTCGTTTTGCCAAGCGTTCCAAATTTCGAGAATCTAAAGGAGCATTTGTAAAGACCACCATCATGCAGGAACCATCTGTAGCGTATTTAAAATTATCAGAATAGTGTCCCATTTGTTTTCCAACATCCACACCAGCTATTTTTAACATCCCACCAAAGTTGGTTTGAGCCAAAACACCTACAGTATACCCTCCTGATTTTTTTGGCAATACTCTGGAAGAGGTTCCAATACCTCCTTTAAAACCAAAACAAATAGTACCTGTTCCAGCTCCGACGTTGCCCTCTTCAACTTGACCGGTCTTTGTATTTTTAATTGCTAGCAACACATCTTTTTCAGTAACATGGCGCCCACGAATGTCATTAAGATAACCATCATTGGTTTCACCGACTACAGCATTTACAGAACGTACGGTCTCGTTTCCCTGAAGTAATAGAGTATGACCCACTAAAGCATTTACAGCTGTTGCAACGCCAAGGGTATTAGTTAAAATTATCGGGGTTTCCAGATTCCCCAGTTCTTTTACTTGGGAGTACCCTGCCAGTTTGCCAAAACCATTGCCAAGGTGGATGGCAGCAGGCACTTTTTGTTGAAAAATATTACCAGAATGAGGTAAGATGGCGGTTACCCCAGTTCTTATACTATCGCCTTTAACTAATGTTGTATGGCCTACTTGCACTCCGGGCACATCTGTAATCGCATTTAGGGGTCCAGGGTTGAGCACTCCAATTTCTATTCCGTGATCACGAAGGCGTTTCTGTTGTGCAGAAATTGAAAAAAGAATGACTAGAAAAAGAAGAGTTGTAAACGATTTTTTTTTCATGACCACCAAAATACCATTTTTGAAATATAGGCAGAAATCATTCCCTCTTTTTCGTTACTTTTAATACCGACTAATTTAACACAATAAAAATGAAACAACAGCTTTCCAAAGCCGGCCTGTTCTTGCTGGCATTTTGCTTTTTTACCCTCTCGACAGAGGCGCAACGGCGCAACAAATCCGCACAAACTGCTCCAGAATATCCGGAAGAACTTTATTCCAGTTTGGAGTATCGTTTGGTAGGCCCATTTCGTGGTGGGCGTTCTGCGGCAGTAACAGGTGTTCCAGGAGAACCTAATCTATTTTATTTTGGCGCTACCGGTGGTGGTGTTTGGAAAACATTGAATGGCGGTCGTAGCTGGGAAAATATCTCTGATGGTTATTTTGGAGGAAGTATTGGTTCTGTTGAAGTTGCCAAAAGTGATCCAAATGTCATTTATGTTGGCGGTGGAGAAAAAACACTACGTGGAAATGTATCCAGCGGCTATGGTGTATGGAAAACAGAGGATGCCGGGAAAACATGGATAAAAGCAGGATTGGAAAAAAGTAGACATGTACCCAGAATCCGAGTTCATCCAACTGAGTACAATACAGTATACGCAGCTGTTCTTGGTAATATTTATAAACCAACCAAAGAGCGTGGCGTATATAAAAGTATTGATGGTGGAAAAACTTGGAAGCAAGTTTTATTCGTAAATGACCAGTCTGGCGCTGTGGATTTGACTTTTGACCCAAATAACCCAAGGATTTTGTATGCTTCTACCTGGCGAGCCAAAAGAACGCCATATAGTTTAAGTAGTGGCGGAGATGGTTCTGCACTTTGGAAAAGTACAGATAGCGGAGAAACTTGGACAGAGATTTCAAAAAATGAAGGATTTCCAAAGGACACTCTGGGAATTATTGGAGTTACGGTTTCCCCTAAAAATAGTGATAGGGTTTGGGCCATAGTGGAGAATAAGGAAAAAGGTGGTTTGTACCGTTCTGAAGATGGAGGAAAAAAATGGACACAGGTCAACAGCGAGCGTAAACTAAGACAACGGGCATGGTATTATACTCGTGTTTATGCAGATACAGAGGATGAAGATGTGGTTTATGTGATGAACGTAAGGTATCATAAATCTACCGATGGTGGTAAGACCTTCAATACATTTAATGCACCACATGGTGACCACCATGATCTTTGGATTTCGCCGGAGAACTCTAAACGAATGATTATTGGTGATGATGGTGGAGCTCAAGTAAGTTATGATGGTGGTGAAACGTGGAGTACCTATTATAACCAACCAACAGCACAGTTCTACAGAGTGACTACGGATAATGCGTTTCCGTATCGTATTTATGTGGCACAACAAGATAATTCAACAATAAGAATCAATCATCGTAGTGATGATGGCTCTATCGGGGAGGACGATTGGGAACCAACTGCTGGTGGTGAATCTGCCCATATTGCAGTTGACCCATTAAATAATGATATTGTTTACGGAGGTAGTTACGATGGATTTCTAACTCGTGTCAATCATAAAAACAATACTGTAAGAGGGATCAATGTTTGGCCAGACAACCCAATGGGTCATGGTGCGGAGGGTATGAAATACCGCTTTCAATGGAATTTCCCAATTATTTTCAGCAAACATAATCCCAAAAAACTCTATACATTCTCTAACCATGTGCATATGAGCACTAATGAAGGACAGAGTTGGGAATTGTTAAGTGATGACCTTACAAGAAATGACCCTACAAAATTGGTTTCTAGTGGTGGCCCCATTACACAAGATAATACAAGTGTTGAATATTATTGTACCATTTTTGCGGCCAATGAAAGTCCTTTAAAAGAAGGATTGCTTTGGGTTGGAAGTGATGATGGATTAATTCATATTACTAAGGATGGTGGCCAGAGTTGGGAGAATATAACACCTCCAAATATGCCAGAGTGGAGTATGGTCAACAGCATTGAACCATCAGCTTTTGATGAAGGCACGTGCTATGTTGCAGCGACACGTTATAAGCTGGGAGACTTTCAACCATACCTCTACAAAACCACAGATTATGGAAAGACCTGGAGTAAGATAACGAACGGTATAAATAATGAGCATTTTACAAGAGTGCTCAGGGAAGACCCAAAAAGAAAGGGTCTATTGTATGCTGGTACCGAAACGGGAATGTATGTTTCCTTTAATGACGGGCGAAAATGGAAAAAATTCCAACTGAATTTACCGATTGTTCCTATCACGGATATGACCATTAAAGATAACAATTTGATCGTTGCTACTCAGGGACGTAGTATTTGGATGATAGATGACCTTACGGTGCTCCATCAATTGAATACAGCTGCAAAAACTGCAACAACGATGTTGTACAAACCAAAAGATAGTTACCGTACTAAGGGGTCTGCTGCAAAAGAGCCTTCAAAGACGGAAGGACAGAATCACCCTAATGGTGTGGTTACACATTTCTACTTAAAAGAGATGTCTGAAAAAGACAGTGTCAGCATCACCTATACTACTATGACTGGTGACACTTTGGCCAACTATAGCACTTTTGCAAAAGAAAAAGATAAAAAAATTAAGGTCAAAAAAGGAGGAAACACCCATGTTTGGGATACTCGTGGTAAAGGGGCAAAGAAATTGGAAGGGATGATTTTTTGGTGGGCTAATTTTAGTGGCGCCAAAGCAGTTCCTGGTTCATACAAAGCTCATTTAAATGTAAATGGGACATCACAATCTCAAGATTTTAAGATTTTGGCAGATCCTAGAGCAGAGGTTTCTGTTTCTGATATGCAAAAGCAATATGATTTCATTTCGGACATTAATGAAACTATTGATAGAGCACATCAATCCATCAAAAAAATCCGAAAGATTAATGAGCAATTGGAAGCTTTTTCTAAGCAGTATAAGGATAATGAGCAAACCAAAGATTTAGTGGAGAAAGCAACGAAAATGAAGGATGATTTTAGTGAGATAGAAAAAGCGTTGTATCAAACACAAAACAGAAGCAATCAGGACCCCTTAAATTTCCCAATTAGGTTGACCAACAAACTGGGACATTTAAACAGTCTGGTTTCTATTGATGATTTTCCACCAACAGAACAGGACATTGTAGTTAAGAATGAACTTTCTACTAAGATAAAATCACAATTATCGGCTTTTGACAGTCTAGTAGATAAAGAAATAGAAGATTTTAATGCTTCTTTCAATAGTTTGAAACTGAACTATTTGTTTATTGAAGATTAATAAACACACAAAATGCTTTTATAGCTCCTTCATCTTAGTAATTTGAGGGAGCTTTATTTTTGATACACTTTTATGACAGCACCCAAAGCTTTTTATGAATCACGGATAATCAAGTTTCAGCGACAGTTAAAAAGGTTAAAAACGGCTTTAAATACCTCAAGTACGCTGCGTTTATTAGTGTTTGTTGGCCTCCTAATTACACTCTATTTTGTTTGGGGTAATGTACAGGTCATTTTAAGCATTATAGGTATAACAAGCGCTCTGTTTATTGTGCTATTACTTCGTCATAATAAGCTTATATACGAACGTGACCTTCTTCAAGCATTAGTTAAAATCAACCAAACAGAGCTTGAGGTACTAAATCGTAATTTTCATCATTTACCAGATGGTATAGAGTATGCCAATGCGGATCATGCTTTTAGTCAAGATATTGATTTGTTTGGTAGAGGCTCTTTTTTTCAATACAGCAATAGAACAAGTTTGAAAAGTGGGACAGAACATTTAGTTCATGATTTGCTTTCTAACAATATTGATAGTATTGATCAAAAACAAGAAGCGATAAAAGAGTTAGCGGCATTATCAGAATGGCGTCAGCAGTTTGGTGCTGAAGCTACTTTGGTCAAAATAGAAGTAAGCGCAAAAAGTGTGGTTGACTGGTTGGCTAATTATAAAGTTTTTGTGCCAAAACGGGCAAAATTAATAAGCACGATATTTTCTATACTATCCATTGCCTTTTGGGCACTCTACTTTTTAGATTTTTTATCGGGTTATATTGTTTTTGGAGTGTTTCTTTTAGGGCTGGCAATTAGCGGAAGGTATTTAAAGGATATCAACAAATTAGCAGTGCATACTACACAAATTCAAAGTACTTTTCGGCAGTATGCACGATTAATCTCATTGCTTGAAACCCAAAAGTTTAATGCTAATTATTTAAAGAGAGAACAAAATAAGGTGGTTCGAGAAGAGAATTCAAGTTCAGCACTATTAAAAAAATTCTCCAAACTACTAGATGCTCTAGATCAGCGAAATAATATTCTTATAAGCATAGTGGCCAATAGTTTTTTTTTACGTGACCTGTACATCTGTAAGTCTATTGAAGATTGGATTCTGGAGAATAGAAAAGAAGTGCCAAAATGGTTTGAGACCATTGCTTTTTTTGATGCCTATAGTAGTTTAGGGAACTACGCTTTTAATCACGATGAATATGTTTATCCAACGCTCGTAAACAATAATAAAACAATGGATTGTAAAGGAGCTGCACATCCATTATTAAATCCTGAAATAGCCATACCCAATGATTTTGAAATTAGTAAAGATGAGTTTTTTGTGATTACGGGGGCTAACATGGCAGGAAAAAGCACATTCTTGAGGACCGTAGGTCTTCAAATTGTAATGGCCAATGTTGGGCTACCACTTTGCGCTAAAGATGTTAATTACAATCCAGTAAAATTAATTACCAGTATGCGAACAACTGATAGCTTAACTGATGATGAAAGCTACTTTTTTAGCGAACTAAAGCGATTAAAAGTAATCATTGATACCATAGAAAAAGAGTCTCATTTTATTATTTTGGATGAGATTTTAAAGGGAACAAATAGTACTGATAAGGCTGTAGGATCTAAAAAATTCATTGAAAGATTGGTACGGCTAAAAGCTTCGGGTATTATTGCTACTCATGATTTAAGCTTATGTTCTTTGGCAGATAGCTTAAATGAGGTCAAAAATTATTACTTTGATGCTCAAATTAAAAATGGAGAACTTTACTTTGACTATACTTTTAAAGAGGGGGTTTGTCAAAATATGAATGCGAGTTTTCTACTAACTAGAATGGGCATTGTCGATTAAGAATGGTAAGCATACCAATAATGAATTCAATCAAAATGAAAAAAACCTTACAATTACTAATCCTATTATCAATTACGTTAAGCTTCGGACAAACCGCCGAAGAATACTTCAAACCCTTAAAATTCAGAAATATTGGCCCTTTTAGAGGGGGTCGTTCTGTTTCGGCTTCAGGAGTAGTGGGTGATCCGATGACCTATTATATGGGAACCACTGGTGGTGGTTTATGGAAGACTAAAGATGCTGGACAGCGATGGAACAATATCTCGGATGGATATTTTGAAATGGGTTCTGTTGGAGCGGTAACAGTATCGACCTTTAATACAAACATAGTTTATGTAGGCATGGGAGAACATGCTCCTCGTGGTGTAATGACATCTTATGGGGATGGGGTCTACAAATCTACTGATGCTGGAAAGACTTGGAAGCATATGGGCTTGAAAGCAACCCAACATATTTCACGTATGATTATTCATCCGACCAATCCTGATATTGTTTATGTGGCTGCGCAAGGACAATTATATGGCCCTAATAAAGAGCGTGGGGTGTACAAATCTATAGACGGCGGAAAGACTTGGAAGAATACCCTTTTTGTTAATGAATTGACTGGAGCTGTGGAACTTTCTATGGATGCCAACTATCCAGAGGTAATGTATGCGGCTATGTGGGAACACCAACGTAAACCCAATATGGTGGTTAGTGGAGGTGAGGGAAGCGGCTTGTACAAATCAACCGATGCAGGTGAAACTTGGACTGAGATGACCGAAGGTCTTCCTGAAGAGAAAGGAAAGATGGCGATTTCTGTGAGTCCAGCAAATTCGAATAAGGTCTATGCCTTAATTGAAAGTGATACGGATAAAGACAAGGGAGGACTCTTTGTTTCGAACAATGCCGGAAAATCATGGAGTATGATCAGTGGGGATAATCGTTTAGTACAACGTGCGTGGTATTATATTGAAGTATTTACCGATCCTCAAGACGAAAATATTGTTTACGTGCTAAGTGCTCCAGCGCTTCGCTCTTTAGATGGTGGGAAAAATTGGGAACGCATTACAGGAACCCATGGCGATTATCATGACTTGTGGATCAATCCCAAGAATTCTCGAAACATGGTCATCGCCAATGACGGTGGTGCGGCAGTTACTTTTGACTTTGGAAAAACATGGTCTTCACAAGTAAATATGCCAACAGGCCAGTTTTATCGAATTAATACCGATAATCTCTTTCCTTATAATATTTATGCCGGTCAACAAGATTATTCTTCGGCAATGGTAGCGAATATGTCTGTTGGAAGTGGAGGAGTTACAATGTCTGATTTTAGCCCTTCTGCTGGTGGTGAAAGTGCTTTTTTAGCCTTTGATCCGGACAATCCTAGATATGTGATGGGAGGTAGTTATTTAGGAACAATTGATGTATTGGATATGGAATCCAAGGCATCAACGCAGGTCATGGCCGCACCTATTCAGTATTTAGGACGCGAGGCAAGAAACATGAAGTACCTCTACAACTGGAACGCACCAACTTTACGTTCGCAGCATGAAGAGAATACCTTTTACCACGGCGCGCAACTTTTATTAAGAACCCGTGATATGGGTGTTACTTGGGAAGAAATGTCTCCCGATTTAACACGCGATATTGATGCCAAGCAAGGTAAGGGCGGTGGTCCATATACTAATGAAGCTGTTGGCGCAGAAAATTATGGCACCTTGGCCTATGTGTTAGAATCTCCACATGAAGCTGGTGTTTTTTATACAGGAAGTGATGATGGATATGTACATATCACAAAAGATAATGGTGAGAGTTGGCAGAATATTACTCCGAAGAATTTAGGCGAGTCTTTAGTAAATGCTATTGAAGTTTCTCCGCATGATAAAGCTACTGTTTATATTGCCACGACAAAGTATAAATTCAATGACCATACTCCGGCGATTTATAAGAGCACGGATTACGGACGAACTTGGGCCAATATCAATTCAGGAATTCCAAATGGAGCATTTACCCGAGTGGTTCGCGAAGACCCTTTACGAAAAGATTTACTCTATGCAGGCACTGAAAAAGGGTTATATCTTTCATGGAACGGTGGCAAAAGCTGGAAGCAGTTTCAATTAAACCTTCCTAAAACACCAATTACGGATATTAAAATCCATCAAGGCAATTTGATTGTCGCTACTTCAGGTCGAGCATTTTGGATATTGGATGATTTAGCACTATTATCTCAATATGAATCTACGCAAAAAGGGATGGAGTTATACAAACCCAATGATGCCATGAACGGTTCATGGTATGGTCCTATGAGCGGAAATACAGATGATTTTAATGGCATGAATACGTTGTCCGGTGTAAATCCGGCAAACGGAATGGTCTTGTACTATGAGTTGCCCAAATTGAATGATTCTACCGCAATTACTATGGATATTTTGGATGCTTCTGGGAAAACGATGCGAAGCTTTTCTTCTGAGAAGGACAAAAATTACAAACCACATAATGGCGGAGGCCCAAGACCCGCGCCGATTTTATCAAAGAAAGAAGGATTAAATCGTTTTGTTTGGGATATGAAAACTCCAATTCTACCCGGAATCCCTGGCGCGTATATAGAATCAAGATTTGGAGGTCATGTTGTGCCTCCTGGAACGTACACTGTAAGACTTAAGGCTGCTGGCCAGACAAAGACTATTGAAGGTAAGATTGTTGCCATGCCTACATATAAAACGACTCCAGAACAGTATGCAGAGTACCATACGTTTATGACGGATATGGAACAGCGTTTGACGGAAATGCATAATACGGTAAACTCTCTTTACAAAGTACAAGGGCAACTAAAGGAAGTTTTGAAGGATGTTAAAGATGTTACTGTTAAAGCCGAAGGAGAAAAGCTATTGGAAGAATTGGATGCATGGGATAAAGATATGATTCAACGTAAGTCTAAGGCTTATGATGACGTTGAGAATTTCCCTAATAAATTCACTGCGGAATATCTGTTTTTAATTGATGCCACGAATAGTACAATTCCGAGAGTTAATCAACCTTCCAAAGACAGAAAGGCAGCGCTTGATGCACAATGGTTAACTTTGAAAGCAAGGTCAACTAAATTAATGAAGACTTCAATTCCTGAGTTCAATAAAAAACTTTGGGATGCTGGTGTCGGTGCTATTAGGCTATAGGCAACTAGGGTTTGGGAGTTAGTGAATCCGTGCTTTTATTATCCAGTTGGCTCTAGGCTCTAGCGTTAGTATGAAAAAAAATTATAATTGGAATATTATAACTACATAAAGTCACTCCATCTCATTTTTGTGGTGACATGGTTTGCAGGTTTGTTTTACATACCACGTTTATTCATTTATCATATTGAAGCATGGCAGAAACCCTCTCCAGATAAAGAAATCCTTGCTGAACAGCTGAAATTAATGACCAAACGGTTATGGTATATTATTACCTGGCCTTCTGCCATTTTATGTACGATATTTGCTATTTGGTTGCTTGTTTTAATGCCTGCCTGGTTACAACAACCTTGGATGCATGTGAAGCTGGCCTTTGTGGCGCTGCTATTTTTCTATCATCTAAAGTGTCATCAAATTTTTAAGCAATTGCAGCGAGATGAAGTAAAATATACTTCTCGTTTTATGCGTATTTGGAACGAAGTGGCCACGCTCGTACTTTTCGCAATTGTATTCTTGGTGGTTTTAAAAAACGCCTTTAACTGGATTTATGGGGTTGTTGGTATTTTTGTTTTGGCCATTTTACTGATGCTTGGTATTAGATTATACAAACGGATCAGGGATAAAAATCCCAATGCTTAAAAAGTTAAAGAGTAAGTTTTAAATTATGGCATAGCCTTGTCACATATGCATTAAACTTGAACTTTATTTGGCTTGATTATTGTTAACTTTATTCCCAAACTTGCTCAAGATTGTTTAAAAAACTATCACTTCGTTCTCGCATTTTTATCACCATGATTTTGCTGGTGGTCATAGCATCCGTGTTGATTGCAGCAGTAACAATATATCAATCTAGGGAGCAGAGCAAGGACTATCATGAAATCCGATTGGAGAGAAAAGAGGAACAGATTCTACAGAGTATTTCTTACGTTTTAAAAGAGACTACCTACCCTGCTACTCCAGAAAATTTGGAATATATTTTTAATGATGAAATTTATAAGATAGCTGATGTCCAGAATGTTAACTTCAATATTTACGACCTCGAGGGGACATTGGTCAAAAGTTCACGACCAAGCTTTGAAGCAGATTCTATTTCCAATTGCTTGGATGCTGAAGTATTGAATAATTTGTTTGCGAGTCCAAATAAGCGATACGTAGAGGAAAAAGCAACCGCTGGAGATAATTATCAGGCTTCATACATGTATATCAATGATTTAAAGTTTAAACCTATTGGTATTATGAACCTTCCATATTTTGAAGATAACTCCTTCAACAATATGGAGCTTCGAGAGTTTTTGTTCCGATTGGGAGGGGTGTATTTACTGATGTTGCTTTCTGCGATTATACTAGCTTATTTTATTTCAAAATACATTACTCGCTCTTTACAGACGATTTCTGATAAAATGAGTCAGACGGACTTGACCAAACGCAATGAAAAAATCTTTATTGAAAACCCAAGCGAGGAAATTGGGAAATTGGTGGATTCTTATAATAGAATGATAGATGAATTGGAGGAAAGTGCTGTAAAATTAGCCCGTAGTGAGCGTGAACAAGCATGGCGAGAAATGGCAAAGCAGGTAGCACATGAAATCAAAAACCCTCTAACACCTTTAAGGTTGACGGTTCAAAGTTTTGAACGCAAATTTGACCCAGTAGATCCCAAGGCCGAGACCAAGGTAAAGGAGTTTTCAAAAACGCTGATTCAACAGATTGATACCATGAGCAATATCGCCTCTGCGTTTTCAAATTTTGCCAATATGCCCGCACAACAAAACGAAACTTTAAATGTGGTTAAGATTGTTAAACTGGCTTTGGATATCTTCAATGAAGACTACATTCATTTCATCACAGATGAAAAGGAAATTATAGCCAAGTTGGACCGTACGCAGTTAATTAGAGTTGTTACCAATTTAATTAAAAATGCAACCCAAGCCCTTCCTGAAGTAGAATCGCCAAGAATTTTGGTCACGGTAGCGTCGGAAGGGGAACAGGTAAAAATTTCGGTTGCGGATAATGGGGTTGGAATAGCGGATGAATTCAAAGAGAAAATCTTTGAACCTAAGTTTACCACAAAGTCTAGTGGAATGGGACTTGGTTTGGGAATGGTTAAAAACATTGTGGAAAACTACAATGGCACTATAGATTTTACCTCTCAAGAGGGTAAGGGAACCGTATTCACGGTAAGATTTCCAAAAGGATAAATTTCAAGTTGATAGTTAAAAGTTATGGCTCTTTGTAGGAAGGGTTTTTTTAATTTTACCATTAACGCTGAACAAATAACAACGACTTAAAATGGATTACGAAAATATCTATATCGAGGAAGAAAACAATATTGCAACAATTACAATCAATAGGCCCAAAAAACTGAATGCCCTTAATAAAAGAACTATTGATGAACTTCATATGGCTTTTAAAGAGTTGGATGAGGATAACGAAACCAAGGCCATTATAATTACCGGAACTGGAGAAAAAGCCTTTGTAGCAGGAGCGGACATTTCTGAATTTGCCCATTTTTCTGTTGAAGAAGCCTGGCAATTGGCTGCGGAAGGCCAAAAACTACTCTTCAATTTGGTAGAAAATCTGTCTACGCCCGTAGTTGCAGCTATAAATGGTTTTGCCCTTGGAGGAGGATTGGAATTGGCAATGGCATGTCATTTTAGAATTGCGAGTGAAAATGCAAAAATGGGGCTACCAGAAGTGTCTTTGGGAGTTATTCCTGGTTACGGCGGTACACAACGCCTACCACAGCTTATTGGTAAGGGCAGGGCAATGGAAATGATTATGACGGCGGGTATGATAGATGCGGATAAAGCGTTGACCTATGGTTTGGTCAATTATGCAGTTCCGCAAGAAGAATTACTACCCTTATGTCACAAAATAGTGAGCAGGATATCGAATAACTCCTCTGTGGCAATAAAATATGCAATAAATGCAGTAAATGCTGGTTTTAAGTATGATGTAAACGGTTATGCCGCGGAGATTGATGCTTTTGGAACCTGCTTTGGAACCAATGATTTTAAAGAAGGTACTTCAGCCTTCTTAGAAAAGCGAAAAGCAGATTTCCCTGGTTCATAGCCTTTGGTCTAACCAAACCAACTATGATGAAACAAAGAATAGTATTACTGTGTCTTCTTTTAATAGGAGTTATTGGGAATGCCCAGAAAATGCCAGTTTCCTATGATTTTGGCGAAAAATTCAGTGATAGATACCGTTATTCTAATTTAATGACCATTGCAGATGATGGCGAAGGGGGATATCTGTTGGTTAGGGCCTACTATCAAGGGATTATTTTAAAACCAAAAGGATACCTAATTGAGCGCTATAATAGTAACTTGGAACTGGTTTCCGAGTTTAATTACAAGCTTAAAGGGTTGGATTTTGTTGATGGATTTCTTAAAAATGGTCAATTAAACCTTTTGTTTCTTAACTATAACTATGAGCGTGGCCAATATGAATATACGGTGCACAAAAGCCCTATAATCGATTTTAATTTTAAGCCACAAAAACTACTTTCCATAGCATCGGAGCAAGTACAGAATCCAGTAGGGAAAAACTATTATAATCGTAATTTCTCTAAAGGATTTTCAACTGCCATTCTTTTTAATCAGGAGAAAACAGGCTTTGTAATTAGTACCCATCACAAGAAAGGAAAGGTTAACAAACATATTATCCATCTCTATGATACTTCATTGAACAAAAGGTTTGAGCATGATTTTTCATATGAAATTGAAGAAAAAAACTATGCTTTTGAAAACATAGCGATAACTTCAGACTTAGAGACGGCATACATTGTTGGAAAGGCTTACTTTAAAAAGAAGCGTTTTCGTGTTGATGAGCGTAAATTCCAATATGAATTAATTAAGGTTTCTAAAAATGGAAGCCAAACACAATCGTTTGATGACCCAGGAAAGTATTCAGAAGGGTTGTTTCCCATAGTTTTGAATGACAGACTGGTCTGTACGGGTTTTTATGCGGACAGAAAAGATAACCGATACAATGGTATTGCCTATTTTGATATGAATCCCATCTCTTTGAGTATCAACTCCAAAAAATACAATCCATTTTCCCAACAATTTATGGAAGATAAATTTGGCAGAGATGAAGAAAAAGTAATAAAGAATTTAGTCTTTAAAAGTGTTGAAGTGACTAAGGAAGGAGAAATCTTTTTCAATGCGGAAGAGTATTTCGTAACCAATGGCATGGAAGTTACCGGTGCTGGTCAACGTATTAGACTTGAGCGTTTTCACCATAATGACATTGTAAGTGCCAAACTAAACACCAATGGAGATTTAGCTTGGGCCAGAAACATAAACAAAGCCGAGGTAACCCAAGGCGATGGTGCATATGCCTCTTATAGTTCTTATTGTAAAGACGGAAAGACCTATTTCTTTATATGTACAGCCTCAGAAAACCCACAGTTGATCAACAATGAACGTCTTATTTTTAAGCAGGGTTTGAGCAGAAACCGTAATGTATTTATGATTTCTTTGGATGAAAATGGTGTTATGGACTATGAGAAAATAATTGATAACCAAGAAGCTAGATTACCATTAATGGTGTCTAAACCACTTAAGGCTATTGATTCTAACAATATGCTCTTCTATGCGAAAAGGGGAAGCAAAAAGCAATTGGTCAAAGTATCTTTTCTTTAGAAATTTAAGCAACGTTTCGTGTTTTAATGCCTCTTAGATTTAAATGCGATTTTATGAAATCATTCCCTTTTGTTTCTATAATAGTCGTTTTAGTCTTATGCTTGAGTAGTGGTTGTAATGATGATTCAGGAGTTTCTAGTAATCAAAGTATAGTGGGAGAGTGGCAAATTGTGGCCATTCATAACTCTAGCCCATCAGGGCCAACCTTAGGCCCAAATTCTGGAGAAGTCATATCAATCATTTTTTCAAAAGATGAAAAATTCGCAGGCACTACTTCTGTGAACACTTTTGGAGGAGAATATTCAGCATCCGAAAACAAACTTTTAATCAAAGAAATGTTTACTACTGAGGTAGCAGACACCAATTTTGGTAGAGCTTTCTACGAAACCTTTAATGAAAGCAGAAATTCCGAAACAGGTTTTTCAGAATTTGAAATTGATGTTCAGAATGGGAACATGTTGAATTTGGAATTCAAGGACTTCAAGTTTATAAGCTTGCAAAAAAAGTAATCTTAACATTTAATATTGGATTATTTCCATAAATTTGGAATAAATCCAGTAAATTGAATAATCAAGAATTCCTCAAAGGACGTGGTGCCCAAAAAAATACATCCAATAGATTTCTTCAGCATGTGTATGAAATGCGAGAGGATTTTTTGGAATTCTGTAGGCTAGAAGGTGAAGAAGCAGAAAATAACAAGACCGAGTACATCCCTATTTTTCCTAAGACCATTGTAAACAAAGTGGACAGTCCAGATGTTGGTATGATGTATTCCATGAATCCCTATCAGGGTTGTGAGCATGGGTGTATTTATTGTTATGCAAGGAATGCACATGAATATTGGGGATATAGTGCTGGGTTGGATTTTGAACGTAAAATCTTGATTAAAAAATCAGCTCCTGAATTGCTTGAAGCCAAGATCAAGCACAAAAATTGGAAAGCGCAGACGATTGTCATGTCTGGCAATACAGATTGCTATCAGCCAGCAGAAAAAAAGTTTGAAATCACTAGAAAGTGCTTGGAGGTCTTTTTAAAATACCGGCACCCCGTTGGCATTATCACCAAGAATGCACTTATTCTTAGGGATTTAGATGTTTTAAAGGAGCTAAACGAATATCAATTGGTAGGTGTAAATGTTTCTGTGACCTCGCTTTCAGAAAAAACAAGGAGGAAATTGGAGCCAAGGACCGCGTCCATTCAGAAGAGGTTAAAAACGATAAAAGTACTCTCAGAAAATAAGATTCCCGTTAATGCAATGTTGGCGCCAATGATACCGGGAATCAATAGTCATGAGCTTTTAAAATTGGCCAAAGCTGCTTCAGATAATGGAGCATTGTCATTTGCCATTACCGTAGTTCGCTTGAATGGGGCCATTGGACAGATTTTTACAGATTGGATTAAAAAAGCAATGCCAGATAGAGCTGAAAAAGTATTGCATTTAATTCAAGATTGCCATGGAGGCTCACTTAACGACAGTCGATTTGGACTTAGAAACAGAGGCGAGGGAAAGATAGCCGCACAAATTCATGATATGGCCAGACTTGCAAGACTTAGGTATTTTAAAGGGAAAAGCTTTCCAAAACTCAATAAAGATTTACATGAACAGTATAAAGATGGTCAAATGAAATTATTTTAAATAAATTTATAAAGATTGTCCAATCCATACTTTCATCTTCGTCATTAGAGCGTAAGCAAAGTATAAATCAGTTTGTCATGGACGAACATAAAACTAAAAACAATGAGCAATTTTTTGTATTTATTCCGTGGAGGAGACGAAAACTTCAACCAATTATCTCAAGAAGAGAAACAAGCGCATATGCAGGTTTGGGGCCAATGGATGGGTGGTCTAAAAGAAAAAGGCCAACTATTGGATGGACTCCCCTTGGGAGCGGATGGAAAAGTGGTGCATAACAGAGGTGAATTAATAACCAATGGTCCATTTGCCGAAGGCGCGGAAGTGGTTGGCGGTTATTTGATCGTATCTGCAAAAGATATGGACGAAGCTGTAGAGATTTCAAAAGAATGTCCCATTTTTGATTACGAAGGAAGCAATGTTGAGGTGCGGGAAATTATGTCTATGGATGGTCATTAAACTAATATCATGAGCAATTTTTTATATCTGTTCAGGGGCGGGTATGGTGACTACAACAAGTTATCCCAAGAAGAAAAAGATAGTTTAACCAAGGATTGGAAAAAATGGTTAGAACAGCTAAAAGAAGAGGGCAAGCTTATAGAAGGGCTTCCGCTTTCCCAAGAAGGCAAGGTAGTACATAAAAAGGGTGACTTGGTCACTAATGGACCCTTTGCAGAAGGCGTGGAGGTAATTGGAGGTTATACCATTGTTTCCGCTAAGGATATGAACGAAGCCTTGGAAATATCAAAAGGGAATCCGCACTTTGGTTTCGATGGCAGTATTTTAGAAATAAGGGAAATTGTACCAATGAACATTCAGTAACCCTCTAAAAACAATGAAGGAGAGCCTGATGGATATCAGGCTTTTTTTTGGTTTAACTATGATTGAGAACAACCTGACCAACACCATTGACCATCTTTTCCGAAATGAATATGGAAAGGTGGTGGCCGTATTGACCAATAAATTTGGGATTTCCCATTTGGAACAGATTGAAGATGTGGCCCAGGACACTTTTTTAAAGGCGATGCAGGTTTGGGGATATAAATCAGTACCAGATAATCCAACAGCTTGGCTGTATCGTGTTGCCAACAATGCGCTTATAGATGTACTACGACGGGGCAAGAAAATGGACTTTCTCGACGATAAACATCTGAACAATAACGGAGAAGCTTCTCCAGAAAGGGAAGTTTCTTTGGATGATACCATATCTGACAGCCAGTTAAAAATGATATTTGCCTGCTGCCACCCTTCTCTATCGGAAGAATATCAGGTTGTATTAAGCCTTAAGCTCATAGGTGGATTTAGCAACAAAGAATTAGCAGAGGCTTTGCTGAAAAAGGAAGAAACGGTAGCCAAATCTTTTACTAGGGCCAAAAAGAAGTTTAGGCAAGAAGTTCAGTTTTTACAGATTCCGGTACAGATGGGGTTGCAGTCCAGACTGTTCAAAGTCCTTCGGATCATTTACTTGCTATTTACGGAAGGGTATGCCGCAACTACTGGGTCTAGTGTTCTTAAAAGGGATATTTGTTATGAAGCCTTACGTTTGGCGCTGTTATTAAAAGAGAACCAATATTGTAAACATCCTAATTTGGTAGCTTTGATTGCCTTAATGTGTTTTCACGCTTCACGCTTTGATGCCCGTTTAAACGAGCAAGGAGAATTGGTTACTTTGGAACATCAGGATAGATCCAAATACAACCAAGAACTTGTTAGAATAGGAATTCGTCATTTAGAGAGTTCCGGAACGGAGGATAAGTTGCCTTCTAGTTATCATTTAGAAGCCGCTCGATCATATTATCATTGTGTGGCTAAAACATTTCAAAAAACAGATTGGAAAAGTATTCTGTATCTGTACGACTTACAATTACGGAGTCAATATTCACCAATGTTGGCGTTAAACCAAATTGTACCCTACGCAAAAGTCCACGGTGCTGAAAAAGGACTTAAAGCCCTTGAAGAGTTAGAAGAAAAAACAAATTTTAAGAACTCTGGGTTATTCTATGCTATAAAAGCAGAGCTGTTATTGGAGACCAATAATAAAGATGAATCAACACTAAAAAAAGCAATTGAACTGACTGAAAATGAATTGGTGAGAAAACATTTAAAGAAGAAATTACCAGGAATCTAGATCAGTTCTGGTAAAACGCTTCTTTTATAAGATCCTTGTTCAAGAAGGCCCCGGCGTTTGCACCGGTGGCAACGGCATTGGCAACAGATCGCATCCAAATAGTGCTGTCCCCGCAAGCATAAATACCATCAACAGAGGTCCTTTGAAAAGAATCAATTTGTAGTAGCCCATCGTCCGTGAGCTCGCACCCCAGTTTTGTTGGAATATCCGAATTTTGAACGAACGGTACCCGGGCGTAAATGGCTTTTAAGCTCATTTCACATCCATCTTTAAATACAATATGTTCCAGTTTACCGTTTAGATGTTCAAATCGGTCTATTTCACCCTCGTAAATTTCAATGTCCTTTTTTTGCAATAAGCTGGTTTGCTCATTGGTCAATGTGGATTTGCCATTGGTAAACAAGGTCAGACTTTTTGTCCAATTGTGGATCAGTTGTGAAAACTCAAAACCATAATCCCCATTTCCAAGAATTGCGGTTTTTTCATTTCGTACTTCATAACCATGACAGTAAGGACAGTGAATGACGGAAATGCCCCAACATTCAGCGAATCCATCAATATCTGGCATAATGTCCCTGACCCCAGTGGCAAAAATCAATTTTTTTGCTACAAAAGTTTTGTTTTCATGGGTAGTAATTGCGAATCCATGGGCGGTTTTAACACCTTCCACGGCTAGGCCTTGATAAAACTCAACGGTTTTATAGTTTGCAATTTGCTCGCGGGCAACAGTGGCTATTTCTTTGGGAGTTTTTCCGTCTTGGGTAAGAAAGTTATGCGAATGTGGTGTTTGGCGATTGCATGGTTTTCCGCTATCAATGACGAGAACCTTTCGCAGGGATCTTCCCAGGGCCAATGCAGCAGATAGTCCCGCATAACTTCCTCCAATAATTATGATTTCAAATTGGTTTGTATCTTTCATGATGATTGTTTTGACTAAAAATTGTATTCCAAAATACTTGGCGAAGATAAAGAGAATTTATATTATTGCAACAATGTCGCATTAAAAAATGAAAAGAAGACAAACCCACTCCACACAAGAAATTCTCGAACTGCTCAAAGCAGAGAACCAAGCGATGAACCATGAAATGATTCAGTCAAAACTGGATTCCCAGGTGAACAGGGCAACCATTTACAGGGTATTGAACCGCTTTTGTGAGGATGGTATTGTGCACAAAATAGTAGGGGACGATGGCAAGCAGTACTTTGCCTTTTGTCTTAACTGTACCCAAAAAAAACACAACCATAACCACTTCCATTTTAGATGTATCCAATGTGGAAAAGTAGAATGTCTTGAAAAAGAAGTGTCCATCAGTTTGCCTGAAGGGTATGTATTGGAAAATTTTAATGGATTGATATCCGGTACGTGTAACGACTGTACATAAGTGTTATGATCACAGTTGGTTTAAAGAAGTTAGAGCTCCTCAAAAATGTTTACTCCAGATTGACCTTCTCTAGAGGCCCATTCAAAATGTTCCGTTAACCTAATTTTGCCATTGGTTTTTACGCTTATTTCAGATTTGGAAATACCATTGTCCAATTCACCATCTGTTTGTAACTGGCAATAGCTAAACTGTAAAATGTCTCCTTGAATTTTGCCCACCAGAAATCCTTGAGCGATCTGCCCGCCAGAATAATTAGCTTCAACCATATTTCCCGATTGTCTAAAATTAAATATCGTTTCCTCATTGACCACACCATTTTCTGAGGTTTGGACTACGTTCATGCGCAGGTTGTTTAAGTTTTTCATAGATAAAAAATCACGATCAAATGTAACCAATACAAATTTTTTGGTTCTTCAAGATAAATACATCGCTTAAAAATGAAGCAACAAACTCAAACCAAAATACTGGGATTAACACTTATTATGCTGACTCTTTCAATGCAAGCTCAGCTAAAGGAAAGAATAAAATCGCATACAGCATATCTTTCTTCTGATGAATTGGAAGGAAGGGGCCAAGGAAGTAAAGGAATTGAACTCGCCGCTGCATATATAGCAAAACAGTTTAAAAACAATGGCCTTAAACCGCATAATGGAAATTCGTTTTATCAAAAATTTTCTGTTCCAGAATCAATAGGATTGGAGACTAATATAATTGGATATTTAGATGCGGCAGAACCAAGCGATAAGTCCATTGTTTTTACCGCCCACTATGATGCCTATGGCATCAGAAAAGAACCTGGTCAACAGGATTCCATTTATAATGGCGCTAGGGATAATGCCGTGGGAGTTTCAGCACTAATTGAATTGGCCAGAACTTTTGCTAATGAAAAAACTCCAAGACATAATATCGTATTTGTTGCAACCGCAGCAGAAGAATTTGGGAGACATGGCAGCAAATATTATGTGAACAACCCTTTGCTCCCCAGTAATGAGATTATTATTTGCCTAAATATTGATGGATTGAACGTTTCTGGTATTCGAACAGACTATTTTATTCTGCCAAGACAGGGAATTGACTTCATTGATAAGGTCGAGTCAATTTTAAGACCTTCAGGATGGCATTACAATAGTCCCAATTGGGTAGATGGTCTAAACAAGAATTTTGATACAGCATCATTCCTAAGCAATGGAATTCCCGCGGTGACCATTTGGGTAGGTGATCGTTTAAAAGATGGTTCTTTTGCCAAACCATTGCCATTTGGCCCCATACATACTCCAGATGATGAAATCAATAAATATTGGAATTGGAACGGGGTTGAAGAACATCTACAATTGTATAAAACTATAGCAGACTATTTTCTTGAAAATCCAAATGGAATTAGGGTGACCAATCCTAAACTATTTACTGAGGATTGATTACCCTAAACTTCACAATCTATTTGTAAAGGAAAAGTGGGTCAAGTAAGTTCCCAGCCTTTGCGGTACTCTCTAGAGACCCATTCGTTGGCTTTATCGTAATTGGTGATTTTCATATTTTCCCCATCCCATAACAACTTTCTTCTTCCAGGGTAGTCATAAGGAGCCCAGTCACCAACTTTTTTCCCTTCCTGTAGGACTTTGTATTGATAAGCTTTTACAGCTAGATTACCCATAAGAACGGTTTCCGTCAATGGTCCTGATTTTGCAAAATCTGAAGAGGTAGTAGCACCATTCATACAACCATCAACAAAATTGGCAATATGACCATCCATACTACCAGGCACTCTTGGGTACTTAGCTTGAGGAGATTTGTATAGACTCATCATTTCTGATGGTAACAAACGGGCATTTCTAGAATACGTATCGCATACCAAAGTTCCTTTATCACCATACATAACCGTTCCACCACCACCATCGCCAATGGTCTCGTCATCTTTCAACTCATCTGGAAGGTCAGGTTTTAATCCACCATCATACCAGTTCAATGCAATATCACCATGATGTTCATGTTCAAATTTCAAGTGTATTTTAGAAGAAGGCGGACATGAAGGGCTATAATCAGCTTCTACAAAATCGCCAACCCAAACAGAAGTACAACTAGCTTCCGCTTCTTTAGGATAACCCAAATTCAACACACTAAATGGCGTTTCCATAATATGACAGCCCATATCGCCTAATGCACCTGTTCCAAAATCCCACCAGCCACGCCATTTAAATGGCAAATACGCAGCATTGTAATCGCGCATTGCTGCTGGTCCTAACCAAAGGTCCCAGTCCAATTCTTTTGGAACCCTTTGTTTTTCAACTGGTATTGGCACACCTTGTGGCCATACGGGACGGTTGGTCCAACAGTCAATGGTATGTATTTTTCCTATAATTCCAGATTCGACCCATTCACGCGCAATACGGCTATCATCACTAGATGCTCCTTGATTTCCCATTTGGGTAACAATACCATTTTCGGCAGCAACTTTGGTCATTAACCTAGCTTCATGAATGTTATGTGTCAAAGGCTTTTCAACATAGGCATGTTTCTTTTCACGCATAAAAGGAAGCGCGATAGTGGCATGAGTATGATCTGGGGTAGCAACCATCACTGCATCTATATCTTTTAAATGTTTGTCATAAACTTTTCTAAAGTCCTTAAATCGTTTTACATCTGGAAAAAGCTCGTAGGTCTGTTGTGCGCGTCTGTCATCTACATCGCAGAACGACACAAATTTCACATGTCCCGTGGCCGCAAGACCTTGTATAACGCCACTACCTCTTCCGCCAACACCAAAGGCAGATACGTATAAGGTATCACTAGGGGGCACATGGGTTTTTCCTAAAACATGACTTGGAACAATTGAAAATGCGGCCGAAGCTGCAGCCGCATTCTTAAGGAACTTTCTTCTTTGCATTTTACTTGGATTAGTTGTAGGCTTGAAGATACAAAAAAGCAGTAATTACTTTTTGACTTGGCAGTCTTCTTCATTAGATTTTACAGAATTGTTCCAAAAAGTTATAGTATGAGTTTTACCTCTCTAGTCTTTCAACCTTTGAGGGATTTTGCACTTACTAAAAATCTTGCGTTAAAATTTCAAAAAAATGAATCCAAAATAATATTGAGAACGTATAACCCTAAGACACTATTTATCTCATAATAATGAAAAAGGGAAATGCTTTATCCAATCCAGTAAATACTTTAGAGAATAACGCTGAAAATATCATTCATAATCCCAAAGCCTTGACCTTAAAAAACAAAATAAGTTCGTTTTTTGATACGGCTGATGCCTGGGGCGTTTTTGTAATGGGAAGTACATTTGTATTAATGCTGGGAGCTGCTTACCTAATGTATATTTTGCAAAGTGATTTTACCCAGTTTAATTTGGAACGTATGAGTTCCAAACTTGGATTGGCCTTTATGATTGTAGCAGGTGGCTTGTTTTTATTTAAGGTGGTTTTTTTCCTTTATACGCTATACCAATATCTTCGATATAAACCAATTGCATCGGTTGAAGATGATGAGCTACCTACCTGCACTGTAATAGTGCCAGCCTATAATGAAGGAAAGCAGGTTTGGGATACATTAATGAGTTTGGCAGAGAGCGATTTCCCTAAAGAGAAATTACAACTACTTGCTATTGATGATGGTAGTCAAGATGATACTTGGCACTGGATACAAGAGGCAAAGAAAAAGTTAGGAGATTGTTTGACTATTTATAAACAACCCAAAAACATGGGAAAACGCCATGCTTTGTACCTTGGTTTTAACGAGGGAACGGGAGAGATTTTTGTGACAGTAGATAGCGATTCTATTGTAAAAAAGGACACTTTAAGAAATTTGGTCAGTCCTTTCATTACAAATGAACAATGTGGGGCTGTTGCAGGCAATATTCGGGTTTTGAATAATGAGAAGGCCCTGCTGCCTAAAATGTTGGATGTGAGTTTTGTATTGAGTTTTGAGTTCGTTCGTTCGGCGGAAAGTAGTCTTAACTCTGTGCTTTGTACTCCAGGTGCTTTGGCAGCGTATCGGAGCTCTGCTGTTTTTGCTTGTCTTCCAGAATGGATAAATCAAACTTTTATGGGGCAACCCTCGGACATTGGAGAGGATCGCGCAATGACCAATATGATATTGAAGCAAGGGCATCATGTATTGTTCCAAAGAAATGCCTATGCGTACACCAATGTGCCTGAAAAATATCGTAGCTTATACAAGATGTTCATCAGATGGGGCAGAAGTAATGTCCGTGAGAACATAGAAATGTCCAAATATGTCTTCAAGAATTTTAGACAGGAATCCAAGACAGGCACAAGACTTTTATTTTTAAGTCAGTCCTCAAAAATTGTTATGAGCTACCCATTTTTGTTGTTCATGCTATTTTTTATTATAACCCATCCTTTGCTGTTTGTGAGTTCAACACTTTTTAGCATTCTTGTTTTATCCACCTTTCCAGTGATATTCTATGCAAAACGATATGAGTTATCAGAATCCTTCTGGGCTTACTCATATAGTATTTTATACACCTTTGGACTATTCTGGATTACGCCTTATGCTATTGCCACGGCTAATAGAAGAGGCTGGTTGACACGTGGTTTGTCAGAAAAAAAATAGATGCAATATTAAGCTTAAGGTTTCCATTCTGAGTAGAATTGTTTCAAAAAGTCCAGCATATATTGATGTCTTTCTGCTGCTAATCTTTTTCCTGTAGAGGTATTCATTTTATCCTTGAGCAACAGTAACTTTTCGTAAAAATGGTTGATAGTTGGAGTATTGGATTTTTTGTATTCCTCTTTGGTCATGTTTAGTTTTGGGGAAATTTCTGGATTGTAAAGTTCCCGGTTTTTAAATCCGCCATAATTAAAGGCACGGGCAATACCAATGGCTCCAATGGCATCTAATCGGTCAGCATCCTGTACTACTTTTAATTCTGTAGAAGAAAATACCTTTTGGTTTTTTTCTAAACTGTTTTTAAAAGACATGTGTTTGATGATGTTTATTACATGATCAATCGTCCCTTCATTAACTTCTTGGGTGTTTAAAAAATCCATTGCCATTTTTGGCCCCACACTCTCATCACCATTGTAGAACTTCGGGTCCGCAATATCATGTAAAAGAGCTGCCAGCTGCACGACCAAAACATCTACTTTTTCATGTTCCGATATGAATTTTGTGGTATTAAAAACACGTTCAATATGAAACCAATCATGACCTCCCTCAGCATTTTTAAGTGTTTCTTTTACAAAAGAGATGGTTTTTTGGATAAGTGGTGAATGACTCATTTAGTATTTTATGCCTTTTGTAACTTGTTTTTCTACCTCTGTAATCAGTGCATCTATATCTCCTGTATTTTCCATTGGTGAATGAACTTCAAATTTAAGATAAGACCCAAGACCCATCGGAAATTTTCCAAAACGCAATATTTTCCATGAGTTGTTTATACTAATGGGCACAATAAGTGCTGATGGTGCTTTTTTTAAAAGTATTTTTAACCCCATGGGTTTAAAAGGTTTGGGGTGTCCATTTCTACTTCTTGTACCTTCAGGAAAGATAACCGCAGCACGATTATTTTTCTCAACATAACTGCCTAATCTGGCTATTTCGCTCAAGGCCTGTTTTCCGTCCTTTCTGTCTATTAATGCAGAACCACCATGTCTTAAATTATAGGATACACTTGGAATACCTTGGCCTAATTCTTTTTTGGCAACAAATTTTGGATGGTGTTTTCTCATGTACCAGATAATGGGTGGAATATCATACATGCTTTGGTGATTGGTAACAATAATTAGAGGTCTATCTGTTGGAATATCATGTTTGTTTTCAAATTTGTAGCGTGTACCAAGGACATTAGTGGAACGCATTAAAAACCAATTTAAGATTTCCACACTTTTTTTATGTGCGCTGTACCCCAGAACGTTTAAACAAAACCATTGTATGGGGTGGAAAATGATTAAAGCCAGACCAAAGAATATAAAAAAGAGAATGGTCAATGGATAAGAAAACAACCTTTGCATACTTTACATTCTTTTATAGAGCCAATTTGGTAAAATCTTGACAATTATGGCGATTAATCTCCGTCTTTTTGAGATATAGACCCAATCTTTTTTCTTTTGATAGCTGAAAATATTTGATTGGCTGCTTTCTCGGGTGAAGCTACCCAAAATTGCCCTTTGTCGTATTAACAAATCCAGGGCGAAAATTGGTAACGGCAACACCGATTTTGTAATCGTTTTTGGATAGAAAAGAGCAAGCTCTCGTCCAATACCTGAAGTGGCTCCAATAACAATTGCCTTTCTAGCCATAATTGACAAAAATAAAAAACCACCTCAAAATGAGGTGGTCCAAAGTTCTTTTTTTAATGAAGTATTAGCAGAATTCGTTATATGCTTCCATTAAATTTTCAGCAATCATTTCTGCTGGCCTGCCTTCAATATGATGTCTCTCTATCATGTGAACCAATTCGCCATCTTTAAACAATGCCATGCTTGGCGAAGATGGAGGAAAAGGAACCATATGGTTTCTTGCAGTATCAACAGCATCTGTGTCAACCCCTGCAAAAACGGTTGCCAAATGGCTAGGTTTCTTATTGTTTTGCAGGCTTAGTTTAGCTGCAGGCCTGGCATTGGCCGCAGCACAACCACAAACGGAGTTTACAACAACCAGAGTTGTTCCCTCTTGCTTTAGTGCATTTTCAACTGCTTCGCTTGTATATAATTCTTCAAACCCAGCAGAAGCCAAGTCAGCTCTCATAGGTTTTACCAATTCTTCTGGATACATAGTCTTATTTTTTATTTTGAATTCAAAGATACGATTTTTGTCGTATTTTTTTCATCACCCTTAACACCGTTTAAGGGTTTCTTTCTTGGGCAAAACCCTATATTTGGGCTTTAATATTTTTAAGGATGATTAAGTGGGTAGCTGCATTTCTTGGCTATTTTATATTTAGGTTTCCAGGAGCGGTACTTGGATTTATTGTTGGGAGCTTGTTGGACAATCTTGGCGGCAGTAGCAGTGGCCCTAGAACAGTTTTTCGGGATTTTACCCAACAAACAGTTTCACCTGCAGATTTTGAACTGAACTTACTTTCACTATGTTCAATTGTTATTAAGGCAGATGGACAGGTAAGTCAGCGGGAGTTGGATTATGTGCGACAGTATTTTTTGAGTACATATGGCAAGGAAAAGGCCAATGCTATTTTTCGAACCTTTAACGATGTAATCAAAAAAAGAGAAATCTCTGCACAGCGAATCTGCTCCTTTTTGGTACAACGCACTAGATATGAGGTAAGATTGCAATTGTTGCATTTTCTTTTTGGAATTGCACAAGCTGATGGACAAGTTAGTAAGGCCGAAGTTGGTAAACTAAGAGAGCTAGCAGGGTATTTAAGAGTTGGCCAACATGATTTTGAAAGTATTATGGCCATGTTTATTAAATCTGCGGATAACGCATACAAAATTTTGGAGATTGAAAGAAGCGCAACAGATGATCAGATAAAAAAGGCCTATAGAACAATGGCAAAGAAGTATCATCCAGATAGGGTTGTAACTGAGAACGAGGCCATTAAAAAGGGTGCTGAAGAAAAATTTAAGGAAGTACAAAAGGCTTACGAGACTATTCAGAAAGAACGAGGGATTTCATAATATAGAATTATGCAAGAATTTTGGTTTTATATAAAATTGGGATTAGATCATGTACTAGATTTTGGAGCTTACGACCATATATTATTTTTGTCTGCTCTGGCTATTCCCTTTACGTTTAAGAGCTGGAAAAGAGTAATTGTCTTGGCAACAATCTTCACAATTGCCCACTGTACTTCATTGGCGCTGTCTGCCTTTGATGTTTTTACGGTGGATGTAGGGTTAATAGAATTCCTTATTCCTGTAACCATCATATTAACAGGTTTGTTCAATTTAATTTATGTGTACAAGGATGCTAAGAATGTGGGAATGTATCTGCACACCTTGGCAACTGCTTTTTTTGGCCTAATACATGGTTTTGGGTTTTCAAACTATTTTAAAATGCTAATGGCGGAAGAGGAAGATAGGGTAACGCCGTTGTTGGGTTTTGCAACAGGGATTGAGTTTTCACAAGTTGCTATAATCCTTGCCATTCTTGGCATTGCCTTTTTGATCCAGGAAGTGATAAAGGTGAAAAGGACGTATTTTATTGCCATAGCGTCCATTTTAATCATTTGCATTACAATACCATTACTCATTGCTACGTTTCCCAAGTAGGGCCTTCGTTAAATTTAATCGAATAAGGTTGTAAGGGTCTTGCAAAGCGGGTATATTTATTTAAATATCGGGTTATTTCCGAAGTATGAAGGAGAGTAAACAAGAAAAGTACGACAAGGCCTATTTAAGAATGGCAAAAGAATGGGGGAAGCTTTCCTATTGTCATAGAAAACAAGTAGGAGCAATTGTTGTAAAAGATAGGATGATCATATCTGATGGTTATAATGGAACCCCAACCGGTTTTGAAAATGTATGTGAGGATGAAGAAGGGTATACCAAGTGGTATGTGCTGCATGCAGAGGCCAATGCCATATCAAAAGTAGCCTCATCAACACAATCCTGTGAAGGCGCCACATTATACATTACATTATCTCCATGCAGAGAGTGCAGTAAGTTGATACATCAATCTGGCATAAAACGTGTTGTATATCAAACCGCTTACAAAGACGATTCTGGATTAAAATTTTTGGATCGCGCTGGAGTAATTACCCATCACTTGCCTATTCTGGAGGAAATGGTATAACCCACCATTTAAATTATGAAGAAAAAATATAGTTACATATTACCTACCCTACTCGCTCTTGCAGTGGCTGTCGGAATTTTTATAGGAGGAAAACTTCATTTTGATGATACCCCCGAAAAATTGTTCTCTACCAATTCAAAAAAGGACAAGCTGAACAGGTTGATTGATTATATTGATTACGAATATGTTGATGAAATAAATACAGATAGTATTGTAGACGTTACTGTAAACAATATTTTGGGGAAATTAGACCCGCATTCCGTTTACATTCCAAAAAGTGAAATGAGGGAAGTGTCTGAAAGTATGAAAGGAGATTTTGTAGGTATAGGCGTTAGCTTTTATATGTACAAAGACACAATCACGGTTATTAGGACAATTAAGAACGGCCCAAGTTATATGAGTGGAATCAAACCTGGAGACCGAATATTGATTGCTGATAACGATACTCTTTTTGGGAGAAGAACTTCAAACAATGTGGTTGTTTCCAAACTTAAAGGAAAAATAGGGACTAAGGTAGATTTAAAGGTGTTCCGAAAATCTACAAACAGAACTTTGAACGTTACAGTAACCAGAGACAGGGTTCCCATCAAAAGTGTAGATGCGTACTATATGCTTTCCAGAGACATGGGATACATTAAAATCAACCGTTTTGCAGAATCCACTTTTGGGGAATTTAAAGATGCACTTAGAAAACTCAAGTTACGAGGAGCAGAAAAATTGGTGCTAGATTTAAGGGATAATCCAGGGGGCTATCTTGGTATTGCAGAAAAATTGGCCGATGAGTTTTTGGAAGATGATAAGCTTATTCTCTACACCAAGAATAAAAAAGGTAGAATAAAGAAAGCTTTTGCTACCAAAAAAGGTGATTTTGAAGATAAGCCGGTTTATGTTTTAATCAACGAACGTTCAGCTTCAGCAAGTGAAATCATTGCGGGAGCATTACAAGATAATGACGTAGGTACTATTGTTGGAAGACGTTCTTTTGGCAAAGGACTTGTTCAAAGAGAAATGGATCTAGGAGATGGCTCTGCTGTTCGTCTTACCGTTTCAAGATATTACACTCCTACAGGGCGATCCATTCAAAAGTCTTATAAGAAAGGGCACAAAGACTACTACCAAACATTTATGGAACGGTACAGTAGCGGAGAATTAATTTCTGTTGACAGCATAAAAGTTGCAGACTCTTTAAAATTTAAAACTCCAAAAGGAAAGATTGTATACGGCGGCGGCGGAATTATTCCAGATGTTTTTGTTCCCATTGGCAGTAACGAAGAAGAAGCCATTGAGAGTATGGACGATACGTACGAGTTCTTTTCAAGATTTATTTTTGAACACTTGGAAAAAGACCGTACCCGTTATTCGGACTTCACAAAAAATGAGTTTTTAGATGAGTATAAAATTGATGATATACTTTTTGACGAATTCATTCAATTTGTATTGAACAGAAAAATAAGTCTGGACTTTTATGCCTATGAGGAAAAAATAAAGGCATACTTAAAGGCAAACATTGCGGAGCAATTATTTTCTCCCAATTTGTCAGCTCAAATTAAAGGGACTCATGACGCAATGTTGGAAAAAGTCAAGGTACTAGATGCTGCAATTTTTGACCAATCTGAAGTAGGGTCACTTAAACTACAAGATTAATCCTCCTTAAGTTTTTTGTCGATTTTTTTTGATGTCATAAAAATCAAAAGAAGAACTACTGCACACAAGGAAGCTATAATGCCTATCAATGCAATAGTGCTATCACCTTGAAAAGGGTTTTTAAAATCCACCAAAGTGACATTATATGCGATTAACCCTAAGGCCAAAAAAATTAAAACGATACTAAATGTCTTGTTCATAAATAAGAAACATGATGTTAGTTGCCCAGCATCTGATTAACGTTTGTGGCAAAAAGCTTTACGGCGATTGCCAAAAGGATTACCCCAAAAACTTTACGAATAACGCTAAGTCCATTCTTGCCCAAAACCCGTTCTATTTTGGCACTGGACTTAAGGACTATATATACAAAGATAATATTTACTACAATGGCTACTATAATGTTTTCAACATGATATTCTGCCCGTAAAGCTAAAATAGAAGTCAATGTTCCAGCTCCGGCAATAAGCGGAAAAGCAATAGGCACAACAGAAGCGCTTTCTGGTTCATCATCTTTAAAGAGAGTAATGCCCAAAACCATTTCCAAGGCCAAAAAGAAAATGACAAATGCGCCGGCCACGGCAAAAGAGTTCACATCTATTCCAATTAAGCCCAGAATACTTTCACCCACAAAAAGGAAGGCCACCATAATACAAGCAGCTACAATGGAAGCTTTTTCGGACTGAATATGGCCTACCTTGCTTCTTAACGATATAATAACGGGAACACTGCCCAAAATATCAATAACGGCAAAAAGAATCATGCTTGCGGTTACTATTTCCTTTATGTTGAAGTTCATCGTACTGTGAATATATTTGCAAATTTACGTGTAAAAAGCGTTTTTGGATCTCATATAAATGTATAGAAAACATCAATTTTTAGGTTTTAAATTACCTTTGCCCAAAAAGCAAAGAGTAATATGTTCCAAATAGGAAAAACCATTGTTTCTGAAGAGATCATAAGTAACGATTTTGTTTGCAATTTAAACGCTTGTAAAGGAGCTTGTTGCGTAGATGGACAATACGGTGCCCCTTTAGAAGATTCTGAAACAGAAGTGCTAGTGGACATTTTTAAAGATGTTAAGCCTTATCTGCGCGAAGAGGGCATAGAAGCAATTATGGAACAAGGGGCTTTTGTAAAGGGAGAAGATGGAGAATGGGAAACCCCTTTGGTTAATAAAAGTGAATGTGCATATGTTATTTTTTCAGAGAATGGGATTTCAAAGTGTGGCTTAGAAGAAGCTTACAATGATGGTGCAACAACATGGAAGAAACCAGTTTCATGTCATTTGTATCCTGTTAGAACAAGAGAATATTCAGAATTCACTGCTGTTAACTATCACAAGTGGGAAATTTGCAATCCTGCATGTAGTTTAGGGCAAGAATTGAAGGTTCCTGTGTACAAGTTTGTAAAGGAAGCTTTGATTAGAAAATTTGGGGAAGATTGGTATAGAGAATTGGAGGAAGTGGCGTTGGAAACCGCTAAACGGTAGGAATATCCAATATTACTTTTGTACCTCTTGGGGTGCCGTTTTCGTCAAACAAATCAACAAGATCCACTTCAAAGCTATTTTGGTAATCTTTGGAAAAGTTGGCCAAGCGTTCTTTGGTGATTCGAATACCAACAGACTTCCTTTTTAATACTCTATTTTCCTTATTAGTCTGGGCTACACCTCGCCCAACACCATTGTCCACGATCTCTATGGATACATGGCTCTGATTTTTCTTTTTGACGTTTAGATGAATAATTTTTTCACCTTCTTTAGGTGAAAGACCATGCCAAAGTGAATTTTCCAAAAAGGGTTGTAATGCCAACGAAGGCACTTTTATGCTATCTGGATTGATACTCTTATCCACCGAAATCTTAAAGTCTATTTCATTGGAAAACCGTATGTTTTCAATATTCATGTATAGTTCTACGGTTTCTAGTTCCTCTGCTAAAGTGATTTCCTTTACTGAGGAAGCCTCTAATATTTTTCGGATTAACTTAGAAAATTTGTTTAAATAATGTACCGCATTTTTTTGCTCGTTGTTTATAATGTACAGTTTAATCGAGTTCAACGAGTTGAACAAGAAATGAGGATTCATTTGGCTACGGAGCATGCTTTGTTCTAAAGTAAGAACCCTTTTTTCGTTCTTACTTTGATATTGACGATATAGAATATATAGTATGGAAGAAATTAGCCCTACGATTAATGCGCTAACCAATAGGGTAGTCTGATTCTTTCTAAGCCGTAGACGCACAATTTCATTTTCTTTTGCCAGCACAGAAATCTGATTATTCTTTTTGTCCGCTTCATATCGGACAATGATATCGTTCATGTACCTAAAATTGGTAGCACTGGAAATCTCCTCATCGTACTCATCTGCTTTTTTATAATACTCGTAAGCTACCTTATAGTTGCCACGGGTTTCTTCAAAATCAGAAAGCTTCTGATAGGCATACAATATATTACTTGGGATGTTATGGGTTTGTGCCATCTCTAAACCCTCTATAATAAAATTTTGTGCCTTGTCATAATTGCCCAATTCTGTATGTGCCCAACCTGTATTGATAAATACCAATGGGGTAATAAAATAGTCGCCTATGGTCCTTGACGGCTCAAGTAGAGGTTCCAACAGCACCAATGCGGCATATGGCATATCTTGTTTAAGATAAATCTGGGCAAGACTGTTTTTGCAGATAATCTTACCGTAGTCGGAGTTGATTTCTTCATTATAAACAAGCGACTTTCTATAGTTTTCCATCGCACCTTCTAAATCATCTTTCAGTTCCAGACAATTTCCAATATTTTGGTAGTTGATTGCTAAACCTAGCTTATTGCCAAGCTCTTCCTCAAATTTTAAAGCTCTTTTAAACTGAATAATGGCAAGGTCGTATTGCTCCAGGGTTTGGTAGAGGTTGCCGATACAATTTAATGAAACATTAATGTTTCTTTTAATATGGTGGGATGGGTTCTCTACCTCCTCAGCAAGCTCTAGGGCTTTTTGATTATAATCCAAGGCGGTCTTAATTGCATCGGTTCGTCTGTAAACCACGCCTAGCATGTTAAGGGCTCTCACTTTTAGTTCGGTATTGTTGGCTTCTTCGGCTAATTCCAATGCTTTTTCATGAAGATCAACAGCCAACTTGAACTTGGAAATGTTACGGTATTTTGCTCCAATTTGGTCCAGCGCATAGGATTGTCCTTCCAAATAGTTTTCCTTTTCGCACAAATCAGCAAAATATCGTAATAAGGTAGTATCTCTCTTTTCGGATTTCAACTCGGTATCCAAAGAAAGATAGCTCTTGGGGTTCATTTGGATAATCCTTCGAGCTTTATCCTTAAACGCTTCTGGAATTTCTTGAGAGAAGATGCTATATGGAACCAGAAAAAGGAAAAAAAATAAGACTAAAATATTTTTTTGCGGATGTAGGCTTTCGGTTTTTATAGCTTGTATTTTAAACACAGGTGTCTTGGGAAGTTATAGCATATCCAAAAAATCAGATTTCTTTTGCCTAGAGACGGGAATTTTATGGTTGGATTCCAAAACCACATAACCGTCCGTTTTCAAAAATTCTTTTATCTTGTTTAAGTTGATGATATATGAATTATGTATTCTAAAAAAGCTGTTATCGGGCAATAAATTGTTTACTTCCTTGAGCTTTTTTGTCAATAAGATTTTTTGCCCATCGCTTAAAAAAATAGTGCTGTAATTGCCATCAGATTCCGCATAAAGTATATCATCACTATTTAAGAACAACAATTTGCCATCGGTGTTTATTGTTATCTTTTTACTATGGGATTCCGCATTAAAGTTCAACAAAATTTTCTCCAACTTGTCAATAGTCAAATTTTTGGTGTTGTACTTTTTTATTTTGGAAATGGTTACCTGAAGGTCATCAGTATCAATGGGTTTTAACAGATAGTCAATGGCCTCATTCTTTAAGGCCTGGAGTGCATATTGATTATAAGCCGTGGTAATAACAACAGGAAAATCCTTGTTTTTTAGATTTTTAATAAACTGAAAACCATCCATTGCCGGCATTTCAATATCTAAAAAGAGACAATCTGGGGTATTACGCTCAAGATAGTCCAAAGCTTCATGTGCATCTGTAAAAGACGCAATTATGTCAACTTCATCGCTCAGGTTGGTCAACTCCCAACTTAAGCTTTGTAAAGCTTTTACCTCATCATCTACAATAACTGCTTCTAACATTCTTTATATTAAATCAATTTCAAATTTAGGACTATTCTGTATAAGGTATTTAAAAATATGTGCTAATGGACACTTAGGGCTTATAATTGGTAAAAAAAGGAACGTATTGAGATTTTGTGGAACTTCGCTTTAGTTGGAACTGCTTGTCCCAATAAGCCTTGTAGGGCCAAAAACCATTTATACATAAAATGTAACCGATTATACATACTGGGCCCAGCGGAGTCTTTTCTTTTATAATTTGGCTCTATCAAAAATTAAGAAACAACCTTAATGATGCTACAATGAAAAAGTGTGTTGTATTATTCGTGATTTTGATATTTACGCTAATATTTGCTGCTGTGTTAGAGAGTAAGGATTTAAAAATGCAGTCAGATTGGGACAAAGTCGTCAATGTAGACTAGAGTGTTTCAACAGAACAAGTTCATATACATTACCAACAAACAAGTGTACGGCCGAGCAACCAACCTCTTGATTTTAGAAACTGCTTGCAAAATAAAATCTTCGGCTATACTAAGGTTTTGAATTTTGGTTTTGGGTTTCGGGGGAACTACCTAAGATTAAAGTACATTCCAAGGTTAAGCTGAAAATGGCCGTACTGTTTGGTAATGGAATTCAACAAAGTGGCTTTAAGCGCAATTTTCATAAATAATTAAGACCAAAAAGTATATTACAATATACTTTTTGGTCTTTTTTGTTATTGTTGAATCTTGACAAAAAAACTTCACTGGCGCCATAATCCCAGCAGCCCAAGGAACATCACTTGCGAACCTAGATTTCAACATGTTGTGTTAAAAACTTTACATTGGTTTTGATAAAACAAACTTTACAGTCTGGTTACATTTTTGAATCTTTGTTTGCCCTGTTCGCTAGGAATTTTCCTTTCCAAATTATAAACTTTGTAACAATTACGTATGTCAACAGCCATTGAGCCCATATTAGAAGAAAATGAAGATAGATTTGTAATTTTTCCAATTAAGCATGATGATCTTTGGGAATGGTACAAAAAATGCGAGGCTTGTTTTTGGACTGCCGAAGAAATAGATCTTCATGAAGACTTGACGGATTGGAATAATAAATTGAATGATGACGAGCGTTATTTTATAAAACACATCCTTGCATTTTTTGCTGCATCTGATGGTATTGTAAACGAGAATTTAGCAGAGAATTTTGTTAGTGAGGTCCAGTATGCGGAAGCAAAGTTTTTCTACGGATTTCAAATTATGATGGAGAATATCCATTCAGAAACGTATTCGTTACTAATAGATACGTATGTGAAGGATGAGAAGGAAAAAAATATTCTTTTCAAGGCCATTGAAAACTTCCCAGCAATCAAAAAGAAGGCAGATTGGGCCTTAAACTGGATTGAATCTCCAAGCTTTGCCGAAAGATTAATTGCATTTGCCGCAGTTGAGGGAATTTTCTTTTCAGGTGCCTTCTGCTCTATCTTTTGGTTAAAGAAAAGAGGCCTGATGCCTGGCCTTACATTTTCTAATGAGTTAATTTCTAGAGATGAAGGAATGCACTGTGATTATGCAGTTCATTTACACAATAAACACCTGATCAATAAAGTGCCAAAAGAGCGGATTACTGCAATTTTAACAGATGCTCTTAATATTGAAAGAGAATTTATCACCGAGTCACTTCCAGCAAGTTTAATTGGTATGAACTCTAAATTGATGACACAATATTTAGAGTTTGTAACCGATAGATTACTGGTGGAATTAGAGTGCGAAAAAGTATATAATGCTACCAACCCATTTGATTTCATGGATATGATTTCACTTCAGGGCAAGACCAATTTCTTTGAAAAGCGCGTGTCTGAATATCAAAAAGCAGGTGTTTTGAACAAAGAAAAAGATGAAGATGCACAAAAGATCAGTTTTGACGCTGACTTTTAAATTGACCAACCTTTAAGAAAACACTACCCCTTGGTGTTTTCATGATCTTAACCTAACTAAGTGCGCTGGAATTTTTTCCGACGCGATTGAAGTGTATGCTGGTATAACCAACAAACGTATCATTTAAAACAATAGTAGCCACATGTATGTAGTAAAAAGAGATGGAAGAAAAGAGCTGATCATGTTCGACAAGATCACGGCCAGGGTAAGAAAATTGTGTTATGGCCTTAATGGGCTGGTAGATCCATTAAAAGTTGCTATGCGCGTCATAGAAGGGCTTTATGACGGTGTAACTACATCTGAATTGGATAATTTAGCAGCTGAGATTGCTGCAACTATGACTACCACGCATCCAGATTATGCAAAGTTGGCAGCTCGTATTTCAGTTTCCAATCTACATAAGAACACTAAAAAATCCTTCTCGGAAACTATGAAGGATTTGTATGAATACGTAAATCCTAGAACCGGTAAGAAAGCACCACTTCTATCGGAGGAGGTTTATGAAGTGATTTCTGAAAATTCAGAAAAATTGGATTCTACAATTATTTACAACCGTGATTTTGGCTACGATTACTTCGGTTTTAAAACTTTGGAACGTTCATACCTGTTAAAGTTGAACGGTAAAATAGCAGAACGTCCGCAGCATATGTTGATGCGTGTTTCCATTGGTATTCATTTGAACGATTTGGATGCTGCAATAGAAACCTATGAGTTGATGTCTAAAAAGTACTTCACTCATGCTACACCTACTTTGTTTAATTCCGGTACGCCTAAGCCACAGATGTCTTCTTGTTTTCTTCTAGCAATGAAAGATGACAGTATTGATGGTATTTATGATACGTTGAAGCAAACAGCAAAAATTTCACAATCTGCTGGAGGTATAGGTCTTTCTATCCACAATGTAAGAGCCACAGGATCCTATATAGCGGGCACTAACGGCACATCTAATGGAATTGTTCCTATGCTTCAAGTATTTAATGATACGGCTAGATATGTGGATCAAGGTGGCGGAAAGCGTAAAGGAAGTTTCGCAATCTATATGGAGCCATGGCATGCAGATATCTATGAGTTCCTCGATTTGAAAAAGAATCATGGAAAAGAAGAAATGCGTGCACGGGATTTGTTCTATGCCATGTGGATTTCTGACCTTTTTATGAAAAGGGTAGAGGCAAACGAAGAGTGGACGTTAATGTGTCCTAACGAATGCCCTGGGCTTTTTACGCATCACAGTGAAGAATTTGAAGAACTATACTTAAAATACGAAGCAGAAGGCAAGGGACGTAAAACGGTAAGAGCACGTGAACTTTGGGAAAAAATATTAGAATCTCAAATTGAAACGGGCACACCTTATATGTTGTATAAGGATGCTGCCAACCGTAAAAGCAACCAGAAGAATTTAGGTACTATTCGCTCTTCAAACCTATGTACAGAGATTTTGGAATATACCTCTCCAGATGAAGTAGCGGTATGTAATTTAGCTTCCATCGCATTACCAATGTTCATAAAGAATGGTGAATTTGACCATAAAGAGTTGTTCAAGGTTACTAAAAGAGTAACAAAAAACTTGAATAAGGTTATAGATAGGAACTATTACCCAGTTAAAGAAGCTGAAAATTCCAATATGCGCCATAGACCTATTGGTCTTGGAGTACAGGGCTTGGCAGATGCTTTCATAATGTTGCGTTTACCTTTTACAAGTGATGAAGCTAAGAAACTGAACCAAGAGATATTCGAAACCTTATATTTTGCAGCAGTTACTGCCTCCATGGAGCAAGCAAAAGAAGAAGGACCATACTCGTCTTATAAAGGTTCTCCAATTGAACAAGGAGAGTTTCAGCATAACCTTTGGGGCATTAAAGACGAAGAACTTTCTGGACGTTGGGATTGGGCCAAATTGAGAAAAGAAGTAAAGAAAAATGGTGTTCGTAACTCCTTATTGGTAGCACCAATGCCAACAGCATCTACTTCTCAGATACTTGGTAATAATGAATGTTTTGAGCCATATACCTCTAACATTTATACCCGAAGAGTACTTTCAGGTGAGTTTATCGTAGTAAACAAACACCTATTGGAAGACTTGGTAAATTTGGGTCTTTGGAACGAAAGCATGAAGCAAGAATTGATGCGTGCCAACGGATCTATTCAACATATAGAAACTATTCCACAGGATATCAGGGAATTGTACAAGACGGTTTGGGAGCTTAGCATGAAAGATATCATTGATATGAGCAGACAGCGTGGCTATTTTATTGATCAAAGCCAGTCTTTGAACTTGTTCATGGAAAATGCCAATTATTCTAAGTTAACGTCCATGCACTTTTACGCCTGGAAAAGCGGTTTGAAGACGGGTATGTATTATTTGCGTACTAAAGCGGCAGTGGATGCTATTAAGTTCACGTTGGACAATACTAAGAAGAAAGAAGTTCCTGTTAGTGTAGCTGCGGAAGCAGAAGTAGTAGCTGCAACACCTAACACTGCGGAAGTACTTAAGGTAGAAGTCACATCGGCAAGTCAACAAGAAGTGGACGTACAGCCTATGAGTGCTGAAGAAATGAAAGAAATGATTGCACGCGCCAAAGAAGGCCAAGCAGACGATGACTGTTTGATGTGTGGATCGTAGTTTGTACTGAGCTTATCAGTATGTGATAGTGTTTATTAAATAGATGCCTCGGAAAAGTTCACCCCACAAAGAACGACTTCTGAGGTATTTTTTTGAATTGAAAGAAATTCAGAAACTAAAAAGCCCCTTACAAAGGGGCTTTTTTAACAATAAATGATATATGTTATAGGGACCAAGCCTTACCTTGGGTCAATGTTTGTTCATCTTCACAACCAATATACTCGCCTGGAACAGGTAAATAAGCTAAAATCTCTTCACCTACATATTCTGAGGTCTTATACGACCAGATTGAAAGATCACGTAATGAATTGGCAAAACTATAGCGAGAGATTTCATCATCTAGCACCGCACCGCCATTTTCTTCTACAGCTTCAAAATAAGCCTCTAAGGCTTTTTCGTGAGCTTCTTCAACCTCATCTGTTCTTTTCTTGAGATATGTGGCGAAAACAGGCTCTAAATCCTCTTCATCCAACTCTGCAAGAGATTCTTTCTGTGCTGAAGCCAAAACTTTATCAGTAAACTTGCCCATGCCCATTTTTAGAAAATCTTGATGCTCTTTTGGAAGAACTTCATTCGCAAATTTATCTAAGAACACATGTACATTTACTTCTGTGGCAGAAGGGGTATCGGTTTTTGGCAATAAGATATCTACCAGAGTATGTAAAACGGTCCCTTCATCTTTAGAAAAGAATTCCGGAGTCCAATCCAATACTTTCTTGCCATTACAGCTTTGTACTATTCCCAAAAGTGTTGGAGCAGCAATGGTATAACCAAAGGCCAGCCCCATATTTTTAAGTGCAACTCTTCTTTCCATTATATGTTTCCTTTTTTAAGTTCTTGCGCTGCATGGTGGGCAGCTCTTGCAGTAAAAGCCATATAGGTCAGTGAGGGATTTACACAACTTGCGGATGTCATAAAAGCCCCGTCAGTAACATAAACATTTTTAACCGTATGTACTTGATTGTTTCCGTTTAAAACGGAAGTTTTAGGATTTCTACCCATTCTGGCAGTACCCATTTCATGTATTCCCAGGCCTAGTGCGTAAGTCTCATCATAAGTTTCAATATCGCGTACTCCAGACTTTTCAAGCATTGCTGCTGCCTGTTCTTGCATATCCTTACGCATTTTGAGCTCATTTTCCTTTATCTCTGCATCAAAAGTGACCGTTGGTAGACCCCATTGATCTTTCTTATCATAGTCAAGAGTCATTTTATTTTCATGATATGGCAAGATTTCTCCAAATCCTAACATGTTCATGTTCCAGCCTCCTGGTTTTAAAACAGCATCTTTAAGTTCTTTTCCATGGGAAACCTCAGCAATGGCGGCTTCATAATCACCTCTTCCAGCACCACCTTGGTATCCATAACCTCGGGTAAAGTCTTTCATATCACTGCTACCTCCCAAGTTTCTAAAACGAGGAACATAAATTCCATTTGGTTTTCTTCCTTTGTAATACTTATCCTCAAAGCCATCCATTTTACCTCGAGCACCAGCTTTAAAGTGATGGTCCATAATGTTATGACCCAATTCTCCAGAATCGTTACCCATTCCGTTAGGGAATCTATCAGATTTAGATTGCATTAGAATTGAAGTTGATGCTACAGCAGAAGCGCAAAGGAAAATTACCTTGGCCTTAAATTCAAAAACTTCTTTGGTAACACGATCTATAACTTTTACTCCCGTGGCTTTTTTTGTATTCTCATCATAGATTACTTCATGCACAATAGAGTCTGGGCGTAAAGTCATATTCCCTGTTCGTTCAGCAGCGGGTAATGTAGAAGAATTACTACTGAAATATGCGCCAAAAGGACAACCTCTAATACACCTGTTTCTAAATTTACAGGAACTACGGTTTAAACCATCAAACTTTTTATCACTGTTAATATGTGCAACTCTACCAGCTGTAATAACACGTCCATCAAAATGATCAGAAACGCGTTCACGCACATGTTGTTCAACACAATTAAGATCCATCATGGGCTCAAACTTCCCATCTGGTAGTTGAGGTAAATTCAATAGTTCTCCTGAAACTCCTATATAACTTTCAACTTTATCATACCAAGGAGCAATGTCTTTATAGCGTACTGGCCAATCAACGGCAACACCTTCTTTTTTATTTGCCTCAAAATCAATTTCACTCCAACGGTAGCTATGACGCCCCCATAACAATGATCGCCCACCTACATGGTAGCCTCTCATCCAATCAAAACGTTTGGTTTCATTATAAGGATGATCAATGTCGTCCACAAACCAGAAATTATGAGGAGCTTTTACAGTGTAACCTGTTCTATTTTGTTTCTCCTGTCTGGCAATCTTGTCTGGCGATAATTCCCCATTGTTTGGAAAATCCCAAGGATCTAGATTTGCTGTGGGATAATCAGTAATATGATTTACCATACGACCGCGTTCCAAGACCAATGTCTTTAGTCCATTTTCGCACAGTTCTTTAGCAGCCCAACCACCACTAATGCCCGTTCCCACTACAATGGCATCGTATGATTCCTGCTCTTCGTTGTAATAAAATTTACTCATTTAATAGGATTGTTTATTTCATAAATGTATTAATTATTAAATTAATTTTCTACATTTAATCCTTATGTTTATTGAGAATTCACTACTATAACGTTGTAGTTTTTCAATTCTATTTAATATTACACAATCAACCCTTATGAAGAGAAGGAATTTTATTCAAAATGGTGCCCAAGCAGGAATTGCACTTTCACTGTTGGGTACATACGCATGTAAACAAGGCAAGAAAAAAGAAATAACAGACACGGAAATGCTAGAAGAAACTCCAGCTGCACCAGAGCAAATGTTCAAGCTTTCGCTAGCGCAGTGGTCCATACATAGAATGATTAGGGAAGAAGGACTAGACCCATATCTATTTGCTGAAAAAGCAAAAGGGTGGGGTTTTTCTGGTTTGGAATATGTAAGTCAATTGTATGAGGACGAACTTAAAGCTGCTAATTTTTCTAAAGAGGCGATGGATAAATTCGTAGAAAAATCAAAAGCGGAAAGTGAAAAACATGGATTGGAAAATCTAATTATTATGATTGATCATGAAGGAGATTTATCTGCCGCAGATGAGATGGAAAGAAAAAAGGCCATCGAAGATCATTTTAAATGGGTAGATGCCGCAGCCGCACTTGGGTGTCATTCAGTAAGAGTGAATTTAATGGGCAGTAAGATTGCTGAGGAATGGACTCCTGCTTCTATTGATGGACTTACACAACTTTCCAACTACGCAAAAGATAAAAACATCAATGTGATAGTGGAAAATCATGGTGGATTTTCCTCTAATGCAGCTATGTTGGTTGAAGTTATTAAAAAAGTGAACCTGGCTAATTGCGGAACGCTTCCAGATTTTGGGAATTTCTGCGTGAAAAGAGAGGATGGGTCTTATTTTGACACTCCCTGCGTTGAGGAATATGATAGATATAAAGGAATAGGTGAACTAATGCCATACGCCAAAGCTGTGAGTGCCAAGTCCCATGATTTTGATGATCAAGGCAATGAGACGCATACCGATTTTGAACGTATGATGAAAATTGTTAAAGACTCCGGTTATTCGGGTTATGTAGGAGTAGAATATGAAGGGGATGAACTCAGTGAAGAAGAAGGAATTATTGCCACCAAAAACTTATTGAACAAATTACTTAATCTATCTGCATAAAACACTGTGTTTATGAAGGGATTTTTACACCAGCATTTTGATTATAATTTCTATTGCAATAAAAAGCTTATTGAGCAATGTGCATCTATGGACCAAGTTCCTGAGAAGTGCATAAAATTGTTTAGTCATATTCTAAATGCGCATCACGTATGGAATCACAGAATTGTAGGAAAGCCAATTGAATTTGATGTTTGGCAAACACATAAGGTTGAAAATTGGCAGGATATACATTATGAAAACCAGCGGACTTCTTTTGAAATTATAACCAATGCAGATGATTTTGCAAAGAGGATAGATTATGAGAACAGTGAAGGAAGAACATTTGGGAATGAGCTCAAAGATATCCTTTTTCATATAGTTAACCATTCCACACACCATAGGGGACAAATTTTGATGGATTTCCGATTGGCGGGAATTGAACCCGAATCTTTGGACTACATATTATATAAAAGATAAATTCCCTAATTCATGACTTCAAAAATAAAATTCCAACTCTCTTTTATGATGTTTTTAGAATTCTTCATCTGGGGAGGCTGGTTTGTTACGCTGGGCACTTTTCTAGGAGAAAACTTAAATGCCAGTGGGGGAGAAATAGCGAAAGCTTTTTCAACTCAATCATGGGGAGCGATAATAGCACCGTTTATTATAGGGTTGATAGCGGATAGATATTTTAATGCCGAACGAATTTTAGGTGTTTTGCACCTTTTAGGTGCATTTTTAATGTACCAAATGTATGGTATAGATGACTTTGCTGCTTTTTATCCATATGTTTTGGGGTATATGATTTTATATATGCCGACTTTGGCTCTAGTAAATTCAATTTCTTTTAATCAGATGAAAGATCCTGCCAAGGAATTCTCGTTAGTTAGAGTATTTGGAACTATAGGGTGGATTGTTGCCGGATTGATTATTAGCTACGTGTTTCTTTGGGATTCACCAGAGGGAAGATCAGAGGGGATGTTAAAGAATACCTTTTTAATGGTGGCGATAGCATCGGCTATTTTAGGACTTTTTAGCTTTACACTTCCAAGGACTCCTCCAAGAGTATCAAAAGATGAAAAGGTCAGTATTTCAAGTTTGTTGGGATTGGATGCCTTGAAACTTTTAAAAGATAAAAACTTTCTCATTTTCTTTATTGCCTCTGTGCTCATATGTATTCCCTTAGCGTTTTACTACCAAAATGCAAATCCATTTCTTTCGGAAATTGGTGTAAGTAATCCAACTGGGAAAATGACCATAGGTCAAATATCCGAAGTGCTTTTTATGTTGTTACTACCCTATTTCTTTAAAAAATATGGGTTTAAAAAAACTATTTTGGCGGGGATGTTGGCATGGACCATTCGCTATTTGTTGTTTGCTTTTGGCAACCCTGGTGAGCTTGCCTTCATGTTGATTATTGGAATTGCACTACATGGTATTTGCTATGATTTTTTCTTTGTATCTGGCCAAATTTATACAGATACCAAAGCTGGGGAAAAATACAAGAGTGCAGCCCAAGGTCTAATTACACTTGCCACTTATGGAGTGGGAATGCTCATTGGGTTTTGGATAGCAGGAAAAATAACGGATACATATCTATTGGAAGACGCTACCCATACTTGGCAAACCATATGGATGTATCCTGCTGGATTTGCCTTAGTTGTTTTTCTACTGTTTGCTTTAGTTTTTAAAAATGAGAAAGTAGAATATAAAACTTGAACCAAATAGGTAACTAACCAAATATAATTTAATGGAAAATATTAATAAGAATAGACTTTTTATTGCCTCCTGTATAGCCTTATTGGTTACGGCAATGACATTTGCTATAAGAGCAAGATTAGAAACTGTTTTCGGACCAGACGGTGTGGGCCTTACTTTAGAACAAATAGGATGGGCATTTACCCCTGCTTTTTGGGGGTTTACAATTGCAATGATTGTTGGAGGCCCATTAGTTGATTCGCTCGGGATTAAAAAAATTACATGGATAGCTTTTATTACCCATGCTATAGGTATTATCTGGACAATCTTGGCAAAGGACCAGACCTCATTATTCTTGGCTACGCTTTTTGTAGGTATCGGAAATGGAATGGTCGAAGCTGCACTTAACCCAATGATAGCTTCAATGTATACCAAGAACAAGACAAAGATGTTGAATCGTTTTCATGTCTGGTTTCCTGGAGGAATAGTAATTGGCTCTTTGGTGGGCTGGTTGGTGATGGACGTTATGGGGCTTGGATGGCAGGTAATGGTAGGGGTGTTGTTTATTCCACTAATTGTCTATGGCTTCATGTTTTTAGGACAGAATTTTCCTGTTACTGAGCGCGTACAAATGGGAATCAGCAACAACAAAATGATTGCCAGTTTAGGCAAGCCATTGTTCATTTTTATGGTGCTGTGCATGTTTTTAACAGCAGCTTCTGAGCTGGGTACGACACAGCGCATAGAATCATTGCTAAAAGAATCCGTTGCAGTACCATTATTGGTACTTGCTTTTATAAATGGAATCATGGCATTAGGGCGTGCCTTTGCGGGTAAGGTTATACATAAATTACAGCCTGCAGGTATGTTGTTATTTTCGGCAATATTTACATTTACAGGACTTTGGTTATTGACCATTACGAGTGGAGGAATGACTTTTGCAGCGGCAGCGGTTTTTGCGGTAGGAGTTACGTTTTTCTGGCCAACCATGCTTGGTTTTGTGGCAGAATATCTTCCTGAAACAGGAGCTTTGGGGTTGTCCATAATGGGAGGAGCTGGAATGCTTTCAGTATCGGTGGTTTTGCCAGTAATGGGAAATATGATGGATAATGCAAGCGCAATAGAAGCACTTAGAACAATGTCTATTCTTCCAGCGATTTTAATAGTTGCCTTTATCGGACTTTATATTTATATGAAAAAAAGAAAAACAAATACACAAGAAGCTTAAAAAGAAAATTAATGCCAAAAAAAATAAGATTAGGAGTGATTGGAGGGGGAGGCGATTCCCTCATTGGAGTGCTTCATAGAGTAGCCTCGTTCATTAATGATAATTATGAAATTGTTGGAGCCGTATTCAATCCAGATTATGAGCAAAATGTTGCTTTCGCCAAAGAGATTGATGTGCCCACCAATAGGATTTATAAGGACTTTGACACACTTGTAGAGGAAGAGTTAAAACTTCCCGAAGATGAACGTATTCAGGTCTGCTCAGTTTTAACGCCCAACTTTTTGCATTTTCCTATGGCCAAAAAGCTATTGGACAATGGCTTTCATGTTATCTGTGAAAAGCCAATGACCATGGATTATGAGGAAGCCAAAACCCTTCAAGAAGCCCATAAAAATTCTGGGAAGGTGTTTGCTTTGACCCATACCTACACTGGCTACCCTATGGTGAGGCAGATGAGAGAGATGATTAAAAATGGTGAATTGGGTAAAATTCATAAAGTAGATGCCAGATACTACCAAGGTTGGATAAATACGGTAATCCACGATAAGGAAAAGCGTTCTACCGTCTGGCGGTTAGATCCTACAAAAGCAGGAATAAGTTCATGTATGGGCGATATTGGGGTGCATGCATTTAATATGGTGGAGTTTACCACAGGACTGCAAGTTAAATCGTTGTTATGCGATTTCAATTACTTGTATGAGGACAATCAAATGGATGTAGACGGCACTGTTCTAATTCGTATGGATGAACATGTAAAAGGTGTAATCAGATCTAGTCAAGTTGCTACGGGAGAGGAAAATGGATTGGCAATTGCCATCTATGGTGAAAAAGGAGCTTTACGATGGGAACAAGAAAAACCTAATTTCCTCTATAAAATGAGCGATACGGAACCTGTTCAAGTATATAAACCAGGACATGCATACAATTCGGAACTCTCTTTGGGAGCATCAAAAATGCCACCTGGCCACCCAGAAGGGATTTTTGACTCCATGGCAAATATTTATCTAGGAGCTGCAAAGGCCATTAGAGGAGAGGAATACAATGATGGGGAATTCCCAACCATGGAAGATGGTGTTAGAGGTATGAACTTTATTGAAGGTACCGTAGCCTCACACAAACAAGGTAATGTTTGGGTGAAAATGGACTAAGGACACCTTTTTGTCAATAAGATTTAAATGGCCGCATTTTGCGGCCATTATCTTTGAAAGATTTTCTCAAACCTTTCAAAAACAATAATCATACTTTCTAATGGGGTTCTGTTGAATTCAGAAAGTTCCCTAGTGTAATAATCCCAATGGGTCTTTCTCCAATGTTCTATACTTTTATCTCCTTCACCTTCGAGCCTAGCATGCTCAGAATGGACTGCAAAATAGGGGACCAATTTGACAGAAGTGGTTCGGATAACACATTTAGCTTTTCCAGACCAATCTGTAACCACGGCAAAATCTCCTATTTTGGGCAGCTCTTCTTTTCGCAATTGCAAAGCTAAAAGAGATTGGGAGGTAGCGCGTTTAACATCTTTACAAACTAAATCGGCACAGGTATTGGCATCTTTTTCATTGTCACAAAAGTGTATCACTTTTGGAGCGTCTTCAGAAGCAAATTCTAGATGGGCATCTAGAAAATCACCCCATAGATTTCGAGCAGAAGCGTTTTCCATAGTAGGTATTTAAGAAAATTTATGTTGTTTAAATTGTTCAGCAGCATGATTGGCCGCTCTGGCTGTAAAAGCCATATAGGTTAATGAGGGGTTAACACAATTTGCAGAAGTCATAAATGCGCCATCTGTAACATATACATTAGGCACGTCATGAACTTGATTATGCTTGTTTAAAATAGAAGTTTTAGGGTCTTTCCCCATGCGTGCACCTCCCATTTCATGTATTCCTAAGCCAGGGCCGGTTTCAGTATCAAAAGACTTTACATTTTTAAAACCTGCCGCTTTTAGAATAGCAACAGCCTCTTCTTTTATGGCCTCCCGCATATTAAGTTCATTCTCTTTGAACTCTACGTCAAAGTCTAATTGGGGTAATCCCCATTTATCTTTTTTATCTTGACTCAAGGTTACTCGATTATCATGATGAGGAAGCATTTCACCAAAACCGGTCATGCCAATTTCCCAACCCCCAGGTTTTAGAATAGCTTCCTTGAGTGCTTTTCCATAACCCATTTCCGCTACCATCTCTGACCAATGATTTCTGCTTGCTCCACCTTGATACCCAAAACCACGTAAAAAGTTTTTTCTTTTTGTTTTTTCGTCCAAGTTAACAAACCTTGGAATGTAGAAGCCGTTTGGCCTTCTTCCCTTGTAATATTTATCTAAATGACCATCAACTTTGGCAGAAGCTCCCAACTGGTAATGATGGTCCATGATATTTCTACCTAACTCATCATGATTGTTACCCATGCCATTTGGGAATGTTTTAGATTTTGATTGGAGTAAAATCCCTACTGAGGCCATTGCAGAAGCACATAAGAATACGATTTTCCCTTTGAATTCAATTTTTTCTTGGGTCTCGGCATCAATTATTTTTACCCCTGTTGCCTTTTTTCGCTTTTCATCATAAACCACTTCATGAACAATGGAGTTTGGACGTAAGGTCATGTTACCTGTACGTTCAGCAGCAGGTAAAGTTGAAGAGTTACTACTAAAATAACCTCCAAATGGACATCCTCTCCAACACCTGCTTCGATATTGACAAGGCCCTCGACCTTCAAACGCAGTTGTATTTTCAGTAATATGGGCCGCCCTTCCAATGGTCAAAAGCCTGCCATCTTCAAACCCAGATTCCATAGCATTTTTCAGCTCTTTTTCCACACAGTTCAATTCCATTGGCGGTTGAAATTGGCCATCAGGCAATTGCTTAAGCCCCAACTTCTCACCACTAACACCTATATAAGATTCTACTTTATCATACCAAGGCGAAATGTCTTTATAACGGACTGGCCAATCTACAGCGATTCCATCTTGTTTGTTGGCTTCAAAATCTATATCGCTCCAGCGGTAACTTTGTCTCCCCCATGTTAGCGACCTGCCACCGACATGATAACCCCTTATCCAATCAAAACGCTTGGTTTCTTGATAGGGATGCTCTAAATCATTTACAAAAAAATGCTTAACATCCTCCTTTGGGGCCCATCCTAGGCGACGTTGCTTTGGGTATTTTTTCAATTCTTCATCACTCAATTGGCCTTTTAAAGGGTAGTCCCACGGGTCATCGTTCATGGTTTTATAATCTTGAACATGCTTTACCATGGGTCCACGCTCCAAAACCAATGTCTTTAAGCCATTTTCGCAAAGCTCTTTGGCAGCCCAGCCACCACTTATCCCTGTTCCTACAACAATAGCATCATAAACAACATTTTCGTTCATTATTGTACTGTTTTAATTGTTAGCTAATCCCTATATTTATGTCTTTCTACAGGAAAAATAATAACATCGTAGTTTTTTTCTTAAATATAGGCGATAAATCCTAAAACGTTAAGGATTTATCAATTCTTAAAAATTGATTTAAATGAAAACAATAAAAGGACCGGCGGTATTTCTTGCCCAATTTGTAGATAGTCAACCTCCGTTCAATTCTTTGGATGGTCTTTGCAAATGGGCTTCTGGTTTAGGATATAAAGGCATTCAGATTCCAACTTGGGAATCATTCTTGATAGATTTGGACAAAGCTGCGGAGAGTCAAGATTATTGCGACGAACTCAAAGGAAAAATAAATTCTTATGGATTGGAAATTACAGAACTTTCCACTCATTTACAGGGACAATTGGTAGCGGTAAACCCAGCTTATGATATTATGTTCGATAATTTTGCTCCGGATAAAGTGAAGAACAATCCTAAGGCACGAACTGAATGGGCCATTGAAACAGTAAAAAAGGCAGCGACGGCAAGCCGAAGACTAGGAATAAAAGCTCATGCTACTTTCTCCGGAGCATTACTTTGGCATACTGCGCATCCTTGGCCGCAAAGACCACCTGGGTTGGTGGAAATGGGGTTTGAAGAGTTGGCGAAAAGATGGACGCCCATTTTAAATCATTTTGATGAAGAAGGAGTGGATGTATGTTATGAAATTCACCCTGGAGAAGATTTACATGATGGAGATACGTTTGAACGTTTTTTGAAGGCCACCGGAAATCATAAACGGGTAAATATTTTATACGACCCAAGCCATTTTGTATTACAGCAGTTAGATTATATCGCTTATATAGACCACTATCATGAGTTTATAAAATCGTTTCATGTAAAGGATTCCGAATTTAACCCTACCGGAAAGAAAGGTGCCTTTGGAGGATATAATGATTGGGGGGATCGAGCAGGAAGATATCGCTCCTTAGGTGATGGGCAGATTGATTTCAAGACTATTTTCTCTAAACTAACGCAGTACGGTTGTGATGTTTGGGCGGTTATGGAATGGGAATGTTGTATTAAAAGCCCAGAGCAAGGTGCACGAGAAGGTGCTAAATTTATTCAAGACCATATCATTGAAGCTACCACCAAAACGTTTGATGATTTTGCTGGAGCAGAAACAGATACTGACAAACTAAAAAAGATATTGGGATTATGAAAAAGATAGCTTTACTAACTGTATTGATAGTTGCTTTTGCTTGCAAAGACAAGCCAAAAGAAAACACTGAGGAAGTAGAAGAAATTTCCGAAATAAAGATGCAGGAAGAAGAATCTGAATGGACTGTTTTGTTTGATGGGTCTTCTTGGGATGGATGGCATGTATATTCAGGAAGGGATATAGAAGAAGCCTGGAGCTTGGAAGATGGCGCCATGCTCTTGAACAAAACTTCTGAACAACGAAAGGGAGGAGAGCGTTTCAATATAGTAACGGACAAGGAATACACCAATTTTGTGCTTTCTGTGGAGTGGATGGTAAACAGTGGAGCGAATAGTGGTATCATGTGGGGAGTGATTGAAGATGAAAAATACCCAGAACCTTATACTACAGGACCTGAGATTCAAGTGCTGGACAATATAGATCACCCAGATGCAAAGAATGGCACAAGCCACCAAGCAGGAGCGCTTTATGATATGGTGTCGCCAACCCAAAATGTGGTAAAACCAGTTGGAGAATGGAATCATTATTTAATATCCATTAACCATGAAGCTAATGAAGGCAGCGTGGTTTTAAACGGAGTTAAGATTGTAGAATTTCCTGTAAATGGAGAAGCTTGGGACGCTATGGTGGCCAATTCTAAATTCGCTACGTGGGAAGCCTTTGGAAAGTTTAAAACAGGGAAAATTGCATTCCAAGACCATGGCGAACCCATAGTGATTGGGTACAGAAATATTAAAATTAAAGAACTATAACATGTCAAAACATTCACACACTTTTTTAGCATTGTTTGCGTTGGTTGCAACTTTTGCTTTTGGTCAAGAAAAAGAACCGACTACACCCGAAGCCACAGAGTTTTATGAACCAGTTCCCCCAAGAGTTATTCCAGGGAAGGACAACACTGCTCCAAGTGATGCCATTATTCTTTTTGATGGTAAAGATTTTGATCAATGGGTTAGTAGTGTAGATAGCACAGAAGTAAAATGGCATTTAAATGCTGATACTAGCATGTCTGTAAAGGACAAGACAGGAAACATCCAGACCAAAAAGAATTTTGGTAGTATGCAACTTCATATAGAATGGAAATCCCCAGCGGAAGTGCAGAGAGAAGGTCAAAACAGAGCAAATAGCGGTGTTTTTATACAACAACGGTATGAGATTCAGGTGTTGGACAACAATGATAACCCAACCTATACCAACGGACAGGTAGGGTCCGTCTATAAACAAGCCGTTCCATTGGCTATGGCTTCTGTGCCTACAGGAGAATGGAATACGTATGATATTATTTTTCATGCGCCAGAGTTTAGCCGTGGAGGAAATATTGTAAAGCCGGCAACAGTAACACTATTGCATAATGGTGTCTTGGTTCAAGATCATTTTGTAATAGAAGGGAGAATTAAGTACATAGGTTGGCCTAAATATGAAGCTCATGGAAAAGCTCCAATAATGTTGCAAGACCATGGGGACAACAGTAGGGTAAGCTACAGAAATATTTGGGTAAGGGAGTTGGATTAAACTAAACCAGTTTTTAGTAACAAAGAGCTAAATACCTATTTTGGTTACCTTTGCCAAAATTTATCATTCTGTATGATTCAATCCATGACTGGTTTTGGAAAGCACGTAGTGCAACTTCCTTCCAAAAAAATTACCATAGAGCTTAAGTCGCTCAATAGTAAAAGCCTTGACATAAATGCAAGAACCCCTCAATCCTATAGAGAAAAGGAGTTGGAACTACGCAAAATGATTGCTGATGTGCTAATCCGAGGGAAGATTGACTTTGGACTCTATTTAGAAATTACCGGAGAAGAAACTACTGCTGAAGTAAACCAAGGAGTAGTTAAAAAATACATGCAACAGTTGGCCAATATTGCAAAAGGGGATGATGTGAAGCTACTGGAAATGGCTTTGCGTATGCCGGATACCATGAAGACGGATAAAGGCGATATTGACAAAATGGAATATGAGGCCATTAAAAAGGCAATGAAGCAGGCCCTTTCGGAAATTGTAGATTTCCGTAATGAAGAAGGGCAAGTATTGGAAAAGGATTTTATAGCTCGTTTGAAAAGCCTAAATGCGTTACTTGAAGAAGTAAAGACAATGGATCCAGAACGCTTGGATACTGTTCGCGAACGCTTGGAAAAAGCTGTTGCCGATTTAAAAGTTGAATTGGACGCTAATCGTTTTGAACAAGAGTTGATTTACTACCTGGAAAAGTATGATATTACAGAGGAAAAAGTTCGCTTGGCAAATCACTTGGATTACTTTGAAACTACCTTAAAATCTCAAGATTCCAACGGTAAAAAACTTGGTTTTATAGCTCAAGAAATAGGTAGGGAAATTAACACCATTGGATCAAAGGCCAATTATGCTCCTATGCAACAATTGGTGGTTCAAATGAAAGATGAACTGGAAAAGATTAAGGAGCAAATGCTTAATGTTTTATGAAAGAAGGAGGGAAGCTTATTATTTTTTCTGCTCCTTCCGGCAGTGGAAAAACCACTATTGTTAAGTATCTGCTTGAGCAACCTGAGCTCAATCTTGCTTTCTCTGTTTCGGCAACATCACGCCCTAGAAGAGGAAAAGAGAAACAAGGCATAAATTATTACTTTATGTCCATTTCTGAGTTTAAAGGACATATTAAAAATGAAGATTTCCTAGAATGGGAAGAAGTGTATAGAGACAATTTCTATGGCACATTAAAAAGTGAAGTAGAGCGTCTTTGGGCTGAAGGGAAAAATGTGATTTTTGATATTGATGTAGTTGGTGGATTGCGAATTAAAAAGAAGTTTCCTGAAGAGACCTTGGCAGTTTTTGTAAAACCTCCAAGTGTTGATGAGCTTAAAATAAGGCTTAAAAAGCGCAGTACGGAAAGTGACGATAAAATAAATATGCGAGTTGCCAAAGCATCCGTTGAACTAGCTACTGCACCGCAATTTGATAAGATTATCAAAAACTTCGATTTGGATGTTGCGCTTCAAGAATCACATAAAATGGTTGCGGAATTTGTTGAGGCAACAATGCCAGATTCAAAAGAGAACTGAATAAATGAAAAAAGTAGGGCTGTACTTTGGGACATTTAACCCTATTCACATTGGTCATTTGGTTATAGCCAACCATATGGTTGAGTTTTCGGATTTGGATGAGGTTTGGTTCATCATTACCCCGCAAAGCCCTTTTAAAACAAAACAATCTTTATTGGATAATCATCATCGCTATCAAATGGTTTTTGAAGCAGTACAGGATTATCCCAAACTGAAGCCCAGTAAAATAGAATTTGATTTACCACAGCCCAATTATACCATTAATACCCTGTTATATTTAGAAGAACAACACGGTGCAGAATATCAATTTTCACTTATTATGGGGGAGGATAATTTGAAAAGCTTTCATAAATGGAAGAATTATGAGGCCATTTTAGAGCATTATTCTATATATGTATACCCTAGAATTTCCAATGGCAAAGTAGAAAACCAATTTGAAGGCCATTCAAAAATCATGAAAGTGAACGCCCCGATAATGGAAATTTCATCCACTTTTATTCGTAATGAACATAAGAAAGGAAAGAATGTTAAACCGCTTCTTCCTGCTCCTGTTTGGAAATATATGGATGAAATGAACTTTTACAGGTAAGTATTACTTTACTTCTGCTGGAATCAAAATATCAGTGGCCAAATACTTATCATCCTTATTGTAATACCAAGCTCTGGTTTTAGGCATTTTTATCCCGTTTATCTCTTCCAATCCTTCTAGAAGAATATATTCACCATCGTTTTTACTTTCATCATGGTAAAACTGATACACTTCCATGGCATAAGTCTTGGGGTCAAAATAAAAATACCAAACATCTTTACCTACTTCTTCTTCATAATTTACTTTTAGAACAAGGTATTCCTTTCCTTTAAAGGTTTTAGTTCGTACGGTGCCATCGAGAATGGTGCCGGGGTCTTTTATCTTCATTGGCAAGCCATACAAATAGGTATAGTAGTTTTGCATCATCTTACCTCGTTCGCATGTAAGTCTATGTGCTTTTCTATCTGCTTCAGAGATTTCAGTAGAACCATTTAAACTAGTAGTGCAATTTTCTTTATCAAAAATATAGCTATAGGAAGTGCTATCTTTTTTAACCGACAAACTAAAGTGTTCATTTAAAAGATCCATTTTAATCGAACTTAATCGGTCGCTTGATTCAGGCCTTTTGGTAAGAACATTAAATGTTCCATTGAAATGCTCCCATTGGCTGTCTGGATTGTGGAATGCTATGGATTTGCTCAACAACTCTTTAGCAGTAAGGTTTTGTGCATAGAAGACATTGCTGCCAAGAAAAACTATAATTAAAAGAAGGTAACGCATAAAATAAATAGTGATAGGTTAATCTAGTCTTGTTTTTCTATTCGAGCCGGTTCTACGGTACTGTCGTGTTCTATATAATATAGCTCTAAAAGCTCAAAAATAACTTCTACCAAATCTTTACTTTCTGTCAAAATGGAGAAGTACAGGGTAGTGTTTTTTGGACTTGACTCTTCAGTTCTGGTTCTGGCAACTTGGCGTTGAATTTTATCCGACATAAGCTCGAACAAGGCATTTTTATCTTCCAATGCACTTCCCACTTCCTCAAATGTTCTGTTCTCAAAAATTTGCTGTGTATCCAAGAATAATTTCTCAAGCCTAAGATCTAACTCTTTAAGTTCTTTAATCTGGTTGTACTTTAACTTTTTATGATTATTGTGTACGTGTGTATGGCTTACTTTGCCAATATATTCAAGTGATTGTGCAATGTCAGTAAGATGACCCAAAATATTGATGTAAAAGTTACTTGCTCCTACATTTGCTTCGTCAAGGTTTTTGATAAAAAAGAAAAGATTATTTCTAAGATCCTCTATTTCTGAGGAAAGTTTGGCGCCTTGTTTCTTGTTCTTTTTTAAAAGATCTAAATCTTGTTTTGCCAATCCGTTTATAGAGTTGGTATAGATTTTATTGGTTCTTTTTATAACATTTGCAATATTACTGGCACTTTCTTCAATAACTCCTTGTATTGAACTGCTTTCAGCTCTATTAAGACTATCCTCCGCTTTCTGTTCCTTAATTTTTTTATTGTAGGCACTATAATTTCGAACCAATAGCAATATGGCTGTAAACAATAAGATGGCAATTGCTGCTCCTTTACCAAAATTTATTAGCGTTAAAACCGTACCAGCTGCAATAAAAGCAATTATTGCTGTGCCAAACCAACCGCCAATTACGTTGAGGACGCCTGCAACTCTATACACAGCACTTTCTGCCCCCCATGCCCTATCGGCCAATGAGGTACCCATAGCAACCATAAAAGTTACATATGTTGTGGACAAAGGTAGTTTGTAGGACGTGGCTATAGAAATCAAAATTCCCGCGACCATAAGGTTGACGGCTGCCCTAACCATATCAAATGCTGGAAGTTTATGGGTTCTGTCCTGTGACAGTGCAATTGTTGGCTTTTCAAATTGCCTGTCTATTTTTGCCTTTAAGTTTTTTGGTAACAAGCCCATCGTATACAGTGAGGCTTTAGATGCTATTCTGACTAAACCTCTTGAAATAAAGTTGGGTTGAAACCGTTCTTTTGCTTCCCCTTCCCTCGAGAGGTTAATTTCGGTATCTGCCACGTAACGTGCTTTTTTTGAAAGCCACAATGTAGCTACCATGATAATACCTGAAACAAAAAGAAGTAAGGTAGGGGTAGGTACTTTATTTGAAAGAACATCCATGCTAAACTCTGTAGCTGGAACTCCTGAAACGACCCAAGCCTCATAACTTTGCCAAGCAGCTATGGGAACACCAATAAAGTTTACTAAATCGTTGCCCGCAAAGGCAAGGGCAAGGGCAAAAGTGCCAACACCAATAATTACTTTATAGATATTGGTCTTGGTAAAATAAATTAATATGTATGAAAGAAATGACCATAACACAAAATTTACAATTATAATTGGAACAACCTCAGCTTCTAGAAAATCTTTGATTTTCATTCCTCCAATAATATCAAAGGTTTCGCTGGCATACGGAGTTCCTTTGATTCCTTTCATAAGGATAAAGTATGCTATTGAAGATAATGCTATTCCACCAAACAGTGCGCCGCTCCATTTGGCCTTTTTCTCAAAATCATAAGACATTAACAGCCTAGATATCCATTGAACGACTGCGCCTATAGAAAAAGCAACAAAAACGGACAGTAAAATACCGGAAATAATCTGTACTGCCTTTGAAGTGTTAATGTAGTTTACTACATCAGAAAAATCTCCATTAGCAGCGCCAATCTTCAACAAAGACATAGCGACCGCAGCACCCAGCAACTCAAAAACAATTGATACCGTGGTAGAAGTTGGCAGGCCGTGACTATTAAAAAAATCCAGTAACAGGATATCTGTAATCATCACAGCCATAAAGATGAACATGATTTCTTGAAAATAGAACTCACCAGGATTAAAGATGCCTTTACGCGCAACTTCCATTAGACCGCTTGAAAAAATAGCGCCGCAAGCGATACCTATACTTGCAATAATCATTATAGATTTGAATGAAATCGCTTTGGAGCCAATAGCTGAATTCAAAAAATTAACTGCGTCATTACTGACTCCCACTACTAAATCGGCAATTGCCAAAACAGCTAGGGCGATAATCATTAGGAAGTAAATATTGTCCATAATAGTATTAAAAAATAATTTTCAAATGTCTATACTTTGCTGATTTTCAATGTTATTTAAAAGTTATGTTTTCTTTTAAAAATGAACATCCATTTGTAATCGATACATCAATTCATCTGTGCCGCCGTCAACGGAAAGATAACTTAAATCTGTTTGCACTTTAAGTTTATGGCCTAAAAGATATTTTGATAATCCAAGTGTGTATTGTGTTTCTGTATCTCTGCCGGTGATGTTGTCAAAATTAATATTGGTATATCTGCCAGATACTTCCCAATTGCTTTTGAACAAATAACCGGTTTGAAGGTTTAACCCATCACCTACAAGAACTAGATCTCCAGTTTCTGAACCATCAGAATTTTTGGCGATGGGGTCTTTGGCATCTCTATGGGCGTATTCTCCCATTAGTGAAAAACCATTGTATTTGAACATGGCATCCACAAAGGTGGTATTGATGGTAGTTTCATAGAAACCTACATCATTTGCCATATAAGAACCTAAATTACTCCTTGTTCTTACAGCATCTTGATTGGAATCGTAGGTAACCGCCAACATTAATTTTGCAGTTGCTTCCCGTTTAAGATCTGCACCAACATAGTCTCCTTTGCTCTTAAATTTGCCAAAGGGCAGTAGTTCAATTCTTGCTGTGTATTGGTGACCACCAAGGTTTCCGGTAGTTACATTCCGTCCCTCTCCTTGTGAAAGAGCAAACTTTTCACGAACCAAAAATTTATCCGTAAGATTAAAATGATGTCTTAATTGAATACCCATATCGCGGTCAATATTGAATCTACTATTTACCAAAGAACGATCCACCTGTTGTAAGTTTCCAGAGGAAATAACACGCTCAATATTGCCAGGAAGTTTTGTTTGTCCTACCCAAAGTTCAAAATTGTGATGGAAATTCCACATCACTACTGCGTCCAATATGTACCGAGGAGCATTGCTTGTAAACTGACTTGTTCCGGAAATATCTCGATTTGACAATCCCAATTCAAATTTATACCTAAGCTTTGGTGAATAGGCAAATCCATCAAATTTTAACCTAGCTCTACGAACAAGAAAATTCTGCTCTGGATTTACAAAGCCATTATCCGTTCCATTATCCCATGTAGCAATGCCCAAAAATTGCATGCGCATTGCAAATTTCATAGTCCATGTACTATCTTTTCCGACAATATTTAGGAGACCTTTTCCAAACTTAGGAGCTTCAACTTGAGAATAGGAAGAAAGGCAAAAGAAAGTGACCACACCAATGGCCAAGAATTTTAATTTCATTTTAATATTAGTTTTTGTCGAGTGCAAATAACTAATATCAATGTTAATTTAACGTTTGTTTTATGTTATGTTTGATAATGGCCACCCTGGCCAAGGTGGCCATATTTTAGATTTCAAAAGAATAGTCGACAAAAACTAATATATCCTGAAATCCGTTTTGCCTTAAGACAAGAACAAAAATCCGACAGAAAAACTAATTTATTGTAACCTAAAGATTAACTTAAGTTTAAACTTAGGTGCCCCATAAAGGTTTTTGTTTAAGGCAATATCTGCTAATATGACTAGAAGCATACATAAACTGTATATTGCACTTTAATATACATTTGGTTATGAATTGGGAACAATTACTTTCCTTAAAAAGACATGGGGATACGCATAAAAGGCTGCGCAAAGAGCAAGAAGAAACCCGTCTGGGTTTTGAGGTCGACTATGACCGCATTATTTTTTCTTCAACCTTTAGGAGTCTGCAAGACAAGACCCAAGTTATTCCATTACCCATAAGTGTAGGTTCTAAAAAGGACTTTGTGCACACCAGGCTTACGCATAGTTTGGAGGTCTCAGTGGTTGGTAGGACTTTAGGACGAATTGCAGGGCAGAAGATTCTATCAAAATATCCATATTTGAATGACATCCATGGGTATCATTTTAGTGATTTTGGCGCTATTGTGGCAGCGGCAGCATTAGCACATGATATAGGAAACCCTCCTTTTGGACACAGCGGAGAAAAGGCCATTGGAAGCTATTTTGAAAGAGGAAACGGAAAAAAGTACAAAGCTCTTCTATCCAATGAGGAATATCAAGATTTGATTGATTTTGAAGGGAATGCCAATGGGTTTAAGTTACTAACGGAATCTAGAGAAGGTGTTCCAGGCGGGCTTCGTTTGAGTTACGCTACTTTGGGGGCATTTATGAAATACCCTAAAGCTTCGCTCCCTAAGAAACCTTCTAAACATATTGCAGACAAGAAGTTTGGGTTTTTTCAATCTGAAAAGGACTTTTTTATGGAAGTCGTGGATGAGATAGGGCTGATTGACAATCCTAAAAATACAGGAGTTGGATTTTATAGGCATCCATTGACTTATTTGGTAGAAGCAGCCGACGATATCTGTTACACTATTATTGATTTTGAAGATGGAATTAATTTGGAGCTTATTCCTGAGGAATATGCGCTGGAGTATCTGATTAATTTGGTGAAAGAAAACATTAACACCAAAAAATATAATTCCATGAAGCAATCCAGTGACCGCCTGAGCTATTTAAGAGCATTGGCCATAAATACTTTGATCATGGATGCTGTAGAAGTTTTTGAAGAAAATGAAACAGAGATTCTAGCGGGAAGCTTTGATGCTGCATTACTGGATAAAGGAAAGTATAAAGCACAAATAGATGATATCATAAAATTGAGCGTTGAGAAGGTTTATCAATCTACTGAAGTAGTTGATAAAGAATTGGCAGGATACAAAATCATTTCCGATATCCTTGATGTTTATACAACTGCATTGGTCAACAAGAAAGAAGGAATTCATACCAATTATGATAAACTGTTGATTCAAAGTTTACCTGAAAACTATAAAAACACGGAAAGCTCTATCTACAAGATTTTGTTGGATACGTGTTGTTTTGTGGCCAGCCTATCAGATAGTGCTGCAGTACATATTCATAATAAGATAATGGGGAAACAGTTTTAGAAAGCATACGTAAGCCCTACACCCAATGATTGCTTAAACTGTATTCTGGCGATTCCTGGGTTAATGACAGTTCCATCGTCCGCAACCACTTCGTCAAACTTGATATCATTATCGTAAATAAGATGCGTTCCTATATTTGCATTGATATGGTCATTTACCTTTAAATTGAATGTTACTTCCCAATCCACATCAATATTGCCAAAACTTATAAGGTAATCTGTATACAAGCTTAGACGATGGTTCATAAACACATTTTTCAGCACTTCTTTCTCCCAAGTATTGGTGACAAGAAAACCAATCTCCATAAATATATGTTCTCCTTCATCTACACCAAATGCCCCCTGATTGGATAAATTTTCATCCAAAACAAATGTTGCTTTTTGGGTGATGGGAGATATATATAAATTGAATTTCCCCCCTTCGGGGATATAAGACGTACCAGCTCCTAAGAAAAGATAACCTGGAGCCATAAACCTTGAAATTGGAGTGGTTCTGTTTGGGTATTTAAAACCATTGGAGAATTGCGTGTTGAACGTTGCTTTAACCGAATAGTACCAATTAGTGATGGTGTCTTTTCTAAAGCCAACAGTAGAGGATAGCCTAATTTGGTCATCGGTCTTTCTAAGCTGTCTGCCTTCTTGGGCATTGAGGCCGTATCGTAACCGTAATTCATTATCCCAATTTAGATATCTAAACTTATAGTTTCTAACAAAACGCATGTTTGCCAATGCGGATACAGAATTATCGCCACCTGCATTCCAGTTTACAAAAGCAACTTCGTTGATGTTGAGGCCAAACTCGTTTACTTTATCCCAAAAGGATTGTGGTTTAAAGCGCTTGTACCATTTGCTTAACGGTTTTACCCGATTTAGCACAGTTCTTGGATCGGTGAGTTTAGCACTCCTTGGCACATATTTGAGTTTTACATCCTTTATCCGAACCACCCTAAAGCCTGTGTCGGTGCTGTCAGGCTCAAATACTTTTAGAAGATTTACTTGTGCTTGGGTAGAAAAAACAATAAGGAAAAGAATAGAAAAACAAATTAATCGCATTGGTCTAAGGTTGATTTAATGTAAGTTTTTAATGCATCAAAATCTATACCAGCTATTTGCCGTGTTTCTTGTATTGTTCCATGTTCAACAAACCTATCTGGCACACCAAAAATTTTAACAGGTTTTGAAAATTTTTCTTCATTTGAGAATTCTAAAATTGCAGATCCAAAACCACCTATTTTACAGCCGTCCTCAACGGTGATGATATTTTCATACTTCTGAAAAATAGTTTTTAGCAGTTTCTTGTCCAGAGGTTTTACAAAACGCATATCGTAATGCCCTATTGATTCTGGTTGCCCCAATTCTTTCAAGATTGTAGAGATTTCATTTCCAATATGGCCCAAAGTCAGCATAGCGGTCTTAGAACCTTCCTTCAAACAGCGAGCTGTGCCTATTTCAATAGTATTAAATTCGTTTTTCCAGTCTAAATTCACGCCTCTCCCACGAGGGTATCGGATTGCAATTGGGGAATCCAGACCATTTTGGCTGGTATACATTATGTCCCGAAGCTCCATTTCATTCATTGGAGCAAACACAATAAGATTTGGAATACACCTTAAATATGCTAGATCAAACACCCCATGGTGTGTTGGACCATCCTGACCTACAAGCCCGGCCCGGTCCAAACAAAAGATTACGGGTAGGTTTTGCAAGGCGACGTCATGTATAACTTGATCATAGGCCCGTTGTAAAAAAGTGGAATAAATATTACAGAATGGTATAAGTCCTTGAGTGGCCATTCCCGCAGCGAGGGTAACAGCATGCTGTTCTGCTATGCCTACATCAAAAGCTCTGTCTGGAATTTCGTCCATCATATATTTCAAGGAGCTTCCTGTAGGCATGGCTGGTGTAATGCCAACGATCTCCCTATTTTTTTTGGCCAACTCAACTAGGGTATGTCCAAAAACATCTTGATATTTTGGAGGTTGTTCAGTATCTGATTTTTTAAGTTGTTCTCCTGTGTTTTTATCAAATTTTCCAGGGGCATGATAAACGACTTGATTTTCCTCAGCTTTCTTAAGACCCTTTCCTTTTGTTGTTATAATATGGAAAAGTTTGGGCCCACTTACTGCCTTTAACCTCTCAAGTTCCTCAACTAGCCCTATTACATTATGTCCATCAATTGGACCTGTGTAGTTTAGATTGAGGCATTCAAAAACATTTTCATCTTTAGCGGTACCTGCTTTTACATTGGTCAAGTATTTTTTTAAGGCGCCAACGCTTGGATCAATTCCAATAGCATTATCATTTAGGACAATCAGAGCATTTACATCTGAAACCCCTAAGTGATTTAAGCCTTCAAAAGCCATTCCGCTGGCTATGGAAGCGTCCCCCACTACAGCAACGTGCTGTTTTAAATGTGCTCTGTTTAATTTGGATGCCATTGCCATTCCAAGAATCGCAGAGATTGCAGTGGAGCTATGCCCGGTTCCAAAATCATCATATTTGCTTTCATTCATTTTTGGAAAACCACTAATACCGCCTAATTGCCGGTTGGTTTCAAAAACATCTTTTCTGCCTGTTAAAATTTTATGTCCATAGGCCTGATGACCTACATCCCATATCAATTTATCATTAGGAGTATCAAAAACATAATGTAATGCAATAGTGAGCTCTATAACGCCCAAGCTGGCTCCAAGGTGTCCTTCTTTGGTGGATACAACATCAATGATAAATTCTCTTAATTCTTGGGCAAGCTGAGGTAACTCATCCAAAGTTAATTTTTTGAGGTCTTTAGGAGTGTTGATATGTGCTAAAAGTTTTTCCAAGGAAATAAAAAACAAAAGTACCCATAATCAGTAAAATGATTTTATGCTTAGTTTAGCCTTCTTATAAATCATTTTAAAAAATTGTGGAAAACCCTTTTGACGACAATTACTTTATGAAAAAAGCCTTGCAAGAGGCTGAAATAGCTTTTGAAAATGGAGAAGTTCCTGTGGGCGCGGTTGTAGTGGTCAAGGACAGAATTATTGGAAGAGCGCATAATTTAACGGAACGATTAAAAGATGTGACAGCACATGCAGAGATGCAAGCAATTACTTCAGCCTCTAATTTTTTAGGAGGCAAATATCTTCATGAATGCACCTTGTATGTTACGCTGGAGCCTTGCCAAATGTGTGCAGGGGCATTGTATTGGAGCCAAATTTCAAGAATTGTTTATGGAGCTCCAGATTTAGAAAGGGGGTTTAATGTGATTGGGGGACAATTGCATCCAAAAACAGAGCTAGTTGGGGGTGTTCTGGAAAAAGAAGCTGCAGAATTATTGAAGCGATTTTTTATACAAAGAAGAAATTTGAATTAAATAAAAAACCCTGATGAATTCATCAGGGTCTAATCAAATCAAAATAAAATATTGTTGTTAGATTACCTGCACTTGTGCAGCAACCACTCCTTTTCTTCCTTCTTCTTCTTGGTATTCTACTTTGTCGCCTTCGTTCAATTCCACTCCGTTCAATGCCGTAACATGAACAAAAATGTCTTTTCCTGTGTCGTCGTTGGTAATAAACCCAAAACCTTTGGATCCATTAAAAAATTTTACTGTGCCAGTCATTAAAATAAGTAATTGTTACAATACTAAAGTAGGGTATTTTAAATATACCTAGGTGAAATAAGCTTTAAATCTTGTGAAAATTATTGATTTTCAGCATTTTTCTGCTCTTTACCTTGCATTTTTTTAACGTTCTCGTTGGTTAACATATAATCTTTCATGCTTTTCCCTTTGCTTTCTTTTATCAAAAAAAGAGGCATTGCTATAAGGAAAAGCCCTACAGTTCCAAATCCAATATATTTGTTTGCTGTAGCAAGATTATCTTCTTTGATTGTAAAACCATAGATAATTAAGGAGAAGGAAAGCAACACGATTAAAACGATTATGTATTTAAGCTTGAACTTCATCGGGTGTAATTAATTAGTTTTCTGCGGTACGCTGTTAGCAATTTTGATTTGGAAATAAAGCCGATATATTTTCCTTTTTTGATGACCGGTAGGTTCCAAGCACCGCTATCCTGAAATTTTCGCATAACAACTTTCATGCTATCGGTATCATAGAAAATGTGTTCTGGCGGGGCATGCATTAAATTTTTCACATAAACGGAATTGTAAAGTTCGTTATCGAACATGAATTCACGGATATCATCCAGAACTATAATGCCCATTAATTTTTCTTCCTCATTTAAAACAGGAAAAATATTTCTTTTTGATTTTGAAACTGATTCGTGTAGCATTTCACCAAGAGACATTTCTGGACGAACTGACTTAAAGTTTTTTTCTATGACATCATCCATTTCCATTAATCCCAAAACCATCTGATCTTTATTATGGGTTAAAACAGCTCCTATTTTTGCTAGCTCTTTAGTGTAAATGGTATAATCCAATGCATTTTTGGTTATTAAATAGGATATGGAAGCTGTAATCATTAATGGGACAAAAAGTTGATAGCCTCCAGTAATTTCAGCAATCAAGAAAATGGCGGTTAGGGGGGCATGGATTACCCCTGCAATTAATCCTGCCATACCAATGAGCGTGAAATTACTTTCAGAAACCTCAAAACCAAGTCCAAGGTTATTGATGATTTTTGCAACCACATTGCCTAAAGCACTGCCCATAACCATGGTAGGGATAAAAATTCCGCCAGCACCACCAGCAGCGAAAGTTGTGGTCATAGCAATTGCCTTAAAAATGATAATTCCAAATAAAAGGGCAATCACTACCCATATATTGGAGGTGTAGGCATCAAAAGGGGTTTTGCCCAAAGCTTTTAAATGGTCTCCTTCCAACAGATTGTTTATGAAACCAAAACCTTCACCATATAAAGGGGGAATAGCATACAGCATAATCCCTATGGCAATACCGCCAACGAGAAGCTTGTATTTTGGACTTTTAAAGCGCTTGAATAAATCAAAAATTCCAAAATACATCTTGGTGAAATATATGGAAGCAAATGCTGTTCCCACTCCCAACAGAATATAGAAAAAAGTGTCCTTAAGTTGAAACCCTTCAGATAGTGAAAAGCTAAAAAGGATTTCATTGCCCAAAAAGAAATAAGAAGTAAGTACACCAGAAATTGAAGCCAAAAGCAACGGAAGCATGGAGAGCATGGTCAAATCCAAAGTAAATACTTCAACAGCAAAAATAATGGCAGCAATGGGTGACTGAAATATAGAGGAAATTGCTCCTGCTGATGCACAAGCCACTAACAAGGAACGTGTTTTGGCATCTATATGAAACAATCTACTAAGATTTGAACCTAGTGCCGACCCTGATTTAACAGCTGGCCCAAGTAATCCCACAGACCCACCAAAACCTACGGTTAGTGGTGCAGCAATTAAAGGGGTATAAATATCTTTTACAGATAACAACCCTCCTTTTTTAGAAAGCGAGAAAATTATAGAGGACACCGCATGTTGTATGGGCTTTTTATGAACGAATTTCACATATAGAAAGACCAATGCCAGACCAACGATAGGCAAAATAAAGTATAGCTGATTTTCAGAAAAAACTATTCCTTTTTCTAATAGGGATTGGATAAAATAAGTAGTGTTTTTTAAAGTAACCGCGACCAATCCTGCCAAAAAACCAACCGCCAAGCTCATGATATGAACAAAGGTCCTATTGGAGATATTTTTATATCGCCATTTAAGGAAACGTGTCAGTAAACTTTTCTTTTTGTTGGGCATGGAGTTGATGGTACACTTAAAAGTATTAAAAAATCCCGCTTAAGAGCGGGATTCAGAAATATCTTATAAATCTAGTTTTAGACGAAGCTCTTTTAATTGTTCATCATCAATGGTAGCGGGAGCATCAATCATGACATCTCTACCACTGTTGTTTTTAGGGAAGGCAATAAAATCTCTAATGGTTTCCTGTCCACCTAAAATAGCGACCAATCTGTCTAAGCCAAAGGCAATTCCTCCATGCGGGGGTGCTCCGTATTGAAAAGCATCCATTAAGAATCCGAATTGTGCTTTTGCTTGCTCTGGGGTAAAACCTAGATGCTTGAACATGGTAGCCTGAATTTCTTTATCATGAATACGGATGGAACCACCGCCAATTTCGTTCCCGTTCAATACCAAATCATAGGCGTTTGCCTTTACTTCACCAGGATTGGTTTCCAGTAGTTCTAACTGTCCGGGTTTGGGGGAGGTAAACGGATGATGCATGGCATGGTAATGGCCAGTTTCTTCATCTAATTCCAATAATGGAAAATCAACGACCCATAAAGGCGCAAATTCATCTGGTTTTCTCAGACCTAAACGTTCTGCCAATTCCATACGCAGTGCACTTAATTGAGTCCTTGTTTCATTGGTATTTCCTGAAAGTACGCAGATAAGGTCTCCCGTTTTGGCTTTGGTCACTTCTGCCCATTTGGCTAAATCCTCTTGGTCGTAAAACTTATCAACTGAAGATTTGTAAGTGCCATCTTCATTACATTTTACATAGACCATGCCTTTGGCGCCTACTTGTGGCCTTCTAACCCAATCAATAAGCTTGTCTATTTCTTTTCTGGTATAAGCTGCTCCGCCTGGAACCGCGATACCAACCACCAACTCTGCTGAGTTGAAAACATTAAAATCTTTGTGTTGGGCAACGGCATTAAGTTCTCCGAACTCCATTCCAAAACGAATGTCAGGTTTATCATTACCATACAAACGCATTGCATCATCATACGTCATTCTCGGAAAATCTTGTGAATCTATGCCGTGAACTTCTTTTAACAAATGTTTGGTTAATCCCTCGAAAGCATTTAAAATGTCCTCTTGTTCCACAAATGCCATTTCACAATCTATCTGCGTAAATTCAGGTTGTCTGTCAGCTCTTAGATCTTCATCCCTAAAACACTTTACAATCTGAAAATACTTGTCCATTCCACCAACCATAAGCAATTGCTTAAAAGTTTGTGGGGATTGGGGAAGGGCATAAAACTGCCCTTCATTCATTCTGCTGGGAACAACAAAATCTCGAGCACCTTCTGGTGTGGATTTTATTAAATATGGCGTTTCAACTTCAATGAATCCATGGTCGGAAAGGTATTTCCGTACTTCCATGCTCACCTTATGTCTAAACATAAGATTGTCTTTAACTGGATTTCTTCGAATATCCAGATAACGATATTTCATACGAATATCTTCACCACCATCTGTATCATCTTCAATGGTAAAAGGCGGCAAAATAGATTCATTTAATATTTGAAGTTCGGTTACAAGGACTTCTATATCTCCTGTTGGAATGTTTGGGTTTTTAGAGGCTCGTTCAATTACCAGACCTTTAATTTGAATAACAGTTTCACGCCCAAGCTCCTTGACCTTTTCCAAAAGCTCAGTAGAAGTACGGTCTTGGTCAAGTACCAATTGCGTAATACCATAACGGTCACGAAGGTCTATCCAGATCACAAAGCCTTTGTCCCTTACTTTATGAACCCAACCACTTAAGACTACTTCTTTATTTATATGTGATGTTCTTAAGTCACCACAGGTGTTACTTCTATACATGATTTCTATCTGAGCGGCAAATTTAAGAGGAATGTGAATATATACCGCTAGATATCTAGATTTTCTGTTGGAGCATAAACTTTATCCAAAATCGAATAGCATTTTTCTGATTTTATCTTAACAATATTTAGTAAGCTTTTTGGCAATTTAAAATTTACATTAAAGTCAGTTCAAGGGTTTTTCTGTTTCAATTTATCGGTAAATAACTTAAATAATATCATTTCTAAAAATATCAAATAGCTGATAAATAGATATTTATGAGTTTAATGTAAATTAATTGTTATTTAAATGTGTAATTAATGTAAAATAATTGTAGCTTTATTACGTTAGATAAAAGAATTTATAATCCCATTTAATATGAAGAAAGCAATATTTTTTTTAGCAGTGATGTTTTCGGTTTGTATGTATCCACAGGATACAGAACCGACTTTTGAAAAAGTGGGGAAAATGGTAAAAGCTACATATTTTCACGAAAATGGCGAAATAGCGCAAACAGGGTATCTGTTAAAAGGAAAATTACATGGACAATGGTTTATGTACAATGTAGATGGCAAAAAAATAGCCTCTGGAAAATACAATGAAGGAAAGAAGTCTGGTAAGTGGTTCTTTTGGGAAGCTCAGATTTTAAAAGAAGTTGATTTTGCAAATAACAGAATTGTTAATGTAAAAAACTGGAACCAATCTGAAGTTGTTTCAGTAGACAATTAAGTTAGATAAATTTATAAATAAAAAAGCCCTGGCAATTTGCCAGGGCTTTTTTATTTATAAGGCACTTTCTTTACTAAGCAGCAATATCAAGAGCCTCTTTTTTATTCTCTTCTTTTCTAATTCTGTTTTTTCTAACTCTTACTTTAACTCTATAGACAAGGCTAAATAGAATAGGAACAACAATTAAAGTTAAAAAGGTAGCAATCAACAATCCGTAAATTACCGTCCAGGCCAAAGGCCCCCAGAAAATTACGTTATCACCTCCTAAGTAGATATTTGGATTAAACTCACTGAAGAGAGTAAAGAAATTAATATTGAATCCTGTTGCCAATGGGATCAATCCTAATATTGTGGTAATTGCTGTAAGCAGCACAGGGCGTAACCTTGCCTTACCACCTTTAACAACAGCTTCCGTAAAGTCTTCAGAACTTAACAATTCATCATCTTCCAACTCAAGCTCCACAGTCTTCCTATCAATAAGCAGTTGAGTATAATCTAATAGAACCACCCCGTTGTTTACAACAATACCAGCAAGGGAAATAATCCCCATCATGGTCATCATTATAACAAATGCGCTTCCTGTAGCAACAATACCACCAAATACTCCTATCAAACTCAAGAAAATGGCCAACATGATGATTCCCGGTTTTGAAACAGAGTTGAACTGGAAAATTAAAATGAAGAAAATTAATCCGAGACCCGTAAAAAATGCTCCCATCAAAAACGCCATTTGTTTGTTTTGCTCTTCTATCTGACCGGTGTAATCAATATGTATTCCAGCAGGAAGGTCATTGAAACTTTCCATTTCGTCCTGAACCTTGCTTACAATTGCACCTGCATCCGTAAATCCTGGCGCAAGGGCTGAATAAACTGTAACAACACGTTTTACATCACGATGTTTAATCGCACTAAAACCAGAGCTATTTACCTGCTTTGCAACAGCGGAAACAGGTACTTCCTTTATTTGACCTGAAGATTGATCTCTAAAAGTGATTTTTTGGTTAAAAATTGCACTTGTATTGTATCTATTTTCCTCATTAAAGCGAACATAAATATCATAATCCTCACCATCTTCTTTATAGATTCCAGCTTTAGCACCAAATATTGAATTACGGAGTTGTTGTCCAACTTGACCGGTTGCTACACCAAGCTCTCCAGCTTTCTTTCTATCCACAGCAACCAGCATGGCGGGTTTAGATTTATTTACATCAATTTTAAGCTCATCAATTCCCGGGATGTTTTTTGCGTTGATATAGTTACGCATTCTTTCCGCAGTAGCAATCAATTCAGAATAATCATCTCCTTCCAATTCAATATTGATAGGATATCCTGCTGGCGGGCCAACGGCATCTTTCTCTACAGAAATGGCAACACCAGGATACACATCTTTCAAAGCTTCTTGTACCATTTTTAGCAGGTCATTACTATCAGCTCCTTCGCGGAATTTATATTCCCGCATGGTTGCAGTAATTTTTCCACGGTGAGGCATTTCTGCTGCAGAACCACCATCTGTTTGTGGATTTCCAGCACCTTCACCTACTTGGGAAACTGCACTTTCTGTTAGGAAATTGTAATCTCCGTGCAAATAGGCATCTTCATTAATGATATCATACACCCTTTGCTCAACCTCATTGGTAATCTCGTTGGTTTTCTTAATGTCTGTTCCTTCAGGATATTCTATATAAACAATAATTTGATTTGGCGTATTGTCTGGAAAGAATTCCACCTTAGTACGTTGACTTCCAACGGAAGCCCCAAAGCCCATAAAAGCAAGAAAGAGTAATACAAATGTGCCTATGGCAATGAAAATAGGTTTTCTTCCAGTTAGTGCTTTTCTAAGTGTTTTTTCATAGAATCTTTCCCATCTAGGTAAGATTTTATTCTGAAAACCATTGGCCCAATTTCTTAAAAAGAGTCTATAGATCCAAAGCAAAATAGAAGTCACTATCATTAAGGTACCTAAGGCTCTATAGCTTCCACCAAAAATCAAGATCAGCAATCCAATTCCTGCCATGATTGCTGTTATTTTAATGATTTGCTTTATTGGCATGTCTTTGTCTTCAGTGGTCATAAATTGTGACACCAATACCGAGTTAAAGAAGATGGCCACAAACAATGACGATCCAAGAACAACGGATAAAGTCACTGGGAAATAAATCATAAACTGTCCCATTACTCCTGGCCAAAGTCCAAGCGGTACAAAGGCAGCAACCGTAGTTAATGTGGAAATAATAATTGGGAAAGCAATTTCTCCAATTCCTTTTTTAGCTGCTTGTATGCGGGACATACCTTCTTCATCCATTAAACGGTATACGTTTTCTACAACCACGATACCATTATCCACCAGCATACCAAGACCCATAATCAAACCAAAAAGAATCATGGTATTCATTGTATACCCTAAAAGGCTCAAAATCATCAAGGACATGAACATTGACATAGGAATTGCAAACCCTACAAAAAGAGCGTTTTTAAATCCTAAGAAGAACATTAATACAGTAACAACCAGTATAATCCCAAAAATGATATTGTTTACCAGGTCATCAACCTGACCTATAGTTTTTGATGATTGATCATTGGCAATACTTACTTCTAAATCTTGGGGAAATACATTTTTAATAGCATCCTCGACAATTACCTGAATTTGTTCTGCGGCGGCAACCATGTTTTTACCGGCACGTTTTTTAACATCCAACATTACAACTGGGTGTCCAAATTCTCTTGCGTAGGTTGTTTTGTCCTCTTCTTTAAATGTAACTACAGCAATGTCCTTTAAATAAATAGGATTGTCGTTTTCAGACTTTACTACAAAGTTTTCAAGCTCATTGGGGTCATCGATTTCACCAACAATTCTTATAGTTCTACGTTGTCCGCTTGTAATTAAGTTTCCAGCAGAAATTGTTGTGTTTCCATTACCAATAGTATTGATAATATCGTCGAAACTAACTTGGGCAGCCATCATTTTGTAAATGTCCACCGCAACTTCTACTTCCTTTTCTTGAGCACCACGTATATCAACTTGTTTTATTTCTTGTAGGCTCTCAATCTCATCCTCCAAATACTCGCCATATTCTTTTAGTTTATCAATTGGATAATCTCCAGAGATATTGATGTTTAGAATAGGAATTTCTTCAGACATGCTCAAGTCAAATACATTGGGCTCAACTTTAGCACCATTAAAAGTGGGCCAGTCTTCACTAGCTGTTTCGGTATCGACTTCGTCTTTTATTTTTTGCTTGGCCGCGTCTACTGTTATGCTTTCATCAAACTCCACAATGATTATGGAATAATCTTCTTGAGATGTTGAGGTTATCTCCACCACGTTACTAACCGTTTTGAGCTCGTCTTCAAGCGGGTCGGTAATCAGTTTTTCAATATCCTCTGCTGTATTTCCAGGGTAGACCGAGCTAATATAGATTTTGGTCTCTTTTATCTCTGGAAAGTTCTCTCGGGGCATGCTAAAATAGGCGGATGCTCCTAGAAAAAGGATGACAGCAATTAAAACATACATGGTTGTTTTATTGTCAATAGCCCATGATGCCAGCCCAAATTCTTTATCTACTTTTTTCTTTTGCTTACTCATAATCTATGTCTTTTGGCTATTGGCCATTCTTGATTTTTACTTTCTGCCCTTCTTTAACGCTTCTTGCGCCTTCATCAATAATACCATCGCCATTATTGACCCCAGAAAGCACCTCTACATAATCTCCCTGAGTTTTCCCGGTAGTGATAATTACTTTTTGCGCTATGGCATCAGAAGAAATAGAATCAGCATTTACTAAATAAACATACTGCTCTCCTTCTGCATTTTCAGAAACGATACTTTGAGGAATTAGAATAGCATTCTCATTGGTATAATCATTGATCATAACCTTCGCGGTAAGGTTTGGCTTTATGTTGCCGCCATTACTTGGAACAGGAATTTCAGCTGTAAAAGATCTGTTGCTTGGATTTATAAAATTGCCCGTCTGTCTTACTTTGGTGGTAACGCTATCGCCAAGTACTGGGAAATAGACATTAACATTTTTCCCTGGCGTAACATTGGGTAAATGACTTTCTGGAACTTCTACTTTAATGTACATATTGGTTAGGTTCACAATACGGAAAACCTCAGAACCTGGACCCGGACTAACAACAGTACCTTGATCTTTTATAACATCATCAATGATTCCTGAAAATGGAGCTCTAATAGTAGATTTAGAAACTTGGCTCTGCATCTGCTTTACGGCACTTTCCTGAGCTTCATAGGCTGTTTTAGCCTGTAGATACTGAATTTCTGAACCAATATTTTGTTCCCAAAGACTTTTTTGACGCTCAAAAGTGGTTTTTTCCAATGCAGCTTGTGTTTTCATTTGTGCCAATTGGCTTGACAAACCTCCATCATCAATTAAAGCCAACAATTGTCCCTTTTTCACTTTTTGACCTTCCTTAACATAAACACGGTTTAATGTGCCCGATATTTCTGGATAAACAAGCACATTCTGTTTTGTGGTTACGTTACCTTGAAGTTCTAAATAGTGATCAAACTTTTCAGTTTTTGCTTCTATAGTTGTTACCAGTGGTAATTTTGCATTATCATCCAACAACGCAATTACAGAATCCAAGGATTGAATTTCCATCTCCAATTCCTTTTGTTGATTAGTAATTTCTGTTCGCTTTGCTCGAATTGCTTCTAAATCGTTCCCAGCGATAACACTTTCTACCGAACCATTGTTTCCTCCTCCGCAAGAAGATAAAACAAGTGCTGTAAGTACTAGATATATTAAATTTTTCATGTTGATATGGTTTTCTTTTTTGACTATTGATTTAATATGATTTCCAATTGGGTTTTGCGGTTGATTACGTCAACCATGGATTGCAAATATTCTTGCTGTGTTGAATATAGTTGTGTCTGTGCTTGTCTAAGTTCAAAACTAGTTGCCAATCCTTCAGAATATTTAATTTGATTTTTATTTTCGATACGCTCGGCAAGTTTTAAATTTTGCTTGGAGGTATCATATTCCTCTATAGAAAGAATGTAATCACTCTTTGCGCTTTCCAACTGTAATCGAATCTGTTCCTGAGCTTCTGTGAATTGCGTTTTAGCCTTTTCTAGAGCTATTTTGGCACGTTGCGTACTTGCACTTCTCTTTAAAGAGCTGAAAATAGGGATATTAAGGTCAAACCCTAAAATAGATTGGCCAAACCATTTTTGTCCACTACTTAAAAAATTAAAACTATCACTAAAAGAATTGCCTCCATAATTAACAAAAGCATTCAAAGAAGGAAGGGCCCTGCTTTTTTCTAACTTATGCTCATAATAACGTTGTTCATTTAAATTGAGTGCCAACTTATAGTCTACGTTGTTCTCTATATTGAATTCAGAATCCAATAAGCCCAAATCAATTTGCTTTTGAGCTAAATCATCAAGACTCTCCGTAAGTTCTGTGGGAGATGTAATAGGTAAACCCATCATCAAGTTGAGCATTTGAAGTGTTATTTTCTCCAATCGCCTCGCATTTTTAAGTTGACTTTCTATGGATGATAGGGTTATTTGCAGTTGATCTACGCTTTCTTCGTCGCCAAGCCCATTCTCATAAATTCGCTTGGTTTCATATAGGTTTTTCTCTAAAGTGGCTTTGTTGTTTTCGGAGATTAATACACTTTCTTGCGCCAACAATACATTTCCATAAGCCTCTACAACGGCTTTTCTAACATCTAAATCAGTTTTTTCCTTGTTATTCTGGCTATAGCTTAAGAAGGCTTTTGTTGCTTGAACACCAACTATATATGATCCATCAAAAATTTGTTGTTTTAGTGTTGCAGTTGCGGTTGCAGATTGAGGCTGTCCAAAAACTACCTCTTGAAAAGTCCCTGGCTCACCGCCAAAAAACTCGGCTGGGATTTGGGACACTGGCTGTTTAAGTTGATTTTGGTAGCTTATAGCTCCATCGATTTGAGGAAGCCCGCCGGCAATGGTTTCCCATTTTTGCTTTTGTGCGTCCACAATATCCCTATCTGCATTAATAACAGAATAGTTGTGCTGCAATGCATAGGCTATTGCTTCATCCAGGCTAAAGCTACTTTTGTCTTCCTGTGCTTGGGAAAACAATGGTATTATTAACAGTAAACTAATTAAGGTTGTTCGCATTTATTCTTGGTTTGAATTGATGATTGAGTTTAATACTTTTCTTCCTTTTGGAGTTACAATACCCCTTATATGATATTCTAAATAGTCATCTTCCAATTGTTTGTTTGAAAAAATAGTCATTGGAAAAAGACCATTGTCTTTTATACTTATTACTCCAGAAAAGTATATTCTGGAAACAAATTGAATGTTGAGATTGTCTCTATAAATACCTAAATCCACACCTCTTTTAATATTATCTACCACGCAATCTTGCATGACATCGAATTGTTTTTTCTTGAGCGTATCATGAATTCTTGGATAGTATTTCTGTAATTGGTATTGTGGCGATGATTTTTCATCTTTTAAATGATGCATTACAAATCGCTTTATTTCGTACAATTCTTCAATTGGGTTTTTTTGCAATGCAACAATTTCATCAATACCGTTTGAAATAAACCAAAACAAATCCAATGTACTTTCCTCTACCAACTTTGTTTTGTTCTCAAAATGGGAATAAATGGTCTTTTTTGAAATTCCCATTTCATTGGCCAAATCATCCATTGTTACACTCTTAAACCCTAGATTTAAGAATAGCTCCGTAGCTCTATGTAAAATCTTTTCTCGCATAATCGGGAGCAAAAATAGATGCGGAAACTTTAAAAACAAAAAAAGTTTCCAAAGTTTTACATTTTTTTAACAAATGCTTAAATCTTTGGAAATAATTGTTCAACTACCCATAAAAAGACGAAAGAAGAAACTTTTATTGGACTGGACTGTTGTTTTAGAATTTGAACCCCAAAAAAAAGTCCTGTATCGGTAGCCTTGTCTTCTTTGTATTGGATTATTTTTTTTATCCTCGGGCATCATAATCTTCTTTTTTAATTCGATTGATATAAGCGTTAAAGGCCTCTTCTCCTTCTTCTTTCCAAAATTGATCATAGTGCTTCCAATCAGAATTGCCATTTTTGGAATTGCAATAATTTTTAAATCTATCATGTCTTTTAGACTTTTTATGACCACCACCTTTTGAGGAATGGTTGCCAAAACCAAAAATTATTTTGGCCAGTGCCAATAAACCAAAAGATTGCCAGTACGTAAGCGTGGTAAGGCCAAAAACGTCTGGCATTAACCAATTCCACAACCACATGAACACAAAGCCCATTAAAAAGATCATGAGAATACCAAAGATGACCATGAACAAAATTTTGAATCCTTTGGTTACGTACCTCTCCACTTTTCTTTCGTATCTACCTGAATGTTCCATACTCTTTAATTTTTGTTAATTCTTATTTTTTCGATTTCTAAATTTTTTGATAAAAGAGACAAAGCCCTGTGTCTTCTTGACATTAATGTTCCAAGGGAAATGCCTGTTTGTTCGGCAATTTCTCTATACGTATAACCTTCAAAATCAATAGCTATAATAATGTCTTGATAAGAAGGTTTTAGCTGGGTTATTGCTTTTTTAAGGGCTTGCATTGAATCTTCTGGGTACGCATTGTCCGCTGTACCGTAAAATAGTTCTGCAAACCCCGCCCATTGTTTATCAATATCATCAGCCTCATGTACTTGATTCTTTTTGGTTCTCATCACATCAATTATTCTGTTTTTGATGGAGTTGTAGACAAAGCCCGCAATATTGTTTATAGGAGAAGAATCATCTGACCTTGAGAATATTCGTAAAGCCACATCTTGAATAATATCCTCTGCATCTCTTTCTGTTGTATCATCCACTTTTGAACGCACATATGCCTTTAGAGAATGATACTCGTCATCAAAAAAAGTTGTCAGATTTTTATAGTTCTCTTTATTGGAAACCATTCAAAAAGGGCTGTTTGCTGTCTTCAACTATAAAGACGAAGCTTTTCAAATCTATTGCGTTTTTTGCATAAACTTTTTTCGAATCTTGCTAATCTTGATTTTTTAAATGCAAAAGGGATAGGTAAACTCTTGTGGAATTACCAAACAATTTAATTTATTGACAGTATTTTTGATTTATGACGAATTCGAATACCATTGAGCAGTATGGGACTGCATTTATTTCTCATTTAGAGAGCAAAATCAAAACAAAAGAACCAAAGAATCTTTATGAACCTATAAATTATATCCTTGGACTAGGAGGCAAAAGATTAAGACCTATCCTCACACTTATGACTGCGGACTTGTTTGGTGGAAACTTTAAAGATGCCTTGGACTCCGCTATGGCCATAGAGATTTTCCATAATTTTTCGTTGGTGCATGATGATATAATGGATGACGCTCCACTGCGAAGAGGAAAAACCACAGTTCACGAAAAATGGGATGTAAATACTGGTATTTTGTCCGGAGATGCCATGTTGATCAATTCATATCAGTTTTTTGAAAGCTATTCACCAGAAATTTTTAAAAAACTCACTTCGCTTTTCAGCAAAACTGCAATTGAAGTTTGTGAAGGTCAGCAGTATGATGTGGATTTTGAATCTAGGGACGATGTTACCATCCCCGAGTATTTAAAAATGATTGAATACAAAACTGCTGTTTTAGTGGCAGCGGCCATGAAGATGGGGGCAATCATTGCAAATGCTTCACAGGATGATACTGAAGCGATTTACGAGTTCGGGAAAAATTTGGGCATAGCCTTTCAGTTACAGGACGATTATTTAGATGTTTTTGGAGATCCAGAAACTTTTGGAAAACAGGTAGGTGGAGATATTATTGAAAACAAGAAAACATTTCTTTTTCTAAAGTCTTTGGAGTATGCTGAAAAGGAGCAACGAGAAGGTCTTTTACATCTATATTCATTAAAGCCTGAAGATTCCGGAACAAAGGTGGAAACGGTAAAATCTATTTTTATGGAAAGTGGGGCAGTGAAAGAAGCTAAAAAGGAAATCAATGGGTATACTCAAAAAGCATTTGATGCTTTAACTACAATTTCTATTCCTGATGCTAATAAAGCCATTTTAAAACAGTTTGGGGAAAACTTGATGAAACGAACTGTTTAGGAAGATTTTCAAAAGCAACCTAATATGTATGTGCCCATCTATAGGATGAACCCGTGATACGTTTTGGATATGAGGCTTTCGGTTTTATTCTTGGTTTTATTTGGACTTGCTTGTTCTAGTGATAATGAGAAAGATGAAATATTTGAAATTAATTCTTTTTACAACTGTGAGGAAGGGCTGATTGAGGATGCTTCTTTGTTAGAGAGTGAATTAACAGGGAAATGGAAATGGATAGAAAGCAATTGCTCTTTTTGTTTAGATCCAAGACCCACAAAGGCTGATAAATTGGTAATGGCTCAATTCAAATTAGATATGACCTATTCATTGATGGAAGATTCAAAAATCATTTCAGAAGGCGTTTGGAGCATAGATGAATCAGAGTCGATGTTTTATGTTTCTTTTGTCCCTAAACCAGCTTACCTTGATGGATCTATCCAAATATGTGGAGACCAGCTTATTTCAGATGCACGCCCTTGGGATGGGGGAGCATACTTGTTTGTTAGAGAGGATTAATTACTAAAATATTCTATGCCATAATGCTTTTAAAAAAGGCCATTTTGGGCAAGCGCTAATTATCAAGAGGTCTTCCCAGAGTGAAGTGTCTTCATCCAGAAATTTTAATATTAACTGAGGTTTTCTTTTTTTGAACAGTGCTTCAAAAATGGATTGCCCTAAATGATTGTCCTTATAAAGGATGTCCAGGAGCAATAAATCATAATACCAATATTTATCCCTTTTGTAAAACTTGGATAGTGGTTTTTCCTTTTTAAGGAATCCCATTAGGGCATTTACTTGTTTTTTTGTGTTATAAAATGTGAATCCCGTGCTTGCTTTTGCCCATCCTCCAGCTATGCCAATGCTCATGATTCTATCAGAATTATGTTTGTGAAACTTATAGCAGGTCATGGGGATATTGCCAACTTCCTTTTCCAGGATTTCATAATCGGTGCATCCCAATTTTTGCTCAAGATAATCCACAATGGCATTTTCATATTCAGCTTTTTCTAAGGTATCCTCTGAGAATAAAGTATATTCCACAAGGGCCTCTGTTTCAGAAAAAGGTAAAACATACATGAAACGGGTATTCCCCATTTGCGGGATGGAAAAGTCCATAAAAGTAGCCTCTTCTTTATTGAAAATCGCTTGCTCAGTTTTTACAAACCATCCCAAAAAATGTTGCTGGAGTACAGGATATTTTTTCTGGTCTTTGACTAGCTGATAATCAAAAACGCTATTGAACACTTTCGCTCCAGTAAACTGATTGGTTATAGTGGACACAAGCACTGCGTTCTCATTTTCTTGAATGTTGACCACTTCTTCTTGAGCCCATGTAATGTTTGGACTACTTTTTATTCTAGTTAAATAATGGTTGTAAAAATCAATCCCCCTGAGCATTTTATAACTATAGGGGCTAATAGAGGTGGACAGTCTTAACTTCTTTCCGGCAAAATAGATGTTGGGCCAACTTTTATGTAGAACGGCATCAAATTTACCAATGTCCTTTTCCCAAAAACACCAAGTACGATCGTTCTTGGTCTTATCGTCTTTATCAAGAATTAAGATAGATTTGGAAGCGAAGAAATTGTCATTCACAATGGCATCGGCCACTAAGAGCCCTGCAGCTCCCGCTCCAATTATGATATAGTCGTAGTTGGACATTGATCAAAAATACGGAATGGAAAATAGTTAGATGAAGTAATACAAATTAGAATTTGCGTAAGCCGTACTAAGTTTATGTATTAAGCCAATTCAAATCTAATCCAAATAGTTAAATCAACCCAATTCTACCGCTCTTCTTCAATAATTTTTAATAGTTTTTGTCTTGCTTTTGAAAAATGACCAATAAGGTTAGGAATTGGAGCCTGGCCATAGCCTTGTTTCATTCGTTCTTCTGAAACATTCAATGTTTTGAGTAATTTATTCGCAGCTTCAACTTTAGAAGACGTGGTTGTGCTACCTACCTTTTTAAACCATATAGGAGCACTTTCAGCAAACGGATAACTGTCCATCATAGGCCATTCAGATGTGCCGCCAGACACCCTTGCGGTTACCCATCCTCCTTGTGGAATTTCAATGGAACTGCTATAAGACACACTGCTGCCGCCTTTGCTTTTTTTCGTCCATACAACTTCTCCATTCACAAAAATCTCAACAGTTTCATATGAAATTGGGGAATATACATTCAATGACCATTTTACCTTTTTATTGTTTGATGTGATGACATCACCTGCTCCTTTTCCATCTACTTTAAATACAAGTTGGGGGCCGTTACTTACAAAACTTCTCCCATCTTTTAATGCCTCTAGGTAACTCTTAGTGGTTAAGGCCCCTTTGGGTTTTACATAGACTCTTGTAGCACCAATGGCCATGGTTCTGTAAAGGTTATTCATTACATCACTACCTGCGGATTGCCCCATGGGAATGCCCATATTTAGAAACTCATGCCACAATGCAGCAGTACCTATTTCATCAGTCCAAAGACATCCTAATTCTAAAATATCCACTTCTTCCAGTACAGCATCGGCTATCAATGTTATCGGAATACTTCCAGCTCCACCTACTGCAAAGGGGTCTTTTACAGCAACGGGATGAACATAGCCCCCTATACCTTCATTTTTTCGAGCAAAACGAAGAGGTTCCGCGTTAAGTCTATCATCTTTTCCATAAATATCGTAAAGAGGACCCCATACCCATGGCCAGTATAATTCATCGGTTCCGATTATGCCTAAATGTCCTAAAAAATGAGAGCGTACTTCTTGTCCAATACTAATAATTGGTGTTCCCTCGTTTTTCCAACCCCAAAGGTCCTGCCCAAGAAATCGATTCCCTAGATTGGCCACTAGCGGAAAGCCAATATCTAAGCCTTCTGCTTTAAGGTCTAACATAATGTCTTCTGGATCTAATCTATTTGTTCCGCCATAGTTTAAGTGAAAATGATTGTCTCCGGAATACCACCCGTTTGCACTGGCATCCCAAATTTTACTTAGATTAATTTCGGTTGTTGATGTGCTTTCTTGTATTTCAACTTCTTGAATGTTTTTCGTGGTCGAAAACCCATGTACAGTGGTTATTGTCAAAGAGCCAAGCGGAGCTTCAACTTCAATCTCTCCCGGGGAATAGAAAAAGACAATACCATGCTGCCCTTCTGAATGCACAACACCGGTATCTGGAATAATGGGATGCCCATTTACATCCGTAATACTCATTCTAACCGCATCCATTTTTCCGTCAACCTTGCTGGTAATCTTTAGTTTTCCCGTAGGGACTCCCCAAAGCCATTTCTTGACCTGCAGTTTCTCGGTTGTTCCTCCATTTATAGAAATTCTTTTTAGTTCGGAAACCTCACTTTTATTGTATTCTGCAAAATAGATCCATTGGCCATCAGAACTAAACTTAGGAGCCAAAGGAAGTCCCTCACTTTTGGTGAGCAACATATTACTTTTAGGGATTGAAACATTCAACACCCGAAGCTCATAGTCATCCCCATTGGGCCATGTATAGGCGAGGGTTTGATTATCTGGTGAAAGGGAAAAGGCCGTTTGGGAGGCAAAGTTTTCTTCAACTAAAGGAGTGGAGGTGCCCTTTTCCATATCCCATAATTCTATAGAGTCATATGAAAACCCATATTTTTTTAGATAAACAATTTTATCGCCTTGGAGCATTGGAACGGGCAGTCGCTCCAAACTTTTGCTCTCCGTAATAATACTATGTTCATTGGTGCTAAGATTTACCTGCCAAAGGTCAAATGAGCCATTTTTTGCAGAGGAATAGTAAACAAGCCTACCATCTTTTGAAAAGATTGGGTCCAAATCCAAAGCTTTGGTATCGACCAATATCGTCTCTTCTTTAGCATCAAGGTCTAACAGTACTATTTTGGTATCCATGCTATTGTCTCTAACAAAAACCAATTGTTTTCCGTCAGGGGACCAATTGAGTCTTGAATCAATTCCTGCAGAAGAGGTGATTCGTGTGGCTTCCAAACTTTCCATATCCATAAGCCATAACCACCCTTTGGCTGAAAACGCCACTTGGTCATTTAATGGAGAAGGGGCGGGATCCATAGACCCTGAATTCAATACAGGAAGATCGTACCCTTCTAAATATACATGATGGCGATAGCCATCCACTTTAGGATATCTATTTTTCCATTGCGCATTGGTGAAATTGGAGGTTAAAAGAAGAAAGCAAGTAATTATAGTAATGTTTTTCATAGGTATTTCAAATGTTGTTCACAAAGCATTTTAATAAGGTGCTATGTACATTAAATCTGTTGGATTTAGCTGGTTTATATTGTTATGTGACAATTGGTACCTAAGATAGGTAATTATAGGAATTTCAAATGTTTAAACCCGGAGCGTTACTACTTATGGATTTTCTTGGTCAGGCAACCATCCTGTAAAATTGTACGTCTTGAAAATAGGCGTCATGTCTGGTTCAAGACCAGATGTATAAAACAATCATTATGGTAAAAAAAGGCATACTTCAATTATTGACTTTTGGAATACTACTTTTCTTTTTTAGTTGCGGAGATTCAACCAAAAAGCAGAACAAAGTTGTTGTTAGTGGCATTGCAATGTCACCAAATGATGGAAAGATTCGCTTATCAAATGAACCAATTCCTTTAGAAAATGAATGGTCTACTGTCACTGATGCTACTGGGGCAGCAACAACCATAGATGGTGAAGGGTACTTTAGGTTTGAAATAGAAATTGAAAACCCCAGTTTCTACAGAATAAATCTTGGTAATCAGAATGTCTCATTATATCTAGCGCCAAATGATAGTTTAGCTGTTACTTTAGATTCTATTGTTGGCATAGCAGGCGCAAATGCTCATTTGAACACCTATTTACAAAATCAAAAAGAAGAAATAGGTAAGTCAGAGGGTTATATTTATAGGAACCTGGCCAGCCTATATGCATTGGATGAGACCGGTTTTAGAAAGCAAATGGATTCTTTGAAAAATGCTAACCTTGCACACTACAATACATTTAGTAATAGTGTTGAGAATATTCCTCCAATTTTTGAAAAGCATTGCATGGTTACACTGGACAACCACTACAAGTATTATCAATTGCTTTACCCATCCGGTCATGAGATTATAACGGGCCAAAAAGCGGAGCTACCTACAAATTACCTTGAGGAAATGGCTTTGGGGTTAAATAAGCCTCAGCTCTTAAATGACAAAAAATACATTGCCTATCTTGATAAGTATGTGGAGATAATGGCTTCTGGAAGGTTTAAAAATCAACGCTATGATAATTATCCATTGGAAAAAATCAACGCTAGATATTTGGCCATTAAAAACCTTTCGGTAGATCAGGAAATCAAGGACTATCTATTTGAACAACATTTCAAAATTTGTAATACCAATTATAGTACAAAAGCTTGGGCAGGTATTTTTAATCAATTTGAGAAAGAAACCAGCAATGAAAAGCTGCTTACCAAGGTCAAAAACGATTTTCAAAAAGCACTGGCAATAAGAGAAGAACCAAATGAAATTAGGATATATAAAACCAGTAATGAAACCGAGTTGGATGCCCATATTTTTTACCCCAAAGGACATAAACAAGAAGATGAAAAATCAGCATATCTCTATTTTCACGGAGGGGGATGGAGCCTGGGCATGCCAGAAGCGGGCTATGATGCTTGCAAAAGAATGTCGGCACAAGGAATGGTGGCAATCTCGTTCGAATATAGATTGATTGATGTACATGGTAATGTTATTCAGAAGAGCTTGGAAGATGCAAAATCTTCAATAAGATGGGTAAGAGCACATGCTTCTGAATTAGGAATTGACCCTAACAAAATTGTGGCTACTGGCTTTTCGGCCGGGGCACATTTGGCAGCTTCAGCTGCTATTGTGGACGATTTTATGTCTGAAGACAATAAGAGTTTTAGTTCTATTCCCAACCTTGTCATCACAAAATCCTCAAGCTATGATTTAACCAAAGGGGATGGTTGGTTTGATGGTGTTTCAAGAGGTCAAGCGCAAGCGATCTCATTGGTGCAAAATGTGAAAAGTGGCTTACCTCCATTTCTTTCGTTACATACCACCGAAGACCATTTAGCCCCAATCTATGAATTCTTCCACTTTAAAGGTGTCATGGAGGCGCATAACAACGATTTTCAATTTCAAATTTTTGAAAAAGTCGGGCATTTTTTTAGAGACAAAGAAGCACGGGAAAAAGCAAATGAGCTGACGGATGAGTTTCTCATGGCAAGAGGTTTTTTAGCAGATTCAAAAGGGTAACTAAATGTATCTTTCTTTGATTATGCCTATGTGGTGTCTTTCATGACCAATGATAGACTTTAGAAAATCTTCAAGGGTAACTTCATATTGCCGAGCCATACCTTTTAGTCTTAATTGTTTTTCAGATAATGTATCTATAAAACCAATTGATGCCTTCCTTACGTTTACGAAGTCAGTTAATAATTGTTTAAATGATAGCTCATCAAAACGACTGTTATCTACCAATGAGTTTTGGTCATAGCCCCATAACTCAATTGATTCATTCCTGCTCAGTAAAAATGCTCTAAACATTTTTATTCTTTCGTGATCGGTAATATGTCCCATAATTTGTTTGATGCTCCATTTGTCAGGGGAATATCTGTAAACAGCTTTTTCTTCACTAATGGAGTTTAAAAATGTACTCGTGGATGCATCAGAAAAAAGTGATGGACAATCCATATTCTTTACCAAGTCAAAATAATATGGGAAGCCATCTTTTGGTATGTATTTCATGTTTTACTGTGATGATTTCGGTTTAATCGACATACTCATGCTCCAATGCTAATGTAGTCTCAGTAATATATTGATTGAATTTCAAATCAATTCTTTTTTACAACATAAGTTTTTGCTATTCTGTCATGTAATGAACGTTGCCTTTTAGTCTCATCGGTCAATAATACTATTAAATCCGTTATTACAGTTATTGAAACAAAACAACTAAAAAGTCCTTGAATGGGGTAGGTCGAGGCGATAAGTGTATTAAACTCCCAAAAACTATCCAAACTAATTAAAGAAGGATTGTTATAGGCCATATACTGCACTGGCAATAGTAAAATTGAAGGAATGATAAAAATCAAACTTCTTATGAAAGACCTTTCAAAATCTATTTTTTGAAACTGATAATCAGTGACTTTAAGATTAGTTGCCATTTTGCCATATGTTGCTCCATACTTAAACTCAAAAAAGGGTTTATAAAGAAGTAATAACAGGGTAATAAATAGGTAGAAAAAGAAACTCTTTAAGGTTATAAAATTAACATAGTTTAATCCTAAGGAAATAGGTGCAATAATTATTACATCTAATATATAAGCTCCAAATCTTGTCCAAAAATCTGCATAAACTACTTCCTCATTTTGGTTGTCAAAAGACATAGTCAGTTATTTTAAATTTGATTAACCTAAAATACAAAAACGAATTTGTAGAAACTAAAAAACGGTATACCGCAGCCCAAAGAAACCACGAATGCCCTGGTTAGGGCCATAGACATAGCTGGGATCAAAAGTGAGGGCAAATGGGTTGTCTGCGGTAGCCACAACATTGCCCTGCGGATCAAACTGCACGTTTTGATCAAAAGGGTCATTTGCTCGTGCTATAATAAAGGGATTTCCTCGATTGGGAGTCCAATCCAAGAGGTTTTTAATACCGCCATAGAACTCAAATTTGTCCAAACCTTTGTAGGTAAACTGTATATTCTGAATACTCCAAGTAGGTGAAAAATCTTGTCGTGGATCCAACTCACCAAGTGTGGGCAATCGCATAGGCCCATAAAGGTTACCCGTATAATCCAAAGTAAGATCTAAACTTCTAAAGGTATAGGAGACATTCCATGTTCCGGTGATACTTTCGGTTAGTATTTGGCGTGAGGTAATTCCATTTTCTGTATTGCTCACATCTTGCCAGGTAGCACCTACCAAAAATTTGAGACCGTTGGGAAGTACTAAATCAATATTAGCACTCAGCCCTTTTGAAACCGATTTGCCATCTAGGTTATCATAGATAATTTGATTGGGATTGGTATCATAATCCGGTAAAATGATGTTGGAGAAATGGGTGTAAAATGCAGAAGCATCTATACCAACAAACGTACCGTTGTCCGCATATATTTTTTTCAGATAGTTGAGGTTGACGTTTACAGAGCGCTCCGGTTTTAACTCCTCAGCAATAATTACATCCCGAGAACCCGTTAAAGCAGCGTGATCTTCCGTAAATAGGTTCACCACTCTAAATCCGGTTCCGGCATTCACCCTAAAAATATCATTATCTGAAACCTTCCATTTATAAGCTGCCCTAGGGGTAAAAATATTGCCATGTCTTTGGTCATAATCATAACGAACTCCTCCTAAGATGGAATGTTTTTGAGCAAGTTTCAGCTCATCTTGGATGAACAAACTCGGAATCCAGACTTCATCTGCACTTTGGGTGGCGGGTGTGTTGTCATCATAGTAATTATAGCGAATAGCACTTCCAAAAAGCAAATCATGGTTCCCAGCAGTTTTATCCCATGTCATTTGTCCAAAACCAATACGCTGATCGGCCAAATAGAGCACATCTCCATAAACCGAGTTTTGATTGTGGTCATTGTAGGACATGGAAAGCATTACTTTTTCATCAATGGGCAATTGGTATTTACCTAAAACTTCCCATCTACGGGTATAGATGCTTTCCCCGTAAATTTCATCTCCACCTCTAAATTCTGGAGTCCATTGTAATTCACCGCCCCATCTGTCTTCATAAAAGAAACGACCTGCAAGGGAAAACACTTTGGCATTTTCTCGTTTAAAGTTCCATTTTTGAAAGATGGAGATACGATCTTGTAATGTTAAGTCCGTAAAATTGTCGCCGTTGTTATCAATAATTTCATCGTAATTAAAATAGTTGACACCGAGCAGCAGATCGGTTTTTTTTCCTACTTCAATTTTTGAACCTACATCCAAATTGTATTCTCCCCAACCGGTTAAATACGCATCTGCAAAAAATTCGGGTGCATTGGGGGCATGTTTTGTAATGATGTTGATTAACCCACCAACAGCTTCGCTTCCATATAGGGTGGAAGCTGGGCCTTTTACAATTTCAATTTGTTCAATTAATGAGTTAGGTATTCCAGATAAACCATAGACCGTGCCCAAACCACTTACAATGGGCATTCCATCGATCAATACCAGTGTATAAGGACCTTCTAATCCATTAATGTGAATGTCGCCGGTATTACAAACATTACAGTTGATTTGTGGCCGAACCCCATTTACATTCTGAAGGGCTTCAAAAATACTAGGTGTTGGATTTTGCTTTAGAAAACTTGGTTTGTATACTTCAACAGGGACTACACTTTCTAGGCGACTTACCGCTTTTAGGGTGCCAGTAACTACCATTTCGTCCAAGGCTTCAGCGGACTGTGTAAGTTTAATGTTCAGTGTTATGGATTCATCCTTTCCAATTAAAAAAGACTTTCTAAAAGGTTCATATCCAATAGCGGAAGCAATCAGCACATAGTTTCCAGGAGATAGACCTGTAATGGTATAACGTCCATTATTATCCGTAGCCGTCCCACTTTGGGTGCCTTTTAAGTAGATATTGACAAAAGGGATATTTTCCTCATTTTCTGAAACAGTTCCCTGAACAGTACTGTTTTGAGACCATCCGGTTAGAAAACCCAGTAATGTTAATGCCAAGATAAACTGTTTCAATTTTTGCTTGTTTAAATTAAAATTTAGACAAATCTAAAAATTTGTTTTTACAAATAAAAATGTATTTTTGAAAAATTAAATTAATGGTTAGTTCGAGCGTAGTCGAGAACGATTTGAGATGGCCTTGCCATCGTAATTGCACTTCGACAAGCTCAGCGTGACACTCAAAGAAAATATGACTCGATCAGAGGAAAACTATATCAAGACCATTTTTCATTTAGGGGGTAATTCTTCTGCACTTATTTCTACAAATGCTATAGCTGAACAAATGGAGACAAAACCATCCTCCGTTACAGATATGGCTAAAAAACTGGCAGAGAAAGGTTTTGTTTATTATAAGAAATATCAAGGAGTTTCTTTAACGGACTTTGGAATTAAAACGGCTCTTTCGATTATTAGAAAACATCGTTTGTGGGAAGTGTTTTTAGTTGAAAAATTAGATTTTTCTTGGGATGAAGTCCATGAGGTGGCAGAGCAGTTGGAGCATATTAAAAGTGAAAAACTCATAGATAGCATAGATGCACTATTGGACTTTCCCAAATACGATCCGCATGGTGACCCTATTCCCAGTAAAGATGGAAAGTTTATGGAGCGAGACAAGCAATTGTTAAGCGATATGGACCTCAATACTGAAGGTGTTTGTGTTGGGGTCAAGGATACATCAGCTGCATTTCTCAAATTCCTGGATAAGAACAATATTGCTTTGGGCAATACTATTCAGGTGTTGGAGAAAGAGGACTTCGATCTGTCTCTCCATATAAAAATGGAAGGTAAGGAACTTCATATATCGCATCAAATAGCATCAAATCTTTACATTAAAAAGAATGACTAATGGAACAGATAATTCAATATTTTGAAAGCATCAACCCTATTTTGGCGGCCTTTTATGCCACTTTGTTTACATGGGGGTTGACAGCTGCAGGAGCAGCCTTGGTTTTTTTGTTCAAAACAATGAACCGTGCTCTTTTGGATGGAATGCTGGGCTTTACTGGCGGAGTAATGGTTGCAGCCAGTTTTTGGAGTTTGTTGGCACCTGGAATTGAAATGAGTCCTGGAGAAGGTTTTGAAAAAGTAATTCCAGCAGCGGTTGGGTTTTTATTGGGGGCCGCTTTTATTTTTGGATTAGATAAGATTCTACCGCATTTACATATCAATTTTAAAGAGAGTGAAGCTGAAGGAGTAAAAACACCTTGGCATAGAACCACGCTGTTGACCTTGGCTATTACAATGCATAACATTCCTGAAGGTTTGGCCGTTGGGGTGCTTTTTGGTGGTGTTGCCGCTGGTTTTGATGGTGCTACCATTGGAGGAGCTGTGGCTTTAGCTTTAGGAATTGGACTTCAAAATTTCCCTGAAGGCTTTGCAGTGGCCATGCCTCTACGTAGACAAGGTTTAAGCAGAACCAAGAGTTTTATGTACGGTCAAGCCTCTGCCATAGTGGAACCCATTGCGGCGGTTTTGGGAGCCTGGGCGGTGCTTACTTTTGAACCAATTTTACCCTATGCATTATCCTTTGCTGCTGGTGCCATGATCTTTGTGGTGGTGGAAGAAGTGATTCCAGAAACCCAACGAGACAAATATACCGATGTGGCCACCATGGGCTTTATTGGCGGATTTATTATTATGATGACCTTGGATGTTGGTCTAGGATAATCATCAAAAAAATTAAAACAATAAATTATGAGAAAGTTAGTGTTGCTATGCGTTTTATGCCTGTCCTATTTTGGTTATGCACAAGTAGATGTTGAACAAATTCAAAATGAAATTGACAAGAACCTCTGGAAATCTTTTCAAAAAGCATTTGAAACTTTAGATGGTGAGGCACTTAATGCTACTTACGCTGAAGAAGTGCTTAGAGTAACTCCACAAGGAATTGATACGGAGAACACCTTTAAATCTGGAAACCTAGAACGTTTTAAGAAGAACAAAGCAGATGGGATATCTATCTCATTGGATTTTTGGTTTGATAGCAGACATACCAATGAATCTACTTCATATGAGGTAGGCTTTTATAGAATCGGATTTACTGATAAGGAAGGGGAGACCAGTTACAGCTACGGGCAGTTTCATATCGTCCTTAAAAAGATTGAGCGGCAATGGAAAATAACTCAAGATTGGGATACTGCCAATATTAATGGAAACCCTATTACGGCAGCAGATTTTGCCAAGAACAGCATTTTAAGGTTCTAGTTTCTGAGTCGATTTACATTGTAAATTTTCATGAAGTAGTGTTTTCTTCTGTTGATGGAGTAGAGGTTTTTATCCCCATAATCAACAACCAAAGACAGGTGCCAATTTCACCAATGCTGGCGGGAATGGTGATATAATCAGAAATCCATATATCACCATAATTTGAGCATAATATACGCCCAACAAAATCTAGAAAATAGCCACAACTGCCAATCATTAAAAATAGACCTAAAAACTTAGGTAAAAACCCTGATTTGAATACTAAATACCCAAAAGGAAAGAGCCAAAGCCCCCAAAATGCTTGTGCAACCAAATTTCCATGATGGTAAGACTCCAATGCAAGCATTACTTGAGCTTGAATCTGCTCAGGGGAATACATGCTGAGATATTCAGCTTCGCTGAGCAAAGAAAGAATGTCCAGCTTATGGGTTAAATTGATAAATGAAATAGGAACACTAATAACAGCCAATACAACCATAAGCACTGCGTAATTTTTATTTATCCCTTTGAACAATTGATACAATACCCAGGGCAACAGTAAAAAGAAGATGTAGCATAGAAGGCCACTTAGAATTTCCAACCGGAATAAGGATTCTGAAGATTTAATGTTTGCAACCGTTGCTGCTGGATCGCTCCAAACAATAAGTTGGGATGGAACATATAGGAGACTGAAAATGCCGGTTACTACAACTAAGAAATACAGTAGACCAGCTAAATGTGCTGTTTTTTTGTTTGCGCCCATTGGTTTAGTGATTGATATGGTTTGTAAAAGTAAAGACGCACCTTCTTTAGAAATGGTTGCCTAGCACTACTTTAATTCTTCCAAAACCAAACCATAATCATATTGTAGGTCTTCATGAAGGGCAGCCACTTTTTTTTCTACAAACGCCAATTGCCTATCGTATAAATTGCGCAGTGTAGTGTTGTTGTTCATTGAGGGTCTAAACTCCTTCAATTTTTTACAGAAGTAAAGTAAAAGCTCAACCTCCGTCTCTTTATTTCCTGAGTAGCGGATATATTTTTTAAGATTGCGCAAAATCTTTCGCACACTCTTTTTAATATAAAAGAAACTGTTGGTATTGATGTCTAAAAATAGCTCATCAACCTCGGCCATTACAGTTTCAATGTAGCCAGCTTCATTGCCAGCTTCAAAAAGAAGATAGGTGAGTAGTTCTTTATTTTCTTTTTTAAATTTTGATAGCCTAAGACAGAGTTGCAATAATTCTTCTGGGGAACAATGTTGCAATTCTTTTTTTATTTGGACTACAGTGGCTACTTTCATATAACAAAGTTAACTCCTTAAATAGGAAGCACCATTTACATCGATTATTGTACCTGAAGAATATTCTGCTCCATCTGATGCTAAAAAAAGAATGGCATGTGCCACTTCTTTTGGCTGTGCCATTCGTTGAAATGGGGATTCGCGAAGTAGATTTTCTCTTTCCGCAGGGGTAAGGGTGATGGCCGCCATTTCGGTTTCTGTAAAACCAGGAGCTACCACCCCTATGTATATTTTATGTGGTGCCAACGCTTTTGCCAATGACTGGCTCATGGAATTCAAGGCAGCCTTGCTAGCGCCGTAGGCCGGTTTGATGGGTTCTCCTCTAAACGCACCTCTAGAAGATACATTTACTATACGACCGCCTCCCGTTTTCATCATAGCTTTTGCTCCCCAATAACAAAGATTGGACACTGCAAACAGATTGGTTTTAAAAGTTCCTTCCCAAGCATTGGCCCAATGTTCAAAATCCACCTCATCAATTTTATGAAAAATGGAAATCCCCGCATTATTGACCAAAACATCCAGTTGACCATAATGATCAACAAAACGCTTGACCAGGGTTTCTGGTCCATCCTTTTCTGAAATATCTTGTTGAAACAATTGATGGCCTTCACCCGGTAATTCGGCCAAGGTTTTTTTAGCCTCCTCTTGGTTGCTTCTGAAATTTATGCCCACATTAGCACCTTTTTCAGCAAAGGCCATGGCCGTGGCTTTGCCAATACCCCGTGAGGCTCCAGTAATTAGAACGTATCTGTTTTTAAAATTCACAATTAAATATGTCTAAAGAATTTAATCATCCCCTTCCTCAGTTTTTGTAAATACTTCCCCCATGAAATCAAGTTGATTGATTTTTCCGTCGTTGTCAAGTTCAAAACGAATTAGTAGCTTTTCACGAAATCGAGGGTCCTTGTTGGTAATAAAAGTGTCATAATGCCAATGTTCGGTATCATAAGTGATAAAATCATTAAAATTGGTTTGCAATGTATCATCTTGGGTGGTAACTACTACTGTGCCTAACATTTCATTGCTATAAGAGCCTTCATAAGCCTCCAATGCTAAACTTGGTTTTGTGTTTTCCGCACGCTCCGCGACCTTCTTTTTCAATGCTTCGATGTTCTCTTTTTTAAAACCCTCGTATAATGTAAAGACTTCGGTATGCCAATCACGGCTATCATCGTTAAAACCATACAAATCCATCGCCTTGTACATAATAGCATGTCGTAGCTCAGCGTGATCTAAGTTTGCAAATACATAAACCGCTACATTCTTGTCATGCATTATCCCAGCAATGGCGACCAGCCCAAATAGACTTCCGGTATGAAAATCTAGTTTATGACCTTTGTAATCTTGCTGAAACCAGCCTAGACCATAGGTATTCCAATTTGGTTTGGTAAGGGCATTCGTAGGATAAATACCATTTGAGCCTAAAAAAGAATGGGGTTCAAATAAGTACTTGAAGGTCTTGGGTTTTACCAATGTGTCGGATTTGTAAATACCATCATTTACCAAAAATGTCAAGTAATTTGAAATATCATGTGGGGTAGAACAGATCATACCAGCTGGACCTATTTGATCCGAAAAACCGTAATCCACTTCTACCAGACCATCTTCAGCGTCATTTAAATAAGGAGTTACATAATTTCCTGCGCTAAAAATATCTTTGGCTATGGCTTGGGTCCGGGTCATACCTAAAGGATTGAATATGCGTTCCTTTACAAATTCGTTCCAAGGCTTTCCACTTACCGCTGCAATAACTTCTCCAGCTACAGCATACATAATATTTTGGTAGGTGAATCCTCCACGGAGTGGATAAGTTTTTTTTGCGAATTGAAACTTTCGTACTGTTTCTCGAACAGAAGTACTATCAATAATCCATAAAGCATCTGCATTGCCCACACCCAAATTATGGGTGAATAAATCTTTTATGCGGGCATCGGCTGTACTATAGGGATCGGACAATTTGAAATATGGTAGGTGGTCAACAACCTTATCATCCCAATTCAATTTACCTTCATCTACCAACATACCCATTGCAATTGCCACAACTGCCTTGGTAGTGGAGGCCATATTGAATAGCGTGTTCTCATCTACCTTTTCTTTGGTCTCCAAATTTTTTACCCCATAGGTTTTTCTAAAAACCACTTCACCATCTTTGACCACTATTGCAGCCAGTCCTGGGACTTTCCAATCTTTTATGCCCTGAACAATCATGGCATCCAATTTTTTATTGTTCGTCTTTTGTTGGGCGCTTAAAGATTGACTTAATATTACAGTTAGGAAGAATAACAGTGAATAAATCTTATTTCTCATGTTTCTATTGTTATTTAAGAAATAGCCCTGTTCAGTTATAAGATGGTTCCAATGCCTTTATTCATTTCACAGGTTGAGAAGAAGTTTGACACGGCTGACTATTTACCCTAAATATAACAAGTTATACCATAAAAAAACGCTTTTGTTCGATTTCTGGAGAATGGGATTATTCTAAAGCTTTGACTATGGCAGTTGTTAAGTCTGCCTTCTGTAGATGGGTTAAAGTATTGTCTTTATCTAATAGTTGTTTTGCTTTTTGGTAATGTTCTAGTGAAGCTTTGTCAAGATTGTTTTTACTTAAATAAAAAGCAAGGCGGTAGTTGTTCAATACGGATTTGGGATAGCTTTCAACAGCCATCTCATACAAGCGAAGTCTATTTGTATATTCTGGGTCTTTCTTCCAGGCCAACCAGTTTTTAAAATCGTTGTAAAAAGACATAGGGAAAGGTGTTGAGTTTCCTTGAAATATTTGTGATTGATATATACTATCTATTACTTCTATACCATTAGAAATAAATAAGTTTTTTAACACAGCCATGTTTGGAGGTGGAGGAATCCCATCCATTTTGAACAATGTATCAATGGCCTTTTCATAATTTTCCTGAATCTTTTTAGAATAAAATTGATTCAACATTTTTGGCTTTCCTTTTAGTGTAGCGTTTAAAAATAAAAGTGAAAGTTCAGATGAAGTTTTGAAACCTATTTTGGTGTTTCCTTTTGGCTTGCCGATTATGTTAGGAACATATTCTTCAAAAACACCATAGTTTAAAAAATGAAACTCGCTCATTTCTGGAAAATGGGCAAAATAGCGGTCGCTGTGTTTTAAGTGGTAGATATGGTGTGGAGAAACCACGGGGTGCGGAGCATAGATGGCCAGAATGGGAATAGTAATATTTTGAGGTTCATAAAAGCTTGTTCTATTTAAAATGGTTTGTTCAAATTGGGTAAGAAATCCGCCCTCCAAGCTAATCAACGCTTTTATTTTTTTGTTTCTTGAAGCCAAACCAACACAGAAAGAAGATTGAATGGCATTGGCCATTAGAGCAATTTGAGTTCTATCCACGTTTGGCAACTCTAGTAGTTGTTGAAGCGCGAATTCCAAATCATCTACCGCCACTTCCAGTCCTTTTGTAGAGGTGTCAACTATGTGAGCGAATTCACCCTTAAGAGCCAAGGCCGCCACTATGTATCCATGGCTTGCCAAATATTCGCACATCACACTTTGTATTGCAGGACTTGTACCATTCGGGAAAATGACCAATGGAAATTTTTGATGAACAGGATTGGTATTAAGCGAAGTATTTGTCTTTAATGTCAAAAGGGTATCCAATTGATCTGTGGTAAAACTATGATCTCCTTTTAATTGATTAACCTGATAAGTAAAGATTCTCTTTGCCAAAGAATCAGACTCCTTTTTGAATTCTTCTTCAGTTTGCTTAGTAATTAAATTTACAAAGTGGCGGTAAGGAAGTAATTTAGATTTTTCTGAAGCCGGATACCAAATATGAATGGGCAGATTTCTACCTTCTGATTGTGCATTCTGTGGATAGAGCTTACCACTCCAATCAGAGTACGGAACATTTTCTCTGGAAAGGTCAGATTTGAATAAGGTCTGGAATCCTACGGAATGTTCCCCATACTCTAAAAAATTGGAAAAAGGCTCTTCTAATTTCTCATCTTTAGGAGTTTGACATCCTAGGACGAGTAGTAGAACAATAAGTGATAGTTTGCTGTTCATAATTCAAATCACTCAGTTTTCGTAGTAACATCATTGAAAATTTGTACCCACTCTTTGTCATTTAAAAATTTACTGGACCAGCCGTTCCACACCAATCTATTTTTGTCTGCATAAGAAATTGTTGCCCTAAAAAAGCGGTCCTCAATTACATTTTTGGGTGAGATGGCATTAAGGCGTTGTTTCTCTTTATCTAAAAACCATTTATGTTGGCCGTGCAATGGAAAGTCATGTGACAGGGAGGTAACCAAAAAAACATCTTCCTTTTTATGATAGTTAATAATGTAGGCATAGGCACGTTCCCGTTCGTTTCTTTGATCAACGGTTAATGATTCGCATTTAATAAAACTCCCATTAAGGTAGTATTCACAACTTCTGGTCCCAATTTCTTGGTACTCCTTATCGGTGCCCGGGTATATGGTTTCCACAACCTTCCATTTCCCTATTAAAAAATCCAAATCCTTTATGGATTGAGAAAATGATGAATGTGAGATTAAAATAAACGATAGAATGAAAAATGACTTTTGCATGAGATATTAATTTTGTCTCAATCTAGTCAAGGAGCTTTTTAAAAAAGTCTCAATAGCGGATTGTACGTATCAAAAAACGTTTTTTAACGCAAGTTTTGAAATTTAAATTCTTTTGGGGTTTGTCCGGTATATGCTTTGAACAACCTATTAAATGTTGCTTTGGAATTAAATCCTGCATCAAACGCCAGACTTAGAATCTTTAGATTAGAATTTTTTGGGTCTTTCAATTTTTCCTGAACATCCTTCACTCTGTATTCATTTACAAATTGATAAAAGTTTTTGTTGAGGTTGCCGTTTAAAACTTCAGAAATAGTTCTTTCAGAAACCGAAATTGATTTGCTCAGACCTGTAAGATTCAACTCAGGATTTCTGAACAGTTTTTCATTGACCATAGCGTTATGAAGTTGATCAATTATTTTGACTGATTCTTTGTCGAGCAGATTAATATCGGAATCCGATGGCTTACTAATTTTTATGGTTTGTGCTTGCTGATATCCCCGAATGCTAAGCCAATAGAGCATACATGAATAGAGCAATAATACGGTAGATCTATATTGATCCCATTGGTGGAATAATTCCTTTCCACTGATACCACTGCTAATGCATAGAAAAATTAAAATGGATACAAAAGAAACAACAATGACGATAATCGTTTTTTTAACCCATTGAAGGTCGATTTCGGTTATGGTAGAGACGTTGTTCAGAAGTTGTTTTTGATATTTCTTGACCTCTTTGAAAGACAGAATCATATAGATTAAAATGGAGAGGATTGCTGCCGATTCAAAAAGTTCAGCTACAAAATGAAACCAATGCCATGGCGTTCTGCTTCCTGGAAAAATGGCATGGTAGATACTATGGACATAATTCAGGACAATAGGGGAAAAGTGCCAAAGATGTTTTTTTGTAAATTGAAAACCTGTATTGGTCAACGTACGAACATAAAAGTAAAAAGAGGGACCTATCCAATATGACAATGAAAAAGGCATCCATGCCAGCCATCTATAGGTGTTCCAAATTGAAGGGTCCAGCATATAGGGAGTAAAGGTCAGGCATATGCAGATTAACGAAAGGAATAGAAAACGATTGGCGAATCTGTTTTCCTTTTTTTCCAATAACAGAAACCCAAAAATAAATCCATTGGCAACCGCACAAATAGTAATAAGTTGAATGATGGAAATATTGAGTTGCATCCACAATTTCTTTTTGAAGCTTCTTCGTTTTCCGCTACCTTTAAAACTACAAATTTCAAAACTATGCGGAGACTTCTTCTTTTATTTCTTGCAGCCGGTGCCCTGCAATTTTCAACAGCACAAAAACAAAATTTTTCCTATCTGGACATTTTTGATTTACAATATGTTTCTGACCCACAGATTTCACCAAATGGGGAGTGGGTAGTATATCGTAGGATGGGTTATGATATCATGAAAGATCGCTCCGCTGGAAACTTATGGTTGGTTAAAACAGATGGAAGCCAACATCAAAAAATGACATCAAGGGAGGTTAATGAAAATGGCCAGGTATGGTCTCCTTCCGGAGATCGCATTGTGTTCTCCAGCAGCACGGATGAAGGTTCCGAAATTTTCATGTATTGGGTAGCTTCTGGTAAAATCGCAAAATTGACGCAACTGCCTTTTAGTCCAAGCTCCTTGACTTGGTCCCCAAACGGGAAAAACTTGGCGTTTTCAATGAACGTCCCCAAGGCTCCACCGGTTATTGCTAAAGCCCCTAAAAAACCTAAAGGAGCAAAATGGGCAGAGACCCCAAGAATTACAGACCGTGTCTATCATGAGGCTGATGGTAGAGGATATATAAAACCAGGATTCAATCATATTTTTACAATTCCTTCAGAAGGAGGGGCGCCACGTCAAATAACTTCTGGAGATTGGCATCATAGAGGAACATTATCTTGGAGCACTGACAGTAGTAAAATCTACTTTTCTGCAAACCGGAATGAAGATTGGGAATACGATTTTCGGAATAGTGAAATCTATTACGTTGAAGTTCAAAACGGGAAAATTAGTGCGTTAACAGATAGAAACGGCCCGGATTACAGTCCACAGATTTCTCCAAATGGCAGACACATTGCTTATATAGGTATTGAGGATAAAAGGGAAGCCTATCAAGTTCGCAAGTTGCACATTATGAATGTAGATGGAAGTAACAAAAGAAGTATAACAGATGCCTTGGACAGAACCGTTTCCAATATCCATTGGGATGCTAAAAGCAACGGGCTTTACTTTGATTATGACGATAAAGGTAATGGCAAGATTGGCTATGTTTCCCTTTCAGGTGAGATTTCAAAACTAGCTGATAATAGGGGAGGAACAATACTTGGAAGACCTTATGGTAGTGGTTCACACAGTGTTTCCAAAAACGGTACAATTGCCTATTCACATTCACGACCTGATTATCCATCAGATTTGGCAATTTTAAATCTGAAGGCAAAAACCCCAAAGAAAATAACAGCTTTGAACAAGGCACTTTTAGATTATCGAACCTTAGGGAAAGTAGAAGAGGTTTGGTACAAATCTTCATTTGATGGTCGTGATATTCAAGGTTGGGTGGTCTATCCACCAAATTATGATGCTACTAAAAAATATCCATTTATGGTAGAAAATCACGGTGGCCCTATTGCAAATTACGGAGATCGTTTTTCAATTGAAATGCAATTATATGCATCAGCTGGATATATTGTTTTTTACCCTAATGCTAGGGGGAGTACCAGTTATGGTGAAGAATTTGGAAATTTGCTTTTAAATAATTATCCAGGCCAAGATTATGATGATACCATGGATGGTGTGGATCATTGTATAAAAATGGGGATTGCCCATGAAGACCAATTGTTTGTAACTGGCGGAAGTGCTGGAGGAATCATGTCGGCATGGATGATTGGAAAAAACAAGCGTTTTGAAGCAGCAGTAGTAGCTAAGCCTGTAATGAACTGGATCAGTAAAACCTTGGTGGCCGACAACTATTTTGGCTATGCCAATTCTAGATATCCTGGACAGCCTTGGGAAAATTTTGAAGGGTATTGGAAATTTTCCCCTCTTTCTCTCGTTGGTAATATAGAGACCCCAACTATGGTAATGGTGGGTATGAACGATTTACGTACACCACCAAGTGAAGCCAAACAACTGTATCACGCCCTTAAATTGCGCAAAATTGAGACCGTATTGGTTGAAATTCCTGGTGCAAGCCACGGAATTGCAAATAAACCAAGCAATTTGATAACCAAAATTGCACATACCGTTGCATGGTTTGATAAGTATAGAACAGATAAAGAAAATGACTAAAAAGAAAAGGCATTGGTTATGGAATGTGTTGATTGTTCTCACACTTATAACCTGTGCTTTTGCTTTTATACTTCATTATAAGAATTGGCACAAAATTGAAGAGGGAAAGTTTAGAGTTCTTTCAGGAGTGTACTACCAGAAAATTCCTATTTCAGAAATTGATAGTATTGAGCTTGTAAAAAAACTTCCAGAAATGGAGCGCTTCAATGGATTTTCTTGGATGGCTAAAGAAAAAGGTGTTTTCAAGGATTCACTGACTCAAACTAGAGTGTACGTTTTTGTGGATGACTTAAGACAGGAAAAAATTAGGCTGGTTCACCATGATTCACTTAAAATATTTCTCAATTTTAATGATAGTATACAAACTCAGGAGATTTATAATTTACTGAACACCAAATTAATGGCGAACCTTAAAAGCCAAAATTGATTTTGAAAACGTATGCATTCAAGCAATGATAATTTTGTCCAGATTTTACCTATGAAGATTGTTTTCTACACCATTTTTTTGGTGCCTTTCTTGATGTTTTCACAGAATACTATTTCTGTACATATCCACAATGTTCCATCCACAGAAGGGAACGTAAATGTGGCAATTTATGATTCTGGTGATACCTTTCTAACTTTTGAAGGAGTGGTTAAAACAGGAACTACACCGGCAAAAGAAGGAATGGTTATGCTAGATATAGAAGATTTGCCTGCGGGGGAGTATGCTGTAGCTGTTTTTCATGATCAAAATGGCAATGATGTACTTGATACAAATTGGTTGGGAATTCCGAAGGAAAAAGTGGCTTTTTCGAAAGCAAAAATGAAAACTTTTGGTCCTCCAAAATATAAAGAATGCTGCTTTAGAGTAACTAGAGATACCGAAATCAATGTTATTTTCTAATAGTATGTTATACGTCTAATACATATGGAAACAATTCTACTTGCTCAAGTTATGGGTAGCTTTTATGGCCTTTTGGCTATTGTTTTTGGAGCATTTGGAGCCCATGCGCTAAAAAAGAAACTGACCCCAGAACAACTTCATAGTTTTGAAACCGGTGTCAAATACCAAATGTACCACGCCATATTGTTAGTGGTGCTTAGCTTTAACCTTGGGTTTGACCAACCCATTGATAAGTACATTGTCAATTGTTTTGTTATGGGTACTTTACTATTTTCCTTTAGTATCTATGGTCTTTGTTTAAGCGCATCAAAAGGGAAAAAACTAAGATTTCTTGGACCCATAACACCTGTCGGAGGTTTAATACTTGTTATTGGCTGGGGCTTGTTGCTATATTCTTTTATTGCACCAATACTTTAAAAATCACTCTATTTGTAATGGTTTTATCTCATTGTAAAACCAAGGAGTATGTTGATTTGTAACTGCTGTCCACTGCCATTTTTCATTTTCTTTTTGGGCATTTAAAGTCATTAGACCAATTTCCTTAAAAGTGGTATCCCTTGGATTTTCCTTTCGATACCAAAACATTTTCCATGAATAATAGGCAATTGCATTTTTAGCGCCCAGAATTCGTATTCTTGGCTCTCCAGCTTCATAATAATAATCCAAGGAATCATTTCCCGATAGCATTCTATGGAACTTTTTAAGCTCGGTCTTTCCCTGAAAAAAATAACCCTGAGAATTTATCCAAGTCGCATCATTTGAGAATTGAGACATGGCCAAATCAATATCTTTTTCAATCATGGCCCGTTCACGATCTATGATTAATTGAACCAATTGCAATGAATCTTTTGCAACAAAATCTTGATTGGAACTTTTCAAAGGTTTTTTACAAGAACAGATGCATAGCCCTAGAATAAGAATCGCTTTAAATAGCCTTTTCATAACCTAAAGCCGCAAATACATATTGCCATTTATGGTATTTAATTCTAGACGGTAGGTTGTGCTATTAAAACTCCCCTCCACCTTTTGGCCAACATGACGATCGGTAACTTTTAGATCCATTTTTTCATCTGCGTAAATTTGACCGTTAACGGTTTCAGCGGTAAGCCTTGAATTTGCTATAACCAGGTCTATTTCCCCATTTATGGTTTTAAGGTCAAGATTGCCATTGTATTTTTTAATGTCAATATTACCGTTGATCAAGTCCGCTGTAAAATCAGCTTCAATAATATCTGATTTAAGATCACCATTTATGCTGCTCACACTGAAGCTTGCATTTTTGGGTACATAGAGAACATAATTAAATTCATACATATCGCTGGTATTGTAGTACGTGGTTTCTCTGTTTGAGCTATTTTTTTTCCATTCGTCATAAAAAGCCTTAATAATTGGTTTTGATACTGAACTAATATTGATATACCCATTGTTCTCTTCCACATTCAATTTGTACAAATCCAAGTATTTGTCATTTCTGGTCATTAATGTTGCCTTAAAATAAACTGTGGATTTATCCCAAGTTTTGACTACAATATCCGAGGCAAATTTTACGTCAAGATCTATAACTTGATTGTTATAATTGATCCTTTTTTCAATAATTTTTTGTGCATTTAAGGATAGGTTGATGAAACCCAATGCTATGATGATTGCTACATTTTTCATGACTGATGGTTTATTTGATTATTGTTTCCTTAAATAAATATTCCCATTCGTGGACTTTAGTGAAATGTTGACACCGCCACTATTGATAGTTGCTTTCACTTTTCTTCCAGATATTGACTTTAAACCATCTTTTTCTTCTCTCTTAAACTCAAAGTTCGTATAAATGTCTCCGTTTCTTGTGCTCAAGGCTAAATCTGCTGGAGTACTTGAAGGCATAGTAACATCAACCTCTCCGTTTGTGGTGTAGATTGAAATAGGGGAATCTTGTTTTACCGTTCCAAACGTTACCGTAACCTCACCGTTCAGGGCATTTGCGGTCACCGGCCCGTTCACATCAGTAATTTCAATACTACCATTTAGCTGAGCATCTGCTTCAATTTCTCCTGAAAAGCCATCAATTTCTATGTCACCGGCCCAAGTACTTACAACCGATACATTTTGGTTTTTTGGGAGATATATTTCAGCGCCTTCAGACTTTCTTAAATTTTTAACTATCAATGTATTGCCGTCCTGTACTACATAGAAACCAACATCTGTATTGTCAGTGCCTCCCTCACCAACTAATCTGAGTCCTTTAGCTTTTTCAGATGTTTTGGAACTTCTGCTGCCTTTAATCAATAACTCATTGGTACTATATGATTTTAAGGTGATATCCGATTTGGATTCAATTTTCACCCATTCTATTCCACTTAATGATTTAGTATACTCTTTTTGGGCAGTGGTAATTGTGCTAAAAGCAAATGTTATTAAAAGAATTGTTACGTGTTTCATGATTTTTCGTTTTTTGATGTTTATATAATTTTAGGTAACCCTAGTTTGATTTCATTTTTGACAAAGGGCTGTGTGTCCTCTTGTTCCAATAATTTCTTCATGGGTGCTGCCGCTTTCTTTTCTTGGATTTTCACCAAAGATTGAATAATAGCAATTTGTATACTTGGATTTTTTTCAATTTTCAGGGCCTCTATAAATGCTGTCTTTACAGTTTCTGATGCCGTAAATTTTGATAAGGCCTCAAAGGCGTTTAATCGTACATTGTCATTCTCATCATTTAACAATCTGTTTGCCAATGCAATTACAATTGCCTCATCTGGTTTTGAAAATTCTTCAATATAATTGACCCCTTGAATACGTTTACTGGCAGATTGATTTTCCATTAAGGAAAGCATTGCTGTTTGTTTAAACTGCAAACTTTCATCTAGCAAAACAGCGATATCTTCATTGGACTTTTCTTGTTGGAGAAATTTTCCCATTTGAAAAGAAGCGACCAACAACGCAATACTTGCGGCTACTTTGAGCATATTGGAAGCCCATCCCGTTTTTCTTCTTTCCGAAGAAATAGAAACCACTTTGGTCGTTTCCATTTTTTCTTCTTGTAAGGCTTTATCAAATTTTGCGCTGAGGCTTTCTGTTGGAACTGAAATGGATTCATCTTCAAAAGCTTTGAACAATATTTTCATTTCATCCAGTTCCAACTTGCATTGAATGCAACCAGCAATGTGTTGTTCTACCTTTTCCTTTTCCTTCTTGCTCAATGCATTGTCCAGATATTCTGGGAGCAAGTTTGTAACATGATTTTTTTCCATGCTTATATATTTTCTAAATAAATACTCTTTAATTTTTTTAAAACTCTGCACACCCTAGTTTTAACTGCTCCTGGAGTGCTTCCTACTATTTCTGCCAATTCTTCGTATCGGATTTCCTGAAACCGGTTTAAAATGACTAACTCGCGATCTGTGGCATCCAGTTTGTTCAGCGCATTTTGCAAATGGGAATATTCTTCTTTCCTGTTGTCTTCATTTTCCACTTGCTTATATTCCAATACATCTATATCGTCATGATTTTTATGGTTCCTGGTAAAATGTGTTTTTAAGTCATTTCTTGCTATAGTAAACAACCATGCTTTAAAAGAGCCATTTTTGTATGAGTTTCTATACTTGATCAGTTTATAAAAAACATCTTGCGTTAAATCTTCACTCAACATTTTGTCTCCGGACATTTTGTATAAAAAATTATAGACATGTCTATGGTGCCTATCAAAAAGTACCTTGAGTAAATCTAGATTGCCCGTGGCAACTTTTTGCATTACTATTTCATCTGAGAGCTCTTTCAAGAGATGTTTTTAGTTGATCTTCTAACCTATATAATCAGGAATTTATAAAAGGTTACAGCAGGAATAAAATTTTTTCAATTTAAATTCCCGAAAGCAGTGAAAGTTGGTAATAAAAATATAGCTGAATACTTAGCTGCAACCGCAACCATCTTGCCCACAAGATTTTGTGGTTTTTTTTCTAGTGGGGATAAATGACTTTGGAAGAATAAATTTTAATACCAAATACCCAACGGCAATTGTCAAAATTAAATATACCAGAATGTGTTGAACGATTTCCATTTATTTTAGGATTTGATATGCCGCCAAAGCAACAAGATAAGCAAAAACGCTCATAAATATTAGTTGAAGCAAAGGCCATTTCCATGAGTTAGTCTCTTTTTTAACAATAGCTAACGTACTCATACATTGCATGGCAAAAGCATAGAATAACATTAATGAAATGCCAGATGCCAGGTTGAACAATGGTTTTTTGCCTGAATGATGTAACTCTGCGGCCATTCTACTTTTAATGGTTTCCTCTTCGTCATTACCTACACTATATATGGTTGCCAAGGTTCCAACAAAAACTTCGCGCGCAGCGAATGATGTTAAAACTGCAATGCCAATTTTCCAATCGTAGCCTAATGGTCTAACCAAGGGTTCAATGGCTTTTCCTGCATACCCTATATAAGAGTGTTCTAGTTTATAACTAGAAATTTCCTGTGCTCTAGCTCTTTCTTTTAGTTGGCTTGTCATTATCTGTACAGAGTCTTGGAGCGATTTTAACCCAATGGCATTGGTTTGATCTACAATATTCAATTTGGTGCTCTGCATATAGGTGTTAATGTTATTCTGAATGTAGTTTTTACTGTACGTGGAAAGGCCTTCATCTTCAATTCTTTTATTGACGATACTTTCCGCATTTTTAAAATCTTCAGAATATCCATTGGATCCCAGGAACCAAAGGACAATAGAAATAGCTAAAATGATTTTTCCGGCCCCAAAGACAAAGCTTTTGGTTTTTTCTATTACGGTGTAGGCCACATTTTTTACAAGAGGAAGTCTATAAGTAGGCATTTCCACCATAAAAAGGGAACTACTTTTAATTTTCAAGATTTTATTTAAAATCATTGCTGAAAAAATGGCCATTCCAAACCCAATAATATATAACAACATTAAGGTCAAGGCTTGGTAGCTCAATCCTAGAAAACGTCCTTTTGGGATAACAAGGGCAATTAAGATTAAATAAATAGGCAACCTTGCTGAACAAGTAGTAAAAGGCGTGACCAAAATGGTAATCAAGCGCTCTTTCCAATTTTCAATGGTTCTTGTTGCCATAACTGCCGGAATTGCACAGGCAGTTCCCGAAATAAGGGGCACCACACTTTTACCACTAAGACCAAATGGGCGCATGAGCTTATCCATTAAAAAGACAACCCTGCTCATATACCCAGTTTCTTCCAACAGTGAAATAAACAGAAATAAGAATGCGATTTGCGGAATAAAGATGACAATGCCTCCTATGCCCGCCAGTATTCCCTCGGCCAACAAGTCCGTAAATACTCCCGGGGGCAACGTATTTTTAATCCATTCGCCAGCCATGGCAAATTGCTGGTCAATAAAATCCTGTGGATAACTGCTCCAATCAAAAATGGCTTGAAAAATGGTCAATAATATGACAAGAAAAATGACATAACCAAATACCTTATGTGTCAATACTTTATCAAGAGAGGCGCGCAATCCTTTAGCCGCTTGAAAGTCTACTTTGTAGGTTTCTTTCAGGGTGCTATTTATAAACTGATAACGTAAAACAGTTTCCTTGTGTTGAAGTTTTTTAAGTTCATCTTTGGATTTGGTGGAAAAAGAAGTTGCATCCTGAATTCGCTTCTTTTCAATGGGCATAAAGTTTACATCCTGTGTAATGACCAACCATAGTTTGTACAGGTCTTCTTTTGGAAAAGCTTTTTGCAAACGCCCAAAGTATTCGGGGGAGATTCTAGAAGTGTTTACATTGGGTGCTGTTGATAAGGTTTTATAATCGGCAATTAATTCTTTAATACGTTCAATGCCGTTTCCCTTTCTTGTGCTTACCAAAGCAATTTTGGTATTCAACTTTTCTTCTAGAGCTTCAATGTCCAATGAAATCCCTTTTCTGGACATTCTATCCGCCATGTTAATGACTAAAATAGTAGGGATTCTAAGATCTTTGATCTGTGTAAAAAGGAGTAGATTTCTTTTTAAGTTTTCTACATCGCTAATTACTACCGCAACATCTGGATAATCTTTATCGTTCTTGTTCAATAATAGTTCAACGACCACACTTTCGTCCAACGAGGTGGTATTAAGACTGTAAGTGCCTGGAAGATCAAGAATATGTGCTTTTACTCCTCGCGGTAATTTGAAGATACCCTCTTTTTTTTCAACAGTAATGCCAGGGTAGTTCCCTACTTTTTGTTTAAGCCCTGTAAGTTGATTGAAAACTGAGGTTTTTCCAGTATTGGGATTGCCGATTAGTGCAACATTTATGCTTTTGCTCATATGGCTATCGTATCATCAATAATATCAAGCTCAATTTGCTTGGCCAAGGAGCGCCGTATGGCTATGTGGCTACCATTTACGTTAATGTAAATTGGATCTTTTAAAGGTGCAATTTGAACCAATTCTACGCTATTTCCGGGTAAACATCCTAGCTCCATCAATTTTATGGGAAGAATAGTATCTGAAAATTCCTTTATGATTCCTTTTTGTCCGTGTTCTAAATCTGCAACAGTCGCCACTAAACTTATTTAGATTGATTTTAAGTAAGAGCAAAAGTAAATAAAAATGAGCACATAGGATTCTTAAAGTTTCAAAGGATTATTCCGCGTAACCAGCCTTTAAAATTTCAAGGTCTTCAAGAAGTTTTTGTATTTCTTCTTTGTTGGTGCCATCATAGAATCCCCGAATCCTTCTTTCCTTATCCACAAGGATAAAGTTTTCAGTGTGGATCATATCATAAGGACCTCCATCACCATCGTTTTTTACCGCTAAATATGATTTTCTTGCAAGCTCATAAATCTGTTTTTTATCTCCTGTAACCAGATTCCATTTGCTATCCATAATCCCTTTTTCCAATGCATATTTTTTTAGTTGGGGCACGGAATCAATAACTGGCGTTACCGAATGGGAAAGCAACAAAACATCCTGGTCATCCAAAATTGAACCTTGAATTTCTGCCATATTCTTGGTCATGATAGGACAGATGGTTGGGCAGGTAGTAAAAAAGAAATCAGCTACGTAGATTTTATTCGTGTAATCCTTCTGGGTAATCTTTTGCCCGTTTTGATTGATCAACTCAAAATCTGCAATGGTATGATACTTCTTTTTGTAGTGTAAAGTACTGTCCACCAACTCTTGACTCACCATAGAGGGTTGAAAAATGGGGAGTATTTTTTTTGGTTGTAAAGCGTTGTAAAACAAATAGATAATTACCGTCGAAAGTGCTAAAAGCGTTACTCCAAAGAATTTGTATTTTGAAAAAAAAGACCTCATCAGTTACAAAATTACGGCTGACAGAAGGATTCTTCAAGATAAAACCTAAGTTTTGGTGCTAAAACTTTCTTAAAACGAAGCGGTGCTTGGTTTTGCCGTTTTTTTATCACTGGCTAAAAGTTTACTTTTGTGCGTTTTAACAGATAAATGCTGATGAGCCCCATTATAATAAAGACCATACAATTCTTTCTTAGTTTGTCCTTACTTATTGTTCTTCATGAACTTGGACATTTTATCCCTGCAAAAATATTTAAGACAAGGGTTGAGAAATTCTATCTCTTTTTTGATGTTAAGTATTCCCTCTTTAAGAAAAAGATCGGGGAGACCGTTTACGGAATTGGTTGGCTGCCCTTAGGAGGGTATGTGAAGATTGCCGGAATGATCGATGAGAGCATGGATACCGAAGCAATGAAAGAAGAACCTAAACCATGGGAATTCCGCAGTAAGCCGGCATGGCAACGTCTTATCATTATGCTCGGTGGTGTAACCGTTAATTTTATCCTTGCCGTTATCATCTACATTGGCATGGCATACTCTTATGGCGACCAATACATTCCAATGGAAAGCTTGCGGGACGGTGTTTGGGTGACCGAAAAGGAAATAGGAGATAAGGTCGGCATACAGACTGGTGATAAAATTATTGCTATTGATGGAGAAAAACTGAAAACCTTTAATAGCGTTTTTATTGAATTGATCAATGGAAATACGATAACCATAAATAGAGATGGACAACAAATTGAGCAAGAAATCCCAATTGATTTTATCTCTACCTTATTGGAAGATGAGGAGAAGGTTAGGTTTTTAAGTTTACGAGCACCTTTTGTTGTAAATAAAGTTTCTAAAGGTTCGCACAACACAGATGCAGGATTTATGTCCAAGGACGAATTTTTGTCTGTTAATGGTTCAGAAGCTATTTATAGAGACCAAGTGATGGCGCTTTTGGAAGAAAACAAAGGAAAAGACATCAACATAAAAGTAAATAGGGGTGATGGAACACAGGCGGATCTTGTTGCCAAAGTATCTGATGATGCAAAACTGGGAATAGAGATTGGAGGCTTTACCATGAAGGACCTAGAGGATAGGGGCTACTTCAGAATTCAAACCGAGAAATACACTTTTCTAGAAGCTATACCTGCTGGCATAGACAAGGGCGTTACAACTTTGTCCAGCTACGTAAAACAACTCAAGAAAATATTCAATCCTTCTACTGGTGCTTACAAAGGTGTTGGTGGTTTTGCGGCTATCGGCAGTATGTTTCCAGATACTTGGGATTGGGCGGCTTTTTGGTCCACAACGGCATTGATATCTATTATTCTTGCTTTTATGAACATCTTGCCAATACCAGCTTTAGACGGTGGCCATGTAACATTTTTGCTATATGAAATGGTAACGGGAAGAAAGCCTAGTGATAAATTTTTGGAGTATGCACAAATGGTTGGCTTCTTTCTTTTGATAGGATTATTGCTGTTTGCAAATGGCAACGATTTGTATAAATGGCTTTTTAAGTAGAAAACCACTTTTTTTGCTTGTTGCATTTTAAAGAAACTCCTATATTTGCACCCGCTTAGGGTAAAATATTCCTCCTTAGCTCAGTTGGTTAGAGCATCTGACTGTTAATCAGAGGGTCCTTGGTTCGAGCCCAAGAGGGGGAGCAGTTACAGCCCAGTAAGTACTATTCTTACTGGGTTTTTTCTTTTCCAATACTTTTTTTATCCCGTATTATATCCCACATATTCAAAAGTTAGAATCAAATGGGCATTAAATTACAGCCATTGTTGTACATAGTTATTTTAATACGTACACGTTTTTAACAATCTTTTACTTTCGTCTATTAAGTTATCGTAATGTAATATCTTAATTCCGTTTCTTCTATGTTCTCTTCTTAATCTATTTGACTTATCATTAAAATCAGACCTTCTTCCAGCAATTACTGCATATTCCATTCTACTGCTATCGAAACTATAAAATTCTTCTGATAAATTTTCTCCAATTCTTTTGTGCTTGTTGAATACATTTATTAGAGTTCCATAGCTTTTCTCTAGCCAATGTGACCAGTCATTTATTTGGTTGATACCTTTTCTCAAGGAATCCCCAAAATCTCCATTTTTTAATGTGATTTTTCCTGAAGGGTTTTCAAGCTCTATCCATAAAAAGTAAAAACCCATTGAGTTTTTACCAATTATTAAAAAGTCAGCTTGATAGTTAGGCGGAAGTTGAAATTCTTGAAATATATATCTGTCGTGATGACCATAATCTGTATAATTCTGCAATATTGAACCAATTATAAAATGAGCTTCATTTTCTTTAATAAACTTCAGTATGTTTCTTTCAGATATGTCATCGTTATTTAGAAGGTCAATGAATTTGTTAAGCTTTAATTCGTATTCTTCATTGTTAATTGCTAAATCAGGTTCATTTAAAAAATGATTTGGGAAAATAGAACTTACATTAAGTACAAACGGATTTTCTCTTACAATGTTGAATCTTTTCGTGATTGAATCGTGATGGTTGGTCATTTGAACAATTCCCTTTGGCTCATTGTCCGATATTCCTTTAAACTCATTAAAAATCTTTTCTTCTTCTTGAGTTAAATTAAAATAATCCTTTTTATAAATTCCCATAGGTTTTAATTATGCACAACGGTCTCGGCTATGATTAGTACGGGAATAAAAGTGCATTTTTGTTTCCATTTAAGCAATTAGCCAAAACTTTTTGTTTGTTTTTATTTTTTCTATTTAAAAAGCCAAATCCAAAAGATTTGGCGGACACTCTAAATATACCCAAAACATGGCGTTAAGAACCAAAACCCGTATTAATTATAGCCATTGTTGCCAGTAGTTTTTATTCCGTTCAAAATGATTCAAATTTTTCATTTCTGGGGACTCCATGATAATAAACGACCTCTATATTAAATGCCGATGCTCCATTCCAGCGTTTAAAATTAGTCCACTTTAATGAGTCCAAAATTCTGTTTGATTTAGACAATACTAATGAGTCCATTTTAGATAATTTTTGATAGGCAATTTGGGCGTCCAACTCTTTAGGTATTTCTCCATAATATAGTCGATAAATTGAACCCATGTCCATTTTCCTGCGCTTATTAATTCCGTCGGAATAAAAACTGTAATAAACCGAATCTGCAACTTTTATAACAATCCGTTTCTCATGATTTTCGTCATTCAAGTCCGTCTGGACATAATATTTTGTAGTTCCAAAATCCGTTTTTTCGCTTTTAATCAGTCCTTTGTTTGATGAGCACGAGATGATTAAAAAGATTAAAATAACTAGTAATATTTTTGCTTGTACTTTTTTCATTTAAATTACTGGCAACTTGTTTATATGGATGTAAAATACATCCTTATACTCCCAAATCGGAATATTATCGATGTATTCACCTATCTTTTATTTTTTTGAATCCTCAATCAACCTATCAAGGAATTTGAAATATTGACCAACTTTTTGATGAAACTCTTCCACGCCATAATTTCCTAATGACAATATTGCCTTTTCATTTATTGCGTATTCCTTCATTGAAATACCGTTGCTATGTTCTAGGTAATTGGACCAAATGACTTGCTTGAAATCATGGGTATTGTGAATCTTATTTGCAAGTCTAATAAGGGTTATCATTGAGGTTTATTGAATATGATTGTCTTCTCGCGTACACGCGCGTATTGCTTACTTTTTGTTAAATGGGTCGATTATGCACGAATCAAGTCTTCAAGATTTCCAATACATTTGAAATGAATCATAAAAATAGTTTGATTAATTTATAAACGCAGTATAGCAGCAAAGTCCCGAATAATAGAAAAGCTATTACATTACCTCCACCTTCATAATCTGCCGAAATTGTTCCGAATCCCTTACTTGCCCTAAAATCACGGATGAGGATAATTGCCACAGCCAAGGAAAGGACTGTCCATAGAATCAATCCTATCAACTCTGTCACTCCCACTCCATTTCTATTTCTTCATAGCCCACCCTTTCGATTATCTCATCCCTGTTGGAATCTATTGTCCTAGAGTTGAGGTCTTTTGTTATTGGATAGGTCTCAAACTCGCTATCCCAAAGGTCATCCTCAATCATCTGTTGGACATCGTCCATATCCATATCACCCATTAGCCATGAATCAATGTTCTCGTCGTCCATAATAACAGGTCGCCGTTTTTTTTCGTTATGTATTTTCTCAAACAAAGGGGTCGCTTCCTTGGTAAGAACTGTAAAGGTGCTCCATCCGTCCTCCGTAGTAGTGTAGATGCCAGCAAGGTTTATCGGGTCATCATTTTTCCTCTTAAAATAGAATGGAACTTTAAAGGGTTTTCCCTTCACCGTAACAGGGGTCACATGGGGTTCAAAGAAGCCATCCACGGGGATGATACACCGTTTATGCTCCCATATGTTTCGATAGATAAAATGGTCAAAGAGTTTCTCTGATTTGGCGTTGAGACCACCGTACGTTTTGGGGTTCTTAAAATACTCCTTATAATCTTCTCCTTTGCTCTTGGAAGGCATGATACCCCACATTGCAGGGGTCATGTTACTTGATTGCTCCTGGGGGATAATCCACATCAAAGGGTGGCTCCATCCATTGGCATGAAAATATATCAGTTCCAAATCATCATCTACTTCTCCTAACAATGCCTTTACTGAAAGTAATTTTTCCAGTTCTTTCCTTTCACGGGTCTGGCGGGTGGAATAACACATTTAACCGTTGGTTTGTCCTAAAGTTAAATAAAATTGTTAAAGTTTTGAGAGGAGTCTTCGGATCTTTTACATTTGGAATATATCCATTTATATGGATTATATCCAATCAATCTCAATGCGACAATCCATTCTACATATGGACTTGGACACCTTTTTCGTGTCCTGTGAACGACTCCTTGACAGTAGACTCAAGAAAAGACCCCTACTTGTCGGGGGTACTGGAGACAGGGGAGTTGTATCTTCCTGTAGTTATGAGACAAGACGTTTTGGGGTTCATTCCGGAATGTCCATGAAGACTGCCAAACGACTTTGCCCAGAGGCTGTGGTGATAAGGGGCAATGCAGGGACTTATATCAAGTTCTCGGATATGGTGACCGACATTATAAAGGAGAGTGTACCCGTGTTTGAAAAGGCAAGTGTTGATGAGTTCTATGCCGACCTTTCCGGTATGGACAGATTTTTCGGATGCTATAAATATGCTACTGAACTCAGACATAAAATACTAAAAGAGACCGGACTGCCAATTTCATTGGGACTTTCAAAGAACAAGATCATTTCAAAGGTTGCGACTGGCGAGGCTAAACCCAATAACCAACTTAGGATAGATTATGGACTGGAAAAACTATTCCTAGCCCCGCTCTCAGTGAAGAAGATACCATCGGTAGGTAGTAAAACAGGGCAGGCACTCATAAACATGGGAGTTGAAAGGATAAAAACAATACAGGACATGCCACTTGAACTCATGACAAGCGCATTTGGCATCAATGGGAGGACAATCTGGAAAAGGGCAAACGGCCTCGATAATCCTCCCCTTATCCCTTTCCATAAGCGCAAGTCCATCAACATGGAAAGGACATACGGAACTGATACCATAGATATGGTGAAGTTGAGTACATCACTTGTTGCAATGGTGGAGTGTAGGGCATCACAAATGCGCAGGGCCAATAAGATGACGGGCTGTGTCACTGTCAAGATACGTTATTCGGATTTTTCCACATATACTAAACAGAAACGCATCCCTTATACAAGTGCCGACCATGTCCTTGTACCATTGGTAATGGAACTCTTTCACAAACTTTACAACAGGAGGATGCTAATACGACTTGTGGGCATTTCGTTCAGCCATATTGTTGGGGGCAATTACCAAGTGGACATGTTCGAAGACTCAGAGAAGATGCTCAACCTCTATAATGCTATGGATAGTATAAAGGATAGGTTCGGTGACAATAGGGTAATGCGTGCCGCTTCTATGGGAGCAAAGACCATTGGCGGGGACGGAAATCCATTTGATGGAAAACCACCTATAGTACTTGCTCATAGAACCCAATAATGTACCTCAACAGCCATACATATTACTCCTTGAACTATGGAACATTTTCAGAGACCGCCCTATTGGAACTTGCAAAGAAAAACGGTATTGATACTATAGCATTGACAGATATTAACAATACCTCGGCATGTCTCAACTTTATTAGGGAATCAGGCAAGCATGGGATTAAGCCGATCATCGGTATTGATTTAAGGAATGGTTCAGACCAACAGTTCGTGGGAATTGCCAAGAACAACCTGGGTTTTCAGGAACTCAATGCCTTTCTTTCAGTCTACCTCCATAACGGAACGGAAATAGAACCCATAGCACCTGTATTCAAGAACTCTTATATCATATATCCATTTGAGAAAGTCCTACAATTTGAAATGACCGATTTTAGGGAAAACGAGTTCATTGGTGTAACTCTTGGAGAATTGAACAAACTCCGCTTTTCAAAATACAGTTCCTATACGGATAAGCTTGTTTTGAAACAAACCATAACCTTCAGGAACAAAAGGGATTTCAATGTACACCGATTGCTAAGGGCCATTGGTTTGAATACCATACTGAGCAAACTCCAAACCTCTGAGGAAGGCAATCAGGATGATATGATGCTCCCATTTGAAGAACTTATAGGGACACTAAAGGAGTTTCCCCATATCATATTCAATACCCAAAAGATTCTTGATACCTGTAATATCAATTTTGAGTTTGGCAACAGCAGGGTCTCCCAGAACCAACAGTATTATTTTGATGCCAATGAAATGGATTTTGACAGATTAAGGGAACTCTGCCGTATAGGCCTTCCCAAAAGATATCCAAATGCAAATGATGAGGTGACCAATAGGCTGGAAAGGGAACTTAAGACGATTTGCGACATGGGCTTTGTATCCTATTTTCTCATCAACCACGACATCGTCAATTACGCAAGGAGCAATAACTATCCGTATGTTGGTCGTGGAAGCGGTGCGAACAGTATAGTTGCCTATGTGATTGGGATTACGGAGGTAGATCCCATTGAACTTGATTTGTATTTTGAGAGGTTCATCAATCCCTATCGTGCATCCCCACCCGATTTTGACATTGACTTTTCATGGAGGGAAAGGGAGGATGTGACTGCATATATTTTTAGAAGGTTCAAGAACGTTGCACTGTTGGCGACCTACAATACATTCAAATACAGGGCCGCGGTGAGAGAGGTCGGTAAAGTGTTTGGCCTTCCCAAGGAAGAAATAGACAAATTGAGTTCGGGGAATTACCATTTGTCAAACCTTGACAATATATGCAAACTGGTTCTCAAATATGCCACTTGGGTACATGGCCTTCCCAATTATATCAGTGTCCATTCAGCAGGGATTCTGATACTGGATAAGCCAGTGCATTATTATTCAGCGACCAACCTCCCTCCAAAGGGATTCCCTACGGTACAGTTCGATATGATAATCGCTGAGGATGTGGGGATATTCAAGTTTGATATTTTAGGGCAACGTGGACTTGCCAAAATAAAGGATACGATTGAGGTGATACGTGAAAACCAACCAAATGCAAACCTCATCGATATTGATAATGTTGAGGTGTTCAAAAAAGATATGAGGATAAACTCCCTATTGAGCAAGGGTGGTGCAATCGGCGCATATTATGTGGAGTCCCCTGCCATGAGGGGTTTGATGAAGAAATTAAAAACCCATGACTATCTGGGACTGGTTGCTGCCAGTTCGGTGATACGTCCAGGGGTTTCCAGTTCTGGAATGAAGGACGAGTATATTAAGAGGGAGCGTGACCCAGAACGGAGAAAACAGGCAAATCCACACTTATGGAAAATAATGCCGGAGACACACGGAATTATGGTATATCAAGAAGATGTACTCAAAGTGGCACATCTTTTTGCCGGACTTGATTTGGGAGAGGCGGATGTTTTGAGACGGGGAATGAGCGGGAAGTTTCGCTCCCGTGAAGAATTTAAAGAAGTGGAAGCGAAGTATTTCTCCAATTGCAGGAAAAGGGGATATGATGAGAGGCTTATAGATGAGGTGTGGGAGCAGATAAAAAGTTTTGCGGGTTATGCCTTTGCAAAGGGACACTCTGCTTCCTACGCCGTGGAGAGTTATCAGAGCCTGTACCTGAAATGTTATTTCCCCATTGAGTTCATGACGGCAGTTTTGAACAATGGAGGGGGTTTTTATGATACCGAACTCTATATCCATGAGGCAAGAAAATGGGGTGCTTCCATACTTCCCCCATGCATCAATACAAGTGACCATCCCAATGTTGTTTATGGTAAATCAATCTATTTGGGTTTTGGCTATTTAAGAAGTCTAGAAAAACTAGTTGTACAAAGAATCTTAACCGAAAGACAATTGAACGGAAAGTTCAGGTCATTTGATGATTTCATTGATAGGGTCATCATATCCATTGAGCAATTGACCATACTTATTAGGATCGATGCGTTCAGATTCACTGGAATCCCTAAAAAGGAACTTTTGTGGCAGGGGATGTTCAAGACAAAGGCGAACCGTTTAAAAACACCCCAACAATTATTGTTCAAAACAAAGCAAAGGAGTTTCAAAATACCAGCATTGGGGCATAATAGGATTGAGGATTTTTATGACCAATTGGAACTTTTAGGCTTTCCACTCTGTTCCTATTTTGACCTGATTTCAGAAAGACCAAAGAGCGATCTATTGGCAAGCGATATGGCAAAGTACAAAGGCAGGCAGATATTAATTTATGGTTCGATGGTGCATACTCGTTTGAACACGACATCCAAAGGTGATAAGATGAGGTTCACTACCATGCTTGATATGGAGGGAGAGTTTTTTGATTGCGTCCATTTTCCGCAGACAATGGATAAGACCCCTATACATGGCAAAGGTGTGTATGCATGTTATGGAAAGCCTACGGAGGAATTCGGACATTTCAGTTTTGAGGTGGTATGGACTAAAAAACAATCGTTGGTTCCCGACCCAAGACATATTCAAGAAATATTGTAGTTTACTGATTAGAGGTACTGGCAGTAGTGATTTTTTTCTGTTTTAATATCCAATCTTACTGTTCAAGATTTTGTCCTTCCAATACTCTTGAAAATTGTTAACTATGATAAGAATTCTAAACGCCCAAGAAATAAGCAAGCCCAAGACCATGATACCAAACATTCTCCAAAAAGTATTTTCGATTCCAGAATCAACAGTATACAAACAATAAATAGAAATGCCTATCCCAATTAACACAAAAAATATACTACCCAACCACCCCTTGGCTGATCCAGCAATGGATCCTAACGCAATTGGTAAAGTCAACATTATATTTAAATGAAATAACTGAAAACTCATTGTTCTGTCCGCTATAAAATAAACAAAGACCGAGCCTAGAACACCACCAATAAAACCAAAAAGGAATCCATCTTTTTGAATTTTTCCATATGCATTCTTTATCTGATTATGAGTTATTGATATAATCAATAGAATAGATAATAGGGAAACTGTTATGGAATCAACATATTTATTTGTGAACATTAATGTTTCAGCTGGCATTTTGTTTAAATACCAATACCCGAAAATGAAGAAAAAAATCCACCCCATATGAAATAGGAACCATCCTTTTTTTAAAGTTGGATTGGATATAATTAAGTCTTTGGGCACTTCATCATCTGTCAATTCATCTAGACTATAATATGTAATGTTTATATGCTTAATTTCATGATATTTAAATACAATGAATTGGCCTTTAATGGAATAGTAAGGGTCACTAGTAATTTTCGCCAATTCCAAGTCGTTGGAGTCTCCGCTCTCGTCATTTGCCTGTAAATTCAATGTATCTTGATTTAACCTTCGCCTTTTAACACCGAACAATGCCAATGATTCAAGCTCATGTTCTTTTGATAACTGATAGTCCAATAAAAATCCTCTGTAAATATAACTCTCATCGCCAATTGTACATATTAAGTCTAAATAGGCATTATTTGCATCAATTGGATTACCAGGAATATTGGGGAAATTTAATATTTCACCTGTAAAGATATAATGCCAATAATTCTTAAATCTTAGCACCTTAAATCTACTATCTAGAAAGTAATCTCTAATTATTTTTTTCCAGATTATTCCAAAGACAAACGATAAAAAACATATTAATATGAAATAGGAAAATATTGAAGGAAAATAATTAAAAATACATTGGAAAGCATATTCTAACTCTAGCTTGGTTGCCGATGTACTAAGAAGAATTGAAAAAATCTCTAAATCTATCTCAAAATCCCATTGAATAAAAAAAGAATATCCTGCAATGTGAATTATTACACTTGGTATAATAGTCCATAAGATGGATTCAACAATATTCTGTTTAAAATATTGTTTTGAAAACACCCCTGAATAGTATCCCCTTCTAAAAAAAAATCCTGGTGAAAGCAATACCAGGATCGTAAGCGTTAATATACCAATGTTCACTGGGCTACCTGCAGATTAGGAACTTCATTGGAACCAACTCTTCTTAAAGTATACTTTTTGTTTCCATTTTTCTTCCAAACAACAACACCATTCTTGTCTAAAGTAATGTTGTTCCCATGTCCATCTTCAAGTATTTTTTTACCATCTACCACCTTGATAGCCCTTTCCGCCTCGATTAACTGAATCAGTCTTGAATAGCCATTCTCATTGATAAACTTTTCAGTTTTTGGACTGATTGTATTAATCTTATCAGTATCATTAATGAGTTCCAATAATGTTTTAAGTATTGTTTTAAGTCTTAAACCGCCCATGAAGAAATAAAGTTTAGCATACTCTTAAATTAAGAATTATTTATCTATCCAACAAGTTAATTAACAAATCAATAGTCAAAACAAACATATATTGAATAATATTTAATTCTAAAATCTAATTATTTCAAATATAGGAAATCTCTTATAGCACATAACAAACACCTACGTTAAAAATTGGTCAATTGTTGATATACAAACTTCCACTGCTTCAAATAAATATTTGATAACGCAAAAACAATTCGAATTTGAAAAAGATTGATTAATCAAACTAAAGGAAGCTGTCTTTGGTTTTTGATAAGTATTTTAGTTACATTTAATATCCCTCTCTTATACTGTCCTTACAGGTATTGGAAAATTAAGAACCCTCATCATGGAAAGAAGCACTTCATAAACCTGAAGATTTAATTTTTTTTAGAAATAACAAGTCTACCACAGATTAAAAAAACATTGATTTTTTATCAATAATACAAGTAAGTTAAAATGACCAGTTGGAAAAGTATTTCACTTTTTGGAAACAACCAAATAATTAATAAATCCTATGTATATCTGTTCTTGGTGCCAATTTTGGCTAAGTTCTTTTCCAAAATCAAATCCCCCTTTGCATTTACAATTGATAACAAGGTTTATGAAATGGTATTGGATTTGCCATTTAATTGGATAATGTTTTTTTTAAGCGCTTTGATATTTACCTTGGCTTCAATAATCTATACTTTTTTAGCACCCAGCATAATAAAAGAAAATAAATCTTATGGGGCATTTTTAATTGATAGGAAAGGTTGGCAACATATAATTTCGTATGCCGAAGAAATGGGAATAAGCGAGAAGTGGTATGAAGAAATGGGAATGGCAAGAATTGATAGCAATGAAATTAGTTCATTACAAAAATATGCAAGAGAACAGCCTGAAAAATTTAATGAAGAAACCAAAATAGACCCTAAGGTTATTCTAAAAGAGGAAAATGTAAAAAAGATAAGAGTGCAAAAAGTTATCAGAAAATCAATATCATCTGATGGAGATATAGAATTACTGTTGCAACCAAAGTTCTGGAGTGTTTATAATTATGCAAACTACTATAGAAAAACTGCTAGAATTATTTGTTTTTTTCTTTATGTGCTAGGCTTTTTTTTTATTTCTGTAGTTGTAATACAGGGGTCTGTGACGGTCTTTAAAATGCTATAGAAAAATTAAAAAAACTATGAATATACCATCTCTACCAACAGACAACCTCTATAAGTTTATAGCCATTTTTGGCCTTGTTTTATTATCAATATCTATTTACACAACGCAATCCTTTAGAAATAAAATCATTGCATTTAATCAGGAAATCAATGGTATCAAGGAGATGAGTCATCTTACCAGCATAAGACAGGAGAATATACAAGAGATAATAAATGAAATATTTGCTGAAATAAATCAAGATACTATAAACGCAAGCCTGAAAGAGAAAAAATCAATTTTGGAGAGAAAGGGAAGGCAGGCAGAAAACTTTAATAATGAAATGGTTTCACTGAGCAACAGGTACACTGACTATGTATATGAGCAAATGCAGTTACTAGGTAGCCGAGATACAATAATTGAAAATCATAATAAAACATTGGAAAAATGGCTTAAGTGGGTAGGAATATTTGCTATGTTTTTCGGTTTTGTTGCATGGTATTTTAAACATCAAAGGTTTCTTGATGCTGAACGTAAATTAAAAGGTGAAAAACATTTGAGAAAACTAAAAAAATCGAAAAAGCAATCCAAACCGCGCGTGTAGTGACCCCCAAAAAGTCTTCCATTATGCTACTCCAAAGAACTCTTTGGTATTGGTTATCCGATAGGAATGGTACTTGCCCATCCTAACCTCAACATCAAATCCCAACTGGACCATTAAGTTCAAATAGCGCTGTACACTCTTTTCGTGGATGCTGAGGTGTTTGTTTATCTCCCTGATAGTTCTGAACTCCGAGAGGAGCTTTATGAGTTTAAGCACCCTTTCCGCACGTCTGGTGTTGTTTATTGGGTTCCCATTGAACTCTCTTTTCCTAATTATTGGATGAGGTGTTATGCCGTATGTTGATTTCATTTTTTTTATGGGTCGGTAAATACTTCGATTCCGTTTCTTTAGTTTTAGGAATTCCTAATCTGGAGTTTGAGTTTTGCAAAATACACCTACTTCTTTTTCATGGATTTAATTGCTTCTAGATTATTTTTTATAGACTCTTCTAGTTTTCGACCACTTCTCCCTAAAACTAGTATTGTGGTTTCCAACAAATCCTCCGAAAGTTGGTGTAAATCTTGATTTCCGATTGGATCATTTTCTGCTGCAAGTTTATACATGGCTCCCAAACTCATAGCATTCTGAGAGAAACACGTAAAGTGCATTTTACTTAACCGGTTAGCAATATCTTCATCCGGGAATTTACCTTCAGTTGTTTTTTTGAACAATTCCTTGAATTCATGATCAAATAAAGCCACATAGTTAACTTGGACTTTCAAGTTCTGTCCCAATTCATAAGGTGGTTCACCCTGTTGCAATCTATTTTCGAAAGCGTCCAAGTACTCTGCTACTTTCTCAATTCTTGAAAAGAGACTCTTGTATTCTTCCATATAGAATCTCCTAATTTCTGTTCGCTTATGTTCATCGTTTGCTTTCATTAGTTCTGTATTGGCATCTTTGAGATGCTTGTTGGCCTCAGTTTGCTCATGGTAAGCCATATAGATGAGAATAAAAGAAATAAGGCTCATAAAAGGTGCTGTGATTCCTCCAATTGTATCACCAATTTCACCTGTATCTTTAAAACTTATTAAATGAAAATCACGTGTAAGCGCAAGTGGAAAGACAACAATTACTAAAATTGAAAATCCCATTATCCATTTGAACTCAGTCTTCCTTAAATGTTCAATCAATTTCATATTTTATTTATTTACAATTCTGTACAATTTACTTAATTAACCCATGCTGAGATTTTATGAATTGACATCTAAACCTTCATCCTTGATTTGAATTTGAAATAATACTTTCAATTTCCATTATTATTTGCTCCGGCAATTGTTCAAACTCTTCCCTAGTAAGTTTAAGTTTGTTTATCTGGATGTAGTTGTTGGTTGTAGTCCCTTTACCTGCGTTTCCTGAAAGTTCTATGAAATTTTTGAGTGCACCAGCATTTCTTTCCTCTACACCCAAATAGTAGAGGTGTTCCAATGCCTTGTTTGCCATGATTTCATGTTTGCCCTTTATCAAGGTGTCATATTTACCCTTAAAGTCATTCCTCAAGTGCCTATAGACCGTCTGTCTAGAGAGTCCTGTGGATTCTGCAATATGGTTTGCCGTGGGAAAGCCACGGGTTTCCAATATGTAGTTGTGTATTACCCTCACTATGTTGGCATAATTGCTCTCATAGGTAACATTCCTTAGCTTAGTCACATTGTCAGTTTCCCCTAGTAGTTCCATGCACCTCACCGCCAACTCTGTCCATCTGTATTCTTTGCCATCACCCTCCTTAAAGGATTCATTCAATTTGTCAATTGCTGTATCCCTTAGTTTCAACAATATTTCGGGATTTTTATCAATTATTTTCTTTCCTTCATCAATGGTTTTGATATTCTCGAATTCCGTAACCTTTTGTAAACTTTTTTCTTCTGACATTTTAAGTCCGTTTAATACTTTTAATGTTATATTTCAGTAACAAATCAATTCTATTTCTGTTCTAACAACTCCTAAATTTTTATCACATGGCCAAAAAAGCACTCTTGATTTTCACCCTTGTTTTTTGCTTCTCCTGCTCAGATGATGACTGTACCAAAATGGTTGAATTGCCAGGATTATTCTTTGACGGTCAACAAATCGGCCCAGACCAAATGGTAGAGGTTCCTTGTGATGAGGATCCCCTGGCTCCAATAGTGTCGCTTGCCGAATCCAATTAGAATTAGTTTACTTTTAGTTGCTCCTTTGCCAACCTTATGGATTTTAATTTCGTTCCTTGAGGCGCCTTTATCATTGGCAAATACTGGTCAATAATTTTATATTGGTGCTTAGGCCTTTTCGTGTAACCCCTTACAAACGATTTAATGGCTGTTATATCACCATTGTAACGTTCGTTGAGGTCTTTTACCATAGTGAAGTGCTGATACTGTTTAAGGCTCTTAAATTGGCTCAAATCGGCTTTCTCTATTTCCATGGGTTGGTTCTTTAGAATGTTAGTGATTGCTATGTAGTTTATCTTGTCCTGTTGCAGGATGTATTCCATGTTCCTTGTCTTGAAACGGTTGCGAACAGTCCTCCAGTCATCAAATTTTGTCTCTATCCTTGCCACCTCTCGAAATTCCTCGAATTTTATCCCAAGACCTTTGTAATCTTCTTGGTATTTCATCATATGGGCCAACTTTCCATATACATTGGTCTTCATATTGTCATACTTGGTCTGGTATTCATAACTGACCGAGTTTTCCCTTCTCACCCTTTGGTATCTTGACCAGTGGCCCACCAACATCAGTTCATCCATCAATTCATTGGGGTCAACATTTATATCACTTTTCACATGAATCTTACTGACCTTTGCTTCCTTCATAAAATCATGGTGCAACCTCATCCCACATTTTATGTCCAAAGTGTCCAACAACTGGTCTAAAGTATCCATGCTAATCCCTTTTTTATAGTTGCTTTCCAATATCCTTGCATTGACATCCAATCGTAGTTTATGGTCTTTAGTGAAAAGTTTTTTCAATCCCTTTGGCTTACATTGGTTCTTTATTCTTAACTCCTTGTCATCAACAAAATACCCTGGTCTAAAATCAGAAATATAGTCTGTTGGTATGGTCACCGATATGTTATCTGAACAAAGGATAGAAAGTGATAATTTTTTGTCATTATTTACCCTATACTATACTAGGGGTAAAAACTGCTACATTTGGTCTTGGTGATGCGTTGTCCGTATTGCTACATTTGAACAAAGTATAAGGGGAGGTTTACTCCCCTTTTTCATGTCTAAACGTTAGTTGTCAAAAATTGCACATTTGGTGATCCTGTTGTGGGACACCTATCTATTTTTTCGACCTTCAATAATCCTTTCTCCTCCAGTAACCTTTTTACCTGACAGATATACTTTTGGGGGATGCCCGTCATTTTGGTAACCGTGGATGCCGTGGTGGTATTCTCTTTTAGAAATTGTTTGACCCTTAGGGTGTACTCTTCCCTGAAAACGGAAGGTCGATAAGGCAGCCCAAATGATTTGCATACAGTTGACTGCTCAAGTACGTCTATGTATTTTGATTCCCTAACGAATTTCTTCAGCTGTTCCAGCCGTTCTTTAAAAGAGTTCTCATTTGAACCTTCGGGTTTTGTATTGTTGTCCATATTACCCGTATTTAAAGTTCAATGAGTGATTCTTCCACTTCACTTCTTTTAAAATAGACCCTTCCTCCCAAGCCTACTGGCTTTAGCAAGCCCCTCTTACAGTGATTGTGTATTGTACTTAGGTCTACTTTGAGAAGTTTGGCTGTCTCTCTCCTGGTAAGATATTCTTCAGGGTTCTTGGGTTCAAAGTTCTTTTTGAATTCCTCCAATTGTGTTCTTACATCACTGGAGATCGCATCTTGTAGTTGTTGTGGTGAGATGCCCACCATCTGTATCTGCTCCATAAGCATCGTTTTAAATTAACAATGCTCAAATTTCATCTGTAGAATACAATTTTAAAGGTCACTAACGCTTTGACTAACGTCTATTTTCTTGTAATCCACTTTGATAACGCTGATTTAAGATTATCCATAAACAGCGTTTCGCTCCCATTGCTACGTTTCTTAATATCCTGTAAGGTTTTATCTCTTAGTTTAATATCAAAGTTGAATGTCTTGGAAAGCGTATCAAAAAGTTCTTTTTGCTTTCCTTTCTTATGTGAATCTTTAATACTTCCATTCTCCAAAAGACCTTTACCTAATTCAACAAGTTCCGTATTAGTTCCGTTCCATACAAGATTGGACGAAATCACCTCTTTGGGTTGTTGTGCATGGATCAATAAATTTAATTGAGTCGCCATTTCATTAAGGAACAGAATGCAACAATTAAGTAGAGTGTAGGGGATTTCAATTAGACTCAGGAATCTCGTGAATTTATAGATTTCAATGTAGTAATTATCAAATCCATCTTTAGAATTAACAATAAAGTTTTTTTGATTTTTAAAAACAGGCATCTTTTGAAGCAATGGACTTATGTATGGGAATGGTTCTGGTTCAAATTTTGCATGAAATCTTGAATCTTCATTTTCAATTTCACAATCCCTATTTAAACTTTTTAAGAGACTTTTAAAAATGAATATTTGATTCTGCAAATATGCAATATCATCATCAACTCTGGAAGAGAGAGAAATGTTCCGGATATGATAGACTGCTTCTTGGAAGCGTTTTTTAGTTTCATCAATCAACTGCCTTGTAATTCTGGACATATTCTTTGGAGACAATTCAATATGTTCTGACATGTTGTAGAGAATGAATTCTTCATAATCAGCATACGGGAATTCTTCCTTGGTGATTTCCTCAACTGGTGCTATGAATTTTAGGTAATGGTTCTCCCTAAGATGTTCTTGTAATAAAAGAACGCTATTGTGCATTTGAACAAAATTTACTGTTGCCGATTTAAAAATAAGAAAGGCTGCAGTTAAGCAGCCCTATTTTATGCATAAATCTGATGTTTCTGACTATATGCCTTCCAATCTGAGTAGATATCAATTGCCGTTGAGGTAAGCAATTCTTCTGGGATTTTATGGTGAAAGTTTATTTTACTCATCAGTTTCTTGGTATGACTGCAAAAAGATTCTAAAACATCATCAATATCTTTTCTATTCTCATCTATGTCAAAGATTATTGTGCAAAGTCCAGTTTTATCCAGCATCCAATGTTCAGGAGAAAATCCTATATCCCATAAATTGTCAATTAAAATGTGGTGGGTAATGTAATTCTCGATTAATTTAATTGCTTTTGAAGTTTCCATGTGTCAGTTGTTTAATTGATTGCTGTGTACCAATCATCGTATATTTTATCCGCCAATTCAGAAGCATTACATCTGTACTCATCCATTCGACTAAAATATCCATTGAATATTGAGTGTAGCAAATTCGCTTTTTGTTCTTCATTTGGGTTAATACCCATCAACACGTAGGCGTTAGCGTATCCTCCATATTGTCCTTCAGGTTCAAAACTGTGGCCTCCTTTACTGTAAGCTGATAGAGTTTCGTGAATTCCATCCGCTACCTTAAGGAAAATAACAGAGTCCGAAATAATTTCTTTAACCAATTGCTCTCTTGCCGATGAATCAAGGGTTAGTGTTTTTGCTGTGTCCATATGATTGTATTTTAGTTAGACTTTCTTTTTATTATTTCAAGTTGAGGTTTTCTTTCCTTGTCCATTCGTTCCATTTCATCAAACTTGTTCCTTGCGTTCCGGCTAAGGGTAGGGTCGGACTTATCGATATAGGTCAGGAAATTCTTTTCATTGTCATGGCCCGTGATGTTCATTATCTCCTGCACTGACCAATTTGGCAAGTTGTAGAAATTGCAGGCAAATGACCTCCTTCCAGTATGGTTGGACACCAGTTTGTATTTTGGGTATGTACCCTTAACACCATTGAACCTTCCGTACTCCTTATCCTTTATCCCTGCAATCCTGCAAACCTCTTTTATCAATGTTGACAGCATGGAACGCTGGCTCTGCTCGTTCTCCGTGAATTTCGGCGGGAAATTGTCATTATATTTTTTGAGAACCTTTTCCACCTTATAATGAATAGGTATTTCCAAGTTCTTGTTGGTCTTGAATTGCTTTGCTGCAATATATCGTCCCCCTTGTATTGTCTGGATGTTCTTTTTGTTAAACCTATGCAAATCTGATATTCGTTGTGCTGTATAGCAAGCAATTATGAACCAGTCCTTTGCAATTTCCAATCTTTCATTTGGCATTTCGGCTTGAATGATGTCATCAATCTCATCAAAGGTCAAGTAGGTCACAATGTTCTCATCCTGGAATCCCTTTATAAGGGAGTATTTCGGATTGACCTTGCAACCTTTCAATTGTGCATCCTTAATGATAGTCTTTAACCGTTTTACATAGCGCCCTTTGGTGTTTATGGACTTTGGCTCAATATCGGTAAGGTATTCAAGGAAGTCATTTGCAAACACCTCATCAACTTCGGTAAGTTGAATCTCATGCCCTAAATGCTGTTGGTACATTTTGAGAATATTGGTGAAGTTGACATATTTATCAATGGTATTCTGTTTCAATTTATATTGGACATCATTTCTTTTGTATGTTCTTTTGGGAAGGTCTTTACAGTACCATTCAGCATAGTTGACGAGCAAATCCTTATCTGTTAACGGTTCTAGGTTATTGAAACCTTGGATTAGTTTCTTAATATCCTTTCCTTCAATGTCACGTACACTTTTTGATTCGTCCTTTTCCAGCCCGTCGATATGCTGCTTGATGAGGTTCTCCAGTTCCTGAAGGTTCTTTTTGAGTTTTTTGTTCGATGCCCTGCTCTCGTTTGGAAGGTGGGTTCGTGGATTCCATTTTGTAGCATCATGTATTGTCTGTCCAGTGGAAAGGCGCATATCCTTAATAGTGCCGAGTTTCAATCTCAGGTAGACCTTGCATTCGCCTTTTTCTTTGGATGGATAGAATTTGATGTTTGGTATCATGGATAGGACATTTGAACATAAGCAAGTTAACCAATATTTAATATTTATCCCACTTTATATCCCATAAATTTTGAAGTGAGTTCTATCATTTTAGATTGATTTCCTTTGATAAATACTATAAATAAAGAAAATGCATGAAGAAATAGAAATCATACGATTGTACTGAAACCTATATTAGCACCCCAAGAGGGGGAGCTTAATGAAAGAAAGCCATCTACGAAAGTAGGTGGCTTTTTCTTTTTACAAAAAGAATTTTGGCTAGTTCAAACTACCTTTCCAAAAACTCAAATGGGTCTTAACCTCAGAATCATACCACCGTCAACACCAATATAGATAAGACCATCTGGCCCCTGTTTAACCACTCGTATTCTTCTTTCAAAGTCTTCTAACAATCGTTCTTCATGAACTACCTTACCATTTTCAAGAACCAATCGGTTTAAATGCGTGAGTGCCATTGCACCAATAAATAAGTTGCCTTTCCATTTTTTAAAGGTATCTCCAGAATAAAACTCCATACCACTTGGTGCTATAGATGGCGTGTAATAATAATTGGGCTGTTCCATTCCTTCTTTATGGGTAATTCCCTCCCCGATTGGAGTATCATTATAGTCTATACCATGGCATATTATTGGCCATCCATAGTTAAGCCCTGGTTTAATAAGGTTTAGTTCATCTCCTCCCTTTGGTCCATGCTCATGCAGCCAGAGTTCCTGGGTTCTGGGATGGAGCGTTAGCCCTTGAGGATTTCTGTGTCCAAAGCTCCATATTTCTGGTTTTGCATTCTTTGTGCCGACAAAAGGGTTGTCGTTTGGTATTTGTCCATCCTCAAAAATGCGCATTACTTTTCCTAAATGATTGTTCAAGGTCTGCGCTGAATCTTTGAGGTCATAGCGGTCACCCATGGTAAAAAATAAATAACCATCCTTTATGACCATCCTAGAACCATAATGGCTTGCCGATTTATAGAACGGATATGCGGTAAAAATGCGCTCTACATTTACTAACGAATCTCCTTTGAGTTTTCCTCGTTCAATGGCCATGGAACTGCTAATACTATCTCCAAAGGAGTGAGAAAAATAAAGCCACCCATTTTGTTTATAATTAGGGTGAAGCAGTATGTCCAAGGCACCACCATCTCCCTTGCAATAAGATTCAGGCACTCCCTTGAGCACTTTTTTTTCTCCAGAGCGAATGTCTACCAATAGTATCTGTCCCGCAAACCTGTTGGTGACCAACATTTTTCCATCAGGTAAAAACGACATACCAAAAGGAACTCGGATACTATCAATTACTTTTTCTAGCTTAAAATTGACTTCTTCGCTTTCAAAAGTCCAAGCTTCCTTACCATCTGCACAACTAAAAAAAAGAAGTGGCAATGCAACAAAAGCCATTAACAAATAGAAATGTTTTTTATATTTCATAAACCATTAATTAAGAACTGTTTGGCTAGAAATATCTATTATTCTTTTGATGTTAGCTGTGGAATTTAAATAGTACTATGATGGATTTATAAATTGATTAAACCCATTTAACCTTAAAAACCCCTTTTGCAAAAAGATTACCTTTATAGAGGTATTCTATGTAAAATGAAAGAAGAACTTTTAAAGACCTTTGGGACTCAATTTGAAGAGCTCCTTATTGACGAAATTACTTCAGTTGGTAGGCTAATTGAAGTACCAGCGGGAGAAACCATAATGGATATTGGCAACTATGTAAGAGCAATGCCCTTATTGTTGTCAGGGGCCATTAAAGTATTACGAGAAGATGATGAAGGTGATGAATTGCTCCTGTACTATTTAGAGCAAGGAGATACCTGTTCCGTAACTATGGCTTGTTGTATGGGGCAGACAAAAAGCGAGATTAGGGCCATTACAGAAACCGAAGCAAAAATAGTTATGGTGCCCGTACCTAAAATGGAGGAATGGATGGCAAAATACAAAGGATGGCGTAACTATGTTTTTGAAAGTTATCATGACCGCTTGAACGAATTGCTACATACCGTGGATAGTATTGCATTCAAAAACTTGGACCAACGTTTGGTAGCATACCTTAAAAAGAAAGCGCAGCTAACAAATGATGATTGCATTCAAAATACGCACCAAGAGATAGCGTATGATTTACACACTTCTAGAGTTGTGGTTTCTAGACTATTAAAAAAACTGGAAAAAATGAAAAAATTGGTGTTGCATAGGAGCCATATCCAACTAATCGATTTATAAGTTTGTGTCTTTTGTTACCGTAATTAACTACTTCACATCTTATTTTTACAAAAAATTCAACTAAATGCTCAAACGGTATCTTCCATTTTTATCATGGATACCCGAATACAATCGTTCTTTCCTTTTTAAGGATTTGATTGCCGGTATTACCGTAGGAGTTATGCTGATTCCTCAGGGAATGGCGTATGCGCTAATTGCTGGTCTTCCACCAGTTTATGGTTTGTATGCGGCCTTAGTACCTAATTTAATCTATGCTTTTACGGGATCAAGCAGAAAATTGGCCGTTGGTCCTGTTGCTCTGGATTCTTTGATTGTCGCTTCAAGTTTGGCAGCAATGAAGTTGGCAAATATTGATGATTACATCAGTATGGCTATTTTTTTAGCGCTATTTGTAGGAAGCATTCAATTGGTAATGGGTTTTATGCGCCTTGGTTTTCTCTCTAATTTCTTGTCAAAACCAGTAGTCAGTGGCTTTACTTCCGCTGCAGCAATTGTGATTGCAATAAGTCAACTTAAACATTTTTTCGGGTTGCAAATTACAACCAACAATACCTTAGAGACCCTTCAAGCAATTTTTGGCCAACTATCGGAAACAAATTTTTATGACTTAAGTATAGGATTTGCGGCTATTTTAGTCATTTTAGGACTAAAAAAATTAAATAGAAAATTACCGGCCGCAATGGTAGTTGTAATACTATCCATTTTGGGCATCTTTTTTTTCATGGTAAATGATACAGATGTGCACATTGTTGGTCAGATACCCAAAGGATTACCTGCTTTTAGGATGCCTCAGTTGGATATTGACCTTATAATAAAAGCTTTTCCAACGGCCATGGCATTGGCTTTTATTGCCTTTGCCGAAGCGATGACTATAGCAAAAGCTGTTGAAGATCAAAGCAAAGAATACCATACAGAACCCAATCAAGAGTTAAGGGCTTTAGGAATTTCTAATATTATAGGCTCTCTTTTTCAATCCTTTCCTGCAAACGCTGGACTATCAAGAACGGCAGTGAATGTTAATGAAGGAGCAAAAACAGGAGTTGCTTCTTTAGTAAGTGTACTTATCGTAGGTTTAACGCTGCTATTTTTAACGCCATTCTTTTACTACCTGCCAAAGTCAGTTCTGGGAGCTATTATATTAGTTGCCGTTTATGGATTGATAGATTTGAAGTATCCGAAGCAATTGTGGCAGCAACGCAAAGACGAATTCTTTTTATTGTTGGTTACGTTTTTGACAACCTTACTCATAGGGATTTCCCAAGGAATAATTTTTGGGGTGCTATTTTCACTCCTACTGTTGGTTAACCGAACATCAAAGCCCCATATCGCCATTTTGGGGCGTATAAGAGGGACTGATTATTTTAAAAATATTAGCCGTTTTAGCAATGACATAGAATTGGTCGATAACATTTTGGTTCTCCGGTTTGATGGACAGTTATACTTTGCCAATAAGGATTATTTTAAAGCAGAGTTGTATAAAAACATTGCAGAAAAAGGGAATACGCTCAAATACATTATTTTAAATGCTGAAGCAATTAATTATATTGATAGCAGTGCTTTGAACATGTTAAACCAAGTTGTGAATGACTTGAAAGCAAAAAACTTTGAATTACTTATTGCTGGTGTCATTGGACCTACCCGAGATATTTTATTTTCTAGTGGATTGATTGAGGAAATTGGCAAAGAAAATCTTTTTGTTAGGACCAGTGAAGCTTTTGAATACTGCACAAATCGAAAAGAGAAAAATAGCATTCAAGAAAAGGTTTCATTACAATCTAAAACAAAGCATTTGTAACTTTGGTAACTGTAATAAGGATGGGTCAAACCTATCTTTGACAACAAAATTATAACAGATGAAAATAGAACAGATATATACCGGATGTTTAGCTCAAGGGGCATACTATATAGAAAGCAAGGGAGAAGTAGCAATTATTGATCCTTTACGAGAAGTAAAACCTTATCTAAAAAGAGCGCTGGAGGATGGCGCAAAAATCAAGTACATTTTTGAAACCCATTTCCATGCTGATTTTGTTAGCGGGCATGTAACACTCTCCAAGGAAACCGGAGCGCCCATTATTTTTGGCCCTAATGCCAACCCTTCCTTTGATGCCATTATCGCCAAGGATGAACAAGAATTTAAACTAGGTGAATTAACCATCAAGGTTTTGCATACCCCAGGGCATACTATGGAGAGTACAACTTTTCTATTAATTGATGAAACAGGGAAAGACCATGCTATTTTTAGCGGAGACACTTTGTTTTTAGGAGATGTGGGGAGACCAGATTTAGCGCAAAAGGCTGCCCATATGACCCAGGAAGAATTGGCAGGAACGCTGTTTGATAGCCTCCGTAATAAAATAATGCCTTTGGCAAATAATGTTATAGTGTACCCAGCACATGGAGCTGGATCTGCATGCGGAAAGAATATGATGAAGGAAACTGTGGACACTTTGGGCAATCAAAAGAAAATGAACTATGCATTACGTTCAGACATGACCAAGGAAGAATTTGTAAAAGAGGTGACAGATGGTCTTTTACCGCCACCACAATATTTTCCCTTAAACGTGAAGATGAACAAAGAAGGTTATGAGGACATTGATGATGTTTTAGAAAGAGGAACTCAAGCATTGTCACCAGATGCTTTTGAAACTGCTGCTAACGAAACTGGAGCCATAGTATTAGATGTGAGACATCAGGATGATTTTGCAAAAGGTCATGTGCCTAGATCTATTTTTATTGGATTGGGCGGAAGCTTTGCACCATGGGTAGGGGCCTTAATTGCAGATGTGAAGCAACCTATACTTCTAGTAGCTCCAAAGGGAAAAGAAGAAGAAACTATTACTCGATTGTCCAGAGTTGGTTTTGATGGTACTCTGGGGTATCTTGAAGGAGAAATTGAAGCATGGAAAAGCGCAGGAAAGGAAATTGACACTGTAAAAAGTATTGATGCTGATGAGTTTAAACAAAGACTTTCTGAAAAAGCTCCAGTATTTGATGTTCGTAAAGAAACAGAATACGCTGCGGAACATGTTAGAGACGCTATGTTGACACCATTGGATTTCATTAATGACCACCTATCCGAATTTCCTGAAAAGGAAACCTTTTATGTTCATTGTGCAGGAGGATATAGAAGCATGATTGCAGCTTCAATTCTTAAGAGCAGAGGAATCCATAATTTGGTAGATGTAGCCGGAGGATTTAAGGCAATAAAAGAAGTAGGAATTCCGGTAACAGACTTTGTCTGCCCTACAACCTTAAAATAAAGCTATTATGAAAAGTCTTTCGAATGTTGCCTTTATGAGTTTTTGTCTTTTATGGCTTAGTTCATGTGAGCCTGAGCAAGAAAGCTTTATCAAAAAAATTGATAAGGAAACCCTTATTGCCGAGGTAATAGGAAAGGATGTACAGTTAATAGACATAAGAACACCAGAGGAATATATAAAAGGATATATTGATGATGCCATTAATATAGATTTTTTACAAGAAGAGACATTCAAAAAGGATATTAAGAAATTTGACAAGAACCAGCCCATTTATATCTATTGCAGAAGCGGGGGTAGAACAGCAAGAGCTTCAAAATTAATGCAACAAATGGGATTCAAAAAAATATTTGACTATTCCGGCTCGTATAATGATTGGAGTGCCACGGAGTAGTTGTTTTTAGTTATGTAACTCGCGTTACTGACCGTTGTATTCATGATGTTTAATTTTGCTGACCATCAAAAACATGAATATGTCATTCCTAAATTTTTTATTCCGAGGGCCAATTAATACAGAAGCCATAAAGGTGTTGAATGTTGAAGAATATAAAAAAGCCATCTCCAATAATAATGTTCAATTGGTAGATGTAAGGACTTCGCAAGAGTTTGCATCTGAACATATTAAAGGGGCTCAGAACGTCGACTATTTCCAGCAGTCCAAGTTTAAGGCAACTTTTTCTAAAATGGATAGAGATAAACCTGTATACCTGTATTGTCAATCTGGCAATAGAAGTCAAAAAGCGGCAAGAAAACTTGTGGACATGGGGTTTGGGTCGGTGTATGATTTACGTGGTGGCTATAACAAATGGAAGCATTAAATAAAAAAATAATTTGGAATGAAAACAACAATTCAAATTCAAAATCTTAAATGTGGTGGTTGCGCCAAAACAATTACAGATAAGTTATCTGGGTTAAATGGGATAAACGAAATAAGAATAGAAGAAGAAACATCATCGGTCATTTTTGAACATGAAAATAGTGATGTTGTTTTTGTTGCCAAAGATAAACTGAGAGCATTGGGCTATCCGGCAATTGATGATGAAAATGGGATATTGCAAAAAGCAAAGTCGTATGTAAGTTGTGCCAGCGGAAAATTCAAAAATAATTGACTTAATTAGAGAGCCATCTTTCTTTCAAGATCCTTCGGGTAGATCACAACTTTGGTTTTTTAAAACCATAAACCAATTGTCCCCAAAAGTTTTTGGGTAAAGCTTCATCCCCTGGGTATCCTAATCTAATTTTACCACCGCTTTCAGGAATGTAATTAGTGCCAAACAAATAGTCCCAAAGACTCAAACTAATTCCAAAATTTACTCCAAACTTTCCTTTTGGGAGGATATAGGAGTGATGGTATAAATGCATTACGGGATTGTTGAAAACATACTTTAAAGGACCATAAGTAAGTTTAATATTGGCATGGTTTAAATGACCTATTGCTATGGCAGTAAAGTGAACAATATAGGCCTGTTCTGGCTCAAACCCTCCTAAGATCATTACCCCAAATGTTTTTAGCGGCTTATAAAAGATATTTTCCATCCAATGGTAACGCAAATGTGCAGCAAAGCCCATTTCTTTTACGCTATGGTGCACTTGATGAAATTGCCACAGGAAAGAAAATTTGTGCAATAACACATGGGTGAACCATTGCACAAAATCTAAAAGAACAAAGAAGATAAGTAGTTGGGACCAAACGGGCCAGCTAGAAAAATCGATGATTGCAAGACTCTTGGCGGTAACGCCTATATTACCAAGTAGAAGTTCCAATACCTTATAAATACCACTAATAACAATGGCGAAAATGAAGAAATTGAAGAACATATAGAAACCATCCAACCAAAAATCTTTTCTAAAAATAGATTGCTCCTTGCGCCATGGAAATAGAATTTCCAAGCCCCAAACAAGAAGTGAGATTACGATTAACCCCCAGAAATAATTAGTATACCAAGGGACTTCAAATAAGATTGATTTCCAAGTCCATTGAGTGGTTCCTAAAAAACCATTGGTAAAAGCTTCAAAATAATCCTGCATAAAATCGGTATTGACCTATAACAAATATCCTAAAATTAAAAGTAGCACAAAATTGTATATAGCTGTGTAACCTTGGTTACTAAAAAGTTAGTAGACCTATTGTAGCTTTGAACAACTAACTAAAAGATAGTATTGATTTTAAATAGATGTTTTCTTCATTGAAAATTTTAAAATAAAAATAGTATGAAAAAGAATATGAGCGGCCTTGACCGCATGTTAAGATTGATTATTGCAGTGGCGGTGGTTGCATTGTACTACTTTAATATAATAGAAGGAACTCTCGCTTATGTATTAATGGCTTTGGCAGGAGTATTTCTCTTAACAAGTTTTGTGAGCTTTTGTCCTTTATATGCTCTTTTTAGAGTGAACAGTTTAAAGGTGAAAAAATAGTTTTTTGATTGATTGTTTTTAATGCACCTCGGCAATCATTGTCGAGGTGTATTTTCACCAATGTTGATTGTCTGAGAAATATCATGTTTTAAAAGTAATATGCCAGTTAAATTTGATTTTCATAAAATTGAAAAAAGATGAGAATACTTCACGTAATTCCATTGGTTTCTTGGGAAAATGGTATCTGGATGATTGGTGTTTTTGCCGCGGTTGTCATTGCTTTGATAGGAGCAGTATTGGCGTTAATGAGCAGTGGGAAAAAAGAAGGGTCAAAAAAACCATAGCCTTACTACTTCCAAAATCTCTGGCAAACCAAATTAAAAACTACTTCTTAGAACAAAAGAGACTATATTGATGGTTTAACTTTTTTGCTAGATTTTTTTTGAATGGATTTAATATATAAACCTTGGCCTTGGTATGTGTCTGGCCCATTGATTGCATTGGTCATGTTCTTATTGATCATGATTGGCAAACGTTTTGGCATGTCATCTAACCTAAGAACCCTTTGTACTATTTGCGGGGCTGGAAAACATGCAAATTTCTTCAAGTTTGATTGGAAGTCGCAAAAATGGAATCTTGTAGTAGTTCTAGGAACTATTATTGGAGGCTTTATTGGCGCTAACTTTTTGTCTGCGGATATCTCCGTAAACATTAATCCAGACACAATATCTGAATTAAGTTCTCTAGGTTTTAGCAGCGCAGGGACAACCTATCTTCCAACAGAACTATTTGGTACAGACGTGTTCTCAGATATAAAGGGAATGGCCTTATTAATCATTGGGGGCCTTCTGGTGGGCTTTGGGGCTCGTTACGCTGGTGGTTGTACCTCCGGCCATGCCATATCTGGTTTAAGCAATTTGCAGGTACCTTCATTAATTGCCGTCATTGGGTTTTTTATAGGAGGCCTATTTATGGTTCATGTATTATTTCCTTTGATTTTTTAATTATGAGAACTTTTGTATATCTAGTTATTGGTATTTTTTTCGGAATTGTGTTATTTAAATCAGAAGCGGCTTCCTGGTTTAGGATTTATGAAATGTTCCAGTTTGATTCCTTTCATATGTATGGAATCATTGGTTCTGCCCTTGCTATTGGTGTGTTGGGGATTCAGTTAATAAAACGATTCAACATTAAATCTTTTTATGGAGAAAAGATTGCTTTTGATCCCAAAGAAAAAGGATTTAAAAGATACTTGGTTGGAGGAATCTTCTTTGGATTGGGATGGGCTTTGGCGGGGGCATGCCCTGGACCTATATTTACGTTGTTGGGAGCTGGTTTTCTTCCTATTTTGATTGTACTGGTATCAGCAGTTTTGGGAACCTATATCTACGGATTGCTGAAAGATAAATTACCGCATTAAAAATTCTTTTTAGCAAAAAACATATTTTTGCAATCCATTTATGGTAATGGCCCCGTAGTTCAATGGATAGAATAGAAGTTTCCTAAACTTTAGATGCAAGTTCGATTCTTGCCGGGGTCACAAAACTGTCTTCACTTTTCTTGGCTACCTTAGCAAAAACTCATTTTCCATGGAAAAGAAAATAAAGAATGTATTTATGGAAGGTGCTGTAAATACTGAGTAATTAGGGATTCAACTGAAATTCCATATAAACTCGACTTCCACGTTCATTCCTAAAAAAATTATAGAAAATACGATCTTCATAATTACTTTCCAATTCATAATCATCTAAGAAAATAGAAAGGGTTGGATTAGTATTATTAAAACTATCTACTGGAATCCCCAAGTTTTCCAATAGTATTGCTATTTCGGAAGGGATTTCAAATGAATCATAGGGTATTTTTGTACTATTGACCTCATTACTATTGTATGTCCAAAATCCGCCAAGCGCATCTTTTGAAGATGTAACAAAGTTTTCGAAAGTTATAAAATCAATATCACCTAAAATATTGATGTCATTCCCAGATTTCTCTATGTTCCAATCTGGAATAACAAAATCAGATAATCCTTTTTGATTGAGGCCTATGGATATAGTTTCATCGATTTTACCTTGGATTCTTTGTTGAAAGACATTAAAATTATTTATTACAGGTATCTCCAAGGAAATTTCTTCTCCGGTTAAATTTGAAGTTCCAACCTCATAAATTGAGTTAAAGTTGTTGGTCTCGTATGCAACTTCATCGGTAAACCCTCTAAGATCATAAACGAAACTCTCTAATTCTGTCGGGATATTGATTTCTGTTGTTTCTGTTACAGCTTTTAAATCATTGTAACTAATAACTTTGTCATTAAAATCATTTAGCGGAATCATGGAATACCTGTAGTTATCTATGTTAGAAGTACTTAATGAAGTAGATTCCATATATGATAAAAATATATTATCAATATTAGCTGTTGATGCAAGACGCACTGTTAAAGAGGTTGAGCCGTTGTTGGAATTAGAACCTCTGCCCCCAGAATAATTTTCTCCAGATGATTTAACAAAATATCCACCAGCTGGAATTTCTGAAATTTCAATATTAAAAGACATATCCTTGGCTCTCTCCAAGTTAAATATGGAATTAGCTTCCTCTAATGTTAGTACCGTAGTTCCTGCCGGCAAATTCGCATACGATACTATAAAGGGGAAAGTATCCTTAATAATATATGTAGTGGCAACAAAATTTTGTCTTTCAAAACTTTCAGGGGCATAAAATTTACCATCTTGGGAGTTGTTTATTTTTCTAAAAGCAATAAGTTCACCTGAAAGGTTATTTAATGAAATAAAAAACTCTTCGGTTCCATTTTGGAAATTACCCAATACAGCTCCAGCTATATCATCTGCTTGAAACAGCAATTTCTTCAATTCAAAAGTTTGGGATTCTTCACCTTGGTTATTACTGTCATCTGTGGATTGAATAGTAAATGTGGTTTCACCAGACGGAAAATCAAAAGGGTCTAGCTCATATGAGATTGTTTTATCCGTTGTACTAAAAACTTCGTTGTCATTAACAAGAATAACAGTGTTGACACTGTTTGATTCATCAGTAATAGTTATGGTAAGAGTCGTGAGGATTTCTACATTATTATCTAAGCCGCCAATTGTTATTGTGGGTGCTGTAGTATCTGGTTCACTTTGAGTGGGAGGTTCTGGATTATTTGGTTCTTCAGAATCACTGGAACAACTAAAAACAAGCATCAAAAAAATGACAAGCAGACTCTTATATTTCATAGTTAGATATTGGTAAAACCAAAATAAGAAAATATCCAAAGGGGAGTATTAAAATTCTGTAGTATTTCTTAAATATCCGATGAAAGTATGAGACTCGCATATTGATAGTTACTTTTCTTGGCTACCTTAGCAAAAACTCATTTTCCATGGAAAAGAAAATAAAGAATGTATTTATGGAAGGTGCTGTAAGCCCAGACTTCATAGCAAATTCCATTGCAAAGCATCAATCCAAGACCCAAATAGGAGCCCATGACATTTTTTTGGGCCAAGTACGAGCGGACGAGATAGAAAGAAAAACAGTAAGCGCAATAGAATATACCGCCTATGAAGAAATGGCCAATCTGAAATTCCATGAAATAAGGGAAAAGACCTTTGATAAATTTGAAATCACGTGCATGCATATTTATCATAGTTTAGGAAAAGTTGGCGTTGGTGAAATATGTCTTTTTGTTTTTGTCTCATCACCACACAGAAGAACAGCATTTGAAGCGCTGGAATTTGTAGTTGAAGAAATAAAGGCTCATGTGCCTGTTTTTGGGAAAGAACTTTTTGAAGATGATTCCTATCAATGGAAAGTAAATACCTAGAGCCTGTTTAAATTTTTATGATTGCTCTTTGGTATAGGTTATTTTTGATGTAGCATGAGATAGAGGTGACGATAATAGCCATAGCTACTTGAGGAGATTCCTAATGAAATGATGCGCAAAAAGAAGCATAGAAAAACAATTAATAAGGATTTAAAAAGGCTCTTATAATGGTCGATATTACACAGAAACAATCTACCTATAGAACAGCAATTGCTCAAGCAATTGTAAAAGTAAGCTCTATGGTAACCATAGATGCCATTAAAAAAGGGACTGTGCCCAAGGGAGATGTTTTTTCCATGAGCAAAGCAGCTGGGTTTTTAGGGGTAAAAAAGACAGCGGATCTATTACCAGATTGCCATCCTTTGCCCGTAGAGCATTGTGCTATAGAATATGAGATAAATGGCCTTGATATTATAGTAAAGGTCATGGTAAAAACCTTTTATAAAACCGGAGTGGAGGTTGAAGCTATGCATGGCGCAAGTGTAGTTGCACTTAATATGTACGATATGCTAAAACCAATTGATAAAGGGGTTGAAATACATCACATAAAATTGCTAAAGAAAACAGGAGGCAAATCAGATATTGAAAACACATAATTTTAGTGAGCAGAGCAGACTTGACTTATGAAGTCTTTTCCAAATTATTGAGCATTTCTGTTGTTGTGTTATCTAAATCAAACGTAGGTTGCCAATCCCAGTCATTTTTTGCAGTTATGTCATCAATACTACTAGGCCAAGAATCTGCTATTTGTTGTCTAAAATCAGCTACATAATCAACCTTAAAATTTGGAATATGTTTTTGAATGCTCTGCGTTATTTCTTTTGGAGTAAAACTCATACTTCCCAAGTTGTATGCTGACCTTACGCTTAGTTTTTCTGGATCACTTTCCATTAGGCTAATAGTTGCTCTAATGGCATCATCCATATACATCATTGGTAGTTTGGTGTTTTCATTTAAAAAACATGTATACTTTCCTTTCCCTAAGGCTTCATGGTATATCTCTACGGCGTAATCTGTAGTGCCTCCACCTGGCATAGTCTTCCAACTAATTAGACCTGGGTATCGCACACTACGCACATCCACTCCAAATTTGTTGAAATAATATTCGCACCAACGTTCTCCAGATTGTTTGCTGATCCCGTAAACCGTGCTAGGCTCCATAATGGTATTTTGAGGCGTATTTTCTTTTGGCGTATTTGGACCAAAGACAGCTATGCTGGAGGGCCAGAAGATTTTGTTTATTTTTCGGTCTTTTGCTAGGTTAAGGACATTAAACAAAGAATTCATGTTTAGATTCCATGCCCGCATCGGAAACTTTTCAGCCGTGGCACTTAGCATAGCGGCCATTAAGTATACTTCATCAATTTCATAATGCATGACCACATCTTCAATGGTCTCGTAATTTGTGGCGTCCAGTAACTCAAAAGGACCGGAAGCCATTAGAGCTTCACTACCTTCCCTAATATCACTGGCCACAATATTTTCAGCGCCATGTTTGGCCCTTAGTGCCATAGTAAGTTCGGTGCCTATTTGACCACAAGCGCCAAGAATAAGAATCGGTTTTTGCATTTAAATTGAAGTTAATCTCGTTAATGGGTAAAGATAGCTTTTATTAAAATTTGTACATTCGCTTATGCGAAAATTGTCATGTATTCTAATCTTTTTTATGGTCTTTGTGAGCTGCAAAAAAAATGGGGATAGTTCTTCGGATATTGGAAATGATGAACTTGTTTTCAATTACCAGAAAATGCCGAAAAAGCTCACGATAAATCCAAAGGCAACAGTCATTGTTGAAGAATGGCCCGAGTTTAAAAAATTATCGAGTAGTGTTGATGTGCTCTACAGGGCCAAAAATAATGAAGATTTGATTTTGGCCATTGATGATCTCATTGAAAAGGAAAAACTTCTAGAAAAAGGAACCTATCCAGAAGCATTTGATAAATTTCAGATTAAGAGTAGACAGCGCGTTTTTAAAACATATATGCTAAAAGTGAAATCCAGTGTTTTGGACAATAGGGATGCCACGCAGCCTACCATAGAAATGTTGGAAGCTTATAATGCATTTCGTAAACAGTTCAATGTTCTTGTCAATAGCCAGTTGGACACAAAATTGATTTTAAATGAAGGATAAAATTATGTTGGGACTATTGCTGATTTTAGCTTTAGCGATCAACGCTCAGAATAGCGAAAAAGAAAATATAAATAAAGTATTGGATGATTGGCATCTTGCGGCATCAAATGCAGATTTTGACTCTTATTTTAGTAAAATGACTGCGGACGGAGTGTTTATTGGTACAGACGCAACCGAAAATTGGCAAAATGCAGCTTTTAAAGAATTTTCTAAACCCTATTTTGATAAAGGCAAAGCTTGGAGTTTTACGGCTGTGGAACGAAATATCTACATGAACAAAGCAGAAGATTTTGCCTGGTTTGATGAGCTATTGGATACGCAAATGAAACTTTGCAGAGGTTCTGGAGTTATGAAAAAAGAAAATGGGCAATGGAAAATTGCCCATTATGTACTTTCTATTGCTGTACCAAACAATAATGTTGCGGAACTGATTAAAATCAAAAAGGAAAAGGATAGTCTGTTACTTCTTCAGCTTAAAAAGAAATAACTTTTTATTCTTGTCCCTCAGGTTTTTCCTTTCTTGATTCCAATGCCTGTTTACTTAAACTGGCCAAGTTAAAATTTGGATCTATTTTAAGAGCTTCGTCTATAGAAGCAATTGCGCTATCAATATTGTTTTTGTCCTTATTGTAAGCCACTAATCCTTGTAAGTGATAGAAAGCTGCTTTTAATGCAACTTCATAAGGTTGCTGTCTTTCATAAAAGGCATATTTCATATCATCCTTGGCATTGGCAATACCATATTCAATGTTGACTGATGCACCATCATTGTTTCCTGTTTGTATTTTAAGGTCGGCCAATTCATAAGCTAAAAAAGCAGATGGGACACGTGCAAAAAGTGTTTCAAAATGCTCTAATGCTCTTTTGGGCTGGTTCAAAGCTTTTAAAGAAACCGCTTTTACTTGTACAGCTAAATCAGAGTCATCATCTTTCTTCTCAATTCCAATAGTGTTCAAAGCCTGCATGTGCTGATTGTTGTTCATGTAGACAAAGGCCAATGTGTCTTTACGTTCTTTGGAAGGTGAGAGTACATTTAAATGGGTCAATGAACTAATAACACCATTTATATCTCCCTGTAATCGCATCTCCTTATAAAAAGCTTCATAATGCTCTAAAAGTTGACTTTGGGTCTGTGAAATACCATTGAAACCTATAAACAATAATAACAATAAAACAATCTTTCTCATCTATCTTGACTTTAGTGCGCCAAAACTAAAAAAATTATTGGTATTATGCTGTTAAAGAATACTATAAGGATCAAAAACAAAAAGGATATCTTGAAACACCCTTTTTTAAAAGCAATTTATTCGTTTAAAAGTGCCATCATTGAAATGTCCTTATCTGTGTGCTGTCTAAGCAAACTTGCATAAAAGGCAAGGCTTTTTACATCTTTTAGCAAGCAGGACTTTAAAAAATCGGTAAGATCCTTGTAAAAAAGGTTAACAGGTATAGTGGAAACCACCATATTGATGGTTTTTGGATCATATTCTTTATCATTCAATACCACATCCATTTTTACCCGATGTCTATCATAATCTATATCTACATCTGCAGCATTGTAATGCTTTCTTAGAATTGACCTATGTAAGTCTTGAAATCTTGAGGTTATGTTTTCTCTTGTACTACTTTTTGTAATCAAATTCTCCATCTCCATCAAGATTCTTGTTGTTAATCTTGAATTTCCCATGACGCTAATATCTTTAACTAATACAAAGATACCGTTGATGCATATAATCAATTAAAAATCAGTTAATTAATTAACTTAAAATTCTCTTAATTGTTGTGAAGTGTTACTTTTTGGTGGTCAACTAAGACAGAATTGAAGTTTGGAAACTATGGTTTTTATCAAGAAAACTCTTGCTTAGAACAACCTTGCTGAATTTATTCGAAGAACTGCCCGAATAATCGGGTGACGGAATACCCCTTTTTAATGCTTCAGAGGTATAATATTCCTTTTTTGTGGGATGTAAAGGATATACTCCATTAAATATTTGGTTCCAATAGTTGTTTGCAATGATTGCACTTATTATGTGAATACAATCATCTAAATGAATAAGATTCACAGGATTGTTTCCATTAGTTAGGTTTTGTCTTTTTGAGAGCATAGTAACGGGATGTCTACTAGGTCCAATCAATCCGCCAAAACGGATTATGGTAGTTTTTATAGTGTCATCTTGTGTAAAGAGTTGCTCACATTCCAATAATTGCCTGCCAGATTCGGTAGAAGGTTTTGGTACAGTGGTTTCGGTTACTTCACCATCTACTTCACCATAAACAGCGGTGCTGCTTACAAAAATGATTTTAAGAACTGCACTCTTCTTAATTTCCGAATGCAGTAATTTCATTTTCTCTACAAAACTCTCGCTAGTGCCACTTCTTAACTTTGGCGGAAGGTTAATAATGAGAATATCTATGTTTGACAAAAAACTTTGGATGTCTCCTTTAACCCCTAAAGCAGTTATTGATATTTCATAAGCATGGATACTATTGTTTTGAAGAAGCTCCAGTTTCTCTTTGGATGTTGTGCTCCCATAAACCTCATGTTTTTGGCTTACAAAATGCTTGGCAAGAGGCAATCCTAGCCAGCCACAACCCAATACACCTATTCTATCATTCAAATTTTACTGTTTTGGTCACCAAGATAGCATCATTAAGCACAAAAGGCATTGGAATACTGTTTTTTGGTCTTTCGGGCACTGTAAACGCAGTATTAGTAAGTAAGTCATTGGAAGCTTCATAAAACGTGAGCTCCAACACCGAGTCTTTTGGAAAACTTAATTCTAGTTCCGTGTAGTCATTATTGGTTATGTAATGGGTAATCAGTCTTTTTTTTCGATTTTCTAGAAAATAATCAGAAAGTTGAATGTTATTAACTTTTGCAGAATTCAATCTTATAGGATTGGTGTAGATATCTAATCGATTAATGCTTCTTTTTGGGGTAATGCATAATTCTAGAATACGCTGATTTCCAATTATAGTGTCTTTGACGGTGTCTACCCAAGGCTCGGCTATAGCTTTTTTTGGAGCATCTGCAACATAAGTAAATTCGGTTCGGTATTTACTGGGGAGTGTTTTATACTCTCCAGCCTTAGGCACTCGTTTTTCACTTCCTATAAATTGACCGTTCCAACCTATGGGTTTATAATCGTAAGTTGCCCAAATTGCGGAATCCTTATCTGCATTGTATACGTATAAAAGACTACTTGGTTTGGGGCGTTGTTCATTAAAATCTGCTTTGATGTGCGCTGAAATACTAAACACTGCAAACAAGAAAACTGCTAAATAAGCAAAACGCTCCTTGTTTTTTAGCTGTCCAAAAAATGGAAGTACCAAGAAAAAAAGTAGCGTAGTGAAAACTGTTGCCGCCACCATCATTTTTAATCCTAAACCAACAGGAAACATTTTTATAAAAGGCGAATGTATGAATACGGCTGGTAGTGCTAAAAAAACCAGTAAGAATGGATTTGGTTCTTCTTGATTTATAGTAACCATAAAAGCTGCCAGCAGTCCAAATAAAGGGATAATAAAAAAACTGGCACCTGGCAAATAAATTGCCACTACGCCACATATGATCAGCCATATTAAAGCAGGTGCTACCAAGAGGTTGGGTGTACTTGTTTTTCTAAACCTGTGGTAAAACCAAAAGCATACAGCTAAAGATAGAAGGGCATAGACCATAATGTAGATATGTCCATTGTAGGTAAATCCATGGAGCATATCGTTAAAGTCGGGGTACCACCATTTTATTGCGCTCCAGCTAAAATACCCTAGTATTCCATTTATAATTAAAGTAGTAAGCAGCGGAAGAAAGCCTTTAAATATATCTTTTGCATTTAATTTTTCCTTCTTAAAGCCTGTTATGAGCAGAAGTACAAATGCAAGTACTGCAATTCCGAACATGGGCCAAATCCATTCAAACGGGTACGAAACCAAATTAAAAAAAGGAAGGTTGAAGTATATGAAATCATCCAGACTTTTTAAATCATTTAGATTGGCCTCACTAAAGTGTTGTAACAACGGCATTAAATAACTGCCTTGATGAGCCAAAGAAGTTTTATCCAATCTTTCATAGGTATCTAAAGCAGTATGGTAGTCATAATGGTCATCAATAAAGGCAAAATTGAACCCCTCGATATCACCATCTTCCCTAAAAACGGTTAAATCTGTGTCATTAGGCAGCATTTTGTAGATACTGTATGCCAAAGAATTGGCAACTGGATATTTGGGGTTTGCTTTTGTAAACTCCTTTATTAAAGTTCCATTGCCCCTGTTGGTTTCTATGAGCATATAACTTGGACCGCCACTACCACGTGCCTCAAAATTTAGAACCAGTCCTACCTCTTTTGCCCATGGATGATTATTGACAAAAAGGTCAGCACCGTTAAGGCCTAATTCTTCTGCATCCGTAATAAGAATGATGATATCGTTTTTAGGAGTTTTGTTTTGTGCCATAAAGGCTCTTACACCTTCCAAAATGGTCGCAACTCCACTTCCTGCGTCACTGGCACCAAAAGATGAGTGAGGATTGCTATCATAATGAGATAACAAAAGGAGTGCCTTGCCCTCTCCGGAACCTTCAATTTTGGCCAAGATATTTGTGGTCTTGCTGAGGTTCGCCCAATCTCCAGCAGTATATCCTTCTTGGGTGGTGGTTTGCAACCCAAGTTTTTTAAGTTCGGATATAACATAGCCCCTTGCATTTGCGTGTCCTGGAAAACCAACCGCATGTGGCTCTTTAGCAAGATTTTTGACATGGACTAATGCTTTATCCGTAGAGAAGGATTGTAATGCGCTATCCTGGTCACTATGATATGGTGGCATTAAAGATTTGTAGCTCCAATACACTGCAAAAAAAAGCAGTATTAGCGCAAGAGTTCTTGAAAACTTCATAGTTTGATTAAGTTGGCATGTAAAAGTATAAAATTATGAAAGGTTCGTAGGTTTACCGTATAAAATTTAAATAATTCGTTAAAATTACCTATATTTATTAATCAACCCAAAAAGTAACGATATGGCAATCAAGAGTTTTCAAGGAGTTAGATTGAAAGGGTCTTCAAAAAAGGAATATGATGCTCCAATACTTGTGGAAGACTATATGACCAAAAAATTGGTTACTTTTTCACCAGAACAATCCATTTTGGCAGTTATGGAATCATTTGCAAAAAACCATATTTCTGGGGGACCTGTAATGGATGAAAATGGATTTTTAGTTGGAATCATTTCTGAAGCGGATTGTATGAAACAAATTTCTGAAAGCAGGTACTTTAACCAACCTATTTTAGATAAAAGTGTGGAACGTTTCATGACTAAAAATGTAGAGACCATACCCCATGACATGAGTATTTTTGATGCAGCCGGTGTTTTTGACAAGCATAAAAGGCGCAGATTGCCAGTAATGAAAAATGATATCCTGGTAGGACAAATAAGTCGAAAAGATATTGTTATCGCTGCTTTAAAACTAAGTTCTCATAACTGGAAATAATTTCCAATCACATTTTTATTCACGTTTTACAATCATATAGTAGTCGTTGTCCAACGGTAAGTAGCCAAGGTCATATACAAAGTAATAAGTACTGCCTTTTTTTGTGGTATAAAGGTTTGTTATGTGTTCAAAATCGAAACCTTTATCCATAAGTCGCATTTTGGTAGTCTTGGTTTTTCCATCTTTTAAAGGAAAACTGTCAAGTACACGATAGTTCTTGCGCAATCTATTGTTTATGTTTCTTACTAAGTTTTTGCTATCCTTATTGAGTCTATTATTATAGGCATTTCTACAATGGTCAGAACAGTATTTTTTATCTATTCTACCGAGTAGTTTTTCACCACATTCAAGACATTTCTTTTCAGACATAATCAGCGCCTTATACAATTACAATATCGTACTTTTTCAATAAACCAATAAGGTTGTCTTTACTGAACTTTGCCTTTTTTAGCCTGTTTTGTTCAGGGTCAATGTTTAAATTAAAGGAAGTAGTTAAATCAGCCTTTTCTAGAATGGAGTGTTGAAAAATAGCGTTTTCCATATTACAATTTGAAAAAAGCACCTGTGTCAAATCCGCTTGAGCAAAGTCTGTTTGCACCAATTTACATTCTATAAACTGGGCATTGTTCAGTTTTATTCCAAGAAATGACGAAAGATTTAGATTACACTTTTTAAACTGAAATGACATTAAGAAATCACTGCAATCTTCAAAACGCTGGCCTATTAGTTTACATTCAATAAAAACAACTTCCTTAAAAATGGTGTTTTTTAGATTGGCATTGCTCAAATCACACTCTATGAATTCACATTCCATAAAGTTTTGATTGTCAAGATAACCATCAGAGAACTTGCAGTTTTCAAAAACACAGTTTTCATAATCTGACTTGGGCAATCGATCTTTGGTATAGTCTATACCTTTAAATTCTTGATCGGCAATAAATGATTGTTGCATTTTTTAAACTTAATCTTCCAAAAGTATTGCAGGCAGCTCCAGTGTGCTGTAAAGCTCATTGTATTTTGCCATTTCGGTATTTACAATACTGTTCTTTTCATTTTCAAATGTTTTCCATTGTGATAAAAGATCCCTCAAACGTTCTTTAGCTCCTTTTGTCACTTTAGGTTCAGCAGTATCTATAAACCCTTTAAGATGCATAAAATCTGCATTTAACTGGTTGTGAAAATTAATAACATCTTGGAAAGTTTTTTGCTTGGGCTGAATAAGGTTTTCTTCCCAAGTTTTAATACGTTTCATTAAAGAATCTCCAACCTTTAACAACTCGCTCGCACTTTCATTTTCTTTCAGCAATTTACTATAACTTTTTAATTGTGCTTTGGCAGAACGCATTTGGTTAACGGCTTCGTGCATTGAGTATATGGCATTCTCAATTTGATTTAATACCTGCTGTTGTTCAGCGTAGTCTGCTTCGGTGCCATCAACTTTTGGGTTAGGTAAAATGGTAGCTTGCGTTTCTACGGTTTCACTTTCTAAACTTAATTTCAGTGTATAAACACCAGGAGCAACGTTTGCCCCGTTATAATTTCCAAAAACAAAAACCTTATCAATAGATGGGATCTGTTCTTTACTAAAATTCCAAGTAAAACGGTTGTGTCCTTTTTTAGAAGGGAGCACTGCAGGTTTTGGCGGTCCCCCAGGCCATGATTTAAAATCTTTTTGGGTTTTATTGGTAATGGTCCGGATAACTTTTCCATTTTGAAGCACTTCCAATTTTAGATTTAAAGAGTCTGAATCTTTTGGTAAGTAATAATCAAAAGTCACCCCTTGCTTTGGATTTTGACCTAAGCCGGGAACTGGTTTTTCTGGACTTCCCCCAAAAATGCGATAGGTGTCTTTTGGTTTATAAATTTTTAGCTTTTCAGTATTATCTAGACTATTTTGAATGGCTCCCAAATCGTCCAATATCCAGAAAGAACGACCAGCAGTTGCAGCAACAAGGTCATTGTCTTGAATAATAAGATCATTGATAGGCACAACAGGAAGATTTAACTGAAAAGGTTGCCAATTTTGGCCATCATCCAAAGAAAGATAGAGTCCTGTTTCGGTACCCGCGTATAGCAGTCCCTTTTGCTTTTTATCTTCACGTACAACCCTAACAAACGTATGCTTGTTGGTTATTCCATTAGTGATTTTGCTCCAAGTATTGCCGTAATCATTGGTTTTGAAAACATAAGGTTTCAAGTCCATAGATTTGTAACGCATAACCGCTATGTAAGCCGAAGCGGGGTCATGTGGAGATACCTCAATACTGTTAATGATGCCATCAGCTAAATTTGGAGGAGTGATGTTTTGCCAATTTACGCCTCCGTCTTTTGTAATATGAACCAAACCATCATCACTGCCAGCGTAAAGCACACCTTGCTCATGTGGCGACTCTACCAGATACATTAAAGTGTTGTAATTTTCGCCACCAGCAGCCTCATTGGTATATGGACCGCCACCTTCACCTTGTTTTTCCAGTTCGTTTCTTGTAAGGTCTGGGCTTACAACCTCCCAACTTTGACCACCATCCACAGTTTTGAAAACAACATTTCCAGCATGGTAAATTGTATTTCTATCGTGAGGGGAACTAATAATTGGTGCGTTCCAATTGTAACGAAACTTGAAATCTTTTGGCACCTTTCCAAGACCCAGTTCTGGATATTCTTTTATGGCTTTTCCTTCTCTAGAAGCACTAACCCATTTTTCAATAATGCCTTGATAGCAACCCCCATAGACCACCTCTGGATTATCTGGGTCGAACGCCAAATAAGCACTTTCACAACCCGCAACGGAATACCAATCTTTCCAATCGATTCCATTATCATTGGTTCTGCTTGCTATAGCAATAGCTGAATTATCTTGTTGCCCTCCGTAGACATTATAGGGCACAAGGTTATCCGTGATTACCCTATAAAATTGTGAGGTGGGTTGATTTTGTTGTGTACTCCAACTTTTACCGCCATTATTTGAAACATTGGCACCTCCGTCGTTGGAGTTGATCATTTTGGAATTGTCATAAGGATTGATCCACAAATGATGGTTGTCTCCATGAGGTGTAGGTAACGGAGCAAAAGTTTTTCCTCCATCAATTGATTTGGTAACCGGAGCGTTTAATACGTAGACCACATTTTCATCCTGTGGATCTGCAAAAATCTCCATATAGTACCAAGACCTTGCTATGTTGATTCGGTTTGAATTGATTTGAGTCCATTTCTTACCAGCATCATCACTTCGGTAAACCCCTCCCTTTTTTCCTTCTGCTTCAATAACTGCAAATACCCGGTCTGCATTTGCTCGGGAGACTGAAATTCCAGCTTTTCCAAACGCCTTGGGAAGTCCTTCCTTAAGTTTTTTCCAGCTGGTACCGCCATCAGTGGATTTGTATAATCCAGAGTTTTCACCACCAGATTCTATTTTCCACGGGTAACGTCTGTGTTGCCACATAGCTGCATAAAGAATCAATGGGTTGGTCATATCCATTGATAAAGAAGAGGCTCCAGTATTTTCATCAACAAAAAGTACATTTTCCCAACTATCTCCGCCGTCCAATGAGCGATAAACGCCTCTTTGGTTAGAAGGCCCATATTGAGCTCCTTGAGCAGTAACAAAAACAATATCAGGATTTTTTGGGTGTATAATGACATCAGAAATATGACGTGTTTCATCAAGCCCTATGTGTTTCCATGTCTTTCCTGCATCCGTAGATTTGTAGACACCATCTCCCATTGAGGTCATTACACCCCTTGCTGCATGTTCTCCCATACCCACAAAAACAATATTTGGGTTGCTTTCCGAAACGGCAATGGCTCCCACGGTTCCGGTTTTAAGAAAGCCGTCTGAAACATTTTTCCAGGTAATGCCATCATCAATGGTTTTCCAGATACCACCACCCGTTGAGCCCATATAATAGGTCATGGGTTGTCCAATGACTCCAGATGATGTTACACTTCTACCACCTCTAAACGGACCAATATTTCTCCATTTTAGACCATGGTACATGGAATCATTAAGAACCACAGAGGGGAAAGGAGTTTTCTTTTTTCTGCGCTGTGCTTCGCTATCAAAAGAGATGAGTAAAAGAAGGGCAAGGAAGAATTGAAGTGCTTTCATTTTTGATTTGATTTAGCTTTTGGGAAGATACAAAACCCAGACATAATGTTAACAAAAAGATAAAGATTGAATTTTATTTGGAACAATCGTTCTGTTATTTATATGTTTGTATTGGAATGAACGTTCCAGAATAAATAGAAATCAATATAACATAATTATTATCATGAAAAAACTTGAAAACAAAGTGGCCGTAATTACCGGTGCAACCAGTGGAATTGGTTTGGAAACCGCAAAAAAATACCTTAGCGAAGGTGCCAGAGTAGTCCTTACGGGCAGAAGTCAGGAAAAATTGGATGCCTTAAAAACTGAGCTTACAGGAGATTTCCTTCTGCTAAAAGCTGAAGCGTCCAGTATTTCTGATAGTGCAGCATTGATTGCAAAAACAGTAGAAACATTTGGAAGAATAGATATCCTCTTCTTGAATGCCGGAGTTTTTCGTTTAGAGGGTGTAAACGAACTTACGGAAGACATTTTTGACGAAGTGCATAACATTAATGTACGTGGACCTCTTTTCACCGTTAAAGCTGCTTATGAGCACTTGAATGAAGGCGCAAGTATCATCTTTAATACTTCTATCGTAAACGTGAAAGGTTTTGCAGGGATGGCAGCCTATTCGTCTAGTAAAGCTGCCCTAAGGTCATTGACAAGAACTTTGGCGGCAGAATTTGGACCTAAGGGCATTCGAGTAAACGCAATAGCGCCAGGACCTATTGATACCCCGCTTTATGGAAAACATAATGTGCCACAAGAAAACATAGATGAAATGGCCTCGGGCTTTCCATCCATGGTATCATTGGGTAGGTTTGGAAGTGCTGAAGAAGTGGCTTCAACAGCGTTATTTTTAGCATCTGATGATAGCAGTTACATTACTGGAGCGGAAATTCCCGTTGATGGAGGTTTGGCGCAGGTATAAATTTTTTCAATAAATTTGGAACAGTTATTCCAAAATAATGCCAAGAGTAAAGCAATTTAATGAAAAGGAAATATTGAACAAGGCAATGGAACTCTTTTGGGAAAAAGGGTTCCATGCTACTTCAATGCAGAATTTAGTGTCCCATTTGGGCATTAATAGGGCAAGTCTTTATGATACCTTTGGTGGCAAGGAAGAACTCTTTAATAAAGCTTTTACGCAATATAGGAGTGTTACAGGAAACATGCTAAAAGCAATGTTTGACAGAGAAGATTCTGTGCGGACCGGTCTAAAAAAACTCTTTGACATAGCTATTGAAGAAGCACTAACGGACAAAGCCCGTAAAGGCTGTTTTGTTGTCAATACCACTACGGAGCTTATACCTGGTGATGAAGCAATTCATAAAGTTTTGAGCGATAACAAAACCAATGTTGAAGGCCTTTTTATCAATTACATTAAAAAAGGCATTGACAGTGACGAATTTGATGCTTCTAAAAATGCGGAGAGTATTGGTCTAATGCTTTTTACCCTTTACAGCGGAATGCGGGTGTTGGCAAAAGTGGATTCAAACCCTGATAAACTGAACAGTATGGTGCAAGCAGGACTATCCGTGCTTGACTAGTCATTGTTCCAATTTTTTGTCAACCAAAATCTTTTGTAGTTAAATAAAACTTCTTTTGAATTGTCTGCATCTTCAATAAGTACAAAAACATTGATTTCATTTTCATTGACCTTTTCATAGGTAATTCCCTCAAAATATGCTTTGTCCTTTTCCAGTTTTACCAATTTAAAATCTATTGTTTCATCCTTATTTTCCCAGCCTTTTAGATTCCCATGAAAATGCTTCAATTGCATTATTAACGTAGTGTCTATCTGACGAATGTGCCCAATTTCATAAAAGGAAACCTTATCATCATTTAATAATCGGAAAACAAACATCATGGAATTTCCCAAAGGAGGACTCCATATTTCTTCTGAAATACCGCCAAAGGCTTCGCCACGCCAATGGCCGGTAATCCAAGATACCTGTTGTAAATCCCCTTTAGGAGGATTCTGACCTTCACTTAGTTGTAAGGTCTTTTGCGCTGTAAGCAACGTAATATTGGAAAGAAATAAAAATAATATAGTTTTCATACATACCCCATTTAGTATAGAGACGAATGAAAACAGATTATTTGGACAATGCAAACTTGATATTTACAGAAGTCTCGACCTTTATTTTTTCAAAATCGATATCTAAAGGTTCCGCTTCTGCCATATCCATTTCCATGGCTTTCATTTGCATGCGCGGTGCTTGGTTGTATCTGGGATAATAAGGAGTCGACGTATCCATTATGTGAATGGCCGCTCCTACAGTTTGCCCTAATGGAGCTGTCAAAGCTTCAGCTTTCTTTTTCGCCTTTTTTACAGCTTTGGATTTAAGTTCCAATTCCAACTCATCCATTTTGGAATACTCGGTTTTTTCCAAATAAGTATTGGCAATGTCCAGTTTTTCCAAAGCAACCATTGCTTCCCCAGCTTTTTTTCCAGAATACACCAAAAGAGAATATTGTTTACTCTTTAATACATCTTTTTGGCGTAGAAAGTACTTCTTAAAGTTGCTGCTAAGATCCTTAATTACCAATTGTTTGTCTAGGTCAATTCCTAAAGCCCTTAGGCTTTGAGCCATTTTGTTTTCTTGCTCTTCTACCGATTTTTTTCCTTTGGAATCCTTCTCTTGAATCGTAATGCTCAAATAGATTTTGTCTGGGGTTACCAGCGTATCCACTCTTGCAGAAGTTTCAAGATACGGTACGTCCAAGAAGTTTTTTGATTGTCCCATTACAGAAGTTAATACACAGGTTAGAATAAAGGTAAAAACAATTTTTTTCATCATAGCTAGATTTAAAACAACAAGATTAAATGAATCTTTCTCTTACAAAATTACACTTTAAAAGATGAATCTCTAACAATAAGATTGGTCTTTATTTCTATGGTTTTTGTAATTAAATCTTCTTTTGGATTTTCAATTTCGTCAATGAGATACTTAACGGCGGTTCTACCAATTTTGTTTCCTGGCTGATCTACGGTGGAAAGTGAAGGGGATATAATGGTGGAACTTGCAGAGTTGCTAAAGCCTACAACGGCAATCTCATCTGGAATGCTAACTTTAAACTTGTTCAACGCTTTGATTGCCCCGATTGCTGCGCTATCTGTTATTGCAAAAATGGCATCTGGCCTTTTTTTTAAGCTCAGTAGAATATTAGCCATCATCCTACCTTTTGTCAGGGAGATATCTTCTGTGCTCAAGATTATCTTCTCATCAATAGGTAAATTGTGTTCCTTCAAAGCCCTAAGATAACCTTCAAAGCGTTTTTCAGAATTAAAGGATCCTTCGGTTTCCTTGATTATCGCTATTCTTCGCTTCCCTGTATTGATAAGATGTTCCACGGCATTATATGCTGCTTCTTCTTCATTTATTACTACTTGCGTGCAAGGAATTTTCCCAGAAACTTTATCAAACATAACTAGTGGGATTCTATTTACGGTTTGAAGAATATCATCCACGGATTTTGTTTTCCGCGATAAGGCCAAAAGAACACCATCTACTCCAAACTGCATCATGGTCTGAAGCATTTCGGATTGTTTTTTGTCATCATTTTTAGATTCAGATATAATGACCCTGTAACCCAAATTTTCCCCTTCTTCTAGAATCCCTTTAAGTACAGTTGTGGTGAAGTAATGCGAAATATTGGGAACAATTACTCCAAGGATATGTGTTCTATGACTTCTAAACCCACTGGCAAATAAGTTAGGAACATAGTTATGTTCGTTGGCCAGTTTTTTAACCTTTTCCTTAGTTGATTGGCTGATGTCGGGATGATCATTTAAAGCTCTTGAAACTGTTGATATAGAGATATTTAGACTTTTGGCAAGCTCTTTTAAGGTAATGTTATGCTTTTTTTTCATGTTTTCAAATGTAACGTACAAAGTCGGTTTTAAAAATAAAACACTTTGCAAACGTTTTCGCAAACGTTTGCATAACAAAATTGTAAAAAATTACAGAATTCATTAAGGCATTCAAATAATTTTAGCCTATTACTAGTAAAAACATAATGAAAATTAAAAATGTCTCACGAATTAACTAAACGATTATGAAAAACTTAGTATTTGCGATAACAGTCCTTTTTTGTATGGGGATCAGTGTCGCTCAAACAGAGATTACAGGAAATGTAGAGGATGGTTCGGGAGTTCCAATTCTAGGAGCTAATGTATTAGTATTAGGTACCACGGAAGGAACTACGACCGACTTTGACGGGAACTTTGTGCTTTCAACAGACTTAAGCGGGAGTCAAACCATTAGGATATCTTTTATTGGATTTACGCCATCTGAACAAACCGTTGATTTAAATGGTTCAGCACTTTCCTTGGATGTTGTGCTTCAAGAGAGTGGTCAGCAATTAGATGAAGTAGTAATTACGGCGTCCAGTACGTTTAGATCACAGAAACAGGCACCATTATCAATTAGCTCAAAGAAAATGGCGGAAATCACCAAGTTATCCGCCAATAGCCAGGCAGATATATTAAGAAGTGTTCCAGGTATCACTGCTGAAGGCGGTGGTGGTGAAACTGCAACCAACTTATTTGTTAGAGGTCTGCCCTCTGGCGGGCAATATGTTTTTAACCCCCTTCAGTATGATGGGATGCCTTTGATTAGTTCATTCGGACTAAACTCATCTGCACATGATGTATATGCTAGACCGGATATTGGATTTAAAGGTGTTGAATTTGTTAGAGGTGGCGCTGCCATATTATATGGTGCAGGATCCGTTGCAGGTATTATCAACTATACGAGTAAAACTGGAGATTCAAACCCAGGTAATATTATAAACGTCGAGTGGGGAGATGGCGATAGGTTTAAAACGGATTTTTATAGCGGTGGCAGACTTGGGGGAGAAGACTCGAATACTTTTTATGCTTTCACTGGTTTTGTTAGAACAGATGATGGTCCGATAGATACAGGTTTAGCTACAAGAGGAGTTCAATTCCGCGGAAATATTAAAAAGCGATTTGAAAACGGATCATTTACAGTTCATGCTCAATTTATTAATGATAGAGCTCAATTCTATTTACCCATACCACTAAGTGCATCAAGAGAAAGAATAGATGGTAATGACGGACAACCTGTGGAGCAGTTATTGTCCGGCGAATTAGAGGAGACCTCATTTTTAACAGCAGGCGGAGTTTATGAAAGCCCTATTGAAGACGGTGTTTTTACAAAAGGCGGCTATGTTATGGGAGATTTCAACTATAACTTTTCGGATAACTTAAGGTTCAAATCCAAAGTAAGATATGCCAACTACGAACATAATTTTGCACTATACGTTGGAGGTAATGGAGACAATGGAAATCCAATTTCACTAAACAATTATGTAAACAGCGTTGATGAAAACAATCAGGGTTTTGTAGCTACCTATCAAGGTGGGGGCGATGCCCAAATAAGCGGTTCCGATTTGGTTGTGGATAATTTACATGTTGATAGGTTGCGACCTATGACTGATTATTCTGGAGAGGCATCATTGACATTAAGGTCAAATGATGATATCCATAACTTTACTATAGGTACATTTTTGTCAAGAACCGAAGCAGAGGATGTGAACTACCAATACCGAGTGCTATCAGAATTCAATAACAATCCTAGATTGGTCAATCTAAGTTATACAGATGAAAATGGTGCCAATGTAGTCTTTTCAGAAGGAGGCCTTACCAATCGTATTGGAATGACATCAAACAGATTTTTAGACCAGAATAGAACTGCTTTTTATCTAACAGATGAAATGGTTTTTGATAGATGGCGTTTTGATGTTGGTTTCAGATACGAATCAACAGAAGGAACTTTTAGCAATGGTGGCATTGTTGAATCAACACTATATGATAATACGGAACTTACGGATGGACTTAGGAATGTGAATTTCGCCGATGGAAGTTTTACCAGGGCAACAATAAGTGCTTCTGACTGGGCATTGTCTTTGGCAGGTTTATATGAGCTCTCAGAAAGCACTAATCTGTATGCAAACTTTTCAAGAGGATTTTTCTTTCCGCAAATAAGAAGTTTTGCTCCGGTTCCAGGTATTCGTGAGTCAAATTACGATTCAGAAAATATTATACAATTTGAGGCTGGTGCTAAATTTGGCACATCAAAATTCTCTGGTTCTGCAGCAGCATATTATGTGAGCTTAAAAGATAGAATACGAATTAATCAAGCCATTGTTGGAGGTTTATTGGTAGACCAAACAAGAACAGAACAGAATACTTCAACCTTTGGTGTGGAGGCTACTTGGAATTATAGATTTACAGATGATCTTAGTCTGCAAGGAACCGCTACATATCAAAATCATGAAATTACCAAGAACATTCAAGAAGATTTGGTCAATGGAGGAACAACAACAACCAATGAGGGCAATGAATTGGCAAGACAGCCTAACCTCTTGGGAACCTTAGGACTTAACTATGATAACAGGGAGTTTGATGCCAATTTTACACTGAACCATACCGGGAAAAAGTTCACTTCAGACATTAATGATGTGGAACTGGATGCTATTACCATTGCACGTTTGGGAGCGGGTTATACCTTTAATACTGCTGATGAAAATTCTGTAAGACTTGGTTTTTCTGTCTTTAATTTATTTGATAGTGATGGTATAACAGAAGGAAATCCAAGGGCAGGAGTAGCCGGTGAAGCTGGAAATCAAGATTTTTTCTTTGGTCGTCCAATTCTTCCGAGAAGATTTTTCTTGACTGCGACATTTAATTTTTAGTCAGTAAAAAAATAGTTTAAGTTAGTTTTCAAGTTCATGCAACATATTGGTGGTGACAGGCCGCCAATATGTTTTTATATGCTATTTATGAGAGAGAAATTGATTAATAGGGCCATTAAGGTGTTGGAAGATAATTTTCAAGATGGTGGTTTTACAATTCCCAGCAAAGGGCTTTATCCCTTTCAATGGAAATGGGATTCAGGTTTTATTGCATTGGGTTTTGCGCATTATGATCTTAAAAAGGCAAAAATTGAAGTTGAAACGTTGTTGGATGCACAATGGGAAAATGGTTTTATTCCACATATAGTTTTTCATACGGATAGTGATTCCTATTTTCCGGGACCCGATTTTCATCAGTCAAACCTTCATCCCCAATCTTCAAAAAAATACCGTTCTACAGGTATGACTCAGCCTCCTGTAATGGGCTTTATCTTGGAAAGATTATTGGAGATTGATAAAGGCAGTGATAAGATGTTGGAATTCATCAGTAAACAAATTGATAAGGTCTATGCGAATCACGTTTATTTTTATGAAAATCGGGATTGGAAAAATGAAGGCCTTATCTATATATACCATAATTGGGAGTCTGGCACGGACAACTCTCCTATGTGGGATGATATTTGGTTGACCATGAACCCTCCAGAATATGAATTTGAAAGAAGGGACACTTCGCATGTAGATGCTTCCCAGCGTCCTTCCAAAAGGGAATATGATCATTACTTGTATATAATTGATGTTGCAAAGAAATATAACTATGATGATGCCAAAATAGCCGAACACTCTCCCTTTTTGGTATTGGATCCTCTTTTTAATTCCATCTTGATAAGGTCAAATGAAGCGTTGATCAAACTATATGGATTGTTGGGAGGGAATGATGAAAGGATTGCATACCTGAAATCCAAACAACAAAAAAGTATTCAAAGTCTGAATGCTAAATTATATAATGATGAGCTTGGGGCCTATGTACATTTTGATTTACGGAACAATAGGCAAATACCATACATTTCATCATCATCCTTTACCCCGCTTTATTCAGGAGCTCCGGATAAGGAAAAAGCAGAACGTTTAGTTAAAACTATGGTTCAAAAATTTGGAGGTGAAGATAGATACCTATGCGCTTCTTTTGACCCAACACACGAAAAATTTAATCCAAGGAAATACTGGAGAGGTCCGGTATGGATTAACATGAATTGGATGCTTTATCATGGACTAAAAAGATATGGATATGATCAGCTTGGACAAAGGGTTAAAAATGATTCGCTTGAGCTGGTCAAAAATAATGGCTTTTTTGAGTATTTTGATTCAAGGAAGGCCAACCCAGATGCTGAAAACAGTGGATATGGCGGAGATAATTTTTCATGGAGTGCCGCTTTATTGATAGATTTTTTAAAGGAGGAATCTTAAGCTTTAGATAATGGTACTTGACTTTACTAAGGATTATGTTTTGGAAAACGATAAAGTAAAGCTGGTCCCGTTGACTCCTGATCATACTGTGCTTTTACAAGAAATTTCAAGGGAGGAAGATCTTTGGACCTATTTTTTAGGAAAGTCAGATGGCAGCAGGGATTTTGAAAATTACATTCTTGAAGCTATTACTGATCGCGATAAAAAAAGCGGATACCCTTTTGCGGTCTATGACAAAATGAAAAAGTGTTATGCAGGCTGTACACGTTTTTTTGATTATCAAGAAGACTTAAATACAATACGCTTGGGATATACTTGGTATGGCAGGGATTTTAGGGGCACAGGATTAAATAAGAACTGCAAATACTTAATGTTTCAATTTGCTTTTGACCAAATCGGTTTGGAAAGAGTAGGATTGGGTGCTCACTCAGAAAACAAAGTTAGTATCGCGGCGATGCAAAGTGTGGGATGTGTTAAAGAAGGAGAAATTCGAAATCTTTTCCCTTCCATCCATGGTTATGGAAGATCAGATGCTGTTTTGCTAGGCATTCTTAAACATGAATGGCTTAAAATCAAAAAGGAAAACTTAAAGAATAGATTATGAACTATATAGATTACATCATCATTGTAGTATACCTCATTGTTTTTTTGGGAATAGGCTATTTTTTTAAGGAAAACAAAAGTTCAAGTGATTATTTCTTGGGAGGTAGAAGTATGGGATGGTTCCCATTAAGTCTTTCAACCATGGCCACCCAATTATCTGCAATAAGCTTCATTTCTGCTCCAGCCTTTGTGGGTTTAAAAGAAGGAGGGGGATTGCAGTGGTTAACTTATGAATTTGGGGTGCCGTTGGCTATGGCTTTTTTGTTGATAGCTGTAATTCCTACATTGTACAAATCAGGAATTGTGAGTGTTTATGAATATTTGGAAAAACGGTTTGATGCCTCTTCACGCTTATTGATAAGTTTTGTTTTTCAAATTAGCCGTTCCGTGGCAACTGGGGTTATGGTCTATACCATGGCCTTGATTTTACAAGCTACCGTAGGGGTTGACTTTTGGATTTCCATTCTAATAATTGGTGTTATTACATTGGTGTACTCCTTTCAAGGTGGAATGAAAGCCGTTATTTGGGGGGACGTAATTCAAATGATTATTTTGTTTTTAGGAATCATAATATGTTTGATATATGGAATAAGCGAGTTGGGTGGATTTGAAAATTTTCTTACTAATGTGGACCAAGATCGTATTACCGCTGTTGATTTTACTAAATGGGGTTTTGACAATGCTGATGGAGGTGATGAATTTGGTTTCTGGCCTATGGTCATTGGCGGGTTTTTTCTTTACGCCTCTTACTATGGAACTGATCAGACACAATCGCAAAGACTGCTGTCTGCCAAAGGGATGCCAACCATAAAAAAATTACTCTTGGCCAATGGACTATTTAGGTTCCCCCTTACCCTTACCTATTGTGTAATGGGTCTTGTATTGGGTACTCTTTTAGTTCAAGATACTAGCTTTCAAGAGATGATGGATACGGTTTACCAGGCTAACATTGGTTCACTTGAAGGAAAAAAAGCGGACTTAATGGTACCTGTTTTTATCATCAACTATTTACCAAATGGAATTATTGGAATTTTAATTGTAGCCATCATGTCAGCTGCAATGTCTTCCTTAAGTTCAACTGTTAATTCGCTATCTGCAGTAACTATGGAAGATTTTGTAAAAAGATTCAGACCAGATATAAGCGATAAAAAATATGTAATGAGCTCTAGGTTCCTTTCTCTATTTTGGGGATTGGTCTGTTTGTCCTTTGCTTTTTTTGCAGGAAATATTGAAGGAACGGTCATTGAGGTCATCAATAAAATAAGCTCAATTTTCTATGGTCCAATTTTAGCTGCGTTTATCTTGGCTATACTTACTAAAAAAACCCATGCTCTAGGAGCTAATTTGGGTATTGTAGTTGGAGTACTGTTCAATATGTGCTTGTGGCTTTATGTGCCTGAGATATTTTGGTTTTGGTGGAATGCCATCGGTTGTTTGGTAACCATAGTTGTAGCGGTGCTATTTAGCTATGTAATTAAGAGAAAAGCTAATGAAGGGTTAGAGGTGGTTTATTACTCAGGTAGAAAAGAGCTCATTATATTGGGCTCGTTTTTTCTGTTAATCGTAGTTTTGAGTATTGGGTTACCCAAGTTTTTCAGTTAACTATCTTTAAAAATGAAGTTTGTTATAGCTCCGGATAAATATAAAGGTTCCTTGACCGGGTTTCAATTTTGTGATGCTGTTAGCAATGGAATTAAAATGGTTTTTCCTGAGGCCATCATTATTAAAAAACCATTGGCTGATGGGGGAGATGGCACCATAGAAGTTGTAAAAGAATACTTAAATGCAAATAATGAATCCATAACCGTAGCGGATCCATTGTTTAGGAAGATTTCTGCCAACTATTTACTTTCCGAAGATAAAAGCGTAGCCTTTATTGAAATGTCTGAAGCCTCTGGCTACAAATTACTGGATAAGGAAGAGATGAACTGTATGCATACCACCTCTTTGGGAACGGGACAGATGATTGCAGATGCATTGCACAAAGGCGCTAAACAAATAATCTTGGGAATTGGAGGTAGTGCTACCAATGATGGCGGAATGGGAATGGCCACCGCTTTGGGCTATGGTTTTTTGGATAAGGACGGAAATAAATTGAGTCCTATTGGGGAAAATCTAATCAAGGTGAACAAAGTTGATAAGACGAAGGTGAATAATGGCTTGAAGGATGTAGAAATCAAAGTGGCCTGTGATGTAAATAATCCATTGTATGGTAAAAACGGGGCAGCATATATTTATGGCCCCCAAAAAGGAGCGTCCATAGAAGAAGTTGAGTTTTTGGATAAAGGACTTGAGAATTTTGCTAAGGTCGTTTATTCAGATTTTGGGGTTGATGTTCAAAATATTCCGGGCGCAGGAGCCGCCGGAGGTATGGGAGCCGGCGCCAAGATTTTTCTAAATGCAGTTTTAACTTCAGGAGTGGACTTGGTTATGGAAATGGCCAATTTTGAAAGCGCATTGACTGATGCTGATTGGATTATTACTGGCGAAGGTCAATTGGATGGACAAACTTTTTCTGGTAAAACCATCAATGGTGTGCTAAAATCAGCAAATAAAAAGAAGATTCCTGTTGCTGCTTTCTGCGGATCTGTGATGATTTCCGTTGATGAAATGAAAGCATTGGGACTTACCTATGCAATATCAATTTTAAATGAAATAGGTAACCTTGATGATGCTAAAACCAATAGCTATAAAAATCTGGAACAAGCCACTTATAATTTTGCCAGTCTTATTAAGATAAATAGTACTTAAAACACTTAATAAGCCGTTTTCATTTTAAAATTTATTGAAGTTTTTACTGTAGGCCATTCATTTTCTAAAATGGAAAAAATAACCGTATCCCGAATATTTCCTTGTTGATCAATTCGGTGGTTTCTTATAATACCGTCCTGTTTGGCCCCTAGTCTAAGAATGGCGTTTCTGGAAGGAAAATTATGAAAGTTGGTTTTAAATTCTACCGCAATTGCATTCCTATCTTCAAAGGCGTGTTTTAATAAAAGATATTTGCATTCCGTATTGATTCCTGTACGTTGTGTGCTTTGAGCATACCATGTATACCCAATTTCTACCCTTCTGTTTGAAGCATCTACACTGCAATATCTACTAGAGCCAACAACAGATTTTGTCTTTTTATCAATAATTACAAAAGGTAGCGCAAGGCCATTTTCTCGATCTTCAAGAGCGTTACTTATATAAGTATCAATGGTTTTTGAAGAAGGCACCGAAGTATACCATAATTCCCATAACTTACCATCTGCTGCTGCTGCCAACAAATCAGGTTTATGAGATGCTTCCATCGGAATCAGTTTAACCAATTCACCTTCCAGAGTTATTGGATTTAACCATGTTTCCATGTTGTTCAGTTTTAAACCCCAAAGATAAGTTTATTGTTTTTCCAAACCTTATAAGCTTCTCTCATACAATGTCCGCAAGGGCGATAACCTTCCTTTATAGCGTCTTTATCGGAATCAAAGAAAACACGATTCTCAACCTTTAGACGTTTTCCTGATTTACAACGTAGAGTTCCATATATCTTAAGATTTTTGTTCCCTGCCCATTGTATTTTTCTTTGTTTTAAGAATCTAAAAAGCTCAGAGGAAGTGATTTCTTTATGTTCAATCATGGTTATGAAGTAGCATCATGGAAAATAATGCCCAATGTGTATCGCTCTCCAGAATGTACCTCACTAACACCATGTTTCATGGTAACACGATAATGTCCCTTTTTTCCTTTCATAGGTCTAAAATTGGTCGTAAAAATGAGCATGGAACCTTTTTTTGGACGTAAAACTATTGCCTTGGATTGCGCTCGCGGAACCTGTTGTGTCATCACAAATTCACCACCAGTATAATTAGTCTCTGGGTCATTTAAAAATAGAACTGCTTGTAACGGAAAATAAATTTCTCCATATAAATCCTGATGAAGTGTATTGTAACCCCCTTTTCCATATTTCAAAATTAGCGGGGTGGCTAAAGATTGCCCATGAATCTTGCATTGATGGTGCAACTCTGATAAGGTTGAAGGAAATGAAAGATTCAGTTTTAAGTTGTTCATCCATTGGTTTGCTACCAGTGCGAGTTTTGGATACGTTTTTTCTCGTAGTTGTTGCAATGTTTCTGGAAGTGGATATCTAAAATACTTATAAGTTCCTGACCCAAAGCGATAGCGTTCCATTTCTACGGTTTTGCGATAAAGCGTGGAGTCCGTGAATCCATCGATTAGTTCTGAGCAATGGGTATCATCCAACACATTTTCTAGAATAGAATACCCCTGTTGCGCTATCTCATTTTGTACGTTTTGCCAAATAATACCGTCCAATCTATCTTTCTTGATTTCCATAAGATTCAAGTATTAAATGTTTAACGTGATTGAGCGGCTTCCCATCCAATGATGGCCGTTTTGCGAATACTATCCCAACGATAACCGCCTAAATTTCCTGAAGATTGAATGACCCTGTGACATGGAATTAAATAGGCGATTGGGTTGCTGCCAATAGCTGTGCCTACTGCTCTGGATGCCTTTGGTCTTTTTATGACATCAGCAATTTTTCCGTACGTGGCCAATTGACCTTTGGGTATTCTTAATAAAGATTCCCAGACTTTTAATTGAAAATCTGTGCCCTTTAAATGAAGTTTGATTTCTGAAATCTGACTCCAATCATTTGCAAAGACCATTAGCGCATTTACCTGTGTCTGATCCACTCGTTGATGATATTGTGCCTTTGGAAACTGCGATTTAAGCTCATAAAGGCCTTGCTCCTCATCGTCGGTAAAAGCTACATGACATAAACCTTTGGGTGTAGAAGCAATTACCACAAGTCCAAACGGACTATGGGCATAACTGTAATTTATAGTTAAGTTTTCACCAGAATTTTTGTATTCCCCTGGTGTCATCCCTTCAATAGTGATAAATAGATCATGCAATCTACTTGTTCCAGAAAGTCCCGTTTCTATGGCGGCATCAAATAATGTGGCCTTACTTTCGTCCAAGACTGCTTTGGCATGTTGAACACTGGTATATTGTAAAAACTTTTTTGGACTTATCCCTGCCCATTCCTTAAAGATTCGTTGGAAATGATATGGGCTTAAATGTACTTGTTCGGCAATTTCGTCTAAAGACGGCTGTTCCTTAAAATTGGACCTAATATGCGCAATGGCCTTGGCAATGCGGTCATAATTTAGCTGTTCTTGTTCGTTCATAATACCTGTTTTATTTTATCCAAAAGTAGAAAGGATGCATATGGTGGAAAACCCGATTCTTGCTGTTTTAACACATGCTAGGAAAATGCATATTTTGAGACTGAAAACCCATATCAAAGGGTTTTGGTAAATTTATATACAATACAGCGAAACATTAAAATTGAATGGGATTGAATTTGAATAATAAGAGATTTGTTACAGTAAATAATAAAGAAGGACTTTCTTCAAATGAGACTGTTTTTCAGTACTATCAAAACGGGAAGGTCATTACAGGCAGCTACAAAGGAGGGGCAATTGTTGAAGGCCTTCTTATTGGGAAACAAATAGGGGATAATAAAATACAATTATTATATCAATGCCTACAGATGAAGGAGAGCTAAAAGCAGGTCAATCAACTGGACTTATTTTGAAAAATGCACAAGATAAATTGGAACTAAAGTTTGAATGGAATTGGCTTAATGGAGCGTTAACCGGAGGTCATTCAGAATCCATTGAAATAGAATGAAAACCAAAAACTTTATAGGCTTAATACTCTTTATCGCAGTGCTTCTGGGCGTATTGATTTATTGGCGGGAATACGCTACCAGAGATCAGGTAGTGCTTTATCAGGTTGTGTTATGGCAACTTGGTATTTGGGTGCCCTGGATTCTTGGTTTTAAGATCTTGGATAAAATCATCAAGAGTACTTCTGAATCTAAATTTACCTTACCGCTGTTGTTGGGTACTGGCTTGTTGTTAATCTGTTTGCATTTTGGTTGGTTTTTTAAATTTAGCTCCACATACAGTCCGTACTTAGATTTGGAAGGATCTAAGTTTGGTGTATATCGCTACTTTTTTATCTTTTGGACATTAGTGGATATTGGATTGGTATGGTTTATTATTGATAAGTTGAGAGCAACAAAAAAAGAAGAGCTAGAACCACCTCTGTTGTTTGAACTGACCAGAGGAGGCAATAAATACTTCTGCGAACCTTCCCAAATTTATTTATTGGCGGCCGAAAATTATTATACCAAGCTATTTACTACGGAAGGTGTTTTTGTAATGCGAAAACCCTTAAAATCTTTCCATGATATTCTCCCTCAGAATACATTCAGGAAAATCCATCGATCTACCATAATTAATGTAAACTATGTATCTGAACTTTCCAGAGGTAATGATCATAGTCTAGAAGTAATCATGAAAGATGGTACTAGACGCAGGGTGAGTAGAAGTTTTATCAAAGAGATTACCCTTTTCTTCAAGGATAGAACATATTAACACCATTCGCTATCAAAAGCTTGACCGTTTACTGCAAGCGCTAAATTCCATTCTGATTATTAGGTAAGTTTAGGATTCAAATTCTGGACTCAGATTCTGTTGTCCCAGTAGATGTTCATCAATCAATCTTCACCTAATCATGAATTCTAAAATAGACATATGCCATCCTATACATTAACGGTAAACAGTGTAGAAAAAACTGTTTCAGTAGATACAGACACCCCTTTGCTTTGGGTGCTAAGAGACGAACTGGGATTAACAGGAACCAAGTATGGTTGCGGAAAAGGTCTTTGTGGGGCCTGCACTGTGCAATATAAAGGCAATGCCGTTAGGTCCTGTACACTAACGGCTGACTCCGTTTTGGAAGGAAACATCACCACTATTGAAGGCTTGTCCGAAGGCCAAAACCATCCAGTGCAACAAGCTTGGAGGGAATTGGACGTGCCCCAATGTGGGTACTGCCAGTCGGGTCAAATAATAAGCGCTGCTACATTACTTTCCAAAAACCCCAAGCCCACAGAGGATGAAATAAATGCCTCCATGGCAGGTAATATCTGCAGATGTGGCACCTATACAAGAATACGTGAAGCCTTCCAATTGGCGGCTAGTAAACTAGATGAATAATGAGGCCCCTAACACTACTTTTAATAATATCCCTAATAGTGAAATCCCATGGACAGGATTTTCAATTTAAGCGTATTGATTTAACTGAAAATCAGCAAGGATCTAGAGGGGTTTCTATCGCTGATCTTGACAAGAACGGATTACTTGATATCGTAGTGGCCAATCAGGTTGATTCCATCCAGTTTTTTGGAAATTCCATATTGTTCAATTATGAAAAGGGGTTTAAAGAAATAACCATTGCAAATGACAATATCAATGCATGGAGTGAATCTGTGCATACTGTTGATGTGGATAATGACAATGATTTCGATATCTTTTTTACCACACAGTTTGGCGTACCCAATCTCTTGTATATTAATGATGGTTCAGGAAAATTTTCACAAGGTTTGGCCGGAGATCTGACTGAAGATAAGACCAATTCCCCTGGAGCCTGCTGGTGTGACTATGATTTAGATGGCGATTTAGATGTTTTTATAGTGAACAGGGATGGTGAAGATGACAACCTATATACAAATAATGGCAAAGGAGTATTTGTAAAAAATAGTGCTGGACCCTGGATAGGGAATAAGGGTGATGGGAGATCTTGTTCCTGGGGTGATTTAAATGGAGATGGAAAACCTGATTTGTATGTGGCAAATTTTGTAGTAAAAGAGGATGGACAAGTAAAAGGAAAACACAGAAATTTTCTTTATCTGAACTCTAAAGATGGAAAATTTATAGAGGAAAAAAAAGGCATTCTTGTAGAAGAATTAAATGCCTCATATGGTGTTTTTCTTGTTGATTATGATTACGACAGGGACCTTGATATTTATGTTACAAACGTATCCGTTGCCGATGAAAATACATTCTATGAAAATTCTGGAACAGGGATATTCAAAAAATTGACAGATAGTGAAATTGCCTATGAAGTCCATCGCCCCTCAAAAGGGCAAACTTGGGGAGATTTTAATACTGATGGGTTTTTGGACGTATATGTTGCTAACGGCACAGAAGGATATCCAGAAATTCAAAATTTTTTCTTCTCAGGAAAATCGGATCGCTCCTTCAATAGAATTTACAACACACTTCCGGCAATAGATGACCATATATCGGCGGGGACCGCCTCTGGGGATTTGGACAATGATGGTGATTTAGATTTATATGTGTGTAATTGGGGAGGGGATGCTGAAGCTAATGATTACTATATCAATCAAAACCAAACCAATCACTGGATAAAGTTTCAATTAAAAGGAATTTCCTCCAATAGCTATGGTATTGGTAGCTGGGTAACACTCTCCCTTAATGATGGTACGGTTCAAACTAGATACTTCTCTAGAGAAACAGGCTACGGAAGTGAAAATGCTCCAGAAATTCACTTTGGCATCCCAGCTTCGGCAAAAATAAATACAATTGAAGTGGAATGGCCTTCTGGGGTAAAACAGAGTGGGAAGAACTTGGAGGCAAATTTTGCCTATGAGGTTATTGAAGGCAAAGAAATTAAACGAATTGAAAAATGAAAAATACGCTAAAAAGAAGAAATTTCATCAAACTTACAGTTTCGGCCAGTGGAGCCCTTATTGCAGGAGTGCATCTGCAATCGTGCATGCCCAAAAAACCACAGGCGGAAGTACATCAGTTTTCGCCACTTATTAAAATTGATACGGACGGGTGGATTTCCCTGATTGCCAAGAATCCAGAAATAGGACAGGGAGTAAAAACAGCTCTCCCAATGATTTTGGCGGAGGAACTTGGTGCCAATTGGAACAAAGTGAAAGTGGTTCAAGCGGATTATGATACAATTTATGACGAGCAATGGGCAGGAGGTAGCTATGCCATCATCTTAAACTGGGATTTAATGCGAACAGCGGGAGCCATGGTAAGACAGGTGCTCATAGAAGCGGCATCAAAAAAAATGAACCTTCCTGTTGAAGAATTTATAACAAAAAGCAGCAAGGTATTCCACACAAAATCTAATAAAACCTTGCCTTTTGAAGAACTAATTGCCGAAGCTTCACAAATACCATTGCCAGAGGAGGTGGAATTTAAACCAACGGATTCCTTTGAAATTGTTGGGAAAAACATTCCCCAAGTAGATTTGGATAAACTGGTAAGTGGAGGTGCTGAATTTGCCATTGATATAAAACTACCAGAAATGGTATATGCCACTGTTTTAAAAAACCCTGTTTTTGAGGGTGGTGTAAGCAGTTATGATGATGAAGACGCAAGGTTGGTAAATGGTGTTATCGACATTATAGAACTCAACAACGCAGCATATGGAGGGAGACTTCTTGGCCCAAACAGCCCCAACTTTGTCAATGGCGTTGCAGTCATTGCCAATTCAACTTGGGCTACATTTAAGGCCGCCAAGAAACTTAAGGTAGTTTGGGATAATACCGGTTCTAGAAAAGAAAATACAGATGAGATTTTTGAACGATTTCATGCGCAACTTTCAAATACATCCATAGAAAGAAAGGATGGAGACATAGCTAAGGCGAAACGAAGTGCCGCTTCAAGTTTTGAAGCCGTTTATGAAGTTCCTTTTTTGGCACATGCAACTATGGAACCCATGAATTGCACCGTTGATTTTAGAACCGATGTTTGTGAAGTGTGGGTTCCAACACAAAACCCAGAAGCGCTGCAAGAAGGGCTGATTAAATTGTTTGGATTACAACCAGAGCAGATTAAAATTCACTTGCCAAGAATAGGGGGTGCGTTTGGAAGAAGATATTACGTGGATTATGCTATGGATGCGGCTGTCTTATCCAAAAAAACGGGAAAACCAGTTAAACTTACATGGACTAGGGAGGAAGACATCAGGCATGATTGGTATAGACCTGGGAGTGTACAGAAAATATCGGCTTCACTGGATAAAGATGGTATGGTAACGGGGTGGCAGCACATTTTGGCCAATGCTTCACGTAAAACTTCATTAGGACGGGAAGGTGGACCTGCCGGCACGGAAATAGACGAATATGATTTCCCTGCTGGATTTGTCCCTAACCTACAATTGGAATATGGTCATGTATTGAGCGATGTTCCTCTAGGACAATGGCGGGCTGTGGCCTCTTCTGCCAATGCATTTACCGTTCATTGTTTTTTGGATGAGTTGGCAATTTTGAACAAGACGGACCCCATAGATTATTTTTTAAAGTTTATAGGCCCTGAAAGAATGGTTCCTGTGGTGGATGATTATGAGTTTGACTTGAAACGCTTGATTCATGTGGTGGAGAAAGTAAGGCAAAACAGCAATTGGGATACACCTTTACCAGAAGGGCAGGGAAGAGGTTTTGCGGCCAGAAAAGGAGCTGGGTCTTTTATTGCTGAGGTGGTAACCGTAAGCGCCGATGAAAACAGAAAAATAAAGATTCTAAAAGTGGATGCCATTGTGGATTGTGGTATAGTGGTAAATCCTTCAGGAGCAACAGCGCAAGTTGAAGGAGGAATCCTTGAAGGACTTTGTGCGGCGCTTTATGGAGAAATAACGTTTAAAGATGGAGCTACTGAGCAGTCTAATTTTCATGACTACAAATGGATGCGAATGGGAGAAGTGCCAGAAATTCATATAGAATTTATAAAAAATGAGTTGCCTCCAAGAGGTCTTGGTGAACCTCCTTTACCACCCGCAATCCCTGCATTAGTAAATGCTATTTATGCGGCTACGGGAAAACGAATTAGAAAATTGCCGATAGTTCAATAACAGGTCCTTGACCTCGCAAGAGCATTTTCGATTTCACCGTTTCGCCTCGGAAATATTATTCTTTATGGTTGTTTTCTAAAGCCAAAATCTTTGATAATGGTATTTGAGGTTTAAATTTAAACCTCTTATTTTTCCTTGTTAAGGGCCAATTTTCGTGCTCACAAAGGTTTTGTGAGCGACTGCTGTTTTCTCATAGTTTCTTTGTGTTGAACCTATGGATAACATCAAGTCTTATGAGAAAAAAACCCGCAAATAAATTGATTTATTTCTATTTTCCTTTAACGTGCTCTATTATATCCATCATCGTGTTTCTGACATTGCTGACTGTAAGGTTGGCAATCATTTGATTCTAACCTTTTCTTATCTATGACGAATCTTATGCGTCTAAATACACGGCGGGACAAAAACTATTTTATAACATCGCTTATCGTTGCACTCATTGAAGCGGGGAAGGAAACTATGATAATACGTTTTATTGCCAATGTAAAATCATCTTGCCAGGGACATCTTTGAATTATGGTAAGAAGCACCGCAACAACCAATATAGAAATAAGATAAGTAGCTATTACCCTTTTGATGTAGTTGAAAACATATCCCTTTATATTGAAACGGTAGAAATTAAAGAAAACAAAAAGAGCAATAAATATGAGTGATAGTAATGATAAAAAGCCTACGTTCAGCAACGGTAATTCCTCTCCTAATTTCCAAGCTTCTTCTGTGTAAGCAATGGGAAGTGCTAGTATGGTAGAACCAATTATAATTTGCATTACATCTCTTGGCTTTAACTCTACCATCAAAGGTTTTGTAACATAGTGAAGTAGTTTCCCGCTGGCATCAGTAATGGGAACCATTTTATGAAGGTATCCTCCAATTCGTTTGGTAAAAGAGCTTTGATTGTCCATCGTATCTAAATTTAACTCTTTTTACTTCATACGTGTACCTTTAATTAAATTAAGATTGCTTTTAATAATAGTATGATTCAACTCTACTAATACAAAGGAATCAGAGGTTTATACTATAACATGGATCAATTGAAACTGTTAAAATTATCAAACTATAACAACACTGGATATTGATAAAATGAAAAATACATTACTTTAGTAATCTTGAAGAATAAAATTCAAATAGCGGCAGGGATATTGGCAATGTATGTTTTGTCCTTACCTGTTGTTTTGGTTTTTCACTCTCAAACGCATACTCAGGACATTGTAGAAATTGTCAAAAGTGATTTTGATAACATAACTGTTGATGACAATTCGGATTGTCAAATCTGTAGCTTTTATTTTGATCAACAACTGTATGTTCAGAGTTCTTTTTCCTTTCAGTTAGAGAGTTTTTCCTATTATTTTCTTCAAAGTACATCAGAAATACCGATTACTGTTTCTCAAGAACAGCACTATCTACGAGGACCTCCTTTGGTTTAATCTCCTTCCTTTCATAACTAAATATTTGGTAACCTATGTTGCCAATAATCTTTAGCATGCGATTATTTCCAATATCGCATACCATTGATTAATCAATCACATTTACATATATACATGTTAGAAGCAATCAATCTTACAAAAAGATATGGTGGGCATGAAGCATTGAGCAATTTGAATCTTTCCGTTGCTCAGGGCGAAATATTCTGTTTACTGGGTCAGAACGGTGCCGGTAAGACCACCACTATAAATTTATTTCTTGGCTTAATAGAAGCTACAAGCGGCAAGGCTTTGATTAACGGTGTCGATGTAAAGCCGAATAGCAATGCTACCTCAAAAATGATAGCCTATATACCTGAAGTAGTGCAATTGTACGGTAACCTTTCAGGTATTGAGAACCTAGACTTCTTTAGCCGTATTGCCGGATTTAGGTATACCAAAGAGCAGTTGACGTCCTATTTGTTAAAAGCTGGACTTCAAGAAAGTGACCATTTTAAGAATTTGGCTTCCTATTCCAAAGGAATGCGTCAAAAGGTGGGTATTGCCATTGCCCTATCAAAAAATGCCGACTTCATATTTATGGACGAACCCATTTCTGGTCTTGACCCTAAAGCAGCAGTAGAATTTACTGCTATCTGCAAGGAATTGAGTCAAATGGGAAAATCCATTTTTATGGCGACACATGATATTTTCAATGCTGTAAACGTCGGTACTAAAATTGGTATTATGAAAGAAGGTCGTTTAGTGTATTCATCAGAGACCACTGCTATTGATGCCAACGAATTACAAAACCTATACTTAAAAACAATTTAAGACCTTAAATCAAAACGATTAAAGTAGCGGTTACATCTTAAGGATGACGTTACTTTTTATTAGCACAGAGATTACAGGTCACATTGAAACAAAACACATAAATGAAAATCATAAAATATATATTCATACTCTTATTATTTAGCTTTGTTGGGAATATCTACGCTCAAGTAGAGGTAACAGGTTCGGTTGCTGACGAGCAGGGAAATCCAATTTTTGGGGCTACTGTTTCCCTAGCCAATACGGATGATGTGTTTGGAGTATTGACGGATAGAGATGGAGCATTTCAATTGAGTGTGCCCCAGGGAGTTTATAAGTTCGAGGCACGCTTTTTAGGATATGCTACCAGTCAGAAATCCATTGATGTAAATTCCTTGACCACCCAAGAATTGGGGACAACAGTATTAATCGAAGCTACTGAAAGTTTACAAAATGTTGAGGTCATTGGCCGTGCAAGAATTGACTATAATAGTGATTATTCCTTTTCAGCAACCAAAGTAGCTATAGCGAACAAAGAACTGCCGCAAGCCATTACTACGGTCACCAAAGAATTGATAGCTGACCGTTTGGCATTTCAATTGCCAGATGCGGTTAAAACAGTAAGTAACGTTAGCTTAACGGGTTTATACAATCACTATAATATTCGAGGTATTACACAGGGAGATGACGGGCAAGTGCTGAACGGAATGCGTACCCGTCAATACTATTTTTTACAACCGATTACCTCGCATCTGGAACGTGTTGAGGTAATAAAAGGGCCATCATCAGTAACTTTTTCAAGTGCAGACCCAGGTGGTACGGTAAATATGGTAACTAAAAAACCATTGACTGAAAAGCGTAGTGAAGTTTCTTTAACCACAGGAAGTTTTGGAACCTTAAGAGCTACGGCAGATTTTACAGGACCACTAAACGGTTCCAAAACCTTGCTATATCGTTTTAATGCTGCTGTTCAAGAGGCAGATTCATTTAGAGATGTTGTAAACAATAATGCTATTTTATTTTCGCCATCTTTAAGTTACATCCCTAACGAAAATACATCACTAAATGTCGAAATGATTTATAGCGATGCCGAAGGTAATTTAGATAGAGGTCAGCCAATTTTTGGTGCAATTAATGGTGAATTTGATTTGAATAGTACGCCAATTACTAGGAATGTCGGTGCATCAAGCGACCATTACAAAAACAAGGAGTTTATTTTCATGGCCAGCTTTAGTAAAAAGTTTGGGGACAACTTTGGTTTCAATGCGCAGTTCATGAAACAAACTTGGGATGAAGATTTAGCAGAACATAGAGTTGGTGGTACCGTGGTCGATATTGAGGGGAATGTGATTCCTACCCTAGCAAGGTTAAGATATGATGAAAGACAACAATTTTGGGAAACAGATAATTTCAGCACCTATTTTACTTATGATATCAAAAGCGATAAGGTTACTAATAAAATATTAGTTGGCTATGATGGTACGCGTTGGGAAAGAAAAATCGGAGCTGGATTTCTAAGGGCCAGAAGATATTTAACCGTCGATGGTGGTCAGTCTAATTTTGACCCGGCAAATGCTGATAATTTTGAGCAAATCGTAGTTGACGGTGTTACTATACCGAAACCCGCTGCAGCTTTTTTTAATTTAGAAGATCCTTTTAATGGTGCTAGAGATATCAGTGATTACAATCTTTCTGAACTAAGAATTCCTGCAAATTTGACAAGTTCAAGTGGTATCTATCTTCAAAACCAATTTAAGCTTGGAAAATTCTCAGCGTTATTCAATTTAAGGTATGAGTGGTTCACGGATATCTTTAATTATAAGGGGGATGAAGAAGAATTTAAAACCAATGCTTTTGTGCCTAGACTAGGTTTAACCTATGAAGTTAGTAAAAGTATTAGTGCGTATGCCACTTATCTCGAAGGCTTTCAACCCCATACCAATACGGTTTCCTTATCTCCAACGGCCGAAGGTTTCTTTTGGGCTGCTTCACCAGCTAGGTTTGATCCTTTGGAAAGTAGCTTGACAGAAGTAGGTGCTAAAGGAGAGTTCTTAAATGGAAAATTATTTGCCAACCTTGCTATTTTTAATATTACTCAAAAGAACATCTTATTAGGGGATACCTATGATTTAGACAACCTAACAACAAGAGGTGAGCAAAGAAGTAGAGGTTTTGAAATGGATATTTCTGGTTACATATCACCGAACTTTCAACTTACAGCATCTTACGGTTTTGCAGATGCTGAAATTGTAGAAGATGCTATAGAAGAATTTATTGGAGAACGAATTGGAGGTGCTCCTAAGCATAATGCAAATTTTTGGGGTCGTTATGATTTCATGAATGAAACTTTAAAAGGTATTGGAATCGGTTTTGGCGCACAATATATAGACGAAAGATTTACGTGGTACAACCCCACTTACGATACCGATAGAGTGCTATTACCCAGCTATACCGTTTTTGATGCTGCTGTATATTACAAGCCAAATAATACAGGCATTCAATTGACGCTTAAGTTGAACAATTTATTTGATGAGACGTATTGGTTAGGCGGTCTTAACCCTTCTAGGTTAGGCCCAGGTGCTCCAAGAAATGTCTTGCTAAATGCGACATATAAATTCTAAGAATCATGAAAAAGGCAAACATCGGTCTGTTCATGAAGCATTTCCTCAAAAATGCCTTTAAGACCAAAGTGATTTATGTAATGCTTACCGTTTTTATATTGCTGACCGCCTATGCCGCGGTCAGTGGTATTCATAATTACTCAGAACAAAATTCCATTAGGCTGGAACATCAAGAAAAAGCAAGGCAAAGTTGGGAGGCCAATCCAGATAAACACCCACACCGCATGGCCCATTTTGGTACGTTCGCTTTTCGTATGAAACAGCCTTTGAGCATGTTCGATTACGGCATAGAAAGTTTTACAGGGAACGCCGTTTTCTTGGAAGCCCATAGACAGAACAGTGTTAACTTTTCTGATGCAGGGTTTTCAACAGGCACTCTGCGTTTTGGAGAACTTAGCATGGCGATGCTTTTACAATTGGTGTTGCCTTTGATTTTGTTCTTTTTGGGATTTTCCGTAGTCGTCTCCGAAAGAGAGAACGGGACCCTGAAGATACTGCTGTCTCAAGGAGCGGATTGGAAAGAAATACTATTGGGTAAATCCTTAGGGTTGTTTGTACTGGCACTTTTATTCTTTGCTCCTATTGTTCTGTTCACGACGGGGTTTTTATTTTTTGGAGAGACCAGCATAAATCCAGCTGATTCTTGGCAACGCTTTTTATTATTGTTCTTAGGATATGCGCTCTTTTTACTCATTTTATGTTTTATGAGTATTGTTGTGTCCACCACGGCACGCTCCTCTAAAAATGCGCTGCTTACCCTCTTGGGCATCTGGTTGTTCATGGTAGTATTGGTTCCCAAAACTTCGCAAGCAATAGGAAATGCAATGTATCCCACACCTTCAAAATTGAGTTTTCAATCTGCAGTTGAACGAGATGTTATTAAAAAGGGAGATAGCCATAACCCTGATGACCCTTATTTTAATAGGTTGAAAGATTCTGTTTTGGCCGTACATGGAGTTGACTCGGTTACTGAACTTCCTTTTAATTATGGCGGTTTTGTAATGCGGGAAGGCGAAAAAACAAGCGCAAACCTATATAAGAAGCATCATGACAGTCTACTGCATATCTATGAAAAACAGAACAATGTCAGTCGTTTTACCGCTGTTCTTAATCCATTTGTGGCCATCAAGACAATATCAATGGCCTTTACTGGAACTGATTTTAAGGGATATGTAGACTTTCAAGAACAAGCCGAGACCTATCGGTATCAATTGGCACAGGAAATGAACGAGCTTCAGATGGAATATATCAGCACTAAAAAAATAAGTGGTTCCGAAGGAAAGAAACATGTAGTGGGGCATGAACATTGGGAGGAATTTCCAGATTTTGAACATCAGATGCAACCTTTACAAAGTTCTTTGAACGTAGCATCATTAGGCATTTTCTCTTTATTAGGCTGGGTTTTATTATCCTTTTTAGGCCTAAGATATCTTTCTAAAAAAGCAAAAGCGATATAACCATGTATAGACTTCTATTTTTACAGTTTTTAAGATCTAGGGCGGTTCTCGCTAGTTTGGTGCTTATACTATTATTGGGAGTGATAAGCATTGGTATAGGCCATCAGTTTCTATCCCAAAAGAAAGCGGCGATTGAGCAAGTCGAAAGTCACCAAAAAAGTCATATAGAACGAAATGTGGCACTCCATAAAGACGATTTGGGACTTCTTATGTATTATGTACAATTCGCATTTGTAAACAGTACAACCCATCTTGCTGGACTTTCCATTGGCCAGAGCGATTTGAACCCCAATGTACAGCGAATTACAATCAAAAACCTAGAGGGACAACGATACGATACCGATCTGGTCAACCCTATGAATTTACAATCTGGTAATCTGGACCTGTCCTTTGTTTTAATATACCTATTTCCACTTTTGATTATTGTTTTCACATTCAATTTACTATCCGAAGAGACCGAAACAGGAACGTGGAGATTGGTATCCGTCCAGACATCATCAAAATCAAAGTATCTATTGACAAAATTATCGGTCAGGGTACTACTAATTTATGCGGTTCTAGGAGTACTTTTTACTGTCGCCAAAATCGTGCTAGCGATTCCATTGGATCTGAATTTTATGATGGTGGTACTCCTATCGTTCCTGTATGTCGCATTTTGGTTCGCTCTGTGCTTTTTTGTCATTAACTATAAAAAGAATTCAGGATTCAATGCTCTACTGCTATTGTCAATATGGTTGGTTTTACTTATTCTGTTACCAGCAGGAATCAATGCTTATCTAACCAACAAATATCCAGTGCCAGAAGCTTTGAGCACCATGATAAGTCAGCGTGATGGATATCATACCAAATGGGATACGGATAAGAAGGAAACCCTACAAAAGTTCTATGATCATTACCCTCAATTCCAGGAATTTGGATACCCTATTGAAGGCTTTAATTGGACCTGGTATTATGCCATGCAACAAATGGGAGATGATGATTCTGCCAAAGACACCAAAGCTTTACGGAAGAAAATGGGCGAGCGTGAAACTGCTAGCAAACAATTGTCGGCATTTTTACCCAATATGCATTTGCAATTGGCATTCAATGAACTTGCAGGAACCAGTCTAAACCAACATTTAAGTTTTTTGGATGCAACAGGTGACTTTCATGAGGAACTACGGTTATTTTTTTATCCTTTGATTTTCAAAGAGGAATCTGGGGATAGTGTGGATTGGACAAAGTTTGTACCAAAATATAGCGATGATGGGAAGGATGATAAAACACAACTTCGTTTTATGTGGCCTTTATTGATAGCCACTTTTATCATGTTTCTCGGCTGTATCATAATTGGGCGAAAGTTGCATTAGAGCGGTAAGCACCTATTGCAATGAGAAATACTAAGAATATAATTAACAACTAATACAAAACAATACTACATCAAAACAGAAGACGATATGATTATCACAAACAATCTAACAAAAAAGTATGGTGATTTCACCGCATTGGACCAATTGGAACTATCTGTCAAGGAAGGCGATATCTATTGTCTTTTGGGCGCGAACGGTGCCGGGAAGACCACTACGATCAACCTCTTGTTGGGCTTTATCCAGCCTACTTCGGGAAGTGCCTTTATCAATCAATTGAAAGTTGAGGAAAACCCGCTGGAAACCAAACGATTTTTGGCGTACATCCCAGAAAACCTGATGTTGTACCCGAGCCTGAGTGCGGTAGAAAACCTCGACTATTTTTCTGGCATTGGGGGCAAGAGTTTGAACAAATCTCAATTAGAGGGTTTTTTGGAAGAGGCCGGTCTTCAATCGGGAGCATTCCATAAACGTATCGAAAGCTTTTCCAAAGGTATGCGGCAAAAAGTGGGCATTGCCATCGCTCTGGCGAAGGACGCCAAGGTGCTACTGCTAGACGAACCTACCTCGGGCCTTGATCCCAAGGCAAGCAACGAATTTGGTCACCTGCTGCAAAAACTCAGGGGAAAAGGAGTGGCCACCCTGATGGCTACTCATGATCTTTTCCGCGCGAAGGAAGTAGCTACGCATATTGGTATTATGAAAGATGGACACTTAAAACAACAGTTCGTGGCCTCCGATATATCACTTTCCCAATTGGAAAAAACCTATTTGGAAACAATGGATTATAAAACCTTGGTATCATGATACGAAAAACCATCAAAAAGGAAATCAAGGAGCTTTTTAGGGACGGAAGGGTACGTATAAGCATTTTTATCGTTCTCTTGCTTTTGGGAGTGGCTGTTTGGATTAGTAGTAGACAGTACCAAAATACCAATCAAGATTATGCTGCTGCCAGGTTATCCGAACGGGAGGTTTGGGATAACCAAGGCGAAAAGAATCCTCATTCTGCAGCACATTATGGCACTTATGCCTTTAAACCAAAATACCCTTTGTCTTTAGTAGATCAAGGGGTGGACAAATACGCTGGTACCTCTATCTTTTTGGAAGCACATAAGCGCAACGAGGCACAGTTCAGTGCAGCGACCGATCAGACTGGACTGTCTCGTTTTGGAGATTTGACACCAGATTTCATCTTATTATTCATCATGCCTTTGTTTATAGTGTTGTTGGGATACAATTCTTTTACCAAAGAGCGAGAACTAGGCACGCATTCGCTGTTGAAAAGTGCTGGCGCAAGAGGATGGAAAATTGTGCTTGGCAAATGGATTGCTCTTTTTTTACCTGTTCTGGCCATTACAACGTCACTCCTATTGTTGGCAGGTATTGTGCTTTCGAACCTTCCGGATTATGGGGTGTTTCAATGGAGTTCACTTGTTGCAATGGGATTGGTATACTTGCTTTATTATGCTGTTTTTACCAACTTGGTACTTTGGGTTTCCCATTGGGCCAAACGCTCCGGAATTTCGTTGGTGGTTTCCCTTTCCCTTTGGATAGTCGCCTGTCTGGCAGCCCCTAAAGCTGCGAGCAATATTGCAGAGGCGAGGCATCCATATCCAACCCGTCAGGAGTTTGCCGCAAATGTTTTAAAAGATAAAGAAGCAGGACTGGACGGGCACAACCCTTGGAACAAAGAGGCCAAACTGTTGGAAGAACAGGTACTGGCCGAGCATGGGGTGGATAGTCTGCATCAACTACCTTTTAACTTTAATGCTTATCGGATGCAAAAAGGGGAAGAGCATGAGGCCGAAGTCTATTTTAAACAATACAATTATCTCAAAGAACAATATCAGAAACAGTCAGGAACCTATCGAAGCCTGGCCTTGCTTTCACCTTTTCTACCCGCTCGCTTTTTGAGCATGGGGATTGCCCATACAGATTATGCTACCCATTGGGACTTTTCAGATGCAGCAGAAAACTATCGTATCGCCACTCAAAAGTTTCTGAACGATAATACAGCCCAGAATACAAAATATGGGGAAAGGGGCTATAAAGCAAGTGCCGACTTTTGGAAACAGTTGCCAGCCTTCGACTATGATCCGCCCGGTTTGGATAAGGTTTTGGAAAACAATAGCTCCAATCTTATGATTTTGGGTATGTGGACAGTCTTGTCCTTTATCCTTTTGTTTATATCCACTAAAAAAATATAATCATGTTCAGATATAATTTTAAATATGAGTCCATCGCGCTATTGCGAAGTAAATGGATCCAGATACTTATAGTGATTTTATTGTTGCTTTTTGGGTTTGCTACCTATAACGGCCAACAAAAAACGTTCAAAAGACAGGCGGATATTATTGAGGCCAATGCGGAAATTGCTGATGCCGATAGAGACATGTTAAAACTGCTGGATTCTGTGGAACAAGGCTTTCAAGTAAGTGCCAGTTCGTGGACAATCCCAAATGCACCGATGGCAGTGGGCAACTATCATCCAAGGTTAGCGAGTATGCCCCCGTCTGACCTCTCTTTTTTGGCTACTGGACAAAGCGATATGTTCACACACTTTGTAAAACCTACGGCATCTGGTGATGATTTGGCATTGAACTTTACGGAAATGACAAGCCCTGTGCAATTGCTTTTTGGGAGTTTCGATATTGCTTTTGTGGTCATCTTCCTCTTGCCTCTTTTAATTATTGCCTTTTCCTATGATGTACTTTCTTCTGAAAGAGAAAGCGGTTCGCTGAGGCTCTTGGCGGCTCAACCTATTTCGCTCTATAAATGGCTTTTTCAAAAATTGGGATTACGCTTTTTTTGGGTGGCCGTTATCATGACCCTTTCGCTAACATTGGTTTTTCTGCTCAATCAAGTAGCTATAGGGAGCAATTTTGCAGCATTCATGGGGTTTTTAGCAATTACTTTGGCCTATGCGCTTTTCTGGTTCGCTCTCGCTTTTGCCGTCAACCTATGGGTAGGCAGTTCGGGAAAGAACGCAGTGGCGTTATTAGGCTTATGGGTGGTGTTTGTGCTATTGATACCTGCCGTTCTTAACCAATTGGGGGGTACACTTTATCCAATGCCCTCACGTGGGTTAATGATCAATGATATGCGTGCCATTAAGGCAGAAGCTACTCAACGACAAGACGAAATCTTGGATAATTATCTTAGGGACCATCCCGAATATGCGGTCAACGATACCACGCAGAAACGTTCATTCTGGCATCGTTACATGGCCTCGCAACAATTGGTCAAAAAAGAATTGGAACCTATCTTGATACGATATGAAAGGCAGTTGGAAAAACAACAGCTTTTGCTTAATCGTTTTACCTGGGTTTCGCCTGCCATTGTTGTTCAAGGGTCTCTTAATCAAATGGCGGGGAATGGCAATAAATCCTATAAGAGCTATCGTGAACAGGTAATTGCCTTTGCCCAAGAATGGCGCAATCATTTTTTGCCCATGCTCTACAACAATCAAGAATTCCGTTCGGAAAACTATGCGCAATTACCAAAGTTTACTTTCCAACGACCAACATATCAATCACAGTCATCGGCATTGTTTGTGGTGTTATGTTCAGCGTTAATAGTTCTAGGTATTGGAGCCTTGCGGTTTCGCATTTACTCAAAAAAAGAACAGTCATTGGTCAATCAATGAAAACTGAAAGAAACAACTCAATAATTAAGACCGATATAGTAATTCCGTTTTCAGTAGATATGGGGTGCCATCAACTATTCGGGGTTGGTGTTGGGATGCACTCATAGTAGCTTTATTAGGAGGCTTATTTTTCTTTCTGGGATTATTAATCTTAAAACGAACCAAATGAAACAAACAATTTTATCAATATTAACGCTTCTTATAAGTCTGAGTCTAAGCGCTCAGGATACCGACAATTTCCCTCCTTCCGATATTCCAATTGAAATCGATGTATCCAAAACAGTTGGTGAAATCAAAATTGATGGAAGATTGGATGACACGGATTGGGAGCAAGCCGACCGAACCACAGATTTTTTTAGAAGAGAACCCAGACAGGGCGGTGCACTTAAGTACAAAACAGAAGTTCGTTTTTTGTATGATGACAAGAATCTATATATAGGTGCCTTTTGTTCAGATTCTGTGGGCATTGAAGGCATGCGGATTCAAGATCTTCGAAGGGATTTTAGTTGGGGAGAAAATGACATTTTTGGGATAGCACTGGACCCCCAAAACTTAAAACAATACGCCCAAGGTTTCCAAACTACTCCTTATGGGAATCAACGTGATTTTCAAAATTTCAATGGGAACAATTTTGATACAGGCTGGAATACGCTCTGGAGGGTACGAACACAAAGAACGGAAAACGGGTATACGGTGGAAATGGCCATACCATTTAAGTCACTGCGTTACAATCTCCCTGAAACAGGAAATCTAATTGAACTTGGTTTCACATTGGTTCGTTATGCGAGAAGAGATATAGAAGTATCCACATTTCCGGCGATACCGCAATCTTTTACTCCTTACAGAATGACCTATGCGGCCAAATTGACCGGCATTGAGGCTCCGCCCCCATCAACAAATGTAAGGGTTGAACCTTATGCTCTTTATCAATATGATGAAAATAAGGAAGGTAACCTACTCGTAGATAAATTGAACGAACCTAAAACGGGTTTTGATGCTAAATGGGCGGTAAACCCAAAAACAGTTTTGGATTTGACCGTGAACACCGACTTTGCTCAGGCCGATGTAGATCTTGCTGTAAACAACCTGGAACGTTTCAATATTTTTTTCCCTGAGAGACGTCAGTTCTTTTTGGAAAATTCAGGTATTTGGGCTGGCGGGTTACAACAGTCCATTCGGCCTTTCTTTAGCAGACGTATAGGCCTGCAAGGATCATTCAATGCCACCCCTGCACCTATTGATGTTGGTGCACGTTTTACACAGCGTACTGAAAAGAATGCTTTAGCGGGACTTTTTGTGCGTCAACGTGAAACCGAAAATTCCGCTGGGTCCAATTTTGGTGTGGTTAGATACTTGAAAAATTATGGAAACGAAAATAATATTGGCTTAATGGTCACGCATAGGTTGGATGACAATTACTCTGAATTGGGTCTGGAAAGCAACAACAATACTACCATCTCTTTGGATGGGCAAATACGACCAACCAGTCAGTGGGACATCCAATACTTGTTTTCCAGCTCCATAGATGAGCTTTCGGGAAACACTGGATATGCTGGGAGAATTTTTGTTGGAAACGATACCAACAAGTATTATTATGGATGGGTAACAGAATACACTGATGCCAATTATAGTCCTAAGATGGGCTTTGTGAGACAGACAGACGTAATACGCCACAATCCCGGAGGGTACTTTATTTGGCGACCCAAAAAGCTTAATTGGATAAGACGCTGGGACCCTGGAATGTTTGTGAATTACAATCATGATGCTACCGACCCAGGTAGTTTTCAGCAAGCTAGCTTGTATATATTTCCAGTATTTACCTGGTTTAAGGATAATAGTTTTTTGGAAGTTTCCACCACTCCAACATGGCAAAACATCAATTTTGCCTTTGCTCCCCTAGGCCTTGAAATTGAGGAGGACAGGTATTTTTATAACCGGTATAAAGTGCAATATAATACGGACCTCTCTAAAAAGTGGTCAAGTGATATTGGCGTTGACCTTGGTAGTTTTTACAATGGTACCCGAACGACTGTAAATGCTGCTGCACGTTTTGCACCCCTTCCACATGCAACCCTTTCCCTGAATTATGAACATAATGATATCAATGGAGTGGGAGTTTCACAGGAAGATTTGAACACCGATTTATATACGGCCAACCTTCGTCTTGCCTTGAACCCCAGGGTTCAGCTTTCCACCTTTTATCAGTACAATAGTTTTAATGAACAGGGGCGATGGAACGTACGTTTTAGTTGGGAATATATGCCATTGTCATTCATTTATTTGGTATTCAACGATACACAAATTGATGTTTTTGACCCTGTGCAACAGAGTACCCAATTTATCAGTAAGATTACGTTTTTGAAACAGTTTTAAAATCCGTGATGGTATTCAATCTATAAGACCAACATTCATCAAAGTTTCCCCTTTATTAATTGGTGGTGTGCCTATCATATACAGGATAATACCTGAATTATCAGCAACGATGTCTTCTAATTTTTTACCAAAAAAAATCTGTGATGTATCCTACTTTTTGACCTTTGATTACGCTGTCACCCGCTTTTTTATCGGTGTAAAATAAACCGGTATGATTGCTTTTAATTGCAACTCTCTTATCTACAATTATGGGGGATTTTTTAACGGATTTTATGGGAGGAAGCATTTCCAAATGTGATAGAAGGGAGAACATGGCCGATACAATGATATCTGTTTCCTTTGTTCCTGGTATACCAAGGCGGCCACATTCAATATCTACAGCAGGTATTTGTTGACGAAAGGCCTCCTGCGAACAATAAAGGCTGGGTTTAGATACACGTTCTTTTGGGATATTGAAGACGATGGCATAATCGAACCCCATAGCCAATGCCATTTCACGCCCCTTTGCAGAGGTTTCTGGAAACGCTTCTGAATTATACCATGCATTGTAGGGCATTAAATCTTCCGGGGAATCCCCTCCATGCATGTCCACAAAAAAATCAGATTTGGCAATAACTTCCTGGTTAATGGTATGGGCCATACGCTCTGTTATCGATCCATTGGAGTTGCCAGGAAAAGAACGGTTTAGGTTTTTACTATCTAAAGGATTCAAAAAAGGGCTTCGCCCTAAAAATGCAGGAACGTTTGCCGCTTGCACCAAGATTACGGTGCCTTTCAACTTGGAAGGGTCAAGGTTCTGAGCGATTTTTTGAGCTGCCAAAATGGGAGGGTATTCATAGCCATGCACACCAGCGGTTATCCCTAAAACCGGGCCCGACTTTAAACCGTGAAAAACTGTTATGGGAATAAACGTGCTGTCCGTGCCATCAGTAACGGGAATCTTAAAATGCTCTTTGGTGCCAGACGTGATATCCGTTTCATAAAAACGAAAAGACTCCTGTCCTTGTGCAATCCAAGGGATTATGGAAAGCATTAACCATATAGAAAGAAAGCGCATGTTTTTGTTTTTTACGAAGATACTTTATTCTACATTTTTAGACATCTGAAAATGGCAAAGTCTAGCGACTTTTATTGATAACCACAAGTTATTGTTTGTTGCATGAATAAGTATTGGTAATTATTGATTACAGTTGGTACCTTTATAAATCTCCAACCTATATTTATACACCTATCTTATATTATAACATGTTAGCATCAATTATGAAATCGCACACTTTTAGGTTATTATTTGCTTTTATTTTGGGGTTGAATTTTGGTATAGCTCAAGAATTGGATTCCTTAGACGTAAATGTCGACTTCTATCAAAAAATTGAGATGTCTGATGGAACTAGTTTGTCATCCAATATTTACATGCCAACAGATTTAAATAAAAAGTATCCAACTGTTCTCATTATCACACCATATATTTCTGACGAGAATCATTCTAGAGGTCTTTTTTTTGCAAGAAATGGATATGTTTTTATCACGGTAGATTCAAGAGGCAGAGGAAACTCTGAAGGTGAATTTGTTCCTTTTGAAAATGATGGTAAAGATGGCCATGATATTGTTAATTGGATTTCAAAACAAAATTGGTGCGATGGTAATATTGGAATGCTTGGCGGTTCTTACCGAGGTATGAGTCAATGGCTTACTTTAAAACATTTTCCCAAGAGCCTAAAAACTATAATCCCTATTGCTTCTGTAGGACCGGGAAGAGATTTTCCCAAATATAATAACATCTTTTCTCTCTATTCTTTACGCTGGCTTATGTTTACTGGTGGTAAAACATATAACGGTAATCTATTTCAGGAAGATTTTTGGAAGGTTAAGCAAGAGAAATTGTATGCAAATGGATTGCCATTTTACAAATTTGATAGTATTGTTGGTGCTCCCAATATAGTATTTCAAAAATGGCTTATGCATCCTGCTCACGATGACTTCTGGAAAGGGTTCTATTTGACCCCAAAAGAAAATCACAGAATAGACATCCCTATCCTATCAATAACGGGGCATTTTGATGGAGATCAAATGGGGACTCTTCTTTATTATAAAGATCATATGGAGTATGGGAATACTAGTTCAAAGGAAAATCATTACCTAATAATTGGCCCCTGGAGTCATGGAGGTACAAGAAACCCAAAAAGTGAACTGGGCGGTCTTAAGTTTGCAGAAAATGCAATAATTAATATGAATCAACTATACCTTGACTGGTTTAATTGGACCTTAAGAGATGGAGAGAAGCCAGTGCTATTAAAAAATCGCTTGATGTATTATGAAATGGGGAGTAATCTATGGAAATATGCTGCGGACCTAAATTCAATTTTCAACGAGGAGATGGTTCTTTATCTCGGTTCATTGCATTCAGAGGCTAAAGATGCTTTCTTTTCTGGTGATTTGTTAAAAGAGCCTTTAGAAGAAGATTTAGAGCCGGACTCAATTGTATATAGTCCTTCATTAAAAAAAGGAATTAACAATCTAAGTTACAAAGACAACAGTGATGATTATTATTTAAGTCAGAGCTATATAAATGATGCTAACCTTTTGATATATAACTCCAGTTCATTTAAGGAAAGCATTACTGTTAATGGAAAAATTAAACTAGAAGCTTATATTTCAATGAATGTTGAGGACACCGATTTGAAATTTGCTGTATATGAGATAACCAGTAAGAATAAATCCATTTTCTTGCAAGAAGGGGTTTTAAGAGCTAGGTATAGAAATAGCCTAGAAAAAGCTGAAAAAGTTCCAAAGAATAAAATTGTTAAATATACTCTTGAAGGAAGAAATTTATTTAGCAGGGTTCTTAAAAAAGGAAGTAGGATTAGATTGGTGTTCTCACCCATCGATTCACCTAATATCCAGAAAAATTATAATTATTGGGAGGACCCTTCTCGTCAGTCCAGTTCGTACTCACAAAAAGCACACCTTAAAATATATCATAGTGCTGAGTATCCGAGCAGGATTATTTTACCAATCAACATTGAGCGTCCTTAACCAAACCGTTAGAAGAACTATGCGACTATAGATTGAACAATGATAAAAATTCTAAAAGCAATAAAAAATATTATTGAGATTTTATACAATCGAACATGCTTTGCTACTACAAACCAACAACTTTAATTCATGGCTATAAAAGGTGTGATATTTGATTTTAATGGAACCTTGTTTTTTGATACCGACTTACATAATAGGGCGTGGGATATTTTTTTGGAGAAGCATGCATTAAAATTGGGGGACGACGAAAAAAACCAAAAAATTCATGGGAAAAATAATGCTGAAATACTATCGAATCTTTTTTCTAATGATTTAACTGTAAGTGATATAACAAGACTAAGTATTGATAAGGAGGATATTTATCAATCACTTTGTTTAAAGCACAAAATGGAACTGGCTCCCGGGGCAGTGGACTTTATAAACTACTTGATTTTAAAAAAAATCCCTTTCACCATTGCTACGGCTTCAGACCTTTATAATCTGGAATTTTATTTTAAGCATTTAGACTCGGGTAGATATTTTGATATGTCTAAAATAATCTACAGCGACGGAACCGTAAAAAGTAAACCGGACCCTGAAATCTTTATAAAAGCGATGCAAGCTTTGAAAATTCATCCTGATACTACTTTGATTTTCGAAGATTCTACATCCGGTATTATTGCAGCTGAAAATTCTAAAGTGAAAAAGATAATAATTGTAAAATCAATAAACGACGATTATAGCAAATGGAATCATGGAGTAATAACGGATTTCTCAGCAGTCGATAGAAGTTTATTTGTTTAATGAACTCAGTAAGCTGCTTATAAATGTATACCATAAATGGGCATGTAAATCGGATTATCTAGCCTTCACGTATCATATAGTAGCTTTGGTAGAAACCCATCAAGAGAGGGAATGATTACCAGAATTAGCGATATCAATGTTACCGGTAATGCGGCAGGCGTTAGACTGGAAATAGAATTTCCCACATTTATATTTATCGACTACTTGAATTTGCTAAAAATTGATGATGAATGGATTATTGTAGATAAGGTATACGCTACAAAAATGAAGTAGAATAGAGGGTGTATATAAAGGGAGACAAAAGCTAAAACAAAAAGGGATAAAGGTATGGCAACCTTTATCCCATATATAGAACTATTTGTACTCTCATGAAGTTGTTTTCCCAAATCAACCTAACTAATCCTGAAAGAATACACTTACAAAACGTGATATTGGGATACTTATTGTAAACCTTGCAAAACCCTCCTAAACCAGAAAAAGAATCTAAGGGCTGCTTTGAAATTGACGCTATCTCATTTCAGACAAAAGGGTTTTCCTAAACATGTAATATAAAATCTATTCTGAAAATTAGGAATAAGAGCCTCCTCCTGAAAACGTTTATTTTCAGTGATACTCAAATTTTCCCACCTGAAAATCCAGCAATGAATTATCTTTAGACTATTGCGGAGAAGTTCATTGGTGGTTTTTGACAACCAATGACACATAAGACTGTTGCATTTCATTATAATCAACTATCCACCCTATGTCAAAAATTTTTAGAAAAATTCGACAAAGTTTACTTACGAAAAACAACTTCAACCAATATTTTCTTTATGCGATAGGAGAAATAGTATTGGTGGTGATAGGAATCTTAATAGCCTTACAAATCAATAATTGGAGCGAAACAAGAAAACGAGAAATTGAAGAAGAAAAGTTGCTCATTGCTCTCATGGAAGACTTTAAGGAGAACAAGATTAGAATAGTAGATGCTATTGATAAGGAAATGGATATGATTAAAATGAGCAAGTCATTGATTCAAGCCATGCAACAGGACCAAAAACCAATAAATATGGACTCCATTAGGTTTTGGGTCACTTCAGGAGCAAAATCGTGGTGGAAGGCAGAATTGATAACGGGCACTTACGATGCTATGGTTAACGCGGGTAAAATTGAAATTTTGGAAAGCGATGACTTAAAAAGAGTACTTTCTCAGTTTACAGCCGATATCAATTCGGGGTTTGAAGATCATCAAGAATCCATGAGTTATCTAATTGAAATGAACAAAATATCTGCTGATATAACACCTGCCCTTATTCATGATATTCAGCGTACAAATCTTGGTTTAGTTGTGGCCAATGAAGACTTCAATGAGTCTATTGAAAGCCTTATGAATAATGATGTATATCTTGGGTTGTTAATTTCAAAGACATGGCTAGAAAGACTTAGAATTGATTATCAGCAAAAACTACATGGTTATATAGATGAAATAATTGCGATTTGTGAATCGGAGCTCAATGAATAATGGTAACATAACACTTATGAAAAAAGGCATATTTTATCTCTTGATTGCTATTTCGGTTTTTTCGTGCAAGCAAGAAACTACTGTTCACAAGGCTTCAAGCTTTGATATTGTCAAAGACTCTTTGTCATATGAGTTAGTGGAAATTCAAAAGCAAGGACACATTAATGGATTTGGTGTTGCCATTGTCAATCAAGATACTACGCTATATGCAAATGGATTTGGATATTCAAATGTTGATGCTAAACTTCCCTACACAAAAAACACGTTACAGAATATCGCATCCGTTTCAAAGACACTCATCGGGGTTTCGCTGTTAAAAGCGCAAGAAATGGGCAAATTGAATCTAGAAGATCCGGTAAATAAATATTTACCGTTTGAAGTCCACAATCCTTTTAATACAGAAGAGATAATAACCATTCAGCATTTAGCTACTCATACTTCTACGATACAAGATGGCGATCTGTATGGTGAGAAGTCTTACATTCTTCAGAAGTCAAAAGATACCATTGTAGTCAAATCCATGCCCAGCGCCGAAGGGTTCAATTCTCCTGAATATGATATGGATATGGGTTTGTTCTTAAAGAACTTTCTGTCGCCAGAAGGGGAGTGGTATAAAAAAGAGAATTTTTTAGAAAACAAACCTGGCGAATTTTATGAATACACTAATGTTGGGGCGACTTTAGCCGCTTATATTATTGAAATCACTACGGAAACATCATATGCCGATTTCACGAATAAGTATATTTTGGAACCTTTAGAAATGACCTCTTCCGGGTGGAATGTAGCTAAAGTGGACAGCACAAAGCTTACACATTTATTTACGGTTGATGGTCAAAAAATTCCGGATTATAAATTAATTACCTACCCTGATGGCGGTCTTATAACTTCTGTTGACGACAAGGCAAAATACCTTTCTGAACTTATTGGAGGATACTCAGGAAATGGTAAACTACTTTCAGGGAAAAGCTATGAACTTTTCTTTTCAGAGCTGCTTTCTGAAGACAACTTTGAAGAACGCGATACGGATAGACCCTTTGATGATGAATACAACAGTGGACTATTTATTGGACACACCCCTATTGGATATGTTGGTCATATGGGGGGAGATCCGGGGGTATCGACTTTTATGTTCTTTGATCCTAAGTCTAAAATTGGAAAATTGCTTTTTGTCAACACGGATTTAGATGCCGACGGCGCGGAACAGTTTTATGCCATTTGGGACAAATTAGGTGAGTACGAAAAAAGGCTAAACAAAAAACCTTCGGACCATAATAACCACCCATAACCAGAAAAAGAATCTAGGGATTGGGTGGCACCTATATAAGTTTTTAAACAATTACATTCGTTTACAAACGAAAACAAATGTTTTCAAACCGATTCATGATTTTAATCGCTAGTATGTTTGCCCTGTCGAATGATAAGAGTTCGATAGTATTAACTGTTTAACACGTAAAACTAAAATTATGAATTCGCTAAAAAACAAAGTACAGTTGATTGGAAACTTAGGAAATGACCCTGAAATGGTAATCTTGGAAAACGGAAACAAACTGGCTAAATTTTCCGTTGCGACCAATGAGTCATATAAGAATGCAGAAGGAGAAAAGATAACAGATACCCAATGGCACAATGTTGTGGCATGGGGAAAAACCGCAGAGATAGTAGAAAACTATTTAGTAAAGGGAAAAGAAGTTGTAATAGAAGGCAAACTGATATCACGGTCTTATGAGACCAAAGAAGGAGAAAAACGATACATCACAGAAATTAAGTGCAACGAGCTGTTAATGCTAGGTAAGTAACTGATTTTATACAGATTATCGAGAAAGGGGGCCAATTGGCCCCCTTTCTTTTAATATGCTGGATTTTAACTTTAACTTAATATAAGATAGCGCAACAATTATAGAAGTTGTGCGTCTAATAGAGTAGAAGTCTGTATCATGAAACCAGTACAAACCCTTACATTGCTTTTTACTTGTTGCTTTTGTCTATCGACATGGGCTCAAAATGATGTGCAATATAGAAAGGGATTGCGTTTTTATGAAAAATTGGCTGAAAGAGATGCTGATTATGAACAATCACTTCAGCTATTGGGTAATCAAGATGAGTCTGATTATTGGATAGACCAGCGTAACTACGAAAGGCATTTGGGTAAGGCAAACTTTACATCATACTTAGTGTATATGAAAAGTAAAAAAGATGCGTACCATGAACATATGCAAACTTGCGAGCACAAATACAAGCACAGTGATTTGTATTTAGAGAAAGCAAGGGAATACTTATCAGTATCCAATTCAAATGACATATTAAGCCTAAAAGCCCAGAAGGTGGTGCAATCATCTTCTGCTCAAAAGAAAAAAGATAAAGTCCCTGGACATAGAAAATAAAAAAACCGCCCAATTGACGGTTTTTTTATGCTACTTTCTTAAGCAGGTCAAAACATGGGCAACGCTTGCAGCGTTTATTCTCTCCCTTTTTAAATTTTTTACAGCACTTTATTTTACAATTGGTAATGGGCAATTCCTTTAATAAGGCCTTGTTGGTTTTCTTTAAATCTTTTCTCTTTTTTCCCATCGTAATATGCAGACGGGTCAAAAATAGTTATTTTAAATTAATCTAAATAAAAGAATTGTCAACAATTATTCCCCTGCCGTATTAGAGGCAGCACTTTCTACGTTAATCTGTTGTACATCCCTATCAAAAAGATAGAGACCACCCTTATCATTGCCAATTAAATTGATTTTATCCAATACGGTTCTGGCTAAGGCTTCTTCCTCCAATTGCTCAGCTACATACCATTGCAGGAAGTTGTGCGTGGCATAATCTTTTTCTTGCAACGTAACATGAACAAGTTCATTGATGCTGTTGGATACAAAGATTTCATGCTGATATAGTTCTTCAAACATTTTCTGAAAAGAAACAAAATCCGTTTTTGGTGCTTTCAAGGTAGAAATTTTAGCATGCCCTCCACGTTCGTTGACATATTTCACCAATTTAAGCATGTGCATACGTTCCTCATCAGAATGGCCATACATAAAACCAGCGATTCCCTCCAAACCTTTTACCTCTGCCCATGAAGCCATGGATAGATATACTTGCGAAGATTCAGCTTCTATTTGTATTTGATCGTTAAGTGCTTTTTCAAGTTTCTTTGATAACATAGCTTAATACGTGTTTAAGGTATAAAATTACAAAATGACTATCTGTAATCTTGATTTTTATTGAAATATTAAAACTGGACCATCAAACCAAGGGTATTTGGACCAAAAGATGGGCTCCAGCTTAGGTTTGTTGTTGTCGTATTTTCATCCACCTCATAAAGCAGAAACGAAAATAAACCGGGAAGACTAGGCATAAATATCCTGGGCTAACCTAAAGGTATTGGCATGCGCCTCAACAATAATTTTAATATCTGGGGAATATCCTCCACCCATACTGCATTGCACTGGAATTTTGGCTTTATGGCAAGTTTTAAGCACATAACGATCACGTTCCATACAACCATCCAGAGTCATTCCAAGGGTTCCCAGTTTATCAGAAGCAAGAACATCCACGCCACATAGATAAAAGATGAAGTTAGGTTGTACTTTTTCCAATAGCTTAGGGAACGTGTTTTTTAAAATAGAAAGATATTCTTGATCTGTAGTTCCTTTTTCCAAGGGAATGTCCAAATCTGAAGTTTCCTTTTTAAAGGGGTAATTTCCTTTACCATGCATTGAAAAAGTGAAAACGGAATCGTCGTTTTGAAAGATTTCGGCGGTACCATTGCCTTGATGCACATCTAAATCCACAATCAGGATTCTTTTGGCCAATCCTTTGTTTTGAAGATACCTGGCTCCAATGGCTTGGTCATTCAACATACAAAAGGCTTCCCCTCGGTTGGAGTAGGCGTGGTGAGTGCCTCCAGCAATATTCATAACTATGCCATGCTTCAAGGCAAATCCACATCCCTTAATGGTGCCATCCGCTATAATGCGTTCTCTTTGCACCAACTCATTACTCAAGGGAAAACCAATTTTTCTCGCTAAACTTGGTTTAATGTCCAAGTTGACCAAATTCTTATAATATTCAGAATCGTGCACCGCCAAAATAGGGTCATCGCTTGGAATTTCTGGTTGAAAAAAATTGTCTTCAACACAAGTGCCTTCGTGAAGCAATTGTTGCGGCAACAACTCGTATTTAATCATCGGAAACCGATGCTTCTCTGGTAGTGGGTGTTTGTATATGGGATGAAAGGCTATTTTGAGCATTATGAGATCAAGCTTTTTTATGCAAAGCCAATTGAATGCGCTTTCTTGGGACGTCAACATCTAAAACTTTGACCACAATCTGCTGGTGTAGACTTACATGCTCATTTACATCTTTAACAAAAGAATCTGATAGGTTGGAGACATGGATGAGCCCACTTTCCTTAATGCCAATATCCACAAAGCAACCAAAATTGGTAATGTTATTAACGATACCCGGAAGCAATTGTCCTTGCTGTAAATCTGTAATTTGTTTGATGTTTTGATTGAAGGTGAATACCTTGGCTTTTTCCCTACGGTCCAATCCTGGTTTTTCCAATTCTTCAAGAATGTCTTCTAAGGTCGGCATTCCAATAGTTTCAGTGCAATAAGATTTAAGGTCAATACTTTCTAGTACTGCCTCATTTCTAATAATGCCAGATACAGGTACACCTTTGTCTTTGGCCATTTTCTGCACAATACCATAACTTTCTGGGTGCACGGCGGAATCATCCAACGGATTTTTGCCATCCTTTATGCGTAAAAAGCCGGCTCCCTGTTCAAAAGCTTTACCGCCTAAGCGAGGCACTTTTTTAATGTCAGCCCTGTTTTTAAAAGCACCATTTTCGTTGCGATAAGCCACAATATTTTCCGCAAGCTTTGGACCAATGCCTGAGACATAACTGAGCAGCGGGACGCTTGCGGTATTGATATTAACACCAACGGAGTTGACACAGCTTTCCACTACGGTATCCAAGGAGGTTTTTAATTTGGTCTGATCCACATCGTGCTGGTATTGGCCAACACCTATGGATTTTGCATCTATTTTAACCAATTCGGCCAAGGGATCTGCCAAACGACGCCCGATGGAAACGGCACCTCTAACGGTTACATCATAGTTGGGGAATTCATCCCTTGCAATTTTGGATGCCGAATAAATGGAGGCACCTGCCTCACTGACCACAAAAACTTCAATGGGGTTTTTAAAGTGAATACGTTTGACCAATTTCTCGGTTTCTCTAGATGCGGTACCGTTACCAATGGCAATTGCTTCAATTTTGTGTGCATCTACAAGCGAACTTATCTTTTTAATGGCGCCAGCGCTATCATTTTGAGGTGCATGCGGATAAATGGTCTCGTTATGTTTTAAGTCACCCTGCGCATCCAAGCAAACTACTTTACAGCCTGTTCTAAAACCGGGGTCTATGGCCAAAATACGTTTTTCACCCAAAGGAGCACCGAGCAATAACTGCTTTAGATTTTTAGAGAATACTTGAATAGCATCAGTATCAGCCTTGTCTTTGGCATTTTTTAAAAGCTCGTTGGATAAAGAGGGTAATAAAAGTCGTTTATAGGCATCGCTTATCGCAAGTTCAATTTGAGCAGTACAAGAGTTGTTTGATTTGATGATACGGCGTTCTATATTGTCAACCGCCCTATCATTATCAATTTCAATTTTTATGCGGATAAAACCCTCTTTTTCTGCTCTTAGGATGGCTAAAAACCGATGCGAAGGACAACGGTTTAAAGGTTCGCTCCAATCAAAATAATCGCGGAATTTTTGTGCTTTTTCGTCATCCTTTTTGGTTTTGATGACTTTGGAGGTAATCAAGGCATGCCGCTCTAGCTGATTTCTGAGTTGGTTGCGAATGTCTGACCGTTCATTGATCCATTCAGATATGATATGACGAGCACCTTCCAATGCGTCATCTTCATTCACAATTTCTTTGCTGAGGTATTTGGAGGCAATGAATTCAATCTCATCACTTCGTTGTGCCATGATAATTTTGGCCAAAGGCTCCAAACCATTTTTACGGGCAGTTTCTGCTTTTGTTTTCTTGCTTTTTTTGAAAGGGAGGTAAAGATCTTCCAAAGTGGTAAGATCAATGCAATTTTGAAACTTTGATTGGAGTTCTGGGGTAAGGAGTCCTTGCTCCTCAACTGCTTTTATAATGGCAGCTTTTCGTTTTTCCAAAGCCTCAAAGTCGGTTTTGAATTTTACGATTTCCCCAACCTGAACCTCATCTAAATTGCCAGTGCGTTCTTTCCGATACCTAGATATAAAGGGAATGGTACAATCTTCATTTAATAATGCAACGGTATTTTCAATGCTTTTTTCTGAAAGCTGCGTTTTTTTTAAGATGTAGGGGATGAGTTGCATTTGGGTTTTATTCTAAGAAATATTCTAGTGTTCAAATTTCATTAAGGTATAACTCTTCTCCTTCTTATTATAAAAGCCATAAACAAAGAAATCATCCATTTTAAAAATCGTTTCAAGTTTTAATTTCTTTTTCAAAACAGAGTTTTTTAAATAGCTGGATTTTAATGAAATTCTGTCAAATACATTGTTTTGAGCTTTTTGAGCTATATGCTCAAGCGTTTTACTATTAAATAACGATTGAGTAAATATGGAAGACTTACCTTTTAAATAAGAGTGGTATGCTTGGAATACTGGAATTGTTGATATTCCAATAGGAGACATAGAGGATGAAGGGCCAAAATGTGTACCACCTACTGGGATTCTAACTTCTTTTGAACCACCGATTGTAACATCTGTAAGCTTTTTGGTTTGTAGCACATAAACGCCAACATTATATTTTGATAATTTTCTTAAAAAGTCTTTTGTGCTTTTTATCTCGGTTCGATTATTTAAAGTTCTAGAATTAAAAAAATTGGGGATTCGTGATTCCCCTTCTTCATAGAATGGAGAGTTTTTAAAGAAAAATTCTTCATCTTTCTTAACTGAATACTCAGTAATTTTCCCCTGAGTTTTCAAATCATGGATACTTAACACCAAAAATTCACTAGAAACTAAAAGTTGGAATAATCTGTTACCACTAATAAATGAATTGGATTTTTTTGTGGCTGAAGCTCCAATGTTTTCAATGAAAAATGAATTATTTGATTCATTTTCAAGATTTAGGCTAAGAATTTGTGTTCTATCAGTTTTGTGGTTAAGCGTAACAGTTATAGAATCATCCTTTGGATAGATTTTGATTTTTTTGGAAACAATCTCCAAGGAGTATGGAATATTATCCTCAATTACTTCAGTATTATCTTTATCTAATAGGTTGCTTAAAGGAACAACATTACCGTTTTTGTTGTAAAACGTATGATTGGATAAGTCGTAAACTACTTTATTATGTCCTGCCTTTTCAAAGGAATATGCATTAATGATTGATTTTCCTTCAATGTAAGAAAGCAGGTAAAATTGATTCTTGTAATTGATAGTGGAAAGAAACCGCTCTCTGTTGTCAAAACCCAAATCAAATTGTTTTAGAAAAAGTTTCTCCCCTTCTTTAATAGACATGAGAAAAAATCCGTCACTTCTATAATTTGAAAAATACAGATTAATGCTGCTATCACTTCCAACATTAAATCCTTGAATTTTAGGGAATGTCTCTGGAGGTTTAGGAAAAGTTTTTTCAATTTTTTCCGTATCATTATTGAATATAACCTGAGTAATCTCTTTACTGTCAACGAAAAATATATTGGGACGTCCATTGTTGTCCACTACGGTCATAGTTTCCTTTAAATCAGGAAAACTTAATGCAACTTCTACCTTTCCAAATATCTCTTGCGAAAAAGATAACTTGTAAATAATGAGAGAGGCAATTATGGTAAATGTAAAACGCATGAATTTTAATTAATGGTTTCCCCATTCCCAACGCCATCTTCATCAGGATTTACAAACACCAATTTACCTTCTTGGTTTTCGGTCATCAAAATCATGCCTTCACTTTCCACGCCACGTAATTTTCTGGGTGCTAGATTCACCAAAACAGTTACTTTTTTACCTACAATCTCTTCGGGAGTAAAGCTTTCTGCAATTCCAGAAACTATGGTGCGGGTATCTAAACCGGTATCTACTTTTAAAACTAAAAGTTTGTTTGCCTTGGGCATTTTTTCAGCCTCTATAATAGTACCTACACGCATATCCAATTTGGTGAAGTCATCAAAAACGATGGTCTCTTTTTGAGGTTCAATTTCTTTATCCATTTGTTCGTTGGCTTTTTTGGTGGCTTCGAGCTTAGCTAATTGAGCTTCAATTTCTTTGTCTTCTACCTTACGGAATAGCAGTTCACTTTTATTGATTTGATGCCCAAAAGGGAGCAGCGTTTCTTTAGCCCTAAGTTCATCCCAAGAGGTCTCGACCGCTCCTTCGACAGGCTCAGGATGACTACCTGACCCGATGTTGAGAATGTTTTTAAGTTTATTGGATGTAAACGGTAAAAACGGCTCGCTTAATATGGCCAAACCAGTTGCAATCTGAAGCGCAACGAACATCACTGTCTTTGTGCGTTCTTCATCAGTTTTTATGAGCTTCCAAGGTTCCTCATCTGCCAAATATTTGTTTCCTAACCTTGCAAGGTTCATTAGTTCTTGACTGGCCTCTCGAAATCGGTAGCGCTCAAGAGAACTTGAAAGTATTTTAGGAAAACCCTTTAGAGTATCCAGTGTTTGTTTGTCAATTGCCGAAAGCTCACCTGGGGTAGGTACAACACCATTGTAATATTTGTGGGTAAGCACCGCTACTCTATTTATAAAATTGCCAAAAATAGCTACCAGTTCATTGTTGTTTCTAGCTTGAAAATCCTTCCAAGTAAAATCATTGTCCTTGGTCTCGGGGGCATTTGCTGTCAGCGTATAGCGAAGTACGTCTTCCATACCCGGAAATTCTTCTAAATACTCATGCAGCCATACGGCCCAGTTTTTAGAGGTGGAAAGTTTGTTGCCTTCCAAATTCAAAAACTCGTTGGCAGGTACGTTTTCTGGCAATACAAAATCACCATGTGCTTTAAGCATACTAGGGAAAATGATACAATGGAAAACGATATTGTCCTTGCCAATAAAATGTAGCAATTTGGTGTCCTTGTCCTTCCAATACGGTTCCCAGTCCTTTCCTTCTCTTTCTGCCCATTCTTTGGTAGAGGAGATATAACCGATAGGAGCATCGAACCACACGTATAACACCTTTCCCTCGCCACCTTCAACAGGAACTGGAATTCCCCAATCCAAATCTCGGGTAACAGCACGAGGTTTTAGGCCATCGTCTATCCAAGATTTGCATTGACCATAAACGTTGGGTTTCCAGTCGTTTTTATGTCCTTCTAAAATCCATTCTTTTAAAAATCCTTCGTAACGATCTAGCGGCAAAAACCAATGTTTGGTTTTCTTTAATGTAGGTATATTGCCAGTAATGGCAGATTTTGGGTTTATTAAGTCTGTAGCATTTAAGGAGGAACCACAATTTTCGCATTGATCTCCATAAGCCTCTTCATTACCACATACTGGACAGGTTCCCACAACGAATCTGTCTGCTAAAAACTGTTGGGCCTCTTCATCATAAAGTTGCTCGGTTACTTCTTCTATAAAATCACCTTGATTGTATAATTTCTCAAAAAAATCTGACGCAGTTTTATGATGAATTTCTGCTGAGGTGCGGGAATAATTATCCATGGAAATCCCAAAATCAACAAATGATTTTTTGATGATTTCGTGATACTTATCAATAATTTCTTTTGGAGAAACTCCCTCTTTCTTGGCTTTCATTGGAATGGCCACCCCATGTTCATCACTACCACAGATGAAAGCGACATCGTGTCCTTTTAAACGTAAATAGCGAGAATAGATATCAGCAGGAACATAAACACCGGCCAAATGCCCAATATGGATTGGTCCATTGGTGTAGGGTAGTGCTGCCGTTATGGTATATCTTGATGGAGAAGTAGTCTCTGACATGAATCATTTTAATTAAGCCTCAAAAATACTGAATTTCATTCGAGTGATTCTATCCTTTTTAGGGACTTGTTGAGAGGTGTACAGATATTGAAAAATGTAGTTTTTGGAAAATGAAAGGCTAGATAATTAGTATATTGTAAGAATATATCTACAAAATATAATTAAATGAGCACAGGTAACCCCAAGAAGTTTAAAAATCTTGAAAAATTCAAAGGAGTTTTAAAAGAAGAGAAAAAGGAAGAAGTAACCCGAGTTTATAAGGACAAAAATCATAAAGTGAAAAAAGCCTTGGCATTTAAAACAGATAGGGATAAACCAAAATTGACGTAAAAAGGAAACCTCCGAATCATGCAGCTCTTACTTGGGGTGGGGAGTTGCACTATCGGAGGAATCTGGAATGTATACGTTACGACTAGTCTACATTATCATTACTGATTTACTCATTTTTTCGTCTCCCACTGAGATTCTATAGATATATTTTCCGGTGGATAAACTATCTCTCATTCGCTCCCTAATATTGATTTCAGCGGAACCTTCCAACATCATTTCATTGAAAACAGTGCCCACATTCTGACCTAAGATGTTGTATAATTGAATGTCAACATGAGCCGCAACGGGCATTTCCAAATAAATATGTGGAGTGCGCTCAGTTGGATAGTAAGGTCTATGGACAATTGTAGCCAATGCATCTGGATCTGGATCCATGCCATCTGGACTTGGAGGTGTATCTGGTAATGTTGGTGGATCACTATCCATTGCAATATCATCAAAGACTTCACCACTACAGTTGAAACCTAGGTCTACTGCTTGATATGGATAACCCAATAAATGGCGCTCAACAGCTTCTCTTGGAACACATAACCATTCTGCCAAGACCGTACCGTAGAGATTTCTAAAATCCATAGTATGTTCTAGATTTCCACGACCATTGGGACTTTCCAATGAAGGGTGGTCACCAATAAAGGCACTTCCGTTTAATCCTGATCCAAAAAATAAGGTTGGAGCAGCTTTTCCGTGATCGGTACCGTTGGAACCATTTTCAAAGATTCTACGACCAAATTCTGAGAATGTCATGCTCAATACCTTTTCATCTTGTTGGGTAAAGGCTACGTCTTCATAAAAATTATTGATAGCAATGGAAAGATTGGTCATCAATCGTTCGTGGGCAAGTGGTTGATTACCATGAGTATCAAATCCACCCATAGAAATCATATATACTTTTGTACCAAGGTTACCCTTGATCAATCTTGCCAATAGGGCCAATTGTCTTGCAAAACCATTGTCTTGGTATTCTACTTGATTCTGTCCTCTTTCATATGCTTCATGAATTTTTCCAGCATATTCATAAGTAGTGTTTGCAACACCTCTTAAGAACCTAAGCTGATCACCATACATACAGTTATCAAAAGGAGCATTCTCAATGTCATAGAAGAACCCTGTTTGGGCAATTTCTTCTAGCTGGTCAATGTTGTTGGTTACAAAGGCGTAATTGGTTTCTTCACCTTGGAAGACCAAATTGGCCAAATTGCCAATTTGAATGGCAGCTGGAGATTCTGGTGGATTGATTAGATAATCAGGGAAACAATCTTCAAAATGCCTTCCCATCCATCCTGTATTCAATCCACTAAAACCAGTGGTAGTAAGATCTGTGTTCGAAAAAATATCTGAACCTGTGAAATGGGATAAACTTTGACCTTCATATCCAACTCCGTGCACTGCTTTAAACTGCCCATCTCCCCAAAGAGGTTCCAAGGAATTCATGTACGTAGGTACACCAAAATCGTCGGTAAGTTTTAGGACTTTACTTTCCGGGATATAAATGTTGGGTCTTGCATTAGCATAAGTATCATATTGTTGTATTGGAATTACAGTACTTAGTCCGTCATTACCTCCGGATAATCTAATTAATATTAAAATATTATCGGTCTCTGCATCTGCGATAGCTGATGTCAAAGGTGAAGGAGCTGAAGCTGAAACTAAGTTACTTCCTAAAAACATAGAACCAGAGCCCGCTATACCCAATGCTTGGATAAAGGAACGTCTGCTCCATGTTTTGTGTTCTAAATCGTGGCCATCATGTTCTAGGCCTTTATGTGGTGTTGTATCGTGAGTATGATGAGTATCGCACATGGTGTAGGGTTATTTAAGTTGAAATTCAGGTTCTCTTGACAAATGACGTAATAACACATAGACTTGTGTAGGTACTTCCGCACTGATTGAAAGTGACCAGAGGCTTAATCCTCCAGCTATATAATCTGGCGAATAATAATTCTCAGGTACATCATCAATTTTGAAGGCATCCATTGAATTTTCAAAATCCTGGGGCGTCAATAAACCTTTAGGTGTAAACTTGTTTACCAAGGCATTTACCACTATTTCTGGATTGCTCGTATTTACATCTGCAGCACCAACGGCATCCATGGCCAACGTTCTGAACTGCTCTGGATTTGCTTGGAAGAAACGCTCCAAGAATACTTCAGATGTTAACCAGCGCCCAATAATAAAGTTGGTGTTGATCCATTGTCTATCTCGTTGCCAACCTGCAACATCAAAAGGATCAAACATAGTCTGACCAATCATCCTAGACGCGTCAATAACGTTGATAACGGTTCCATCATCATAGGTAAACCCAGTTTCCTTGACCAAGTTCATATAAAGGTCAAACGGACTCTTTATGATAACACCAATAGCGGTTTCATCAAAGAAATGCTGACTTTTAAATAATTGTGATAGTACTGGGGCAATTTCAAAATTGTTGGCAACAAAAGTTTGGGCCAAACCATCTATTATATCTGGTGCAATGCCGCCGTCATCGTTAGTTGAATCTGGGTGAACAAAGAACTCATATAGTTTTTTACAAATAAAACCTGCTATTTGGGTAGCTCTTTCAGTGAATAGGATGTTATGTACATCGTCATAACCCCAATTTCCAGTTTGACCAAAAATAGTTTTATTCTCTGTGTTGAAGTCATCAGGATCAAAAGTTACCTGTGTACAACCTTCTTCGCCACGGTTGGTATATCCGGAAAGCGCTTTGGCCGTTTCAACAATGTCTTCTTCAGTATACCCATTGCCTTCACCTAAGGTAAAAAGCTCATATAGCTCACGGCCATAATTTTCATTTGGGTTGTTACCTCTGTTTCTTACGCCGTCTAAGTAATATAGCATGGCACTTGTAAGGCCAATTTCGCTTACAAAAGTTCTAAAGTTTCCAAGTGCATTTCGTTGTAGACAGTTTATATAATAGTACAGGAAGGAACTGCAATCATAAACATCTAATTCAGTAACAAAATGGTTGCTCCAAAAGAAGCTCATTCTGTCTCGTAAATTATTGTCCAATAAAGAATTGCCATAGGCAATTGAAAACTCTTCCTGTTGGGCTCTTCTTACTTGTCTTGCCAAATCGTCGTCAGCAGGATAATCCGCATTGGTCCAATCTGCCCATAAGGGAGCTGGGATAGGCGGCATAGCAAGAGCTTGATTTACTAAATTGTCCACAAGGGTGCCGGCTGTTTGTCCAACAGCGGCATTAATGGTTTGTATTGAGGCACTAAAACCAAGCCTCCTATACAAATGGGCAGCACGCAACTCATCCAATGGAGTAGTATACGGCGCCAAAGTTGAGGAATTACAATTAATGAAGTACTCCATAGCAATGTCTGGCGTTAATTAGGTCCATAGTTTTGGGGCAACTATATGTTTAGTTAACGTTGGGTGTGGTTCAATTCAGCCAACAAATTACAATCTAAACGCTGTTTTTGCCTTGAACTACCAAATTTTTCGATGAACTGCACATATTTTTTAATATTTTTCATAATCTATGGGAAATCATAATGAATTTGGAAAGCTTGGAGAGCAAAAAGCTGTCGATTTTTTACTTGAAAAGGATTATGAGATTCTTTTTAGGAACTATCGCTATCTAAAAGCAGAGGTCGATATCATTGCCAAAAAGGAAGAGGAACTTATTATAATAGAGGTAAAGTCTATAACAAGCGGGTTTTTTGAAGATATTTCAGATACGATAACCCCAAAAAAGATTAGGCTTTTAACTATGGCCGCAGACCACTACATTCAAGAAAACGATTTGGAGGTTGAGGTACGGTTTGATATCATTACCGTTATTAGGAAGGGAAGAAGATTTGAGGTTGAACATTTGGAAAGTGCGTTTTATCATTTTTAACCATTTGTTTTATTTGTAACAATATGTTATTTTTGCATAAAACCGCCAATAATGAAAACCATATCTGCAGTAGTTGAACATTACATTAAAAAGAAGCCTTTCTTGCAAAGTGCTTTGGCTCAAGGAATCATTAACCTTACATCATTGTCCAGGCAAATAAAACCTGAAATATCTGATGCATTAGGAAAAGATGTAAAAGATGGGGCTATTGTAATGGCACTTAAAAGACTTTCTGATGACCTCGAATTTAGAGCCACACATAAAATTGTAAAGGTCCTTAAAAACATTGGAGAAATTACGGTGCGCTCTTCGTTAACCGACTATACGTTTTTGGCTTCTGATACTATTTTGCAACAGCAAGCTCGACTGTTGCAAGAAGTGAACGCCAATCAAGATGTGTTTTATACCTCTTCCAGAGGGGTCAATGAGATTAATATTGTAATAAGCAATATCTTGGATGGGGTGGTGGAAAAGTATTTTAAGCATGAACGCTGCACTCAAAAAGCTGAGAATCTATCATCAATTACGGTAAAGCTACCTGCGGAAAATGTTTCGGTGCCTGGAATCTATTATTTTATCTTTCAGCGTTTGGCATGGGAAGGCATTGTTTTGTATGAAGTTATTTCTACCACCAATGAGTTTACCATTTTAGTAAATGAGGAGCAAGTAGATGTAGCATTTAAGACTATTAAGGATTTGAAGTCTTTGTAAGAATACATGCCCTAGACTAAATTATCAGCTTTTTCGTTGTTAGAAAAGACACTGCTCTACCAATGATTAAAAAAAGATTCCTCTTTGGTCTGCTTGCTATACTACTAATTTATATTGGTTACCTATTGTACATTTTGGTTTTATCACCAAAAACCAATTTGCAATCTATTTATTTAATTCCCAAGGATGCCGTTTTTGTAATTGAATCTGAAAAACCCGTTGAGAGTTGGAAGAAGGTAAGTGAGAGTGATGCATGGCAACACCTTCAAAAGAACGGATACTTTGCGGAACTAACAGAAAATATTCAGAAAGTTGATACGGTATTTAACAACAACAATAAGTTGTTCGAGTTTTTTGATGGCAGATCTCTGTTTATTTCAATCCATATGGTCTCTGAAAAAGATTACGGTATTTTTTATGTGCTTGACTTAAAGCGGATCGCTAAGCTAAAGTTGCTTAAAACCTATTTGAACACACTACTCAACGATAACTACTCTTTAAGCAAACGAAACTATCACAATCATGAGATTTTAGAGGTATATGATCGTAAGAGCAAGGAGACAATGTATCTGTCTTTTGTAAAAAATCAGCTCGTGGCCTCATATACGCATACTTTAGTGGAAGCCTCTATTGATCAATATCAGGAACCAGTGCTTGGTAGGAATTTGAATTTTATTGAGATCAATAAAAAGGTAGGGTATGAAGATTTGTTTAGATTATATCTGCAGTATGATTTTTTGGACGACTATTACAAGCGGTTTTCTAATAAACCCAGTGATTGGGCCAACCGAATAAGTGAGAATTTTTTATTCTCCGGATTCAGTTTTGACCTAGACAAGAATAGCACTATTACTGCCAATGGGTACACAAACATTAGTTCAACAAATCATAATTATTTAGAAGCACTTCAAAAATCTGGTAAAGCCGAAAGAACTATTCCTAGCATAGCACCTAAAAGGACAGCACTATATGTTAGCTATGGCTTCGATAGCTTTTCAGAATTTTATGAGAATTTTGAAACAGTCCAGAAGGACAGTCCAGAGCAATTTAACAGCTACCAAGAAGGTATTGAAAAAGTAGAGAAATTCCTCAAGATCAATATGAAGGAAAACTTTGTAAGTTGGATTGGTGATGAGATAGCACTGCTTCAAATCAAATCAGAAATTTCAAAAGGAAAGAATGATCTTGCTTTGATATTAAAGGCCAATGCTATTGATGATGCCAAAACCAATTTGGACTTTATACTGAAACAAATTAAAAAGAAGACCCCTGTAAAATTTAAAGCCATTACATATAAGGAGCATGAAATCAATTTCCTTTCCATAAAAGGGTTCTTTAAAATCTTGTTGGGGAATCGATTTAAGGAGTTTGACAAACCCTATTTTACCCTTATAGATCAATATGTGGTCTTCAGCAATAATCCTAATACCCTAAAAAGCATTATTGATGATTTTATAGCAAAAGAAACACTCTCTAGTACCGAAGACTTTAAAGATTTTAATAAAAAGTTCAAAAGGGAATCCAGTTTATTCGTGTATAGTAACATCCCGGTTTTGTATGATAATATGTATGCTCTAGCTGACGGTTCTACGCGTGTGCAATTACGAAAGAACAAAGACTTTATTATCTGTTTTCCACAGATAGGATTTCAATTAACGCCAGATGACAATCTATTTGAAAGTAGGCTGGTAGTCAACTATCAAAATGTGGAAGAGGTAAAAACAAAATCCCAATTTCAGGAAGGCGCAGGTGTTTTAAAAAGTAAGGTTCAATCATCAAAAGCCAAAGAGGTAACTGATGCTGTTTTTAACTTAAAACCTATTTACCCAACAGACTTGAATGCAAAAACATTCATGAAAAAATACACCAACGGGGCTGTAAAATTTGAGGTAGAATTAAAAGATGGCCTTAAACATGGTCGTTATCACGAGTTCTATTCCAATGGTAATGAAAAAATAACAGGACGGTTCAAAAAAGACGAGCAAGTAGGTATGTGGCGTTATTTTGATGATGCCGGAGAACTGGTCAGGAAGAAGCGGTTTTAATATATTCTTCAAAGAACTTCAAGATGTAACTTGCAATTAGTAACTTGATTTCCCAAACTAAGAGTTACTACAAATGAAAAATATTACCCATGTAATCGTATTGCTTGTTTTTATTTTGTCGGCACATTTTGGTGTGTGTCAAGATGTTTACTTTCCAGAACGCAATGCCGTTTGGAAAGAAGCTTCCAAAAATCAATTTTCCTTTAATGAAAACAAGTTACAAGTGGCGGTCGATTTTGCCAATGCAAATGAATATTCTGGTTCTAAAGATTTGCGCCGAGCAATCTTAAAAGGATTTCAGAGAGAACCTTTTCATGAAATTCTAGGACCAACTAAAAAACGTGGAGGACCAGCAGGAATGATTCTGAAGGATGGCTATTTACTTACTTCTTGGGGAGATACCAAACGTGTTGATATGACCTTTAGCGTTACCAAGAGTTTTCTTTCCACTATGGCGGGTTTGGCAATGGACAAAAGATTGATTTCAAGTGTTGATGATAAATTAGGCGATTATATTTGGGATGGTACTTTTGATGGACGTCATAACAGTAAAATAAGTTGGGCGAACCTTTTACAGCAAAACTCAGATTGGTCTGGAGAGCTTTGGGGCCTTAAGGACTGGGCAGATAGACCGCCAAAAGAAGGTGACTTGGATGATTGGAGATTCAGAAAACTCAATGAGCCAGGTACCGTAATGGAATACAATGATGTTCGGGTAAATGTTTTATCTTATTCCCTAACCCATGTTTGGCGTAAACCTATGCCCATGGTATTAAAAGAAAATTTAATGGATAAGATTGATGCCTCTACAACTTGGCGCTGGTATGGGTATGATCACGCTTGGACCGAGATTGATGGCATTCAAATGAAATCTGTAACAGGAGGTGGGCATTCTGGAGCAGGCTTGTTTATTAATACAGAAGATATGGCTCGTTTTGGATTGGTATTCCTTAATAATGGTCGTTGGAAAGATCAGCAATTATTAAGTGAAGATTGGATTGCCAAAGCGACAGAACCTTCAGTGCCCAATGTAAATTATGGATATATGTGGTGGTTAAACCAAAAAGGATCACGCCATTGGGAAGGTGTTCCCGAACATTTATTTTATGCAGCTGGTTTTGGAGGCAATTTTATTGTAGTGGACCAAAAAAGTGGACTCATGTTAGTAACACGTTGGTTGGAACCAAATAAAATAGGGGAGTTTGTAAAATTAGTCTACGACGCTTTTTAATAAAATATCACAAAACCCAAACTTGATATTTTTGGTTTTATCTGAAGGGTCGTCATAAGTTTTATAGACTTTTTCTCCTAGCTCAAATGCAATAGGGTTTTTAAAAATGGGACCATCAAAACAGAACGTATGGAACTCCCCATTTTCTCCACAAGGATCTACATCTTCTGGGAGCTGATTTATAAGTTCCAAAGATAGTTCTAGTCCCAAAAAAGAGGTTTCCAGTTTTGAATTGTTGATACACACGATTACAGCACGAAATCCCAAAGCAAAGAATTCGCTGAGCAGTTCCCGAGTATCCCTTTTCCAGATAGGGAAAATAGTTTCAATTCCTACAACAGATAACATTTTTTCTCTGTAGACTTTAAGGTCTTCCAGAAAAATGTCACCAAAAGCAGAATGCGTATAGCCTTCGGATTTTAATTGCTCAATTTTATTTCCCATCAAAGTGCTGTATTCTTCCATTGATGGACTTTCAGGAACTTCAAGAATGTCTAATGGTATGCCAACCTCCTTAGCTTGGGCTTCCAAAACCTCCTTACGCAGTCCGTGCATGGAAACCCTATTGTAGTGCGAGTTTACCGTGGTCAACAAACGCTCAATTGCGTAGTTGCTTTGTTGCTGTAAAAAGTAGAGGGCAATTGCGGAATCTTTTCCAGAGCTCCAGTTAAAATAGGTTTTGGGTTTTTGGGACATAGGCCGAAGATATTACTTTGAAGGCATTTATCATTTATGCTTAGAAGTCGCGAGTTTAAGAAATCTCACGTTCTTTGTTACAAGATAAAATATGTTTCGTCTTAAAAATATGGTTAGAAGTAGTAAGTATTGTTTGTCCATACTTTTCATTTTTTATGCAATAGTTGTGCATGGTCAACAGGAGTTATTTACGATTACAGGGCAATTGGTGGACTCCGAAACACAGCGATCCATTCCTTATGCCTCAATATATCTAAAAGACAAACCAATCGGGACCACGACCAATACAGAAGGGTATTTTGTATTTCATATTCCGACGAAAGAAAAGAAAACATTGGTAGTCATTTCTGCAATGGGTTATGTCAGTGTCGAGAGAAAGTCCGATGATTTTTCTCAGGATAAAGTAATTTCATTGCTTCCACAAATCAATCAATTGGATGAAGTCTTATTGGATGGAAGTGCAAATAAAATACTTAAGGCAAGGGAAATTGTTAAGAAGGCATATAAGAACATTGCATTAAATTATCCGACCGAACCCTATTTTTTAGAAGGTTTCGTGCGAGATCTACAAAAGGAGGACGAGACTTATGTTGAATTTTTGGAATGCGCTATAAAGTTTAAATATCAAGGTTTACAAGTTAGAAAAGAACCAGAGGTAGAATTGCTTGGGGTTCGTACCAATAGCTTTTCACAGAGACATCCTTGGAATGAAAATTCAGAACGCAAAAACTCGGTTATTGACTTGATTGAAGATGATTTTATTCGGTTTGATTATGGCCCAATTTTAGGAAAGAAAGGATGGAAATATGAAATTGAAGGTATTGAATCGTATGATAACCGATTGGTTTATAAGATTACAGGCTTAGATGAACCTTTTCAGAAGGCTGTGCTTTATATTGATGCTGAAACTTTTGCTTTTGTGCGAGTAGAGCTGACCAGAAAAGCAAAGAATGGTGCATCTTGGCAAAGACGTTTTACCAATGGGGCACAACAAGTATACTATAATGTTATTTTTGAATATCAAGAATACAATGGTAGATTCTATTTAAAATATCAAAAAGAAGAAGATATTTGGAGGATTTATGAAGGACAGGATTCCAATCTCTTATTGTTTACCAAATACCCCAAAAAAGAGCTCTTTATTAACAACATTATCGTTGATAGTGTAGACGACTATCAATTTTTACAGAACATGAACATCAATACTAGTATTGAAAACCAAACTGAAAATTTTGATGCTAAATTTTGGGCTACCTATAATGTTCCTAGACGTACTGCTGCACAGAGCCAAATTCTTAGAGAACTCAAAAAATAAGTGAATCAATTTAAAATCGACTAGGTTTTAGATAGGGGAAACAGACTTATTTTCTTTATAAATTTATTGGCTCCAAGGCTTTCAAAGCTTTCTCCACATTTGTAACTCCATCAAAAACCAATAATAACCGTAATCCGTTACGGGTTTGTTTCTCTTTTAGCTGACAAACTTTTGGGTTCGCTTGAACGTATTGTAGCACATGTGTAAAAGCACTACTTTGATAGAATTCGGATTGTTGGTCGGCAATAAAATACCCCAGGAACTTTCCTTGTTTTAAAATCACGCGCTCTAACCCAATGCTATTGGCAATCCATTTGATACGAACAGAGTCGAGCAAGTCCACGGCCTGGGTAGGCAATTCGCCAAAGCGATCTACCAATTCAGCTTCATATTTTTGAAGACCAGTCTCATCGCCCACTTCGTTTAATTGTGTATAGAGATTAAGGCGCTCTGTAATATTGTTGATGTAATCGTCTGGAAAGAGCAGTTCAAAATCGGTGTCCAATTGCGTGTCTTTTACATACACCTTTTCCTGTTTGCCCTCTACCTCTTCATAGAGTTCCTTAAACTCATTTTCTTTAAGTTCTTCAATGGCTTCAGCTAATATTTTTTGATACGTTTCAAACCCAATCTCGTTGATAAACCCGCTTTGTTCACCGCCTAACAAATCTCCTGCACCACGAATCTCTAAATCTTTCATGGCAATGTTGAAACCACTTCCCAGTTCCGTAAATTGTTCCAAAGCTTCAATACGTTTGCGAGCATCTGGTGTCATTACTTCGTAAGGTGGGGTAATAAAGAAACAGAAGGCCTTTTTATTGCTTCGGCCTACTCGTCCACGCATTTGGTGAAGATCACTCAATCCAAAATTATTGGCATTGTGGATAAAAATGGTGTTGGCGTTTGTAACGTCCAGTCCACTTTCTACAATGGTGGTGGAGACTAAAACATCAAACTCCCCGTTCATAAAGGCGAGCATCAATTGTTCTAATTTTCTGCCTTCCATCTGGCCGTGTCCAATGCCGATTTTGGCATCGGGTACCAAGCGCTGAATCATACCGGCAACTTCCTTTATATTTTCTATTCGGTTATGGATAAAAAATACCTGTCCACCACGCTGAATTTCATAAGAAACCGCATCGCGAATGATTTCCTCATTAAACTGAATCACGCGACTTTCAATAGGGTAGCGGTTAGGAGGAGGGGTATTGATGACAGAAAGGTCCCTGGCGGCCATTAAACTAAACTGCAAGGTTCGCGGAATTGGCGTAGCCGTCAAGGTCAACACATCTACATTCTCTTTAATGGATTTAAGTTTATCTTTTACCGCAACTCCAAATTTTTGTTCCTCATCTACAATCAGCAGTCCTAAATCTTTAAACTGCACGTTTTTGTTTACCAGTTGGTGCGTGCCAATGATGATATCGATTTTACCAGCAGACAATCTTTCATGGATGTCCCTTTTTTCTTTTGCTGTTCTAAAACGGTTTAAATAATCAACGGTAACGGGCATTTCTTTAAGCCGTTCCTTAAAAGTTCTATTGTGTTGAAAGGCTAAAATAGTAGTGGGCACCAATATGGCAACCTGCTTGCCATTGTCCACCGCTTTAAATGCAGCTCGGATAGCGACCTCCGTTTTACCAAAACCAACATCGCCACAAATCAAACGGTCCATAGGGCGTTCGCTCTCCATGTCTTTTTTTACATCTTGCGTAGATTTTTCTTGATCTGGAGTGTCTTCATAAATAAATGACGCTTCCAGCTCATGCTGCAAATAACTGTCTGGAGCGTATTGAAATCCTTTTTCCAAACGACGTTTTGCATAAACTTTAATAAGGTCAAAGGCAATTTTCTTAACACGGCTCTTGGTCTTGTCTTTTATCTTTTTCCAAGCACCAGAACCTAACTTGTAGATTTTTGGAGGGGCTCCATCCTTGCCATTGAACTTCGATATTTTATGCAGCGAGTGAATGCTTACATAGAGAATATCGCGCTCGCCGTACATTAATTTTATGGCTTCTTGTTTTTTACCTTCTACATCAATTTTTTGAAGCCCCCCGAACTTACCAATGCCATGGTCAATATGGGTTACATAATCACCAATTTCCAGTTTATTGAGTTCTTTAAGGGTGATGGCCTGTTTTTTGGCATAACCATTCTTTAACTGGAATTTGTGATAGCGTTCAAAAATTTGATGATCGGTATAGCAGGCAAGTTTTAAATCATGCTCAATAAAACCTTGATATAAAGGAAAAACTACAGTTTTGTAATGAACCGTTTCCTCTACTTCTTCAAAAATGTCATGAAAACGTTTTGCCTGTTGCTCCGTAGCGCAGAAAATATAATTGGTAAAACCTGCTTCATGATTTTCGTTGATGTTTTCAATAAGCAAGTCAAACCTTTTATTGAAGGAAGGTTGAGGTTTGGTATTGAATTTAATTTCTGATGCTACACTCAGCTCATCAAGGTGTGAGATTTTGCTGGTTTCAAGTTGTCCTTCGACAGAATCTGGATGACTTGTTCTTCCATCTAATTCAATCAAACTAAAATCCTGAAATTGTGATTTTAATAAGTCCGAACTCACGAAAAGTTCTTCTGGTTTAGCGTGTTTGATCTCCTCGCTGAGCTTTGTGAAATTTTCTTCAGCTTTTGCAAAAAATGAATCGATTCTACCATAGACCAAATCCAAGTTCTTTGAAAAAATCACAGTTTTAGGAGAGATGTATTTTAAAAAACTTTCACGGGATTCCTGCAAAAATTTGTTCTCAACATTTGGGATAACGGTAATGCGCTTTACTTTTTCTGTGGACAATTGTGTTTCCACATCAAAAGTCCTGATGCTTTCTACTTCATCTCCAAAAAATTCAATACGATAGGGTTCATCATGGGAAAAAGAAAAGACATCCACGATTCCGCCACGCACGGAAAATTCGCCTGGTTCCGTTACAAAATCTACACGCTTGAATTTGTATTCAAAAAGTACCTCGTTAAAAAAGTCCAGAGAGAGGGTATCTTCCAACTTAATTTTTAAGGTGTTTTTGTCCAGTTCTTTTCTAGTGACCACTTTTTCAAAAAGCGCATCGGGATAGGTAACGATTACTGCTGGTTTCTTTCTGGAATTTATTCTGTTTAGGACCTCTGCTCTTAAAAGTACATTGGCATTGTCTGTCTCCTCAATTTGGTAAGGTCTACGATAACTCCCGGGGTAAAAAAGCACTTCATTTTCACCAATTAATTGTTCCAGGTCATTAAGATAATAGGCAGCTTCTTCCTTATCATTCAGTAAAACCAAAAAAGGCAATTCGGCAGATTTAAAGATATCGGCAATGGCAAAAGATAGTGAAGAACCTGTAAGACCCTTAATACTGATTTTTTCAATTTGGGCAATTGTGTCCCTCAGTTTCCCAAGTTGTGGAGACTGTTTAAAAAGTTGGGAAACTGATGCTTTGGTCAATCCAAAAACTTTGTGGCAAATATAGATTGATGTATAGTTGTTTGCAATAGGTAAATGGGATTTTCTCACATTAGTTAGAAATGACCATCTAGTTGAAATTGTCATTTTTGAATGGGAGAATACCGATTGAGAAATCTAAATTTTTATTACCTCATTTTCAACAATAACATAAACCTCATCTTTCTTTTTAGGTTTAAGTGTGTAGGTTCCTGTAAACTCTCCAAAAGCGGGAAGGATGAGTTGACTTTTGGTCTTAAAAAAACAAGATAGTCTCAAGTTTTGACGTCCATATCCTTTTAGTTTGATGGCTGGGTGGATATGTCCACAGAAATTAAATAAGCCATCTCGTTCTTCTGGATGATGGGTCAATAAAAAATCATCCAAAACCCATTCTTGATAAATCTCAATATTTAATTTTTCAAACAAAAGAGGAGAGATGATATCATGGTTTCCAGATACCAGAATAATCTCAGTAGGGGTTTTGGCCACCCAATTTTCAAAGAACTCCCATTCTTTATTTAAGGATGAATGAAATAGGTCTCCCAAAAAACATATTTGAAAGGGACTAAAATCTGCAACGATTTGATCAAGCAATAGAAAATTCTTATGGATGGCTTGTCTAGGAACGGCAGCTCCAAATTTTCTAAAATGATTCACTTTTCCCAAATGAACATCGCTAATGAGCAACAGTGATTTTTCTACCCAAAACATTCCTCCCAGAGGATGAAGAATAAATTCTTGATTGTTAAAATGTATGGTTTGAGTCATCTGGTCAAAATCTTGGTCATTCGTTTTATGCGATCAGCTAGTTTCTCATTGGATAGTTTTTCACGAAGCCTATCCGTAATAATAGGAAATGAAAATGGCGTTGGATTGCTACACTTTTTCCATGCAATCTCTTGCTGCTCAATTCGTTCTAAAGCCAATCGCAAACGACCTTCTTCTAATTGGTGTTCAAAAGTTTCGGTAAAGGCCTGTTGAAACAGAAGGTTGTCTGGTTCAAAGTCTTTGAATACATCAAAAAGTAATTGTGAACTGCTCTGTAAATGTTTCATTTTTATGCCTTTGTCTGGATAACCTGTAAAGACCATTCCACTGATTACCGCAACATCCCTAAATTTTCGCTTTGCCATTTCATTGGAATTCAAACTTTTTTGCAGATCACTCAGCATATATTCTGGAGTAAAAAGATTGTTGTCCAATACCTCCTGAATGTTGATTTCTTTGTCCGATAAGAGTTCAAAGCCATAATCGTTAAAAGCCAAAGAGCAGGTGATAGGGGTCAGTAAACTTATGCGGTATGCCAATAAACTGCTCATTCCTTCATGGATTGCCCTACCTTCAAAAGGATAAAAGATATGATGATAGCCGTCATTGGTTTTAAAAGTTTCTATAAGAAATTCATTTGGCTTTGGAACAATGCTATCTTCTCGTTGTTTGGTAAACATGGGAGCCAAAGATTTTATTTCTTTTGATTGCTTCTTGGGTTCCAGTTCTGCTGTATATAATTCTTGACGAAGCAATTCTGACATTTGTGCGGAGAAACTCAATCTACCACCCATCCAACTGGGCACTTTATTGGTTCTTTTTGAAGAGTTACGTACATGGGCAGACATACCTTTAACACGAATAAATTCTAAGTTTCTGCCCGCAAAAGTAAACACATCGCCAGCAGTTAATTTGGATATGAACGATTCTTCAATAGTACCAATGTACCCTCCTTTTTGATAACGAACCGATATGGAGGCATCTCCTACTATTGTTCCTATTTGAAAACGATGACGCATGGCAATTCCACGATTATTGACCTTGAATTTTCCATCTGCTTCTACCTCTACCTTTTTATATTCATCATAGGTTTTTAAACTTTGGCTGCCCATAACTAGAAAGTTCAAGAGCCATTGCCATTGTTCTTCTGAAATTGCTTGATAGCAAAAAGTCTGTTTGATCTCTGGATAAATTTCATCGGGATAAAAACCATCGGATACTGCCAAGGTGGTTAAATACTGAACCAAAACATCAAAACTATTCAAATAAGGAACCCTATCTTCAACAGCTTCTTTTTTAACGGCTTGTTGCATGGCGGATGCCTCAATGAGTTCTATGGCGTGGGTTGGTAGAAAGTGGATCACACTTTCCTTGCCCGGTCTGTGACCACTTCGTCCTGCACGTTGCAAAAATCGAGCTACCCCTTTTGGCCCCCCAATTTGTACCACGGTTTCCACAGGTGCAAAATCTACACCTAAATCTAGACTAGAAGTACAGACCACCGCCTTCAAACTTTCATTCCGTATGGCTTGCTCCACCCAAAGGCGCGTTTCTTTGTTGATGCTGCCGTGGTGCATGGCAATTTCACCAGCATATTCTGGATGCTTCTCCAAAATTTTCTGAAACCAAATCTCACATTGACTTCTAGTATTTGTAAATAGCAAGGTGGTTTTGCTATTGTTAATAATGGGCACGACTTCTTCTAGTAAGTGAAGCCCTAAATGCCCACGCCAAGGAAATGTCTCCATTTCTTTTGGAATGATACTTTTGACTGTTATTTTCTTATTCAGTTTGGCTTTTACCAAAATTGAATTTTCATGGGCCAAGGAAGTAGGGCCAAGAAGGACTTCCCGAGCTTGGTCCAAATTCCCAATAGTTGCAGAAATCCCCCAGATTCTTAAATCCTTGCATATTGTTTTTAATCTGGAAAGGCCAAGTTCCATTTGCACACCTCTCTTGGTTCCCAAAAGTTCATGCCATTCGTCAACCACTATGGCAGAACAGTCTTTAAAGACTTTATCATACCCTTTTGATGAAAGCAGTAATTGCAAACTTTCAGGAGTGGTAATCAATAAGTCTGGCATTGTTGTTTTTTGCCTTGCACGTTCTTTGGTCGAAGTATCCCCCGTGCGAATGCCTACTGTCATTTGAGTTTCTAAATCTTGGGTAATACGCTCCGCAGATTGTTTGATTTCTTGGGATAAAGCGCGTAACGGAGTAATCCAAATTGCTTTTAGGCCTTTTTTGTGTTTGTCTTTGTAACTAGGATTATTTTTTATGTAATTCAATACTATGGGGAACCAAAGCGCATAGGTCTTTCCACTCCCTGTTGGAGCATTTAGCAATCCGTGCTTGCCTTGCAAAAAAGCATTCCATGTCTCTTTTTGAAAAGGAAAGGGTTTCCAATCTTGTTGGTGGAACCAATTTTCGGCAATATGGAGTAGTTCAGATTCTTGCAGGATAAATTGCGTTAAGGATTACAAAGAGCTATGAAAATTACAAATTTCTTTTGGTGATAATTTTACCATCCTTTCTAGTTTAAGATTTATATTTGCCGAACAAATTTTAGTATATGCCCATTATAGATTTATACGAACATAGCGAACAGAGACATAATTTGGCCCATTTTGCTACTTTGGCAAGTTTGGCAGCCGCGGATGGTGTAATAAGTGAAAAGGAAAAAGCAATATTGGATAAGTTTGCGTTCAAATTAAATATCACCGATGCTGAATATAAAGAGGTGATGAAAAAAGAGAACAAATATCCAATTGAAACTCCCCATAGTGGTGAGAAAAGACTAAAGCGTTTGTTCGATTTCTTTGGGATGGCCTTTGCTGATAACAATCTTGATGAAGAACAAATGGAACTAGTTGTTAAATATGCTATAGGATTGGGTTATTCACCTCAAAAGGCTTCTCTAATCATAAAAAAATCTATTGCCATATTTACAGGCAAAATAGCTTTTGAAGATTACCAGTATTTAATGGATAAGTAGCCTAATGGTACTTATTTAAAAAATCTTCTAATTTTTTAACCATATTTCGGCTTCCACAAAAGAAGGGAACCCGTTGATGTAGTTCAGTGGGCTCAATATCTAATATTCGAGTTTTACCACCAATTGCCAAACCATTGGCTTGTTCTGCAATAAAGGCCATAGGATTACATTCGTAAAGCAGCCTAAGTTTTCCACTTTGCGAAATACTACTTTTTGGATACATATATATTCCACCCTTAATCATATTACGATGAAAATCAGAAACTAGTGAGCCAATATACCTTGAAGTATAAGGCCTGTCACCTTCTTCTTCTTGACAATATTTTATGTAATCCTTAACCCCTTGTAAGAAATGAATGTAGTTTCCTTCATTTACAGAATATATTTTACCATTTTCCGGAAACTGCATATTAGGGTGTGATAAATAAAAGGTGCCCAGTGCGGGATTTAAAGTAAAGCCATTTACTCCGTCTCCAGTGGTGTAAACTAACATTGTCGATGTTCCATAAACCACATAGCCAGCAGCTACTTGTTTATTTCCTGGCTGTAAAAAGTCTTCAAGTTGAACTGGAGTACCAACAGGGGTAACACGTCTATAAATTGAAAATATGGTTCCAACCGAAACATTAACGTCAATATTGGAAGAACCATCCAATGGGTCAATCAATACCACATATTTGTTTTGGTGTTTTTCATCACTACTATTAATGGTGATAAAACTGTCTTCTTCTTCAGAAGCTATTCCACAAACTATCTCTCTATTGGTAAGTGTTTGGATAAATTTTTCATTTGCAAATACATCTAATTTTTGCTGGTCTTCCCCTTGAATATTAGTGTCGCCAGCAGCTCCGATTACGTCAACCAAACCTGCTTTATTTACTTCGTGATTAACTACTTTAGCGGCTAAACGAATGGCATTGATTAGTTTAGAGAGCTCTCCAGAAGAGTATTGAAATGAAGACTGGTTTTCAATAATGAATTCTCCAAGGGTCTGATTTTTTCTTGTCATTAAAGTAGGGTTGTGTTTTGCCCACAAATATCGGGCATTTTGTGATACTACATCGATTTCGTAGAAGTAAAGTTTTTGATTTTTATAACTTTGAGTTTTATTTATAACAATATGAATTTTTCAATCAGAGATGCCCAGCAAGAAGATATGCAACAAGTGTTGACTCTTATTCAGGAGTTGGCAGAATTTGAGAATGATCCAAATGCTGTAGAAGTCACTAAAGAGGATTTAGTAAAAGATGGTTTTGGAGAGAGTAAACTATTCCATTGTTTTGTTGCTGAAAAAGACAAACAGATCGTAGGGATTGCATTGGTATATCCTCGCTATTCTACTTGGAAAGGCCCAGTGATTCATTTGGAAGATCTAATTGTTGCCGAAAAGATGCGAGGAAGTGGTTTGGGCACCGCCCTTTTAAATGAAGTGGTAAAATATGGGCATAATTTGGGCGTTAGAAGAATTTGCTGGGAAGTATTGGATTGGAATGAGCCTGCTATCAACTTTTATGAAAAAAAGGGCGCTAGGGTGATGCGAGATTGGGATGTTGTTCAACTAGATGAGATGGGGATTAACAACTATATAGGTAATTTGAATTAACCTTTTAAGGGAAAATATAGAACCAAGAATAGATGAGAGTTTTTAAGTTTGGTGGGGCTTCTGTTAAAGATGCCGAAGGTGTTAGGAATGTTGTTAAAGTGCTTCAAGAAGTAGGTCAAGAAGATACTTTGGTAGTGATTTCTGCAATGGGAAAGATGACCAATGCAATGGAAAAAGTAGTGGCTTCCTATTTTAAGGATAAACAGGCCATCACAGCTTCTATACAAGAAGTAATAGATTACCATGAAAGTATTTTGTCAGATTTGTTCGAAAACAAAAATCACCCTGTCTATAATAAGATAAAACTCCTGTTTGATGAGGTTAAAGGATTTTTAGCTTGGAACAAGTCACCAAAATATGCCTTTGTTTATGACCAAGTGGTTGGGTACGGAGAATTGGTTTCTACGACTATTGTAAGCGAGTATTTTAATGAGGTTGGAATTGCCAATGTTTGGCAAGATGTTCGGAATCTCATTAAAACGGATAATAATTATAGAGATGCTTCCGTGAACTGGGAACGCACTCAGAAAGAGGTTTCTGCTAAAGTGGATATGTCTAAATTGAATATTACCCAGGGTTTTTTGGGGAGTGATGACAATAATTTTACAACTACTTTGGGTAGGGAAGGTTCTGATTATTCTGGAGCGATTTTGGCCTATTGCCTTAATGCAGATTCCGTTACAATCTGGAAAGATGTTCCTGGAGTTTTAAATGCAGACCCTAGAAACTTTAAGGAAACCCAGTTGCTTGATCAAATCTCATATAGGGAGGCTATAGAATTGGCTTTTTATGGAGCCTCTGTAATTCATCCCAAGACCCTTCAACCGTTGCAAAGAAAAGAGATTCCATTGCTTGTAAAATCTTTCATTGCTCCTAATGGCGATGGCACAACAGTTGGCAAGGGAGAAGATATATCGCCTAAAGTGCCTTGCTTTATTGTAAAAAAGAATCAAGTATTGATAAAACTTTCTTCCCTTGATTTCTCCTTTATAATGGAAGACAATATTAGTGAGATATTCAAACTGTTCCACCATCATAAAATGAAGGTAGATTTAATTCAGAATTCTGCCATCAGTTTTTCAGTTTGTTTGGATAATAAGTTTAATGGTCTTGAACTCATGTTGAACGAGCTAAAACGAAAATTCAAGGTGGTTTGCCATGAAGATGTTTCTCTTTACACCATAAGGCATTTTAATGATAAGGCGGTAAAATCACTTCAAAATGGAAGGTCTGTTCTAGTGGAACAACGTGGTAGAGAGACAGTTCAACTCGTTGTAAAATAAAATTTCCAAAACTGCATTACCACTAAAAATCTAATAGCTGTAATTTTCTATCTTTACGCTTACCTAATTTTTGTTTTATGGGGTTGGTTTCTGCGAAAGAGGTGGCAAAAGTCATTAATTTGGACAGGTATGGTTTTTTAGGCACCTTCGTTGGATGGCTTTTAATGGTTGCCACAAGAATTACTGGGATAAATAGATTTTATAATAAGAATAAGTCACTTCCGGGAAGAGATTTTTTAGAAGCTATCTTGGATCATTATGAAATTGATTTTGAGATTCCGGAAGAAGATTTAAAACGTCTTCCCAAAGACGGGCCTTATATCACCATCAGTAATCATCCGCTAGGAGGAATAGATGGTGTTTTGTTGTTAAAACTCATGCTAGAAGAACGGGAAGATTTTAAAATCATCGCAAATTTCCTTTTAAATCGAATTGAACCCATGAAGCCATATATAATGCCGGTGAATCCTTTTGAAAATCATAAGGATGCCAAAAGCAGTATTGCAGGCTTTAAAAATGCACTTTCACACCTTAGGGAAGGTCACCCTTTGGGTATTTTTCCAGCAGGTGAAGTATCTACTTATAAAGATGGAAAGTTGGTGGTGGACAAACCTTGGGAAGAGGCAGCGCTTAAACTTATTAGAAAAGCGGAGGTTCCGGTGGTTCCAATATATTTTCATGCTAGAAACAGCAGACTTTTTTATAGGTTATCCAAAATAAATGATGTTTTTAGAACGGCAAAACTACCGTCAGAGGTTGCTTCTCAAAACAGAAGACCTATAAAGGTTCGTGTTGGGCAACCCATATCTGTAAATGCCCAAAAGGAAGAGGAAACGCTAGAATCTTTTGCAGAATTATTAAGAAAGAAAACCTATCTCTTGGCCAATGCGTTTGAGAAAGAACGTTTGATCGATAAAGTGCCCACCACTTTAAAAATTCCTAAACCCCCTAAAAAAATAGCTACGGCCGTTGGCTCTGAAGTATTGCAAGGCGAAATAGAAAAGTTAAGGGAAAAAGATTGCCGAATGCTTCAAAGTAAGAACTACGAAGTATACCTGGCCCAAGAAAAGGATATGCCCTTTATTTTAAATGAAATTGGAAGACAACGCGAAATAACCTTTCGTGAAGTAGGGGAAGGAACCAATAATGCTGTTGATTTAGATGAGTTTGATTCTTATTATCACCATCTTTTCTTGTGGGATGATCAGGAAAAGGCTATAGTTGGAGCGTATCGTATGGGGCTTGGTTCTCAAATATTCAAAAAATATGGTATTGATGGCTTCTACCTTCAAGATCTGTTTCGTTTTGAACCGGAACTCTATGGAATGATGGAGAAATCCATTGAAATGGGAAGGGCCTATATAGTTAAAGAATATCAGCAAAAACCAATGCCTTTGTTTTTGTTATGGAAAGGGATTGTGCATACCACCTTAAGACACCCAGAGCATAAATATTTAATAGGGGGGGTCAGTATCAGTAATCAGTTCTCCAACTTTTCAAAGTCGTTAATGATTGAGTTTATGAAATCTAACTATTGGGATCCCTATGTGGCTCAATATATAAGACCTAAGAAAGAATTTAAAGTGCAGTTGAAGGATGCTGATAAAGAATTCATTTTTGATGACACCCAAGCTGACTTGAACAAGTTCGATAAGTTGATTAACGAAGTAGAACCAGGTAGTCTTCGTTTACCGGTTTTGATTAAAAAGTACATCAAACAAAATGCAAAAGTCGTTGCTTTTAATGTTGATCCACTATTTAATAATTCTGTGGATGGGTTAATGTACATAAAGATTGCTGACTTACCTGAAAGCACTGTCAAGCCTGTTATGGAGGAATTCCAAGCTGAATTGGAACGTAAATTAAACCACTGATTTTTTAATTAAATGAGTTTGGGAAAACCATTAGTATTTACCATCTTATTTCTTTCTTCGGTTTTAGGTTATAGCCAAGAAATAGAAGGGTTTGTATTTGATAACATGACCAAAAAACCTATTGATGGAGCTTCTGTTTACTTTGATGGTAGTTCTATCGGTACGATAACAGATGAGCAAGGTAATTTTAAAATTAGGCTGCTATTTCAAAATAATGCCACTTTAGTAATACGTTATTTGGGTTATGAGACTAAAAAGATCGTCAATCTAGAAGAAGTTGATGAACTAAAAATTGGGCTTAAGGAAAAAGTGGAGAGTTTAAAGGAAATTGTTGTTACATCTGATCCATTTTCCCGTAAGCAAAAACTAAAGGTTTTTAAATTAGAATTTTTAGGAGATACAAAAGGTGGTCGTAACAGCACAATTATAAATGAAAGTGAAGTAAAACTGTATTTTAATTCCTATGATAATACACTTTCTGCCTATTGCGATAAACCATTGATTATTAGAAACGAATATTTGGCATATGTTGTAAATTTTGAGATAGAGGAATTCAAAATTTTCTTTAAAAAAAAGAGCTTAGAACGAACAGATAACATTTATCATACAGTTTATGATGGTTCTACCCAGTTTTATGATATATCATCCAATGATTTGAAAATAAGGGAACGTAGAAAGAAAGCATATCTAGGTTCAAGTATGCATTTTATGAGATCGTGCTGGAATGGAGATTTGAAAACTCAAAATTTTAGATTGAAAGAAGGATTTAAACCAGTACCAATTAAAAACTTTTTTTCTAAAGAAAACCCGAAAGAAGATTTGCAGAATATTCGATTTTCAGGTGCTAAGTATGTAATCTATCATAAGAGAAAAGGCAATTATAGATCTACCTTAAGGATAAACAATCTTGATACAGTCTATACTTTGGATAGATATGGAAATTATTCTCCTTTTCAAGAAATAGTCTTTGGCGGTTACATGGCCAATTTTCGTATTGGGGAAATGTTGCCAATAGATTATGGGCTTTAAAAAAGCTGAGCTTTGTTATCGTCAATTCACCAATTCTTCTTTTACAAAGTTGTGGCAAAACTCTTTTATTTCATCCCGGGCCTTTAAGAATGCCGCATGTTTTACATCTTCTGTACCGGTAACTTTTGAAGGGTCAAAAAAGTTATGGTGGATGCGTTCTGCGTTTTTAGCTGGAATAAACGGACAATTTTCTTTGGCGTGGTCACAAACAGTGATGATATAATCCCATTCAATACCTTGATATTCATCCACATGGTTAGATGTATGGGAAGTAATATCAATGCCATCTTCATTCATTATGGATACAGCTCCTGGGTTTAATCCGTGTGTTTCTATTCCAGCACTATAAATAATTGCCAAAGAATCTTGAAAGTAGTTTAAATACCCATGTGCCATTTGGCTTCTGCATGAGTTCCCAGTACAAAGGACCAATACGTTTTTCATTTTTTTGATATGATAATTAATCTACACCTATAGTTTCACTTCTTTTTTCAAATAACAAATTGTCTTTCCAAATACCTTTAATTTTCCCAACTCGTTCGCGTTTACCAATAAAGCGAAACCCAACTTTTTTATGGAGATGTATACTTGCTTCATTTTCTGGAAAAACCCCTGATTGTATTGTCCAAAATCCAGCTTTTTCACTTTTAGATATGAGTTGCTTTAAAAGTAGCTTACCAACCCCTTTTCCTCTGCTTTCCGCTCTAATATAGACACTTACTTCTCCAACACCGCCATAAACGCACCTGCTTGAAACGGGAGATAATGCAGCCCAACCTAGAATCTCACCGTTCTCTTCGGCAATCAACCTACACTGCTCCACATGGGCTTGATTCCAACTTTCATAGCTGGGGATGGTTTGCTCAAAGGTTGCAAAACCAGTTGCTATACCTTGGGCATATATTTGGGAAACACCTTCCCAATCCGAAGCATTCATTTCACGGACTTGCATAATAACGTATTAACAGCAGCCGCCTCCAGGAGTGCAGCCGTTTGAGGCTTCTGTTACCACTTCTGCTGAAGTATCTACAACACCACAAGTTTCTTTGGCTTTACAATCTGTTTTTTCTACAGAAAGTTTTAAAACTAGAGATTGCTCATCCATAGCATAATCATTCACAAAGAGCTGAGCTGTATGAAAATCTGAATTGCTATACTCAAACTTTATTTCAGCATCCCTTACCATGGGTTTAATTCCGTCAACTTTGTTGAGGATGCCTAAAGCTTTGTAGGCCGACATAAACTCTTTTTTGTCTTTTTCCTTTGGACTTTCCCATAATTGTACAATGGTCTCTTTCCAAAAATCCGTTCCCGCTCCACAATCTACTGAATCCACAATGATATTTTTGATTTCAGTGATATGGTAATTTGCTCCTACAAATTTGCCTTTAGTGTATTCAAAAAGCAAACTTTTATTCTGATGTTGTTTTAGTAAGGATAGAAATTCTGATGTATTCATGATTAACAGCAATTATAATTAATATTGGCAAAAAACGTATTGAAGGAATTTTGTAATTCTTCCCAACGTTCTTCATTGATACAGTAGCATAGGTTTTTACCTTCAAAGGTTCCTTTTAAGAGACCTATTTTCTTTATTTCGTTTAAATGTTGTGATATAGTAGGTTGCGAAAGTCCAATAACATCAACCAAATCATTGCAGATACAATTTTCCTGTCTGCTTATATATTCTAAAATCGATATACGTGCAGGATGCGCCAAAACTTTGGCAACTTGTGCCAGCTCGTTTTGTGTTGCAGAAAACATATGTGTTTTAGAAGCTCCCATTATTGATTATAACGACATTGATAATTTTATATTGCAATATTACGATAATAATAGTAAATAAAAAAGCCAGAGCATATTTCTCTGGCTTTTTTTCTAGAACCAAGGTTTCTTTCCAACCTGGTATGTGTTGTAAAATTCATCATCAGATTTGGTAAGGTAAATGATACCCTCTACCAATCCAATTACACTGGGGATCCAAACAAAAAGTAACCCTATTCCAACGCATGAAAGCACATATGCCACTATAGAAACTCCAAGTAAAATGAAACCTTCCTTATTGTACCCGAGCATAAATTTGTGTACTCCTAGCGAACCCAAAATAATGGCTAGAACTCCAGTTAATATTTTTTTATTCTCACCACCTGCACCTTTAATGCCCTCGGCAAATTCATTAGCAGTTTTTTTAGCTTCGTCAGCAAAATCCCCTGCTGCTTCTTTGGCATCTTCAGCAGCATCCTTTGCGGCTTCTTTGGCATTGTCAAAGGCATCTTCTGCCTTATCTCCTAAGTCTTTGTTTTCTTCAGACATGGTAATTATAATTTGTTGGTTAAACGAGTCTTAAAAATAAGGATTATTTTAATAGCTATAAGAAAGCTTTATCAACAGGTTGCCAAAGTTCTATTTTATTACCTTCAGGATCCAATATCCAGCCAAATTTCCCGTAATCGTACTCTTCAATCTCACCAACAATAGTAACACCTTCGGTTTTTAGTGCTTTTAAAAGTTCTACCAAATTTTCTACTCTAAAATTCATCATGAACTGTTTTTCGCTTGGCTGAAAATAGGTAGTATCATCTTTGAACGGGCTCCATTGGGTTATACAATCATTTCCTTCTTTGTCCTTCCACCAAAAACTCCAACCATATTGGTCTACGGGAATTCCTAGACGTTCTTTATACCATTTTTTAATGTTATCCGGATCTTTCGTTTTAAAGAAAAACCCTCCCAGTCCTGTTACTCTTTTTTTCATAATTATATTATTTTCAGCTCCCACTGATGGGAAACCAAATTACCGTTTTATGTTTTTCTCGTATAACGCTATCCATGCTTTTGGGGTAATTTTTTGACATAGTTCTGCTATAAGTTCATATGGAATGTTTTCCATTTTTTTAAATCGGATACAACTCTTGCCCATATCCAATTTGGTTTTAACATGTTTTGGGTATTCCCCAACAAACCAGTCCAGTAATTTTTTATCCGCATAAATTCCTGAATGGTATAATGCCACAAAGTTCTTTTGTGAGGCTATGTTTACGAAAGGCAAAGGCAGTTTGGGGTCACAGTGATATCCGGGTACATATAGAGAATGAGGAACCACATAACCTATCATTTTATAACTGATACATTCCTGAAATCCTTCTGGTAAACTTGCTTTAACCGTTTCTCGCAATTTGGAAACGGCTAATTTGCGATCTTCAGGTAATTTGCTAATATATTCATCTGGCGTGTTGGCATCTATTGTCATGATAAAATTATTTTCGTTGCAATAACAAAGCTGAAATTAAAGTAATAATAAATCCTATTATAAAAACGGTCATGGCCATTAGGGCAAAAGAAAAAAGTGGGTTAGAAAACATTTCCCTCTGTGATTCTAGTTTTGCCAATTTTATTTCAAATTCATCCGCAGGTAAAGAGGTTCTCATATTTTCAACTGCAGTGTCGTAATATTGAGTTGTAAAATCTGGATTAAGCACCTCGCTATAAAAAATATCAAGAAACCCAAATGCTAAGGCTGTAATAAGGCTAATAAGTATGCCGATGATTAAGGCCTGTTTAAAACTTACCTTGCCTTGATTTTCTTTATCTCTGAAATGTTTAATGCCTAAATAGACAAACCCCAGGGATAAAATCATAGACACATAACCCAATACTTCTTGGATGGAATATGACAAATCACTTAATAGGAACCAGCTTGTTAAAAAGAGAATAGAGATGGTGATGGCACCATAAAGTCCAAATCTTGTTATGGTTTTTTTCATAATCAGTTATTTAAAAGATTAGGCCAAAAGTAGTAATGGAGATAAGTTTGGGAGTCATACTAAAGTACCAAAACCATAGCAATTTGACTCAAAATCAATCAAATAGCTATAATTTGAAGGGCTTTTGCTTTCTGTATTGCTTGGGTACGACGCTTGGCATCCAACTTTACCAACAGGCTGGAAACATGGGTTTTTATAGTGCTTTCTGAAACAAAAAGCTTATCAGCAATTTCTTTGTTGGATAGACCATCGGAAATTTGGACTAGCACTTCATATTCGCGCTTGCTTATACCAAGCTGTTCTATCTTTTTATAATCTATGGAAATAGAAGAAAGTTTTTCTTTCTGCAATGTTCTCTTGTTGATGTAAACACCAATGATAAAAAATACAATTGCAATGACAGCTATCACTATTTCAAGGGAAACATCACCAGAAACGTAGGAGTATTTACTGAACTTGAAAAGGACAAGCAATGCCACAATAAGGGAAGAAAAAACGAAAACGGTCTTTTTCACTTAATAAAATTAACAAAATCTAGCTTTGATTTTGTCCACAACGGTCTGTGCCAGTTTTTCTTTACTCTCAACAGTCCAGCCTGCTACATGAGGAGTTAGTAAAACGTTCTTGGCTTTTCGCAAGAATTTGAATGCCTTTGGTTTTTGAACAAACATGTTCTCGAACGATTTCTTCTCGTATTCCAGAACATCCAATCCGGCACCTAGAATTTTTTCTGATTTTAGACCGTCAACCAAATCTTTGGTGACAGCACATTTACCCCGTGCCGTATTTAAAAACCAAAAAGGTTTGTGAAATGCGTTAATGAATTCCTTGTTGACCATTCCTGTGGTCAATTCAGTCTCAGGGACATGAAGACTCACAATATCTGACCTTTGTTGAAATTCCATAATTCCTACCTGTCTTGCATTGTCATCACCTACACCACCAATGATGTCATAACAAATGATTTCTACATCAAAACCTTTAAGTTTTTGGGCAAATGCCTTACCCATATTTCCATAACCGATAATACCAACGGTCTTGCCATCCAATTCTACACCTCGGTTACCTTCGCGGTCCCATTTTCCTTTTTTCACTTCTCTATTGGCCTTGGTCATTTTGTTCATTAAAGACAACAACATTCCTAAAGTATGTTCCCCAACAGCATTTCGGTTTCCTTCCGGAGCGGAAGCCAAGAACACATTTTTTTGCTTGGCATATTCGATGTCTATGTTTTCCAAACCTGCCCCAAGCCTGCCTATAAACTTGAGATTTGTTGCTTTATCCAAAAACTGTTGGTTCAAAGTAAACCTGCTTCGGATAATGACCCCATCGTACAAATGGATTTTCTTTTCAACCTCTTCTTTAGAGGATGTATAGTCTTCATGGTTTTCAAAACCCAATTGGGTAAATTGTTCAAGAAGTAATGGATGGTTGGTGTCTAAGTGGAGAACTTTCATGGGCTAAATATACCCTAAATTTTAGGGTACTCAGTTTGAGTCATTTCGTGTTGTACGGCACCTGTATGGGCCGTGTTTTGTTTTTCAAAAAGCAATAAATGGACTTCTTCGTCATTCTTTGTCATAGGATTATGTTCCACCCCTTTAGGCACAACAATAATTTCACCCTCTTTTACTACTTCCGTTCTATCTCTAAACTGCATGTACAGGGTGCCTTTTATTACTTGAAAGAGTTCATCTTCATTTTCGTGCGAGTGCCAGACAAATTCTCCTTTAATTTTAGCTAAGATTACCTGCATATCATCCACTGTAGCTATTTGATGTGGATGCCACTGCTTGGTAAATTTGGTGTGTTTTTGCTTTAAATTTATAGTCTCCATATTTTTTTAATTTATTGGTATTGGAAGGTTGTGCATCTTTAAAAAAGAAAGCTTGTCCCAATATCCTCTTTGGAATTTGATTTTACCCTCTACAATGTGAAAAAAACCACAGCCTCTTAACCCCAACGGATCCTTCCACTCCAAAATGGCCCAATCCCCATCTTGGAAAATATGTTCAGGAATACAGACCATTTCCGCCGTACTAAACTCGTTTTTAAACATTTCGAATATGGCTTCTTTTCCTATAATTGGATCATTTGCAACTTGATGATTTATAGCATCTGTATGATAAAGTTGTACCAATTCTTCCGCATTTCCAGAGTTAAAAATCGTGACCCATTGCTGTATTACATCTTTAGGTGTCATTTGTGGTATACTTGAATTTATTGAAAAAGATAACTACAACTAAAGATACTAAATTCCTAAAACCAACTTGGCAATCCAAAAGTAAATTAAGATGCCAAAAATGTCATTGCTTGTGGTGATAAACGGGCCTGTTGCGATTGCAGGATCAATACCTCGTTTATCTAAAAAAAGTGGTATAAATGTGCCTATGATTCCAGCTACGATAATAACCACAACCAAGGAAATGGAAATGGCCAAGGCGGTTAAGAAATCCCCTTTCCATATCCATGTAAAAACTAAAAGTAATACGGCAAGTATGAGTCCATTCAATAAAGCCAATAACATTTCTTTGACCAAACGGTTACTAATACTACCCTTTAAATCATCATTTGCAAGGCCCTGAACAATAATGGCGCTGGATTGCACTCCCACATTACCTGCCATTGCAGCAATTAAAGGGGTAAAGAAAAAGAGGATGGCATGTTTTGCGATCATTTCTTCAAAACCGCCCATTATGGCCGCGGCCCCCAATCCTCCAAAGAGCCCTAGAATTAACCAAGGTAAACGGGCACGGGTAAGTTCCCAAATGCTATCATCTGCCTCAACATCCTGAGAGATACCAGCTGCCAGTTGGTAATCCTTTTCGGCTTCTTCCTTGATTACGTCCACAATATCATCAATGGTAATACGACCGACCAATCGACCTATTTCATCCACTACAGGAATGGCTTCCAAATCATATTTAGACATAATCTTGGCTACCTCCTCAGCTTTTTCGTTGACATTTACATGATCCACCTTTGAAATATAGACGTCTTTTATATGGGTCTTTGTGGAAGTTGTCAATAGATCTTTTAATGAAAGTCTGCCTTTGAGTTTGTCATCATCATCTACAACATAAATGGAATGTACCCTAGTAACACTTTCTGCTTGGGCACGCATTTCTTTTACACACGTGAGAACATTCCAATTTTCTTTGACTTTCACTAACTCTTTGGCCATAAGTCCACCAGCGGTATCCTCATCATAACGTAAAAGATCTACAATATCCTTGGCATGTTCCCTATCTTCTATTTCTGAAATGACCTCTTGAACAATATCTTTTGGAAGTTCACTAACAATATCTGCAGCATCATCTGTGTCCAGTTCTTCCAACTCACCGGCTATCTCTTTGGCAGAAAGATTTTTTAATATGGATTCCCGTAAATCCTCGTCCATTTCGGCAAGGATATCAGAGGTCTTTTCACTATCTAAAAGTTTAATGAGATAAGTAGCCTCATATTTGGTAAGCTCTTCTGCTATTTCTGCAATATCCGCATAGTGGAACTCCTTCATCATCAACCTAAGGTCAGCGTTCTTTTTGTCCGCTACTAGTTGTTGAATCTGCTCTATTAGCTCGTCTGTGAGTTTAAACGGAATCATTTGCTATCTTCTGCGTTAACGCTATAAAATCGGCTACACTTAGCTGTTCTGGGCGCTGGTCAAATATAGTATCTTCTTTTAGATTATCAGATAGGTTAAAAGTTTTAAGGCTATTACGAATGGTCTTTCGTCTTTGGTTAAAACTTGCCTTTATAATTTTGAAAAATAAATGTTCATCGCAAGGCAGTTTTAAGTTTTCCTTTCTCGTTAAGCGCAATACTCCTGATTGCACCTTTGGTGGTGGATCAAATACTTCGGGATGAACAGTAAACAAATATTCAGCTTCATAAAATGCTTGAACTAAAACCGATAGGATGCCATAGGTTTTATTCCCAGGTTTTCCGCAAATACGCTGTGCAACTTCTTTCTGGAACATTCCTGAAAATTCTGGAACCTGCTGACGCATTTCAAGCATCTTAAAAACGATCTGTGTAGAAATATTATAGGGAAAATTTCCAGTGATGGCAAATTGCTCATCACCGTACAATTGCTTTAAATCGAACTTTAAAAAGTCCGCTTCTATAATGTTTAATCGGTTGTTTTTTTCAAACACTGTTGGATGTTCCAAACGAAAACTATGATTGAGATATACTATGGATTCCTCATCAAGATCCATGGCAACCAAATCCATATCTTTAAGCAGTAGATATTTAGTGAGAACTCCCATGCCTGGGCCAATCTCTATAACATTGGTATAATCTTTTAGGGAAAGTGTGTCTGCAATTTGTTTGGCAATGTCTTCATCTATAAGAAAGTGTTGTCCTAAATGCTTTTTAGCCCTTACCGCACTTTCTTCTTGCCCGTTTTTAAATTTCTTTGCCTTACCACTGGCAAACTTTTTTTTATTTTTTTTGGACACGGGACGTTTTTTTGCAAGTTAATGTGAATTTTCGATATACAACCAAGCCTCAACACCAGATTCTAATTTTACCTTTTTGCGTTTGTAAGCGCTTGTTTCATACACATCGGCTTTTTGTAATTCAAGAGCAGTTACCTCATAGACTTTTCCCTCAACCTTGTTTTTAAAATCATTGGTTTGCACGACTAAAGAATATCTTTCATAAACTGCATTTTCCAGACGTTTGAATCCGGACAAAAAATCCGTTTTTCCATCTAGAATGCGACCAAAAATATATTGTTGGACTTGCAAATCTTGTAGCGTACCATAAGTAAAAAGATAATCCAAAACTTTAGGGAATCTGTTGACTAATGATCTCCAGTTCTGTTCTGAAGGCCACAAATTTGTTAGAAAACAATTTTGGCACATCTGCTCTAAGGCGCTCAGCATCTTTCTTATAATACAGTTCTAGAGTCTGCCTATCTTTAGTTGTGTATTGGACCGAATATGTAATTCCTCCCATATCTTCTTCAACTAAAACTTTGGCCATTTTTGCGTGAGAAAATTTCCCAGTGGCCAGCATATCTGGAACATGTTTGTCCCTCATCCATATAAGCCATTCGTCATGAACGCTTTCATCTATATTGATTGTAACATTGTATATGAGCATTAACCCTTAGTTTTGATGGCTTAAATGTAGATAAGTTTAATTTATTGCATCACCGCGAAGCCTTCTAAAATGTTTTCTGGCCTTTGGAAAGTAATAACTGTCCTGATAATTGTATATAATTTTTTCGTAATGGGTCTTTGCTTTTTCTGGTTCACTTAAAATGCTTCTGTACAACTCTCCCAATGCAAAATGGGCATCATCTGCCAAAATACCATCAGGATAGAACTCTACTATTTTTTTATAATTGAATTCCGCACTCTCATAAGATTTTTGAGCTTCTAAAAGTTCCCCTTGTTTCAGCAATGCTTCATCCTCAATTTTCTCACCTTTGTGATTCTGCAAAATATCTTCCAAGACCTCAATGGCCTGTTTGTTTTTATTTTGATATGCAAGAAGATCTGCTCTGGCATATTTTTTAAGTGCAGTTTGGGTAGAATCTTCCAAGGAGTTGTCAGAGATTAAAAGACTTAGCTGCATGGCATCATTGGCAATAAGTTGTGAAGTGGAACCTCTAAGCACCTTTAATTGTGTTAGTGCCCAATTAAAATCACCTTTGTAAAAACTGGTCTGTGCTACCTTAAAACGAGCGTCTTGACCTAAAACATCATTCTTTAAGCTCTTCTGAATTTGTGTGAAATAAATTAAGGCTTGATTAAATTTTTGGCCATATACTAAAATGTCTCCTAAAGCCAATTTTACATAGGCAACTCCCATACGTCCTAAAGGAAGCTCTAGACTTTCCTTAAGAATTGCAATTGCCGGTGCTGGAGTTTCCTTTTTAAAAGTTAGGAAGTTGGCATATGCAATTTGAAGTTGTAATGTGCGACTTTGGTTTCCATATTCGCTAACCAATGCTCGAAATTTCTTTTCTACCGCATCTAGTTTTTTTCTGCTTGTACCTTCAAGTTCAATATCTATCAAATGAAGCTCGGCGTTCAATTTGGACACAGGGTTATTACTATTATCCACAATGTATTCAAAAATTGTGGTGGCATTTTCGTAATCTTCATCTTCCAATGTTATCTGACCAAGATTTTCCAAACGGCCCAGAGAAGTTTCATCTGTTCTTTTATAAATAGCTTTCTCTTGACTAAAAGCACTATTGTATTGTTTTTGTTGAATAAAGAGCCAACTCAGTAATTCGTTCCAAAGGATATCTGGGTTTTTCTGGGCATTTTTGAGCAATACTTTTCTCAACAAGACATTGTTGGCATTGGAAGGATCTTCCGAAATAAAATCATCTATGTTGCGAAGGATGTTTGAACGTGAAGTTCTTCCTTCGTGGATTAAATTTAGGTAGGATTGATACATTTTTTCTATATCACCCTGTTCCCCATAGATTCGGGCTAATTGAAAGTCATAATTTAATTCGGGTTTAAGCGTCATGGCTCGGGTATAGGCCAAAACGGCTTGATCTAGCAGTGCGTATTTCTGAAAACGGTAGCCTACGCTATACCCAAAATTCGGATTTTCATCAATTTTTGCTATTGCGTTATCGTAGTAAGTGGTTGCTTTTTCTGGTTGATTTTGCAAGGTATAATTGTAGCCCAGTTCTATGAAAAAAGTAGGGAAGGCATATGAGTCTTCAATTTTCTTCAACAAGAATTTCTCCGCATCTTCATAACGTTCCAATTGTTGATAACAGGCAACCAAACCTTCTGAATAATCCGTACGTCTTGGTTTTTTTTGGACCAACTTTTCATAGAAGACCAGCGCTTTATCATAGTCACCATCATTAAAATACTGTTTGGCCAGAAAATCTTCTTGGGACTTAACCGAAGACAGAAATAGAAAAGAAATAAGAAATAAGATGTATCGCAATACCTTGTTTTATTTCAAATATAACGCAGAAAAACGCCGAAATCTGTTAAGTGATTCCAAATAAATAGGTTGATATTCCTAGTCAATAACATCAAACCCGCAATAAGGAACCAGAACTTCTGGGATTTTGATGCCATCCTCGGTTTGATAATTTTCTAGGATTCCCGCCAAAACTCTGGGCAATGCCAAAGAACTACCATTTAATGTGTGCGCCAATTGACTTTTTCCATTTTCATCCTTAAAGCGAAGTTTTAATCGGTTGGCCTGAAATGTTTCAAAATTGGATACTGAGCTAATTTCTAGCCATCTGTCTTGGGCAGTTGAAAAAACTTCAAAATCAAAGGTTAGGGCAGAGGTGAAGCCTAAATCCCCACCACAAAGACGGAGGACCCGGTAAGGTAATTTCAATTCTCGCAGAATATTCTTAACATGTTCTACCATTTCATCCAAAGCTTGGTATGAAGTTGTAGGCTGCTCAATGCGAACTAACTCAACTTTATCAAATTGATGAAGTCTATTTAATCCTCTTACATGGGCACCATAACTTCCAGCTTCCCTTCTAAAGCAAGGTGTATATCCTGTGTATTTAATTGGAAAATTTTCTAGGGGAACTATATCGCCCCTATGCAAATTGGTAATAGGTACTTCAGCAGTTGGAATAAGGTATAGATTATCTACTTGAGCATGATACATTTGTCCTTCCTTATCAGGTAGTTGACCCGTGCCATAACCTGAAGCCTCATTGACCAAATGTGGTGGCTGTACTTCCAAGTAGCCTGCTTCTGTGTTCTTATCCAGGAAATATGAGATTAAGGCGCGTTGTAAGCGAGCTCCTTTACCCTTGTAAATTGGAAATCCTGCACCTGTGACTTTCACTCCCAATTCAAAATCAATGATGTCGTATTTTTTAGCTAACTCCCAATGTGGCAAAGCACCTTCAGAAAGCGTTGGAATGTCACCTTCGCGGAAAATCTCTTCATTATCCTCATCTGAATTTCCTGCGGGAACAGATTCATGGGGAATATTCGGTATTTGGTATAATTGTTCTTGTAAGGCGGTGCTTGTTGCATTTAAATCTTCTCCCAATTGTTTTGAAGCTTCTTTAAGACCGGCCGTTTGCTCTTTTATTGCATTGGCTTCTTGTGCTTTTCCTGATTTAAAAAGCATTCCAATTTCTTTAGAAAGTTTGTTGGATTCTGCCAAGGTACTATCCAGTTCGGTCTGGATGGAACGTCTTTTTTCATCCAAATCCAATATGGCGGATAAAATAGGCTCTGCATCAACATTTCGCTTTTTCAAAGCTTTGATGATACTCTCCTTGTTCTCTCTAATTATCTGTAATTGAAGCATGGACTTGTATTGAGCGGCAAATTTAAGTCAATCTAAGGAAGTTGACCAACAATTATTCTTTTTGTGATGGTCTTATCCATTCATTGTGCGAGAAATGTTTCCATGGTACACTTGCCAAGTCTACTTTCGGATCCACAAATTCAAGGTATTTACTTTTATTGACTCTAACTTTACTACTTGCAAAAACCTGAATTTTTTCACCTTTTTTTGCGTACTCTTTTTTTAAATGCTGGGCAAACTGCCAGATAAAGTCTGGGTAACAAGCTACCTTTCTTTTTTGTTTTTTGGTAAGATATTCATCTAAATTAATATGACTTCCCTTACCTGTTTCTTTGTTTAAAATTTTAAACGTAACAAGGCCAGTGCGGCTGCGCAACATCATACGCCAGCTTAATCTATGCCCTTCCTCAGTCCACAATACATCATCTTTAAAAGTGTGGTGTCTAAGTGGGAGTACCAGTTGCACCAAAAAATAGAGACTTAAGGCACCGACTAACAATTTTGCGTTTTTTGGGTGATTTACCTCATTATCAATTGCTATGGTTTTCTCTTTTAAGAAAATGTTTCTAATGGTCTGTGGACTAAAAAAGAATACGGTGAAAGCCAATGATAAATAAGGAAAAATCCCAATCTGAAAAACTATACTATTGAATAAATGGAAGAATATGGAAAATGCAAAAGCAATCTTTCTAGTGGGTTTCCATAATAAGGCAGGAACAATCAATAAATCGAAAAGAATGCCAAAGACGGCCACTATTTTATGCACCCACTTTTGTTGTAATAATTCTCCAATCAAGTAATAGTCCTTTTTGGATTTCATTAAGATTTCAATGATGCTAAAATCTAACCAATCTCCATATAGTTTGGCAATTGAAGCATACGTGTACACGATGAACAGTTGTAGAATGATAGTCCATCTAACCCAATTGTACATTGTACGGGAACGAAACTTTGGATTTAATTTGGCATCTAATGAAAAATCTCGGCTTGCAGGCAAAAATGCCATGATAAAAGCCAGCAACATTAATAGATAATAATGGTTGTTGTAAGATGTTTTCTGCATTAAATAGACCCCCGCCCACATAATAGCAAAAGCAAAGGCACTAAATCTATATTTATAGCCAAGGGCTATTAATAAGCCTAATGTTCCCATGATGACAAAATAGATATACATTCCGTTGCCTGGGAGAGGCTGTAACCATTCAAAACCAATAAAGGAAAAGGTGAATTTGGGCTCTATTAATGTTCTGCGTACCCAACCTGTTGCAATGGCGCCATAGCATTCGGCACTTACCAATAATCCATAAAAAACCCTGAAAATAATAAGCTGAGCGTTGTCTATTTTTTTAAAAAGAAATTGGTTCAACATTTTATTTGGTGATTAATGCCAGCGAATGGTTTTTGTCCTTTTTTAACTGTTCTTTCAGTTCCTGTACGGAATCAAATTTATGTTCATCTCTAATACGATGTAAAATTGCTACCTGCACTTTTTTGTCGTAAAGATTCCCTTCAAATTCAAAAAAGTTGATCTCTATGCTCTTTTCTTTTCCTGATACGGTTGGATTAAAGCCAATATTCATCATTCCATGATATTCTTTGTCATTCAAGATGCTCTTCACCACATATACCCCATTTTTTGGAATCAGTTTGTATTCTTCAGCTATATGTAGATTAGCCGTAGGAAAGCCAAATTGTTTACCAAGCCCCTTGCCCTTTTTAATGGTTCCGGTAAGCATGTAGGCATAATTTAAATATGTATTTGCGGTAGTAATATCACCTTCTAACAGCGCATTTCTAATTTTCGTAGAACTTACAGAGACCTCATCTATTTCTTGTACGGGTATTTCTTCAACTTCAAAATCCAAAGCATTTCCAAAGGCAATTAAGTCTTGTATATTGGCATTACGATTTCTGCCAAACCGATGATCATATCCAATAATTATCTTTTTGGTTCTTAGATTATTTACAAGAATGTCTCTTACAAATTCGGTTGCGGAAAGCCTTGAAAAGTCTTTTGTAAAAGGGTGAACAATAAGATAATCCAATCCTAAAGAATCTAGAATCTGTATTTTCTCTTCCAAGGTGTTTAACAATTTAATGTCTGTGTCCTTTTGAAGTATCATCCTTGGATGAGGGAAAAAAGTAAGCACAGTAGACTTCAAACCAATATTCTTGGCATTATTTATGAGGCGTTCCAATATCTTGCGGTGACCAAGGTGCACTCCATCAAAAGTGCCAATGGTAACAGCGGTTTGAAACGTAGTATTGGTAAACTGAGAAATGCCTTGGACTGTTTTCACTTAATCAAGAAAATAAAAAAGGCTTATTTTTGAATTTGACTTACGCCCCTTATGCATGAGAGCTAAATTACATCTTGTTTTTTCAATAACCATATTTTTTGCTTGCTTTTGCGCATTTGGGCAACAAGCATATTGGAAAACTATTCCCGCAAAATCCAATTTTAAAAGTGCATCGGTTAAGGATATGAGCAAGGCCAGTGCGGTTTTTTCTTTGGAGAAAACTCTTTTTTCAAAAACACTCAAATCCTTTTCCAATTCAAAAAATCAGAAAAATGTAATTTATCTTCCAGATCATAACGGGAATGTTGTAGCGTTCAATATAGAAGAGACTTCGGTTCTTCATCCAGATTTAGCAAAGAAATACCCAAACATAAAGTCGTTTTCCGGATATAGTTTAGATGGAAAATACAAAGTGAAGCTTAGTAGTTCGCACAAAGGACTTCAAAGTATGATTGTAAACAGAGAGAATCGGAAAACTGTATTTATGGAGCAGTTGTCCAATAAGAGCAATTCATATGTTGTTTATGAAAAAGGTGCGGGAGCTTCTGGAAAAGATGGCTTTATATGTGATACTGAAAAACTACAACAAAGTGTTGCTAAAACAATTACTCCCCTAGTGGATGATCAACTTTTGCGAAAGTTTAGAATAGCGGTTTCCACAACCGGAGAGTATACAGATTTTCATGGAGGTACGGTTGCTGATGCTCTCGCTGCAATCAACGCAACACTAACAAGAATAAATGAAGTTTTTGAAACAGATTTAGGGGTGACCTTAGAGCTGATTCCTAATAATGATTTGGTCATATTTACAGATGCAGGTACAGATCCTTACAATGGCAACTTGAATGGAGAGGTGCAAAACACACTTACTACAACCATAGGAGAAGCTAATTATGATGTGGGGCATCTTTTTAATAAAGTGGAATTACCCTCACAAAATAATGGAAATGCAGGTTTTATAGGTGCTGTTTGTTCAGATAACAGGAAAGGAAGCGCATTTTCATCAGCTTCTATACCACAAGGGGATGTTTTTGACCTAGATTTTGTTTCCCATGAACTTGGCCATCAATTTGGAGCCAATCATACTTGGTCTTTTGAATCTGAAGGCACGGGTGTGCAAGCAGAACCTGCAAGTGGTACCACGATTATGGGTTATGCCGGAATTGTAAATGGAAACAATGTAGCTCCCAATGGAGATGATTACTATCATTACAACAGCATTGTTCAGATTTCAGATTATTTAGAAACGGTTTCTTGTGCGCAAACAACTCCGTTGACCAATGTACCACCTGTTCTAACACCGGTTGGAGATTTTGTTATACCAAAAAGTACTGCTTTTGTTCTTGAAGGAATTGCGACCGATAGTGATGCAGGAGATATTCTGACATATACATGGGAACAAATTGACAATGGTGTGGTTACAACGGGTACTTTTGGACCTGAAAATCCTAGTGGTGCCAATTTTAGATCTTTACCCCCAACTACAAATCCGGCACGATATTTTCCTAGATTATCCAGAGTTATCCAAGGAAATCTGACACAGACCAATCCCGCAACCAATGATGAATGGGAAACGGTTTCCAATATAGAGCGCAAAATGAGCTTTGCTTTTACTGTTAGAGACAATGCCGTTGGAGGGGGGCAAGTAGTTTCAGATTTGCTTGATGTACAAGTGGTTAATGCAGCAGGACCTTTTACGGTTACATCACAAGCTTCAAATGAAGTTTATGAAGGGGGTTCGATTCAACAGATAACATGGGATGTTGCCAACACCAATATTTTACCTATTGATGCCAAAACAGTGGATATTTTTCTTTCAATAGATGGAGGAAATAGTTTTCCCATTACTATAGCCGAAGACAAACTTAACGATGGAAGTGAAGAGGTGCTTATTCCAGGAAACGTTACTAATATGGCTCGGATAATGGTTAAAGCCAGTGATAATGTTTTTTTTGCTGTCAATTCTTCCAATTTCTCCATTCAAGAATCTCCTGTGGTCCTGAATTTCCAAGACTTGTCTTTTGAAGCCTGCCAACCAGACGATATAGTTATTCCTTTTACCTATCAAACCTTTGCAGGATTTAATGAAACTTCAACATTTTCGACTAACGTACCTGTGGGCTTAACGGCCTCTTTTGTGCCTGCACAAGCAGATGCAAATGATACTCCTATTGTACTGACCATTTCTAATACCAATGGTGTTGCACCAGGTGTTTATCCTATTACTATTACATCCACTTCTGCATCAGAAACTAAAAATGTTCCGGTGTCTCTAGTGGTCAGAGATACTAATTTTGGGAATGTTGTTTTGGTTTCGCCTACAGATACCCAAGCGAATACTTCAATAAGGACTCAACTTACTTGGGAAGCCAATGCCTTATATTCAGAGTATGATATTGAAATTGCCACGGATATTGGTTTTACCGACATCGTAGAATCTGCTAACGTACCATTCAATTTTTATCAATCAACCAACTTGAGTGGTCAGACAGAATACTTTTGGAGGGTACGTCCTAGTAATAATTGTGGCACTGGTAGTTTTGGAACGCCATTTAGCTTTACAACGATTCAAGTAAATTGTAAAAACTTGGAATTTAATAACCTGCCATTGGAAATTTCGAATATTGATACACCTACTGTGTCAACAACACTGCAGTTTTTAGAAGACCTGCCCATATCGGATATTAATGCAAATCTTGAGCTTACACATACCTATTTGGAAGATCTTAGTATAAATCTTATCTCTCCTTCAGGCACAAGAGTTGCTCTAATTTCAGGTAGTTGTGGAGAACTTAATAATGTAAGTGCTGTTTTTGACGACGATGGTAGTGCTATTGTTTGCTCTGGAAACCCTGCTATTTCTGGGACGGTGAGACCCTTGGGTTCCTTATCCTCTTTACAGGGAGAATCTACCTTTGGGGAATGGACTTTGGAAATTCAAGATAGAGCTAATGGTGATGGAGGTTCGTTGGTGGCATTCTCGTTAGAAGTTTGTGTAGAAGGTGCTTTTAGACCAGATGCGGATGAGGATGGTGTTTTTGATGATGGGGATGATTTGTGTTTAGGCACTCCAAAAGGAGTTGAAGTTGATGCAAGTGGTTGTCCCGTTAATAGATTTGCTTCTGATAATTTTTTGGTGGAGATACAGAGTGAGGCTTGTAGAAACAATAATGACGGTTCGGTGTCTTTGACAACTACCGATACCTCAATAACATATTCTGCTGTTTTGGATGGAGAAGGAAATACTTTGAATATGGATTTTTCAGAAACACATGTTTTTCAGAGTTTGGCAGCGGGCAACTATTCTTTATGCATTACTGGCACCAATGGCTCAATTACTTACCAAGAAACTTGTTTTGACATAGTAATTGCAGAACCAGAACTTTTAACTGCAGCGGCTATTGTTAATGCAGGAGTGTTGGAACTTTCTTTGAATGGAGGCAGTCTTTATAATGTGGAACTTAATGGTTTAACAACACAAACAGAAAATTCCGAAATACAGTTAAGTTTAAAAACTGGCCGAAACACTTTGAAAGTATCAACGAACGTACCATGTCAAGGAACATATGAAGAATCATTTTTTATTTCGTCCAAACCCATTGTATATCCAAATCCAGTAGGAGCAAATACCAGAATTTTTCTAAATGGGATTGCAAGAGAAGTAATTAATATAAAAGTATTTTCCTCTGATGGACGACTGATAATGACTGATGTGAGAGATGTAAATGGGAACGAATTTGAAATGGATTTTTCATCATTGTCCACTGGAGCTTATTATATGAATATTCAAAGTTCAGAAATAAAAGAAGTGTTTAAATTGATTAAAGAATGAAGCAGTATTTTCTAAGTTTATTGGCACTTGTTTTACTCTCTTCTTGTGGAGGGAGCGACGACCCGCCACCATCTCCGGTTGGTGCAAATCTTGTTTTTCCTTTAGAAAACTCCGAGTGTACAACGGGAGTAAGTATCAATGAAACACAAAGCCAAGTTACTTTTGAATGGGAAGCTTCTAGCAATACAGATAGCTACACATTAAATGCGATAAATTTGGATACAAATGTGCCGCAAACAATTTCTACGGCGGCGACTTCTGCAAGTTTATCCATTGCCAAAGGAACACCTTATTCGTGGTCAGTTACTTCGCTTAATTCTGGATCTGATCAAGTGGCTGCCAGCGAAACATGGTTGTTTTACAATTCAGGTTCTCAGACAACGTACGCACCCTTTCCAGCGCAATTGGTAAGTCCAGTATCCGGTTCTACTGTGCAAAAAAGCATCGCTAACGAAATTGTATTATCATGGTCAGGAGCAGATGTTGACGATGATATAGATAATTTTGAAATTTTCTTTTCGGACCAAAATCCACCAACTGCTTCAGAAGGAAACACGGGTTCAACCGTAATGGAGTTTACTGTTAGTGTGGAATCCAATACCATTTACTATTGGAAAGTCATTACCACTGATTTGGAGGGCAATGCTTCAGATTCTGGAGTTTTTGAATTTAAAGTATTCTAAAACTATGTCCCATTAAACTGGTTCATGGTATTCTTGATGCCCGAAAACACAAATGAACGAATTAGATCAGAGGATTTATGTAGCCTTTCGGAAAGTTGTTTTACTTCATCGGCATTCCACTTCCCTAAAACATAATCAACTTGTTTTCCTTTTCCAAACTGAGACCCAACGCCAAACCTAAAGCGGTTGTACTGCGATGTCTGTAAGGTGTTTTGAATATCCTTTAGGCCATTGTGACCACCATCACTGCCTTTGGTCTTTAGACGGATCGTGCCAAAATCAAGATTGATGTCATCCGTTACAATCAATATATTTTCCAAGGAAATTTTTTCTTTTTCCATCCAGTACTTAACTGCTTTACCGCTCAAGTTCATGTAAGTGGATGGTTTTAAACACAAAATACTTCTTCCCTTATGTTTAAAAGTGGCAATGGCACCCAGTTTAGCATTTTCAAATACAAAACCTTCCTGTTCAGATAGAAAATCCAAGACTTTAAAACCAATATTGTGACGGGTTTCTTGGTAGTCAGACCCAATGTTCCCTAGACCAACAATTAGGAATTTTTTCATGGTATCAGTTTCTTCCAATAAGAATTTTGGTGTGCTAAAAAGTGCTTTGAAAAATTGAAACATCTGCAGATTTCCATTTGTTCAAAAATACGAAAGCGCCCAAAACTTTTATCAAAGATAAAGCAAGGGCGCTTTTATAATTTATGCTAAAATTATTCAGTAGCTTCTGCTGCCGGTGCTTCTGTACCTTCTGCAGTACCCTCTGCTCCTTCTGCTCCTTCAATTTCTTCTTCCTCTTCTTCCTCATCATCAACAGATGTTCTAGAAGCTTTTACTTGTACCACTGCGGTACTGTCTGGATGAAGAATGGTGTAATCATCATTTAAAAGAGTTTCCACAGGAATGGTACCACCAATTTTTAACTTTGAAATATCAATAGTGATAAAATCCGGAAGTAAATCCGGTAGTGCCTTAATGGAAAGCTTTCTTTTTCTAAAAAGCAAACGTCCACCATTTAAAACACCAGGCGAGGTTCCTTCCAAACGTATAGGAATGTTCATGGTAACTGGCTTGTCACTGAATAATTGATAAAAATCTATGTGAAGAATTTTATCTGTTACAGGATGAAACTGGATATCCTGTAATACAGCTTTCAACTTTTGACCATCTTCCAACTCAATCACAGCTGTGTATGCGTTAGGAGTGTACACTAAATGTCTGAATGCTAGTTCATCAGCTGAAAAGTGTAATGGTTTATCCCCTCCGTACAGCACGCAAGGGACCTTTCCAGCATTACGTAAGGCTTTGGTAGATACCTTGCCCACGCTTTCTCTTTGAGATCCTTTGATAGTAATTGATTTCATTATATATTAAAATTGATTTACATTAAAAATTTTGATGATATCGAAGTATTGTGGTGAACCCTATGCATAACATCTGCAAAAAGATCTGCGCACCCCAATATCTTTATTTTTTTCTTGTTGTGTTCAACTGGGATAGAATCTGTGACAATCAGTTCTAACAGCTTTGATTTTTCTATTCTTTCGTATGCATTCCCAGACAATAACCCGTGTGTAGTAATAGCACGTACACTTTTTGCTCCCCGCTCTATCATAAGATCAGCGGCTTTGGTCAATGTTCCAGCCGTATCTACCATGTCATCCACTAAAACAACGTTCTTGCCTTTTACTTCACCAATTAGTTCCATATGTGAAATTACGTTGGCTTTGGCACGCTGCTTATAGCAAATAACCACATCGCACTCTAACGCTTTGGAGTATGCGTATGCTCTTTTGGATCCTCCCATGTCAGGTGAGGCAATGCATAAATTATCTAAATTAAGTCCCTTTAAATAGGGTAAAAATAAGGTTGATGCAAAAAGGTGATCTACAGGTTTTTCGAAAAAACCTTGAATTTGATCAGCATGCAAATCCATGGTAATAATACGTGTGGCTCCTGCCGTTTCCAGCATTTTTGCAACTAATTTGGCCGCAATGGGAACCCTTGGTTTATCTTTTCTATCTTGTCTCGCCCATCCAAAATAAGGCATTACCGCTGTAATATGTCTAGCAGAAGCCCTTTTGGCGGCATCTATCATTAACAACATTTCCATTAAATTTTCCGAACTGGGATTGGTAGAACCAATAATAAAAATACGCGTTCCCCTGATGGATTCTTCAAATGAAGGTTGAAATTCTCCATCACTATATCTAGAAAAAAGAACCTTACCTAAGTCAGCGCCGTAGGAGGCTGCAATTTTCTCGCCAAGCACAGTACTTTGGGTGCAAGCGAAAATTTTAGGTTCTGGAACTTGGTACGACATTGCAATCTATTGTTAACTAGCTTTTTAAAATGCCTTTTTATAAAAGAGGTGCAAATTTATAAATTAATTTGGGTTGCTAAAGGATTAATGAAGGTATTTTTAGTGGGAAATGAAATTATTTTTTAGCTTTGCAGTCCTTTTGGAAAATTAATGCTCGAGTGGCGGAACTGGTAGACGCGCTGGATTCAAAATCCAGTTCCTTTGGAGTGTGGGTTCGATTCCCACCTCGAGTACAAAAAAAACCTTGCAATCTTTGCAGGGTTTTTTGTTTTACAGAGCCCTCAGCAATACAAATTGGACCACCCAAAATAATCCAATTTTAACCACATTTTGGTCAAATATAAAACTTCAAATTTTTGCTTTAATAATTTTTTAGGAATCCTAATTCACAAAAACAACTTTTGAGACTAATTGCCTTGTAATCAATACGTTTTAAAACCTCAACTTCTCTTGTTTAGACGTAATTGTGGCTGGTGTTAAGTGTGAAATGTTAAGGATTGTATAAAGCTTTCATCGGTTATCCGACGTTTCACAACAAATGATCGTTGAAATACAACATATTTTCCCTTTAGTCGATGGTAGTAGATATGTTTGAATATTCTTACACATTAAGAACAACCTCATTTTTTTGACTATGAACATATCTCTAACCCACCAAAAAACTAGAAATTTTCTCTTATTTTTTGTGTTCTTGCTAGCTTCTTTTCAATTGAGTTATGCTCAGAACTGTTCTGTCAATGCTGGAATACCAGAAACTATATGCGAAAATGATGGAACATTTACCTTGTCCGGATCTTCGGCTGGTCTTGTTCAAAGTGGACCTACATGGTCTCAAGTTGGCGGACCATCCATAATCATTAACGACACATCAAATCTTAATACGGGCATAACCGGATTGGTAGGCGGAAATACGTATACTTTTAGATTAAGCGGTGTATGCACGGATGGAACTTCACTTTTTCAAGATGTAGATATCACGGTTGAACCAATCACAATTTCAAGTGCGGGGAATGATATTGCATCTTGCCCCGACATCTCAGGAACAATTACTACAAATGCCAATACGCCACTTAATGCAGGGGAAACCGGACAGTGGAGTATTGTAGGCAATAATAATTCTGGTGTAATTATTAATTCGCCTACCTCACCTACAACAAGTTTGACTTTACCAGAAAATAGGGCCGGAACGACCACTTTGCAGTGGACAATTACTGGAGCAGACTATGCACCCGGACAATTTTGCGAATCATCCTCTGCTATAACTGTTACCAATTATGGAGGAGTATCTATTGTTAGTGCAGGTGGTGATCAAAATTTAGATAATTGTTATGCAGTTACGCAATCTACAACCTTAGGTGGAAGCTTTGGTGGTAATAATATAAACGGACAGGTAGGAACTTGGTCTTTTGTTAGTGGACCAAGCGCCCCAAGCTTTTCAAACGTTAATACAAATAATACTGGTGTTACAAACCTTATTGAAGGGGTTTATGTTTTCAGATGGTCTGTAAACGGACCTTGTGCTAATGGAGAGGATACTGTAACGATTACTGTAGACGAAGCTACCCAAGATATTTCAAACGCATCAATACAAAATAATAACATACGTTTTTGTGATGCTAGTATTACAACGGTAACCTTAGCAGGCTCTCAACCTCAATTTACAGGAGAGACAGTAACATGGACACAGACTAACGGACCTGTAGCGGGTATCAATATATTAAACCCAAACTCAAGTACTACTCAAATCAGTGGTTTAGATGGGAGTAGCACGTATGAATTTACTTACACCATAGAAAATGCAGCTACCCTGTGTGATGATTCAGCAACAGCAACAATTCGATATTCAACCAATCCTATTTCCATAACGGCAAATCCAGCAGGAGGTGGTGCAGATATTGTTGCGGTTTGTGGGGCAACAAGTGTGGATATCCCTTTTTCAACTACTGGAAACGGAAGCAATACCTACAGCATAGTAAGCGGACCTAGCGGATCGGCACTTATAAACCCCAGTTCTTTTGCAAATACAGGTAGCACGCCGCTAAACATAGATTTTGATGTTGAAGGGACTTACACCGTACTTTTTAGAAGGGCTGTAAGCGGAACTATTCAAACTGGTTGTGATGTTGCTACGGATGCTATTAATGTAACGGTGGCATTAACACCAACTGCCTCTAATGCAGGAACAGATCAAACTTTAGCATGTAATATAACAGATACAGATATAACGGGAAACGTTGTTGCCATAGGAAATTCATTATGGTCACAAATAAGTGGTCCAAATACCGCTACCATAGGAAGTCAATATGCAAGAACAACCAATGTTTCTAATTTAATAGCGGGAACTTATGTTTTTCAATATGGAATATCTGGTGGTAATGCTTGTGCACCATCCGCTGAGGATACCGTAGAGATTGTAGTGTCATCCAATGTAGCGGTTGCCACAGCAGCTGGGACGGACCAAACCATTTGCTTTGGAGCTCCAACCCAATTAGATGGAAATGCTCCGCCAACTTCAAACTTGGTAGGAACATGGACGGTAGATACCGCTCCTATTGGAGCAACTATTGTCTTTGAAGATGAAAATGACCCTAAAACCTTGGTATCTGGGTTAGACGATCCAAATGAAACCTATATTTTCTTGTGGACCATAGCAAATCCAGACGATATTACCTGCCCAACTCCCGGAACAGATACCGTTACGATTAATACAAGTGCAACGCAAGGACCTACTTTGGCAGATGCAGGACCAGACCAATGTTTGGGAATAGGATCTTCTGCTATAACATTAGCAGGAAATCAGCCAGCGGGTGATGAAACTGGAACATGGACATCGGTTCCTGCTCTAGGAATAACATTTGATGATGCAAACCAGTTTGACACGGATGCAACCGTAACTATAGAACAGAGTTATATACTTACTTGGACCATAGAGAAGACAGCTCCAGGTTGCCAAGCAACGACTGATGATGTTGAGATTACCATTGGGGCTAATGCCGTTGCAAATGCTGGGCTGGACCAAACAGAATGCCAATCCATATTTGTCATGGATGCTACAGGTTCTATAGGGAACAGCGGTATTTGGACGCAAATTTCTGGCCCTGGAGGATTCAGTTTTGATGACGATACCAGCCCTACAGCACAAATTACCTTTTCTTTTTCAGGACAATATATTTTTGAATGGACAGCCAATAATGGTTCTTGCTCCACAGATACGGATCAGGTGGTTTTGAACGTGGGTATTCCACCTACAACAGCTGTGGTAACAACACCCACTGAAACAATATGTTCTTCTACGTCAATAACGCTAGATGGTAATCCATTTGATAACAATATTGAAACTGGATATTGGACCTTGCTCTCTGGAGCACCCAATACACCTACGTTTTCAAATGTTAATGATCCAAACGCAATGATTACCGGAATGGTTTCAGGAACGTATATTTTTCGTTGGACCATAGCGGGAGACAGCAATTGCCCAATCACTTTTGCAGATAAAACTGTGAATGTCTTTGTTCCTGCGGATGCCGGACCGGACTTGGACTTTTGTCAAGTTGAAAATTTCTTGCTCGAAGCCACTTTTGGATCTACGGGTACATGGGTTCAAACATTTGGACCAGGAGTTGGTGTTATTCCGGGTACACCTGCAACCATAACACAAAACCCTGTTGACAGTAATGTTGCAGAAGTGAGCAATATTGAATTAGGAAGAGTTTATAGATTTCAGTTTACAACAAACTATCCAGGATCTACAGGTTGTGGAAATACATCAGATGAAGTACAGGTAGAATCAAGTGCACTGCCTACAATATTGCCAGATGCTGGTCCTGATCAATTATTGTGCAGAGGAGATTTGGTCATAGCAAATCAAACTACATTGGCAGGGAATATCCCGCCAGATGATGTGGATATTGCGCGATGGAGTTTTTTAGAACAACCCGCTGGTAGTGTAGCCGTCATCACAAATGATCAAAATGAAAATTCTACAATAACCGGACTTAGCGTTCCTGGAACCTATATTTTAGAATGGAATTTCCAATCTGGAAACTGCTCTAATACTGCTGATATTATTAGGATTGAAGTTTTTGATGCTCCTTCAGTTGCAAATGCAGGTCCAGATCAAACTACAGCATGTCAATTAGAGGCACAACTTAATGCAGATTCGCCAACATCTGGTACTGGAACATGGACGTTTACAACTGACCCCTCAGGAGGTGCGGCGGTAATCGATAATCCAAATTTACCAACATCAACACTATCAAATATTACTGCAACAGGAACATATGTGTTAACATGGACGGTTGCACACAATGGCATTACGTTTGTTGACAGCCCATCTGCTTGTGATCCAAGTTCAGATACAGTAAATATAACTTTTCCGGCAGATGCACCATCAACAGCGGATGCAGGACCAGACCAAGAATTTTGTGCTGTCACCCAGACCAATATGGCAGCTACAGCTATTTTAGTAGGCACAGGAACTTGGACCCAAACAGCTGGCCCAGGATTTGGAGGTGCTCCGGGAACACCTGCCAATATCATAACACCCAATAGCGAAACCACGTTGATTGATACTTTAGAGCCAGGCACCTATGAATTTACATGGACAGTAGTTAATGGAGGCTGTACGTTTGCAGATACAATGGAAGTGATCATTTATGCAGATCCTATTAACACAAATGCAGGTATAGACCAATCATTAAATCAATTTTCTACTGTCACTTTGGCTGCAGATGCAGCAACAGCTGGAATAGGGATATGGACTCAAGTTTCTGGACCAACCACAGTAGGGTTTGTTAATGAAAATGATCCTAATACCGAAGTCTTCGGCGCAAATTCAGGTACTTACGTTTTTGAATGGACAGTTTCCAATGGAACTTGTGCTCCAGTATCAGATACTGTTGAAGTCTCTTTAGTAGGGATCGATTTAGAACTTACCAAATCGGTTTTACCTGTATCAGCCAATCCGGGAGATACAGTAACGTTTACTTTAGATGTATTCAACAATGATGCTTCCAGCGCATCAGATGCCACAGGTGTAAGCGTACGAGATGTTATTCCTTCAGGATACACCCTGGTGCCAGGAACAGTGAGTAATGGCGGAGTTTATAATATTGGGGATTTATCGATTACATGGTCGAATCTTTCTGTTTTGAATGGGGCTACAACAAGTTTAACTTTTGATGCAACAGTTAATGCTTCCGGAGATTATATAAATACAGCTGAGATTACTGCCAATGATACTTTTGATATTGATTCAACTGTAAACAATGGTCTTGCAGGTGAAGATGACCAAGATACTGCAGGAGTAACAATAACTTCTGCTGACTTAAGTCTCTCCAAAGATATTAGCGCATCGTCAAGTTTAACACCAAATGTTGGTGACACAGTAGTTTTCGAATTAACAATTACGAATGCTGGTCCAGATACCGCAACAAATATTACCCTTGAAGATATAGTGCCTTCTGGTTTTACAATAGGGACCATTAACAATGGAGGTAGTGAATCTGGAGGAACCATAAGTTGGAATATAGCGTCATTGGTAGTAGGAACGACTACCGTATCTTATGATGTAACCGTAAATGCGCCTACAGGCGCTTCAAATGAATATGTAAATACCGCTGAAATTACTGCCGTGGACCAATTTGACCCAAATAGCGGACCGAACAATGATGATGGAGACCAAAGTGAAGATGATGAAGATTCTGTGTCTTTGACCGTTTTGGAGGAGGCAGATCTAAGTATTGCAAAAAATATAATAGTTGGATCAACAACACCAAACATAGGTGATACGCTAACTTTTGAGCTTGTTATATCCAATTCTGGTCCAAATGACGCCACAGGTGTTGCTGTGGAAGATATACTTCCTGCAGGATTTACACTCACCGCGGTAAACGGTGGAGGCGCTTCACTTGGAAATACGGCCAGTTGGTCAGGACTGTTTGTTCCTTTTGGCGGAAATATTGCATTGACCTATCAGGCTTCTGTGAATACTCCAACAGGTGCTCCGGGAGAGTATACCAATAGTGCACAGATTACAGCTAGTAATCAATTTGACCCAGACAGTGATCCTACGGTTGGCTCTGGAGCGGATGATCTAGGTGATACCATTGCTGATGATGATGAGACGAGTTTAACCATAACACCACAAGTTGCTAATCTTTCAGTGGATAAATCAGTAAGTGATACAACTCCAGATATTGGGGATACAGTAACATTTACGGTCCAAGTTGACAATGCTGGACCTAGCATTGCTACTAATGTATCGATTGAAGATCAGGTTCCTTCGGGTTACACCATTGTTGGTGGCTCAGTTTCTAATGGAGGAATATTTAATTTAGGAGGATCTGAGGTGATTTGGACTTTGGCAAATGTGCCTTTAACAGGAACAACACTTACATATCAAGCTACTATAAATCCTCCTACAGGAGCCGTTGGAGAATATGTGAATGTAGTTGAACTTACAGCTGTGGACCAATTTGATCCAAACAGTGCGCCTAACAATGATGATGGAGATCAAGATGAGGATGATGAAGATGCGCAAACAGTTGTACCAACTGCTGCGGATTTAAGTTTGGTAAAAGATATAAGCGCTGCTTCTAGTGCCACACCAAATGTTGGAGATACGGTAATTTTTGAATTAACGATTACCAATGCAGGTACAGATACTGCTACAAATATTGTTCTGGAAGATATTGTTCCTGCTGGTTATACCTTGGGTACAATTAATAATGGAGGATCTGCGATTGCAGGTACTTTCTTAACATGGAATATTGCTTCATTGGCAGTAGGCTCAACAACTGTTTCATATGAAGTAACAGTAAATGCACCTACAGGAAGTACAGATGAATATTTAAATACTGCTGAAATAGCTGCTGTAGATCAATTTGATCCGGATAGTGACCCAGGAAATGATGATGGTGACCAAGATGAGGATGACGAGGACTTTTTTGTGGTAACACCGCAAGTAGTTGATTTAGAATTGGAGATATTGGCAAGTAATACAACACCCGATGTGGGAGATGTAGTCACCTTTACAATCAATTTGAGCAATCTGGGTGATGTTGGTGCTTCTGGAGTTTCTATTGAAAATCTTGTTCCCCCAGGGTATGGAAACATATCTGGAATAAGTAGTGGAGGAACTTTCAGTTTTGTTTCTGATATAATAACATGGACAGGACTTACTGTTCCTTTGGGTACAAATACAACAGTACTTACATTTAATGCGGAAGTGTTAACCCCCACAGGTGCTTTAGGAGAATTTACACATATTGCTGAAGTAACGACGAGTGACCAGTTTGATGTTGACAGTACACCAAATAATGATACAGGAGACCAAAGCGAAGATGATGAAGATGCAGTTACTGCAGCGCCAGTACAGGCTGACCTTTCCTTAACAAAAATTGTAGTTGACAATGACCTTACCCCTAATGTAGGAGATGAAATAAGTTTTGAGATAACCGTTTCGAATTTGGGACCTGCAGACGCTACCAATGTAGTTGTAACGGATCAATTACCTACAGGTTTTGATTATGTTCTATATAGCGCGACGGCAGGAATTTATAATGACACAACAGGAGAGTGGCAAGTGGGAACAGTGGCTGGTGGAACATCGGAAACTATTATTATTGATGTTTTAGTAAATGCTACAGGAAACTATACCAATACCGCTCAGATAACAGCTTCAGATGCTTTTGATATTGATTCTACCCCAAGTAATGGAGTTTCAGCAGAAGATGATCAAGACGAAGTGGTAATCAATCCACAAGCATTAGTGGACATTTCCTTAACCAAGGATGTGGACAATGCCAATCCTGATGTAAATACCAACGTTGTATTTACTTTGACGATTTCCAATGCAGGACCTAGTGATGCCACGTCTGTTGAAGTAACCGATTTACTCCCATCAGGATTTACGTATGTTTCTGATAATGGTGGAGGAGATTATACTAGCGGTACTGGTGTTTGGGATGTAGGAGCTTTGACAAGTGGAGCTACAGAAACCTTGAATATTACAGCAACCGTTAATGTTACAGGTAATTATACCAATATTGCAGAAGTAACTGCGCACGACCAACAAGACAGTGATTCTACACCAAATAATAATGTAGCCGGTGAAGATGATCAAGATGATGCCGTAGTGAATGCCAGACCTTTGGTCGATATTTCGGTAACAAAAACAGCAGATGATTTAACACCGAATGTTGGTGATCAAATAGTGTTTACAGTTTCGGTATTAAATGATGGTCCAAATGATGCTACCAATGTTGTGGTAACAGATTTCTTGGAATCTGGATATGAATTTGTGAGTGCTGTCCCATCAAACGGAGTTTACGAACCCTTAAATGGATCATGGACAATAGGCAATTTGGCCAATGGAGCCTCAGAAACAATTGTTATTACAGCTAATGTACTTCCCAATGGAGACTATACCAATATTGCCGAATTAACAGATTTGACAGAAACGGATATTGATTCTGAGCCTGCAAACAATGATGATACAGAAGATGATCAACAGACTATAGAACCGGTTCCAGTATTAGTTTCGGATTTGGTTCTACGCAAATCTGTGGATATCCTAAGCCCATTAGTAGGGGAAGAGGTTATCTTTAATATCAGCATTACCAACAATGGGCCTAGTGATGTTACTGGGGTTGAAGTTTTGGATTTATTGCCAACGGGATACACTTATGTGTCTAATAATAGAACAGCAGGAGTTTATATTCCTGCAACAGGTATTTGGGAATTGAATGGGATGATTCCAAATGGAACTACGGAAACTATGAACATTGTTGCCACTGTAAATCCAACTGGAGATTATTTCAACGTTACTGAAGTGTTCTCTTCCAGCAATTTGGATCCAAATTCCACACCCAACAACAACAATATATTTGAGAACGATCAAGATAGTGCGGGAACCACACCGATTCCTGCAGCAGATTTAGCATTGGACAAGTCTGTGGACAATGAGTTTCCTGATGTTGGTTCAAACGTAACCTTTTCGGTGACCTTAACCAACGAAGGGCCTAGTGATGCAACAGGTGTTGTAGTTTCTGATGTATTGCCATCTGGATACACCTATATTTCTGATGATTCAGGAGGAGCATATAGTTCAGCTAGTGGACTATGGAACGTTGGTTCAGTTACTGGCGGAAACAATGTGGTTTTAAACGTAACAGCTCAAGTAAATGCTACCGGAAATTATGTGAATAGTGCCGAAGTAATTACATCAATACAATTAGACCCTGATTCTACTCCAGGGAATAATGTTCTTACAGAAGATGATCAAGATGAACAATCCACCACACCGAGAGCAGTAACAGATATTTCAGTTACTAAAACTGCGGATAACCTCAGTCCATTAGTAGGAGACCAAATAGTGTTTACTGTAACCGTGAATAACGCAGGTCCTAATGATGCTTCAGGCTTGGTTATTGAAGATGCTTTGGCATCTGGTTATGGTTTTGTGTCCGCAACAACATCTTCAGGTATCTATGATGGAATAACAGGGGGATGGGCATTGTCTAACATTGCAAATGGAGCCTCAGAAACATTACAGATTACTGCTTTGGTTTTATCAAGCGGAGATTATAGAAATACAGCGGAGCTGATTGCTTTGGACACTTTTGATCCTGATTCAACTCCAGATAATAAGCTAAATTCTGAAGATGATCAAGATACGGTTGTTCCAGTTCCTGATGGACTTGCAGATTTATCATTGACCAAAACTGTGGACAATCCAACGCCAAATGTTGGTGATGTGGTTGAGTTCACCTTAAATGTCAACAATAATGGATCAAGTGATGCAACAGGAGTAGTGATTACTGATTTATTGCCGGCCGGCTATACATACCAATCCCATATAACCACAGCTGGAATCTATGACTCCAATGCAGGAATATGGAATATCAATGGGACTATTTTAAATCAAAGTACAGAAACATTGGTTGTGCTAGCTACGGTAAATACACCAACAGGAATTACTGATGAATACTTGAATGTTGCGATGATATCTGCAAGTGATCTAGCAGATCCAGATAGTAACCCAAATCAGGGGATTGACGTAGATGACCTTTCAGATGGATTTGACGATGATGATGAAGCTATTGCATTTGTAACTCCACAAACTACAGATATTGCCGTTACGAAAACAGTGGACAATAACTCCCCTAACATTGGTGATCAAGTTGTGTTCACAATTACTGTGGCCAATCAAGGAAGTGTAGCTGCAACCAATATAGGTATTGAAGAGCAATTGCCTTCAGGATTTAGATTGATTACTACACAGGCTTCTGTAGGTGTTTACGATGAAATCTCAGGTTTTTGGGAAATAGAGGATTTAGATGCCTTGGGAACAGCTAACCTGCAACTTACAGTTGAGGTCTTGGATATCAATGATTATGTGAACACTGCAAGTTTGGCCTTTGTTGATCAGTTGGATGTGAACACTGCGAATGATTCTGATCAAGCAGCTGTTGAACCTTCATGCTTAACTATTTATAACGAGTTTTCACCAAATGGAGATGGTGTAAATGAGTTCTTTAAAATTGATTGTATTTCTAGATACCCTAACAATATGCTACAGGTGTATAACCGATGGGGCAACATTGTATATGAACAGCGCTCCTACAACAATGATTGGGACGGGACCTCCATTGGTCGTGCCACAGTGCAGAAAGGAGATTTATTACCAGTAGGCACCTACTATTATGTGCTGGACCTTGGAGACGGCTCTGAGCCACGAACGGATTGGTTATACATAAATCGATAGTAAAGATGGGTATTAGAAACGTCAAAAAAACACAACGAATGAGAAAGCAATTACGATATACCTGTTTAATAACCTTACTGTTGGGAAGCTTTGTGGTTTCCGCGCAGCAAGATCCGCAGTTTACACAATACATGTACAATACGTTAAGTGTAAACCCGGCATACGCAGGTTCTCGTGGACACCTTACAGCACTTTTGATGCATCGTTCTCAATGGGTTGGAGTAAATGGGGCACCTACTACTCAGGTTCTGGCTGTTGATGGCCCAATGGGTAATAATGTAGGATTGGGTCTAGTACTCTCACACGATGCTTTGGGTCCTTCTTCTGAGGTTTTTGTGGATGCCAATTTTTCATATACGGTAAAACTGGATGATACGGACAAGAAACTGTCCTTTGGTCTTAAAGGAGGAGGAAGGCTTTTCAATGTAGATTTTTCCAAAGGATTGGTAGAAAACCCAGATATAGCTTTTCAAAATAATATTGAAAACAAATTTTTTCCAACTATTGGTGCCGGTATTTATTATCATACGGCCAAAAGTTATCTAGGACTTGCCGTACCTAATTTTTTCTCAGAAGATCATTATGATGGGCAAGAACAAGAAATAGCCTCTGAAAGACTGCACTACTTTTTAATAGGAGGAAAGATTATTGACCTAACTCCTGACATTAAATTTAAGCCTGCCTTTTTTGTGAAATGGGTTCCTGGAGCACCGGTTATTGCAGATATTTCTACGAACGTTATGCTTATGGAAACTTTTACCGCTGGACTGGCTTACCGATGGGATGATTCTTTTTCCGCGCTTTTGGGCCTTCAAATATCCCCAGATTTAAGTGCAGGGTATGCTTACGATTTAACTACATCAGATTTGAGAAGCTATACCAGTGGAACACATGAAATATTCTTGCGATACGAATTTAAAACAGTGGAAAAAAGACTTAAATCCCCAAGATTTTACTAAGATGAAAACTATAAAAACCAACATAGTCATACTTTTTTCACTTATGGGGTGCATTGTGCAGGCCCAATTAAAGTACAATGACGCCGATGCCAATTTTGATAATTTATTATATGTAAGGGCAGCAAATCAATATGAAAGTATTGTTCAAAAAGGAGACAACTCACAACATGTTTTACAGCGTTTGGGAGATGCTTATTTTTTCAATACAGATATGGAAAATGCCGCTAAATGGTATGGTGTTTTGTTTTCTAAATATGAAAATGTTCTAAAACCTGAACATGCTTTTCGATATGTTCACGCGCTAAAAGGAGTAGGCAATTATAAGCTGGCCAAGGCCATTATGAAGATTTACACCCAAAAGCTTGATGCATCGGATTTTGATGTAGAACAGTTAAAGAACAATGATGAAGCGTTGGACGAATTGTTGAACAGACAACCCCAATTCTATATTTCTAATTTGGCCATTAACACACCTGTGGCTGATTTTGGAACTATGTATTATAAAGATAAAATTGTTTTTTCTTCAAGTAGAGATTCGCTAAGGTTTGAAACTAGGGTTTATGAATGGAACAAACAGCCTTATTTGGATTTTTTCATGGCAGATACCAATGACCTTGGGTCAGATTTGGCTGATGTTGTCCCATTTTCAGAAATACTGAATACCAGATATCATGAAGCGGTTGCAACCTTTATCCCAGAAGGAAATGTGATGTATTTTACACGAAATAATTACTCCAACCAAACCTTGGGTAGAGATGGCGAAGGCACCAACCATTTAAAAATGTACACTTCCCAACTTCAAGGAGGAGAATGGACAGTAGCTACTGAGGTTTCATTCAATAGTGAAGAGTATTCTGTTGGCCAACCAGCTCTAAGCCCAGATGGACGATTCCTTTTCTTTGTTTCCGATATGCCAGGAAGCATAGGAGGCACTGATATTTTTATGGTTGAACTTAATAAGGATGGTAGTTTTTCGCAACCAAGGAATTTAGGACCAACAATCAATACGAGTGGCCGGGAAATGTTTCCTTATGTAACAGGAGAAAAACTCTATTTTGCCTCAGATGGTCATTTAGGTCTTGGAGGGCTTGATATTTTTGAAAGTGAACTGGGACAAAATGGATTTGGAACTCCAAACAATTTAGGAAAGCCTTTGAATAGCAATAGAGATGACTTCGCATATATTGTGAATGAAGCAACAGATAGAGGTTACTTCTCTTCCAATAGAGAAGGAGGCAAGGGTGATGATGACATATATTCGTTTCAACGCTTGGAAGAAGCTTGCGAACAGACTGTAAAGGGTAGCGTAATCAGAAAGGCCAATGCACAGTCTATTGTAAATGTAAACGTTGAACTTGTCTTGGCAGATGGTACTTCCTTAGGAAAAACAACCACAGATCCTTATGGAGCATTTAGTTTTGATATGGTTTTGGATTGCGAAGCGGAATACAACATCAAAATAAGTAAACGTGGCTTTTTACCCAATGAAAAAGCATTTACTACCACTACAGAGAAAGACTTTGTAAATACCGTTCCGTTGGAGATTACCAAGGAACTAAATAAATTGATTGTGCGTGAAAATGGTGTGCTCAAAATTAAAATCGATAATATTTATTTTGATTTGAACAAAGCAGATATCCGTCCAGATGCAGCACAAGAATTGAACAAGATTGTTGAAGTGATGAAGGAGTATCCTAAAATGGTTATTAAGGTAGAGGCGCATACAGATTCAAGAGGTAGTGATCGCTACAATGAAACCTTATCGGACAAAAGGGCAAAAGCTACAGGAAGTTATATTATTTCTCAAGGTATTGAGGCTAATAGATTAGAAAGTGCCATAGGCTACGGGGAAAAAGTATTATTGAACCAATGCGGTAATGGTGTTAAATGCACTAAAGAAGAACATGATGTTAATCGAAGGTCAGAGTTTATTATTGTAAAATTGGAATAATAGCTTCGAAAAAATAGAATTCTCAGAAAGCCTTCAACGAAAGTTGAAGGCTTTTTTTATTTAAAACAGGTACCAATGCAACCCTTTGATTTTTGAATTGTCTTTGGAATAGATGAATAAGGATTATTTTTAGCTGTCATTGAATAACCGTCCAGAATTTTTGGAAGCAAACGTACGTTTTACGCACCAAGCTTTGGTAGAACAGAGCAAACAAGGGAACAGGAATGCCCAACACCAGTTGTATGGGCTGTACGTGGATGCCATGTTCAATGTTGCCATGCGTTTATTGACGATTAGGGAGGATGCGGAAGATGTAATACAAGAGAGTTTTGTTGAGGCTTTTAAAAAAATGGATTCGTTTAGATTCGAAAGCACTTTTGGAGCTTGGTTAAAACGAATTGTGATCAATAGAAGCATCAACCATTTAAAAGCAAAGCGCTTATTGTTATCCTCTCTAGAAAATGAAGGGGAACCCGCTGAAGAAAATGAAATAGAAGGATCACAGGATTTTGAGATTGAGAAGATAAAGACAGGATTGGGTCAGTTACCAGAAGGATATAAGCAAATAATCACACTGTATCTGATAGAAGGTTACGATCATGTGGAAATTGGAGAAATATTGGGAATATCAACCTCAACCTCCAAGTCGCAATACCATAGGGCAAAAAAGAAACTAGTTCAAATTGTAAATGAATTGTAATGGACAATTTTGAAAAATATATTAAGAAAAATAAAGAAGCTTTTAATGTTCATAAAGTGGATAAGGATAAGCTTTGGCAAGGAATCACCTCTCAACTAGAGGAAGATGATAAGGTTAAGATTATTCCTTTGTGGAAATCCCGTAAGCTTAGAGTTGCAGCTTCGATTATCCTGTTAATGGGATTGTCGTTAACAGCCTTTTTAATGGTAGGCAATCCAGTTTCCCAGAGTATTGATGGCTATGCCAACGAAGAACTATTGGATATTGATATGTATTACAAAAACTTGGTTTATCAGCAAGTACAGTTGGTCAAAAACCATCCTACACTTGCAACAGAAGACAAAGAAGAGTTTTTGTCCTTTATGGATGAATTGGATGATGAATATGAACAGTTAAAGTTGGAAATGCAAAACAATTTGGACAATGAGCTGGTATTGGAAGCCATTGTAAACAATTATAAAAAACGCATTGAGTTGATTGAAAATTTACTCAAACAGATCAATGCTTCTAAAAATGAAATGGATTATGAAGGGTATATTTTATAAAAACACGGTTCTCTCCATACTGCTGTTTTGTCTTGCTACTGTTGCATGGGCACAGAGCGAGCGTTCTAAACAGTGGGAAAAAAGTTATGACCTTCCAGCTTCTGGAACTGTGCAGATAGAAAATAAGTATGGTAACGTAGCTATCAATGGTTGGGATAAGGATGAGTTAAAGGTGTCCATATCTATAAAAGTAACGCACAGAAAGGATGAAAATGCCAAAAAATTACTGGATAGAATTCAACCAGAAGTAACTATGGCGGGAGATTTTATTAAAATAACTTCTGAGATTTTAGATAGAAGTTCCAGCGTATTTAGCAGATATTTTAACAAGGCAAATCCTTTTGATTTTGACAAATCCAATATTCAAATAGATTACGAGGTGTATTTACCTGCAAATGCTGAGCTTAACATTACGAACAAATTTGGTGATGTAATTATAGGCAATTGGTATGGGGATTTAGAGGCAGATGTTCAGCATGGAGATTTATGGATCAATGAGGATATCTCGACCATAAAGGTGGACATGCGTTTTGGAAAATTAAATTGTGGTAAAATAGGTTATGGGAATATAAAAATGAGCAATGGCGGTATTGATATTGAGAATGCCCAGAAGTTGAAAATATTAAGTAGCGGGAGCGAGATAAAATTGGACGATGTATCCAACTTAGAGCTGTATTCTAGCAAAGACGAGGTGAATCTTTTTAAAATAGGGCGCTTACGAGGTGATTTTAAATTTTCCAATGTTGACATTAAAAGCATAAGTGATGAAATGTTTTTGACCCTTAGAATAGCTGAAGTAGAAATTCATCACTTCCTTAAACCCAATCCTGATATAGACATTGTTCAAGAGTCCTCAGATATAAATCTGAATATTTCTGGTCTATCATTTGATTTTAGTGCAACATTGGAACAAGGGCTTTTAAGGGTTCCAAAATCCTTTACTGGCATTAAAACAAATGTGACCAATGCCGGAAAAAAGATTAGGGACATTACCGCCACCTATGGCTCAGGAACACGTGGAGACTTTTCAATAAACGGAATAAAAGGAGTGATTGTGCTCACAGATTAAAAGTTCAGCATAGATCAAATTGAAAAATAATTTGAAAAAAAAGTAATAAACATGCAACCTTTTACAATTATGATTGTCTTTAATGCGATAACCTATACAAGACAAATGTTACAAAAGAAATTACTACTTCCAATACTGCTTTTTAGCTGTTTTTCTTGGGGGCAAACCCAGGAAGATGATAACTATATTGAATTTAATGATAGGAGCAATGTGGTTCACGGCGTGTATCTCGGAGTGGGAACCTATTTTGGAGAAATTGATGGAGAAAACACATATCATGGGGTATTTAAAGTAGCATATGTGGCAAACAGACAGTTTGAAGTTGGTTTTGCGGCTGTTGGGTTTTACTCCCAACAAGATATTAGGGTTGATGCCTTTGAAACATTGGATTTTGCAGGGGGTTACGCAGGGCTTCATATAGAGCCTATTCTTTTTGGGAGGTCTAAAGCAAATCTATCCTTTCCATTACTTGTTGGTGCAGGGGCAGTTGTGTACGTTGAAGATAATAATAGAGATGTTGATATAGATTTAAATAGAGATGATTGGGATGAGGTTTTTGTGGTTGAGCCAGGAGTTAATTTTTTGTACAACCTTTCAAGGTATGTGCAGTTGGAAGTTGGTATGCGTTATAGATTTTCAAGTAAAATAGACTTGAGTCCAGATAGAATCAAAAACATCAATGGATTTTCTGCCGGGTTTGGTATTAAGGTGGGCATCTTCAATATGGGTAGAAACAGATATAAAAAGCATTTAGGTAATGGAAAATAAATCAAAAAACAACGAACAATCAATAAACAAAGGCCTGTCATCGAGGTATGTGTTTTCAGAAAATGGATCTGTATTTGTCAGGAGCTCACAAAATTTGGAAGTAGATGAGTGGTCCGTCATAAACTTCTTTTGGATGCCAGTATTAAAACTAGAAAAAGAACTTCGCTAACCAACCAAAGAGTAATTATGAAAATATCAAAAATCAATAGCCCTTTGTTCTTGGGCCTACTTCTTACATCCGTATTTCTGGGACATGGTCAAAATTTAACGCAAACTGTAAAAGGAAAAGTTACAGATATTGTTACAGGTAGTCCATTAATGGGTGCAACAATTGTTTTGATGGATTCTGAACCGCAACTAGGCGTAATCACAGATGCTCAAGGATTTTTTATTATGGAGAATGTACCCGTAGGACGACAATCTTTTAGCTGTAGTTATTTGGGTTATGAAGATGCTTTGGCTTCTGAGGTTTTGGTAGGCTCTGCAAAAGAAATAAGCCTGACGATTAGACTAACTGAATCTTTAAATCAGTTGGGCGAGGTAGTGGTACAAGCACGCAAAGATCAGATTAAGCCCAACAATAAATTGGCAACCGTGAGCGCAAGGTCCTTTGGGGTTGAAGAGGCCAAACGCTTTCCGGCAAGTATTAGCGACCCTGGTAGAATGGCACTTTCTTTTGCTGGTGTAACCAATACAGATGACACTACCAATGAGATAGTGATCAGAGGTAATGCGCCAAACCAGCTGTTATGGAAAATTGAAGGGGTTGAAGTGCCAGAACCCAATCACTTTTCTGAAGAAGGATATTCACCGGGAGCGGTAAGCTTGTTGAGTACCAATATGTTGGGCAATTCTGATTTTTTCACCGGAGCTTTTCCTGCTGAATACGGAAATGCTACTTCAGGGGTTTTTGATATTAAGCTACGAAACGGAAATGCTGAAAATACCGAGTATGCCTTTCAGTTTGGGGTATTGGGAACCGATTTGGCTGTTGAAGGGCCTTTCTCCAAAAACTACAAAGGATCCTATTTGGTCAATTACCGATATTCTACTTTGACCGTTTTAAATGAAATCATAGAAGTTTCAGAAGGTTCAGTACCCACCTTTCAGGACATTGCACTTAAGATTAATCTGCCGATAGGAGAAAAGACCAATTTGTCTTTATGGGGAATTGGTGGGATAAGTGAAGATAACCAAGATAATGCTGATCAGGAAAACCCAATTATTGAAGAAGATGAATTGTTTGATTCAAAAACATATATGGGAGGACTCAACATCAAACATTTTTTTAATACCAATACGTCAATAGATGCAGCGCTGTCTTTCTCTGGTAACAGAAGTGATTATGTTTTTTCACTGGATAATACCACTAATGACAATTTCTTTGAGGAAAGGGATATTCTTAGAAATAATGCCTTTAGAATAAGTGCCAACCTCAACCAGAAGTTCAATGCAAAGACAACACTAAAAACAGGGTTTATCTATAGCAGATTGTCTTATGATGTGCTAACGGACGAAACCCAAAACACCAATACCGCAACTTTAGTAGATGCAGAGGGCAATGGTACATTTCTTCAATTTTTCTCCCAAGCCAAATATCGGTTTGATGAGAAGTTCTCAACTACATTTGGACTTCATGTCTCTTCATTTTCTGTAAATGATGATTTTATAGTTGAGCCAAGGGGAGGGTTTGAATATAAAATTTCACCAAAGCATACTTTAAGTGCCGGAGTGGGGCTGCATTCTAGAAGAATGCCTTTGAACCAATATTTTATAGAAATTCCAGATGGTGATGGAAATATTAGAACACCGAATACTGAACTTGATTTAATGAGGGCCACACATTATGTGCTGGGCTACGATTGGCGTATTATAAAGAATGGGCACTTAAAAATAGAAGCTTATTATCAGGATTTGAACAAGGTGGCAATAGCAAATAGCCCTGATTTCACGGACTCTTTTTTAAACGGTGTTTTTATTCAAGGAGAGCTTACAGATTCTGGTAAGGCCAGAAATTATGGATTGGAATTTACATTTGAAAAATTCTTCTCAAACCAATATTATTTTCTGGTGACCAGTTCACTTTTTGATTCTCAATATCGTGCTGCGGATGGTGATTGGTATGATAGCAGATATAATGCCAATTACACTTTTAATGTTGTAGGAGGTAAAGAATTTAAGGCAGGAAAGAATGGTAACAACATTTTTGGAATCAATGCCAAAGTATTATGGAACGGCGGTAAAAGAGGAACGCCCATAGATTTGGATTTTTTTGATGAAACGGGACGTGTACGCCGGATACAAAACCAAAGGAACACCCTGCAGTTTGATGATTATTGGAGAATAGATACCAGTTTCTCATATAGAATTAACAGACCTAAAGTGGCCCATATAATTTCATTGGATATTCAAAATGTTACAAATAGACTCAATGTGGATGAGGAATTCTTCAACACCCAAACCAGGATGATTGAAACAGAATACCAATTGGAACTTTTACCACTACTGAATTACAGAATAGAATTTTAATCAAAAAACGAACATCATGATAACAATCAAAAAAACCTTTGTAATTGCCTTGCTAGGCCTTGCAATAACGTCTTGTACAAATGAAACCATCAGAGTCTCAGATGAAGTGTCTACCCGCGAATACGACTTTGATAATATTACTGCCTTAACTGTAGCAACTGACTTTAAGGCATATGTTACTTTTTCTGAAACCGAAGAAAGCATGAGCATTCAAGCAAATGATAATCTGTTTAGAAAGATAAATGTTTACAAAGAAGGCGGAAGATTAACAGTTAAATTGAATAACAATTTAAATATACGAGGGAAAGAAACCTTGAACTTATTCATTACGACACGTAATATTACCAGCTTTAAAGGTTCCTCAGATGCCGCCATATTTTTGGACTCACCTCTTGAGACGCAGAATGTAACTATTGATTTGAGTTCTGATGCATATTTTGAAGGAGATATTACTGCAGATAATTTTGAATTTAGAGCCTCTTCAGATAGTAAAGCGGTTCTTTATTTAAAGGCGACAGATGCCTATATGAATCTTTCTTCCGGTGCAGATTTAGATGGAGAATCAGATGTAGAAAAAGCGACGATTAAACTGTCTTCAGATGCTTTAGTAGACTTGATAGGAACTATTGGAAACTTAGAGGCAACCCTATCCTCTGATAGTAATTTAAAAAATTATGGGCTACAAGTGGAGGATTTAAAAATCTCATTATCATCAGATAGTGATTCATATCTTTCAGTTTCTAAAACTATAGATGTCACAGCTAATTCAGACAGTAAACTTTTTTATAAAGGTGATGCAGAAATTGTGAGACAGGTATTGTCCAGTGATGGGGAAGTAATCAAAAAATAACCTGATCTTTTATATATTGTATAGTTGAACAATATTAAAGATATGTCTAAAGATGAAAAAATAATGACGTTGCACCCACAAGGAAAAGCGGGTGTTAACATTCTTAAAAGACGGTATGACCTTATTAAAGATTTTATTGTCAATACGATCCTAGAGCATAAAACAATAACCTTTGAAAGTTTAGGAGATAAGGCAGTAGAGGAATTAACAAATAGTTTTGATGGTAAAGTGCTCTGGTATATCGTTACCGTAAAATTGGATTTAGAAGCTAGAGGGATAATAGAGCGTATTCCCAAGACAAGCCCTCATCAACTGCGTATGAAAACCCATTAGGAGCTTTTAATTTAATATACTTTTGAGATTTTAAAAAGGCGAATAGCTTTGAGTGTATTGCTTTTCTGAATAATTTTAGAAAAAAAATGTACTATGGCCACATCTGAAAAGCTTTTGCAAGCCTTTCATCTTTTTGATGAGGCAAATAACAAAGACCCTAATACAGAAACGTATAACGGTAAAATGTATCCAAAGGAATTGTTATATGCCATGCGTATGACGGAAGTTTTGGATGAGTTTGCTCCAGATGCCTCAGAGGCGTTAAAACTTGCTGCTCGTTGCCAACATATTTGTAGATGGGAAATTCCCAGGAGCAATTATGAAATGAACCGCCCCGGATATTTAAAATGGCGCCAGGAACTCAAAAAATTTCATGTGCAAAAGGCTGCTGAAATACTCAGAAATGTTGATTATGAACAGGATACAATAGATAAGGTAGAGTTCCTTTTATTAAAAAAGCAGCTTAAAAAAAGTGTAGAGACCCAAACCTTGGAAGACGTTATTTGTTTGGTGTTTTTAAACCATTATTTTGAACCGTTTATGCAAAAACATCCAGAAGATAAGGTAGTGGACATTATTCAAAAGACATGGCGAAAAATGTCTTTAGAAGGACAAAAGTCGGCTTTGGAATTATCGTTGCCAGAAAATGCCAAAGAACTAATAAGAAAAGCAATTGAAGATGGAGAGAAATGAACTTTATCCTATATTTTTAAAGGTATCTAACTTAAACATACTTATTGTTGGTGGAGGTAATGTTGGGCTGGAAAAACTGTCCTTTCTCTTAAAGTCCAGTCCTAATGCTAAAGTGCAAATGGTAGCTCCTCAATTTTTGAAAGAGACTTTGCAGTTGGCAAAAAAGCATGAGGTAGAAATCATAAAAGATGTTTACCACAAACGCTTTTTAGAAGGAAAACACATAGTCGTTGCTTGTACAGATAAAGTTGAAGTGAACGAAGAAGTTTATCATGATTGCAGAGCGAACAGTATTTTGGTCAACGTTGCAGATAATCCACCTTTTTGCGACTTTTATATGGGAGGCATAGTAACTAAGGGCAATGTGAAAGTGGCTATTTCCACTAACGGAAAATCCCCAACCGCTGCAAAAAGGTTACGTCAGTTTTTTGAAGACGTGCTTCCAGAAAATATTGATGATTTGGTGAAGAACTTAAATGAATACCGTAAAACATTAAAAGGCGATTTTGAAGAAAAAGTGGAAGCCTTAAATGAATTTACCAAAAGCTTGGTTAACAAAAAAGAATAGGCAATGAAAATAAGAATTAAAGGCGATTCCGTTCGCTTTAGACTTACCAGGACGGAGGTAGAGACGTTTTGCAGGGAGGGGGTCTATAGTCAGCAAACAAATTTTAACTCTACCATTTTTAACTATACACTCCAAGCAAAGGATGGAATAGATGGCCTGAAAGCGGAGTTCCAGGATAATACCATAACCATGTTTTTGTCTAAGACAGATACTGATAAATGGATGGATGAAGCCCGTGTGGGGTATGAAAATGACATGACTTTAAAAAACGGAAAAATACTTCATCTGCTTTTAGAAAAGGATTTCATTTGCTTGGATGAAACTCTTGAAGATCAATCCGATAATTACCCAAATCCAAAGAATGGCTGATGGTTCTTTGTTTAGAATTAATCTAGTGTTTGTCCTTACAGCCTTTTCATTACTCCAATAAGCTCTTCTTTCTTTCTTGGGGAAATACTGACATGCATGTCGTTGCTCATAATAATGTATCCGCCATCTGACTTAATGTATTTTTTTACTTCCTTTAAGTTGATGAGATAACTATTGTGTACTCTCATAAATTGTTGATCTGCCAATAAATTTTCATATTCTTTTAGATGTTTGCTTACCAACAATGGGTTCTTGTTTTTAAGTATAAAAGAAGTATAAGAGCCGTCGGCTTTACAAACAATAATGTCCTCAATAGAAATGAATTCCATTCCGGAAGTAGTGGCAAGGCATATTTTTTCTTGTCTAGGGTTTTCTTGGCTAAGGTTCTGAATTAAAGTCTCAATTTGTTGACGGGATACACTTTTGTCCAACCTATTCCTTGCTTTTTCAATTGCTTGTTGCAGCTCGTCTAAATCAATGGGTTTGAGGAGATAGTCTAGAGAGCTAAATTTTATGGCTTTGATAGCATATTTTTCAAAAGCAGTCGTAAAAATAATCTCAAAGTTGGGCTCTTTTATTTGGTTAAGAACATCAAAGCCTACTCCAGGTTGTAATTCTATATCCAAAAACACAATATCCGGACTAAAAACGGATAATACCTTAACTGCTTCCTTAACAGAGCTTGCAGTTGCTATGATTTTTACATCTTCACAAAATTCTTCAAGGAGCTTCTTTAATGTTTCCCTGCTATGTTTCTCGTCTTCTACAATTACTACTTTTAAGGTCATATGGGTTGTTTTTGTGCATCCAGAAATTGGAATTGAATACTCGCGTGCATCCCATAATTGCACCCTTTTCCATATGGTGGGAGATCTTGATTGGAATGGTGAGATTATTTTTTTTAAGAGATTCTTGCAAAGCTGTACCAAAACAGAAATAGGCTTTTGAAATATTGCCTCCTAGAACCAATACGTCCGTTTGAAAGGTTTTTAACCAAGGAGCCAGAAAATCCCCTAAATCGTTGCCAAAAGCATCAAAGACTTCTTTGATTTTTGCGTCAGTATCAAAATTATCCGCGAGTTCTTTTACCCCTGCTGCATTTTTGCCCGTGGCTTCGTGATAGGCTTTAATAATTCCTCGAGTTGAAAAATAATCATCGGCCATTCCGTCTTCATGCAGTATATTCCACAAACACCCATTGGGAGGGACGGTGTTTCCGGTCACTATTGGGATTCCATTTTCAATAAACCCTGCTCCTAAACCGGTTCCAAGAGTAATGCACAACTGTTTTTTGTTTCCATCTGCTTCAGACAACCATGCTTCCCCCACCGCAAAAGAAGTGGCATCGTTTAAAAAACGCATGGGCAAGTAGCTACTGTGTGATAGTAAGGGATTAAGATTTTCTTCAATTTTGGTTTGATACAGAGAGCCATACTTGAATCCTTCGGGATACTTTGCCACACCCTCTTTATAATCAAAGGGACCTGGAATAGCATAAGCGATACCCAGTAAAGGAATTTCTTGTGCTGCCTCTATAGTTTTGTTTAAGGTATTTGCCCAAGTTTGCATGATCGATTCCAAAGACTCTAAATTGGCTACATGACTTGTGGCATATGTATGGTCAATGATTCTCTTTTCTTGAACAGCAACAACGGCGGAAGATATATGTGTGCCTCCAATATCCACTCCAATAACATATGTTTCTTTTTGATGAGCCATAACTAAACAGTTAAAGGTTTTACTTGATATCCCTTTAGTCCATAAAATATGAGGTAGGCATAACAGAATATTGGAATGATAAAGGAGAGTTGAATGCCTATTTGGTCAGCGACAGCACCTTGAATTATAGGCATAATAGCTCCCCCTACTATCATCATAACCAATAGTGAAGATGCCTGACTGGTATACTTGCCCAAATCTTTGATGGCCAATGTAAATATATTGGACCATAAAATGGAGTTGAACGCGCCAATGGCTATGGCACTCCAAAATGCCACAGGCCCATCTGCAAGAATCATAATGGCCAGTAATATGATAACTACTGTAGCAAATAAAGTTAGTACTCTTGATGGTTTGGAACCACCTATTAAGAAAGCAAGGTAATTGATGATTAAAAAGAATACAAAGAATTGTATTTGGGCAAATGGAATCAATTCCAAAGAAAAGACCCCGTCATTATTTTGTACTCCAGTAATAAGATAAATAACCATAAAGGAAAGAATTGATACACATGCCATAATAAGATACTTTTTAACCTTATCGGTCATGCTTCCCATAGCAATAGATCCCAAAAACCTACCTATCATGGCACCTCCCCAATAATAGGATAAGAATACACCTCCTTGTGCTTCATCCATCCCAGCAATGCTGTCCAATTTAAAGAAGTTAATAAGGAAACTTCCAATGGTAACCTCACCGCCTACGTAAACAAAAATGGCTATCATTCCTAAAACCACATGTCTAAATTTTAATACGTGAAGCCCTTTCTCTAGGGTTTCTGTATTCTTAAACGAAGGAAGTTTTATGAATTTGATGATCAAAGCCAATAGGAAGAACAATCCCCCATAAATTAAGTATGGCATTTTAAGGGAGTCAACTGTAATTTCTCCATTGGAAAAGACTTTGTACAATAGCAAAGCACCTACCAAAGGGGCCAAAGTAGCCCCAAAAGAATTAAAGCCTTGCGCAAGATTCAATCTACTGGAAGCTGTCTCTGGATTTCCTAAAATTGCGGCATATGGATTGGCCGCTATTTGTAAAATAGTTACCCCTGAGGCCAATACGAATAATGCGCTAAGAAATATGCCGTAACGCTGAAAGACTGCTGCTGGGTAAAATAGGCAACAACCTATACCACAAAGTATTAGCCCTATAATTATCCCATTTTTATATCCAATTCTTGAAATGGGATCTCCCTTGCTCACGGAAATAATAAAATAAATCAATGAAATAATGAAGAAAGCTCCAAAAAAAGCAAACTGAATTAACGCGGCTTGAAAATAACTCAGTTCAAAAACTTCTTTTAAATGAGGAATCAGAACATCGTTCATAACGGTTATGAACCCCCACATGAAAAACAAAAACGTGATGGTGAGAAAAGGTTTTCTATAATTCACGGATTTATTTGATCTAGCAATGTTGTTGCTATTGGGTATAATTGCCATAAATTGGTTGGTTTAATTGGTCTTTTCTAATTTTGTTTTGAGAAGTATTTTTTGCCTTGGTTGGTAAGGGAATTATCTTCTATATAAGCTTTGATAGTAGAGCAATGATTATTTGATAAAATCCTGATAAGGAATATTTAATCCATTAAAATTTCAAGTAAGCCAAGTTCTTCGTTATTTTTTCCAACAATTATATGAGTTTTATCTTCAATATTTATGAAGTTTAAATTTTTCACATCACTTGGTAAAAACAATCCAGATTCATTTGCATTGATTGGTTCAAATATTCCTTCGCCGGTATTTTTTAGTACGATTCCGTAACCGGCATCATTTCTTGGAGTTTCTATTTCCGAACCAAATAGGTTTCCTGCCATTATTAAATCCTGAAAACCATCGTTGTTGGTATCAAAGTTTAGAATAGCATTGATTGAGGAAATTTGGACAATTTCTGGGAACTCAATAAATTCAAAGTTTCCATCTCCGTTGTTCTTGAGTACACCGCTTTTAAAGTTATAAGAAACCAAATGCAGCGCTTCAGATAAATTTTTGTTCCCATAAATATCAGAAACTGTTGATTTACCAAATAGGTCATAAGAAGGGGTGATTTTTTTGATAGAAGGCATTTGTTGTGATGAACATTCTCTTCCTCTTACAGGATATAATTCTCCAAAATTATAATAGCCCAATACCAAGTCTTTTTTGCCATTTTCATCAAAATCATGATAATAGACTTCAAAAGGGGCATCCTCACTGGCTTTGTACTTATAATTCTGACCTAGATTCCCCAAAACATAGTCTTCATCTCCATCATTGTCCATATCAAATGACTTAATAGAAAAATACCAACCTGCAAGCCCTTGCAGGGATTTTAAATCCACCTTGATAAAATTACCGTTTCTATTTTCAAAAAAAGTAGGTTGCATCCATTCTCCAACTATGCAAATATCCAAGTCATTATCTTGGTCATAATCTGTCCAGACAGCATCAGTCACTAAGCCAATATTTCTAAGCTCAGGCGCAACAGCTTCTGTGACATCAACAAATTTTCCTTTATTATTTTTTAAAAGATAACTACTAGCGGGTGAAGGATAATCATGTGGAACAAACCTTCCTCCAATAAATACATCCAAAAAACCATCATTATCATAATCTGCAACACGAATTTTCGAGCTACTTACCGGAATTATAGGGAGTAAATCTTTTCGTTCAATCAACTTACTGCTTTTGTTTTCATACAATCGGACTTCATAATTACTGGACTGCGGTTCAAATTCGTTACCACCTGAAACCACTAAAAGATCTTGGTCACCGTCATTGTCAAAATCAAAGAATTGGGCATCAACATCTTCATGAATAGCCTCTTTCTCTAAGGATTGATTTGTTTCAAAGGTTCCATTAGCCTTTTGTATATAAACAGCAGAAGATTTTCCGGTACTTTGCCCTAAAAAAAAATCCTCTTTTTGATCTCCATTAATATCTGCAACAGCTATAGCTGGACCAAAAGCTGACATTTTGTGCGGTAATAAGACTTGTAGCTCATAATCATCAAAATAGTTTTCTTCATGAGCTACTCCTGAGAGTATATCTGTTGGCTCGAATATCTTTTTTGACAAAATGGATTTGTTTTGATGGTACTCTTCTTCTGGATTGTATACGATTGTATGTGTTGTGTTAATATTTGGTTTTATCAAACGTTGAATTTTGTTCCTAGACCAATACACCAATAAAGAATCTACAGCATCATGTTTTCCAATTCCGATATTGATTTTTGGTGGTACTGAAGATTGATAGCCCCTAACACTATAATTTTCATATACTTGTTCCTTGCCATTGCAATAGACTTTTACTTTAGCTCCAATGCCCATGGTATTTTGAGGTTGCCCATTCAGCTGTATTTTCAAGTAGTTTACATTTCGTAAATCTGAGTTATTCCTTAAGACGGCTGCTTTTTCATCTACATTGTTAATAACCATATCTAAGTCTCCATCATTGTCAAGATCTGCATAAGCAGCACCATTTGAATAAGTTTTTTTAGGGCTTTTTAACCAGATTTTTGATGTGTTTTCAAAGGATAGATCACCATTGTTTCTATAAAAATAATTTTCATGTGGACGATGCGGTGTGCTATTAATGAGAAATTTTATCTTCTCTGGATTGGAGAGCGCATCACGATTTTCCTTCATATAAGATTTTAAATCATTGTAAAAATCTTTGTTTCTGAAGTCCCGCTTAATTCCGTTAGATATGAAAATATCTTTATGTCCATCATTATCAAAATCTGCCATTAAAGGAGCCCAACTCCAATCGGTATTTGAAATTCCTGTAATTTGCCCTACATCTGAGAAAAAAGGAGTGCCCAAACTATCTATATGGCTACTATGTTTTTGAAGGGCGTTGTACATGTATTGGTAATGCTTGCCAGAAGCCACATTGTTATTAAACTTTTCTGGATTCATACTAGCCATACTTGTTTTCATCCCGTAATTGTCTTCCGAAACCATGTCTAGGGTTAATATATCTACAAAACCGTCATTATCAAAGTCTGCCAAATCGTTGCCCATAGAAAAATTAGAGATGTGGTTTGTTGCTTTTTTAATAACTTCTTTAAAAGTTCCATTTTTCTGATTGATGTATAAATAATCTGGTTCATCATAATCATTGGATATGTATAGATCGGGCCATCCATCATTGTTTAAATCACTTGCGCCCACGCCAAGACCATAGGATATGTCATTGGAATAGATTCCCACCCTTTCAGTTATGTTCACATATTTACCATTCCTATTTTCATAGAACCTATCTCCAAGTTGAGAAAAGGTTTCCGTAGTGCCCCTGCCAAACGTATCTGGATTGTGGTTCATGAGATACATATCCAAATCACCATCAAGGTCATAATCTAAAAATGCTGATTGTATGGAATGTCCAACATCATCTAATCCAAATTGTGATGCAGACTCTTCAAAAACAGGAATTCCTATTTTGTTTGGTCCTTTGTTTATATAGAGTTCGTTTTGCAGTAATTCTTTTTTCCCATAGGGTCCTGATTTACAGACATAAATATCAAGTAGTCCATCGTTATTGATATCTACCATGTTTGTGCCCGTTGTCCACCCTCTATTTCCAGTAGTATTTGAAGGAACAGAGATATCTTTAAATTCAAGTGCTCCTTGATTTAAATAAAGTGCATTTTTGCCAAGGTTGGAAGTAAAATAGATATCTTCCAGACCATCATTGTTAATATCGCCAACAGCAACCCCACCACCATTATAAACATACTCATAAACAAATGAGTTGGTCAATTCATTCTCCGTTATTCTATTAACAAATTTAATTTTGGTTCTATCACTGTCCAAATCTTCAAAAAGAGATAGTGTACCTTCTTTTTCTATTGTACATGAACTGATAAATAAAAGTAACACTATGGATAGATGCTGAATTTGAATTGCTACTTTTTTTCTCATAGATAAAAACAGTATATCATTAAAATGATTAATAATGATTTGAAAAAAATCTAAAAAAGTAAAGGAAGAATTACTCTTCCTTTACTTAAATAATTAACTATACTTAAAACTAACTCAAACTATGAAATAATCTACTTGATTACTTTATAGAAAAACTCATTATTGTGCAAACCATAGTGTGGTTCCTTGCACGTCTGCTCCTTGTATACCATCTATAGCCGCAAAATTGGGATTATCCTGTGCTCCAGAACCATACCTCATTCTTTGCGGATATGCACCATTTAAGGTGCCCAGTCCAAAAATGGTCTGATTGGATACCCCAGCAGCCAATTCTGTAGGGTAACCCGTATCTCTTACTACTGCCCATGCTTCAAAACCATCTGTATAACCTGCCAACCATCTTTGATGGGCGATTTTTTCCAGCCTCTCATCGGTGGTGCCACCTGTGATGTCCGCAGCAGCCTCTGTCGCAATATAGGTATCTGCATCCCCTTCTGAAATATTCCAAAGTTTCATGGCTTCCTTGATGCCTGTGGCAAACAAGGTCTGTGCATCCCCTCCAGATAATCCTTTTACAACAGCTTCTGCTTGCAAGAAGTACGATTCCGCGCTGGTTAAAACAATTTCAGGGTAGGCGTCAACTTGAGCCCCCTTTTCCTGTATTACCCTGTCACTTGGTGTGCTGAAAAGATCGTAACGCACATAGGGATAGGTATCACCATTGATTCTTGTGGGTTGGCCAATATATTGGCCAGGAGCAAGTTCAATAGTGGTTTCATCTCCTGCAGTGGAAATGGTATAGTCTGCTCCTGCACGATCAAGAGAGGCAACAATAAAATCCAACCTATCTTGATAATTTGGATCCGGAGTTTCTGCGTTGTTAGCGAATAGAAAAGAACCTCCCACTGCAGGTTTGGCATAGACCGAAAGTCTTGGGTCATTATTGTCTTTTAACATGTTGATAAGTGTGGCTCCCACGGTCCAATCGGATCCGCCACCAAAGTTATGCCATACATCTCCATATGCCGCTGCTGCCCATTGACTGATTACAAAATCCTTGGTCATCACAACACTTCCGTTGACATCATCCAAAAGTGGAGCTGCCAATGCTTCATTAATTGTCGCGGCAGCAAAACTTTCTCCAGGGGCGCCTAGTGCGCGCATAGCTATTCTTAGTTTTAAGGTGTTGGCCAAACGCTTCCATTGTTGTAGATCACCTCCACAATAGATATCGTTACTTCCAGCATCGTTTACACCAATTCCCGTTCTTTCGGTATCTCCTATGATGGACATGGCTTCATCCAAGTCTGCGATAATACCTTGGTAGATTACCGATTGCTCATCAAACTTAGGTGTTAAAACACCCTCTACACCTGCTTCTGTATATGGAACCATGCCAAAAGTATCTGTGTACATTTGATAATAGAGACCTTTGATGATTAAAGACATGGCAAACATAAATTCGTTTTCCAAATCTCCTCCTTCCTGAACAAATCTCTGGAACTCAACCACTCTTCCCAAGTAATTATTAAGCCAGTCAAAGGATGCATCCGTATATCCTGCGTTGTAATCATAGCATAGTTCATCTGACCACCAAGAGGAATTATGACCAAAAGTAAAATGTCCGGCATAACGATCCGCATGGATCAATTGAGCCCTCCAATATGGAAAACGATCAGGTGAATACAAGCGGAACTGAACGTCCGTTAAAAAGAACTTGGCACTTACCTCATCAGCAAGAAAACCTTCCTGATCGGTATTCATTTCTTCAAAATTCTCAGTACACGAGCTAGCCAAAATAAGGCACAACAACATGTAGGATAATAATTCAATTTTTTTCATTACACAATTTTTTAAAAGTTGACATTTAGGCTAAGTCCCAGACTTCTAGTAGTCGGAAGGGCATAAAACAATACTCCTTGGGCAAAATTGGATGTGGAATAACTTGATTCTGGATCGAAGTTATCAGCTTTTTTGTATAAAAATAACAAATTTCTTCCTACTGCACTTAATGTTGCACTTTGTACAAAGGTGTTTTTCAGTAGTTTACTTGGGAATGTATAACTCAAACTCACCTCTCTTAACCTGAAGTTGGTTTGATCAAACACATACTCGGATCCAATACCACTAACAGCTCCCCAGTAATCCTGGGCACTAATTGTTGTTGTATTGGGAGTAAATGTTCCATCACCATTGTCGATAACTCCATCTACAAGAATACCACCTTCACGAAATTGTAAGGATCCTTCAGAAACTCCCGAAGCATCCAAGGCTGAATCAGTAAAGGAATAGACTTCACCACCGATTCGGAAATCGATTAGGGTATTCAGTGTAAAGTCCTTGTAACGGAACGTATTTGAAAACCCACCAGTTAAATCAGGTTGGTAATTCCCAAACTTTTCTCTATCCGTTGTAGCTTGAGGTCGACCCTCCGCAGTAACAATCAATTGTCCAGCATCATTTCTTAGCCAAGTGGTAGTTTCTATATCACCGAAACCTTCACCAACTCTAGCTACAACGGCAACGGTACCTCCGTTATCTCTACTAAACTCAAAAAAGTCCTGTCCCTCAACCAAGCTTTCCAACTTATTTCTATTTCTTGCTAGGTTTATGGAAGTGTCCCAAGAGAAATTCTGGGTTTGGAATGGGGTTCCTCCTACCAATATTTCAAAACCTTTGTTGGAAATTTCACCTACATTAGTTCTAAAAAATTCAAACGCTGCACCGGTTCCTAGTGGAACATCAAAAATCAAGTCTTTTGATTTGATATCATAATAAGAGATATCAGCATAAAGACGATTTTGAAAGCCTCTATATTCTATCCCGAGTTCTGTAGAAGTCACTTCCTCTGGGCGAAGACTTTCACTGAAGAGTATGTTATCCCTACTAACAGTGATATTGCCCAAGAATCCATCAGCAGCAACATTAAATACATTGACCAATTGTTGTGGATCTGTATCGTTACCCACAGTAGCGATACTACCTCTCAATTTAAGCAAGTTAACCTTGCTTCCCAAGTCTAATGCTTCGTTAAGCAAAACACTCAAACTGGCAGAACTATAAAAATATGAGTTATTACCGTCCGCTAATGCAGATGACCAATCGTTTCTACCTGTTAAGTCCAAATAAAGCGTGTTATCATACGATAACGAGGCAGAGCCATAAACGGAATTGATATCTTTTGGCACTCTTTGACCTTGAGTTGCAAAAAGTTCCACGGTATTATCCAACAATGGCCTTCCAGGAATTTTAAAGTTTTCTCCCCGCGTCTCTGAGGTTATTGAATTGAAACGTAACGCATTTGCACCTACGTTAGCAGTCAAACTGAACTTCTCACTTAGGCTCTTGTTGAACATGACCAAGAAATCATAATTCGTTTCGGTACGGTCGTTTTTTTGAAATCTAATTCTACCGTCTCCAAAGAAATGATGTCCTACCCTGGTTATATTTTCAACATCCTGAGTGATATCATCCGTACCTACCCTAACAAAAGCAGATAACCAATCGGTGAATTCATATTGCAATTTTGCAAAAGCAGTAATTCTAGTTCTTCTATCCTCGTTGGAATCGTTTTGTAGAATCCAGTATGGATTACCTCCGGAAGAAGTAGGCGCAATAACGCGATAGATATCGTCTGGATTAATTGGATTTTCAATATCCTGAAAAACTTGAAGGTCTGAAAGTTGTACATTTCTTGCCAAGCCCCACAAATAAGCTGCAACACCTTCAGTACCTTGATTTGGTCTGTTTCGTGCCGTTTGCTTAAAATAAGTAATTCTTGTATCCAAACTTAGCTTATCAGACAAGTTGACAAACGCCCTTAAGTTAAAATTATCCCTATCAATTCCTGAATTGGGAAGAATAGACTCAATATCCGAATTGGTATAGGAAAAACGGACAGAAGCATTTTCGCTACCACCGCTAAGTGCCACGGTGTTGATAAAACTTGTTCCGGTTTCAAAGAAATTCTTAACGTTATTAGGTTGGGCAACATAAGCTCTTTGCTGACCATTATAGGCCAGTTGCTGTGAGCCGTCAAATCTTGGCCCCCAAGAACCTGATCCCGCAACGGTGTTTACCTGTGTCACCAATGGGTCGTCAGGATTGATTTGTGGAAAAGCGCCATCGGTGCCCCTTCCATATTGATTCTGATATTTGGGAAGTACCAATGGGTCATCGAACAAGGCATTAGAAGTAAAAGAAACTCCCAATCCTTTGTTTAAATCTCCCTTTTTGGTAGTAATGATGATAACACCGTTACTTGCTCTGGCACCGTATAGTGCCGCGGCATTTGGACCTTTCAGTACAGACATGGACTCAATATCATCTGGATTGATATCGGAAATACCATCCCCTAGATTGTTAATGTTAAACTGTCCAGAGCCATCAGGGGCTCCCAAAGCGGTATTGTCAATTGGCACCCCATCAACAACATAAAGCGGTTGGTTGTTACCCGTAATGGAATTGTTTCCCCTTATTACTACACGAGACCCACTACCTGCACCGGCGGTACCTTGTGAGATTACTACCCCCGCCACCTTACCTGCTAAGGCATTTATTACGTTTGGTTCTTTGGCCAGTGAGACAGCATCTCCTGAAACTTCCGTTACAGAGTATCCCAAGGATTTTTTCTCTCGGGAAATTCCAAGTGCTGTCACAACAACCTCTCCCAATTGCTCAACACTTTCTGTTAAGGTCATATTAATGGTAGATTGTCCACCAACAGCAATTTCTTTTTCGGTATATCCAATTGCTGAAAACACCAAAATTGCGGAATCATCAGGAACCGAAATAGAATAATTGCCATCGAAATCTGTAGAAGTACCATTTCTAGTACCTTTCTCAATAACATTAATTCCTGGAAGTGGACCTCCATTAACTGCATCTGTAACTGTTCCCGTAATTGTTTTCCCCTGTGCCATTATTCCTTGAATACATAGGAGCGACACAAGCATTAAGAAGTAATGAATTTTTTTGTTCATACTGTTTGAGTTTGGTTATAAGTTTCGTAAAGCTTAATAAAAGCTTAATGTTCACTTTATAAATGTTTAAATTCCTTATTTATATATGAAAAAAATTCGACTAATAACGATGCTGAAAGGCTAAAGGACATGGAAGCGAAAACGATTGAGGTACATGAATTATTTAAAAAACCTGTTTTTCAACCCTGTAGACCTTTAAAAATGGTCTTTCCCAGTAGAATCAATTTATAAAATTGCTTAGGTTTTTCTTTTGATATCAACTGTATTTTACTTTAAAAGGGCCGAACAACATTTTTTATTCCAAAACAAATTCAATTTTACTGGCCTTTGTCAAATCCTTATGTTGAACAAAGTAGCTCTTCAGTTTTTTTCCATCAATTAAAATGGAATTGATTTTTTCTTTCTTGTCTGAAGGTTCGGAAGTAATAATCAATCTATCTTTTGAATAATAATTTGTATCAAGATGGATGGTGATTTTATCAAATTTTGGAGTGGTGAGCGCATATATTGGATTAGAGGGGCTCACGGGATAGATGCCCATCATTGAAAACACGGCCCAAGCACTCATTGTTCCCGTATCATCATTTCCGGGTAGGCCGTCCGGCGTATTTTTGAAATAGGTTTTCAGCAATTCAGAAACCTTATTTTGGGTCCGCCATTCTTGCCCCTTTACATAATTGAACAAATAGGGGTAGGCAATGTCAGGTTCATTGGCCATGTCAAACTGATTCTTGCCAAATACATCTTGCAAACGATTGGTAAAAGGTTTGGATCCTCCCATTAATTTGATGAGACCTTTTACGTCATGAGATACCATAAAAGTATATTGCCAGGCATTTCCTTCTATAAAGCCCACATTCTTTTCAAAGTTGGCTCCAGTTTCTGGATTGTAAGGAGTCAACCAACTACCATCATCATTTTTGGGCCGTAAGAGATTGAACTCTTTGTCGAAAAGCTTCCTATAAGAAATGGAACGCTCTGAAAAGCGCTTGTAATCTTCTTTCTTGCCCAATGCTTTAGCCAGTTGGGCTATGGCAAAATCCGAAATATTATATTCCTGGGTAGTTGAGACGGAACCACTTTTGGTTGTTTTTGTGGTCAAGTATCCCTTTTCAATGTAATCCTGTATTCCAGGTCTAAGAGGGTTTGTTTTCAACTGGTCGGCGCTTTTAAGCATGGCCTCATATGCTTTTTCAACATCAAAATCCCTAATTCCACGTAAATAGGAATCGGCAATTACAATACCAGCTGGGTCACCTACCATGGTTGTTGTTTCTGTAGCATTTAGCTCCCATTTTGGTAGCCAACCAGATTCATCATAGATCTGCAACATGCTTTTAACCATGTTGGATTGTTGTTTGGGATATACCAAACTCATTAATTGGTGCAAATTTCTATAGGTATCCCAAAGCGAAAAAACAGTATAGCGCGAGCCTTCTGTTTTTAAGGTCTCGCGTGTTATCATCTTTGGGTATTCCCCATTAAAATCATTCAAGGTGCTTGGATGTATCAATGTATGATAAAGCGCTGTGTAAAAAATGGTCTTGTCTTCATCAGAATCGCCTTCAACTTCTATTTTGGAAAGGTATTGATTCCATTCATTTTTTGCGGATACCAATATTTCGTCAAAAGTCCTTCCCTGTGTTTCTTTTTCTAGGTTTTCACGGGCATTTTCTATACTTACGTATGAAATACCTATTTTCATTTCAACTTGCGTGGGTGCTCCAAAATCATATTGCATGTAAGCTCCAATGCTATCACCAACTACCTCTTTGGTGTACCCTTTCATCAGTCGGGATTTTCCATTGTACCCCATCCATTCAGCTTCTGCTCCCTTGTATGTTGTGGGTTTTTTCCAAACGCCGAATTCTTTGGCCGGTTTTGAAAACTTTGCTACAAAATATACTGGATAGGCTTCTTCTGGTTTATAATAACAGAAGGACCCTACAGAACGGATTCCTTCAATCTGAGTGGGTGAAACCACTTTTACCTGTGCTCCTTGTTCGTTGGTAAGTCCCAACCCCAAGTTCAATAATATGTTTGACTTACCCGCTGGGAAAGAATATTTGCTTATCCCTGTCCGGGTTGTGGCGGTTGCTTCAACTTTAATATTATACTTATCCAAAGTGTTTGAATAATATCCAACTTTGGAAATTTCATTGGAGTAAGTAGTTCCATATTCCAAATGGTTCGTTTTAATATCTCCGGTAGTTGGCATGGCAAGAATAACACCTAACTCTGGACAACCAACACCGCTCAGATTTACATGACTGAATCCTGTTAAAAAAGTATTCTCATGCACATATGGAGTGGATAACCAACGACTGTCCTTTTCCAAAGGAAGATTTTGAGAGCCTGCAACATTAAAAGGAGATACATTGGCCA